>Ga0222633_1000007_pt1 | contig 241847 bp, 236 predicted proteins | sample AntAcemetageno48_FD_179816 | JGI IMG/M metagenome (GOLD analysis project Ga0222633, IMG submission 179816) | Saline water microbial communities from Ace Lake, Antarctica - #48 | ecosystem: Environmental > Aquatic > Non-marine Saline and Alkaline > Saline | place: Antarctica: Ace Lake...
GGGGAGTGGGAAGTGGACTGCGACGGGGGGGGGGGGTACGGGCTGGTGCAGACGCACCGCGCGTCGGCGGAAATCGCGCGCGCGCTACGAACTGACGCGTCGAGATTCGAACTCGTGTCCGCGTCCCCCGCGCCTGGTGAGGGCGAAGGCGCGGTCGTGATTCTCGCCGCGCTTGGAGGTGCGAAGCGTCTTTCCATACACCGCATCGAACGAAGACGCGGGAACACGTCCGTGACGCTCGTGTCATCGACGACGCCCGCCGCGGGTACCGTCCCGGCGTCGAACCGCGACGGCAACGCGACTCTCCACGCGGGGGGCGTGCCCTCCGACGCCGCGCTCGTCGTCACCGCCGCCGGCGGCGCCGCGCTTTTCGCGGGCGATAATCTGGACGAGCAGTTGCTTATGCACGACCCCGCCGCGGGTGGCGGGCGCGTGCTCGCCTCAGCCGCCGCGCCGAGCACGGGTGGCTGGTTGATGTTAACCGAGCTCATGGGCGTGGTGGCGTACGCGCCCGTGCCCGCCGGCGCCGGTACGGCGCCGGTCACGACGCGCGGCGTCGCGTCACCTGTGTCGTCCGTCCATGTTACCCCGACGGCCACGTCCCGTGCCAACGATTCGCGTCCCGCGACGATGGCCACGGACCCGATCGCCGTGAACGTCGATCCCGCCGCCGCGGAGGCGTCCGTGCGAGCCGAGTTCGCGGCGTTCGCGAACGGCACGGGCGGCGCTCCCGCGGAATCGGGGTTTCGGTTGAAAGCCGCGGGCGCGCTCGCGGCGGATGGAAGCGCGGGGTGTCCGTTCGCCGCGACCTCGCGTAACTTAGCCGACGCGCTTCCCAAACACTGGTCCGGCGCGTCCGGTCCGGGACCCGCCACGGAATCTCACTTGGACGAAAAAGCAAGGAGACACGATTTGTTTCTGCGGTTTCTCGCGGAAGCGTCGGGGGTTTGGAACTTGATCCCTCCCGTAGAGCGCGAACGCGTTTTGGAGCACGGCGAACTCGTTGCCGCGCTGCTTTGTGTCCGGTCGCTGCACAACGAAGCCGCGGAGACGGCGGGCGAGATGGACGAAGACGAGACGGACGGGGCGCTTGAGATTTTGCGGGAAGCGGCGACCACGGCGGGCGTGGCGTTACAGGAAAACGACGCGGCTGTGCGCGACAGACCCGCAGCGGAGGTGTGCTACAGCCGCGCGACCGGTGTGTGTGATGCGCTGCTCCCAGCCCTGGCGGACGGGTTCCGAAAAAGAGCGAGCGTCGCGGCGGGCGCGAAAGGCGCGTCGTTAAGACAACGCGCCGAGGCGCTCGACGCGCTGTCGCGAGCGCTGTTAGGCGCGCTCGGCGCCGCGGCGGAGTTCCGGACGCACCACGCTGGGCTGTACCCTCCCCCTGCCGGCGGAGCCACGGCGCCTCCGCCGCGGTGGAGCGCAGGGGCGAACGCGCGGAGTGCGCTGAGGGAAGCGGCGACGGCGGCGGCGGCGCTGAGGGAAGAATCGGCGCGCGGGGGCGCTCCCGAGCTCGCCGCGCCGTTGGGCGCGCGGCTTTTGGCGCTCGCCACGCCGCTGTTGGACGCGTGCGCGGCGAACCTCGAGTCCGCGGCGCCGGGAACGTCGGCGCGCGCGGTGGCGCGCGAGGAGTACGTCAACGCGAGACACGCTGTGCTTCCCGCGCTTCTGGATGCCGCCAAAAACGAAGTGAACGCGCCGGCGTCGCATTTCGCGGGCGTCACCGCCGACGCCGTCGCGAGCGTCGCGGAGGCGCACTTTGGGTACGAACAACTCGCGGAGGTTTGCGAAGCGGTGGCGCACGAGGCGGATTGTGCGCGCGACCCCGGCGCGATCACAGCTGCGGCGTCCCGGCTACACCACTACATGCGGACGCTTCGAGGCGCGCCGGCGGACAACGAAGGGTCGTTCGCGACGTTCGTGTTTGAACGCGCGCGGAAACACCCGGGGCACGCCGGGACAATCGGCCGGCGCGTCGCGCAGACGTTGCGAAACACGCCCGACGAATTCTACGAAGAGCTTGAGACGTGCTTAGCCCCACACCCGTCGTTGCTGTGGATGCACCAGCTTCGTGTTGAGGACTACTCCGGCGCCGCGCGCACGGCCCTGGGCTTGGCGCACGGCGGCGGCGCTTCGCTCGCGCAACGTGTTCGGTTTCTTTCCCTGGCGAAACTGTCGCTTCTCGCGGACGGCGTGCCGAGCGCCGAGACCGAAATCGTCGCCATCGACGCCGCCCTCGACCTCACCGCGATCCAAACGAACCTCTCCACACGACGCGGCAGCGGCAGCGACGCGGATGCGCCGCTACCGCCACTGCGGCTGGTGGAGGCGTGCCTCGGCGACGGCGCGGAGGGGACAGCTGGGACTGGGCGCGACGACGACGTTCTCGACGGGTTTGCCGTTTTCGCCAGCGCGGGGTCGGCGTTCCGAAGCGCAAACAAATCGTTACTGGAAACGCTCTGGCGCCGAGCCGCGGCGGAGACGGATTGGGAACAGCTTTCCGAACAACGCACCACGGGTGGGGATGCGGGGTACGTGCGGCTGTTACGTGCAACACTCGTAGCTAGGGCGACGCGGCGGTGCTACGACGAGACGAACGCGGCGCGACTGGGCGCGCCGTTTGTGGACGCGATTTCCGTGGAGGAGGTTTTGGAGTTGCTGGAAAACGCAATCGGGGGGGGCGACGCGGCGATTTCGTTGCGCGACGCGGTTGGAATTTACGCAACGAAAAACGCAGACTCGGACGAAGGCATGGCGTGATGTTGAAGCGCGCGTGTGTTGTAAACAACTCAATTCGTCTTTATTAAAACTCGTTCGCTCGTGCGGTAACTTAAACAGCGACGTTCGCGAGCGCTTGGTCGATGTCTTCCAGAATGTCAGCCGCGGTTTCGAGGCCGATGGAAAGGCGAACCATCTCCGGAGGGCAACCCGCCGCCTTCTGCGCTTCGGGGTTCATCTGCGAGTGCGTCGTCGTGGCGGGGTGGATGGCGAGGGTGCGCGCGTCGCCCACGTTGGCGACGTGGGAGATGAGCTTCAGGCTGTCGATGAACGCTTTGCCCGCGGCGGGGGCGTCCGCGGTTTTCATACCGAAAATCACCATGCCGCCACCCTTACCCTTCAGGTACTTGACGTTCTTGGCGTACTGCGGGTCGCTCTTGAGGCCGGGGTAACGCACCCAGGCAACCTTGGGGTGCGCGGCGAGGTGCTCCGCGACCTTCATGGAGTTCTCGCAGTGACGCTCCATGCGAAGCGACAGGGTCTCGATGCCCTGCAGGAAGATCCAGGAGTTATCCGGCGAGATGGACGCGCCGAGGTTGCGAAGGGGCACGGTGAGCATGCGGAGCTTGTACGCGAGGGGCGCGAGACCTTCGGGAAGGTCGTGGCCCCAGCGAAGACCACCGTACGAGGTGTCCGGTTTGTCAAACAAAGGGTGTCGGCCTGACGCCCAGTTGAATCCACCCTTGTCGATGGCGATGCCGCCGATGCCGGTGCCGTGGCCGCCGATCCACTTCGTGAGGGACGACACGATGATGTCGGCGCCGTGCGCGAAGGGGTTGGTGAGGTACGGGGTGGAGAACGTGGAATCCACGATGAGGGGGATGTTCTTCTCGTGGCCGATGGCGGAGACGGCTTCTAGGTCGACAATCTCCAGGGCGGGGTTGGACACGGTTTCGCAGAAAAACGCTCTTGTTTTGTCGTCAATCGCGGCGCGGAAGTTCTCGGGGTCCTCCGCATCCACAAACCGCACGGTGATGCCCATGGTGGGCAGAATGTCGTTGAACTGCGTGTAGGTGCCGCCGTAAAGCTTGTTCGAGGCGACGATGTTGTCCCCAGCCTGCGCGAGGTTGATGATGGAGTAGAAGATCGCGGAGGTTCCGGACGCCACCGCCACGGCGGCGAGCGGGTGCCCGCCCTCGAGCTGCGACACGCGCGACTCCAGCACGTGCGTGGTGGGGTTCATCAGGCGAGTGTAGATGTTGCCGAGCTCTTTCAGGGCGAATAGGTTCGCGGCGTGCTCGGTGCTCGTGAACTGCGGGAGTCAACGGGAGGGGGCGAGAAAGATGGGACAGGGTCAGTGTTGTCGACGCGGTGGGACAGCGAAACATCCAATTCAGATTGCGTCGCGATTGGCAAGGGGGAACAGCGGCAATCGCGAATCGGGAGATCGGACGTACCTGGAACGAGGTGGTGCGGTTCAGGGGGACGCCGCGGGGGGCACCCTGGCCGAGACCGTACACGGCATCATCGCCGATGGGGTTGTACCCCGCGTGGAGGCACATGGTGTCGAAACCTGGAGAGTAGACGTCGGAGAGGACACGAGGGACGAGCGGAGTCAGCATTGGGGCCACGAGTGGCTTTCCGGAAGAAACTGGATCGATCGGAGCACGTGTGATAAGGTTGCCGGTGACGTACCTTGAGGCATGGTTGTTTTGCGTTTGAGGAATGGTGGTAAAGGCGTGGATGAGCCGAAGAGGGCTCTTGACAAAAGTCGGCTGAAGACGGTCCTGAGAGGTCCGATGTGCTTTCGATTGTGACGATCGCGTACAGTATCGGAGTTCGCTAATAATTCTTGGATATATTTTCTGGAACGAAGAAAATATATTTCGCATGCTTTCTGTGGCTTTTAAAAGGTGCCAACCAACACTGTGCTCGTCGTACCCTCGCGCGCGTGAACGACGCGGAGCCGTGATTACCAATGTTAACCCTAGCACAGCAACCTTGAGCGAGAGTCACGGCGCGACGACATCATGACGACCGCGGTCCAGCCCCTGGATCTTCTTCAGATCGATTGGCCGACGCACCTCGTGCCTGAGATTCTCGCCCGGCTGCTCCAGGAGGACTTGAGCATCGCCGATGAGGCTCTGGCGAGGCGTCGTTTGGTGAAGGGCTCGATAGGGTCATCGCTGGAGAACGGTCACGTGGAATCGAGCGGCGGCGAGGATGACCTTCTCGCGTTCGTGTTGCGCGCGTGCTTGACCTTCGCGGGGAAGCGGTGTACGTCGCGAAGGAACAACGGTGGTGTAGGATCTGAAACCCACCCAACCACGGGTGAAAAACAAACCAGCGCAAACGCTGGGGCGTGGTGCGCGTGCGCCGTGCGTGTGCTGTGCCGAGCCAGGTCACCCGACTACGCGCGCGCGTACCTTGCGATCCGCGAGACCCTGATTTGCTTTCCGAATCTCGCGGAAACGTTCCTATCCACTTTCGAGCGCGAAGCGACGGCGCGCGGTTCGCAGGGAAAACGAGCGCCGTTTGCGTACGGGCCACACGCGTGGCCGTTTGCGATACTCGCGGCGCTTTCGTCCAAAACGAGTGGCGACGCCACGACGCGCGATGCGTTGTACGCGTTCAACGCGTGTATCAGGGCAATGTCACCTGAAGACGTGACGACCATGATGGGCACGTGGTGCGGTGGCAAGGAAGCGAGAAAAGATACGTTGGAAGTGTGTCTCGCGGTTCCCACAGACGGCGGCGCGTCGCGAAAAGCCCTCCCGGCGCTGATCAAAGCGTGGCCGGCGTGTCGCTCTGCGGTTTTCAACGCCGCGCTGTGGGGAATCGCGGCTGGCGAAAACTGCGAGGCGTGGGTATCGGTTCTTGAACCAGTTGTGGAAGGATGGCAAGGAACCCTGGACGACACGCAAGCGCGCTTCACCGCGGGAATGGCATCCAGGCTAACGTCCTTGCTTTCGAGCCGCGGAATACGCGCGGCGGCGCGCGTGGCTCGATCGATAACGCGCGTCGCGTCGACGTCGGGCTCGAAAGCGTGCGCGGCGGCCATAACCGACGAGGCGCGCGCGTCGTTGCGTGGACCGATTTGTGACGAAGCGTGGTGTGGGTTATTCATCGCCGGTGAGCTCGCTCGAGTCGGGGATACAGAAGCCGCGACGACGCTTCTGGAGCTGGGGGTATCGCACGGCGACGCGCGCGTGAGGAGCCTGGCGTTTAAAATCATCGGCGAGACTCTCGGTGACTCGGCGTTGGCGAACGACGGTATGCGTGCTGCGGTGGATACCGTCGCGCGTATCGGTGTTGGTACCGGCACTCCACCTGGCGTTGAGGTGGTCGCTGCGATGACGCGCCTCGCACTCCGGCAAACACGAGCGCCCACGAACGCCCGCCTCGCAGTCGCCGCGGAGCTCACCAGTGCGCTTTTCGACGCATTCGCGCGCGTAAAAAGTGAAACGTCCACAGAGGTTGTTGATGACGCGAGTCTAAGGATCTTATTGGCATCGTTCGAGGCTCTGCTCGACGAAGCGGTGTTGTTTCCGACGGATGTCGTGCGATACATTCCAGCAGTCGACGATACCTACCTCGTCGGGCTTATCGACGCGCACATCACCCTCACCGAGATGTTGACACAGAAAGACAGTTCGTGTCACGTGACTCTTCCCGGCTGCGCCGCTCTATTGGCTACTGCTCAGACGTCGGTGGCATTCGAGAGAAAACACGTATCTCACGTCTCGGTGTTAGCTGCACGTCGCGTGAAATACGCGCTGGCACCAGATAATCCTCATCCCGACCTCGACGCGTCGGCCGCGTGCGCGGTCGAGCGGTGCGCGTCGCACGCCTCCGCGGCGTGGCGCGTTTGGACGTCCGACGCCGAAGTCGCGGATGAACTGTCTTTGCTGAAAGAATGCGTGTCGTTCGCGGCGGCGACAGGAGACGCCTATCAGGTGCGCAAACTCGTTGATGTCGTTACGAAGGAAGATGAACGCACATACGCAGCGAAAGCTCTGGTGAAACGCGCGCATAGCGCCGTCGGGAAGACAAAACGAGACGTCGTCGCGCGCGTGGTCGAGTCCTCGGGCGCGTGCGGCGCGACTGCCGTATTTTGTGACGCTCTTCTAGAACACTTTCGCCGCGCAGGCTTGGACTCGGTTGATGGTCAGCGCGTAGCCGCTGGTCTCGTCGATGTCATCGCGGTGCTGGAGCCTTTAAGCACCGTCGACACGTCGCGAAACGCCGCGGTGGTGTTGCACGCGTCAATGAACGCGGTGCGCGACGTCGTTTTCCATCCTCGCGGGATGCCTCCGGCGATCTCGACTCGCGCCATGCGAATTCTGTTGGCGCACTATGGGAGGTGTTTGACCGCGAGCGAGCGATTGCTGAACTTTTCGGACTTGGTATTCGAAGCAGTGCCGCACGTCGCACGCGGCACACTTTTGGATGCGACGCACGCGCTCGTGACAACCTTGGAGACTGACCTGTCGCGGTGCAGCGCGGTCGCCCAAACGCTCGACGACGCCGCCGTGCTGGACGCGTCGGCGGCGACGCAAGAAGTGATCAACGCCGTGTTGATTCACTCACGAACGAAACGAAATGCGAGCGGTGTCGTTAACAACGCGATCGGGGTTCCCACGTTTGCGTCCGCGACTGTCAGAGCCGCGCGACTGTGCCTTGACATGACGCGATCGGAATCCGCGAGTTCTGAACTCGCGACGGCGGGCCACGACTTGCGACGCGCCGTTGAGATGCTTCTTCGTCTCCGAATCTTGCCCGAGAAGATTTCGCATGCGTTGGAGCCTTGGCACCGAGAAGTGTTTTTCGAAAGCGTCGAGGTGAACGAAAGCGTCTTGCGAACTGGTGCGACGCTGGCGAAAAAAGTGCGCTGGAACGACGACTGGCCCGAGGGCGCCGAGACGAAACCCGCGCCGGTTGAAACCGCCGACCTGTTGGGACAGCTCGAGACGACCGCCGACGCCGTGGGGTATCAGTTCGTGGAACAAGGCGAGCCAGAATCAGCGAAGAAACCGAAGAAAAAGAAACTCAAGCGCAAGCACAGGAACCCGTTCGTGCAAGCGCTGAGAGAAACCGAAGGGAAGAAGGCGCGCTCTCAAGAGTGGGACGACCTGGAAGATTTCGTGGTGTGCAAGCCCGGTCGAAACTACCGCAAGCTTCTCGGTCTCGGTGACCGTAATTCGAGTGTTTCGCCGTCCATACGACGGGAAGACGGCGAGCCGAGGCTCCGAATTCACGAGCGTACCCGAGAGTTGCTTTGCGAAAAGGCCAAGGCAGGGACGTTGGGCGATCCGGATGAAGGGCAGTTTTACCGAGGCACTCGAAACGCGTGGTACTGCATGAAATGCAAATCGTGCGTGAACCCTCAGAACCGACGCAAGTGCGAGGAGCTCCCGGCTGACGGAAAACCACCGGGGTACGTTGAAGAGCCTGAGGACGAGGAGGCTGAGGAAGAAATGGCAGAGGAGGAACTAGCTGAGGAGGAAATGGAGGAAGAGGAAATGCCAGAGGAGCGGGCGCGGGAGGACCGGGAAGCAACCGAGGTAGCACACTAGACATTCGTGAATCACAGAGGACGACAAACAGATTCAACACTCTTCCAAAAGGACCACGTCCACCGAGTCATGCACGCCCTGCAACAGCATCTCCCCGTCGAAGTGGATCAGCTTACGCTTCTTCCCCGCACGAAGCGTACCCACGAGAGCCTCAAAGATGTTCTGACAGCGATCGTCGGCGAAGAGCACACCGAATTTAACCTGCGCGTAGGGAAACGTATCGATACGTTGGTGGTGTTAGCATTCGGGGATCCTTCGGGTGCCACTCAAGTTGGAGCGGGGATATCGAACGTATACTCACCGAAGTTTTGCCATCAGGGCCTTTCCCACCCAGTCGCTTGATCTCTTCCACGAGCTGTTTGACCTCTGCTTCGACGTCAAGCCCCATGACGCGTGCTCGGCGCGGTTTTGAGTGGCGTGAGTTATGATTCGTTTCTGAACTCGAGCAGCATAAGGCGAGGTATTATGGTACATACAACGGGGACGAGGCTAATACTCATTTCTTCTCCTCTGGACTCTTCGCTGCGTGCTCTGACAGACCATCCAGGGCTTTCTGTGTCGCGGAGAGGAACTCTTCGACCTGCTGCTCCACGTGCGTGGCGCTCACTCGCATTTTCAACGCGAAGGTGGCCACCTTCGCGTCGTCGCCGTTCACGGCGTTTTTACACGGAAACGTAAGTCCCTTGCCACCCTCCATCTTGGTAAACGTCTGCCCTCGCCACATAGCCGCGTTGAGGATGAGCCGGTAGTTCCCTTTCGCGCGCATTACCATACGTGCACCACCATCCTTCCCACGGTTCAAACGCATTTCCCCACGGCCCCGCTCTTTCCACGCCGCGCCGCCTTTGCCCTCTTCGGTGACAAACTCGTAAAGCGCGCCGTCGGTTGTAAAGACAACCTCCTCGTCCTCCTCGCCCGTCGTGACGTCTTCCTGCTGAAGCGTAATCACAGGCTTGGTTTCCGCGGGTGTGCTTTCAGGGGCGGTATCGGCATCGTCGTCACCCCCCGCGTCGTCCGCGGATGCAGTTTTTCCGAATAATTGCACGGGCTTGTTGCCGTCGCCGAACACCGTCGATAACGCCGGGAAGCCACTTTCGGTGGATCCAGCAGCCTTGGCGAACCCGCCAAACCCACCGCCACTGCTGAACCCACCGAAACCTCCCCCCGAAGCCGCGCCCCCGAAGCCCTCTCCAGCGGGCTTCGCTGATCCGAATACCCCGAACCCACCGAAGCCGCTAATCGTCGCAGCACCGCTGCCAAACAAAGGTACCGAAGCAGCAGGCTTCCCATCATTCTTCGTGTCATCCGCGGCGGGTTTTGTATCTTCGTCGGATCCCTTCACAGATTTCTCATCCGCGCCGTTCTCCACCTTAGCCTCTTCGTCCTTAGAAACCTTCGCGTCAGGTTTCTTGACATCAGCGTCATCGGACGCTTCATCACGGCTTCGCTTGGCGCCGACTTTCGGTTCCTCTGAACCTGCCATGTTGGTGCGCTCGGGTGTCTGCGAACGCGCACTGGAGTTTTTGAACGACAGAGCTTTGCAGGCAGCGAAACAAAATCGGCTGTCGGCTGGATTGGCGTTTCGAAAAAAAATCTTAAGATTTCAGCTGACAACCACTGGGTGTTTATGGGTGGTGCCTTATAGCCCGTACCTGACGCTCAAGTACGGAGCACACATCAACATCAAGGTTTGCAGCTCAACGCGTGCGTTTACGTATCTGTTTCTGTATATGTTCGGACTGTTCCCTTCAAGTACGTCACGAGGTTGATAGAGAGGTGGAGAACTATTGGAAATGTCGTTCTTTTTTTTTGTTACTTTGACAAAGCGAAAGAAGGCACCTCCCTTTTTTCATTGCAGCAGGCGCGCCCCTCCTGCTGTCCCATAGCGGGCTCAGGCGGGAGGTGGAGGTCTACACCGTACATCGCAGCTAAATCATATAGACTCCCGTTTCGAAACTCACCCGTGGCACTCGCAGTCGTGGGCGTTTATAGGCGCGGCGCGCCACGCGTCGGACTTGGTCGCGCTTGGACAAGGCAACAAAGATTAAACAATGAACGCCGCTCACGACGTGCACCGCGAACCCCTCCTGGAGTTCGTCGAGGACTGGGAAAACTTCGCGAGAGGGGTTATATGTGACATGGGAAATGCACCAGGTCCTGTAAATAAACCGGTGTGTGTGGTGAGTGCGATGGAGGAGGATGTTCGACTCGAGGATCTGGGGGTTACCTTGAACCCCGCTTTTAGCAAGCTGGTTGTTGTTTTCGCGCAGCTCGCCACGGAGGTTGCGAGGCTGCGGAGAGCAGCGGAGGAAACGTTATTTCCCGCATTGGCAATCTTTGGCGAGCATCCGAATATCGACGGGTCAGACACTGGACTTCCAGAAGGTGAGGTTCAGGTGGCGCTTGCGCGTTCGTTGAAGCAACTCCAAGACGTCGTGCTTTTTCTCGAGCAAGTATCCGCGGTTGCGCTCAACTTGTTTGAGCAGCTGTCCGCTTTGTATACCGACATACCTCGGGTATATTCGCCCTTACAAGCCGTGCGGCTATCTACCGCATTTATGGCACTAGGTGAAACCCTAGGTTTGGCCGCAGGCTTGGATGAGGCCGTGACGGTGAACACCGCTTTGCCAGTAGCATTTGACACATTCAGACGAATGCTAAGCGCGATTCGCGCGAACCCGTCTGTTTATTCTGCCGAGGAAATTGGCGACCTTGAGGGTATCGAGTCGACTATAAACAACTTACAGAAACTTATTTTGACCGCAAACGCGTTCGATACACTTGTCAATAGGCTTGTCGGTTTAATGGGAGAGGGCGGACACCCGGAGCACTTCTTGAACCAAATGGCGAAAACGGCGTTTGACGGCGTAACCGAAATAACCTCTCGGCTGTTGACCAAGGCAGAGAGGCCGACTGACCGAGTTAATCTTTTCTCGCTCATGTGTTTGGTTGTTCTGCATTCCCGATTGGTACCTCTTCAGGTTGACAAGAAGCTGTGTGAAGTGGTGTGGGACGTGCGCGAATCCGCCATCATGCTTCCGGTTTCCAGGATACATTTTGTGCAACCTGTTGAGTTCCTGTGCCGATATTTCCCACCTGCGGCCATCGAACTTAGTCCTGCGTATCCTTTGGAAGTGGCACACGAAGCGAGATATCATGCGCTTGATCGGATTGGTACGGACTTGAAGAAAGAGCTTTCGGTGTTACTCACCGAAGGCGCGGCGTGGATTGCGAATCTGGAGACGAGCTTGGCGATGAGTGAGGAGAACATGACCGCTGTGCTCGGCCGACGTATACGCTTGATAAGCGACGGAATGTGTATCGCACACCGGCTGCGAAACCGCGTTCAAGAAACAATCCAGCTGCACGTGATGTTAGAGTCCCCCGTGACGCCGGTTGAACTACGAATGCTCGCGCGAGCGGCGGAACTACTTCACGGAATAAATAATGCATACAAGAGGCGAAACACAGCGCTTGCGCTCGAGTTACCGCACCTGCTGGATTTTGCTCTTGACCGTCTAGCGATGTTAGTCGTGCCAGCCAAGCAAGTCCTTGAGGAAGCACTTAATTCAGTCGTTTCCGGCTGGAGCCGCGTGCAAATCTCACAAGCCGGAAAGTGGACAGGTGCAGAACTCGCACGTCAAGATGCTGTCGCAGCAGCCAGTCTTGCCGAAAACGTTCTAGCGGGACCGGCAACAACACAGAGGTAAGTAGGATAGCTTGGGATGCTGACACAAACACAGGACAGGACGACTATGACACCGAACGCGGCTGACAACTTTTCCTCATCTCACGCAGACTGATGCTAATTCGCTTGTGTTTCGACATATTGGCGGACGCATACGTAATGAGTGATCTAACTTCAGAAGACGCGGATGAGCTCATCGTACGTAACCTGCGAATTAAAAATTCAACGCGCGCTAAATACGTATTTCTTCGCCGCTGACTTTTCACTTTGTTTAACGCGCAGGACTTGATTGATTTGCTCGCAAACTTGGGCGCGCGAGCCAACGACGCGTGCGACACGTCCTTCCTTTACAAGTGCGGAGATTTGTTCCCCGCGTGCTTAGCCGACGTGTACGACAATCCGAATGAGGTACGACTTTCTTGACACTTTACGATACACGAGCGCCGAACATCTAACACGTTTGAATCCTTTTCCCTCCGTTCAAGGCGCATCGTCTCCCGTTGCTCGTTCAAGCGTTCAGCGCGTCAATCGAGCTTTTGAATTTCGGAGAAGCCTCGCAGCAACAGAAAGCGGCATTTGAGCGAGAGCTTCTCGATGCTCTAAGCGATGAAATCATACGCCCTCTCTGTGCCGATATCGAAGCGGACTTACGTCGACACGTTGACTCTGCTCGTTCGAACGGAGCCCCCAACCTTGAGACGAAGGATATTCGCGCGTTTCTGCGAGTCGTCCCGCTGCGTGTCGCGATGAAAGAGGTTGACATTCGGAGTCTAGTTGCGCACTGTTTGAACGCTTCGTTTTATCGCTCCGCGGTATCGCTCGATAGCTTGAAGACATACGAAGAAATGCGTAGCCTCGCGATTGATAAGTACGGGCTTCCGCTTGCGGAGATTGAACTACATGGACACGCAGGGGACGAAGCAATGGATGTCCTTGAAGCGATTAGAGACACACATCGCTTTGTTGTGAAGTACTCGCTCAATCTCAATTCCCAGTGTTTCGTTGACAGGACGGCCGGGAACGCCTTCGGAATTCAACACGTTGCGAGCTCGATTCGAACGCACGGCATCGGCATCACTCAGGCCGCGATCAGTTCTGTGCAGGAGTATCTCGCGCAGCGCTTCCAGGAGTTCAGCGAATTGTTGTGCGATGATAAAATCAGGAGCGTCCTGGGGAAGGAAGCCAGGAAGTTTAGATGGGAACAATCTGGCTCTAAATCATTCAATGGCGCGTCGACGCCCGCGCGATCGAAGGAATATTCCATGGTAAGTCATTCCCGCTTCTTGAATTTTTTTGATTTCTCGCGTTCGTTCTGCGGATTTGTTTTTTTTTCAGTTTTACAACCACGAAATGATTCGAATCAGATTCAGAAAAGACGACAGCGTTACGAAAGACTCGCTTCAGGGACGTCGCGTGGGCATTTTTCTCTGACACTCTTCGTCCCGTCCCCTTCAGGAGCGCTCGCTTCGGTTGCTGCGAGATTTTCGCAGGTTGGGCCTCGCGGCAGACGGTTTGACGTTTCCTGAACAGTTCCGTCTGCTCGTCGGCGAGGTTGGTAACGCGTTGGGCTTCCTTCGTTTGATGAGGTTGGGCTCGATGCACTGCTCCGCTCTCGAGGCTAAGTTTGTCCCTGGTCTAAACAGGTCTTCTCGTGCGTTCGAGGCTGCTGCCAAGTCGGATGAGATGTCTGCGAGCACAGTTGAGGCGGCAAAAACGCTGGATGCTGCGCTCGAACTTTTGCAGAAACAAACCGCGGAGGGCACCAACTTTTTCTTCAAGGCGCTCGTAGACATTTTCGCTGCGAAGCTTGACGATACAAACGACGAGCACTTGAAGGATTTCTATATCATGATACCTGCGTTGAGTTTACACGCGGTGGAGTGCGTGGTTGCCGGCAGAGAGAAATTCACGCGGCGCGGTACGGAATCACCCGCGGTGAGCTTTGCGGATGACGGCTTTGCGCTCGGCGTTGCGTTTCTCCTCCGCGTGCTTGATCAAGGCACAGACTTTGATGGTTTACATTGGAGAAACACATCGTTGGGCTTTTACGTAGATGAGAAAGCGAAAGAGACCGCGATGAACAAGGATGAGGACGCACGGTCATCCTCAGACGACGACGCTTCGGATGACGAACCGAGTCCCCAGATTCGGCTGGGAAAATTTCAAGCGATGGGTGACGAGTTCGCACTCCTGCACTACAGCATCGAGAGCGCGTGCACGTTCCTCACTCACTCTTAGTCACACAATAGTCTAGAACGTTTCCAATATGTCAGACCTAGCTGAAGGAATCGTCTGTGCCGTGCACGGGTTGCTGTGGCTTTCCATTTCCTGATTTCCATTTGCTTCCTTTTGTTTTTTTTAGTTTGATAAAATCTGGGGACGAAAGGATGGTTTCGTATTTCGGCGTCGGCTCTGCATTGCTTCGAAATAAAGCGACGATCGGATCTATCCGTCGACTCGCCCCGCTCAACGCCAGTGTTCGCGCGCTTCCGCACGAGTCACGCGTCAGTCGGTCCGAGCCCGTGCCGCTTGTACAGCTCAGCCCGCGCACACGGTGCACCCGTATCCTTACATAGCTTAGCCAACGTGCAAACCACTTTCGCGATGCAATCGCTCGCCCAGTCCACCTCCGCCCTCAAGCCCCGTGCTCGTGTGTCCACACGCGGCGTGCGTCGCGCGGTGAGCATCAGGGCCGCCGCTGACGGGTACAAGGACCACGGCCCCGGGTACTCCGGATCGGAAGACAAGCTGACCCTGGAGCCCATCAAGAAGATTGAAGGCGTCGTCACCCTTCCCGGCTCCAAGTCCATGTCCAACCGCATCTTGCTTCTCTCCGCGCTCGCCGAAGGAAAAACCAAGGTGCTCAACCTGCTTGACTCTGATGACATCCGATTCATGGTTGGCGCTCTCCAGACGCTGGGCCTTGAAATCACGGAAGATCGCGAGAACAACATTCTCGAAATCGTGGGCTGCGCCGGCAAGATCCCGGTTGAAGGTGCTGAGCTGTTCCTGGGTAACGCGGGCACCGCGATGCGGCCGCTCACCGCCGCTGTCGCTGCTGCGGGCAAAGGGACGTTTATTCTGGACGGGGTGGAGCGCATGCGGGAGCGACCTATCCAGGACCTGATTATCGGACTCAAGCAACTGGGCGTTGACGCTGAGTGTACCATGGGGACTGGATGCCCGCCTGTTAAGATTGAAGCCGACGGCTTGCCCGGAGGCCGTGTCGAGCTCAAGGGCTCCGTCAGCAGCCAATACCTCACCGCGCTGCTCATGGCTTCGCCGCTTTCGAAAGGAGACATCGAGATTGTCATCACCGACACGCTCATCTCCAAGCCTTACATCGATATGACCATCAAGCTCATGGAAAGGTTCGGGGTGGAAGTTGGCGTGTTCGATGACATGCAGCGCTTCGAAATCAAGGGTGGGCAGACGTACAAGTCTCCCGGCGAAGCTTTCGTGGAGGGCGACGCGTCATCCGCGTCGTACTTCCTCGCGGGCGCGACCATCACCGGCGGCAAAATGAAGGTGATCGGTTGCGGCACGGAGTCGCTCCAGGGTGACACCAAGTTTGCGGAAACCATGGAGCTTATGGGTGCGAAGGTTGAGTGGGGTAAGAATGACGTGACAGTGACGGGACCTGGCGGAAAGCTCAAGGCTATTGATGTGAACATGAACAAAATGCCTGACGCTGCTATGACCTTAGCCGTCGCCGCGCTTTTCGCGGACGGGCCGACTACTATTCGCGACGTCGCGAGCTGGAGAGTGAAGGAAACGGAGCGCATGATCGCCATCGTTACGGAGCTTCGCAAGCTTGGTTGCGACGTGTTCGAGGGTGAAGACTACTGCGTCATCACTCCACCCGCGGACGGTAAGATCAACGAAGGCGTAGTCTTCGATACCTACGACGATCACCGCATGGCTATGGCTTTCGCCCTCGCGGCGTGCAGCGGAACCGGCGTGACCCTCAAGGATCCCACGTGCACGAAAAAGACGTTCCCGACGTACTTCGACGCGCTTAAGGAGGTGTGTGTTTGAGGAAAGAAATAGGCGGTATTTAATATCAGTTTTCAATCGACTACGAGGGAACTACCCCATCAAAGAATACGTGCGTGCAACAAACGCGCGAACATCCCAATCGTCCTTTACTGAGGTGGCTGCTGTTGCTCCATCGACTGCTGATTGAGCTCCCCGAACCGCATGCTGACGCGAGAGGAGTGTTTCAAGAATTTCTCGCAGCACTTGCTCACACACCTCTCCTCATCCTTTTCCAGCGTCTTCCTGCGAAAACTTTGAACGCAGGTACTGAAGCACTTCTCCACCAGGTTGTTGTACATCCGGAGGCTGTCTCTCGTCTGCATGCCCTCAATCATGGCAGCCATCTTCTTCTCTTCCTCCGGAGACGGCGCGAGGCCACCCATCGGGTCCATCTCGGAACGCCTTAGAGTTAGTCGATCTGCGTTCTCGGCGACTGTTCGGGCGCAAGAAGTCGATACTCGCACACGTCAACGATATGTTCGACTACCGCGCGTAGAAGAGTGTAATCGCGCCGTGATCTCAACCAACAGTCTCGATCGACTGAGTCGGCGCGAGCGGCGGACGGAATTTTTGCAGCAAGAATTTAGCGAAGCAAGAACACTGGTAGATGCGCGTGGAGTGGACGGCTTAGACAGTCACTTCGAATGTTGCTACAGTACGCCGAGGCACTGTGCGCGAAGCGCCTCGTGCTGGCGAGCGCGTCACCGCGGAGACGAGAGATCCTAGGCAACTTGGTGCGTTTATCCCTTTTACCTCGCTGGTGCCCACTTTCCGAAACACCTGCAGCTTGGCTGACCCACCGCGCGCTGTCATTCAAAGGGGTTGAAGTTCGAGGTCGTCGTGTCTAGGTTCGACGAGGACCTGGACAAATCGCAGTTTCCCTCTGCGGCGGACTACGCGAAGGCGACCGCGACGCACAAGGCTCTGGAGGTTGCGCTTCGTCTTGAGAAAGCGGAGGATGGCGCGAAACGACCCTTTATGGTTTTAGGGAGCGACACCGTGGTGGAGGCGCCTGATGGAACCATCATGGAGAAACCCGCAGACGAAGAAGCGGCGATGAGAATGCTGTTGTCGCTGCAGGGTGTGACGCACCAAGTCCACTCTGGGGTGGGCATCGTGTTTCCAGACCCGGCGCGGACGGACGGCGCGCTTGTAAAGTCCTTCTCCGAGACGACGCGAGTGACGTTCGCGCCGCTGCAGGAGGCTGAGATCAGGGCATACATCAAAACGGGAGAACCTTTCGACAAAGCTGGAGGCTACGGTGCGTGATTTTCGTGTCCTGACTCGAACACTGCTCACTCGTACCTACGTTGCGAATCTTGATTACACCGTATTCTCTCGCTAATCAAACAAAACAAGACACGTCTCTTTCCCCGCGCAGGTATCCAAGGTCCGGCGGGCGCCTTCGTTAGCTCCATCACTGGATGTTACTTCAACGTTATGGGATTCCCCGCGCACAAATTTGCGAGCAAGTTGTTAACGATGATCGAAGAAGGGGAAGTGAAGCTGTGAAAAAACCAAAACCAAGCGTCGTTTCGACCCGGAAGCACGTGCGGGGAATTTAGCGGGTTCCCGGCGTGACGGGGGACTTGACGGGATTCCCTCGCGTGGGAAGCGGCTGCGCCGGGGCGGGACGCTTCAAAATTCTGTCAGCGCCGTTGCTCAAGGCCAGGGTTTCCGTGGACGTGTCCAACTCGAACGCCTGAAGCTCGTCCTTGTAGTTGGTCAGGGAGTAGTTGGTCGCGGCGGCGGCGCCGCGCAGGCGGACGAGCGCGCGGTCGTAGGCTTTAGCGGCGGCAGCCTCTTCGTTGTAAAGCCCAAGGTAGATGTGCTTGGACCCAGGCATCCCGATCCTCGCTTCCCATCGTCCGTTCGGGTGGTGCGTAACGCCGCGGAAGCCTGAGCTGCCGCGCGCGAATCCCTGGCTCTGCCTGCGAATCGCCATGACGAGTTCCTCCAGTCCGACGCTCTGCATGAAGGAGTCGAGCTCGGAATACTTGCTGGCGGGAAAGTTGAGCTTCACCTTGCGCGCGCCGCCCTTGCCGCCTTTGCACTTCATCGCAGCGACGTCGTACGCTTCGGCGGCGTGTTCCTCTTTCTCGTATCCCCCGAGGTACATCTGCTTGCCCGTGTCCTTGACCCAGATGTGCGCTTCCCATCGGCCGCTGCGCTTGTGCTTCGTAACGCCGCGGTACTGGCTCGAACGTTGCTTTTCGCCCGGGCTGATGAGCGCCAACGCCGTCCCTGGGTTCTGCGCCGTCGCCAACGATGAGTGCAGGTTGTGAATGTTCCCAAGCTCGTTGACCACCACCTCACCTGCACCACCAAGTGGCTTGCTTGTAGCGCTACCGCTGCTGTGGTTGTCGGCTGAAGCTGTCGCGGGTCCTTTGCCGTTGGCGCCGCCGGTTTTCGCTTGCTTGTTCGCCGTCGTCGGCTTTGGCTTTGCTCGACTCGCCCGCGTGCGCTTCGCGGGGGCACCCGCGGGAAGCTTGACGACGCTCGATCTGAGCACCGTTGTGATACCGGCTTTGGTATCGACCGGCACGAAGCCGCTTCCATCTGCGATAGCACCGTTGACGGCTGCAGCAGTGGCGCATGCGATCCGAATGGTGTCCTCGGCGTCGAGCCTAGTGGACTTGAAGGCGTGCGAAGCTGGCTGGGAAAGCGAAGCCTGCTGGCGGGTTTGGTAGACGCCCTGCAAGATGTGGTCTTGGGGGGTTGAGGGATCTTCTTCTTTCGCCGGTATCGCGACGTGAGCTCCTCCGTTGGTAAGCCCGTCGTCGTGGAGGCCGAGATCTGTAAGAGAGCATGGCGACAGGAAGGAGTTTCGAGGTTAGTAGCGTTGGCCAAAGAAAAGGCGGGAAAAGAAAAGGGGCGTCGCGTCGCGTGCTTCAAGGACGGCGACTCCTGAGGGTGGGACGAGCGCACGGGGAGATGGGACGCGGAAGGAGTGCGGTGGACGTGTTCGATGTCACGACTGTGACGCACCGAGTAACTCCGCCTCCGAGAAGAAGCCGGCGGTGTTCATGTCCCAGCCCGCTATCATACGGCCGCCGGAAAGGCCAAACTCTTGCGGCGCAGGGTCAGCGCCCCCTTGTCCTCCGCCAGGAGCGGGGGCGTAGTTTTGCGGCGCGCCCTGCATGGTAGGCACGTCGTAATACCGATACTTCAGCGCGGATACCTTGCCGATGACCTACCGCAGGTACGTGTCCCACGGAGTAAGCGGCAGCCGCTCTGCGGTCGCGGGAGGACCTTTGGCCACGGCGGGGGTTTTGTTTCGAGTCGTCCAAGACTACGATTTGAACGTGGCACGAGGGGCGGACGCAAGTCCAGGTCGTTGGAACGAGGGTTTTTCTCGGAAGAGTCAGCAGATTCCGAGGCGTGTGGTGGTTGGCAAAAAGAAGCGGATAAGAGCACGAAGCGTCGCGGTCGAAATAATAAAAAGAGATTTTCGTTTCAATATTTTTTGGTAACCGTCGCTCGCGGCGCTTACTTTACTCTTCGTCGCTCCCCTCCTCAGACTCCGAGTCTTCCTCCAGCCATGTAATGAACGGCTTGGCCTTTTCCAGGAAGCGCACGTCCAAGTCGGGGTCCAGTTTCGCAGCGGCCCCCTTGGCCTGACCCCACGCGACCACTGCTTCTTCCGACAACACGTCCGCGTCGTACAAAAGCTTGAGCGTCTGCGCGGCGGCGCCGAGAAAGCGAACGCCGCCCGTTCGGTTCACGAACGGGCTCGCGCTTAACGCCAGGGCTTCGATCTTTTCGATAGTCTTGACCTGGTCAGTGCGTTTCTTGAGAAGAGTCTCGAGAAGCCCGGCGTTGGTCTTGAGGTGCTTTCCAAGCGCGGCGAGGACTTCTTTGTCCGTGCCCGTGACTTCCGCCGGGTGCGGCGACGCGAGGCCTTTGGGAAGTCCGGGGGGCGGGGGAAGCGTAAAGGAAAGCACGGCGGTGACCGCGAACCCGGCGGTTTCCGTGGACGACCGTCCTTTGGTTTCCGCCAACTTAACCAAAGCCGCCACCTCCGCGTTGGCGTCCCGGGAGGGTTTATCCTGGAAACCCAGCATCGCAACCTCCACCTCCCTCGCGTACTCGGTTTGCTCCTTGTCCGCGACCGCTTCGGCGCCCGGCCCGAGCGCCGCGCGGCGCAAAGTGCGCGCGCTGTAGAAGATGGCGGTGCCGTCTCTTCGCAGACGCCCTAAAAACTGCTGGAGATCCTCCCACGCCAGTAACCGGCCGAGGTCTTCTTGAAGAAGCAGGGTGTCCACCGCCGGACAATCCGTGCCGTAAATGGAGGAGTAATCCACGACGAGCACGTTGAGGGGCGGGGCTCTGCCTTTCAAAGAATCCGGCACCGTGAGCAACGCTTGGTTGTACAAGCGCTTGACCATCGGGTCGGTGCCAGAGCCGCACGCGTAGGCGATACCCTTGGAGAGCATAACAAGCGTGTCGACGTCGGAATCGAGCGCCTCTGCGACGCCAACTTTCAGCATAGGCCGTAGGGTGATGAGACCGATTTGTCCCTCGGCGTCGTCGCCCAGCATCGCCTCGTCCTCGTCATCCTTCTTCTTGCGTTTCTCAGCCTTCGCCGACTCCTTCATCATGCGCTCCGCCTCCTTCAGCTTGTTGTTCAGCTTGTGCACGTCCTGGGTCCAAGCTTCGCGGTCGAGGTATCCGGCGAGAATCATCGCGACCTTTCTTGGGTCGATGCAACCCACCATCGTAACGCCTTCCTTGGACAGAGCGCTGCGAAGGCCGTCCATCTTGATCGGCGCGCCGTCGCCAGTCGCCCATTCCTTCTTCAGGCGCGTGAAATCTTCGTAAGACAGACCCTTGAAGATGGGTTCCACCGCGAGACGAAGAGACTTGACGTCACTTTGGATTTTGTTCCAGTCCCCACCCGGTCCCTTGATGCCCATCAGGTCGTTCCCCTGGCGGCTGGTCAGGTGGCGAAGCAACAGAATGGGCAAGCGCACGTCCTGCATGGTGCGCTGGAATTCGACGTAGTTTTCGAACACGCCGAGCGGGCTGATCGGCGCCAGCGAACTCTTCTCCTCGGACCACACGTTCAGCGTGGACATGGGCAGATCGTACGGCTCCATGCTGATCGTGATCTGCCGCGCGGGAAGTGGGCCACGCCACCATTGCTCGAGGCCTTCCCACGGTCCGAGCGTCGCCGACGCGAGCACCGCGGCGCACGGCATGTTCGACTGGATCGTGGACACCACGCCGAGCACGTTGGGATCGAGATGGATACCCATGTTCGGCTCGTCAAAGTACAGCAGCAGGTTTTCCTTGTGGTAGAAGCTACCCTCGGGGGCGACGTTCGCGGCTTTGAGCAGCGACGCGGTGGTGTTAAGATCAGCGATGATGATATCGGGCTTACCCGCGCCTCGATCTTTCAGCTGGAACCCCACTTTCGCGGCGTACTCGAGCTGCTGTTCCACGGTGCCAGACCCGGCGCTGAGCTTCTCGCCAATCGCAGCCTTCGCGCGCATCGCCTTGCGGTTGCGTGCTTTGTCGCGAATAGAATACGGACGACGCACCTGGTGCATGGTACCATCACCGGAGTGGTCGCGCGCGGCGGTCCAGTACGGCGCTGCGTGCGCTTCGCATTCCTGCCCGACGCGCTTCAGGACTTGCTTGGTGGGTACGGAGTAAAGCAAGATGACGTTCGGGTGCTTTTCTTTAAGCAGACGCAGGTGGACCATCAGCGCGGTGAAGGTTTTACCGGACCCGGTTGGGGTGCTTAGGATGACGTGAAGAGGCAAAGGCGGTTTCGACGCCGTATCCCTCGCGCGCGCCGCGGCTTCGTAGTGCTTGTCCAACTCCTCCAAAAGCTCGTGCTGGTGCTTGTACATGCGCGCGGTGCCCCCCGATTGCGCGCCGGCTTTGTTCGTCCAGTGGTGCATGGCTTCAAACACCTGGTCCTTGATCCTGTTGGATGACTGGTTCCACACGATGTTCGCCGCTTTTTCCTGCATGCTCCCCGGGCCGTGCTTCAGGGCTTCTCGGCGCAGGAAAAGATGATCGGAAGCTTGCGCCTCCACGACCGCCGTGATCCACCGTAGCGTGAGCTTCCCGTAATCGCGCATGGCTTTGATTTCGTCAAGCACGGCTTGCGCCCACAGCGACTGTAACCGTTTCTTCTCTGACTTGTCATTCCCCGCGGCTTCGTACATTTCGGGAAAGCACTCCTTCGCCAGGTTTTTCCACATATCCGCCTCTTTGCGCTGGACGTAGAAAAACTCGAAAACCTTTTTCGCGTGCAACGCAGGGGGGGCGGCAAGCGCGCCGTCCCAAGGCTGGATCTCACGCATGATACGGAACCCAGCGCTTCCGCGGACCTTCGCGACGAGGTCGGAGTTGTCGATATCCGCCCAATCGTGGCTCTGTTGAGATTGGGGTGGGGAAGGAGGGACAGGTGGAAGGTGGGGTCAGCACGGTGGGCCGATCGTTCGCGGGGCGACGGGGGTCGGCGGGGAAGCGGGGCGAATATTTCCTGTCCGCGTCTCGTGTCGATCGTGACGGAAACGAACGCGTGCGCGGGTGAAACTCGTTCGGGACGTACCGTCAGACCGGATCCGACGTCCACATTCAGGGTGGGGTCCATAACAGGGTCCGCATCGCCTCCGACGTGAGCATCTTCGTCTGTCGAGTATCCGGCATCGCTCATGTTTGTTGGGCAGAGAAAAAAGAAGGGTGGCCTCCTAGTGAACGCGGAACGCGGATGTCACGCGCACGGGCTTCGCTCTGTCGCTGTCTCGACGAACGCGTAAGGTGGTCTGAGGTGCGTGTACTATTCGCAGGTGGTGCACGGCGTGCCCACGCCGGCGTAAAAGGGCGGCGGAAGCATCTAAACCTCGCTTTTGTTGCTTTTGCATGGCGGTAAAAGTTGCTGTCCACCTCAGCGCCTTATTGCCGATCTTCAGGGTTTAGGGCAGGAAAAAGTGGTGTCGTTATCCAGCCTGCCTCCCCTACGCACGCGCCAGAACCTCCGACGCGTCCCACGCGGACGAACGGTCGTGCGTACTTCTTCTCGTGGAGATACACACGCGGACGACGTCCACGAAGCACGCGCGTCGCTCTCGTGTGTCCTCGCCGGGGTTATCTTGCTGCAGAGAACCAGACTGAAACGCGAATCACCGATCGGATAGTGCGATTCACGACGAAAACTCTTCGCGATGGCGGTCCGAAGGCGCGCGGGCAGCGCTCGTAAGATGATGGCGTTCAGCCGCATCGAGAGCTGTCACACTGAGGAGGCGTACGCGAAGATTTTTAAAAAAGCGGGCGAGAAGGACCTGGTCCTGGTGGAGTTCGTCGCGGGCTGGAGCACGAGTTCCAAAAACATGGCGCCGTACCTCAACACGCTCGCCCGGTCGCCGGAGTACAAAAAGGTGCACTTCGTGCGCGTGGATATGGAGGCGCTCCCCACAGTCGCGACGAAAGCCAACGTCAAGGCGTTACCCACGTACCAGCTGTACCGCAACGGCGAGAAACTCGAGGAGATGTCCGGCGCGATGCCCGCGAAGCTCGTCGCGATGCTGAAGGCGCACCACATCAAGGAAAAGAAGAGCGGGCCGGGCAAGCTCATCGGCCTAGTCGCGGGAATTCTGCTTTCCATCTTCGGCCTGCTTAAGCTGAAGGACCAGATCGAGGAGTGGGAAGCGGAGGAGGACGAACGCGCGGCGATCGCGGAGGCGGAAGAGGAAGCGCGGCGAATGGCGGAGGGAGAGGCGAAGGAACGCGCACGACAAGCGCGGTTGCGCGCGCAACAAGCTTCAAGCAAGCCGTAAAGGAGACGCAAACGAATGGCGATGGTAATACAGTAGAAAGACGCACGGCAAAGCAAACGCGAGGACCGGTTTATTTGGTAAGAGACGATTTTAATACAACGCAAAGCTTGGGATACAGACTCGATTGATGGCACACACAAAACCCCCGTCACAGCCCGAACTGATCGAACGCCGGGTGGTGCGCCGTTTTTACTTTTTCCGGTTCTTTCCGCACGACCGCGCCGCCTTGCGAGAAAAACCCGTCGTCAAGCGCGCCGGCTCCCATCGTGGGACCCGCCCCCGGGTTACCGCCCATATACATCCCCGGGAAGCCCCCCATCGGCATCTGCCCGCCCATCGGTATCTGCCCGCCCATACCGAACGGCTGTTGCGGCGACATCCCGAACTGCTGCTGCGGCGCCATACCCGGATAAACACCACCCATCGCCATGTTTTGCATCATGTGCGGCTGCATTCCAGGCATGCACATCCCTTGCTGCGCGCCAAAAATCTGCGGCGCCGGTACTTGCCCGCCCATACCCATCGTGCCCATTCCCATGCCTTGCTGCATCGTAGGCATAATTCCATTCCCACCCATCATCCCCCCACCCATGCCGCTACCGTTCCCAAACTGGCCATACTGCGCGGGTGCCGTTTGACCGTACTGCGGTTGCGTCGGCGCCGACATCTGATGTGCCCCCCCCATCATGGACTGGCTCCCAGGCGTGTCGAACATGCTCAAGATGTCGTTTTTCGAAATCTCAGCCAGCGGCGCGGGTTGCGCCGGCGCCGCGTCGGAGAAGGCGCCCCAGCCTTCGTCGACGGCGGGCGCCGCCGCCGGCGCCGTGGGTGCGGGTGCCGCCCCGAAGCTCGCAAAGTTTCCATTCACGGACGCAGCCTGGACGGGTGGTGCCTCTGCGAAGTTCGCGAACCCGCCGTTGCCGTTAGTCGGCGCAACTGCCGCGGAGGCGAAGTCGCCGAAGCCGTCGCCCGCGGGCGCCGCGCCGAAAGCGTCGAAGACGGCGCCCGCCGATGGCGCGGCGACGTTGAGCATATCGAACAGTCCTTCGTTCGCGGTCGCGGCCGGTGCTGTGTGCGCCACCGCTGCTGGAACTACGAACTGTGCCGGTGCCAGCGTTTGAGCCACAGAAGAGGCGCCGTCGCCGTTCCCATCCCCGGGAACCGGACCCGGGGCGTTTCGGTCCGCGAATTCTTTTCGTTCGTATTTTTTGCGAATGAACTTCTCCACCACGGGCAGATCCGAGCTCATCGGTTTCGCCGCCCGTGGCAGGTTCGCTTCCCAAAACAAGTTCGCCCGGTGATTTCCCATGCGCTCCAGTTTCACGACCTGCACCTCGCTCCACCGGTCAAGTTGCGTGGATCGCACGAAGGAAATGTGCACCCCGAGACTGCGGTGGATGCCGCTGCAGTTCGTGCACACGAAGATGCCGAGGTTCACACTGGCCCACCGAGGAAGCCGCATCGGGCAGTCCGCGCACACCAGGTTCTCGGGGCGCTTCAAACACAGGTTTAAGCGCTTCACCAGCGCCTTCTGCGCGCGATCTTCCGCCATGAGAATCGGCGGGAGTGAGCAAACGCGCGCGAAGAGAAGCGCGCGTTCAGATCTGTCTTCCAAATTCGAGAAGCAGGAACACAAACTCGTCGTCTTCGAGATGCGAGCCCCATGTTTTACCCCTGGGAATTCCCGATACCAGCAAACCGAAAAGGCGTGTGCCGCTGACAGAATCTTCAACCGCCAGTGTGGCGTGAACAAAATTAGGGTTGCCGCCTGTCCTCTCTCGCCGCCCACTTCACCTCGAAGCGCGCACGGTCCGTTCGGCACGTGCCCGCCGGAGGCGCGAAGGAATTCACGCTACGGGCCGTCGGCGGACGGTTGCCTTGTACGGGACGTCGGTGACGCGACGTGATCGGGTTTAGGAGGATTAGAAGTGACGTTGAGTCTAAGTGCGGACAAAAGGCTTAGCAAGATGACGGGCCACTCTCTGGTGAAAGCGCACGGGTCTGGGGATTGGTTAGCGGATATCTTCGACGTGATGGACGACGCCGCGATCGAGGGCATCGTGATGGCGGACGAGCTGGTGTTGAAGGATGAGGTGTTCGCCGTGCTTGAGGCGCAGGGCGAGGTTGGGGAACTGGACGACGTGCCAAGGGGCGGGGGCGACTTGTGTTCCGACGGAAACGGAAGCGCGTCCAAACGCACGCGCGAGGAGGCTTCCGGAACCGGCGGAGGCGAGAACGGGAAACACAAAAAAAGCCAACGCGAAAAGCGACGACGGGACGCCCTAAACGACCACTTCATGGGTTTGTCCGCGTCCCTTGATCCGGACAGCGCGGAGCCGCTCAAGACGGATAAGGCGACGGTTGTGACGGAAGCGGCGAAGGTGATCCGGGATCTGCGAGCCGAGTTACAAAAAACCTCGCGCTCCTTGCGTGAAGTCAGCAGCACCAACGAAAATCTCGTGAAAGAACGCGAAGGCATCTTGCAGGACAAACACAAGCTTGAGCACCAGCTCGCGTGCTTCATGTCCTCAATGCCGTTCGCGTCGATGCCGTACGAAGCCCTGCCCGGGGGTAACGCCCCAGGCGGGAAGACCGCGTCTATGCAAAATGGACAGCGCGCGCGATCCATGATGTGGCAGTTCCCGCCCCTCGTGGTGCAAACAACCACCGCGGACGAAGACGCGAAGCTCCGGGCGCCGGTGGCGTGAGACAGACGCGACGAGACGAGACGCTCGCGAATCGATCGATTTTGAAGAAAATACAAGACTGATTTACAAAACGCACAGCACGCGCGATGGTTCATTATTTATTTCGTCACAAGTGACCCTCGTCTATCTCCCGGGTGCGGCGTCTGTCGATACATTCACGTGAACCTCCCCGCCAACACCACGACCGCCCCAACTAAGAACCCGAGCGGGTGTTCGCATACGAATTCGAAAATCAGCGGCGTGGTCTTTGCGAAGGCGCTGATCAGCAGCCCGCACACTAAACCCACCCCGACCAGGAAGTGGGGTGCCCAGTCAGGCAGATCCCGTCCCCCGATGAACGTCCCGGTAGGTGAGGGGCACCACACCTGTTCCTTTGAAATCCCTAGGCCCTGCATGGAAAACTGCAGCGTAGGCAACACCTCGGCGCACAGGGAGGTTTCGTTTACCAACATTGATTCCATCAAGTCTCTTGTTTTCGAGGAAAACTCGTTGTTCGTGAATGAAGCGCCGAGAATCGCAAACGCGGGGGCGGTGAGGTTGATGTCGGTATACGCCGCGGTCACGCCTTGGTTGGCGTCATCCAGCCCGTTCAACATGGAAAGCCTCCGCCCCGATTCCTCAATCAGCGCTTGAAGCTTCGCGCTCTGCGCCAGCGCCTCCGCCGTGCGACGCGCGCACTTCTCTTCGTGTCTTTCCATCATTGCGTCTGGTTCCTCGACTTCGTGGCAGTGGTTCAGGACGTTTTTCGACATCCCAACATCGTCCCGGTTCGGGTCACAAAGCTTGGCGTTCATTTTCTTCTTCGCCTCCAACTTCGCGATGAGCTCCTCGAGCGCGACGATTGAATCCTCCAGCTCATCCATCGCGGCGGTCAGGCCGCCTAGATCCACGGCGAAACCCAGGCCTGACACCCCGAGCTCGTCCCCGAGAAGCGCGCTCGCGGTGTCCCGAATTCTTACCACTGAAGATTGCACGTCCGCGAGTTTGCTGTTCTTCCCGAAACGCGCGCGCTTGCGGTCTTCGCGTTTTTGTTTGCGCGTTTGTGTCTTCCCGCCGAACCACCCGGCGTCGGCGGTTTCGGATTTCGCAATCACATGTCCGTCCGACCCGCACGTGAATTGGTCCGCGGTGACCGCAGGTTGTGAGACAGGCACAGCGCACCCGCAATCCTCACCAACGCCGCCGTTATCGAGGCTTTTACGCAACTTTCTCAACGCCGCGAGCTGATCCCGCAAACCGTCCAATCCCGAATCGATCTTCCCGCGATCCTCCGCGCACTTCTCCCCCCACTCGCGGCTCACCTCTCGCGTGCACACCGTGCGCGTGCGCTTACCCACGGGCTTGCAAATGCGCCCACGCGCTTTGCGGCACGCGCGGTGCTCAACGCGAAGACGCTCGCACAGCTCGTTTCGGTACCCGCAGATGATATCGCGCACGCCTGTGAAGTTATGGTGGGGACACGCATCACGGCCGTGCTTGCCTTTACAAGGCGCGCATTCGTAGTCCGGACACTGCGCCCACGTGTCGGGGGGCGCGTCGTGAATTTTCACCTCCGAGGCGCGATAGCGGTTGCCCCAACCCCCCGCGATATCTTCACCGAGCACGGTCGATGCGCCTGCGATGCGTGGTGGTGTGGGGTCGGTCAGAGAAGTCCTCCAAGCGTCGAGTCGAACGAGAAAACACAAGAAAGAGGGGGAGGCGGTGCTGATCGCGCGAAAACGTTCGCGAAGAGTGGAACGGGAGTCGCACCTGACAAGGCGACGAGTGCTAGGAGCACCGCGCATTTTGAGCGAGCCATCGTCGCGGCGGATCGACGCACTCGGCCGCGCGAGAGGCAATGGACGGGCCGAGCTCCCGGGTGTTCAAGAAAACAAATTAGCGTCCCCGAGGCTGATTTTTCTCGTTTCACGCAGAAGGCACGCGATACATTCATTGTGGCCCGCGGCCGCGGCGTGAGGGACAGGGGCCGGTCCGAGATGGCCAAGGATTACCTCGCCTCGGCGTTCGGCGGGGTTGACACGGTGTTGAGTGAAACTCCGGTTGCGCTGGAGGGTTTGGGAGCTTTCAGCTTGGACGAGCTCGTTGCGGCGTCGGGCACGCCTGTTCCTCCCAATTTCGCGAACGAAAACCACGGGTACAACGACGATTCCTCGGCTGGTGCAACCGCGGGTATCTCGAACAAGCAACTGGCCATCCTACTCGTGATGCACGTTCCACTGGTCATACTGTGGATGTACTCGGTTCTCGGGGTGTTCGAGCGCTTCTCCATCGCGGTGCGTTGGGTTGGCAAGATGTGCGGGTGCAGTGAGGCTGAAGAGGCTTTCGAAGATGACGACACGGAGACGCGCCAGGCGGTCGCCGGCGTGGGTGGGTATCAGCACCCGTCGCGACGCACGCAAAGGCCGTTGCCGGACGACCTACCCTTTGTGTGCGTGCAACTGCCCATGTACAACGACCCGTTCGTGGCGAAGCGCGCGATCGACGCCGCGTGTTTGTTGCGTTGGCCGCGAGACCTTCTGGAGATCCAGGTGCTGGATGACAGCGACGACGCCGCGACGCGCGCGATTGTGGATTCGTGCGCGGCGACGTGGCGGGAGCGGGGCTTGATGTGCAACGTGGTGCGTCGGGCGCACCGAATGGGGTTCAAGGCAGGCGCGCTTGAACACGGCCGCAAGAAAACAGCCGCGGATTTGATTACCGTGTTCGACTCCGATTGCGTGCCGCCTGGGAACTACCTGGAGCGCGTGGTGCCCCACTTTTACGGCGCGGACGGCCGGGTGATGGGTACGTGTTGGGGCTTTCCCGAATCCAGGCACTGTTTGCCGATTGTCCAGAGTAATTACTTATACACATTACGAAAGACTGACACTTTTCTTTCACAATCACAAGACGACATGGCGATGGTCCAAGCGCGCTGGGGGTTTTTGAACTACGACGACAGCGCGCTAACGATGGCGCAATCGATGAGGCTAGAAGCGCACAGGCACGCGGGGAGCGCGGTGTTGTCAAAAGCGACCGGGTGCGTGGTTGGCGCGGGCGCGGGCGCCACCTGGAGTGCGCGCGCCGTGACCGCGGCGGGCGGCTGGGACGCCACTGCTTTGCTGGAGAGCACGGACTTGTCCTTGCGTTTGTGGTGCGCCGGGTACAAAAGCAAGTTCCTAGCGAACACGGTGGTGCTAACGGAGTTGCCCAACAACTTCGCGGCGTACAAAGGCCAGCAGGAGCGGTGGGCGCAGGGGTGGGCGCAGGTTTCGAAGCGACACGCCCTGGCCGTGCTTCGTATGCGCGGCGCGCCGCTGTGGCAACGCTGGTATTTGTTCAGCGCGCTGTTCCGGGAATCGATGTGGCCAGTGGCCCTGGTGTGGATGTTAACGTTGCCGGTGCTGATTCGGAAAGGACACGGGTGGTGGCTCGGGGCGGAACACAATGAACACTCGTTCGTTTTGCCGCGCCCGGCGGCGCTGTTTCTGTACGCCGCGCCGCCGCTTTTGCTTTTCGCGACGGATGCCGTTTCCGCCGCGGCGCTTCCCCCGGCGCCTCCTTTGCTCATGAAAAGGAGCCAGGTCGCTGCGCTCCGGTTGCTGTGGCTGTTGCCTTACGTCACGGTACAGACCGGTATGGTCGTCGCGCACGCCGCCGCGTTCGTACTCGGCGTCGTGTCGCCGCGCGTGGATTTCGCCAGGACGCCCAAAGCGGGGGGGGGCTATTACCACCTCAGGGCGGAGCCTACGCGCGTCGCGCGCGGGAGTGACACCGGCAGCGCGCAAGCTGCCGCGGAGGTCATTCTCAGTAGCTCGAATGACACCGCCACGGCGGCTGCTGCGAACGGAGGGACCCGCGGCGCCGAACCCACCACGCCCACGAAGCGTCCCGCCGGCGTTCCCGGGGGACACGAATTCGAAACCCTCAACCGCGGAACGCAGCAGTTACCCACGATTCCCGGTACCCCGCCGCGACCGGCCAGGAGTAGCGATGCGGACACACACGGTGACAGTGTGAGTGTGGATAACGCGGGGCCTTGCGGTGTTGAGACTTTTAGTGCACCCTTCATCGCGGCGGGCGGCGCGGAACGCACGCGCGGCACCGCGTCGCGGCGGTGGACTTGCTTCTGGATGGAGCTCACCGTTGTGGGCGCCATGTGTCGCCTGTCATTCGCGGTCGCCTCCGCGGACGGGTGGCGCCTTCCCGCGATTGCGTGTCTGTTCATCGCCGCGTGCGTGCTACGCGTGGCGTGCGGGAACTGGGACGACGAGTGGCGCCACTCGCAAACGCGGGCGCGATCAAACCGCTTCGGAGCTCCGGGGGCCGGCGACGGCGAAAGCCTTTTGGAGCACGGGGGACGGGATTGCGAGGGGTACGGAGGCTTGGAAGGCGGAAACGTATCGTCCGCAACAATGCGGGGAGGGGTGTACGACCACGTCCGGCGACTACAGGGAGGTAACGCAACCGTCGGCGCGGGCGATCATCAATTCTCTGACCCCGCGAACGTTCCGCGCGATCCAAACACGCGCGCCGCGATTCGCCAGTACAACCGGTACCGCGCCAAGGAATTCGACCTGGATAACATCAGTCTCCGGTCCGTGGATAGCGACGCGTACAGCGCTGGCGTGTCCGCGTTCGGGGGACGCGGGGTCGGGGACCACGGGAATTTTGGCGGGAGCGACTTGGGGAACGAGAGCGACGCGGGGTACTCGGAAACCACGGCGAGGTCGGAACTGAGCGCGGCGGTTTTCGCGGGCGCGCCGCCTGTTTTGCTCACCGCCGCGCAGTTACAGACGCACTACCTCGTACCCCCGAGGTCGACCCGGGGGCACTCAAGGCCGGGGTCGGAGTATCAAACAGGAGACTAAACTTTTCAGTAAACGCATTTACGCGTACCTCGTACTACTGAATTCTAAACCTACGACATCTTCGATGCCACGTACTACTATTTTATGTCTCCCTCTTTGTGTCTCCCTCGCAACAACGTCGCGCCCCCGTGGTGCCCTGGCCTTTGGCCTTTACCCTCCTAAACGTACCCCTTCGTGTTTTACAAACCTTTTCGTCTCGCACGAAAAAAGAAACCCCTCACTCCGCGCTTTGCGGCGGCACGGCGCTCTCCCGTCGCCGTACCCTCGCGAAGTGCATGCTCTTCAGCATGGCGTTGATTTCCGAGTATACCGTGGCGCATGCGCTTGACGCACGCGTGGTTGCAGTCTGTTCCTCCTCCCGTTTCTCGTCCTCGTCATCGTAGGTTTCATAGTTTTCGTCCAACAGTGGGAGTTTTTTTGGCCTCGCCTTGCCATCTTCCGAAATCACCGGCGCTCTTCCCCCCACCCCGTCCCCCCCGTTCGCCCTCGCCCTGTTCGCCACGTCCCCCGTGTTCAAGCGCTTCACCGCGCGGTTCAGCTCAAGCACCTCCGGGTCGTTTTCGTTCTCAGCATCCACGTCTTTGCGCTTCCGAGAACTGCGTCGCATCGCAAGATCTCCCACGTGTGTTCCCCTTTCCCTTTCCCCACCACCGCCCCCGACCCTTTCGGAAACACGCGCCGGGCGGAACGACGCCCAAAGGACGCGTCACGTCGTTGCGCCGCCTTTCGAGTTTGCAAGCCGCACCGTTGCTCCGACGAGCTGCGCGGCGTCTTCTGGAACTGGCGCGGCGGCGACGCGTACGCCAAGACGCGAGTCCGTTTCCAACTGACGTCTTCGAAAAGGATGCTGGAAATTTGCGAAAATGGGCTCGGGTTGCGAGATTTCGCGCAGCCCCCCATCGCGCCCGCCCGCGAACCACACACCGCGAGGCACTCGAGTCTCGGCGGATTGTCCGACCCCCTCAGCAGAGTTCGGAGACCGGCGGCGCTCACGTCAGTCACAGAGGTGCACTCGGGCGTATTTAACACACACGCGAGTAGTGAGAACTTACGCCAAGATTGCCCTTGCTTACGCCGCCGAAACACAAGATGCAGTACGCCGCCGATTCCGCGCCGTACGTCCGCGCCGCCGGGAAGGAGGCGCCGAGGAAGAAGACCGACCGTACGAAGCGCGTTCCGGGAACGAAGATGCCTTTCGGCACCACGAAAGGCGCGTTCGGCAAGGAAGGCAAGGGCGCGAAGGGAAGCAAGGGAGGCAAGCCTCTTGCGAAAATGGTACGCACCTGGGTGGACCGCAGATGTTTTCGTGAAAAGTGAATCTCAAAAAATCGCACTCCTCTTTCTCTCGCGCCCACAGTGCTAACCCCATCAAACCAATCGAACCCTTCCAAACCCTTCCAAAACACAGGATTGCGGCCAGGAGCGCACCAAGCGAGGCGGTGAGGCGGTTTTCGACGACGCCGTGCGAAGGGATTGGGTGTTGGGTTATAGCAAGCGCAAAACGCAGCGGCGGAAGTACGCGGAGAAGCAAGCGGTGGAGAAAGCGAGGAAGGAGCGGAACCAGGAGCGGAAGGAACGACGGGAGGAGATGAAACACAAGCTTGGGTTGGACCAGCCCGAGGAACCCAAAGATGCGGTGGTGGGAAGCGTGGAAACCGAGGTGCACGAGTACGGCAACGGGGTGGTGGTTACCGTGGAGGGGTTGGATTGAGGGAGCGATGATTGAAGATGCATTTTGATCGATCGGGCAAAGGACGGACTCCGTGTAAAAAATAAACGAACTCACGACGGATGGAGTATGTTGGTGGTACCTTCAATGCTCCCGTAGTAAGCCTAGTCCCAGTCCGTCCTGCTTCGCGCTGTTTTCTTCTCCCCCCCCCGTTTTTTGTCATCCAACCGCCGCGCGTTCGCCTTTTGCGCCTGTTTCACGAGCTTGGTTTTCTTGTGTTTACTGGACGCCGCGTTTTGCGGTAACTTCGACGCGCGGTTCAGCGACGCCTGCATCTTTTCAAGCGCGTCGTCCACGTTCTGCTTCTGCGTCCTGAATCGGCTGCTTTGTATGACGAACTCGCCTTCTTTGTTGACTCGGTTTTTTTCCAACACGAGTAACCGTCGTGTCACCCACGCCGGCAACCAATCCTTCTCCGCGTTTGCCAAATGCAAACGCATGTCGACCTTCGTGGCGACTTTGTTCACGTTCTGCCCGCCCGCGCCGCCCGACCTGGCGAAGGCGATTTGGACGTCATCTCTTGTAATTTTCCGTGGAGCGTCGGTGTTCTCCCCAGGCGCGGGCATTGGTAGGGTGTCCGTGATGCGCACTTCGTTGATGCCACGAAGCTGAAGGATGTCCTTTTTCGCCTTGCCAACAACAGACTCATCATCGTCTGTCTCATCCTCCTCATCCTCATCCGCCCAAGGATCTTCATCATCATCCTCGTCCCAATCGTCCTCCCAGTCACCGCCTCCGCCGGCGTTGGCCACGACCCTGAAACCGCGGGTTTGGGAAGAGTCACGCGTTATGGACCACGACGCGCGGTTCACGTGCGCGGGTTCGGTAACAACGGACCTCGAGTGGGGATGCCCGCTTCTCGCGACAATGGCTTGCGCGAGGTGCCCAGCTCGCAAACACCGTGCGGTGACTGCCGCGCGGTGGACCGCAAAAGGCCTCGCTCGACCCAGCGAGTGGCACGCCGGGAGCCACCGCGTCGCGCTCATCGCGGCGACCACGCGACCCGCCGTCGCCAACATCGTCGAGGTCGGCCTGGCGCTCGGGCGAGTGATGACGGGAAAATCTGACCGATGTATCCGCATGCGCGCACGAAAACGATCTACGAGTGTAATCGGGACACTACTGAACCACACTTCGTGACGAGCGCTCTCGTGTCGTGCTCCGACGGACGCTTCCGAGGCTACTGATACATCCGTGGAGAGTGGGTACGACGATCCGATAGCCGGACGTGGCCGGACGTGGAATCTCCGCGATACCTTGGGACACGAGGCGCGTTGGGAGGGAAACGGTGCTCGCATGGGAAGCTGAAGACAAGTTGTGTGGAGTGTACCCCCTGCCCCCACAGCAAGCTGAAAAACAACTGCGCGGCCTGCCACGCGTGCCCGCACGGCAAGCGGAAAACCAGCTGCGCGGAGTGCAACCCCTGCCCTCACGGCAAGCTGAAAAACAGCTGCGTGGAGTGCAACCCCTGCCCTCACGGCAAGCTGAAAAACAGCTGCGTGGAGTGCAACCCCTGCCCCCACGGCAAGCTGAAAACCAGCTGCGTGAAGTGCAGCCCCTGCCCCCACAGCAAGGTGAAATACAGCTGCGCGGAGTGCAAGCCCTGCCCTCACGGCAAGGTGAAACACGACTGCGTGGGGTGCAACCCCTGCCCTCACGGCAAACAGAAAAGGGGGTGCGTGGAGTGCACCCCCTGCCCTCACGGGAAGCTGAAACGCAGCTGTGCGGAGTGCAGGAGAGACTCTTCGAAGAGATAGGCCTGCGAATCGTCGAATCGTATCACAAACAAGGTACTAACGCAACTCAACGGACCAACGTAGACCGATGTGAAGAAGCAATAAAAGCGTTCGCAAACTAATAGTAATTACCTAATACGCTAAGTTCACAAAAAGACTCTCACGATTCGCACCGCGCGCGAACCGCGTCGAGCGTCTCGGCGATTCCGCTTTCCCAGTCGTGCTTCGCGTCTTCGTTTTCGTCCGCGAACTTTTCAAGCGCGAACCGCGCGGTTTTCTCCAACGCGCGAAACCGTTCCAGCCGATTTTCCACGGTACCGCAACCGCGTCCGTCCCACAGCCCGATTGACCCCGCGAAGTGATCGGACCCGGACGGCCGGACAGCGCCGAAAAGAACCTCGCCCAGACGTAGTCCTTTCGCGAAGGATGGAATTTCAGGAGCGTCGTTTCCGTTTGGAATTTGGTACAACCCCGCTTGTCTTCGCGTGTCCCATTTTAGGTGCCCGTGTTTGGCGATGTAGTGACTCACTGAAGGCAACACCACGCGCTCCAGAAACGCGGTGTGCAGGTTCGTGGGAAACCCTAACTGTTCGAGTTTTCGCTCCACGACTTGGTCCAACAAGCCCGCCGCGCGGCGTTTCCTTATCTGCACGCACCGCAAGCCGAACAGCGCGCCGGCCGCTATGCGCGGCAGCCCGCTTTCCTCCGCGTCCTTGCCGTCCGGACAAACAAACGTAGTAGGCACGGCGAGGTGCCCGTAGTTGCGTTTGAACCACTTGATCACAGGCAAATCCCTCAATTCCCACTTCTCCAGACTCACCGTTTCCCACGGGAACCCCAAGTCGTCCAGCGCGGCGACGCGGTCCGGTCGCTGGTCCAGGTAAAAGCCCTTTTGCTGATACGATAAAAAAGAAAGTGTCAGTCTCGTATGGGCGATCAGGGAGGCGGAATGTGGTGATTGGGAAAGGCCCTTACCTTGTTCCGCATGTCGTGTGACACGCTGCCGAGCGCGAAGAGTCTTTGGTGTTTCAGCAACGCGTTTTCGCCACCGGGGGTGACGTAGTCCCTGGGAACGATTAAGTGTCCGTGTTTCTGTTTGAAGTATCGCAAGGCTGGCATGATTTGATGCGTGAACACCCACTTTTTGCTTTTCCACACGAAGCGCTGGGAATCGTGGAGTCCGCCGAGACTGAGTAACGCCGCTAGTTTGTTCGCGTTGGATTTGACGAAATCGCCGCGCGCGCGGATGTTATCCACGCGCTTACCTAGTGCGAATCCCCGGATTTCGCAAGGCACGTCTTCGTCGCCAGGCACCACGTAAAGCTTATGCACGTTCAGGTGCGAGTGCGCTTCGTAGAAATAACGCAGCGCGGGAACGACGCGGGTGTAGAATAAATCGCCGCTCCCCGAATCGCCATGTTTTTTTGAAGATGCGTCGCCTCGACGTGCCACACCGTTCGATGCGCCATCCGAATGCATCATACCTGCTCCGCTCAGCCCGTTATCAATCTCAGGCACCAAGCTCCGCATCTTCATGTGCTCCGTTTCCGGGGAAGGGGTTTTTTCTGCACGAGACCGGCCTTTTCTCGACGATGAATTCTTACCCGACCCCACATCCGCCGACATCGATCGGTGCCCACCCGCGATCGCGACCGCGTGTCCCGACCCCGAGCCGCTTTCGTTTCCACACACCACCCACGCCCGGAGGTGAGGCAGTGACTCGCGAACTGCCCCGCGAAACACCCCGCGACACCGCGGGAGCATCGCGGTTTCAAAAGCCCCGACCGAGAGGGTCGTGCCGAAGGCCCTCGATTGTGGGCGAGGAAGAGCATTGCGAGTCTACGACAGCGATCGCGTGAACGTTGACGTGAAAGTTGAGAAAAAAACAATGCAAAAAGACGTCAAAAAGGCGACTTGTGCTTGCCAATGATTGGACGAACTCGTTTGAAATCGCTCTGTTCTGCGGCCACGTTGGATCGTCGAAAGCTCGCGAAACCTCCCATTGGCGCGGACGCCGGACGCCGGCCTCCACGGATGTCGTCGTCCGCGGTCGCCGCGGCGGCGCGGACTGTGGTGGCGTCCGCGGTGTGTTTCGGTGTTGCCACCGCGTTTGTGAGGTTGATGGACGAGAGAGCCGGGCGCTTCGTGTTGGAGGAAGCTGGTTTCGAATCCGACGCGGACTCCCGCTATCCGCCTTCGATTTCCCGCGACACCGCGCCGTGTACCCGCGAGGCGTTCGGCACGGTGCTGGTGGTGCTTTCCATCTTGATAACCCTGGAGCCGTTTCGGGATGTGTTTTCGTGTGTCACGCAAGCGAGGGACGTGCTTTTGGGAAGAGTTCGGTCCGGGCGGTCCGGGACTTCGTACACGCACGACGCGGGGTTCCCGGAGAGCGCGTTCGGTGAGAAGCACGAGGGCGTGCCAAACACCACCCCGGCGCTGGACGCGCTCGTCACGGACGACGACATCGACCACTTCCTGTCCGAGCTGAAAAGCGCGCCGACGGAGCGGGAGGTGCTGGAAAGACACGGCTTGGAGGAAGAGGTTGTTTCCGGAGTAAGCGGTTGTGGCGAAGCACGGCTCGAAGAACGGAGACTCCACTCGCCGCGACGCAATCGCGCGCGTCTGTTTGACCACAAAAACGGAACGGAGTCGGCGGCGGCGGCGGTGGCGACCGCGGAGGCTGCCGCGTCCGGGTGGTCACTAGTGTCAAGAGGCGACACCGGGAACGGCACGACGTTCCGCATGCTCAAAAGAAACGGCCCGGCGCCCGGCACTGGTTTGAACGGCACTCGCGGGTTAACACAGTTCCGGCTGGAGATGGTGATGGAGGGCGTCAGCGCGTCGCAGCTGGCCCGGGTGCAGATGAACGACGTGATCAGGAACGAGTGGGACAATTCGCTGCTTCACGCGGACCACATCGCGAAACGTGTTGGCGAGGCGGTTGGTGTACCTAATGAAAGCGGGGAGAATTCAATTGACGACGATTCGGGCAACGGCACCGAGCTCGCGTTTTGGAGGATGAAGTTCCCCATGCCTCTTGCGCCGCGGGAGTACCTGTTCGTGCGCCGGCGGTGGAGGGCCTCCGCGGACAACGGGTGGGCGTACTTTGGGGTCACGAAAGATGCCACCGGGTGCCGAGACGCCGACGCCTTGTTACGACAAAACGGCGTCGCGCGCGGGGGGGGGTACCGCGTGCGCCGCATCTTCTCGGGGCAGCGCATTCGCGACGTCCAGGGTTTCGAAGAGGCGGACCAGGTTGTTTTTCACGACCCTGGCGGGGTTCACGAGGGAGCGCCTTCGCACTCGCCCGCTAACTCCACGACACAGGCTCCTACAGGTAAGTATTTCCCATTTACCACATTCCGCCGACTGAATGCCCATCCAAGACTGACATTTATTTTTACAATCTCAGGGCCAGGGCCGTACGGGCAAACAGTCGGGTCGCGGCGAAAAAACACGGGCGCCGCGGAGCTCGTGTCCGTGTACCACGAGGACAGCGGCGTCCCCGCCGCGGTGATTTGCCTTGGCGCGTGCAAGGGCTTGATGCCGTACATGCGCGGGCTGGAGGCGGCGGCGCGGAGCGGTGCGTTCGAAAACGGCGCCGTGACCGTGATCGCGCACCGGAACCGGCGAAAGTTCGCCGAGCAAAGGCACCACGGCCGAGTTCGACGGCGTCTTTTCGGGGACAAACCGCACGGCAAGGCCGGCGAGTGGCACGGCCGGCCTTCTTTCTGGCCCCTGCGGCGGTTTTCCCTGTCCCGGGGCGACGCGAACTCCAAGTGGTTCCCGCACGCCGCACGCGGGCAAGACGTGACCGGCGAAAACGAGCCTGGTAGGGTGCACGGCCGACGCCGAGCCCTCGTGCGGTCCGCGCTTTCGCGCCTCAAGAAATCCATCATCCACCGCACTACGCGAAGACCCACCATCGGGCACGACCACGTCCACGCTGTAGGTCGGCGACGACGGCTGATGGTCCGAGCCGCGGGGCTCGTCGCCGTGATGTCGCGAATCGCGAAGAACAGGTGAGTACGGAACCCGTGTGCTTTTAGTTAGCTTAATAATTGGTCATAATAGACTACTTTACTTTCGAGATACACCTCATTACGACACTACCTCACCTCCCTCACTTTCGGTTACACCGTTAAACCGTTAAACCTCCAGTTTCCTTTTCGAATTCCGACCGCCCGGGGTACAGCACCACGCCGCCGCCGAGACAAACGTCGTTTTCGTACAAAACAAGCGCCTGCCCTGGCGTCAGCGCGCGCGTCGGGGAGGCAAAGAAAACCTCCAGTAATGTTGAATCAGTTTCGTCACCTTCGGAGTTTTGGAACGCATCAGAAACCTGATTTGGCGGTCCGAATTTGGTCGGTGTGATCGTGCTCGGCTGCCCGCGATGCAGCACCCGGGCGACGCACGCAACGGCGGTGCCTCCGTACCGCGTCTGCGCGGTGAGTCCTTTTTTATCTAAAGATTCAAAATCGGGAGGAGCGCCGTTTACCCAGAAACACCGCCCCACAACCGCCTGTGTGGCGAATAGCGCTTTGTGCTCCGGCCCGGGAGCTACGTAGGCCAAGTTTTTGTCAACAGTGGCGTCCTTCCCGACCACGAACCAGGGTGTTTGGGCGCCGCCCACGCGCGCGCGCTGGCCGATCGTGTACCTCGCTAAACCTTTATGCGCGCCAACTACCGAGAGGTCATCCACGGATACAAAATGGCCGTACTTTTGTGTTTGTGAGCGGTCTCCTTGTCCCTCATCCTTACTTTCTCTAGAATCTCCTCTGGCACCCTCACTCCTGTCATCACCCTCACTCTCATCTTCCCCTCCATCCCCTCCTGTATACTCGGCGATGAAGTCGCCGAAGTTTTGTTTCCGCCCGACGAAGCAAATACCGGCGCTTGATCTTCGGTTTGTTATTTGTTGCGGTAACGCAGCAGGTCCGGCCGCGATCTCCTTGACTTCTCTTTTAGTCAGCCCACCGAGAGGGAAGCACGCCCTTCGCAAGGCCTCGCCATCCACGGAGGCTAGGAAGTACGACTGGTCCTTGGTCGGGTCCAACCCGCGAAGCAAGCGAGGCGTTTTTTTTTCAGTATTGTCGCTACGCTCGACCCGCGCGTAGTGCCCCGTGGCGAGAACATCAGCACCTATGGTTTTTTCCACATGCGCCAAAAGCGCGCCGAACTTGATGTGCCTGTTACACGCCAAGTCCGGATTCGGGGTGGCGTTGCCGTTGTGAAAATCTTTCAGAAACGGCGCGAACACGCGGTGCCAGTACTCGGAAACGAAGTCGACTTCCGCGTTTTGCAGACGAAAAGTGTCAGTCTTGAGTCTTACTGTATGGGCAAACAGTGCACTTGTGATGTATGTAGTGCACTTTATTTTAATGACTAGTGTAGTCACAGAGGGGCTTGAAACGGTCTTGGTATTTGGAAACTGCAACACGTACCTTCCTTTAATTCCAGGTGCAAACGCCGCGCAACCGCCGCGGCGTCGCGCTGGTCCTTCTCGAAATCACACGCCCCGCCCGTTTCCTCGGATTCGTCCCAGTTCCGCATCAAGACACACGTGACGTGAAAGCCGGCTGTTTTCAACAGCCAAGCGGTAACTGCGGAGTCGACGCCGCCGGAAAGCCCAACCGCGACGCGGGTGGGTCTTGATTTTTTGGGGGACGCGGATGGTGATGATGATGATGATGATGATGCGGATGTCGCCGAGGAACCACCCCCAACCAGCCAATCACCGGTCTCCACGAACGGTCGTGGCAGATAAGGTAGCACGCGCGCGACGAGGTCGGGGTCACCCAGGGCGGCCTGCAGACGCGACGCCATCAGGGATACGGCCTCGGCCTCGCAGGCGGACGTGCACCTCGCTCGGTGTGGTGCCGACCACGATGAGGGCGGCGCTCGCCAAACCACCGCGCGCGCGGAGGGGTCGCACCGTCTGGAAAGGCGTGCAGACGCGAGCACTCGCGCGAGCGCGCGACGCATCGGCGCCGGACACGCCGAGCGCGATGCCCGTCGATGCAGAGGGGCGGCGCGCTATGGTGTGGGGGCAGGGTTGCGCAATCGCGTTGCTGCAAAACTTATTTTATTTGAGTCCAGCTGTTTTCTGGGAAGTGACGAAACGTCATCTCAATCTGAGAAGAGGCACGTCGCCCTCGCCACAGCGCCAAGCGCACTCGAGGTGTATCGCACACCTCGAGGACTACCTGAAACACACGCGTCCGCGGAACGCGTCTTTTCCACGCCGCGCGAACGCTTCGTGGCGCGCGCGCGACTCGTGCGGTCGTGGCGCGAAACGCATTTCCGCACTTTCCTTTCGTCGCGTCCGACGGCAAAACCATCATGAATCGAATCGTCGCGTTTCTCCTTTGCGTCGCGCTCGCGGCGGCCCCGTTTACCTCCGCGTCCGCACCACCGCACGTATCGCCGCATGTGGTGGATATCTTCCAGATCGCGCGTCCCACCGCGGACCACTCGTCGCTTGAGGTGGTGCAGGAGGGTGTTTTGCGTTTAGGGGGAATGAGGGAAAAGCTCGCAATCGTGGCGGTCGTGGGCGGGTACCACGGGGGTAAGTCTTTCCTGCTGAACGCGCTGAACGGCCGGACAAATGGCTTCGAAATCACCGCCGGACACAGAGCCACCACGGAAGGGCTGTGGATTTGTGTCACTGACATGACATCCCAAAAAGACGGGGCGCGAATTCTGCTTCTCGACACGGAGGGTTTCTCCAGCGCGGGCGTCGCCGAGGCGTACGACGCGCAGGTGTTTTCCGTCGCCACGTTACTGAGCTCGCACCTGGTGTACAACGCAAAAAATCTGATCCAAGCACAAGAGGTGGAGTACCTGGAGACCCTGGCGCGAAGGGCGCATCTGTGGAGCCTGAACGTGGAGGACATGACAGTCGGGTTCCCGCCGCTGAAGTGGGCGGTGCAGTACTTCGTGGGCAATTTAGGCGAGGTTCGTGTTGAGCCTCCTTTCCCAAATCCCGCCTCCCTGAGTTCCCACACAAAACTGACACTTTCGTTTATTGGTATCAGACCTCACCGACGCAGTGGCTGCAGAGCTTCATAGGCGACTGTCTCGGTGAGGGGTGCGATCTGAGTGACGAGACACACGCGAAGGTGAAGCATGGAAAAAGCGGTGACGTTTCTCAAACCCCCGCTATCGGTCGCCGGCCGTTAGTTGCCGGGAACTACACGCTCGCCAAGCTGTTCAAGCGAGACGTCGCCGCGCGCATTTTTTACCCGCCCACCAGTACGGGCCAGTCCCTGTCGCGGCTGGATCTCCTGCCCCAGAACGCGTTGGACCCGGAGTACTTACATCAGATCGACTCGTTTCGGGAGGAAATTTTGTCAAACACCGTGTCCAGACACCAGTTACGCGTGGACGTTGCGGACGAAGGCGCGGACGGCACGCGCGGCGCCGGTCTCGTCGCGCGCCTGACCACTTTGATCGAAGCCGCGAGGGACGGTCGTTTGCCCGAGCTAGTGTGGTCCACGGAATGGGAAGCCAAGCTCGTCGCGTCTGCGACTGCCGCGGCGCTGAACGCGCGTGACGCGGGCGCGCGCGTTGCGCTTCGCGCGTCGCCGCCGTTGGCGCCGGACGCGTTTCTACAAACGCTGAGACGCGCGCGCTTAGACGCCGAGCGCTTGTTCAAGACACACCTGTTCGACCTCGAACGGCTGTGGCGTTTGCCTCTTGAGCACGCGCGTGTTGAGATGATAAGGCGCGAGGCAGAAGATGTCATCAGGCACGACACAGTGGTGGACCAGGGTTTGTCCGTAGCCGCGGACGACGCGATTTCCGCGGCGCTGACCGGGATAAACGCCGTGCGCCGACCGGTTTTTCCCGAAACGCTCGCGCGCGAACTCAAACTCGCAATCGCGGACGCGGATTCCGGTCTGGAAACAACCACCAAGCCGTACGAAAGGTGCTACGCCTCACGGGGACGCGCGCGTCGCGCGCAGAGGCAGTACAGACGCGCGCGCGACGCCGCGGTTGCCGACGCGACGCGCGACAACGCCGAACAGACGTCTGAAACGTTGAACGCCGCGACCGCCGCGGCGACGCGCGCGTACGACCTGGAGATGACCGCGTCGACGCTTGCTGCGGGTGCTGAACGTGCTGATGACACAGACGTCGATTTCGTCGAGACGCCTTCCCCGCCTTCCCTTTCCGAAGACGCTCCCGGTTTGCCTCTGAGAGCGTCGTCGCTCGCGGCGCTTCACGCGGCGGCGGCATTCGCGGGCGCGCGCGCGTTTGACGACGCGCTTGAGGCCGCGTCTGCGTCCTGGACGATGTCGAGTCGCGACGGCATTCGACGCCGTGTTGATGTGCTCCGCGTTCTGGAGACGCGCGGGGGTGACTGGAAACGGCGCAACGGCGCGATCGCCGCGGACGCCGCGCGCGTCGCGCGCGAACGCGTCGTGGCGTTCGCGACGGCGGAGACGGCCGCCTTGGCGCTTCCGGAGCTGAGGGACGCGCTGAGGAAAGGCACTGACTCTATGACGCACCGCGCGTTTGGGACGTTCGACACTGTTATCGTTGGTTTCGGCGACATCCCCGAGTGCGTGGTGGAGCGCGAAACCCTGGCGCTGGGTCTGCGTGAGTTGAGCTCGGGCGTGGACAAAAGGAACGCCCAGGCCTGGGTCTCCGCCCTAGCGCTCGTCGGCGATGCCGCGACAGCAACTCTGCGTCTCGAAAAGTCATGCCCCGACGCCGTACGAGACGCGAGAGGTGCTGCCACGACACACTTTGTATCGGCGTGGATGCATGTCGGGACCGCGTGTGTGAGGGACGCGTCCCCTGAAGCGCTCACCGCGCGCGCCGTCGCCGCGTGGCTAAACGCGTTCCGCGACGCGGGTACCGAACGCGACGCGGATGAAAAGGTTGAGGGGGGAAATTTTTTCACCAAGACCACCAGGAAACAGCGCAAGACACTTGATATCACTGTTGCGTTACGTAAAGCGCATGCGATGCCCCCTGACGCGTTGCGTGACGTCGCGAAGAGTTTCGCCGAGACGGACGCTTTCGTCGCGTCGCGAAGAGACGCAGCGCGCGCGTCGCGGCGCGCGGTGCTTTCCGCGGCCGCCGCGCTCGTCGCCGCCGCCGCCGCCGTTTTCGCCGACGTCGCGGTTCGTTCGTCGCGACGCCGCGTTTCTCTCTGCCGCGTTTCTCTTCGACGCCCCCGAGGCTCGCGCTCCCGATCCAACACACCGCCGCTCGTGTCCGATCCGCAAAGCCAGAACTCGGTGTCGCGCGAACTGACGCCCAACCCGCTGGCGTTCGCGGCGGCGCAGCCCCTTCCCGGCGACCACGGGGAGGAGGAGGAGGAACAAGAGGAGGGTGACACCGAAGATGACGACGACGACGGCGACACTAGCGATGACTCCGACACCACCGACGACGACGCCGACACCACCGAGGACGACTCCGAGACCGAGAACGACGGGTCGGGTTTGGCGGACACCGGCGATATCGACTTGAACGCCGACGACCACGAAGAGTATGCGATTGAAAACAACCCCCTTTTTGGCGAATCGGAGCGCGCGGACGACGAGTACGTGCACGTTCCGGGGGGACACTCCGACGGCGACGACACCTTCGACGCCGCGGACGAGACGTTCCGAAGAGGCTCGACACAGCGACAGAGCCTTACGAGTGAAACGCGGGACGAACGCGAAACCTTGCGGGACTTCCTGACCAAACCGCTGGCGCCGTTGGCGATCACCGTCGGCGACCTGCGCCGAGCGCTACTCGCGGTGCGCGGCAACAACCCCGGCGCGTTCAACTGGGTGATTCGTTTCCACGCGCACAAAGACGTGAAACGGTTCTGCACCGCCGCGGACACCCGAGGCCGAGGGGACAGCGCGCACTTCCTCGCCGGGTTCCACGAAAACGTGCTGCACTTCGTCCGGGAACGCGTGAGCGAGTTCGACGACGAAACCTGGAGTGAAACGCTGTACGTGCAGGGGGTTTTGAAAAAGTACAAGCAAGCCGTGAGCGTCACGGTGATAGAGCCCTCCACGCGGAACCCGCCCGGCTCGGGGTTCAGGGGGACAAAGTGAAGGGACGCTTTTGCGAGTCAAGTGAGGTACGTCGAGTGAAGAGAGGGCCAGGTACACACCCACCGTCAGGGACACGTGTCTGTCACGCAGTGAGGCACGCATCGAGACGAAACAGAGCGCGAACAGAGACGAGACGAGACGAGACGTTGTATAAAGACACGAAACACGGTTGATACGTATTCCCCTTGTGGGACTTGAAATTCACACTCCGTTCACAGCTACCTCTGGCGCGCTTCCGTCGCGCTTGTCGCGCTTTTGCGCTCTCTTACGCGACGGTGAAGGAGGACCACGTTTGCTTCAGGTCGCGCTCCTGGCCCTTGAACCAGCGCTTGTCCCCTGATTGCAGCTTCATGGTGTACAAGGTGTTGTCTGAGACCGTGGCGGCGATGAGCTGGTGGCGGCCGCCTTCGTCGCCGTCCGCGGTTCGCGTCAGGACTTCGTAGTAGTAGTACGTTTTGCCTTTGTTCGATTTGGTGAACACGTCCAGGACGGCGGCGGTGGACACCCTGTTCGCGGCGAAACCTCCCTCCGACCGCGTCTCCCCAGCGTACACCTGCTGCCCGAGGAGGTACCCGATCTGCTCCAAGTACGATTCGGGTGAGCCGAAATCCTCAATCTTGGACTTGGAAACCTTCTCGACAAGCACGGAGATGTTGGACACGGCGTCGAAGTTGTCCTCGTAGTACACGTCCTGGTGCGGGAAAGGCCGTTCCCGGGACGGGTTGTACTTGGCGGGAATCAGGCACGCGTACCCGTCGCCGGCGAAGGGGATGAAACCTGATGACAAGGTCGTTTTGGATGAGGGAAAGGGAACGAGGAACGACGAAAAGGTGAGCAAACGAAAGGGAGTGATTCGTCGACGACACGAAAACCAAATTCGACGCCCTGCGGCGTCCGGCCCGGCCCGTCTCCGGAACCGCGACCGCGCCGGCGTGCGACCGTCGGCGACCGTGCGATGCCTGGCTTTCACCGCGATTCCTAAAAAACAGTGTCGTAAAACGACGCGCGTTTCGCCCTTGCGCACGCGCGCGTCGTGTGCGATGTACGGTACTTTATCCGAGTCACGCGACGTCCGTCTCGATCGACGTTTTCGCGCTGCGTTGTCATTTTACGAGTAGGCTTGGCACGTACCGGAGACGTTGGTGTTGCTTCCCCAGATGTTAGCGGATTCACCGTACGCGGCGAGGGAGGGCTTCGCGGCGAGGGCGACACCGGCAGCCTGTGAATCGTGACGAGAAACGGTCGTGGGTCAGCTTTGGGTCGTGCGCCGGAGCGGTCGATCGCGTTCGCGTTCGCGAATTCGTGAAACGCGCTCTCGCGGAGGGTTTGTTTTCCCGTCACATCGCGAGGTACTCCCGACGCACGTGGCGTGGCCGGCGCGCGACGCTTTGGCGGTTGGCTAAGCGCGTTCGCGAGCTCACGAACCGCGCGATGGAGTCCCGTAACGCGTTTCGGAATTGAAAACAAGCAGGGCACGCACGGTGAAGGTGGAGAGCGCGGCACGGCGCGAGGTCTCCTCGGCCTTTCCGGCGAACGTCACCACGGATGCGCGCTTGGGCGCCGCGGGGGCGACCGCGCGCGCGCGGAACGAGCCGGTCTTGCCGACGAAGGCCGGGCGGGCCACGACGGCGGAAGCAGCGGAGGTCATGGCAGCCATTGTATCGACTCGGGTGTGTGCGAATATGGCCGGCAGGCGGATCGACCGGCAACACTCCCCGATGGCATCCGACAGAACACAAAGTGGATTCAGGGAAAATCCAGCTTCTTTCGGATTGGTTCAGAAAAGGGGCGAGAATTTGGTTTGGGATTTTGATTCGTCTCGTGTGGGTCGCATCCGACTGTTTGCCTGTGGGCTGTACTTTTTTCTGACACCATCTACACCCTTTGTGACCCGTGTAAGGTGCTTGGAGTCCCTGGCGCGAAGCGCGTCTCGGTTCTACAGCCTCTGGCTGCGCAGGAAAATAAGTCGCCTGTCGCCGGTGCTGCTCCCTTTTGCCAACCGAAAACCCACCGAAAACGCTCCGTTTTCGGTGGGGTCGTGCCGCGTGACGACATGCACGAGGCCTTCCGCATGACCAGCGGCGCCCAAAAACGCAGACACGGACGATGAACTTATAGGCTAGGATACCCAAAAGTCGGATGCGCAAACGGATGCGTGTGCGCCCCGGAGCCGCGGACCACCCGAAGGTGAGATTTCTCGTCATCAAAAACCGGCCAAAGTCGTAGAGCGCGGTTTCGAAGACTTGTGAAAAGAGGATGAAAGTCGTCCTTCGCCGCAGACGGGCAGGCATGGCGTCTCGTGAGCCCACGCGTCGAGTGGCTAGGGGGTTTGCGCGATGGGTCGCGGCGCCGCGCCACGGTCTATGCGCCGCGGGCACTCGTGGGAACCCTACCGTGTTCCCAAAACCCCTGGCCCCGGGTCACGTCCTGCCGATGGACCACGGTCCGGCGAAACCCGGGCGTCGGCGGTTCTTCAGCGTGCCTGATCTTGATTCCATGCGCGAGCGCGTGTTTTCGTCGACGAAACTCGTGAAACACGCTCCTGACGTGCTGTTCAACGTGGTTAAGGACGTGGCGCGGTACGACGAGTTCGTGCCTTTCTGCGCGTCCTCCCGAGTCGTGCGTGCGGTTTCACCAACAAGGTTCGAAGCGGAACTGGAGGTTGGATTTAAAGTGTTTTCGGAGACGTACGTCAGCGACGTGACGCTCGCGGAGGACGACTTGAGTGGCAAGAAAAGCGTCACCGCCACCGCGATACCCCCCGTCTCAAATGACGGGCTGTTCACCAGGTTAATAAGCACCTGGAGGTTCGAACCCACCGGCCACTCAAACGAAACCAAAGTCCAATTCGAAATCGACTTCAAAGTCAACTCGGTGATGCACGCGCAGGTCGTCGGGTTGGTGTTTGAAGAGGTGAGCCGGTTACAAATAGGCGCGTTCGAAAGCCGGTGCGATGCGCTGTTTGGTAGGGGTATTGACAAGAAAGCGGTGGGTACGGATGACTCGGGTAAAAAAGTGTCAGAAGGCACGAGCGAGGGTGACGAAAAAATACATCCTACGTTCCAAAAGGTCGTGTCCGCTTTCGACAAATGCGCCGCGAATCCCGTCCCGCGACGGGGCGAGGATGACGACCTTGATAACAAGCACCCGGGGTTGGGGTTACGTGACTTTTCCAACGCGTGTAGAGAACTGGAGGGAACTCCCCCGTTCGGAGGGAACGTCGCGAACCGCCCGTTTCTGTGCGGCGCGCTTCACGCGGCGCTCGACGTACACGAGACGGGGCGCGTCTCCGCGGACGCCGCGGCGCGGGCGGCGACGAGTATAGAGGATACGTTAAGTACGTTAAGTACAGATGTGACTGAAACGCCACACCAAACCGTTCCGTCCCCAACGAAAGACACAGTTCGCGAGTTGTTCCTCACGCAGCTTCGCCAGCTGAAACGCCGCATGCCCAACGTGGTTCGCCTTGTGTCGTCGCAGCAGCAGCGGGTGTTGGACGGCGAGGACCTTTCCGGGGAGGACGAGGGAAAGGATTTCGACATCTTAATCGAAACCGCGATGGCGGACGTGGTGGTGGAGCACACCGAGAACGACGTGGAGAGGCTGGTGCTGGAGTTTATGGGGTACGTCGGGAACGAAACGGGCGGCGAAGGAGAGTCAAAAGGTTTTTCGTTTGTACCCGAAAAACGTAAACTTGACCCTCAGTTCCTTTCCTCGAAGAATCTGCGCGGGATTTTGAACATCGGGGTGGTGCTTCGACTCGGGAAACGGTGAAGGAAGGCGACGCGTGATGAGTCTATAGGAGATCACACTGACTAGCGGTCTATCTAATTCCATTATTTCTCATTCGGCACGAACTGCACGCTATACGCGCCGGTCGCGTCTTGCTGCGTTTTGAAGTTCCTCGTGCTGAGCCCGAAATTACCAAGAATCGAATCCCCCAACCCCGTGAGCTTGTCCATCATGTCCTTCTTCATTTGCTCGCGCTTTTCGTGTACCAAAGGGCGCAGTCGTTTCGCAGATTCCTTCGCGCTCGCGACGAGGCGTTCGTGCTTTTTTTTTTCATCACACTGAGAGATAAAAAAGAAAGTGTCAGTCTCGTATGGGCAATCGCAGAGGCGGTGTGTGGTGATTGGAAATACTCACCTCGTCATCCAATTTTTCAAAGCAAGCGATCACGAACTCGAAATCCCCCAAAGCGCCTTCCAGGTCGGGAGGGTTTACCGACTCCCTCGACTCCGCGCGTCGCGCGAACGCTTTCAAATAGGAGTCGTCACTTGCTATAGACTGGGTGCAATCGGAAATGGCTTCGGATATTTTGCCGAGCCGCAACCGACACGCCGCGCGGTTCGAAAAGTACACGGCGCGCGCGCGGTTTCTTTGGCCTTTTTGGTTTTGCAGTTTTGCCGAATACATCATCGGCGTCGTGTTGTCGAGTGGCGTGTTTACCTCGGTCGTTTCCCTCGGGTGTTTCGTCGCGTCTGCTGTGGAGTCGCGAACTCCTGTTTCGTCGTCGGATTCGATAGGCGTATCTCCCGAAATATCGCCGGACGCCACCGTAGCAGAACCCTCACTGCGCACTGCCTCATCCATCAAAACATCACTCGCCCCGACGACGCTCGTCTGCAACGCAGACGTGTAGTGTCTTTCCGCATCCACCCAGCGCCCCTCCCCGAACGCGGCGTTACCCGCCGCTTTGTGCGCCTCGGGGTCACGGTTTCGGTCCACAACGGCCTCGAGGGCTTCCTCGGTGATGTGCACCATGTCCGAGGCAGGGGGGAGTCCCCGAGACTCGTGCCAGGATCTGGTGAGAACTGGAGAAAAGAAAAAAAGAAAGGAACTTCTTGTGGGAATTCCCAGCAGATTCGGTGCTCTTCGGCGCTACGCACAGCGAAACCAGTGACAGTTTCAACAATGCAAAAACGCGTTTTTCTCCCCATTTTTGTTCAACCCACTTCTCTACCAATCTTTTCTGGGCGCCCTTTCCCGGGCCCCCTCGCCAGAACTGGGCGCGGCTGGTGCGCGCCCGTGGTTTGTGAAGCGCTTTGTTGAGTTGTGACGTGGCTGGTACGAAGTGCAAACTCAACCCGGTGGTGCGAAGTCGTGTTTGGAGTGGCGACGAGATCAACATCAGTTGGGGGTGCAATTCACATGTCTCACCGCGAGACCACGCCGACGACGCGTTTGACGGCGGGCGCCGGCACGTCGGACCAGGCCAAACGCGACGATGACGCGCTGGTGGACGAGAACACGCTCCGGTTCATCCTGGTACGTGTTTCAAGTGCTCACAACCAATCGAACACGAACGATGACCCCGGATAACACCCGGGGCGATCGTTCGCGTTCGTCGGGACGGGCGGGGAAAAACTCCCAACCAAAGCACGATTCCGCCCGACTGACACCCCCGATTCTCTACCCTCCCATTCTCCCCTCCCCAGGACACCCTCGTCCACCGCATGGACCACGCGACGCGTGTGTTGCTTTTGCACCACGCGGAAGGCGCGGGGACGTTCGGGGTGTGTAAACGCGCCACCAGGGACGCCGCCGACGAGCTGGCGCAGGCGAATCAGACGCTGCGACAGTGCGGAAAAGGGACGCGCGCGCGGTACGCCGCGTACGCCGCGAGGTGCGGCGCGGAGGCGTGCCGTTTGTGGTCCGAGGAGCCCGGGTGCGCGAAGAGTCTGGCGCGGCTGGGGGGCGAAATAAAAGAAATGAGGGAAGATCCTGGGGGGCACCACCACAGATGGGACGACGACAACGACAAAGCGGTTTCCAGCGACGACGACTACAGCGACCCCGCGGAGCCCTTGACGATGGCGTCCGCGGAGCGCCGGGCGCTCGCGGAGGACCTTCAGGAACGAATAGGCGCGGGGTGTTGTCACGCGGCGAACGCGGTGCGGGTCGCGGTTGTTCGCACCGGTCGACGCGCGGCGGAGGCTGCGCGCGACCGCGTGCGACACGACCTGCACGTCGCCGCCGCGCAGTGCGTCTCGCGACTCGGGTCGACGGTGAGCAAGGCGCCCGCCGAAGAGCAATGCGCCGCCGCGGACGCGGTCGAGGCGTTGCTGTTCCCCACCTCCAACCGCGTGGACCCGCTCAGCAAACTCGCGTTGGCGGCGGAGATGGAAACGGAGTTGGACGCGAAGGAGGATTCCTTTGGCGCGAGGGAGGAGTCAGGAGACGTTGTCGGGACAGAGTCGGAGGAGGAGGATGTCGTCGGGACGGAAGACGACGACGACGACAACGTCGCGCCGCTCGCCGACGCGACGCGGCCAGGACCAGAAATCGTCGCGGAAAAACCCGTCGCCGCGCCCGAACCGGTTGTTCCGCCCAGCGCTGTTTTGCAAGCACACACACGCACCGTCTTCGTGCCTGCCGTGCCTGCCACGCGTCATGTGCCTCAGCATCCTCAAAGCAACGCCCGGGGAAGTGGCGCGTTGTCCAGTGACAAAGCGCCCGCGGCCGCGCCGTCCATCGATTGCTCCGCCGAAAAACAGCCGCGACTTGCACAAAAAACGGCGAGCCGCGATTGCGTCGCGCGCCCGAGCCGAGTGGTCGGCGCGACGGAGGCACCAGGGGGGGGGGGGGGGGCGGTGGGGGGGCTTGACACGTCTTGTGTAGACGCATCACACGCGATGCCGGGGCAAATGACGATTCTTGAACGGCCAACGACGGGCGATGTACCGACCCCGACGCCGACGATTGACGGCGTCGCCGAAACAGCACCCGCGGTTTCAGCGAATTTGAACCTCCAGAAACCGACGCAAGTGCCGCCCGCCGGCCCCGGAACCTCTGCCTCCTCCGAGTACCGCCGAGGCGTCGCGGAGGGTTTCGTGGCTGGCGTGCTTACGCAGACGTGGCGGGCGCTGGACACCTCGTTCAGCCAAGCAATCGCGGACGCGTTCACCGAGTCCCTGCCTTCGTGCCCGGCGGGCGTGATGGCGATGCTGCTTCCGCTTTCCAAAGCGCTGACGCTGTGCGGGCGAAACACTCCTCGCGAAGCGGACGTTCCGGGTACGCAACCGGAGAATAGCAAAGAGGCACTGAGAGATTCTCACGATACGGCACCAAGTGCGCGAGGTACTGCAGAGCCGTGGAAGGAACCAACGGATGGAACCCCGGGGAAAACGAAACCGGTACCGTCGCCGGCGGCGATGCCGGTTTGGGCGGCGCGGGCGGTTGCCGCGAAACGGAGAGGGAAAAATCCAAAAAATAATTCGCCGCCGCTCGCGCTGCGGTTCGTGCCTCCCCCTGAACGGAAGGGGGGTGCACGGGCTGGAGAGTTTTCGACCGACAGGGAGACACCAGAAACGAAGGCGACAGGCAAACAGTCAGAAAAGAAACACCGAAAAAACCAAACCGAGGCGCCCATCAATACGACGGACCAAGGGGGAAAACCGAAACCGCCCGTCACGCTTCGCGCGTTTGGCGTGTCCCTCGATTTGCGCCCGAAGGCGCCGGCGCAATCGGCGCCGTTTCTGACCCCAGCCACTGACCAGCCAGTCACGGAAAAACGGAAACGAGTATCTTCCGGGTTTCTGTCAAGGGACGACGGGACGAGCGTGGCACCGACTTCTTCTTTTGATGGAGGCGGCGGCGTTGGAGTTGGGGTCGGGGTCGTGAGTATAACGAACCCAAGACCTGTCCTGAAAAAAAACAAAAACACCGGACCGGCCGGCGACGCCGGCGACGTGATTGTTTTCGACGATTCCGATTTCGAATCCGACGAGTTCGACTCGGAGTTTGAATCCAGCGGCGACGAAAAGGAGGTTTTGCCGGTTCCGAAAAAGCAACGGGCGGTGTCACACCTTGGCGGCCAAGGCGCGCAGAACCCGCAGATACCGCACTCCGCGCCCCTTATCAAACCCCCACGGAATCCCGTCGTCGCAAAACGGGTTCAACTCGTTCCGGTCGCCGTTCGGGGACAAGCGCCAGCGGGAATCGTCGAAAAAAAAAAGCACCCCGAAACGACGACCCAGGGAGCTGTCGTGGCAGATGTGATTTGCCCTCGATTGTGTCCGTTGCCTTAGTTTGGTTCCATCACATCAGAAAGGCTTTCTTAATTGAGAAATTGTTTCATTGCTTTTCGTTCGTTCTGTTACATACATCACCTCTGCGCCACCGAGCCGCTGCCCGACACCGCCGGTCCTTCCCCCGCGCCTTTCGGGAAAACAGGCACGCGGTTCGCCCACTGCATGGAGAAACCGTGCACCCCCTGCAGTTCGAGGGCGCCTTGTCGTAGCCCCGCCGCGACGTTCCGGGCGTCGTTCGATTTCGCGCGCAACCGTTCCCGCGCCGCGTTCGCCGCCGACTCGGCATCGTCCAGCTTCAAACGCAACTGCGCGGTTTCGCGTTTCTTCAGATCTGCTCGCAAAGCCCGCATCACCGCATCAGGCGGCCGCGCCAGCGGTGCTACCCCCCCCCCATTCCGCTCCCCAAGTTCCATAATACCCCGCGCTTCACAAGCCTGGTCCAACGCGTTTAGCCGCGGCACGAGCGCTTCTTCCCGGACAATAGATTCAAACTCGTCCAAACTGAACGTGCTTATTCCGGAAAGGAGCTGGCAGTACAGGTCGAACAAAGGCTCGTGCATCTCGGGGTCTAGGCCGTGCAACGCGGAGGAGAACTCCTGTGACGAGGTGTGTCAGGTTGGATTTGAGGGAGGTATGTCAGGAAACGTCGACCGTGTGGTCTGGGAGTGTCTCTCCAGGCCGTGGCATTCGGACCGCACCGCGGGTGAAATGGAATTGTCCCCCTCGTCCCCCTTTTCCGGTGTGATGCGTGGTGCTGACCGTGTGGGACCGCGAAACGCGGGTCTTACCTCCAGACTCTGCGGCGTCAAAGTCTGTTCGAGCGCATCCTCGTACGTCCCGCGCAGCTCGCGCACGCGCTTGCCCTCGAAGAACTCCATCGCGCGTGTGCGCGGTGGGAGTGCGCGAGGTTGGTGGCGCGTCGTGGCTTTGCATGATGAGTTTCCCGTTTGAATTTGACAGCAATGAAATGACGTTTTGACTGGAAAACTGGGAAAGCCAAACCGGTTGCAGAAACCGCCCATTTGGGACACATCGAGACGCGAGTCGAGAGGGGGACGCCGCCGCTCGGTTTTCCCCGGGGTGTCGCCGCGGTGTGTGTGTGGGTGCGGCGTGTGAAGCGGCGCTTTGAGAACGAAACGAAGCACGACACAGGGTACGGCAGAAGGACGGTGGAAGGCAACTTCAGAAGTACGCATCAAAGTGGACGGTTTTGCGTCATCACTGTCCACATCACGTCCAACAAGATCTGGCCCCGCGTCGACTCTCTTCGCGTGCCCCAAAACTCCGCTGCAACGATGCCCTTCCCGAAGTCCGACGGCCCGAACTCGGTGTGGCAGGACCGAGAAATAAAGTTCGACGTCCACGCGAAACTGCTGGCGCTACGACCGGGGGAAATCGTGGTGGACGTGCTTGCGAAAGTAGAGGACACGAAAGGCAACAACGGCGACGGCGGAAGCTTAACGGTGACCAACTTGAGGTTGATTTGGCGAAGCGCGAGGAGTAAAAGGGCTAACTTGAGCGTAGGCCTCGGGGCGATCACGTCAATGCACGTAAAGCAAGCGAGTTCTCGACTAAGAGGCGCCACCGACTCGCTGTACGTGATGACCAAGTGCAACGGCGGTAGGTTCGAGTTCATTTTCACCAACTTGGAGGTATCCACGGGGGGTACCGCTTGGAGAAGCTTCCTGACCGTGCAACACGTGCAGAGGAGCTACGACGCGACGAAGCTGTTCCGAGAGTTGAAACTGCGCGGGGCTTTGATTTCGAACGAGGAGCTGAAACTGTTGAAAGGCGAAGAGGTTTATAACAAGATCGGCGGCGTCGCGAATTTAAGCAACCAGGTACGCGACGCGTGTACTAAATCAGGCGGCACGCCGTGCAGGCCCGGCTACCCTTCCCTGTTTACTCACTCACTTGCCTCGAAACACTGCCTTTTTCTTTTACTCATCTCGCAGCGCGGGAACGACGGCGTGCTCCACCTCACGAACGTGCGCTTGGTGTGGCACGCGGAACACTCGCCCAACTTCAACGCGAGCATTCCTTACACGCAGATGGCGTCGGTTTCTTTGCGGGACAGCAAGTTCGGCAAAGCGCTGGTCGTGACCACGTCGAAACGGAGTGGCGAGTACGTGCTCGGGTTCAAAGGTACGCGTTGTATCGCGTTTCTCAAAATCCAGCCGACTGTTTGACCATACAATACTGACACTTTTCTGGCAAAACTCCAAAGTGGACGACGAAGAAAAGCTAAACGACGTGTTCAAGGAAGTCGAGGCGCTGCACCGGGTGTTCACTACGAACCCGGTGTTCGGGGTGGATGTTGGTGAGGTGAGGGGAAGTGCCAGAGATGATGCTTTGCAAAGGAACGACTCTTCCAGGTCCAACGTGAACACCGAGGAGGACGACGACGTGGAAATAATCGACTCGCGCGAAAGCGGGACTGATTTGATGCGGAAATATTACGCCGAAATCGCCGCCGGCTCCGACGGGTACGACGTTTCAACGCTGGAACCGGTTTTCGACGAAACCCTGGGTCTGGCGATCGAGCCGCTGCCGCAAGGCGCCACGACCACGGGGCTGTGGAACATAGTCTAGCATCCGGGCTGATGTGGCGCGCGGGCTGACGCGTGTAACTACGAGTAATGTCCTTCTTTTGTTACTTTTTGTTCGAAACCTGTGAGTTACGAGACTGAAGTGCGTTCGCAGATCCGCGCGCACCAACGAGCGCTTGTACGTGTTGATGCTGGTGTTGACAAAACCAGCGTGGCACGCCCTGCGGTCCGTCCACGATGTCACCACCATCTGATGCCTCCACCCCCCCGGGAGGGGGGTCGTTTCTCGTGCTTCTCCGAGCCGCGGTGGAGGGGGAGGCGGTTGAAACAATGGGGGAAATGCGCGACCGCGTGTTGGCTGGTTTGGAAAAGGAGTCCGACCCTTTGGCCGACGAAACCGCGAGCACGAGCTTCCGGTCAAAGACCGAAAAAGAAACCGGATCCGGTAACCGGTTCGTTTTCGGCTTAGGCACCGAGGGCGCCGCGCAGGCGACATCGCTCGGGGTGGAGCTCGCGAGCGTTCTCGCGGGGTGGCACATCGGACATGCGAATTTTGTGTTTCCGGATTCGTCGAAGCCGTGCGAACAGACGGCCAACTTGATTGCGAAGCAGCTTCGCGATGCAACTTCACTCGGTGAGAGGGTCATCACGTGTACAACAGCCGCCACGAAAGCGTGCTTAGCGACTCCCGAGAATGGCGATTTGTTACTCGGGGCGGCTTCCATAAAGCGCTTCGCACGAAACGCTTGGCCACCGCCGCGCCACATTTTAATCGCGGTCGCGAACGACACTTCGCTCCTGGAACGCGCCGCGGAGATAATGTCAAACGCTCCCACTGATGCCGGTAATAACGTGAAAAATACGGTACCGTACTGTGCTGTAAAAACGTTCGAGCACGGAAACGGCGTTTTGCTCGAGTATCCGCGAAAAGAAAGCGAAGACTCCGACGCGAGGTGGACGCTCGTGCGAACGCTGTCGCACGAGTGACCCGCGGAAGTCGCGAGGATGTATCTTCTATGGATTAAGGATATCAATACATAGTCTAGGATATCAATACCTATCTAGTGCTATTTGTTTCCCGGAACTTTCGCGAGTTCCTCTTCGAGTTTCGCGAGGCTCACGTCCGCGCTTCCCCGTTCCAGCGGCTCCGGCTGGTTCGCCCCGGGCGACCACCCGGTCATGTACAACACCTGGAACGTACACTCCACGGCGTTTTGTTTCTTTTGTTTCTTTTGTTTTTCGGTTTCGTCCCCAAAAGTATCAAACGTATCCACGCAAAACATGCTTTGGTAACACGCCGCCGCCGCAATCGCGGTGGTCCGCCGAATCGGCCCTTTTCTTCGCGCCACCGCGGCGTTCTGTTCCGCCATTTGTCGAAGGTGCTCGACTAGTTTCATCGGGTTTGGGTACTGCATTGTTAGGGTATCCACATCCACCGCGGGGAGTTTCATTCCCGCCCGCGTCAGCAAGTTGCCGCAGTCCCGCACCTGCGCCAACGGCGATACGCGCTGCGATACCCCGCCTTCCCGTTCCATCTCGCCCACCGCGCACGCGATCCGCATCTCCCGCAAGCTCTCGCCGCCAAGCACCGAGCACAGAAACAAACCATCAGGCACAAGCGCTTGCCGCGCCTGGCTCATCGCGCCTGGCAAGTCGTTCGCCCAGTGCAAACCCAAAACGCTGATCACCACGTCCACCGAGGCGTCCCGCATGGGCAGGTCCTCCTCGTCCGCGTGGACGTAGTGAACGCGTACGGGGGCGCCGTTTTTGTTCGTAACCGTGTGCGATTCGATGAAACCCGTGTCCGATGAAGAGGACGACCGCGGAGCGCTTGAGAAGGACGACTGCTGCAGAGAGTTTGAAGAGGACGACTGCAGAGCGTTTGAAGAGGACAACCGCGGAGCGCTTGAGTCGTCGTCGGCGCCGCTCACGTCGTCGTCTTTCTTCACCTCTGCTGCGCCGAACTCGGCCTCCGCGTTTCGTTTCACGAACGAAAGCATATCGAACGACGCGTCCACGACGACGATTTCAGTGACATCCTGTCTTTCTGTGAGAAGCGTGCGCACCACGGCATCCGTGGCGCCTCCCAGCACTAAAACTTTTGGAAAAACCCGTTTCACGTCCCGCAAACGGTCCAGGGTCCTCTTTGCGATTTCGTCAAGAAAAGGATCCGTGATGTCGCCACTTCGATCGTTTCGTCGCAGAAACGCCGCCCGGTCTCTTTGCGCCGCCTTGACTGCCCGGTCGAACACGAACATCTGGCCGGTATCCGCGGCGCTTTGCGCCGCAACAGCCGCGGCCTTCATGCGCGCGCGCTCCTGAGCCTTACTGACGTCCACGAAGGATGAAGCATCGGATGATGAGGAGTCATCTGAAGTGTTACTGTACGTCCTGGGCGACACAAAAATCGACGGTGACGTCACTGTCGCGAACACCCAGGCCGTTCCGCGCCGCCGCACGGTGCCGAAAACCGCGGCGAGGCCGGCCATATGTGAGGTGTCGCTGTGATACACAAGCCGAAAACGTGGGTCCTCTGAAGGTGGCGAGATGACACACGTACTCCAGGTGCGATCGGTAATGACAACACTCCAGAGAAAAGAGAGCACCACACGAAACTGCATTGTCTAAATTGATTCTATTTTACAACCGCTGCTACGCTGCTACAACCGCAACAACCGCCTCGGTGCAAATCGCCCGAGGGACGCCTCCGCGTCTGTTTCCGTACCCGCCGGTTCGTCTCCACGCCTCGCCGGTTCGATTTCCAGTTTGTAGTACGCGTATACAATAATCCCCGCCAATACGCATCCGGCAATCACAAAAAGGACCCATCTCTGCAAACACTTTTCGCACGCCATCCTGGTCATCTTCCGCTCGCTGATGTCCATGTCCTCTTCCATGGTTTCCGCGCTTACCCGGGCGCGCGTAATCGTGTCTCTCTGCGTCGTGAGGTTCTGAAGAATAGCCTCACCAACGGTATCCGTGTGTGCGGCCATTTTAATCGACGACGCTAACCGCGCGGAGTTCTCGTCGCCCAACTTCACCCCCTTCAGCAAATCAGAACGCTGGTTCCTCCCAACAGTCTCATCACTCGCCCTCGTGCCGTACTTCAGCGCCAACACGGACTCGTCCAGGAGCTGGCGGGGGGGGGGTCAGCCAGTGAGAAGACGCGAACTTGTCAATCGGTGCCGTCACGCGGTGCCCTGAGGCGATTGGCGAAATAGGAGAACGGACGCGTTCCTTGTGCTCGATTTGTCGTGGGCGCGGCCTCCGCCGCTGGGTCGACGTCGGGAGAAGGGAGATGTGCGCACGCACCGGCTTGGTTTCCGCATCGCCACCGCGGTTCCAGTGGCCTTGCTTCCCCATGGAGAAGGGCTAGGCGACCTCGCGTGCGCGGGGCGCGGCGAAGTGGGCGAATGTAGTGTTACAAAAAGGAGAAGGACACACACGCGGGTTTGTTGACTTTTATCATCATCAGCCTGGTGCTTGCCACTCCTCCACACGCACCCCCTCTGCGACGCGTGCCTCTGCGTCCTGATGTCCGCACTCCGCGCGGCGCACGTTTCTTTGCGCGTCCACGCCGCCTCGGCGAGGAGGGAAGGCACCCGAGGAAGCGTCGGACATCGGCGCGGACGACCGCGTGCCCACGAAGAGGACGAACCACAGCAACACCCTTCGTTGTGCACCAGGCGCCTGGCTCTGACCGCCGCGGTGTTGGTGTCGACTTCCACGACCGCTGCATCCACACAGGCCGAAATCCGTACCCCCAAAGGGTACGACGACCCTTCTGTTTCGGCGTCCGGTTTCAACACCTCGGTCACCGGGAACGACACCCTGGGGTGTCAGTACTCGATTCAGTGGCCCTCGGGGTGGTGCGCGCTTTCAGATTTATCCAGCGCCCGGACGGTGGGCGTTGATAACTCGTGGAAGGACCCTAGCGACGAAGCCAGTACGCTCGCGGTGTTCGTTTCCATTGTGGCCCCATCAATAAAATCGCAATTGGACCGGGGGACCATAGACTCGGTGGCTAAAACCCGAGCGGAAAGCGCGCCGCGGCAGGTCACGATTGGGAAACGAACACGAAAAACGCGTGTCGGGAGTAGCGGAAAAGCCACGACCTACGACGTTGAAACAAAAGTGGGCGGCGGCACCGCGGGGCGGTTCGGGCAGGCGGTGGAGCTGGTAGCAATCACGGTGTACGGGGGAAAGGAATACCTGGTCCGAGCCACCGCGAGTGGCAGCAGTTGGAACACGCAGAAACAGGCGCTGCGAACCGCCGTGGAGAGTTTCGAGATTTTAGAGACGTGTTAAGTGTTGGCAGGGTGTCGCAGTAATGATAGCTAGTCTGGTAGTATGCAGGGTAATATATAATAGCAGAGACCCCGACTCCGAAACGACATTGAGTACTATTACAAACAGCCATGAGTACACCGGGATTACAACCCTTTTTATACCTAAATCCCGTAACCTTACGTTCGGTGGTAAAACAACAAGTACGCCTGCGCGGCGGCGACTTGCACCGGCTCCGCGCGCGTCACGCGCGAGTCGTCGCACCGGAACCACGCGTTTTGGGAACGCACGTACGCGAACTGCGGTTGCGAAGGAAAAGGGTCAGTCGGAGAGTCTTGAGGTATGGGTGCACTGTATGGGCAAACAGGGCACTTGTGATGTATGTAGTTGTAAACAGTTGTTACTTGTAGTACACGGGAAACAGTCAAAGAGGGGCTTGAAACAGCGCGTCGGATTTGGGAAAGCCCCAACACGTACGTAGTGCCCGCTGTCCAAGTTCCCGCTGTGCACTATGACGGCGAAGAGCTCGTACATGAATTTGGAGGCCTCGTTTTGTTGCGCTGCCGGATCCGAGGGATCCGAGGAGTCACGACGTGTCCCGTGGATGCCCCGAAAACGCGCCCGGTCCCGTTCCGCGAAGGACGACGAGTACGGATTGACGTCCAGGGTGAATGGAAATTGCACGTGCGTGTGGATTTTTTGCCCGCGCGCGAACCGCTTGACGTGCGTTACGAGGGTTCGGGGGAACGTCCGCACGCTCATCTGTTTTGTTTTTTTTGATTTACTGTCGCCGCAGGATGGGCATCGAAACGACGAACCGCCCCCGGAATTCAAATCGTCACTCAACCGTTCCGGCCGGATGAACTTCGCGAAGCACTGCTCCAGGGTCACCGCTTTGGGTAAGCTCCGCGAACCGCCGTTGGGAACGTCAAGGGAAAGCCCGACTGTTTCGTCAAACGCGGTGCTCACCACCTGGCACGACCCGCACGTCACGTCCGACCGGAGCGTCCCCGCGAACGCGCGGTGCATGGGACACGGACACTTGGTGATGTCGGTATCTTTTTCTTTTGTGTGCGTTTCAGTCTGAAACGTGGGGGGAGAAACAACGTCCCCGCCGGGAATCGAACCGACGCGGGCGGCGTGGTCGTCCTTTTTTAACACCAAACCAGTATTTTTTTCGCCCGCCTCCCGGACGGTTTCTTTTTTGAACCCCAAGTGCGCCGCGCTCACCAGGTGGATGAAAAATTCGTGCGCGTCCTGCTGGCCTTGCCCTGCGAGGTGCTTCGGGGCAACTTGCCACCACGCATGCAGGAACTTGCTAGGCACGATCGGGGCGCCGGCGGGGGTATTACTTGTGGGTACGACGGTAGTACTGGCGGTGTTACCGGCGGTAGTACCGGCCGTGGTAACCGCCGTATTACTCCCGGTACTACTCCCGACACCGCACCCATTCCCGTAAAACTCGGAAACGAGGAAATCCAGCTCGCAGGGTAAACACGACCCGCCCGGGTCGAGAAAGGGTTCTTCTTTTTCTTTTTCTCCTTTCTCCTCTTGCGGAAAAGACGCCGCGGGACTTTGTTGTTTCTTCTTTCTTCGCTCAAGGTCTTCCAAACGCCGCGCCAAACAAAGCGCGCGGCAGTGCCCGTCCCTTTCGAGAGTAACAAGAAAGTGTCAGTCGGTCGGACCATGTGTACGAGGGATTGGTATTACGTAAACAGTCGTGGTAATAGTCCGAGGGAATGCGCCCTTCTGGTCGTAATAACCGTCCCTTCGCAGGAAGAGTATGGGCAACCAGGGGGGCGGAACGTGTTGGGTGGGAAATGCAATACGTACCTTAAAAAGAAACCACCCACCGACGGCGAGCGAACCAGCGCTTGTACAACCGTGGTCATGAAACACGTGTTGCCCAGGTTCACGACGCCGCGTACGCCCCTTGGGACGCCGAAGGCGTCGACGTTGGGAAGCGACGTGACATCGGTCTCGTCGAATTTTACGCAGACGTCGGCGTCGTCTCGCTTTTGCTTTTTGAATAAGGGTGCCGTTTCTTGGGGCGACGTCGCGCCACGAATATCTTCCCGCTTTGTGTCAGACTGTTTACTGCCCCTGAAATCTTGCTCCACCTCGGACTGTTTCGCGTCAACGTCTGACTGTTTGCCCATAGAATCCATAGAAGAGACACCACCCGAGTGAGTCGTCAACTCAATCGCACCCAGCACGGCTTTGTCGAACCCCGCGTGGAACCCCTCCGCGTCGCAGGTCGCGCAAAACAAGTCGCGCCGTTTGAGTTGGAGGAAAACGCCGCGGCATCGGTTTGTGGAGAATGCGCAATTAGTCTCCGCGTTACCCACGCGATTAGTGTTGGGAGTGTTGCTATTATCCATCCCGCAGTGGGTCCGGCACTCACCACGAGCGCACAACGCGGCGCAGTCAAGACACGCCTGTTTTGTGATGCGTGGGTGGGGAGTGGGTGATTAGTGGGCGGACGGCGGGCGTGGTTGTTAAAAACAAATTCCGACGATTTCGACGCATGCGGGATTGTTGCTTTTCGGTCCGGGTCCTCCCATGGAGGTGGTCCTTCCTTGTGTCCCAGAAACAGGGACGTGGTGTTTACTCGGCCTGGGTGTTGAGTCATCGTGTCAAATCATCAGTCAACGCACCATGCTGCTCGAGGTCAGGCCCACCACACCGTTCTCCACGCACAACCGCGCCACGACCGCGAGTGTTTCATCGCCTTCGCGTGTTTCGAAAAACGTGGTGAGATGCGAGCACGATGAAGACTGTTTGCCTGTGCGACGCGTCCCACCACGGTTCCCTGGCTCGCCCGCCGTGGACGGACTCGCGACCCCCGCTGTCGCCGCGAAATCCGCGGGTACCGCGATGGCCGCCATCGCGCGGTCCCTTAAGAACCGCGCGCGCGTGCTCGAAACTCTTTGCCTCGCACTCTCTCGCACGGAAAAAGAAAGAAAGTCGAATGACGAACTTCAAACTTTCTGACAAGCGTCTTCATTATCTGAGGTATAGGGTATGGGGAGCCATTACGAATGACTCCCCACGACTCAAGACCGCCGCCTTTTCACGACGAAGACGAAAGGAAGACAATGAACCGCCCGATTGCACGTCATTCCCAAGCACACACCAGGAACACCATGCACTCTAACATGAATACGTCGCCCGCGGGCTCGGTCTCGCGGGTTGGAAAAGCGACGCGCACGCACAAAGTCGTCGTGATCAAAGTCGGCACCAGTTCGTTGCTGCGCAAGGGGCACCTGCACCTCTCCATGTTAGGCGCGCTCGCGGAGGCGTGCTCGGATTTAAGCCGCGCGGGATGCAAGGTGATCGTGGTGACCTCGGGCGCGGTGGGCGCGGGGTGCCAAGTGTTAGGCGCGGTAAGTGACGATCTTAACTCCTTAGAAGTAAAGCAATTCTCCCCGCAGGTCGCGCTCTGACGCGGCACGACACGAACCCACAACCGAACGGGCCGACGCGTCATCCCGAGGCTTGCCCGCCCCAGATTAGGGGAGTTTCGGAGGCCTTCCTGTTTCCGAGCTTTTTTGTCGAACAAACTCGATTTTGTGAGGGCAGCGCACAGGCAAACAGTCGGGTCTTTTGTGTTCTAAAAATCTCGACACGTGTTTGATAGCTGACCTAATTCTCGTCGTCTCATCCTCAAACACAACAGGAAAAGCCCACGGACCTCGCCGGAAAGCAAGCCATGGCCGCGGTGGGCATGGTGCGGCTGATGCGCATGTACGACGACTTCTTCACTAGTGTTTCCCAGCCTATTGCGCAGGTGTTGGTCTCCCTGGATAACCTGATGGACCGTACCCAGTACTTAAACGCGCAACGCACGTTTCAAGCGCTTTTGAGTAAAAACATAATTCCGATCGTGAACGAAAACGACACCGTCGCGATGCAGGACATGAAGTTCGGGGATAACGACACGCTTTCCGCGCACATCGCGAGTTTGGCGGATGCTGATTACCTGTTTCTGTTGACGGACGTTGACGGGTTGTACACCGGGAACCCCAATTCGGACCCGAACGCCACCATCATCCCGCTTGTTGAGAACATCGACGACTTGGACGTCGACACGAGCGCCGGCGCCGGGTCTAATTTCGGCACCGGAGGCATGGCCACTAAAATCGCCGCCGCCCGGTTAGCCACCGCGTCGGGGTGCCACACCGTGGTGATGCACTCGAACCGAATAGAGGAGCTGACGTCGGTGGTGGTGGAAGGCGCCGCGTACGGCACGCTTTTCCTGGCGGTGAGCCAGCCCCTTGTCGGGCGCAAGCGCTGGTAAGTATTTCCAAATCACCACATTCCGCCGACTGATTGCCCATACTTGTACCAAAAGGGACTATGTATTACCTCTGACTGTTTGTCCATACATCGCGATGTACACGACTGACATTTATTTTATTTCAATCAGGATTCTGCTTCAGAAACCCGCGGCTGGCAAAATCATCGTCAACAGCAAAGCCGAGGTTGCGTTGAAAAACGAAAAGAGCTTAGTGGGCACTCACATCGTGAGCGTGGAGGGTTCGTTCGAGAGCGACGAGAGCGTGCCTCTTTTCACCCGGGACAACGCCGAGGACGGCGAAGAGGGCGTGCTTCGCGAGTTCGGAAGAGCCATCATCAACTACAGCTCGAGCGAGTGCGTAAAGCTCATCGGGGCTAATTCGGACGACTTTTTCGACATCGTGGGTTACTCCGGGGCGGAGTCCGTGGCGCACCGGAATAACGTTTGTCTTTGGATTCCGGGGGGCGAGGAGGGGAACCTCGCGAGCAACCCGGAAATAGACATGACCTCGCACCCCAGCGTCAACGACATGGCGGACCTGGCGAACATGATGGGGGACAAACCGCGAACGCCCCCGCCCGCCACGCTTACACCGTAAAACCAAGCAAGCGAACGTGTTCACACGGGTGTGAAGAACACGTCCGTGTGGACGCAAGGGCATCAAGCGCGCGCGCGCGCGCGCCGGACCGTGGCGACGTTTTTCGAACATCCTCGGATGCGGTCGAAAAAAGTTGGGGGGGGGAGGTTTGATTTGAAGACGGTTTTTCGAAACCTCTCTGACTAATCTCCACCCTTCGCGCGTCTCGGTTACCCGGAACTCGGCAGGGCGTTACGCACCCGGGTCCGGGTGCATTCACGACACTATTACCACATTACTTTTAATACTCATAACAAAATTTTATCGCCGACGTGTGTCGACGCGAAAAGCGCGTAGCGTGTCGTACCCAAAACGCACCCAAAACATACGACGCGTGCTGGATCTCTTGGGATTACGACGCCACCCTGACAAAGGGCACTGGGACGTTTGCCAAGACCTGATGCACCTAGGGATCGGCATCGATACCTAGCCAGGCGTGTTGTACATCCGTGAGAACCTTTTTACCCTGGTGCGGGTGTGTACCTCAAAGAAAGACACTTATCTGAAAATCGGTCTGTGATTGGCTGCCGAATTTTGGTGACGAGGCGTCGAGTCTGTCTGTGCCTTTGTGTGACGTTATGTTGAACGATTTTGCGAGTCATCGTTCCCTCGCGCGCTCCCTTTCACCCACCCCCTTTACCCCCCACGTCACCATGGCCACTCCCCTTCTGGACAAGATCCACATCGCGTACAACGCGCCGTACGCCCTTGGGAACATGCTCGCGCCCGGGTGCGTTTCTGGCCTTCTTTCCCGTTCCTTCCCGAAATATCCCAGTTGCATTTTCCGACACCCCAATCCGCGACAAGTCCGTCCCTGACCTCCCCCTCCCTCCCCTTTCGTGTTGTTGTCTCCTCTCAGAGCCTGGGAGCCCATCATGCCCAAGATGGTCGAGGCCCCGCAAAGCCGCAAGCTGTTTCGCTTTCTCGGCGTCATGGGCGCCGGCTCCGTCGCGACCGCGGTGGTGGGGCTGAAGTGCAGTGACAAAAACACAAAGGCGAAGTTGGATTTGATTGCGGGCGCCACGTCCCTGGGCGTCGCCGGCGCGCTGGCGAACATGTCCGCGTCTGAAGACTTCGGCGGCCCCGCTCCTAATGCGTTCAAGTACGGCAACATCGCGGGCAACGTACTGATCGGTGCGGCGCTCATCAAGCGAGGCATTGATAACGTGTGATGAGCGGCTTGAAGACGAACAGTAAGGAGCAGGCTTGAAGAACGTACGTTTATTTTATAAACCGAGAAATACTTTTCCCATCCCATAAACTAAAACGGAGACGTCATCCTACTGTAAATACCCGCTACGCGTCCACACTGCTGTACACGTTTTTACTCTCACCCAAACGGGTTTGTGTCAACTCGTCGTCGCGGTCATGATCGTTTCCAAACGAAAAATCCACCAAATCCGCAGACAAATCACTCAAGTCATCCGCCGCGGGTAACCACATCTCCACGCGGCCGATCGCGGGCGGCGACGACGGCAGCACGTGAAACACGCCGCCCGCGCTTTCCACGAGCGACCGCGCTATTTGTAGGCTGGGGTACGTCTCTTCCCTCAAAGTGGTCCTTTCCGTGAAGGAATCCTGCTCATTTGAAAACGGTCCTCGTTTTGTTCGCGATTTCGCAACGCAAGCCGCCGCGGCGGCGGTTTCCGAGGAACCGGTTGCCGGAAAATAGTCAGAGTCGGAGCCCGTGGCGTTGCCAATTCTCGTCGCGGCCGAGGCGAGCGCGCCCGCCGGGAGCAGTTGCTCTTTTCGTCGCGCATCATCAAATGCGGAGTCAGCACTGCCCGCGCCCAGTGAAACGCCCACGGCGATGACCACACCGCCCTTCACACCACCGTTCGCCCGGACCACCACGTCCACGTTCCCGTTCTGCGGCGCGGCGAGAAGCGCGGCGTCGATCACGAGCGCCAGGGTTTCCTGCGAGTGGGACCCGAAAAGGTCAAACGTCTTTCGTGATGTGCATTACGTAATTACGGGCGGACAATCGGCAACTCGGGAGGCTGGATTTGGGAAACGCGCAAAAATACAAACACGTACCCGCACGTCCCTCGCGTCTGCTTTGACGTTGGCGGAAACGCGCGTTTCGCCCAAGTCTCCGCGCGGGGGGGGAAACGTCGCGGTCATTGTTACGCCGCTGGGCTTCGCGATGACCTCCGCGGACGCCAGCAAACCAGCCACAACAGGCATGACGTCACACACAGGGCTTCCCCCGGAAGCGAGGGCAAACGAAGTCGCCGTGGAGGTTTGCGATTTCTTTTTTTGGAGACCGCCTGGACTGCCAACCGGCGCGGGCAACGCGGGTAAGGTCCCAGAGGAGAGCGCGTTGTGTTTCCCTCCCTCCGATTGTCCCGCACTCGCCGTGAGTTCCTCTACGATGTGTTTCGGGTAAAGCGCGGATTCGAGTTCCGACGAGAGTTGTGCGAGCACGTCGCCTTGCGCCACGATCGCTTCCGCCATGTCCTTCGAAGGGGTGTCTCTTTTTAGGTGTTTAGTGAGCATCCCGCCCAGGGTTCGCAGAACCGTGAGCGGCTCCCTCGCCGCTTGCGTGAACCCGCTGACGCGTTCGTCCGAGCGCATCGCCGCGGCGGTGGCGAAATCGGCTCGGCGGTGCATGGCCCACGCCGCGACTACGCTTCGCGCGGCCGCGGCGAGCGCCGCTCGTCTTCGGTCGCCAAACTTCTCCGCGGTGTCCTGCGCTTCTTTTGTTTTCTCTTCGTCCGACGCCGACGCCTCTGACGCGCCTAGCACTTCCACTTCGGGTATCATATCCACGAACAGCGACGCGTCGGTGTTGCCCTTACCAGGCGACCCGTCGCTGTTGCCAAGCTTATCGCTGTTCTTCTCGAGAACGCTCCTTTTCCGTTCTCGTTCTTTTTTCGTCCGCGCGCTGTTGCCTTTCCAGCCGCCGCTATCAGGCATCTCGCCAACCAGAAGCCCGACAAGCGCGTCGTCTCGCGTCAACGGCACCACCTGGCACGATAAAAAAGAAAGGGTCAGTCGGTCGGCCGCGTGTATAACCGAGATTGGTATATCCGGGATTGGAAAGGGTAGGCCCTGTACTCCATGGTATACATAAACAGTCGTGGTAACAGTCCTCCGGGAATGCGCCCTTCGCAGGCGTAATGCTCCAGGACGCAGGACGAGTATATCGCGATGTATGGACAACAGTCACCAGCTTCGGTAAATCACAGAGGCGTCCGCGTGGTGATTGGGAAAGTTCCGTACCAGCGCGTTTGTGCTGGGCAGCGCGAACACGCGTTGCTTCACCAGAAGCGCCTGAGATTGTAAAAATAAATGTCAGTCTTGTATGGGCAATCAGTCGGTGGAATGTGGTGAGTGGGAAATACGTACCTCCGCGTTGGTTATGTTGTTTCCCTTGCCCCCGAGCCACCGCCCGCCGCCACCGCCGTCGTGTTCGTCCACGGACCCGCCCCCGCGCAGCGTGATTGACGTGTTTTTGGTTTGCGCAGCGAACCCAACGTCGGGATCTTTAATTTGGGGACGGCCGTCGTTCCCGCAATCCCCACCCCCCCGGGGTTCCCCGTCCCCGCCCCCACCCAGCGAGTCCGCGAAGGACGAAGCGGCTACCCCGAACGCGTCTTCCACGGGCTCGTGTTTCGCGGCACCATCTCGCGCCATCTCGAACGAGTTCACGCCCGGCGTCGAACTCGAACTCGAACTCCCGTTCCCGTTCCCGTTCCACCGCGAGGCACGCTGGGGATAAGACGCCACTTCCGTGAGTTGCAGGTTCGTCCCATCCGCCCCGGATGCGCGCAGGTACAACATGCACCGCGAGCCCCTGCCGAGCGCTCTTGCCACGAGCTCCACCTGCGCATCGCAGAACTCGGTGAACACGTCGTCCGTGCTGTCGATGATGGATAGTGTACCGGGGTTGGTGGACGTGCTGCTCGCGGAGTGCGCGGACACACGCCATTTACTGTCGTAGACGCGGGGCGTGGGGCCCGCGTGGGGTACGTACGCCGCGTGCCACACGCGGCGCCACGGACGCGACGACGCCCGAGACGGCTTGTGCGAGGGACACGTCCGAGACGCGGGAGGCGCCGCCGCCAAGGCGGGCGCGGCGAGCGACATGGTGCGTGTGTGCCGTAGGTATGACGACCCGAATAGCAACGAGACGGCAACACACGTCAGCAAGCGGACATTTGTCAGGGGTGGGTGCCAATCGCCTCATTCGCGCCAAGCGTAAAAACGTGGGTGCCAACAATCGCGAATGGCAGCCACGCTCGTCATTTACACACGACGCCCCGCCTCGTCGTGCGCGTCGACGACCCTCGGTTCTTCTCCGCGGTGCGCGGCCGCGACAGCGATGGGGTCGACGACCAAGTTGACGACCAAGTCGACGACGGACGGCTCCCCGGAAGGCGGAACCACGTCGACGACGCCCGTAATTTCCGTAACCACGGACGACGACAAAGCGCGATCCTCGTCTCTCGTCTCGGGCAAAATCGGCGCCACCCCGCGGAAGGTGCCGGAGGGTGGCTGGACGCCCGCTGAGGACGACATTCTCCGCAGCGCTGTTGCACAGCACGGGCTCGGGAGGGGGGTCTGGAAAAAGATTGCTTAGGACGTTCCAGGGCGTGACCACACGCAGTGCGCACGTCGCTGGAATTACACGGTCGACCCGGGGAATGTGAGTGTGAGTGGCCCTTGGACCAAGGAGGAGGATGTTCAGCTCGTCGATCTCTTGTTCGAACACAAGGCGAGCTTTGTCGATGCCGCGAAACAACACGGCCGTTCCGAAGACCAGTGTCGCCAGCGTTGGCGCACTCACTTGGACCCAGACATCAACCACGGACAGTTTTCAAGGGACGAGGACCGCGCGTTGATCATCGCGCACTCCTTGCACGGGAACAAGTGGGCTGAAATCGCGAAAACGTTCGTGGGTAGGCCAGACGCCGCAATCAAGGGTCGCTGGCACAATACGCTGAAGCGCAGAGTCAAGGAGGCGAACGATGCTGGGCAGGACGCGCTCACCGCCGCGGGCGCAGGGCGAAAAAAAGCGAAGGCGTGGTCACGTGAGGAGGAGCGGAGCTTGATCATCGCGCACTCCACACACGGCAACAAGTGGGCTGAGATCGCGAAAAGGTTTGAGGGTAGGACGCAACTCGCGATCGAGTTCCACTGGTACGCCGTACTGAAGCACAAAGTCAACGAGGCTTTGAAGCGCGGGCTGGACGCGCTCGCCGCCGCGGACCCCGCCGCGAAAGACTGGTTGCCGAAAGAGGAAAAGAAAAAAGCGACCGAGCCGAAGGAGAAGAAGGAAACGAAGGAAAAGGCGAAGGGCATCAAAACGCAAAGCACCGAGAAACGCGGGAGCGGGGGCAAGAGCGGAGGCAAGAGCGGGGGCAAGAAGCGCAAGAGCGGGGACGTCGATGTCGTCGTCGCGGCGAGGAAAAAGCGCGGCGAGTTTGCCGCCGCCCCCGCCGCGCAAGAAACCGCCGCCACCGCGCTGCACGGCCCCGTGACGACCACGCCCTACTCCCCGAGCACCGGAAACGCCAACGCGCCTTTGCCTTTCGGCGCCACCGCCGCGGGCGAAAACCTGTTTGCCTCGCCGAAACAGAAGGGTGCGGCCGGGCGGGGAATACTCGTCGAAGTCCAGACCACCTTTTTTTCCAACCAGTGAACCTGTCACCCTGAAATCGTCGCTTTGGGCTGTCGCTTACACATTCACAAGTGATGGTGTCCCTTCCCCACAGCAAAGTAGTCCACAGAAATGCAAAACTGAGCAAAAACGAAGTTAGTTTTGAGTGGGAAAGTACAAGTAGTCTCCAGAAGTTGAAATAAATGTTTTCTCTGTCTTGCACGCTGCTCTGTTGTTCACGCCTCTTCTCGTTCGTACTTCAGCCCGCGCTTCACATCGCGTTCCCCGCAGACGCCCTGGGCGCGCGATGGCATCCAAGCGCGCCAAGATCTCCCCAGACCTGGTGCAGCACATCATGCAGTACGCGTGGGAGCTCAAGGTTGCGGAAACCCCAGCGGGTGCGGATGGCGACACAAATACGACGAGTAAAAGAAAGTTTCCCGTCAAAGACGAAGCGGTCGTCGCGACCGCAGAGGTGCTTCGGTTGTTCGCGGAGGAAATCACCGCGCGGGCCGCGGAGACGCGATTATGGACGGAGACGACGGAGACGGCTGGCGAGCAGAGTGGCAGAGGGACAGAGCCAAAACCACAAAAAAACAACCCGTCGTTTTGTCATAAAAAAGTCACACCCCCTCCGCCGCGCGCATCGCGCTCGTGATTCCCAGCAACCGTTCCAGGGCCAACCCGAAGCTGGGTCTTTGCGTGGGCTGCGTCGCCCAGCACTCGGTGAGAAGTTTCACGTAAGAAGTGGGCAACGGCGGCTGGTCCGGGAGCTTCGGGCGCTCGCCGCGCATCAGCGTCGCCACGATTTGCATCGGCGACTTCCCCCGGAACGGTTCGTCCCGGGTTAAACACTCCCACATCACAACCCCGAAGGAGTACACATCAACTGCGCTGTTGTACGGCTGGCTGTCTAACAGCTCGGGGGCCATGTACGGGTAGGTACCGACCAGGGTTAGCAGGTTACTGGTGGGGCCGTGCGCGCGGGCGAGACCAAAGTCGGCGACTTTTATCACGCCTGTTTTTGTGCAAGAAAAAGTCAGTCAGTCTTTGAGAGTCTGGAGTACGGGTTTGTAACGGTTAAACAGTCGTTGGATTTGGGAAAGCCCCGACACGCACCTGAATCGTCCAGCAGCAGGTTCCCGCTTTTAACGTCCCGGTGAATAATAGACCGGCTGTGCAGGTACATCATCCCGCGACAAGTGTCCGCCATCCAACGCAACACGTGCGCGGCGGTGATGTGTTGCCGCCGGTTGTGAAGCACGCCGTACAAACTCCCGAACCCGCAGAAGTCCATCACGAGACACAAATCGGGGCCGGTGGTGCACGCACCGAGGAACTGCGGTTGGGAACGCGGAAAAGGTCAGTCGCGTGTCAGGCGACGTATGGACAAACAGTCACCAGATTCGGTAAAACAGTCCGGTTGTGCCGTGTTTGTAACAGAGACCAGTACTGCACTGGTAAGAGTCACTCGGATCGTGCGCTTCCTTTGCACGACGGGCGTGGTGCCTCAAACCGTGAAACAGGGTCCGTAAACAAACGCCGTGCTGACGGATTTGGGAAACGCGCTACGGCCGTACCTGCACCACGTGCCGATGCCGCAACCCGCAAAGCACCGCGAGTTCGCGCCTGAAATCCTCCGCGGCTTGCGGCTGCGACGGGTCAAGACGAAGTCGCTTCACCGCGACGTCCGTGCCTTGATACGTGGCTTTTAGCACCTCTCCAAACGCCCCCGTGCCGACCCGCTTCCCGAACGCGATGGCGCCGATTGGAATCTCGTCAAACGCGGGACCGGGGGTGGGCGTTTGGTGTTCAACGCCGCCCCGCGCCGGTCGCCCCGCCTCGAGCCCGTTCTTCGCCACGGGCATCGGTACAAACACGTTCGCGCCGGACGGCGCAGGCGGGTGTTGGTTTTTGTACGAAACAGGTACCAGGGGGGTGATTGGGTTCGGTGCCAGCGCGTGTGTGTGGACTCGCGGCGCGGGTTGATTTTGAACATGAACGTGATGAACGTGTTGCCCCCTCGGCGCTTGCGTTGTCGCGCTGTCGTCAAACTTGGCCCAGTCCTGAGGCGCTCCCGAATGCAGTGTCGAGCCCGGGGGAGGCGGCGAGTTCGTTCCAGACAGCGTGTCTTGCTTCGCCCAAGGCTGCGTGTACTGTTGATACGTGTGCTGCTGCTGTTGTTGCTGCTGTTGCTGGAACACCTGTTCTGTGGTGAATTGCGGCAACCCTCCCGACAACGTGCGCGCCAGCGCGGGGTGCTGGTGGTGGGAATGGACCTGGGTGTGGCCGCCGCGCGCGTCGCCTCCCCGCTGCGCGATCATCGACCTTGGCGCCGGCGCCACCCGAACACTAGACACACCAGCGGGCGCCAAGTCCGCGAACATCAAAGGCGCGGCGCCGTCCACCTTGCGCTCCCTGCCAACAGTCGGGCGAGCGGCGGTGAGCTCGAACGCGGCCAGACTGGCGTCGATGTCCAAAACCGTTTCCCTCGGCGACGCGCACGGCGAGCGCGCGCGCTGGTTCATTTTCGACGCGCTCATCGACGCCACCATTCCCCCCGGGGACCCGTACCCTGACCCGTACGCACCAGACGACCCGTGTCCGGCATTCGCCGTGAACGACGAAACCGCGCTGGTGAACCCACCCGCATTGGGCGTCGCGAACGATCCAGACGCGTTGGTGTTGGGTTGAGGAAAGTGGATGGGTTGCGGCGTCGCCGATATCCCGTACCCCCCGAACAACGGCGGCCGCGGGGGGGGCGGCGCGTTCACCATTGCCGGCCGCGTTTGTTCCCAGCCGCAACCCAGGTCTTCTTCCGCTTCGAAATCAATCAACGGTGGCAAGTCGATCGTGGGCTGGGTTTCCCGTTCCGTCGCCCCCCCGACTTCCCGTTCCGTCGCGGCGGCTAAGTCGTCGTCGCTGTTGCACTCGTCAAACGGGCTACTCACTGCGTTTTCAACGAACGACACGGACGGCCTTTGGTGCGACGAGGGCGGGCCGAAGGACGAAGCCATGACCGACGCCATCGCGTCTTTGCCCCCATCAGACGCGAAGTCGGGGAGCTTGTCGGGAAGTTCCAGGAACGAAAAACTCCCTCCGCGCCCGTCGTTTTCCCCGGCGCCTCTGCGGCCGCGATTTCCAACCGTTCCGTCGCCCCCCTCTTCCATGAACGCGGTTTTTATTGCAGGCCGCGCTCTGGCTTCCGCGAATGCTTGGCGAAGAAACTCGTGCTCCACCGATATCTCCCGCGCGCTGCTGGCGGGAAGCCCGCCAGCGTTGGACCCCGCGATTTTCGCCGCGATGAAAACGCTCGCGCCGTGTAGTAAATGCGCCTCCACCGCGACGAGCGTCCCGACGTGCGCTACTAGCCGGTGCCACTGCAGCGCCGCTAAAGGCGGGTTCCTCGGCAGCGCGCCAGTCACCACGTCTAGTGCGTTTCGTAAGGTTTTGCCCAGCTGTAACATGTGCGTCAGCGATTGCAGGGAGGCGCATTTGTGCCGATCCGTGGACTCGCCCGTCGCCCCAGGGAACGAGTAGTTGTTTTCAAACCCACCGCACACCTCGTGGAACCGCGCTTTCTTTAAAAGAGCCCGCGCGTACGCCACGACAAGACCGGCGCACAGCCGTCCGAGGCCGTACCCGGCGTTGTTGCTGACGTACCCGCCCCCGGTCTGATTGTCACCACCGCTCTCGCCAGCCACCGCCGCGGTCCAGTGTTTATCTAACATCACGAAATGGTCGCGGAACTCGTACGACGCGGTGAGTACGCTTGGCGATCCTTTCTGCATCAGCTCGTGGCACGTCGCGAGGACTTTCAGGGAAATAAGAGGCGAGTTCAGCATGGGAACCCTTCCAAGCGCGTTCATCGCCTCCACAGGCGCGATTTGAGGGTCCCTCCACATCTCCTCCACCAGCCGCGACGTGTGTTTTCGTTTCGGAGGCCCGTCTGTCGCGCTTGTGGCTTTCACCACGCTCATCTCCACGAACGACAAGTTGGCGAGGTACCGCTTCATCTTTTCCAGGCCACCGCCTCTTAAGCCTTTTGTTTTCCGTTCCCGTTCTTTCAAATCACGTTCGTCCGACCCCCCCCCGCCGCCGCCCGGAATAGACGCGTGCAGCCCGCCCCGGCCGCCGGCGTGATGCCGGGGCGGGGGCCGGGGATGATCCATCGCGAGACTATTCTATTCTTTTTTTGTCCCGACCCGCGTCCCCTGCGTTTTCCACCCGTCTCACGACACACACCACACACAGGTCGCCCGCCACGTCCCCCGCGCCGCGCCGTTCGCGTCGCGTCCCTTGTTCACAACGCGGACCACCAGCCCTTGTGCGATCGCGCGATCGCGACGCCGAAGACCGCGAAAACCGCCTCGTCAAAGCGCGTGACGACACGTAAAAAACGTCGAATCAATCCTCGGTTCGTTCGGATCGTGCAGATGAACACCGTCCCTCAAACCCGAGTCGCCCCTTCTCACGTCCCGGACACGACCCCCCCTCCGAGCCTTACGGGAAGGCGCACGCGTCTGGTCCGTCGACTGTTCTTAACTTCCGTCACGCACCCGAACCCGAACGACCCCTCCCGCGTCGACGACTGAACCGAACAGCCCCGGCGCGGGCCGGTCACATTGTTGTCTCTTTTCGGCAGCGACAAGCGCGAAGCGCCGCGAGTCAATTTTACGACGACATTCGTCTCGTCTGCGTCGTTGCGGGGTCTGGCATTTCCGAAAGTCGCAAGACTGAAGACACTGTGTTAGTTCCGGACACGGTTATCACGGTGATTGTGAGGCCCGAGGGAAGGCTTCGGTGCTCTCTTTTTATGCGCAGTGCAAACGGTGTGCATCGACCCGAAGGCGCCCGCTCACGTTCCTTGCCCGTATTCTCGCACGCGCGCGTGTTTCTCGCGTTTCGGTCGGCGGGACACCACGTTGGCGACGTTGGCGATGGCGTTCGTTGCGATCGCCTCCCCGAACGTTCTGGCTGGCGCTCGCAGTGGACCGCGACCTGGCCGGATCGGCGCGCGACCTTCGTCTGGGTTTTTGGCTGATGCTTGTTTAAAGCGCCGGGCGGGCGCGATCGTCGTCTCTGCGGTCGCGGGTGTCAACTCTTCGCGCACTGCCGTTTTGAAATCCGCGTCAGGGCTTACCAAGCGTATCCACACGCAATCCAAGCGCAACTCCCGTCCGCGACCGCGAAGCGGGGTCATCGCGGACGCGGCTGCCGCGGCCAGCACCCAATCCACCCCAGCACAGAACAAGGCCACCATCACCCAAGACATCATCGCCGGCATCTCCACCGCGTGCGTGGCGATGCCGCAGTCGTGTGCGTACGCGTTACTCGCGGGCACGGGAGTTAAGTGCGCGGTGATGGCCGCAGCTGCGGCGTCTATTCCGTGCGCGATTCTGGGAAGCAGCCGGTACCTGCAAGTAGGGTGTCTGTCCCTCGGCGCGCTGCTCACGCGAGGCGCGCTTTTGAATCTAGGACTGCCGTTGGGCACGGAGTCGTACGTCGCAGGCGCCGCGGTGCTCGCCATGTACAGCGGCGTGACCCGGTTGGTGTGCGGTTTCGCGAAGCTTGGGAACGTGATGACCTCGCTTCCCGTGCCTCTGCTTCAGGGCTTCGTCAGCGCGGCGACCTGGATGGTTTTCTTTAGTCAGGTACCGGCGATGATCGGCGCCACCGCGTCAGGGCCCGCGTCGGGGCACTTCGCCACCGCCGCGTTCTGGCTCCTGACGCACCCACTGACCTGGCACCCGGGCACCGCCCTGTTAGCCGCTGCTACCTTCGCGATAATGCTGAACGGCACGAAGATCCACAAGCTGTTCCCCTCCGCGCTGGTGTGCTGCGTTTTAGGGTGCTTGCTTAAGTTCAACGGCGTAGACGTGGGCGGCGTCGTGGGGAGCATCTCCGTGGACGTCTCGTCGCTGTGGCCACCCGCCGCGTTCGGCGTCCCCGCTGAGCTTCTTTCCGCCCTCGCCGTGCCAGGCATCGCCATGGGGGTCATCACGTACCTGGAAGGCGCGGCGGTGTGTCGTTTCTGGGCGGACAAGGATGGCGAGGCGTGGGACTCGAACAAAGAGTTGGTGGCGCAGGGCGTGGCGAACATCTGTTCCGGGCTCGCGGGCGGGATGAACGTGGCGGGGGTTATTTCGAGAAGCAGCTTCGCGATCACGGCGGGCGCGAAAACGAGGCTGGCGCACGGCGTGACCGGGGCGTGTTTGATTCTGTTCGTCGTCACGGGGGGCGGCGCGCTGTTGGCGTACCTCCCGAAAGCCGTGCTCGGCGCGCTGGTGGGGTGCGGGGTGTTGCCGTTGCTAGCGCCGACGGGGGTGATGAAACCTTTGTTTCAAAACTTCTCGGAGCAGCCGTGGACCGTGAAACGCGACTGCTTAATCGCCTGGGTCACCGTAGGGTTCACCTTCACCGCCACGCCGACCCTGGACTTTGGCCTGTACCGAGGCGCCGCGTTCGCGTTCTTCGTGTTCGCCATGGAGAAGGTCTACGCCAAAGTGCGGAAGGTGCAGGACGCTGCGAACGACGCGGAGGAGGCGGAGAGAAAGGAACAGTGAGCTGATGGCTCTGGATCAAATATCCGAAAAGAAAACAACCACCGGAGTGTTGAATATCACATATCTTCATATCACCGTACGACGCGAAGTTCTCGAAGATCTCCCACCCCCCGAAACGGTCACGCCGGGTAACAAGTCTAGGAATACGGTTACATACCACGCTACAAGGTCCCCCATCGATGGTCACTCGCCGCATCGTTTTACCAGTCACACGCCTTCTTTTTTCCAACGAACTACACGCATCCCAAAGCCGCCGCACTCACGGGCTGAAGCACTCACGGGCCGCCGCACTCACGGGCTGAAGCACTTGCCGTTTTCCACCGGTGCCGCGTTTGGCAGCGCGCCAGTTTCTAAAAATTGCAAAACCCCCACCCCGATTCCAGCCACGACCAGCAGGTACGCCAACCCTTCCGCCAGCCCTAAAACGCCTCCCGGTCCGGCGGGAAGCCCTGAGCCTGTTTTCACTTTCTTCACCGCGCTGTACAAAACGAGGCCGGTGACGTACACGTAGCTAATGCCCTCCGCGGCGCCGAACAAACCGGACGGGCCGGGGGGTAGGCCGCACCCTGTTTGCTGTAACACGAACAAGCTGTAGGCCATGACCGCGCACGACACGCATCCGCCGATGCCGACCACCGCGTCCGTCCGTTCACCCCGGTCGTCCCCAGAAAGCGCGTCCCCCATGTCCCCCACGTTCACCGATTTCAAATCAGCAGGCAGGTTCTTGAAGTCCTTCAACCCGTACGCCTTGAGCTGGTCGCCGCGTTTGCCCAGACTCGAGTTTCGACGCGTCGTGGCGAGATCCGAATGGGGCTTGTTGGCGCCAAGGCGGGTTGGTTTAGACGCCGTAGACGCGCTTGCGGCCTTGGCGATGGAGACGCGTGGTCGTGCCACACTCCCAAGGACCGGCCGCGCGGCGCCGAACACGGGAGCGGTCGTGGCGAACATCGTGCGCGACGATGTGAGGTGTGGTACCCCGAAACGCGACACGTCGAGAAGGTCAGCTGACGCGTTTCCCAAACTTTTTTAGACTCATGTGGATCTGACAACTGCCTCGTGCGCCCTCGTCCCCCACGCCTACCCTCCCCGCTCCCAGTTCGAGACGCGCTCCGGAGGTGGATACGCGGTCGTGGTCGCGATGGACGCGATGGACACGTCTCCGTCGTCCCCGGTGTGGGCACAGGACGTGGACGTGTTCACGTCCCCCGATCGAAACACGACTGAGGCGGCACGGCAAAAAGGTTTAGGTGCGATCGTGGCGATGCTCAACGCCGGTGAGTTGCAGTTCCTGGATTTGCTACGAAGCATGGAGTCTTGTTTGGTGACCACGGACGACGCACGGCGCGCGCGCGGGGTGCTTCTTCTGGCGGAGGCGGTGACGCAGTACGGCGTTTCCCCGGCAGGCGCGCCAAAGCGCGCCATGCCGAAACCCGCCGCCGAGCTCCTCGCGCAGTTCTTCGCATCGAAGCTGGAGGACTTCGCGGTGATACGCGCGGCGCTGATGGGGTGTACTTTTCTTTTAAACGCGCGTTCCGGTGTGGGCGAAGCCTTGGTGACGCACGAAACCGCGCGAACCATGGCGGACAAGCTCTTCGAAGCCGTGCACGTCCCGAGTTTGGTCCAAGGCGACCGGTTCCGGAGCTACGAGATGTTACTAGCGCTGTGTTCGCACCCGGGCTCGGCGTCGCCGAAAGGCCCGCCCCTGGGCTCGCAATCCCCACAAGAACAGCTTGAACAGCTCATCGCGTCCTGCGACGGCGAAAAAGACCCGCGGAACGTGCTTTTGGTGTGCGAGCTGTGGAAACATGTGCCTTTGGCGTTTTGCGGGTCAGCCGGCGCGCGCGCGGAAAGCGCGCCGTCGCAGCAACACAAAGACGCGTTTAAAAACGCCGCGGAGGAACTGTACGACGTCGTCGCCGCGTACTTCCCGGTATCCTTCCGGCCGCCACCAGGAGACGCGATCAAGGTCACGCACGACGAGCTCGCGAGCACGTTGCGGGACGCGATGTGCGCGAGCCCGACGTACGCTCCGTACGCGGTGCCGCACGTGTTGGAGAGCGTCGATTCCGAAAAAGCGCCCCTGGTCGTAGCGGACGCGCTCGCGAGCTTAGCCGCGTGCGGTGCCGCGTTCGGTAAAGCCGCCATGAAGCCGCACGTCCCAGCGGTGTGGTCAGCGCTGAGACAAGTGCTGCTCCGGCCGCCCGCCGGGTCAGACCTGGATGCGGAGGGCGCCGCGAAGTGGGCCACGCGTTTGTTCGCCGCGAACTGGAGCGGCGGCGACGGAGGCGCGCCCGACGGAAGCCTCGCAGCAATGGCGCTGTGTGACCCGTGCCTCGGCGACGCGGCGACCGCGCTGGCGCCGAGTTCGGCGAAAACCTCGGGGTGCTGCGGAGGAGGGAAGTGCGGGGAAGAAAAAGACGCGGCGACCAAAAAAGAAGAAGATGCGCCGCACGAGCATACGCACGGCGGCGGGTGCTGCGGCGGCGAGGAGGAGGAGTCTGGGGCAACCAGCGCGAGTGCTGTTGCGGCGAGCGCGAACGCAACGGAAGTTACTAATCGCGGCCACGCCATCGTGGCCGCCGCGGGGCGCGTGTTAGGCGCGGTGGCCGCCGCGGGGCCAGCCGCGGCCAAAGCGGCGTTGGCAACAGGCGTTTCGCCGCTGTTGGACGCCGCGGGTATCGGCGAGGATGGGGACGTGTCCGGCATCGCGCCAGGGGTCGCGCCCTTGGCGCTTGTGTTGGCGACGCCCGCGACGTGCGGCGCGCTGGACGGGGCGTCGCGACACGACGAGTCATCGTCCGGGTCAGACACGGAATCCGTGCTCGGTACAACCGGCGCGCGTCTTGTTTGTTTGTTCGCCGCGGCGGCGACTAAAAGTTTCGCCGCTCGGAAGAGCGGTTCGAACCGTGACACCACGCACCCTGTCGACACCGAGGGCACCGGGGGTATTGACACCGACGACGGCGCCGTACTGGGCGTAGCGGGTTTACGCACGCTTCTTTCCTTCCCAAAAGGTTTTGGGCTAACCGAAACGAGTCACGTGAACGACGCGTTGCTCGCGCTTTGCGCCGCGGCGACGGCGTCGGACGACGGTACGTGTTGCATTTCCCAAATCCCAACACTGTTTGCCCATAAACGACTGACACATTCTTTTATTTATCTCAGACTCTTTTTCTCCCGAACGCGCACACGATCTGCGAGTACGAGCGGGGGAGGCGCTGGGTGCGGCGGCGAGTTTTGGTGGCGACGCGCAAATCGCGTTCGCCGCCGAAACAGTCGCGACGCCCAACTTGCTAACGTTCGCGACTGACTTTTCGTCGCCGGACTCAGTGGAAAAAGCACGCAGAGCGCTCCAAGCCCTGGCGCGAGTCGTCCACTCCGCGCCCGTGACGCGAAGAATCGTGCTCGCGCCGTTGTGCGACGCCGTGGTGGAGCGCGCCGCGAACATGGCAGGTTCAGGTGAAACACATTCCCTCGCCTTCGCGGCGCTGGCGGACGCGCTTGCCGGGGTCGACGGCGGCGTTTCGGTGCTTTTACCCCTAAACACTAAAACCGGACTTAGAACTCCCGGAATTCTGCAGACCGCGGCGATGACGGCAGACTCGGTGTCAAGTGACACGTCCTTACGCGCGGCGCTTCTCGCGGCCGCGCTGTTACACGCGCCCGGCCGTGACGCTAACGCGTTTGCGTGTAGTGAAACCGTCGCTGACGCGGCTTGTCGTTTGACGCGCGCCGCGGTCGCGGCGTGCGACGCGGTTGCGCAGGGTCCTCTTCTTTTAGAGGCGGAGAGGGTCGTAATGCGACGCCACGCCGAGGCGATTGATACGCGTCAGGGCGGTACGTCGTCAGATACACGTCTGGACGCTACATATACACCACTGAATGACGCTTCCATTGATGCTTCTCTCACGACGGACGGATGCTCCGCCAACGACGCCGCGTTTCGCGTCGCGACGGCGACCTTTGAGGGCGCGCGGCCTGATGTTTCGTACCCTCTCGACACCGCCGCGGGTGTGGCGGTGACTTCCGCGCTTGCGTTTTTGGCAACACTCAGTGACACACAAACAACGCCTAAATCCCAACTCGCCGCATCGCACGCGCTTTGTTCTTTGGTGCACAAGCGCGGCGCGAGCGGGACGCTCGGCGGTAACGGCGGCCTCGACGCGGCGATCGGCGGCGGCGTAGCCACGGTCGGGTCGCTCGGCCTTTTTGACCACTCCGGACCGAACGCCGCGGGCGGTGTGCTTCGCGCGCTCGCGCAACGTGGCGACCCCAGTTCGCGTGTTTTCGCGAAAACACTGGTGGCGTTGCTTTCGCACGAAAACCGCCTCGTCGCCGCGAACGCGGCGAGGGCGCTGGGCGAGGCGATGCGCTCCGGCGGCGGCGGCGCCGGCGCGATGAGGGTGTACCACGGCGTCGAGAAACCTCTTTTCCGCCAAAAGTTCTTCGCGCAGACTTTACCTGACGTGCTGGCGGTGCTGCAGATCCCTAACCGCAATGCGGTGCTCGGTGGCACTAACAGTAATAGTTCTGGGATCCAGGGTAACACGAATAGTTCAGGGATCCAGGATAACACGAGTAACGACTCAGGAAACAAACAATCGGTGCGCCCCGCCGCGCTCTCCGCGGTGGTGCACCTGTCAAGGCACGCCCCCGGGAGTGCCGCGTTCGCGGCGGGTTTGAAAATACTGCCTTTGCTCCCCGAAGCGGCACGAGTGCTTAGTGATGTAACCTCGCCGTTCCACGACGCAGACGCCCTCGCCGCCGCCGTGGTGCTAATCGCAGGCTTCTTCGCCGATCCCCGAGGAAGAAACGCACTGGAAACGCACGCGGACGCGAACGCGGGGGCGATGCTCCGCGCGCTGTGCGAACTCGCGGCGAGTCGCGATGATGCTGATGATGCTGAAACTCAAAATAAAAAGGAAACTCAAACTCAAACTCAGAAACGGGAAACAACGGCTTGTCTTGAAGTTCGCGAGACGTCCCTTGAAGCGCTCGTGGCGGCGACGTCGCTTCCGTTTTCTTGCGTGTACCCTTACAGGAAGGAAGTCACGGCCGCGGCGACCATGGCGCTTGATGACCCAAAACGCAGAGTGCGGCGCGCCGCGGCGAGGTGCAGGGAGGTGTGGCTGGCGCTGGACACGAAGACTTGACTTTGCGAAGCGTTGAAAAAGTCGGGATGAAGTGTTTAAACGGTTTTGCAAATAGCGGTGACTTGTATGAATAGTAACGTATAGACCTTTCCTTGAATAACAGATCAGTACGCACTTAAAACCCGTTTTTACGGCAGTCTTTCTCCTATTTCCCCCGCCCCGCCCCAGTCCGCCCCGACCCTGTCGCTCGAGAAAATCGGTAGGCGGTTGCGCATATGCACGCGGTCGACTTCCCAAAGGAGGTCGTCGGGTAACGGCTTCGACTTGTCGGTTTCGTTTTGGTCATAGTACTGTAACGTTTCTTGTAGCTGGTCAATACTGGTGTGTCCGATGAGCGACGTGGTCACCGCGTCTCTTGAAGCGGCCCACTTCAGCGCGAGTTCGGTGAGGGACATCCCGGCGTCGCTGGCGAGCGCGGCGTACGCGCGAGTAGCGTCGCCCGCGGGCCCGCTCCTGTACCGGTAAAGCGTCTTGCCCCAGGAGTAGTCGTCCATCCTGCCTCTCGGGTTGCTCAGCAACTTTTCGGCGAGCTCTCTGTCATTCGGGTTGTCCACCGCCGCGGCGACGTCTAAATACTTTCCCTGATTGTAAAAGGAAAAGTGTTAGTCTTGTATGGGCAAACAGTCACCTGGATTTGGAGTTGGGAAAGGCCCTTACCGTCAAAACGCCCCCGGCCAAAACGTTGTACGCCATGAACCCCACGTTTTCGTTCACGGGCGACGACGCTTCGGATAAACCGTTTTCCTCGACGCGGCGGTTGATAAGGGAAAAGTCGTTCTACGATGGTAAAGAAAAGTGTCAGTCTTTCGGGCCATGTTCGTAACTTTCGTAACTTGTATTGCGCAAACAGGGTAGTACTTTCAACCTGTACTCCATACAGAGCAGGAAACAGTCACCCGTAATCGGGCCGAACAGCGTGTCAGGATTTGGTAAACGCAACACGTACCTGCATGACACACGGGGCGTGACAGTTTTGCGCGTACGCGGCGTAGCAGCTCGCGGTTAGCCCATATGCGTTGTCGTTGCACATGCCCCACCCGCGAAGTTTTCCTTGGTCGATCAATTCCGACATGGCTTCAACGATTTCGCCAAACGACGCGTGGTTTTTGTAATACGGCGCCTGTGATAGTAAAAGAAAAGTGTCAGTCTTGTATGGGCAAACATTGTTGGGATTTGGGAAATACAAATACGTACCTGTTCCGTGTCAAGATGGTATTGTAAGGATTGCCCCCAGTTACTCTGCGGCGTGTACCTCGCGGGCCAGTGCAGGTTGTAGATGTCTATGTGATCCACCCCGAAGCGAAGCAGGGAGCCTTCCAGGTCTTTTTTGATGTTCTTCTTCGTGACGTTGGCGCCGCCCGTGATTTTCGTGGCGAGCACGACTTTGTCTCGGCGAGATTGATCTTTCGCAAGCCACCTCCCTATTATCTTCTCCGTGTTGCCTTCCGGGTGTGCTCTATCACTCGGAATCGGGTACTGCTCCGCGGTGTCAATAAGGGAGACGCCTTTTTCAAGCACCGCGAGGTCCAGCATTTCGTGGCAAAGTTTTTCATCCGGCGAGTTGAAATCGGCGCCGCCCCAGCGCTGCGTGCCTAACCCGAACTCAGAAACGAAAATCTCGCCACCGCCCAACCGCTTGTGCCTCATGCCGTTGACGACCGTGACGGTTTCGTTCGCGGGGCCAGCAGAGATTTTTTTCCCTGATGACGACCCGGTCCCTCTGCTGTTCAAAGTAACCGCCTTCGCCGCCATCTTGTCCCCCCACGGGAACAAAGACCCCAGGCCAGCGGCCTGGACCACGTGTCGTCTGGATGGCGCGCCTGTTTTGTGTTTTGATGACGACGGTGTTTCACCATTCGCGTCGCGGCCGGCCTCGCGTCGTCTACTGGACACCACTCTGGGGACGAGCGAGGCGCTGATGCACGCCATTACAACTAACACGAGCTCGCGAAAGGGGTGGTTAGGTCACGAACACCCAGTCGAGCTGCCGTGAGGAGTGACGCTTTTTCTCTCTCTCCTTCTCTCGACGTCGCCAAAATTTTCGCAAATCAGCGTCGAGGTACGTACAGATCGCCCAGGCACTCCTCGGGTCGCGCGTCGGCGACTCAGGTGTGGCGCGCTTGGAGTCCCCCGTGGTTATGGAGGAGGGCGAGGCGCCGTTCCTTGGTGGAGGCGGGGAAAGTGACCCCAACGCGGCCGGTGCGGTTGAGGCACGTCGAGGTTCCAACGCGAATGCGTCGGCGGCGACGCCACCCGCTCGGCCTACATCGCGCGCGGGCGCGTACGCCGGGCTTCTCGCCGGGTGGGCGATGGGCGGTATGGATGACCGTCACGCCGTGGCCGGAGGGTCCGCGCCACCTAAATCAAGCGCGTTTGCCATAGGCGGGTACGGCACAGACGGACACGCCGAGCAAGGGTCACAACGCACTCCCGGTAAAGTCGGACGGGCAAACACGAACAACAAACGGCGAAAGACGACTCACGGCGGGTCCAACGCGAAACAATCCAACAACGCCAACAACGCGCTGCCTTGTTTGTTCTGGAGGCAAGGCCAGTGCACAAAGGGCGAAACCTGCGGGTTCGTACACGGAGTTTCGAAGGTGCTTTGCCAGAACTTCGTCGCGCGAAGCGGGTGCCGGTTTGGAGACGCGTGCGCGTTTCGACACGACGCGCGAGTGATGCATAAATCGGTCGATCCATCGAACGGAACGGCACTGTCCAACGAATTCGCCACGCACGCGGAGAACTGCGGGTGCCCGATTTGTTACCCGTCTGTGTACCGCCAAAGCGAAACAGGCGAGGACGGCGAGGTGATGCTTGATGTGGACCCTTCGGCGTGGGGTGACGACGACGACGGCGACGTTGAATCAGAGATTGCGAAAACCGCTCGAGCGGCGCGCGATGCGATCTTAACAAAGTGCGCGCGCGTCACCTCGCCCGAGCTGAAACGCGTGTGGCGCCAGTTCGCGGACGCGGAAGTGCGTGCGTTGCAACGCCTGGGACCGGCGCCGTACCGAAAACACGCGAGATGAGTTGAGGCGTTTTAGACGCGTATCGCGAAATTTCGAATGCGTTTCAATCACAACTCCTCGAAAAAACTCCTTTTGAGAATTAGAATCCCTCCTTCCTGTTCTTGCCCCAGCTCAAGTCGTCGATGCCCTTCACGAGCAATGTGATACCTGTAACGGCGAACCCGGCGGGGATTAACATGGAGGTCACTTTGTCCTGTGCGGTGAGAGGGAACGGGGACGCTTGGTCAGCGAAGGCGGGGAAAAAAAGGTAAAAGCATTTCTTTTTTGCATCTTACAAACGTGATGGTGGGTCACAAACGAGTCCGAGCCGTGGTGGCTCGCGGGCGGGTCACATCCACACCGTCGTTCCGTTCCCGAGTGGCCCGCGTTCGGTGAAAAAGACGTACCATGGCGCCGCTTCTGAGGTGAACATACCCCTTGGCCGCCTGAAGGGCCTGCGTGAGGGAGTGTAGGGGAGAGGTCAGCGCGTGGGAGGGGGGAGGAGCGCGCGCGGTAGGGGCGTGTTTGGTCGGATTCCCCTGTTTCAGTCTGCTCGCCGTACGAATGCCCAGTCAGGGGTCGAATATCTTTAGGGTTGGGTGCGCGCGCGCGGGCGAGCGACGCGAGAACGGCGAACGCGCGCGCACAAACCTTCTGGGCCGCGACAATGTTCTGAGGCATCTCGCTTCGAAACACACACGCGTGCGGACGCGAGGCGAAGGAATGACCGCGCGAGGAGGGGGGTCCCGAGGCCAAAATCTTGTGATGAGCGCGGAAATCTTCAGATGCAAAACAGGGGTTATTTCATTCTCGGAATAACAAATAAGTCACCTCCGCGGAGACGCACACGCGTGGCGCGCGGCCCCCGCCCCCCCCAACTCGCCATGGGATTCATGGCGCTGTTCAAAAAGAAAGAACCCAAGGACCTGGTTCGGGAGTGGCAAACCAAAATCCGGACGGAGATGCGAGGCGTGGACCGTCAGATCCGAGGTACGGTGGGAAAATGAGTGTCACGTCGCGAACGATGAAATGCACGCAGATTCATTCCCCCATCCCCACCGAAGGCTGTGCTTGCGACACGTCGTGCTCGCGACACGAAACGAGACACGGCCGACCGCAACACCTGGTATATTACCGCACTGCGGTTTCCCCGTTCAAGCCCCTACGGCAAAAACTGACCGCGACACGTCGTGCCCATCCCCAATCCGTTGTTCCATTCTTCCAAAAAAAATCCAGACATCACGCGCGAAGAAAAAGGTGTCCAGAAGAGCATAAAAGACTGCGCAAAGCGCGAGGACCTTCGGAGCATGCGTGTTTTGGCCAAGGAGATCGTTTCAAGCCGAAAAACCGTCGCGCGGCTTCACGAAAACAAAGCGCAGATGAACAGCGTGAGCATGATGCTCACTGAGCAGCTGGCGACGGTGCGCAGCGTGGGGCATCTTGAAAAAAGCACCGAGGTGTTATCGGCGATGAACCTTTTGACCCGAAACGCGGCGGTGAGGGATAGCATGCGCGAGATGAGCAAAGAAATGGCGAAAAGCGGGTTGATCGAGGAAATAGTGAACGATGCGTTGGAGGACATTCACGGGGTGGATGACTTAGAAGGGGAGACGGAGGCGGAGGTGAACAAAATCCTGGCGGAGCTGGCGGGGGAGGTTACCGTGTCTTTGCCGGCTTCGGAGAAAACGAAAGTGGCGCCCGTCGCGGCGCCGAAAGAAACAGAACCGCAAGGCGAAACACAAGGCGTCCCGATCAATGACCTGCAAGCGCGGCTAGACGCGATTCGCGCGGTGGAAGAGGCGAGCTAGTTTGTGTCCGAGTGTATTAAAAACCTTTTTGGTCTCTCGCGTATATCGCTGCCGTTATCATATTAGTACCGCGTCGACACGCTTCCAAAAACCGCAAGTCTGTCTCACCATTTAACCATCGGCGGCAGGGAAATAGCCTCCGCGGCTTTCACCGCGTGTGCCCTCGCTTTCCCCACCGCGAGCTCCAAACGCACGCGCTCCGCCCCTGAGTTTTCCTTCTCCCGTGTTTTCCGGACGAGCTCCAACTCATTTCTTTTCGTCTCCTCCTGAATAGCGGAGACCCGCGCCGTGCTTTTCGCCTCCAACGCCAGCGCGTTCTCCAGCGCCCTCGTTGCCGCTTCCTGTGTCTGTCTCGCCGCAGTCGTCGCTTCTACTGCATACACCGCATCCGCTCGCGCTTTCGCGAACTCAACGGCGCCGCGCGCGACCGCGTTCTTCGCGCGCGCGATGTCGGTTTCGAAACCCGAGGCTTTCGTCTCGGCGACTCGCAACGATTTCTCCGCCACGGTGACCTTGGACTCGGCTTCGTAAAGGTTGTACGCAGCAGGGGCGTAGTACACGCCTACCGCCTGATTGATTGGGATTGCCGTTGCAAAGGGAACGAACACGTGAGAGGAAAGGGGAGGTAATGAAACGTTCAGCAGTCGGGCAGTCGTGTGGGCAATCTCGACGAGCTAACAGTCTCGCCGCGGTGTGGGCTGTTTCATGTTTTCGCGATGCGATCGGTCGCGCGCTTCGGATGCGAGACGGCGCCTCAGGAACGAATACCCCGGGATGGAACAAACGGATCGAAAGACGCACCGCGGTGGACCCCGCGAGAAGGTATCTCAGCGCCATTCCGTGCGTCTTTACGGTCGGGCTATGGCTCTCCAGAGCACGAGATCGTAAACAGAAATATCGTGCCAACTTGACGCCAAAAAACAGTGCAGTGCTGCCTCAGCTTGAAGTCCATCGGCGTCCCAGAGCGAATGCGCGCGTGTGGCCGGCCCCCCCCGGGGCCGTCTGGGGCGCGCTGCGACGCGGCACACACCGCACGACTCAACGCGAGTGCGGGACGGGGACCGCCGCGACGCGTGGTGTTCTCACGGGCCACCAGGCCACGTGGCTCGACACGTTCGTCGTTTTCCTTCGCGTCCCCGAGGTCGTCCCGAACGGTGCGTCCGCGCGCGGTGCCGCCGCCCGAGCAGTCCCACTCCACTCAGGTGGACGACGATTTGTCCATCGATGCGGACGCGAACGACGACGTGTCCTGCGCAAGCGACTCGTTCGACGAGGATTCCACGGATGACCTTCCGGTCGGGGGCACCGTGGACATGGACGACGCGGTGCGATCCACGTCGACCAGCAGCTGGTCGTTGCGAAACCTGGAGGGCGTGATGGTGGGCGCGTCGTGGCCGTTACGCCAGGTCGCGCGCGAAGTCAGTCAGTGGAGCTCCAGCAGCTTTGACGACGACGACGAGTGTGACAACACGAAACGCCCCATGGGGAGGGCGATTGCGTACCCCGCGAGTGTGGATACGGATGACGTCGGGAAAGATGATGGGGAAGCGAGTGAAACGAAACGAGACGAAAAAAAAAGAACCGCCGGCGCGAACGGTTCGCGTGCCGAGTGGACCGCGTGGCTCTCGCCGAGCAAATGGACTGCCACTCAGCTCGGCTGGGCGGCTAGGGACAAGGTCAACGCTGTAGCCGCCGAGAGACGACGAGACGTGAGAGACGAAACACGAACCGACAGAACCGGCGGGTCGCGGATTGAAGAAAAAAAAAACAATTCGAAAAAAACCAAAAAAACGAAAACGAAAACAGACTGGCGCGCCGCCGCTGCAAGCTGGATCGCTGAGGACGACATGGAGACATTTTTCCTTTCCGAGCCGGACCCGCTGGGGTTTGGGGCGTTTTTTACCGGCGTTAACGCGTGGGCGGCGGGACGCTTGGAACGAAGTCGCGCCAGCGTATGGGCAAACAGTCGCCCGCCTGCTCTTGAAATCGTGAACCTGTCACACGCGGACAAAGCCAGGCTGGGCTTGGGGTGCGACGAGATGCACTTTCTGCCTGTTCCCAACTCGGGGTGGTCAATTGCGTTACTCCGGTACAAAGCAAAGGCATTCGACTGCAGAACAGACCACGTAACTTGGACGACTCCGTGTATCACGTCCCCCGATTCGATGTGGGACGATTCCGATTTCGTCAAAGGCGCCGGGGGGTCGCATCACGAAAAGGTACGGCCTTGCGCGTTTCCCAAATCCGACACACACTGTTTTACCTCTAACGCTGGTCACGGTTCGGACCTTTCGCTGGTGACTGTTGTCCATACATCGTCCAATACACGTCCAATACACGCCCAACACGGGACTGACACTTATCGTGTAACAACAAAAGATGCCGTGTCTTTTCGTCCCCGGCTGCGCGTCGAACGCGTACACGTTCGACGTGTGCGAGAAAAACTCTTTAGCACGAAAACTAGCAAAGGACGGCCACGACGTGTGGATCGTGGAGTGCCGGGGCGTGGGGTTCGCGCGGCCTTGGCAATCGCCTGGGCAGTGGGTGGACAAAGAAGGCACCCCGAAGGTAAGGATTGTATTTCACCAAATCCCTCCGACTGTTTGCTTACACAAGACTGACACTTTCTTTTATTTATCTCAGCAGCACGTGCCGACTTTCGGGGACTTCGATTACGACACGTACCTCCGGGAAGACCTGCCCGTGGCGTGCGGGTACGTGTCTTCGGTGTGCGGGGTAAAACGGCTGTGCGCCGTGGGGCACTCCATGGGGGGCATGCTTGTTATGGGGCTCGCGTCCGGGGCGGTTGACAACCTGCAGGTGAGAGACATAGACTCACAATCTGATGCGAGGAATGCTGCAGACGAAGCCGGAGGTACCGAAACAAACTCGTCCATTTCAAAACAATCGGTTCCCTTTGCCGAGTGGCAAATAGCGCGCGCCGTCACCGTGGCGTCTTGTTTGGAAGTATCCGACGTGAGCGATAACCAAAAAGGGCACTCCTCGACGTATGCGCGGTACGCCGCGGTGGCGGGAATCGTGCCTGACTTTCTGTACGGCGGGAAAGGTACGTGTTGATTTCCCAAATCCCGCCGACTGTTTTGACGAATGTCCAGAGTAATTACTCATACACATTACGAAATACTGACACTTTTCTGGCAAAACTCAAAAGGCGTTCCGCAGTTACCCCTAGGGCCGCTCAGCGTAGGGCAAGGCATGGCGATTGAGGCGATCAAGGGAGCGCCGAGGGACCGGCTGAAGGACAAAGAAAGTCTGGACGCAAAAAAAGATCAGGAGTCACTTAAAAATGAAACCGAAGACGACGACGCGCTGAAAACGTTTTGGGAGCGTAACGCGGTCAGCTTGAGTACGTGCTATCCCGGCGCCACGGCGCCCCAAAACGTCCGCACGCTTCTGTACTTTGGCTTCGGCAACGTCCCGTTAAGGCTGGTGTTGCAAATGGCCACGCTTTTCGCGCCGGGCGGCTTGGCGACCCGGGATGAAACGGCGGCGCGGCGCGACAGGGCGGTGGACGCGGCTTCCAAGCGGCGCGCCGAGCGGCGAGCCAAGAAAAGCTTCAAGGGATGGGGAGATACTACTTCTGCTTTTGCTGCTAATATATCGCAGATTAAAGCTGGGGACGCCACCGTGGAGGAGGTTGTGCTTTCGGAAATGCGCGCTGGTTCGGGTTCGTTTGACAAAAACGCTTTGTACTTGAACCTGCTTCGGTCGCGCCGACCAAAACTGTTGATGCTGGCCGGGGATTGCGACCCTGTGATTCCCCCGGCGCAGGTAGCGGCGACCGCGCTCGCGGCGGGCGCGCGATTCGTGTGCTTCGGGGACGGGCCGATGCCGAGGGGCTCTTCTGGGGAGGGAGAGACGGGAGAAGAGGAAAAAGCAAAAAAAAAGCAAAAGGCAAACTCTGAAAAGCCGAGTGACAAAAAACAACAAAGCGTTTCTCGTTCCGAAAGCGACGCCGCGTTGGAAGCCATGCTCGTCGATGGAGGGACGCACTTTTCGCACTACGACTTGCTTTGCGGAAAACGGGCGCCCGAGCTGGTGTTCCCTGAGGTTGCGATGTTTTTGGGAAAAGTGGAGCTGTTTGGCGGGAGGGTCGAACTCTGAGAGACTGCTTTTATGGTTTGAGTCAAAAGGTCATAAAAGACTAGCGGCGACCCCTCGCTTCACGGCGGATGACCTCCCAGGTGGCTTCCCCTTGATGACCACCCCGCGTTGGCTAGGAACACGCCTTTTGCTTTTCCCGCAGACGGGCGGCTACTCACGTTTTCATCGTCCCCGATTGCGTTTAGCGCGGTAACAAGCGCGGCGAAGTCGTCGTCGGGGCAGGCGAGAACCGTGGAGACGTCAACCGTTTGTACTCGGCTCATCGTGGACAGGTTCGTCGCGACGCCCCTCCAGGTTATGCATATTTTTTCATCCCGCAACATCTGTCTTCTTGTGGTGAACCTTTCCTTAAGCGTCTGCGCTATTAGTTGTGTGGCTTCCTCACCGTCAACGCGTAGAAAACTTGACGAATCCCTCAGCACTTTCCGTAGCATCCCGGCTGGCGAAAACCCGGCGCTCCGTGTTTCGCTTTCGTCTTTGTTCGCCAAAAGGTTCTCTCCAAGTTCACGCAAGAGCCACCCTTCCAAGGACATGACCCGCCCGCCCTCGTCGTACGCCTGGAAACACCCCTCCACGCTCAGCTCAAGCGCCGCGGTCAAGGCTCGGCGGCACGACCGGTGGTTGAGTATCGAGGCGAGGTACACTTCTGATACGACATCATCGGTGTCATTCACGGCGGTCCAGCCCTGCGTTTGCCGTTTCTTCGCAACACGGGTCACGACGTGTGTTCCCCGACGGTCGTCACGAGCCCGGCCCACTCGCGTGCCTCGAGCCGATACCTGTGGTGCCACACGCGCGGCGAGATACGAACACGCGCGCGCCACAGAGCACATCGCGCGCGTGGTCGTGTGCGACGAAGGACTGGACCGATGGAGTTTAGTAAATCTGTTTTCCAACTATTTTCCAAGTTTCACCGCCCCTCCGCCGCCTTTTCGCTTCGGCCCCGGCACAACGGTCGCGCGTCCGTGGCGCCGCGCCACTCGCGCCTCTGTCCTTCGTGGATCGCCGCTTTGTGGTATTTGCCCTGTGTATGCACGCCGCACAGGTGTTTCCCTCGGCCTTAGGAGTGTTTCCCCGAAGAACAAGAAGAAGCCGACTCCAAATGGGACGGGGCAAAAACTTCCAACCGGACTCGGTCTCGGCGCGCGAGGCGAGCGCGACAGCCGCGCCTGAAACGCACGTGCCGAGCCCCTCCGGCCCGTGTCCCTTCAACGCGAGTACCGACACAATCGTGCAGGAGTTCGGCCCGTGCATTCCCGGCGAGCACAAGTGGCTGGGCGCGGCGGTGGCGGAGGATGGATCTATCTGGGGTGTGCCTTCGAACAACAGACGGGTTGTTAAGGTGGTGCCGGGCACGGGCGAGGTCACGACGCACGGCGAGGCTCTTGGCACGCGTGAGTACAAATATTTACGCGGCATACGCACGATAACGGGCACGATTTTAGGCATTCCCGCGTGGGCGGACAGGGTGTTGGAAATAACGCCGACGACGGGCGAGGTGACCACCATCGGCAACCTCCAGACGCCGCAGCAAAAAAATCTAAAAAAGTGGAAGTGGATGTGGCACGGCGCGGCGGCGGGTCTGGACGGCAACATCTACGGCATTCCCAGCAACGCGGATGCGGTGCTTTTTATAGACCCACGAACCAAGGAGGTGTCCACGTTCGGGGAAGGTTTGTTACCGGAAGGCACGAACAAGTGGTACGGCGGAATCCGGGGGCCTGATGGGTGCGTTTACGGGATGCCCTACAAGGCGAACGGCGTTTTAAAAATCACGCCGGAGACGAAACGGTGTGAGATATTGGGAGACTTTTCGTCAGTCGAGGGCGGGTGGAAGTGGCACGGAGGCGTGCTCGCGCCGAACGGGTGCATATACGCCTTCCCCAGCCACGCCCCGCGGGTGCTGAAAATAGACTGCGCGAAGGGAACCACCGAGATGATCGGACCGGCGTTTCCCGGCAAGTATAAATGGGGCGGCGGAACTTGCGACTTGAACGGGAACGTGTTTGGGATGCCCAGCGATACGGACTGCGTTTTGCGAATAGACACCACAGACGACACAGTCACCACAATAGGCAAAGGCCGGTTGGGGCCGGACATAAAAAATAAGTGGCAAGGCGCGGTGCTCGCGCCGGACGGGTGTTTGTACGCGGGTACGTTTGCATTTCCCAAATCCAGGCACACTGTTTGATGCCCCTCTTTGAGTGCACTACGGCGGTAACATTTACTAGCATCTGTTGCAACTACATACATCACAAGTGCACTGTTTGCCCATACAGTACACCCATACTCGAGACTCAAGACTGACACTTTTCTTTTACATTCGCAGTGCCCGGCGACGCGCGGAGCGTTTTGAAAATCGACCCGGTTACTTTAGACTGTTCCCTCATAGGCGACCTCGCCGAGACTGGAGACAAGTGGCAAGGCGGGTTCTTGGGGAAAAACGGGGTTATCTTTTGTATCCCCGAAAACGCGGACCGAATTCTGCGGATCGTCCCGCCGGGGTGCGGGGGGAGCGAGACGGAGCGAGACGAATATAAAAACAAAAAAGAAACAGGGACGACTTCTTTTGGAAACGGCTCCGCGGCGGTGTCCGTGTTAGCAGCGGCCGCAGCGGCGGCGGGGCCGGTGAAGGAAGCAGCAGCGGCGACTATTGAAGCTGCTTCTGCTACAGACGCTATCTCTGCCATTTCCTTCGGTCTGGTCGGCCTCGCGATCGCCGTCGCGGCAGTTGTCGCGGGCGGGCTTTAAAAAAAAAGCGAATCATCGAAGCCGGCGCCTTTTGGGAAACCAACCGCCTCCGCTCCTCGGAAGAAAGGATGGGCGAGTAACGTGTTTGTTAAATAAATAAAAATACTGACCGCCCGCACTGTGCTCAGAACATCGACCCCGCGGCGGCGCCCGCTAGGCCGCCGTCGTCCTCCTCGTCGCTCTCGCTTTCCGTCACCACATTGAGTGACCCAATCCCCGCCGCGACACTTTCCACGCTTTCCGGCGCTAGTTCCCGGCTCCCGTCCGCCTGCATGATCTCACCGCGCGCGGACGGCGTGCGTTTAATAACCCCCCCGGGTTGCCAGTGCGAACAACGCCACCCTTTTCCCCAATCCCCGCAGTCTTTGCGCAGCTTCCCAAGCCCCCCCCCCGAGACCCAGCTCCCCAGCATGGACTGCTCCGGCTCGTCCTCGGTTTCGTCGTCATCACGAACCACCGTGACTTTAATCAAACCAGCGCTGTACGCCTCCACGGTCCCGGAAAGCTTCCCGAGCTGCCGCACGGTGAGGTTGTTGATGCGCTCCTCGATGGTGCCTCTTAGTTGTTGCGTCAACACAAGCGCGATCATGTTGTACAACCACGCCGCGCTCGTCCCTCCGATTTCCACGTCCAGCTGGCCGACCGCGATTGACGTGGCGTGCACTCTCAACTCCACAACCGGCTCCGTCACCACGAACTCCTCCCCGAGCAAATCCCTCAACATTTGCCTGTGTTTCTCGAGCTTTTCTTTCTGCTCAGCTGTTAACGGGACGCTCAGTTCCTCCGCCCGCGCGCGCGCCGCTATTTCGTTCTCCTCCGGCGGCGACGCCGCCGCGCCACCCCCCCACAGCGAATCCACGCCCCACCCCCAGGAGCTACTAGTTTCCTCGCCGTTCTCGCGGGCGGCTTCGTAGTCGTCATCACTGTCCCCGCTGGACTGTCCTTCGTCACTGCCTTCCTCATCCAGAGGTCCGCCGCCGCCGAAAATCCCGCCGCCGAACATCCCGTCCAGCGCGGCGTCGGCGTCGGCGTGCGAGGCGTTTTTTCTTTTTGCGGAAAGGTTCCTGTGTTTTTTCATCGAGTTTCCCGGCGAGACCCCCGGCGACCCCACTGTTTCACCGTCCGCGCTGTGGAACGAATCCATGGAGTTTCGCCGCGAGCCTTTGTTGCTGTTCGTTTCGGCCGGGTCGGTCGTGTTCGTAGTACCTCCCCCGAACCGCGCCTTGACCTTCTCCTTCAGTGCGTCGACTTTCTGCGCATCCTTCGAAAGCTCCACCCCCCGGTTAACAAGACGCATCAGCTCCGGCGTGTTCACCACGATGTCGTACGAAATGCCAACTTGCGCGCCGTCCACTTTCACCGTACACAAACCCTCGCCGTCAACAACACCCCAGTTCCGCGGGTGTTCGCAGTACGCAAACTTGATGTCGTTCATTTTTGTTTTGATGCCCTCGATGGATCTGTGATTGTAACGAAAAGTGTCAGTCTTTCGGGCCATGTGTATGAGGGATTGGTATGAGTAAACAGTCAAAGTAATCATCGGGCCTCCACAGGGTTGCGATTTGGGAAACGCGCAATACGTACACCGTGCTTCCGAACCCGGCGCGCTTGCCGTTTTCGCCCGTCCGGTTTTGCACGCGCAACCCGTTGGGCGCCACGCGGAACTCGGAGAACTTCAAGTCATCCACGTGGTAGCACACCGAGCCTAGGGGTGAGTCGTAAATACCGTCCACTCTTGGTAACTCCAGCGCGGACATTAAATCGCAAACAACCTCCACCGAGGCCCTTATCAAGTTTTCGAACCCGGGCGCGATTTCTTCTTTTAGCAGTTTCTGAACCTTAGCATCCGCCCGCACGTCCTCCCAAACACCCCGTCCCTCCGTCGCGAGCTTCCCCAAGCGATTATCGCTTCCGTCACTGCCACTCTCCTTCGTCACAACAAGCCTCCCGTCTGACCCCATGGTGAACGTGACGTGCCCGGTGAGCTCCCTCGCCGCGGCGGCGGCGCCCGCGGCGGCGGCGTCGTCGGCGCCGGCGTTTTTGGCTACAGAGGTTTTAGGGTAGGGGCAAACAGTCGGGGTAACGTTGGGGAGGTAGGAGGTGGTTAGTCGAGTTAAATGACAGGTTTCGGGCATCGGTTCGAAGCCGGGGTAGGTAGTAGGGTTCGGACGAGTGTCAGACCGTCAGACTGTACTCCATACAGCCCGATACGCCCGACGGGTAAAAAAAGAAAACGCACCTCGCGAAAACGCCTCGGCTTCCGCCGCGTCCGCGCGTTTCTCTTCCTCCTCCCGGCTTTTTTCCACAAGCAGCTTGTCGTCCTGCAGCTGTTTCATCACGTCTTTCAGCCTCTGCATTATTCGGGTCACGGTTTCTTTTATATCCCCAAACGCGTCGTTCTCGCCGGCGCTTTGCGATAGCGTTTTCCAAACGTCTCGCGCGACTTCGCCGCCGTTTTCAACTAACCGCTTGTTATCCTTTTCCGAAACCAGCAAGCCTTTTAGCTTAAGCGCGGCGCTCCCGAAAGTCTCGCTCACCTTGCCCTGGCCTTTCGAGGCGAGTCTCTCGACTAGGCCGAAAACCCGGGAGGAAACACCTCGGGCCTGGTTGGGTTTTGAAAGAAGATGAAATGGAAAAAAAAAATGGATGTGGCGTTTGGGGATCGAGTTTAGGGATGGTCGGGTCAGTTGACGCGTTCGTTCGGCACTTGGCGGTCGTGTCCGTGGTTCGTCTCGTGGGTGTTGAATTGTGAAACCGGTTTCACACCCGGTTCGGTTCGCGTATCGATCGCGGTGGGAACACGCGATCCGGGCGCGTGTGTGGTTCATTTGGAAGTGGGTCGGTACTCTTGGTCTCCACCCACGGCGAACTACAAAAAAAAAGGGCTTCGCGTCGCGCACCCATCGGCACGACGGGCTCGGTTACGTACCTTGTTCATCTTCTCCTCATCAGCCAGCGCGTTTTCGAACATCTCCTTAGTGCGCTGTTTCGCGGCGACGACTTTCTCGTCTTCACTCCACAAACGGTTGACTTGTTCCTTCAAACGATCCGCGGTCGCGCCCGGGTCATTCAACGCCTCCGCGGTCCAGTCCACGGTTTTGTCAACCACCATCTTGGTGCGCTCGCTTTTTTTAAGCCGGTCGATGTGGCCCGCCGCCTCGCTCGTCACGGTCCGACCAACATCCCGCAAACGCGAACCGCCGCTGCCAGGGCTCATCGGGTCGCGCGGGTCCATCGCAGCACACAGCACGCGCCTCCCGCGCCGATCGTTGTGAATCTTTTTGTCGAGAATAACGGTGTGCTTGCGGCTTGCGTGCGCTCGGAGACTCCAAAAATCGCGAATCGTGGTCGGTCGACCCAACTCCAACGAAAAGCCCCGAGATGTCGCCCGGCTGGCTTCACAACCCGGGGGCGGTTGGCGTGACGTGAGAGCGGCACGCGGGGGTTTGTGCGGCGGAACTTTACGTGGTGCGCCATGGGCGAGAAACGGTGCGCGCACGGCAAGCTGAAAAAGAACTGCGTGGAGTGCACCGGGTGTCCACATGGCAAGCGGAAAGAGAACTGCGCGGCGTGCAACCCCTGCCCCCACGGCAAGGTGAAACGTAAGTGCGCGGAGTGCAACCCCTGCCCCCACGGGAAGTTCAAAGGCAGCTGCGTGGCGTGCAACCCCTGCCCCCACGGCAAGCTGAAAAGCAGCTGCGCGGAGTGCAACCCCTGCCCTCACGGGAAGCTGAAACACAAGTGTGCGGAGTGCAACCCGTGCCCCCACGGCAAGCTGAAAAGCTTCTGCGCGGAGTGCAAGGGCTGCCCCCACGGCAAGGTGAAAAACAAGTGCGCAGCGTGCAACCCCTGTCCGCACGGCAAGGTGAAAAACAAGTGCGCGGCGTGCAACCCCTGTCCGCACGGCAAGGTGAAAAACAAGTGCGCGGAGTACAACCCCTGTCCCCAAGGCAAGGTGAAAGGCCACTGCGTGGACTGCAACGCCTGCCCCCAAGGCAAGCTGAAAAGCTTCTGCGTGGAGTGCAAGGGCTGCCCCCACGGCAGGCGGAAAAGCAACTGTGCGGAGTGCAACCCCTACCCCTGCGGCAAGGCGAAAAACAACTGCAAGGAGTGCATCAGTTGCCCCCACGGCAAGCTGAAATGCAACTGCGAGGAGTGCAACCCCTGTCCGCACGGCAGGCTGAAACGCTTCTGCGCGGAGTGCAACCCGTGCCCCCACGGCAAGGTGAAAGGCAAGTGCCCGGCGTGTAAGGCTCAACGCGCGATGCATGCATAGACGATTTTAGGGCAGCCCCCCGGCAAACCAGCCCGTGAGTGTTTAATACCGCCTACTGACAACTATAAATACAGGGCAGGAGAGAGGAGAGGAGAAAAAGAAAGGGCATGAGCGTACATAGTACGTAGGGTTTTATAGGATCGAACAGATTTTCCGTCACCCAGAATGGAAACGTGGTATCTACCAAGAAAGCGAGTACGCGTGGTACAAAAGTACAAAAGTCGGTTCCATATTAAAGAATTGTCTTGTTCACGCTATACATATTTTTAAAGCACCTCCCTTACCACCAGGGCGTTAATACCGCCCTTGGTGCCCTTACGTCGCCACGGGTTCGGGCGCCGTGACCGCGGTGTTCCACCCGGGCACATCCACGGGTTGCCCGCCTTCCAATTCGCCGTGGCTCAAGGTGTAGCACTGCTCGCCGTGGCAGTACTGGTCCAGGCCTTCGCCTTGCTCCGCAGACGCGGGGACGCGCAAGTCGCCGCCGACAATTTTCTTGACCAGAAGCAACAAGACATAAGACGCCACCGCGGTGTAGACCGCGGTGCCCACCGCGGCGACGCACTGAATCACGGTCTGCTGGCCGACTGAGGTTGAGAAGTTGAAACCGCCAAGCGCTGGCGCGGCGACGATCCCGAGCAAGCACGTCCCTGATAGAAATAAAATAAATGTCAGCCTTGTATGGGCAATCAGTCGGCGGAATGTGGTAAATGGGAAATACTTACCAACGAAACCGCCCACGCCGTGCACGCCGAACACGTCCAAGCTGTCGTCGTACCCGAACTTTTCTTTCAACACCAGGGAGAAGTACCGGCACACCACGCCGGCGGCGACGCCAAGCACACACGCCCCGGCGGGGCCGACGAACCCGGCGCACGGGGTTACGGTGGCGAGGCCGGCGATGGAACCGGTGGCGATGCCAAGCATGCTCGCCTTGCCTGTTTCAAGGACGTCCTGCGCGGTCCACACCATCGCCGCGGTGGCCGCGGCGATTTGCGTCGCCAGGCACGCGAACGCGGCGTCCGCGCCCGCGCTCAAAGCGCTCCCTCCGTTGAACCCGTACCACCCCACCCACAGCATCCCGGTGCCCAAGACGGTCAGGACTAGGTTACCGGGGACCATTTTGTTTTCTTTCCGAGGGCCCAACACCATGGCGCCCACCAGCGCGCCGATACCCGCGGTGATGTGCACCACGATCCCGCCCGCGAAATCAAGCACCCCCGCGGCGGCCATGGCGCCGCCCGGGCCCCACACCATGTGGCACGCGGGGAAGTACACGGCGAACATCCACAAGGTTGAGTACCACATCACGGCGGAGAACTTCATGCGCTCCACGAAACTGCCAACCATCAGCGCGGGGGTGATGATGGCGAAGGTCATCTGGTAAAGCGCCCAGAGGGCTTCGGGGATTGTTTCCCATATTGACGCTTTGGTGATGCCTTGTAGGAAAACCTTGTCGAGGCCGCCCAACACGCCGTTGCCCATCTCCGAAAAGCACAGGCTGTACCCGACGCCGTACCACAGCAAGGTCATGACGCAGGTTATGGAGAAGCACTGCATCAGCACGGAAAGCATGTTCTTGCGTTTCACGATGCCAGCGTAAAACGCGGACAGGCCGGGGATGGTCATGAACAGCACCAAGGCTGTGATGAGTCGATGCGTGCGTGGGGGGTGGTTTTTGGTCAGTCAGGTGAATATATGTGGCGCTTTTGGCCGTCTATTCTTAAGTCATACGCGATTATAGTCACCCCGATCTGCGAAAACGGCTGCCGAAACTCCGGGAAAATGAGCACCCTTGGGACCGTCGGGAAAAGGCGAACGAGCGCGTTCGGTAAAGCGCGTGTGTCTCCGGCGTTGGCGTGATGAATGAGGCGTACCTGTGGAGATCAACACCCACGCAGTGTCGGCTTGGTTGATGGTGGCGACTGCGGTGGCGGCGGCGCTCGCGGGCCCGGCGGGGGACATCGCCAACACGGCCGCGGAGAAGGCGAACGCGGGGACGGCGATTCGCGACGACGCGGGGACGGCAGCTTTCGTTTCCGGCGACGACGGAGTGGTCGCTTCCGTGGTGGCTAACGAGTAAGTCGAGCTGAGTTCAACGCGTTTGTGTTCGAAAGCTGACAGCTTCACAGACACGCCTCTTGATACCGGCATGCCGGGCATCGCCGCACCAGCAACGCGACCGCGAGCCGCGGGTACCGGCCGGCATGTGACGCGCGTGATGCGCGGACGTGAGACATTCGATTGAGCGATGACACGGAGTTCGCCCACGGGTCGCGCGCCGAGCGCGAATACGGCGGCCATTTTTTTGGTTATTACTTTGCCTTGTGTGGTACGGAAGGTACGGAACGATGGGAACCGCGGCGGTCCGTGTAAAGCGGCGGTCGTGACGCGCGGCGTGAATGCGATCATCGCGCGAAAACAGGCGTAACTGTCGCTTGCCAGTAACTGTCTTTTCGCGTCCGCGAAACGACGTCGTTCGAGGCTTTCGAATGGAATCGAATCCAGCGGGGAAGGCGATTCGTCTCGGCTATGCGACGTAGTCTGCACTTATTACGGTTATACGGTACTCTAGGTGCGTGGCCCCTATTGCACCCATGCCCCAGTGGGTTGCCCTTTTTCGAGCACTTTTGTGACTCATCTTTTGGTGTAGTTGTTTGCCACCGAGATCGCATGGCCGGAGCCCCTCTGCCTCAGGCGATTTATTTTATTACAAAGACAAATGCTGCATCTGGACCAATACGACATCCGTGAGAATCTGAACTATCGCCGTGTGGCCCTGTCGAGCGGCTATGGCCAAAGGCGTCCATCCATTATCCGTCGGCTGGTTGACGTCCGCGCCCAACTCGATCAGCGCCCGCACTACCGCCTCGTGGCCGTTATTAGCGGCAATGTAAAGTGGCGTCGCACCGTTATCCTCCGCCTTGTTGACGTCCACGTCCGCCTCGATCAACGCCCGTACCACCGTCTCGCGTCCGTTTTGAGCGGCGATAAACAGCGGCGTCGCCCCGGTATCCACCGCCTTATTGACGTCCGCGCCCAACTCCATCAGCGCCCGCACTACCATCTCGCGGCCGTTTTGAATGGCGATAAACAGCGGCGTCGCCCCGGTATCCACCGCCTTGTTGACGTCCGCGCCCAACTCCATCAGCGCCCGCACTACCATCTCGCGGCCGTTTTGAGCGGCGATAAACAGCGGCGTCGCCCCGGTATCCACCGCCTTGTTGACGTCCGCGCCCAACTCCATCAGCGCCCGCACTACCGCCTCGTGGCCCTTTTCAGCGGCAATGTACAGCTCGTTCTCGGCACATGGGCATCCGTTCGCGCGCGCCCACAGTATCACCTTCAGATACCCGCCCTCCGCAGCTTTATGGCACGTGCGTATGTCCCAAAGGCAGCCGTTCGCGCGTGCCCACTGCAGCACCTCGAGGTGCCCGCCCAAAGCCGCCGCCGAGCACGTGTCCCGGTCCTACGGCCAGCTGTCCGCGCGCAACGCCTTCAACTCTTCGAGCTGTCCGCTCCTCGCCGCTGCCTGAGAGCCTGCCAAAGGAGTTCTTGACGCGACAGGCGACCTCGCCGTTGCATGCGCTGCACCGCGGTTACACATCCGAGCTCTACGGCACGCTTTTCATCAAGCTCCTTAAATCGAAGCCCCGTTTCCGCCACCAGGTCGCGCATCGCGCGGCTCACCGCTGGGAGCCGTGCGAGATCGGCGGGGTCGTCGAGATGCGCAGATCTGAGAATGTGAGTGACGACGATGTCGTCGAGAAGGCCCGGGATGGCGTCTTGCGCGTCGGCAAGGCTCGCGGGAGTTGTGGTGATCGCCATGATCAGATCTGAGAATGTGAGTGACGACCAGGTGGTTGGGGAGGCGGAGGAAGGCCTCGCCCGCGTTAGCCGTGTGGGCCGCGTTAGCCTCGCGGCGCTCGCGCTTTTGCTTTCGCGCGCGAGCTTTCTTACCGGACATCGCGTTGGATGCGTGGATGGTTTTGTGTCCGCGTCGTGTGCGTCGTTGTTGTGCCTCGAGGCTTCCCAGAAGACCGAATATTTGTGACTCATCTTTTTGCGACTTTCTTTTGGCGTGTCAGTTGTTTTGACACCTCGAGATCGCGATGGCCGAGCCCCCTGCTTCAGGCGATTCCCTTAAAACCATCGTCCTCGCCGTTCCAGGCATCGAAGTGCACGTCTCGCCTTTCGGCGCGACGCTGGTCAAAATCCTGGTGCCTGATAAACACGGAGACGTGGACGACGTCGCGCTTGGGTACGACAATTTTGCATCGTACGACGGGACGGAAGAGCGCCCGTATTTCGGCGCCATCGTGGGACGCGTGGCGAACCGCATCGCGGGTGCCAAGTTTTCCCTCGTCGACGAAGACGGAGTCACGAAGACGTACGACACACTAGTCGCGAACAACGGCCCGAATTGCTTACACGGCGGTGGAAAGGGGTTCGACCGGTACTGGTGGACGGTCGCGTCCAAATCGGAAGACGGCACTTCCGTCCGGCTGACGCGCGTTTCGCCCAACGGCGAAGAGGGGTTCCCCGGGCAATGCGCGGTTGACGTGGAGTACCGGTTGGAACCCGACCGTTCCGGAAACGGAAACGGCGCCACGCTGCACACCACCATGACCGCCACCGTGAACCAGCCGTGCCCCGTGAACCTGGCGCAGCACACATACTTCAACCTGGCGGGCCACAACGGAGGCGTTGGGGGTGATTCTGAAATCAAAAAAGGTGGTGGTGCTTCCGGCATGAAGAAGATAACCGCGATGGATCACCATCTGCGCGTCGACGCGGATACATACACCCCCGTGGATGAAACGTGCGTGCCCACCGGTGAGCTGGTTGCCGTGAAAAGCACGCCGTTCGATTTCACGGTGATGCGAAAAATTGGTGATTTGTTACCGCCGAAAACGATCGACGACGACCCGACTGGGTTCGACCACAACTACGCGTTGAGAAGGTACAACGACGACGCGAAAAAGAAAGAAACGCACGTCTGCGCGGAGGTGTTTGAGCCCCGAAGTGGACGTCACTTGGAGGTTTCCTGTAACACACCGGGGGTACAGCTGTACACGGGAAACTTTCTGGGTGGTGGCGCGCACGTCGGCAAAAACGGCTCGCTTTACCACAAACACCAAGGCCTTTGCTTGGAGACGCAGCACTTTCCGGACAGCGTTAACCAGGGGGACAAATTCGCGACCTGCGTTTTGCGCCCGGGCCAGACGTACGTGCACGCGATGAAGCACCGGTTCTGGGCGACAAAAGATGACTAAGTACTCATATAGTGTAGCGGGAGGAAGTGGTTAGGATGTCACGTAGTGTGGTTACTATCTATGCTCGCCTGTATAAATCGAACATAAATCACGTAAGTCTTTCTATGCTGAATACTCTCAGACTGTATGCTCGACGCGTATTACGAAGTCCTCGGTACGCTCGACGCGTGTTACAAAAGTCCTCGGGACCGCCGCACGGTACGCTCGACGCGCGTCACGACGTCCGGAACGCATGTTCGCTGGATGTCATAATAAGGTCTTGGACTTTACACTGTTAGACGACAAGACTGCTTTATACGGCTCGGAACCTTGCTCTCCTCAAAACAGCCAGTGCCGTCCGATCAACAGCAACAGCACGAACCCGATCACCACCGCGATGGGGGCGTATTTCTGAATAAGCGCTTGCCGCGAAAGATCCTTGGCTCGCGAACTGTACTTTCTGCTTTCGTTTCGCAGGGTTTCGGACATGGAAGACACGTGGTCTAACCTTTCGCCCTGACCAAGAATGTCGTTGATATTACGACTCATTACGTTCTGGATGTCGTGTAAGTCCTCGTTTAGTTTCGTCAAGTTCCGCTGCGTCCTAGTGTCTTGGTACAGTTTTTTGGTTTTTTGAATGAAGGTGTCGAATTTAATAAACGCGTACGGCCGCGCCACGGTTTCGATGGAGTCGTGGCCGTGCTGGTTCGTGAACTCTTTCTGTAAATCCTCCAGGTACTGGTACGCCAGTTTTTTCGGATAACCCCGGTCGGTTAGGGTGAGGTAACACACACCGCCCTCGATCATGTAGTGGAGGAAATACGGCCCAGACTCGTAGCTCATCCTTGACGGGGGGGGCGGGCCCGTGCCGAGCTTCTTAAACAAACTCTTCGCCTGTTGCTTGTACGTCTCTAAATCAGCCTGCCGGTCGCTTTCCAAGCCCTCCGCGAGAGGCAAGCCGTCCGCCACGCGCGCGAGCATCGTGAGCTTCACCATCGATGAAGGCGACACTCGTCGCGCGACGACGAGTGAATTTTGCCCGCGGCTCTTTTGCGTGTCATATTTTTGGCAATCTTTTCAGATTGCACACTTCTCCCCGCGCCGCTGTCAGGTTGGACGGGCCTGCATGTCGGCAGGGCACAACCCTTTCCTCCCCACCAACGACACCGGGTTCGGGGGGGGCGGTTTCGGAGGCCTGCCGAACTCGTACGCACCCCCCGTAACGAAGAAGCCCTTACTCGAATCCGACGATGAGTCCGGTGACGATGATGTGACCGATACGCCTCTTCTCGGGACGGAAATCAAATCAAATCCACCCGTCTCGAACCCGTTCCTTCCCGGCGGCGCCACCGGCCTGGCGAGTCTCAGTTCTACGATGAAATCATCTTCCAGTTCCGCTTCCGTGAGTGAAAGGACCGCGAGTGGGGGGAGCGGCGGGGCGACGATACCCACGACGACCGGTGCGTCTGATGGAACTCCAAAAAACCAAACCAAAAAAACCGGTTGGATATTTTCCCTCAACTACTACCAGCAGTTCTTCGACGTGGACACTTCTGACGTTTTAGCGCGAGCCAGGAGTGCTTCACTTACGCCTTGGCAAAGCGTATGGGCGGACAGTCATGAGGTGGACACGAACCCTGACTTGTACGGACCGTTCTGGACATGCGCGACGCTGGTGTTTTTAATCGCAACCGGCGGGGAATTTTCGAAATTTTTAAGCCAAGCGGATGAAACAAAAAGACAACAGTGGAACTTCGACATCCACGCGGTCGCGTCTTCCACGGCGGTGATGTTTGGGTACGTGTTTGTGGTGCCGATTTTGGCGTACCTAGCGTTGCGGTGCGTCGGCGGTAACCCGGGGGGCAACGTACCCGGGGGGTTGGCACGGATAATCTGTACCTACGGGTATTCCCTGGTCGTTTTCGTTCCGGCGAGTCTGCTTTCGATTTGGCCAAACGAGGCGTTTACCTGGGCCGTGTTTTTGTGCGCGGCGTCAGCGGGCGCTTTGTTTCTGTTGAACAACGTCGCTCGACCGCTGTCCCGAGACGCCAAAGCAGGAGTCGCGTTCCAAACCCCGTTCGTGGGCGCTGTAGTAGGCGCGCACGTGCTCTTCGGGGTCGTGGTGAAGCTGTGGTTCTTCACGCGCTTTTAAGTTTTTAAGTGAAACTCTACAACTCTACGTGTACATTTAGCTTGTGAAAAAGATGTAGTGGTTTATCCCTCCCCCCACCCATTTAGCTTCACACTATCGCCTTCGTTTCGCGCCCCGCCCTTTCACTGCCTCTTCCTCCTGCACCGTCTCGGCATACTCGCCGTCCTCCCTTGCAAGCGTGTCGAAATCGTCCTCGAAATCCTCGCCGTCCCCCGCGATTTCTGCGTCCAGCATCGTCTCCAGCGCCGCGTCCATGGCGTCCGAGTCAGAGGCGTTTTCTTCGGACGCATCTGCTTCGGACGCGCTGTTTTCATCATCATCGTCATCGTCGTCATCATCACCATCATCGTCGTCGCCGTCGTCCTCGGAAGTCGCCGTCGTTCCCTTTTTAGCGTCACACGTGTCGTCGCCGTGCTTTGCGCGTGTCGATTTTGCGTCGCCCTTTTTCGTCACCCGACTCGTGGTAGCTCGCCCCCCATTGTCCGAAGCCCCTCCTGACGACGACGATGCCGCCCGGACGTACTCCACCAAAACCTTCCGCTTATACGAAGAATCCAAAGAGTCGGCGTCGTGCGTGAACAGCTTGTGAAACAAACGCAAAGTTTTCCCGTCGCACGCGAACCGCTCGTGGTAGGAAACCATCTGCGCCGCGACGAGGGCGACGCGCTTTTTTCGAGACGAAAAGGGTCAGTCCATTTGTTGGGCGTGTATTGGACGATGTATGGACAACAGTCAGGGTAATCGGTATGTGTATTGGATGTGTATTGGACGATGTATTGACAACAGTCACCGTAATTTGTCCGAACAGTCACCAGCGTTAGAGGTAAAACAGCGTGTCCCCAGATTTGGGAAAGCCCCGTCCGGCCGTACCTTTTGAAGCGAGGGAAACACGTCGCCGGTTCCTACGTTCGAGCTGCTAGTTAAATACGGCGTTTCGTATTCCGCATCCGCGAACCCGAAAGAAACGCAGATTCGCGGAGATGACGCAGCGTCGTTTTCGGTTTCCGAGTTTCGATAAGACGCCGGTTCAACCGGCGGCGGCGCGGAGCCCCAGTGAATCACTCTGTGCGTGTGTCCACGAAAAGGGTCAGTCGCGAGTCGGCGAGTACGGGTGTACTGCATTGGGCGTGTATTGGACGATGGCCTGGTCAACAGGGAGGGGTAATCGATCTGAACAGCCACAGGCGCGTTAGAGGTAACACAGCGCGTATGTGCTGTGCGCAGTTGAACAGGCGCCCGTAAATGTCACGGAATGTAGTGCGCTCGCCGAGGTGCGGTAAACGGCGATTGGATTTGGGAAAGCCCCGAGACTGTTTACTCATACGTGCCTGTGCGTGAACACCACCACGGACCCACACTCCGCGGGAACACTGGTGATGTGCTGGTACGCGTTTTTATGTGGCAATGCGAGACGCAGCGGGTCCGTTTTTTCGGGAGGCGCGTCCGGGTCGTCGTCGTCCCCGGCGTAATACCCCGGGTCTTGATTTCGAGGAATGAAACAGAGACACGAATTTTCGGTAGTAGCGTCGGTCAGCGGCACCCACGCCGTGGTGTACATACTGCTCCCGTCCTCCCGGAACGTGCTCGGCGCGTCCTCGGGTTGCCGGTCCCGGTGCGGGGAAAACGCGGTCGGGTTTTCGTCGTGTGGCGACACGTGCCACACCAGCGCGTCGTGGTTTATCCGGTTGCCCGTGGCTTCGTACATGAAACTTGAAAGCTCTTGAACAATCGCCCACGCCTCGTCGTACACGAGAACCCAGGAAGGGTTCCAGCCGTGTTGCAGCAGGGTAAGCACCGCGCGCGCTAGCTTTCCGTGGTCGGCCGCTTTGCGCCAATTAAGTCTGTGACCTGGGATCTTGGTGAATCCGAGCTTGGTGAGGCGCGCGCGCGCGTCTTGTGCGATTTCGCCGCGCACAACCATCGGTTTCACGGATGCCATGAACGCATCGTCCCCGACGTGCAACGCGGGGCAAAGCGCGCGCCAGTACTCGGGGTCTAACGCAAGAGCGGGGGTCACGACTCGCGCGTGCATTTTGGGGTTGCCCAACGACGTCTCGTGTGGAATAGGAAGGGGAGAAATCACGCCGGCGCCGCGGAGTCTGTCGGGGAGTGCGTGTTGCTTTCGGCGATGGTGCCGAAAATTTACTCCGACACGCGGATAATAGGTAGGGTTGCCCCTCTGGCCTGGTGCGCACTCCCGCGCCCGCATGGCCGCTCTTTTGGCGCGCGCGATGAGCACCGCAGCGAAGAAGCCGCACTTGGTGTACATGTCCGCCTGGTTCTGCCCGTTCGCGCACCGCGCGACTTTGGCGCTGGAGCACCATCACGGCCACGTGACGTACGACTGGATCGAGGCTTTGGGGTGGGAGAAACGAGGGGCGACGGGCGCGAGCCACACGGCGGGCGCGTCCCTTGTGACACAACACGAAAACTGGTACCACTTCAAAGCCCCTGAGCTTATTAAACACAACCCCCTTGGTATGGTCCCCACGCTGGTCAGCGAGGCGACGTTTTCGGGGGACACGACCCTCGGCCCGATGCAACCTCCGGTTACGGAAAGCCTGGTGTGCATCGAATTCGTGGATGAGCTCGCGAACGGCGGCACATCGGCGATCATGCCCAAATGCCCATACGAACGCGCGCGCCACCGCGTCGCCGCGGATAGGGTGAACAAGCAGATATGCAGCAAGTACTACCACGTTTTGGTGCGACAGGACGAAGGGGAACAAAGGGCGGGGTTCGAGCAACTGTTGAACGGTATTGCACAATTCGCCGGCGAGTGCACCGGGCCTGACGGCGGAGTCTTTTTCGCGGGGAAACAAACCCCGGGGTTGGTTGATTACGCCCTGTTTCCCTGGGCGCACCGCCTGCCTGTTTTCGAGCACTACCGGGGTGACGACTTTGCGATTCCAAACAACACACCCGCGCTGATGAAGTATCACGAATGGCTCGCCGCGATGACGGAACTGCCGCACGTTAAGAAGACCTGTCCTAACTGGGACGACTACCTTGCGCACATCGGGCGGTACGCGGACGGAAGCGCGCGTTCGAAGGTTGCGAACGCGGTGCGGGACGGACGGGACGCGCACCAATACGACGACGTGAAGGACGACACCGCGCATTAGTTGAGTCCGTTGAGGAGTTTGGAGTAGTTTGGGAGGTTGGAGTACGTTACCGGTTAGACATTGTCGAGTACATGAATTTGTCTCGTCACTAATCACACCACCTACTCTACCTTTCTCTTCGCAACAACCGCGACGGCACCAAACAGCCCCCAGAGCCAATGTCGGGGGCTAAAATTTTCCCGTCGTTCGCCATGTCCGGTGTGGTAAAAACGTCGTGCATCTCGTCCAACCAGGTCACCAGCGCCGCGACGCAGTTGAGGAGATGTTTTTTGGCTGTTTTATTTTCTTTTTGAAGCCCGTCCCCATCGGCGAGCGCGAACGTTTCCCGCGCGCGTTGCGTCAGCAACACGTGCGCTCGCGAAGTCCGCGTTTTTCTTTTCAACGTCGTGCCCGACGCTGCAGCCGCCGCACCGTCTACGGTGACGTCAGCCGCCTCAACCTCCTCAGCGCACGGCGCCACGGTGATGCGCACGGATTCGGTTTTCGCCGTTTGCGCTTCGGTTTTGGTTTTGTTTTTCACTTGTGTCTCGTCCCCATCCCTCACCAACAACAGCGTCTCCAACCTCGCCGCCCCACCGAGTCCGTCTATTTTCGCCACGAACGCCCCGGGTGCGGTGATTCTGATTGACTCCACTGACTCGTCGGTTTGGGTTTCCGCTGAATCCGCTGAAACGACAACCGGGGCGCCAAGCGCATCGAGCGCCTCCACCACCACGCACGGCGCGTTGGTCCGCAGATGCGAAAGCAGCTCCACCAAGCTCGTGCCGTTGAAAACCGTTCGCGTGGGCGGACGCAATCGCCTTCGCTTGGTTTCCAAGGACACGGAAACAACGGAGGTTGCCATGCGCGTCGCGGGCCGAGGTCCGAAACGACGCAACGGGTGGGGGTGCGCACGCGCGGGTGCCTAACTGCCTATGCTTAAGAGACTTGACAGTTTTATTTTTCTCGTTCGGCGCCCAAAATCAACTGCTGCAGGTCTGCAGCAGACACGTCGATTTCGCCTGTTCGGGAAACGCGTCCCGCCGTCCCCACTCCGCGTCGCACGGGAGTCCGAAACACAGGCACGATGGCGGTCCCCGAGGCGGTGGGTGCTGATTCATCCATCGCCATGCCTGAGGTTTCCAAACATGCGCGTGATGCTGGCGAGCCTGTCTCGCCCGAATCGACGTCATTCAACATCGGAATGGATGATTTACCTCCCGAAATCCTTTGGCAAATCCTCATGCATTTACCACCCACCGCGTCCACCGCGCAGTTGTTGTGCGGCGTGTGCCGGGAGTGGAGGGACGCGATTCTCTCCGAAAACAACTACCTCACCAACTTGACCTTCGCCCTGGATGCGAACCAGCCGTTCCGGGGCCTGGGTGGTGTTAAAGGCGCGGTAGCACACCGACGCACGTGGGAACACAGACGACGCGAGGACGTGCCAAAAAACGAGGAGCAGGAGGAATATTTGTACATAAACAAAGTCAGCAAAGTCAGCCCGTTTTCGCAAAGCTCGCTGCGACAAAAGAAACCAGAATTCGAAAGCTGCGTGGTCCCGTTACTCCTAGAGAAAGCCTGCCAGGGAGGCAAAAACGTAAGCGCGCTTGAGTGCTTGGGCACGCTCCGAGAAACCCAGGGCGACCTCGGGAAGGCGCACAAAGCGTGGAAGCGCGCGGCGAAGCTGGGGAGCGCGGGCGGTCAGTTTAAGCTCGGGGAGATTTTCTACCGCGGCTTGGGGAACCACGGCGTGGACGGCGAAGAAGCGCTTTTCTGGCTCAACAAAGCCACCAAGGGTGGGCATGTCGTGCCCCTGTGCGCGGAATCGCTAGCCACGGCCGCGGGTATCATGGGATTTCTGCATCTCGACGGGGAGGGAACGCAGGCGTGCAACACCTCGGCGGTGAAGTGGTTCCGCGTCGCGCAGAGCAACGGGAACAAGGAGGCGAGCAAAACCTTGGGGTGGCTGTACAACACAGGGCAGTACTGAGGGCGAACTTTGTTTTAACTTTATTGTAACATTTCTTTTATTGATTCCATCCGTCACCTCCTCCGCGCGTACGCGTCGTTTCTGAAAAAGTACGTCGCGGTTGACACGAACGTCGCGCCGCCCGTAACGAACACCAGAAACTGCATAACCTCCGGGCCTGGCATTTCTCCACCAGACGCGCCGTTACCCAACGCGCCTCCGAACAACGCGAACTGCGCGCAGGTTGATATTTTCCCAATCAATTCGGGTTTCACTGGAGGCACGGGTGGCGCGTCCATCTGTTTTTTCAAGGACTCCTGATCTCCAAACCCGTACAAACCGCTCCCGCCCTGGTACGTTCCATCCGTATCTCCAAATTGCACGCCCTCCGTACCCGCGAAGAACTGCCCCCAGGTATCCCAGCGCCACCCGAGCGCTCGTCCGCGTTGCGTCCACGCGCCCGCGATTAAGGAAACGTCCCTCGCTACCAAAAAACAGCCGAGCCAAACTGGAATCAAACCCTTCGCGCCGAGCGCCACGGCCATGGAACATACGAAGAGTTTATCCCCCAGTGGATCGAGGTAGGTTCCGGCGACTGAGTTCAATCCCATTTTTCTCGCTACGTACCCATCCAGCCAGTCAGAAAACCCCGCCATGACCACGCCGGCGAACACGAACTCGGGCGAACACAAGTCGAACGCAAACGCGCTTCCCAAAACCGGGCCGGCGACGCCGCGCGCGATTGAAATGTAGTTGGGTAAAGTCATTATGTCCTCAATGGACCAGGGCTGGACAGAAGGTTTGGTACTACTCGTGGTAGTAATACTCGTCGTGATACTACGAGGGGGCGTACCCGTAGTACTACTCGTAGTACCTAAAGTACTACGGGTACTACTCGTAGTACTACTCGCGTTACCTGAAGTACCGGTCGCGCTCGATTGCCACGTTCTCCCAGTTTGGTATTTCCGTCCCTCGTTTTCGCAATCGGTGGGGCCTTTCCCTGTCCTTCCATTCACAGGAAAGGGAAACCCACGCAATGACCCGTTTGGCACGCGCTGCGTGTGCGCGTGTGTGTGACTCACCACAGGGTTGTTTCCAGCGACCAAAGGGTGTCTCCATTGGCGGTGTCGCGAATACGTCCTCTCCCCGAAATCGTGGTCATCGCCTTTCCAAACGCCTTCTGGTACCCACCCGGTCGTGACACGAGGCGTCCGTATTTCGCCTCGAGGCCCACACGAAACCCTCGCCGCGGCGACGAGCGCGCGGCGCATTCCTCCCGGGCGTAATGATAGCCCCCTCGCCGTGAGCCTCGCGCCCGCGAGCCTCTCCCAATGACTCGACTCGACACTCGCGCGATGCCGAATGGCGAATGGCGAAAAAAAGCCACGAACTCCGAAAATATTGTATGTTTTCACATGTTCACTCGCACGACTCGTCCTGCAGGCACTCCCGGACGCGCTGTTTGCGGCGTTTCCGGGCGTCGCGCGGTGCAGGCAGTACACTCGGGTTGCCGGTATCGTGTGATGACGGCCACAGCATCCGGCGTCGGCGCCCTGGACGCCTCCGAGTCAGATGCGCTTCGGGCTGCACTTTTATTGGCGGCCAGTACGGTGCACTGCGACGCCGCCTCCGTGCTCGCAGCAGCTCCACCCACCACCATCTGGCTCCGCCCATCTCCAGGCGGGGACGGCGGGGACCTGGAAACGCACGTCGCGGTGGCGATGTTCTGGGAACTCCGGCGGATGGAACGGAAACGGATGCTCTCTGTGTCGGTGGAGGATTCGGGAGTGCCATCTGACGCACAACCACAACCAAAAGCAGTGCCAAAAAACACGCGCCAAGCCGTCACCGTGCGCTCCGCGTACGGGCTTGAAAAAACCCTCACCGCGTTGGAACTCGCGGTGGCGATCACGGAGGCGATGCCGGCCAACGACACGCGCGTGGCACAACTGTTAGTGGACGCCAGGGTCGCGCCTGGGGACAGCGGCGTTATTCATTTGACGACCGCGAAGCACCACGACGAACAGCGCTCGCTCGGTAACCTGCGGTGCCGCGTGTGCGGCAGGTTCGTCGCCGGCGAGCGCGCGTTGTGGTGGCACGCGAAAACCAAGCACGGCGCGGGACACGAAACCGCCGCGAGTTGTGCTTCTGATGAATCGAGAAGCCTTGTGAAAATTAGTCACGAAGTATTGATAAGGGGAAGTGACGACACGCGCGTTGAAGCCGCGGATGAAAAGACCACAGGTACAAGGACTCCTTGTTTCGTCCCAAAACCGACTCGCGCGCCGCGCGACTTGGCGGCTGGACTTTTGGCGGCCCGGAACGGCGACCCACTGACGCTGGCGAATTTGGTGTCTTCAGGCAAGGTGGAAGCGCTTTCCGACCCGGGTTTGGATGCGGCGAGAAACGGGGATTTACGCACGTTGCGCCGCTTGCTGCTCGGCGAAGGAACCGAAGGAACCGAAGGCTGGGACCCGAAGTTAATAAGAGACCGCCACGGCGCCACCGCATTGCTTTGGGCGGCTGGGGCGGGGCATTTGGCATGTGTCCGGCTGCTTTGTGAAGAGTCAAGACCAGGGCACACGCCTGTGGACCCGGCAGACCCAGCCTCGCACCAAACCGGACGCAGAGCGTACGTCGGTAAGTATTTCCCATTACCATATTCCGCCGACTGATTGCCCATACACGACTGACATTTATTTTATTTCAATCCAGGGCGAACCGCGTTGCACTGGGCGGCGCGGAACGGGCACTTGGGTGTGGTGCGGTATTTAGTGGAGGTGAGTATTTCCCATTCACCACATTCCGCCGACTGTTTACTACATACATTAAAAGTAGACTGTTTGCCCATACAGTACGACTCAAGACTGACCCTTTCGGTTACTCGTGTCAAGGAAAAAAACGTGGACGTCGACCACCGAACGGGCGAAGGCACCGCCGCGTTTTCATGGGCGGTATGGCGCGGCCGCCTCGCGGTGGCCCGGTGGCTGGTGGAAGTAAGCAAGTGCCACTTCGCACACGTCAACCAGTTCGGGTGCAACGCCGCGATGTGGTGCGCGCAGGGGGGGGAGGGGGATTTCGAGGAAAACGGTTTAGAAGACGAAAAAAGAGAAGGGGATTTTGAGGCGCGCGAGAAATCAGCCGGTGCCTTGGATGATGACCACGAGAGAAGAACCGAAGAAGAAGCAACACAAAAGGTGCACACAAGCCTTCCCACTGCGAAGTACCTAAAATCCCTGGGCGTCTCCTTCCGCCTGCTCAACACGAACGGACACGGCGTGGTGCACAAAGCCGCGCAGCGAGGCCGAGTTGGGATGTGCGCGTGGTTGCTCGGGTTTGGAGACGCGGAGGTAACGAGTTTGGAAAATTTGGATCCTAAAAGTTTAGTGGAAGCGAAAGCCTTCGCTTTGGTGGACCACAACCACCTGCAGGCGGATTCCGAGGGGTTCCGGCCGAGTTGCTTGGCGCGTTTGTCGGGTGACCTCGGGTTGCACGGGTTTCTGAAACAAGTGGAACGCGGGTACGACGAAGAAGAGAAGCGGGTGGACGTTTTGGGGCCAAAAATCTGTGCGGAAGAAACCGCAAAACAATACCAGACGTACCCGCCGTCCACGTTTTTCGGCGCCGCGTCCCTCGGGGACGTTTCGTTGCTGAATAAAATTTTGACACACGACGTGTACACCGTGAATCACGACATCGGCGCCGGTTCGATTCTGCACCACGCCGTGTCCTACGGCCACTTGTCGTTGGTCCGGAAAATCTGCGCGGGCGAGTTGGGGCGGGTGCTGGTGAACCAGAAAAGCCGCGCCGGCGGTTTCGGGGTCGCGCCGTTACACGTAGCGGCGACGTTGTTCACGCGAAGGGGGCTTTTCAAGAAAACCAAACTTGAGCTCCGCGAAGCGCAGGAAGCGTTACGGAAGCTCGATGGGAAGGATACTGGCGCTACTGCCCTGCATATTGGAAGGAATACACTTTCGGAAGGCGGTGCCGTCATCGAATCCACCACCAAAACTGACGCCGCTGCTTTGAAATTAACCAAGAAAACGCTTCACCGACGAATCGAAACCGCCCGCAAGACGTTGCGAACGCATTGCGCGGGCGCGGAGACGTGCGTTTCGATGTACAGGACCTTGCTTCAAGCGGGCGCGGATTGCGACGCGTTGGCGTTTGTTCCGAGGCAGTTGGTGAATACGGGGGATACTCGGAGTACGGGTGATACTCGGAGTACTGGTGATACTTGGAGCGACGGGTACCTTGAAAATAAGCACCTCATCCGCGCGCTGCCCATGGACCTGGCCGGCGAAACCGCCTTTGCCGAGATTTCGCAACTGCAGCGCGAAACCGCTGAGGCGCCACCCGCGGCGGTGTTTCCGGTTTCGGGTAAGGCATCTTTCGGTTTTGCTCCGGAGAGTGCACTTTGTGTAGCTCCCTCGGCGAGTTCACCTGACATGGCGGCGTCGGAGACGGAATGCAAAAAGGTTACTGATACCGAAAGAACGGTCCAGTCCCTACCTCGGAAAGCGTTTCAGCAAGGCGTTGCCCACGAAACGCGCGTCGTTCCCTCGATTTCCGAACGCGACGCGTACGCGCAACTCGGCGAGGGCGTTTCGGAAGCCGTTTTAAAATTCGGCGACCCAACACGTGAGGACGTTGCAGAGGTACCAGGGGCGTTCGTGTTGCGAAACGTGCTGGGTGGAAACGCGTGCGCCAAGCTTTGCCGCTGGGTGGACGGGTTCGTGGATGCTTCGAAAATTGAAAAGAAACGAAAAGCGAACGACGCCCGGCCGGACGGAACCGGGAAAAGGGTTCACGACACGACCGCGTTTTCCGGAAAAACACACCCGGGGCCCGCGCCTCGCCGGGAAAGCGCGGCGCGTAGGCTGTGGCGGTTGGGGCACGGTAGTGTGACTGCGATGGATAACGACGGCGTGACTGCGAAAGAAAAAGACAGCGTGACCGCGGACGACGGCGCGAACGCGAAATCCAGCGACACCGCCGGTATCTCGATTCTTTGGCAAAAAGTTTGCGTGGACCCTTTGTCCCTTGTAAACGCCACCACCACCCCCGACGGCGTGACGCACGCTCCAGTCGAGCCTTCGCGGTGGGTGGTTCCCGTTGACGCGATGACAGGTACGTATTGGGTCTTTCCCAAATCCAGGGACTGTTTTACCTCTCAGCTGGTGACTGTTGTCCATACATCGCGATATACGCGACTGACACTTTTCGTTCACAACGAAAGCGCTGGCGGCGCGGTGTCGTCCTTTCCTTCCCGGTAGCGTCGGCGCCGACGCGTCGGCGCAGGGTGATGTGATAGGGCAAACAGTCTGGCCACAAAAACCCGGCTCCTTGGCCCCGCCCGGGTTCGAACTGAACCCCGCGCTGCGGTGTTACCGGTACGACCCGAACACCGCGTCGCCGCCTCATTTCGACAAAGCCGGGGTTGGGCCGGAGGTTTTTTTGGGCCCAGGTGGGAACGTACTGCCGGCGGGTAACGGTCCGTTACCCACGAAAACGGCCAAAGAGGCTGTCGGTGACCCCCGTACCGGCCAAAACCCCACCACCACGGTGAGCGCGTACACCGTGGTGATCTACCTGAACAACCCGAATGACCATTCGAATTCGGGTGACACACAAAACGGCGGCGAGACGACTTTCTTCGCTCCCCTGGTTCGCGAATACGGCGTCACCGAGAACCTGATTACCTCCAAAAAAGGCCTGACCTGGGCCATCGGGGACGGTAAGGTTCCGTTGGTTGGGGTCAGCGCGCGCGTGTTCGGTAACACCGGGGACGTGCTTTTCTTTCCGCACGGTACCACTTCAAAAATCAAAGGAAAAACGTCACACCCCTCGCCGCTTCACGAAGGCTCCGCCCTGATCGGCGACGCAAAGAAGTTCGTGTTGCGCACGGATGTGTTTTTCACGAGTTGACGTTGGAGACGCCATCGCCGTCGCGAACGTGTTGGAAGTCAATTGCGACGGACGGTCGGGGCGAGGCGGTCGGCAAACCCAACCAGAGTGAAAAAGAAAAATCCTTTTCTCCCTCTGACACTCTGACACACTAACGCTTTTCTCGGAAGCCCCGAAGACGAAGCGACGCACACACGGCGCACAACGACGCGCACCCGAGACGCACACGGAACCACCCACGCATCCAACGCGATGTCCGGTAAGAAAGCTCGCGCGCGGAAGCAAAAACGCGAGCGCCGTGATGCGAACGCGGCCAACGCGGCTAACGCGGGTGAGGCCAACCCCGGCCTTCTCAACGACATCGTCGTCACGCACGTTCTTAGATCTGAGTATTTCGACGATCCCGCCGATCTCGCCCGGCTCCCTGCGGTGAGCCGCGCGATGCGCGACGCGGTGGCGGCGACGTGGCTTACGTTTGAAGAGCTTGATGAGGATGACGCCGTGGACCTCGGATGTTTAAGCGCGGTGCAGCGCCTGCAACGGGGAGGGCGCCTGTCGCGTCAAGAATACCTTTGTGAGGTAGCGGCGAGGAGCGGACAGCTCGAAGAGTTGAAGGTGTTGCGCGCGGACGACACACCGTGGGACAGGTCGACGTGTTGGGCGGCGGCGAGGGGCGGGCACCTCGAGGTGCTGCAGTGGGCGCGCGCGAACGGTTGCCCGTGGGATGAGTGGACGTGCTTGGGGGCGGCGGGGGGCGGGCACCTCCAGGTGCTGCAGTGGACGCGCGCGAACGGCTGCCCGTGGAAACCCCCGCGGAACGAGAAAGCAATGATTATCGCCGCTCAAGAGGGCCAAGAGACGGTGGTGCAGGCGCTTCTCGAGGCGGGCGCGGACGTCAACAAAACATTGGATCAAGGCGCGACGCCGCTGTACATCGCCGCTCAAAACGGTCACGAGGCGGTGGTGCGGGCGCTGATGGAGGCGGGCGCGGACGTCAACCAGGCAAAGGATGACGGCGCGATGCCGCTGTTTATCGCCGCTCAAAACAGCCACGAGGCGGTGGTGCGGGCGCTGATTGAGTTGGGTGCGGACGTCAACAAGGCAATGGATAACGGCGGGACGCCGCTGAACGTCGCCGCACAAAACGGCCACGCGGCGATAGTGCGGGCGCTGATCGACTTGGGCGCGGACTTCAACAATGCGACCGATAACGGCGGGACGCCGCTGGACGCCGCCGTTGAAAAGGGCCACGATGCGATCGTTCAGATTCTCAGGGATGCCGGCGCGGCGTGACGAGTGAAACGCCAGCGGAACGAAGCGTTAATAGAGAAATGAAGTTGTTGGATCACCTCGTGTTTCACATCCCTACACCCTCTATGTCCTCCTCCCCGCCCGTCTGTACGCCGTGCAGGCGCGCATATCCCCCAGCAGCCCACAAATCATTTCTGTGTCCCCATTCAAAATGTCCCGTTCGCACCACAAGTGCATCGGCGACATCGCCGGTTGCAACCGCAAATGTTGCAACGCTTTCGTCAGGTTGTGCAGTTTCTGCGCGCTCGATTCAGGCCGCCACGTCACGCCGCCCACGTCCTTGTTTTCCAAAACCCTGACCAGCTCGCAAAGCAGGGTGCCGTCAGCGCACACGGCGGCGAGCTCTTCCGCGGGCGATCGCGTCGCATCTGGGAACGGGTCGGTGAGCTCAGACGAATCTTTTGGTTTTCTCGACGCCCCCGACGACGCCCCCGACGCCCCCACGCGCCGCAGCGAAACCCCCAAGGAACAAATCCACCGCGCTAACCGCGTGGCTTCGAACTGACGCGCGTTCGCGGCTTCCTGGGCTGGCGATATTGGGTCCACGAAGCGAACCGGCCGCCTTAAACGGTTGGGCGAGGCTGCAGTCTGTTTGGAAATGAGCGCTGAGGGCGGCGCGCTCGGCGTTCTCGGCGCTCGCGACGCGTCGACGGACCTACCCGACCTCGGCGGTTTCGCCGCCTGCGAGCGCGGCGCGGAAAAGCCCCCTGCCAGCAAAGCGCTGTCTTCTGGGGTCGGTCTTATTTTCGTGCGGGATACATCCCTGGCGTGACTCACCGCAGCGTGTTTACGCGCGCGCTCCACCGCTCGCGCGCGCTGCGCGGTTGACAGCGTTGACGCGATTCCCACGAAACTCGATTTTGCGAGTGTGGGGGTCTTCACGCCCGATTCGTAATAACTCCCAACGATCGTCTCCGCGGCGTGTTGTTTCGAAACGGATTGGCGGTACCGCTCTACCTCGCGTGGGGTGGTTTTTACGTTTGGGAACGAACCGAGTTCCCAGGCGTTTGCGCGCCCGAAGCCGCCACTTCCGCGGAACGCGTCGATTGAAACGTTTGGAATGGACGGCTGATACGATAAAAAAGAAAGAGTCAGTCCCGTATGGGCAATCAGGGAGGCGGAACGTGGTGATTGGTGGGAAATACGTACCTTGAACCCGGGGGATGGATTTCGCGCGTAACCCAAATCCTTGGTCAACGAACCGCTCCACCCGTCAAGCGCAACCGCCGCGGTCCTCGCCGCCTGCTCCGGTCGGTCCGCGACCCGAGGAGAGAGAGGGACACTGTTTTGTTTCGTCGAGGAAACACCGCGGCTTTTATGAGTACTGCTCTTTCTAACAGTGCTCTTAGCAGTAGCACTGTTCTTATCCGCACTCCTCTTATCCGCACCGCTCTTAGCACCCGTAGTACTCTCCCTTTTCTGTTCCTTCACGGGCGACACGCGTACGCTGCCCCCCAAGCGCGTGGGAAACGTTTCCAGGGAAGGCTCGGCGGATAGGGCGGGCGGGTTGGAGCCTTCGCTGGAAGCGTCGTCGTCGTCGCTTTCCGACTCTTCGACCTCGCGACCGCTCCTCCTGTCCACGAACCTGTCCCCTCCCAACAGCCTCGAGGGCGAGGCCGGCGGCATCGTTCGTGTTACGGTCGGCGGCCCCATCGGCGCGTTTACCCCAACCTGATTGATTTCCGGCGTGTACGGCAATTGCAGGTTCCACTTTTTCGTGCCAGAGTTTCGCGGCGGCAGCCTGTCGTAAAAAACCCGCACGTCTTGCGATGAATAAAAGAAAGTGTCAGTCTTGTAAGGCCATGTGTATTACGGGCGGACAATCGGCAGAGGTAATAACCGTCCCTTCTGGCACGAGTACGGGAACACAGGAAGGCGGGATTTGGGAAAGCCTTACACACGAACCTTCAAGCAAACCCAACAACACCCCCGCGTTCCCGGCGGCGACCTCCCCTGTTCTCCACAGGAACTTTCGCGACATTGACCGGTGTCGCGCTAAGCGCTCACACGCCCTCTTCGCATTCGCCTCTGCGGTTTTGAAACTCTTCGGGTGTCTGAACACGCCAACCACGGGCACGCCCTCGATCGCGGTGACTAAATCGCAAAGAATCGTGCCCCGCGCGATTTCGGGGCACAGCGCGACGAAGGCTTTTCGCGTCGCGTCGAGGGGTAACAAACCCTGGAGTGTGGACGAAAAGGGTCAGTCGGAGAGTCGGCGAGTACCGGTTTGTAACAGTTGCCAGTACTGGTAAATGTTACTAGTACTGAAGTCACTGAGAGGCAGTAAACAGTGCGTATGTGATGTATGTAGACGGTGTTGGGATTTGGGAAAGCCCCAAGGCCGTACCATGTCCACGAGCCACCGCACGAGGCTCGTTTCAAGACGTTTTATGGACTCCATCGAGTACGCGGGTAAGGCTTCGTACCCCAGCAGTTGCGTTGAGGTTCCGGTTTGTTCTGTTTCGAAGCTGGAAGGTACGGCACCAAAACTGTCCGGCGATCCGTACTTCGACGCGGTTTCCCCAACCGTTTGCGGCGCTTCGCGGTTCGCGCCGCTCGACCGCGCCACCCGATGTTTCAAGTTTCCAGTGGTGGTGGGCACGCCGGTGTAGTGTACGTCGCTTCCTTTTTCGTCCTCGCCGGTGAACGCCAACTGTTTCCCGGCACCAACACGCGCGGGTAACGGCGTGGAGGCTCGTGCGAATCCCCCGTTCCGCGAGTCAGGCGTGGTTGTCGGGTGCGCACCGAAGTTGTCAACAAGGGTTTCGTCGGCGAGTTTCGCGACGCCTGCGACGCGAACGAGCGCCGCGCGCTTGACGTACCACAACAAACCGAAAGTGTGTTCCCGTGATCCTTTTAAAACTCCCTCGGTTGACCAGGTTAAGCCGGGAGGCACCGCGCCTGGAATGGTTCGCAGTGGCGCGAGGGCTTTCTCCACGTTTACCCGCGCCTGGTCCAGGGTTCGAGGACGGCGTTCGCGCGAGGTCAACCCTGGCGCGCCCACCAAAACGGTCATCACGTCGCACAACAAAACCCCGTTCCGCGTGGGGTTGCTTAGCAACGGGAAGTGCTCTTCTCTTGGCAGCACGCTTAATCGCAACGTGGCGAGCCAGTTCCGGACTTCCTCGTCTCTGTCGAGCGCATGCGGGGGCACGGGTAACGGCTGCTCCCTGTACTCGAACACCACCGGGAACGCCCCGGCGAGCGCGGCGGTTTGCGCGGCGGCAAGCGCGATTTCGTTAGTTTTGTTTGTTTGCGACAAATCCCCGGGGTTTCGAACCGGTGTCTTGATACTGGTAGTAACCTGCCTAACCAAGTCAAGACCCACCTGCGTTTTCACAGCCCGACCTCCCGTCATCTGTTGTCCGACGGACTTGGAGAACGAAAAACTCAAGTCCGTTTCGGTACCGGTAAAGGAAAGCCCTCTTTGCGCTGCTGTCGCGGGTGATTTCGATTTTTCTTTTTCGCGGTTGAACGCGTTTTTGGCAACTGCACCTCCAAACCCCCCTTCCAATGACAAGCCAACACTCCGTCGCCGCCCCCCCTCGTTCGGCGAGATGTACCCTAAATTGTTAAATGTCGGTCTAGCATTTTGAACCGAGCGGGCTCTTCGTTCGACATCGGCCGAAAGCGCGCCTTTCACGGCGCCGCCTCGCGAAAACCTCGCGCCGACCGCTCCGGGTACCATTTCTTTTCGCGCCGCGTAATGGCGCGCCTCCATTTCCGCCGCCCACTCAAGCGCCTCAAGCGCCTGCTCCTCCTCGAGACGCTCGTGTTCAGCAGCCGCTTCAGCTTCCGCAGCGGCTGCTTCGAACGCAGCCCTACTCGCGCTCTGCGCTGCGTCACCCGCCACCAGTTTTCGCACGCGCGCGTTTTTCTCAGCCTTCTCAGCAAAACCAAACAAGCGAGCCACGCGCTTTGCCCGCGCTGCCAGGACCTTCGCGGCGGCCTTCGCTACCGGTGAGGGGTACCCGCGGCTCGTAAGCGTCGTGCCGGGCGCGGCACGACGCCACTGGGAGTTGTGTGTGGTCACTTCAGTTACTTCAAAAGGTCGCGTCGCGTGCGGGGTGAACCGCCTGGACTGTTTCGCGGGCGACGCCGATTGGCGCGCCGGGGTTTGGGGCAAACGCCCTTCGCCGCCACCCCTCGCTCTGATATCAAAAGGGTCACCCAGGTTCGACGCGCCTCCCCTTGCATCCACCCTTGGTGTCACCCTTAGCGCGCGCCCTTTGACGCGACCGAGTTTCGCGGAATCCATCGCAACCTTCTTATGGGCAGACTGCTTGCCCGTACGCGTAGGCGACGACGACGCGACCGCCGCGTCGTACGCGGCTCGTATGTCACCCAAAAGCCCCCACGCGCTGTTTCCATCCCCCGCCGCTAAACTACCCCCCGACCAAAGAAACGTATTGGAAACCCTGCCACGCTTCCGCAACACCGCCAGGGCTTTGTTCAGGTTGTGCGTCGCCTCTTGTTTGACTTTCGGTTTCAGGTAAACCTCGCCGAGATGTACGCCCTCCAACGTTTCAACCAAACGGCAAAGCAACGCGCCTTTCGCGATTTCTGACGTAACTGCAGTGGCCCTCGGCAGCGACGTCACCGTGTCGCCAGTCAAACACGCACCATGGATGTCTAACCCGAGCCCTAAAATCCACACCACCACGTCTTGTTGTGTCGGGGTGAGTCGACTTGTAGTAGAGGCGCCGTTGCGGTTAGCGAACGTTTGCATTGTTTGTTTAGGCGTGGGTAGGTATTCCGTGTCGTTCGGCGCGGGCGCGCCACCCTTGAAAGATCGGGTACCCGCCGTATCGTTCACACCAGGCGAGGTCGAGAGCCGGGCTCTGGATCGCGAAACCGCGCCCATTGCCGCGACCCGCGCTTCATCGTCCAGAAAAGCAGAACGCGCGACTCTCGCTTCCTCAGCTCGCGTCGCGTACGCCAACGCCGCCGCTTCCGCGGCGTTCGCGGCGGCGGCGTACGCGCTGGCGTGCGAAACGCGCCCAACAACGTCGGTTTCGCCGGTGTTCCGATGTTCGCCGTCGCTGCCCCAGTCCTTAAACGACCCGGCTTCGCTGTCCTTTCGCTTTTGCTCGGGTAAATTTTCGAAACCGCCTTCTTGACCCAGGTCGCCTGCTAAACGCCTCAGCGTGTCCACCCGTTGCCCGGGTAGACACGTGGTTTCGTCGTCACCGACTTCATCGAAATCAAACAACCCCCGGTCGCCGGAAAGACGCTCCAGCGCGCTCACTGGGCGACGCGCCGATGTGCTTTCCGAATTTTGCGTGTCATTTGTAACACGGCTACGCACGGATAACGTCCGGTCCTTGCTCGCCACCGCATTCGCCAGCGCGTCCTTCACCGCGTGTAGCACCAGCACCATGGCAGTCGCATCCCCTGCTCGCCATCCAGCCGCCAGGTCTGAAACCTCTTCCAAGGAAAAGGAAATCAGCCCGCTTCTCACGAGCGTGGACAAACACGCAAACGCCGCGTCGCCGTCCGGCGCGGCGTGGAAAACAGCCTCCACCCCGAGCAACGACCTGGTGAGCTCGCGGAGCACCTCGCCGTCGATCAAGTCGTCAACACAAACGCAACCCAAGCACCGGCGGCCGGGCATCGTGTTGACCCACGGAAGCAAACGCTCCAACTGATTTGATGAATTTACGGAAACGTGTAGAGGTGAGAACCGAGTTTTGGTGAGTCGGTGTGTTTGATTTGATTTGGGGACGTGCCGGTGGTGTCGCACACGCGGTGGTGTGTGCTCGGGGTCATTGCCTGTGTCGTCGCGCGATCGCGTGAATTGCGCGCGCGACGGTGCTGGTGTCGCTCGTGTTCCGTTTGCGTGGAACGACCGCGGGTTGGGAGGACGCGATGACTGGATTTGACATCGTGTGGTCCGATCGCATTGAATTGGCGTAATTTATTATTCTGCGTGAATCGGGGATTAGGTCCGGCAGTAGGTGGCGTACCTCGCGTTGTGCTTCTCGTGACGACTCATTCCCGGCCCCCGTTCGGGACGCGGGGGACCCGAGACGACTCATCTCGGACCCCGCCCTGGCGTCGGGTGCGCGAACCGACTGGAACACGCCGGAGCCCGGAAGCAATTTGGTGTATCCCCAACCAATTCCCCAGTCCAACCTCACGATTTTCGAGATTTTCGGACACTGCTGCTTTTGGTTGGACGTCCCGAAAAAAAGGCTCTGTCGTTGCTCGCCGCGTCCGCATAACTACGTGGCACCATGCCCCCAGTCAACCCGGAGACGCCCGCGGCGAGTCGTAGAGGAAACGTGAAACCTCCGTGTGACACGCCGTCCGCGGATGAGGTTCGGTCAACGAAACTCGCCCTCGCGGAGGTTCAACAGCAGAGTCTTTCGTTGCTTGAAAAGGAAACCACGCGCGTGGGGAAAAAACTCCGTGCCTCAGCCACGGTAACGCAAACCGTGGTGGACAGCATGCTCGTGGACGTGCGTGGCGCGAGGAAGAGGCTGGAAAACGGGGAGACATCCGTGAAGCAAGTCCGTGCAGATTTCACGTACGACTTTGCAGGCATGGACACCTACCCCGTACAGGTACGTCTCGATACGATAAACTTCTCTCTCTTCTTCTTGAAGTGTTTTTTCTCCACAAACTAACCTTCGCCGCCCACTCGTTTCGTGCCACCACACCTGCCCAGGTTTCGCTTCAGTCACAGCACGTGAAAGACCTCCACGCGTGCGTAGGCAAGCTAGGCAAAGCCATCGACACAAGTTCCCCCCCAGGATTCGAACCGGCGCAAGGCCCGGAGTGGCGACGCGCGTTGGACGACGCGTTGGTGTTTGACGCGGTAGCGGAACACTTTTTCCGCGAAGGCGCGCCGTCGTTAGGGGAGGCGTTTTCGAACAAAGGAAGCGGTGACCGCGATGCTTCGTTGAGGAGTACGATCGACCATGCCACGCTTCAAGGGATTCTCAACGCGATTGAAATCAAATCACTTGACGAGTTATTCGGTTGGATCGATTTGAATCGTGACGCGATGACAAACGCTTCAAGCGAAGGGTTGGCGATTCCTGAGTTCGCGTCTCGGCGGTCTGCCGTGTCACAAACACAAGAACAGGCTTTTGCCGATATCGGAAGCGACCTTTTGTGGTTAGCAAACATGTGTAAATGCATAGAGTTGCTGGACCAAGGGGACGCGTTAGGGGCGTTGGGGTTGATACAGAAAATGGAACCCTTCGCGTCGAAATGCGAGATAGGCCATACACATTGCTTTTCAGGAGACGAAGTATCGCTGCGCAATTTACTCTGGACTTGTGTGTACGCGACTGGTCCTGGTGCGTTTCAGGACTCTCACAAGAGTCTAAACGGAGATTGGTGGTGGGCAGGTCTGTCGAACAAATTCATCAAATCCTTTTGGGCTTCAAAAGGGTTACCGAAACAGTCGCCTCTTCTGACCGCCGTTACCGCCGGGTGTTGCGCGATGCCCTCGCTCGTTAAACTGGCAAACGCGTTGCGTGTCACCGGAGCAGGGCTGGAGGACTTTTGTGAGAAAACTGTCGCTGGGGAAAAGGTAAACGCAAAACAACTTCCCGCCGAGCTCGCGTTACCCGAGCAGTACCAGTTTGCGCCGATTTTCGTATGTCCCGTTTCAAGAGACGCCTGCGAGCCGCCGAAAAAACCCACGGCCGGAGACCCCGTGGCACAGCAGTGCGCCGACGCAAGAGGAGACTACCCAACGATGCTGCCCTGCGGCTTGATACTGTCCGCGAACAGCATCGAAAATATGGGCAAGCAACGCGTGGAGAGCAAGCGGGGCATGACCATGTACGTGTAGGGGCTTTCCCAAATCCCAACACTGGTTACTGCCCCTCTTTGACTATTTACTGTTTACTACATACTCACAAGTAGACTGTTGCTCATACAAGTTACGAACATGGCCTGAAAGACTGACACTTTTCTTTTACAATCGCAGGCCGCTCGGCGCGTTCAAGTGTCCGTACTGCAGCGAGATTTACGAGCCGAAAGAGTGTGAGGTATTTTACGTCCAGCGCCCTTGGGGAACCTCGTCCAGTCGTGCACAAACAAATAGGGTCGTGTTTTAAAGGCGTGACTTTTGAGACGGAAAGTGCCGTCATTGACTGCGTACTTGACGTATGTGATACACTCATATCGTACCTATCCTTTAGTAAATAGACAACAGGAATAATTACGCAACCGCCTTCGGCGCGAACTTCCGCCCTTCGTCTCCGAATAGCTTCCCCACGTACTTCCCAACCCACTGCAACTTGTACTCCTCGCCGCCCTGCTTCTTGTCCGTGATCGTGGCGCTCGGTTGGCCGTTTTCCGGATCCGCGACGCACGCGGTGAAGTCCGGGGCGACTAGCACTCCGGCGCCGCCCCCGCACTCCGCGATACAAGCGCCTAACCGCGAATGAACATACTCAGGCCCCGAGTTCCCAATCGCGTGCGCCACCATCTCGCCCATCTGCCACGCGAACTCGCCTGCTTTCGGGTGCGGCTTGCCGGATGCGCTCAGGCCGGCGCAGTCGCCGACGCAGAAGATGGAATCGGCGTTGGGAACGTCGTTACTGACTTTGTTCGTGCCCATGTTCGCGGGCACGAACCCGGAGAGGTTGGCTAGGCCGGCTTGTTTGATGAAACCCGGCGCGGTCTGGGGGTACACCGCCCACACCGCGGAAGCACCTGTAATGCACGTGCCGTCCTCGAAGAAAACGGAGGTGGAGTTTTCCGCTTCGTTGGTCTCGACGTTTTTTATTGTTTTGCAGGGCAGAAAAAGGACGTCCTTCTCGGCCAGGTACCTCTCGAAAATCGCCTTCGCGGGGTCGGGCAGGGGCCACGGCACGGGGGCGGATACGGTGATGTCAACAGCATCGCGCACACCGTGTCTTCGGAAAAAATCATCCGCAATAAAAGCAGCCTCGAACGGCGCCACCGGACACTTGTACGGCGTCGCTGCGATGATTATCGCGAGAGTTTGTTTTTTCTCTGCTGCCACTCTGTTGGCGGCGTTCGCTTTAGCCGTCTGGACGATTCTCTGCAGGTCCGCTTTCTGCCTCTCCACGTGGCTTTGCGAGTACATGTCTACGCACTTGTCCAAGCCCGGGATAGACGACGGGTCCCCGACGACGCCTGGTGCAAGGACTAAATAGTCGTACGGCACCGGTTCGTCGGGGCGATCCGTCAGGGTTATTGTTTTTCCGGCCGTGTCGATGGACACCACCGACGTTTTCAGTCTTAACTCAACCCCGGGCAACCGCGGTTTCGCATCCACCAGCGGCCACTTGGTTTCCGCCACGGGCGTGCGGTCGCTCCACGCGTACGCCCACGTGCCCCCGATGGTGAACCAGTCTTTGGAATCGACCACGACGACGGAAGAGACCGATTCTTTCGATACCTGATTCGCGAACGTCCACGCGCACCCGAGCCCGCCGAAACCGGCGCCGACGATAACCACGCGAGACATGTTCGTGTGTGCGTGTGTTGCGCGTGCCAGTACTGGAGCGTGGCGTGCCGGGTTCACGGCCGTGCGACGAAACGAGGGCGCGGTGGGAAGTGGCGCGCGAGATGCAACGACAGTGATGACGGATGACGTGTGTGGTGGCCGAAAAAGAAAAAGTGTTTGTTTTTCAAGCAGCTGCAGCAGATCGACCGTTAATCTGACGCCTCGACCCGCCGACATAACCGCCGGCGCGTGGGTGCCGTGGCCCGCATCGCCCTTTTGCGATGCCCGTGGGGCGAACGCCGCCGCGACGCGCGTCCAGAGGCTCGGGGGCGGGGTACGGCAAACGCGAGAAACGCGCGGTCGTGCCGTTCACGCCAACAGATGCCAAAAAGACGACGACCGGCGGTGGGACAAGCAAGCGACAGCAATCTGCTTCCGGTCGCGGTGGTGGTGGTCGAGGCGGTCGAGGAGGTCGCGGCGGTCGCGGCGGCAAACCAGGGAACGACGGCACGGTCGTGAACGAGGTACGGACGCGTGTTGTGGTCCCCAGGAAACGTTTTGGTCCACGTCGATTCTAGTCGTCACGTGTCTTAAGACGAACGATTCGTCGCGGCGGGAATTCGGTGCCTACGACGACGACCGAGTTTTCGAAAAACGGTGAGATTCTTTTCCTCGCTCACCACCGCCCCATAACTCTCGTCGTATATTACCCCACGCAGTACGTACGCGCCAAGAACAGGATCGCGAGCCAACTGAGTGTGATTCGCCAGCAACTCTCCATGATCGAGGCGTACGATATGGACGGATGGAAAGGCGCGAGGTACGGTTCCATTTGGCAAATCGGTGGACACAAATCCGTGTTTTTTCGTTTCCGCTCGCGATTTCGAGAGACTCCTTTTTTTTTTCTGTCAATAAAACACGGTGGATTTTCTGTCTCACGTTTCGTCTCCCGCCGCTCACCCCCGTCACCCTTTACGACCCCCCCCACTAAACACGCAGTCGCGAGAAGCTCCGCCCCAAAGCCGAGATCGCCAAAGCCAGGGTCAAGATCTTCAACTGTAAGCTAAAAGTTCGGGAGCTGTTCAAGGAGTTGGACTACGAAACGCCGCACGGGAACTATGTGAAAATTCCAAAAGCGCCGGCGAACGACGCCGCCGACGTCGATGACGACGCCGAGTCCGATTCCGGGATCGACTGTTCAGACATTTTCTGCGCAAAGTGCGGCAAAGGAGACGCGGATGATGACGACGACATTTTGCTGTGCGACGGGTTTTGCGAGTGCGCGTTTCACATGAATTGCTTGGACCCGGTGGTCACGGCGAAAGATTTGCAAACGCAAACAGAGGACGACGACTGGATGTGCCACACATGCGACGCCCGGGCGGATGCGTTTTACTCCCTGAACGCAGTTTTGGACTACCACATAGACGCCGCTAAAGCGACTCACCTGGACGTATTCCAGGAGGAGCACGATTTGGATTTGAAAAAACAAGGGCCCGGGCAGGCGAACGACGCCGAAGCGTTTGAGAAACAAAAGTCAAACGCCCCCCCCGGGGCGGACGAGTTGTGGCCGGACGACGAGAGCTGCGATAGCGATTTCGGCGCGCACACCGATTCGGACGGCGGTACGGACGACGATGACGAGCCTTTAAGTGGCAGCGCGCGTGGTGACGACGAAAACGAAGACGGCGACGAAGAAAGCGAAAGCTCTCCCGAAGTGTTACTCGGCAAGCGCAAACGACAGAAAGTGGATTACAAAAAACTAAACGACGAGATGTTCGGAGGGAAAGAAGCGTTCGCGGGCGAAGCCGAGGATGAGAAAACAGGGGGGTGGGGACCGGCGAGTCCTGCTAAACCGCAAAAGCGAGGGAAGACAATGAGCAGTCCGGGTCCGGGGAAAAATGGAACAACACCCGCGAAGACCCCGAAGAAGACCGCGCTGGGGATGAAAAAATCCGCGAAGAAGACTAGTTCTCCGAAGAAGACGCCGACGAAGAAGACTCCGACGAAGAAGACTCCCCCGAAGAAAACGCCGACGAAGAAGACGAAAACCCCGAAGTCCCCGAAGTCCCCGAGGAAAATAACATCCTTGAGAAAAGGTCGAGTGTAATGAGGGTGTGCATTTGACGGTTCGCGTGTCTTTTGATTTCGAAATCTTCTTCTTCTTCTTCTTCTTCTTCTTCTTCTTCTTCTTCTTCTTCTTCTTCTTCTTCTTCTTCTTCTTCTTCTTCTTCTTCTTCTTCTTCTTCTTCTTCTTCTTCTTCTTCTTCTTCTTCTTCTGTTTCCGTGTCCGGACCTTATGAACGACACGTCGGTGCCGTCATTTCACGCCCGCTTAAGCGGCGCGCGCGTCGGTGCTTTCGCGTTTGCGGATCTTCGGTACCGAACGGCCGCAGCCTTTCATTGGCGTTCTTGTTTGGGTCGCAATCACCCCGGACACCCGTTCGCGCGCGCCAAGTGGACGCACCTCGAAACAAGCAAGGCGACACCGCGGTGGTCAAAGCGTCCGAGCACGGGTTTTGCGACGGCGCGCGTCACCGCCGCCCGCCCGACGAGCGCCACCGCGTTTCGTCCCACACATGTCAAATCGCCGCGAAATTTGTTGGCGACTATTCGGGTACACCGTTCGCCACCGCCCACTCCAATACGTGCCCGCTCGCGTTCTTGCGCGTGCCCCTGTCCCACGGGCAACCGTTCGCGCGCACCCACTGAAGCACCTCGAGGTGCCCGCCCTCCGCCGCCCTCGTGCATGTCCCCTTATCTCACGGGCAGCCATTCGCGCGCGCCCACTGCAGCACCTCGAGGTGCCCGCCCTCCGCCGCCCTCGTGCATGTCCCCTTATCTCACGGGCATCCGTTTGCGCGCGCCCACTGCAGCATATCGAGGTGCCCGCCACCCGCCGCGTGCAGGCACGTCCACTCGTTCCACGGGCACCCGTTCGCGCGCAACCACTGCAGCACCTCGAGGTGTCCGCCCCTCGCCGCGTACGTGCACGTGCCTGCATCCCATGGACAGTCGCCCGCTCGCAACAACTTCAGCTTCTTGAGCTTTCCGCTCCTCGCCGCTGCCTTGCATAGTAACTCTTTGCGCGACAGGCGACCTGCCAGTTGCAGGCGCAGCGGAAAGCTCAAGAAGCTGAAGTTGTTGCGAGCGGGCGACCTGCCAGTTGCAGGCGCAGCAGCGCGCTTACACATCCTAGCCTCGTGGCACGCTTTTCATCAAGCTCCTCAAACGTAAGCCCCGTCGCCGTGACCGCGTCGCGCATCGCGCGACTCACCGCTGGGAGCCGTGCGAGATCGGCGGGATCGTCGAAATAGGCAGATCTGAGGACGTGCGTGACGACGATGTCGTTGAGAAGGCCGGGGATGGCCTCGCCCGCGTTAGCATCGCTGCGCTCGCGCTTCCTCTTCCGTGCGCGAGTTTCCATACCGAGCGTCGCGTTGGAAGACGACGAGAACCGGGTGTCGTGTGCGCGTGGTGTTGTGCGTCGAGGCTTCCGAGAAAAGCGTTACGAAGATACAACGACTCACGAAAGTACGGGATCTCGACGAAAGTACGGATCTCGTCCACGGCCACACTCCTCTGCGCCCAGAGCACCGTCACCATGGTGTTCGCTATCCCCCAAGAGCAGAGGGACGATCTCGTCAGCCGCATGGACGAGCATCTCGCCGCCATCGGGTTTCACATGTACCGCCGTACCTTCTCCGGTACCCTCGCCAAATCTCAAGAGATTGAAGAGCGTGCTTTCAGCGTCGCGGAAGTGGCGAGCATCACGACCACAGAGTCGTGGTCAGAAGGCACGGGAGCCGGCCGCCCGATTTCCGAGCTCACGCGTTTGTACGTTAAGAAAGCCGCGGAGCTCATGAAGGCTGAGGCGGTACGCCTCGGTGAGGTCGCCGCGGAATCCAGCGGTGCAGGCGCTGAGGAAGTCGCCGACGACGCCGACAACTTCGATCTGACGAGCTCGGACCGCGAGTTCTTGACTCAAAAGCGCGCGGAGCAAGTGCTCGCGCCGTTGATGGTAAAGGGTGCGGCTTACTCGTCGGTGAAACTCAGCACCAACAGTTTCGGTATCGACGCCGCCTACGTGGCGGCCACGGCTTTTGCCAACATCGCAAAAACGCTCAAGGAGGTGGACCTCAGCGACATCATGGCGGGACGACCGGAGGCGGAGGGCCTGGAAGTGATGCAAATAATCACCAAAGCCACGTTTGGCGCGAACCTCACCTCCGTGGACGTTAGCGACAACGCGTTCGGCGAGAAGGGCGTTCGCGCGTGTACCGCGATGTTACAGCAGCAGACGGCTATCGAGAGCCTCAGCTTCATAAACAACGGCATCTCAGAGGAAGCTGCGCTCGCCCTCCTCGAGCTTCTGGCGTCACCCCAGTCCCTGAAGAAATTCCACCTCGGCCAAAACGCGACTGGCGATGCCGGTACCGCGCACGTCGCCGCGCTGCTTGCCATGGCGCCCAACATTGAGGATTTCATGATGTACGCCTCTAGGGTCACGGCTGTTGGCGCGGTGATGCTCGCGAATGGTCTGGCAACGGGAACCTCGCTGAAGAAAATCGACCTCAACGATAACAGCATCAACGAGGAGGGTGGCATCGCGCTCGCGGCTATGCTCCGCAACCAGCCTCACGTGACTCACGTGAACTTTGAGGCGACCTTCCTGGGGCCTGACGCAGCGGGCGCGGTGGCATCGGCGCTGGCAGATGGATGTCCGCAGCTCGAGTACTTGAACCTTTCCGCCTGTGATATCGCCCCAGAGGGTGTTCCCTCTGGTGTTCCCGCCGTCGCTAAGGCCATCTCCGCTATGAAGAACCTCAAGGTGCTGAACGTCGCGGAGAACGAATTTGGTGACTTTGGCGTGGCGCAGATTTGCGTGGCGCTCAAGATGTCTGGCTGCCCGCTCCAGGAACTGGACGTCAGCAACAACGAACTGGTGCACCACGGGGCTGTCGCCACCGCACGACTCGCGGCGTCTAGGCCGGGATTCACGTCTCTCAACCTGAACGAAAATCACCTCTCCGACGAGGGTGTCGAGGAGGTGAAGAGCGTGCTGGCGAACGCGGGGTTGAGTTCCGTGCTCGGGTCGTTGGATTCGAACGACGCGGATATGGCTGTCGAGCCAGAGGACGACCAGACCGCCGGGCTCAACGCAATGCTCGACCATCTGAAGCTTTGATTAGAGAAAGAGAACGGATGAAGAAGGACTGCAGGTTTGACTACTTTTGTAAGACACGGTAGATCGACTGACTGCAAGCACCAACTCATGCATCATCAGCACCACGAGAGACTGCGAAAAATGCAGATCTGAGAATTGTTGCAGAAATTTCCACTGAAAGGTTCAAAGCAACGACAACCCCGACCCAGGCCGCCACTTCTCGCGCCCGCGAAGCACTTCGCCAACATCTTACTTCCAACATGGAAGCCGAGCAGCCTTCAGGTACGCGCGACATGCGTGCTTTCTGTATGATCCCCCGTTCGTCTCGCTCTTCGCCCGCGCGCGAGGGCGCCGAGTCCGTCGTTTGGCTTTGTTTGGCTCGTTTGGCTTTTCTCGGAAACGTTCCCAACTTTTCCCCTCGTCACCCGCTCCCCTGTGTGATGACCTAACCCCCAATGGTTCTCCTCGTCCCTTCGCTTACACCCCCATGCGCAGACGAAAGTCTCCGTCGCGCCGCGAAGAAGCAGAGAAGAAATCGCCCCGGCGAGGGTTCACCACGCGCGAATCTTCTAACGAGGTTCTCGAACCCAAACGCAAACAAACCCGAAAGTGGCCCACGCTTCGCTTTCACGGGACGTCTCATGAAGGCGCCTCTTGTCAGGGCGATAACGAGGACCTGCATGAAATGTCGCGGACCAGGGCCATACACATGGACGGCATGGACCAAGTCCGCAAGGTAGCCGCCGGGTCACTGCACTCCGCGGTTGTTACCGTCGATGGGAGCGGGTGGACCGCGGGGAGCAACGAAGCGCATGCCCTTGGGAATCGCAGGTGCGAGGACGTCGTCGTCGCACCTGCAATTCCCATGCCCGGTGATCCTCAACAGAGCCGGTTCTCAAAGGTCGTCCTTCCCGGGAAAGCATTCGACGTCGTGGATGGCGATGGCTTTTCGGTGTGGCTTTTCGGTGAGTTCTCTGTCTCTCTTTTCTCCTTACAACACCCTCAATCATCCCCGCGCACCTTGACGCGTCACACACCATGACTAACGCTCCCATCCCTTTATTTTCTCCCTCTCAGAGAGCGGTTTCGTTGCGTTCAACGGAGCGTTTCGCAACAGCAAAGGGTGATACGGGGCTACCGTGTCCCTTGACGTTGCCAAAGAACCTGTCATCGTCTACGCGGCAAAGCGCGACGACGATAAGATCGTGGAGATCAAAGCGGGCGCAAACTTCGTTCTCATGCAGACGAAGGGTGGGAAAGCCCTTTCCTTTGGAAACTGCGAGGGCGGGTGCTCGGGGCATCTCGCGGAATCGGACGCGAACAGCACCGATCCCGACGACCCGCTCGCGCGAATCGAGCAGCTGACGCCAAAGCATCTACCCTTGCCCGGGAACGTCATCGCGCTCATCGCCGGTGGTGACCGCTCGACCGGCCACGGCTTCGTGATCACGCGACGCCCGGGTGACAACAACACGAACGTGTTCGGGTTCGGCTCGAACAACGGCGGAAAGCTCGGGTTGCCCAAGGAAGAAGACGAAAACGACTTATGGTATTTTTCGCCGCAGCTCATTCCTGGGCTATCGGGGCTTTTCATCGTCGCCGGCGCCGCGGGGCACGAGCACAGCGTGTTTTTGGACAAGGACGGAGCGATGGTGCGGCATGGCGCTGCACGAGCGGCTCGGGTCGCCGAACATCGCCCTGAATTTGAACGTGGGGCAGTACACGCTAGTTCCCGTCCCGCTACTGTCCCCGGTGTCTGCGGTTTTCGCGGGCGGCTGTTGCAGCGCGGCTTTGCTGCTCGATGGCAACGTGATGATGACCGGCGACAACGACCAGTCGCAGCAGGGAAAAGGAGAGGACGTGTCTCAAAACCAAGTCATGACGCTTGTGATGCCGGAGACATTCGAGCCCGGTGTCGGCATCAACGCCGTGTCCGTCGGCAGTGATTTCGTTTGGTTCGTGCAAGTCGAGGACGAGGGGAAGAACTTTGGCATTTTCGAATCGGAAATCATCGCCGCGAACGCGCGTTCCGCGGCGGCTAAAGCTGCGGTTGCTGCGAAGGAGGAAGCCGCGGCGGCGTCGGAGGCGGCCGTCGAAGCCGCGGGGCAGAAGGCGAGGGAAAAGGCGCAGGAACAAAGGGCTGGGTTCCAGGAATGCATTAACGCTTACGAAGCCAGAAAAGCTCAGGCGAAGGCTGAAGCGGAGCAGAACGCGGTGGTGTGAGTTCTTTTTACATTCATTTGTGTGACGCCTCGCTTCCCTCCTCCTCCTCCTCAGACTCTTCTTCTTCCGCCTCTTCCTCGTCCGCCTCTTCCTCTTCAGACGCTTCTTCTTCCGCTTCAACCTTTTCCGCCTCCGCCTCCGCTTTTCCCGAGATCTCCGGGGATTCACCCACCGCGCTGCGTTCGGTCAACGGATGGGACCTCTCGGTCAAGGGCTGGGACCTTTCCTTTGAGACGGCTGTGGGCGCCAAGTTTGTTTTCTTTTCACTTTCACTTTTCTGTCCCTCCGACTTTTCCCCATCGCGCGCGCGCTCCGTTTTCAGCGCGTCGACTTCTTCCCTCAACACCCTCCGTTCCTCCACCAGCTGCCATATCATGCCGTCCTTCACCCCGATGAGATTTTTCAGCGCGTCTCTTTCGGCGACCGCGTTTGTCAAGGCTCTGGCTTCTTTTTCAAACTCCACCGGGTCGCACTGTGATTGTTTCGGCAAAACCCGGCGGCTCATCCGGTCGCACGCGTCGTACATCGATTGGTACCGCCCGATGAACTCCGAGGTTAAAGAATCGCAGCCTGTTTCTTTGACGCAGTCATCGACCTCAGCCGCTAGCAGATTGATCTCCTCGATTTGAAGCGCGAGCTCATCCGCTTCCCTTTTCACTTGCGTTTCGCGCAAAGCAGCGCCCGCCGCTAAGCGCTGCGTGGTTTCATTCGCGGCCGAGGCTATTTCCCGGGAAAACACATCACGCACGTTTTCCATCTCCACCGCCTTGGCCCTTACCCTCCCCAAGTCGTGCAACAACCTGTCCCTCTTCGCAAACAACGCGCCATGCACGGCGTAGTGCAACGTGCGCTTGCAGTTCTGCGCGTACGCGCGCATGTGATCTGAGGACGGGGAGACGTCGAAGGGGGGGGCCGCGTCTGTCGTGTCGTGTTGAAGGGAAGGCCGAAACGACGTGCTTTCCGGAAAGAATTCGGCGTGCGCGAACGCGCGGTACCGCGCCTCCGGCGCGACGGGGACGCCTCGGACCGACGCCATCGGCGCCGTTTCACAGACGCGGCGACGGGCGAGACACCGCGGTGACGACGCGCGTCGAGATGTGATGAGTGGACCTGGTTTGGGGACGGGAGAAGGGTGGCGGAAACACAAATGAAAACACAACGAACAACGGTCATCAAGTGCAGCTTGACTCCTTTTGGTGTTTTGAAGGATTGTTAATTGTTGTCCTCTGAAGTAGTATCTTCAGTAGTATCTTCTCCCCTAAATCCCTCACCACCCCCCCTCCCTACGCAAGCCCGTATATCCGCCGGTACTTCGTTTCCAGAAAAGAGACGTACACGTTTGGGTCCAGTTTCGTGCCGGTCACGGCTTCGCAAAGCGCGTCCGCCGAGACAAACACGGAGCCGGTTTCGTGCACTTTCTGGTTGAGCCATTTTTTGGCGACCGAAAAGTCCCCGCCTTTGATCGATTCGTCGAATTTTGTGTGCCCAATCTCGGCTCGGCATGTTTCGTAAAACTGCACCGCGTACATCGCCCCTAACGTGTACGACGGGAAGTACCCGAAGCTCCCGTCGGACCAGTGGACATCCTGCAGGACGCCTGTTTTGTCGGAGTCCGGGGTGACGCCTAACAGCTCATGCATTCTTTTATTCCACGCCTCTGGCAGGTCGTCCACTTTTAAGCTCCCGTCAAAAAGCGCCTTCTCAAGCTCGAACCGCAACACGACGTGCATGCTGTACGTCAGCTCGTCCGCGTCGACCCGGATCAAACCCGCTTTGGCTTTGTTGACGAATCGGAAAACGTCCTCGGCGGTGACGTTTTCGGTTTTCGTCACTGGAAAGCTTTCGTTTGGAAAAGAAAAGTGTCAGTATTCCGTAATGTGTACTGAGTATGAGTAAACAGTCAGAGTAATCGGGCCGAACAGTGCCTGGATTTGGGAAAGGCCCAATACGTACCTTTCGTGGAACAACCCCAAATTAGCCTCCCAGAACTCCAAGCTCTGACCCACGTACCGCTCCCAAAACAGGCTTTGCGATTCGTGAACGCCCATGGAAAGCGCCCGTTGTACCGGTAACCCGTCCTGGTCCCGGTTCAGCCCTTGTTCGTAAAGCGCGTGGCCGACTTCGTGGATCACGCCCTGATACGATGAAAAAGCAGAAAGTGTCAGTCTCATATGGGCATTCAGGGAGGCGGAATGTGGTACATGGGAAATACTTACCATGGTGGCGTCCATGAAGTTGTCCGCGTCGTACCGCGTGGTGATGCGCACGTCGAAAGGCCCGCTTCCGCCGGTGAAAGGGTGCACGCTGGTATCAAACCGGCCAAACTCAAAGCTAAAGCCCATCTTCACCGCGATCGCGCGGCAGAAACGCTCCTGGGCGTGCTCAGGGAACGCCTGTAACGATTTATCAGTGAACACTTTGTGTTGTGTTAACTCGCCCGCCGCCAAAATGTCCTTGATCACGGGTGCCAGCTTCTCTCTCAAGCTGCCAAAGATTTCCTCCAGCCTCTCCGTGGTCATGCCTCGTTCGAACTGGTCTATCTGGTAGTCATAAACACTCTGCCCGTCAACCGCGCACACAGTGGCGAACTCCTTGCGCAGCTCCACGAGTTCCGTTAGGACCGGCGCGAACGACGCGAAGTCGTCGTTGTCCCGGGCTTTGTTCCAAGCAGAGTACCCTTTCGCGCCCAACGCCGCTTCCTTCGCTTTGAGCTCCGCGGGGACTTTAATCGCGTCGTCGTAGTCCCTTCTCGCGTCCCGGATGTTCGCCGCCCTGAATGCGCACCCCTCGCCTGACTTCATGGCCTCCGCCAGCGCAATCGCGTCGCCGTGCATGACAGACGTGGCTTCTCGGTGTTTCAACTCCGCCAAGGCTGCCTTTTGCCGTCCCCGCGCCTCCGCCGCGCCGTCAGGCATCATCACGAGCTCATCCCACTGAAGCGTGGCTTCCACGGCATCCAAGTCAGCGAGCTTTCGCAGACGGGTAGTCAGCGCGTCGTACGCGGTGCAGGCGTCGCCGGTGAGGGGGGTGGATGACATGGATGACATGCTCCTCACGACCACGGCGGTTCGAAAAACGTTGCGCTTGGAAACTGCTCGGGTGTTGGGCCTTGTGATGACCGGGTGGGACGGCCTTCGGGGGGGTGTTACGGCTTTTTGACACGCGGACGACGCGACAGGTCGTCGCGACGAATTGACGACGATGCGGCGAAGCAGGGCGCGCATAGGGATGTGAGCGTCGAAGAGACGAGCGCGTAATCGAGAAAATGAGACATTTACCCGTCGACGAGGAAAACCGAAGATCTTCTTTCAAACGCGCGACACGTCATCGCTGCAAAAAAAGAGGTCCACTCGTCATCACCCGTTCTCGTGCCAGACCCAACGCGCGCATCAGCACGCGACGCGAGAGTCTTAACTCGTGACGTACCTCTCGACCACGGCGGTCAGGTAAGAGGTTCGACAACGAGGTCGAGAGTGCGGGTTTGTGACGACCGTCGGAATCGAGGTGACGTTTTTTTCAGTGCTGATAACAACATCCGAGGCGGATCTCACCGCGGTCGATACCCACCATGCGGTCCGCCTCTGTTGTCGTGAAGCGCGCGCTCACGCGCGGTGACCCCGTGTCCGTCACCAACGAGCTCACCAGAGAACTCTCTGGGAACGCGTCGCGCGTGTCGTCTGGGTTCGTGGGCGCGACTCGAGGCGCCCCTTCGAAGTTCTCGGGATGGGCGCCTCACGACGCCTCTGCTTTCGCATCTAGGGCGTCGTTCGGGGCGGGTAATCTCGGTCACAACGTTGTTTCTGCCGTTTCCAAGCTTGTCCCCACAGCACGAGCCGCCGCGCGAGCCACGCAACAGGAGCTCGCGGCGTTGCGATCGCAGGCGCGTAGGTTCTCAAGCGAGGGGGGCAAGAAAGCGGGGGGGGGGTGGGAAAACTTTAAACCCAAAGCCGGGGGCGGGTCGGGGAAAGGCCCGAACAAGCCCAACAACAAGCCGGGCGACGACAAGTCCGGCAAGAAAAGCCAAAGCGGAGAAGGTTCAGGTAACTCAGGAGGTAACTCATCCGGCCGGAACGGGGACAAGAAAGACGGCGGCCCGAAAACCGTAGGCGAGCTCCTGGCTAACCCAAACGTCGCGAACGCGATCGGCACCGGTTTGTTGCTCGCGGCGGCTTCGCTGTTTCTGTCATCCGGAAGCGACGTTAGGGAGATTTCTTTTCAGGAGTTTAAGACGACCCTCCTGGAACAAGGCCTCGTGGCTAAAATAGAAGTCTCGAACAAAACACAGGCGAAGGTGTTCGTGCGCCAAGGGGGGGCGACCAGGGTGGCGCCCGGGGGGGGCGCTGACGCGTCCAGCGCGTCATCCGGTAGTTTCGGAAACGCCGTCAACGGATCCGATGGCGCTGCAGGTAAACTGATGTACGCGTTCAACATCGGGAGCTTGGATTCGTTCGAGCGGAAAATGGAAGAAGCGCAGGAGCTGTTGGGCATAGACTCCAACGATTTCGTCCCCGTCACATACCTCAACGAAGGTACGGCCTCCTGGGCTTTCCCAAATCCGGGGACACACTGTTTTATCTCTCAGCTGGTGACTGTTCGGACCGATTACTCTGACTGTTCAGACCGAAGCTGGTGACTGTTCAGACCGAATACCCTGACTGCTGTCCATGCATCGTCCAATACACGCCCAATAAATGGACTGACACTTTTCGTTCGGACAATCTCAGTCGCGTGGACCACCGAGCTAGCGAGGTTAGCCCCGACGCTTTTGTTGTTAGCGGGGTTCGTGTTTATTAACCGACGCATGGGGGGGATGAGCGGCATGGGGGGGATGGGCGGTGGTGGAGGAGGCGCAGGAGGCGCAGGAGGGATTTTCAACGTGGGCAAAGCCACGGTCACTACCCTTGATAAAAACGCAAAGAAAATCATGTTCAAGGACGTCGCCGGGTGCGACGAAGCCAAGGCTGAAATCATGGAGTTTGTCGATTTCCTGAAACACCCGAAAAAGTACGAGGATTTGGGCGCGAAGATCCCGCGCGGCGCGCTGCTTGTCGGGCCGCCTGGCACGGGCAAGACGCTTCTTGCGAAAGCCACTGCTGGGGAGTCCGGGGTGCCTTTCCTTTCCATTTCGGGAAGCGACTTCATGGAGATGTTCGTGGGCGTGGGCCCGTCCCGAGTCCGGGATTTGTTCGCGCAAGCCAGGGGACAGGTACGTATTGCGCGTTTCCCAAATCCTGACACACTGTTTGCCCATACAAGACTGACACTTTCTTTTATTTATCGTAAGGCGCCTTCCATTATTTTCATCGACGAGATCGACGCCATCGGGCGACAAAGAGGAAAAGGCGGCGGGTTCGGCGGGAACGACGAACGCGAAAACACCCTGAATCAGCTTCTGGTGGAGATGGACGGGTTCGGGTCCAAGGAGGGGGTTGTGGTGCTTGCTGGGACGAACAGGCCCGATATTCTGGACCGGGCGCTGATGCGCCCGGGTCGGTTCGACCGGCAAATCAGCGTGGACCGGCCCGACATCAAGGGCCGTGAGCAGATCTTCCGGGTGCACTTGGGAGGCATCAAGCTCGATGGTAAAATACCGCACTACAGCGAGCGGTTAGCCGCGCTTACACCTGGAATGACAGGCGCTGATATCGCCAACGTGGTGAACGAAGCCGCGCTGGTAGCGGCGAGGAAAGCCGCGACCAGCGTCAACCTTTCGCACTTCGAAGCCGCCGCCGATCGCGTCATCGCCGGGCTGGAAAAGAAAAACAAGGTCATCAGCAAAACGGAACGCAACACCGTGGCGTACCACGAAGCCGGCCACGCCGTGGTGGGGTGGATGCTGGAACACGCAGAGCCTTTGCTAAAAGTATCCATCGTCCCTCGAGGCGCCGCCGCGCTCGGGTTCGCGCAGTACCTGCCTAACGAAAACTTACTCATGACCACGCATCAGCTGACGGATATGATGTGCATGACCCTCGGTGGGCGCGCGGCGGAGGAAGTGATGCTTGGGAAGATCTCGACGGGCGCGCAGAACGACTTGGAGAAAGTCACCAAGATGGCCTACGCCAGGGTCGCGGTGTACGGCATGAACGAGAAGGTTGGGATGTTGAGCTTCCCGTCTGACGAAGGTAAGTATTTCCCAACCCAAATCCCGCCTCCATGTGGAGGCCCGATTACGGGTGACTGCTTGCTCAGGCCACGTTACGAAAGACTGACTCTTTCTTTGCTTGGTATCAGGGAGCTTCCAAAAGCCGTACTCACAGGACACCGCGCGGTTGATTGACGAAGAAGTCCGTTTGTTAGTCGCGGACGCGTACAAACGCACCGTCGCGCTGGTGCGGAAAGAAAAAGCCAAAGTCTCAGCCTTGGCGCTCGGTTTGCTCGACAAAGAGGTGCTGCAAAGACACGACCTGGTACAAATTTTAGGACAGAGACCTTGGAAGTACGAAGGACAGCAGAACATCGATATTCTGGACCAAGGGTTTAAAGGGGAGTTAGGGGAAGGCGCTGAGGTTGAGGACGCGGAGATTGTTTCTGATGATTCAGAAGTACCGGAAATTCCAGCCGGCGCAATTCCATCCGTCGCGAGTTGAACGTTCGTGTTATCCAGCTCTGACTATTTGCCCAGCCCTCATCTGTGTTTGAATTTACGGGACTTTGTAAAACAATGCATAAAATTACAATCACTTCCGTTACACACTCGGCGTCGTGGCGTACTTCCCCGGCGGCGGCGGCGCTATGGCTCGCCCGAGCCACCCGAAAAACCCAGGCGGTTTTCTTTCCTCTTCGGATTCGGAGTCGCCGTTTTCGATTTTTGTTTTTCGCGGAGAAGCGCCGGCGTTGGCAACACCGCCTACGACCGCTTGACCCACACCGGTTTTCCTGATCTCGGAGTCGAATGAGCTGTTGTTGCTGCCGTTACCGTATCCGTTTCGTATCCGTTTCGTTACGGGAACCGGCGCCAGCTTGGTGGTCACGACGAGTTCGTCGAACCCCGTTTCCTCGTCCATCTCTCGGGAAAAAACATGCCCCACGCATTCACCGAGCACCAATTCCGCGGTCGTGAACACCACACACCCGTCCAACAAATGCCCTCCCACCACGTTGCCTTGGTAGTCCGCCAAGGATATGTGCAGATGACACCCGTGCCGGCTCACCGTGCCCGTCAAGCTGACAATCTCGAACCGCTCATCGAGGGACACGGTTTCGTTTCCCTTTGGATTATGTGTGCTGGTAGATGAATCCGCGTTCGCCAGCCGCAACGAAACCTTTTGCAGTGACCCGACGCACGTCAAAACGCACCCGGCTTCCAGTTTCGCGCCTTTGGCGTAAGAAACAAGACTCTTTCGCAAGTCCTGCCCGGGCGTCAGCCGGAACGCGTGGATCTCCATGCCCGCGGGACAAGTGAGCCGCGGGGACTGCGACTTTTCGTTTTGGGCCGACCGCGAAAAACTCAAGCGGCGTCGGCCTCGGAACAAACAAAAAGTTGGTGAAAAGCCACGACTCCGACGTTTGCGGTGGCCGCAGAAGCGCGCACGCAACGGGTTTCGTGGCGCGCGAAGAATGGGAAACAAACGATGCTCGCACGGGAGGGAGAAGATACTGTGAGCGGAGTGCAGTCCTTGCCCCCACGGCAAGGTGAAGCACGGCTGTGCGATATGCAACCCTTGCCCCCACGGGAAGCGGAAAAACATGTGCGCACAGTGCAACCCCTGTCCCCACGGCAAGGTGAAACGCAAGTGCGCGGCGTGCACCCCCTGCCCTCACGGCAAGCAGAAACGCAACTGCGCGACGTGCAACCCCTGCCTTCATGGCAAGCGGAAAGACAGCTGCGCAGCGTGCAGCCCCTGCCCCCACGGCAGGCTGAAACACGGCTGCAAGGACTGCAGCCCCTGCGCCCATGGCAGGGTGAAAAACGTCTGCGCGGCGTGCAACCCCTGCCCCCACGGCAAGCAGAAAAGCAACTGCGTGGCATGCAGCGGCTGACCCCACGGCAAGCGGAAGACCAGGTGCGCGGAATGCAAAGCGGCACGCGCTGATCCACCGAGTTCGAAGCGGATCAAGCGCGAGCGTTCGGTTTCGCCCGAGATAAAACAAGAGCCCGAGATCAAGCAAGAGCCATTCACCATCCGCGGCTACTTCGGGTTTGGCGAGTAAGAAAGCGACTTTGATATAGCACTCAACGTTTAACGAAGAAGGAACGGCGCAAAACGCAAATATCATCACAACCTCGCGTCGCCGCGAAGAATCGCGAGAAACGTTTCCGCGTCGATCACGGTCACGCCTTTCTGTTCCGCGGCCAGTGCTTTCCGTCGCCCTGCGCCATCGCCCAGGACGAGTATATCAGTCTTTCCTGAAACCGCGGCTTGGGAAATACCCCCTGCCATTGTCACCGCCGCCGCCGCGTCCGTCCGGGTCATGTTCGGCACGCTCCCGGTCACGACGACTTTCTTCCCCTCAAAAGCGTTTGGTGAGATGTAACTCAAGGATTTGTTGCCTTCATTTCCACTCTCCTGGTACGCCTGTACCACCAGCCCTTCGTGAAGCAACAAATCCACAACCTCCACGTTTCCAGGTTCCGCCCAGAACTGACCCACCACCGCGGCGACCACCGGGCCGACGCCCTCGACGTCGGTCATGCGGCGGGCCGGTAGAGACTTTTCCGAAGACGTTTCCGAAGAAGTTTCGCTGACAGAAGTTTCCCCAATCAAGTCCGCGTCGGCATCACCCTTCCCACCAGCACTACCCTTACGTAACTCCCACTCCAACCCCGCGGCGACTCTAAACGCGTGTAACGTTCCATATTCCTTCGCCAAAACCTTCGCGGTTTCCAGCCCCACGGTTGGAATCCCGAGGGCGTATAGGAAACGCGCCAGCGGAACGCCGCGAAGTTTCACCGTGTCCAGGGCGTCGAAAAGTTTGGACGTCGAGAGTTTTATTTTGCCCAAGTTTTTCCCCGACTGGTACCGCCAGAAAGGAGGGACCACTCGGGTGGTTGAGGCGTCACTTCTGGTCATTGCGACGCCGGTTCGATTCTCGGCATTGTCAGTGTTTTCCTCTCCTTTCGCGTGACCCTCACTGTTTGCCTGTAGCGAGCTTTCGTACCGCCGCCGCACGGTGAATAAATCGTTTGGCGTTTTTATCACCGCCTCGTCAAACAAACTTTGAACCGTGGCCTTGGCCAAACCGCCCACGTCGAGCGCGTCCCTTGACACGAAGTGAGAAATACGCTCCACCGCCTGCGCGGGACACCGCAACCCGCCCGTGCACCGGAGAATAGCGCCTGAAATGAAAAAGAAAGTGTCAGTCTCGTATGGGGAATCAGTCGTCTCTTAATGTGGTGATTGGGAAAGGCCCTTACCTTCGCTGTCTTGCGCGTTGAAAATCGGCGCTCGGCGCGCCGCGCTGCCGCACGAAGGACACTGGGTAGGCGGCGAGTATACAAAAAGGTTTGACCGAGTTGACAGAGTGCCTACGTCTCCATCTGATGCATCAACCGCACATAACTCGGTATCAGCCAACCCCACGACCCGCGGAATCACGTCCCCCGCGCGTTCCACCACCACCCAGGATCCGACTTTTAAGTTTTTCCGCGCGATGTCGGGAAAGTTGTGCAGTGTCGCCCTCGCGATCGTGGCGCCTCGCGATAAACAAAAGAAAGTGTCAGTATTGTATATCGCGATGTATGGATAGCAGTCACCAGCTTCGGTAAAATAGTGTGTCAGGATTGGGGTTGGGAAAGGCCCGTACCTCCCAAGTCCACGGGCGGTGACAAAACCGCCACCGGCGTCAGCGCGCCCGTTCGCCCTACTTGTATTTCGATCGCGTGTAACACCGTCACTCCGGTCGCCGCCGGGAACTTGTGCGCGGTGGCCCACCGAGGTGCCCTCGCGTCAGCGCCCAGTTTCTTTTGTAAAGAAACGCAATCCACTTTGTACACCACGCCGTCCACGGCGTACCCGAGGTCTTCGCGGCGGCGGTTCGATTCTCCATCGGTGGGTGAATTTTTCGGTTTATTTTCGCTCAAACGCGTGTGCGCGCCAAGCACGCTCCTGATGCCGTTGCCGGACGCGAGCGTGGGCACGGGAGTCAAACCGACACTACGCGCGAATTCCTTGAACTCGCTTTGCGACCGCCAAAAAAGTGACGGCGACGGCTCGTTTTTTTCAGAATTTTGACCAGATTCAGATTCCTCGTATTCCTCATCGCCAACAACAGCGCCCCACGCGTAGGTGATGAACCGCAACGGCCAGACCTCGGTTCCGTCGTGTGCACAGGTGCCACCAAGCTTACGCATCGCCCCAGCCACCGCGTTTCGAGGATTCCGAAACGGAACCAAACCGTTTTCGGTTCGTCTCGAGTTAACGGTTAAGAAGTCGTCGTCGGCGATAAACACCTCGCCACGAATTTCTATTTTTCTCGGAATCTTCTTTCCGCCGCCGACGTCGTTTAACTTTTCAGGAATCCCAAGCGCCCCGGCTAATTGCCGTGAAACGTCCTCCCCAGTGGTTCCGTCGCCCCTTGACACACAACGCACTAAAACCCCATCCACGTAAGTCACTGACGCTGAGGCGCCGTCGATTTTTGGTTCGGCGATGAATTTGATTTCCAGCTCGTTTTTGTTTTTTTGATTTTTTTCCGCCGCCCCGGCCCGGGGTTGAACCGCCCCTCCAACATCAAACGCATCCTCGTCAAACCACTCCCCCCCCAGCGCCCTTCGCAGTTTCACCTCGAACCCGACCGCCTCGTCAACCGAAAACACGTTGGACAACGAAAGCATGGGGAGTTCGTGCGCGGCGCTTTCGTTGGCGGCGAGTTTTTTTTCATTTTTTTCGATATTTTCGTTCAATGTTTTTTCGGCAGATTCCTTTTTCTTCGCGACTACGGCGCCCACCCTTTTCGTGGGGCTATTTGCGGTAACAAGCGCTGGGTATGTACCCTCCAGCGCCTCTACCTTTACGCGCAGCTTGTCGTATGCCCCGTCCGATATCAATGGGTCCGCGTCGAGGTAATACGCCGCGTCGTGTTTTTCAATCTCGCTTTTTAAAACGGACCACTCGTCTTGTGCGGCTTTGGCGCCCAACCCCGATGCCCAGACCGCCGCATCGGACCTCCACGCCGCGGACGACTCGGTGGTGGCCTTTGCGAGAAGGTTGTCTCGGGCGCCACAGTTCCGCCGTGATGCGGATTTGTGTGCAAATGCGGTGCGGCGATGAAGCGCGGGGTGGGGGGGGCGACCATGACCCACGGTGGGTGGTGTGTTCCATTTGCAATTGGGAACGAAACAGGACGAACTCGCCCTCCCCACGTTCGGAGACGCCATGCCGCGAATACCGCCCCCGGTGAAAACAAAATCCGTCCCAGCACCGAAGAGCGTCCCAAGAAACGCGTGTGTGGACCGCACACAGGCTCGCATGAAGTGACCCGCGCGCCTGCTGTCGGGGCAGGCGCGGGCGCCGATGTGAGGTGGTCGGGGAAATGGAAGCCTAACTTTTTGGCTGAACAGAGAAAAATATGACGAGTTTGAGTCCGATTTTCGTGACGTTTCGAGGACACCACGCGAGACGGCTGCATGGACGCTACTTCAACCTGCGCGCGTCGTGAATCCTTCCTCGCGTGCTCGTACGATGTCCGCCTCGCTCGCGAACGCCACACCATGTTTATGGTTTGCAGTTGCCAGAGCACACCGCAGCGCTGGGAGGCGTGATGACGTAGCCCGTTTTCGAGGCTGTTGTTCTCCGTCCACGTTGACAAAATTGGTCTTGTCAAACGCGCGGCGCATCCGCACGCACGCCACCTCCGACGACGCGCCCGAGGCTGATTTAAACGCGACCGCCAACGTGAAAGACGCGCAGGTTTGGATCGACAATTGGAAGAACACGCAAGGTGACGCAGACGTAGGAGACGTGGTAGATGACGTACTAGAAGTTCTGGCCGAAGTAGACGAAGTACTTGAAGTACTAGTAGATGACGCACAAGAAGTACTTGAAGTACTCGAAGAAGTCCTAGAAGAAGTCCCCGAAGTACTACCCGAAGCACTAGACGCACTACTAGAAGTACCAGGAGCACTACTCGAAGCACTAGTGGCAGATGCAGATGCAGATGACTTAGTGTCAGATGAAGATGCGGATGCTGTTGTATCACAAGATTCCACCGACGAAATCGGTATCACATCAGACGACGTTGTGTCAGATTCCGATGCAGATGATGCGTCAAACGAACCCACGGACGAAAAAAATGACACATCATATGCCGACCCGGTTTTCGCCGCCGCCGCGGCTCTGGAGTCATCGTTAGACGCGACCGCGATGGATGCTTTAATCGAGAATGCGACTTCAAGAGAGGAGACTGAAAAGTCGTGGTTGAATTCCAGCGCTACGGACATAAAATCAAACGTGTTAAACGCGGTATCCTGCACGCAAAGGGGCGTTGCCGATTCCGGACAAACGAAACGAGCCGAGATCAACGAACTCGTCGTGGCTTTGGAAGCGATGAACCGAATTGAAGCGCCTGCTGATTTCTTCGATATCAACAACAAAACACCCCTGCGAGGCGACTGGCGCCTTCTCTACACGGACGACAGGCGGACGTTACTCGTGTTAGCCGCGAACGGGCTGCCTGGGGTGTCCGTTGGTGAGATGCGGCAAACGCTTTCGTCGTCTTCGTCAAATAAAGACGCAATAATATGCGTGACGAAAATTAACTTCCAAGCGCCGTTAATTGAAACGAGCTCTTTCGTCACCGCTTCGCTAGTACAAGTCTCCCCGAAACGCCTCAGCGCGAGCGTCACGGAAACCGGGGTTTGCGATACCAAAATAGTGGACAGCGTGTCGCAGTACATCGGGGTACCGATGTCGATTGACGTGCTCGGGAACTCGTTGGAAACGCCCGAGGAAATAGGCGCGGCGGTTGATCAATTTCGGCAAAACGTTCAAGGCGTGTTACAGGGAGCTCTCGACTCCGCCACCGGCGTCGTGAACGCGGATGGGAACAAAATCGCCCTTCCCGTCCCCGACAACTTCCCCGGAGCGAAGTCGTGGATACTCACCACGTACGTGGACGACACCGCGCGCGTGGCGCGGGGAGAGGGAGGAGCCGTTTACGTGTTCGAGAGAGTTTAGAAAGACGAAAGTCTTTAGTCATTTATACTTCAGTCTGTGTAACAACGCGTTTGCGAGCGCGTTTAAACGTAAGTGCCTCGTCTACTCGCCAAACCCAAAGTAGCCGCTAATCGTGAACGGCTCTTGCTTGATCTCGGGCTCCTGCTTGATCTCGGGTTCGGGCTTGTCCTCGAGCGAACTTGACCGCTCGCGTTTGACCCACTTTGACCTCGTGGAGCCGCGCGTACCGTTTTGCACGCCGCGCACCTGCTCTTCTGCTTGCCGTGAGGGCAGTTGTTGCTGCACACTGCGCAACTGCTTTTCAGCTTGTCGTGGGGGCAAGGGGCGCACACCGCGCAACTGTTTTTCAGCTTGCCATGGGGGCAGGGGGTGCACGTCGCGCAGAACCTTTTCACCTTGCCGTGCGGACAGGGGTTGCACTTCGCGCAGTCGTCTTTCCGCTTGCCGTGAGAGCAGGGGTTGCAAGGCGCGCAGCTCTTCTTCAGCTTCCCGTGCGGGCAGGGGTTGCACTGCGCGCAGTGCTGTTTCACGTTGCCGTGGGGACACGGGTTACACTCCTTGCAGGTGTGTTTCCGCCTTCCGTGCGGGCACCGCTTATGTGCCTCCATCATTCACCTCCGCGCGCACTTACGTGTGCACTCCGCGCGCCACGCCGGGGGAAGATAAGACCGTCGTAGCTTTTCCAGGCGAACGTTTCGTCCCAGAAACATGGATAAAAACAAAAACAGATTGGCTTTGGGTTTCTCACTCTCCTAATTATTTCATCAAACTACCTCAAACACTCCCTTCCCCCTTCCCCGGATCGAACCGCAGTTCCTTGGGCACGTGCGTGTCGTCGTCCTCCAGCACAGCCCTGGCTACGATTTCGCCCAGCATGCCGTGGTACACCAGCCCGCGCGCGCCGAGCCCGCCGACGTACCACCGCGTTTGTTTCGTCTCAGTGTGTTTCGAGTCGTGATTTTTCTCACCGCCGTCGTCGCCATGAGTTGGTAAGATCCTCCCCACTAACGGCAACGACCCGAGGTTCGATCTCGGCGGGTTCGCGCGGACGCCGTATCTCGTGGTGTCAACGACCCAGCTGTGTGCATCCCCGAGCGGGGGGTAAATCTGGGAGGCTTTATGAACTAAATCAACACCGGCGGAACGCGCTTGTTTTTGTCGGTCACTTTTTTCATTCGATTCACTCGACGCGTTGGATTCGTCATTGGACTCGTCGTCATTAAACTCCACAACCCCCGCGTTGCGCGCATCACACACAGTCGCGCCGTAATCCTTCGTGGTACCCACGAGCAGCCGCTGCGGGCCGAGTGGGGCTATGTAGGGCGACCCCAAAATCCCAGGCGCGCCGGCTGGCCACGATTTACTACTCGAGTTTTGTGTTTCAGTATCGTCGTCGTCAACAAAACTCGAAACCGCGGGTACCATCTCCACCACGTGCCCCCCTTGCAGCTTCGTGGGTAACTTGTCCCCACCGAGTTCCGAAATCGACCCCGCGCCCGCGCCGCACGCGACGACCACGGCGTGGAACTTTTGCAGCTCGCAATCGTCCTGTAAACTGGCGACGGTTCGTATCTCAATCGACGCGCCGCACCCGTCTGGGGTTTCGTCACCGAACGCCAACAACCTTGTCGCGTCCCACAGCGAGCATAAATACCGCGCGGTGTCGAGCACCACGCCTTCGGGGACGTAAAGACCGGCGGTGGCTTTGTTGTTTTCTTGAGTCGTTTCGTCCGTCGTGTGTTGTTCTTTCTCAAACGCAATCGCATCCGCCACTTCAATCGGGACGCTTATTCCAGGCACCAGTGTTTTTAACCCATAAACGTCCACGGCCACACCCCGCCCTCCCATGTCATACGCACCGCCACAGTGCTTCGCCAAGTCGAGCGCCTGTTTCCAATCCCGAGCCGGACGACACACGCCGGCGCGGTACCCCACGGCTTGGCCTCGGTGTTTTGTTTCTTTTGACGTACCATTCTTTTTTTCAAGGAACGCATCCAACTCAACATCGCGCTTCAACAACACGTCGCCGGATTCCATCACGGCCTCCGCGGCTTCCGCCGCCGCTACCAACGCCAAGGTCGCCTCAACCCCCTCCACGCCTCGCCAAATCAGCTTGCCCCTCGGCGTGTACGGGTGCAACAACCCAGCCGCCACGCCGCTCGCGCCGCCCGCGATTGCCTTTTCGTCGATAAGAGTTATCGTCACGGGGCCGAAAGAATGTTGATTCTCCGATGTGTCATTTGTCTCGGTGGTCTCGGCATGCTTCTCCGCGACGTACTTGAACACGTGATACGCGATGGCCACACCGGCGAAGCCGGCGCCTATGATGGCTATGTTTGTAGGCGCCGTGGCCAAGCCGGTTTCGGCATCACCTCTGGATTGTTCGGGACAAGCAAGAGTGCATGTTGGGGAGGCGTTTGATGGATGACGAAACGCGCGTCGCCGCCTCGCGGAAAGCGTGGGCACTTTATTTTTGCACGCAACATGAGTCGCGGTTTCGAAACCCCTACCCTGACGTGCCCCACCCGGACGCGCCGCCCATACCGCCGCCAACGTCGACACCGACGTCGACGCGAGCGAAGACATGCGGGCGCGACAACCCGCGGGCACCGGGGAGTGGCAGAGGTGTTTGGTCTGTGCGAGACGAAGAGGAGATTTTCTGATGACACTACGAAAAGTGCAGCAGAAGATCCTCGGATGACGAAAACCCCACTCAATATCCATCCGTCGTTCTCGGTCTCGTGCCTCCGGACTCCGGGAGTTCCCGCACAGTGCCCTTCGCGCGGCGTCGCGACGCTCTGTGCCTCGGATCGTGCCCGGTATCGTCGCGGAGGTGGGTAGCCGAGTGGAGTGGGTGTGGCGCGGACGAGGGTGGGGGACGAGGAGGCGGGGAAGGCTGGGTGAAATCTGGTTAAGAAACTACCTGTCGCGCCGTCGTCGGCATGTCCCGACCGATGGGGTGGTGTGTGTTGCCTCAACCCAGTGGGTGGTCCGTTTCGGTATCCTCAGCACGAGGGCTACGCAGCGGGCGTACACATGGCAGAAATGCAACGCCATCCTGCACCGCCAAACCGGTGGTGACCCCGCTGGCGTACCACGCGAGGTCCGCACGACGCGGCAGGCGCGCCAATCGAAGACCTCGTTTGTCCCCCGACGACCGCGTAGACGCCGCGGTCACGGTTCGGGTGAAGCGTGACTGCCCCGGGGATTTGAGAGTAGGGTTGATAGGGGACGGCACGGGGGGGGTCCTTGGGAAGTGGGACAGCAGTAAGGTGGCCCCGATGCGACGAGGGAAAGACGACGTCGTGACGTGGGAGTGGGTTCTGGTGGTGCCCATCGGCACGAAGTTCGAGTTCAAATTAGTCACCGTGGACCCGGGCGACGCGGTCGTTGAGTGGAGCCAGGGCCCGGCAATCGAAGTTGAGGTTCCGAACGGGTGCTCGCAGGTGGACGTTTCCGTTGACTGGCCAACCAGGCACAACCGGGACGGGAAACAAAACGGAGCTTCCGATTTTCCAATCTCGGTGCGCCAAATAACCACGGTGGAAAAAGCGCTGCACGAGTACCGCGTGGAGGTACGGCCTTGCGCGTTTCCTGAATCCGACACACACTGTTTTATCTCTCAGCTGGTGACTGCTCGGACCGATTACGGTGACTGTTGTCCACACATCGTCCAATACACGCCCAACACAAGACGTTAACCACTTTTCTTTCGCAATCGCAGACGGGCGGGGCGTGGCTGGCGTACGGCACGAAGTCGGACGAGGACGGGGATGGCGACGGGGGGGATACCGACGACGAGGTTTCTGACGAGGATATACATGGCGTGGAAACAGGAAACCCGAGGTACGACTCGCGAGGCGCGCTGCGGCGACCGCTCGTGTCGGTAAATAAGCCAGACGCAGACGCGTCGGGGCGCGGAGACGACGGAGGGACGAACAGCGGCGCGACGACCCTCCGCGGCCAAACAACCAACGAAAATACCAGGCTCGTGGTCGACGCCATCCACGCGGTGGGTAGTACGTCTGACGACGGCGACGTAACGTTTTCGGTCGATGAATCCGCCGACGACGACACCGTTTTTTTCGCCGACGAAACCTTCGACGAAGGCGACGAAAAACAAGAAACTGATGACGACGATACTTCGCAAGAAACCACCGAAGCCCGCACCGCGGCCGGGTACAAGCTCGGGTCGCACCTGGACAACATGCAGGGAGGCAAGAAAACCGAACTCGTGGTGAACGCGGCGAACGCGGCGGAGGTTGGCATCAGGGTCGGGGTGGTGGAGGACGGGGCGTTAGTCGAGACTTGGTACGAAGCCAGGGCCGGGCCCGGAGAGGGCATGCGGGTAGGTGACGTGTATCTTGGAGTCGTGGCGAAAGTCATTGGGGGCATGCAGGGGGTTCTTGTGGACGTGACTGGGAAAGGACCGCCGTTCGCGCTGATGCAAAAAGGTGTGGACGAACCCGCGCTTGCGTGGCGGAAAGCGGATGAACTTTACGAAAGGGAGGTAGCGGCGGAGATTGAGACGCTGCGGGAGATGGAAATGGCTGGAAATACCTCTAGGGATACCTCTGGGGATACGGCTGGAAATACCAGCGGGGATTCGTCGGATGGGGAGACTACCGGGGATACCCTCGAAACCGGGGACGACGACTCCGACTCCGCCTCCGCGGCGCGCAGAATCGAGCGTTTGGAACGCAAAGCGAGGAATTCGTCGTCCACGGAAACGAAACTCGGCGGGCGGTGGGCGGACGCGTGGGCGGAGGGCGTGGGGGTGAGCGACAGTTTCGATGTTGGCACCTTGCAAGGGATCGACGGGGGGTCGCGTGGCCGCCACGCTTCAGTGGCGATGAGGCTGGATGGCGTCAAGGTGGATGACGGCGACGACGACGAAACAGATGACGCGATTGACGGCGCGACTCTAAATGCGACGGTTGTTTCCTCTTCCGACCCCGACCCCGACCCCGACCAGGTTGACGCCAAGTACCGCAAACACAAGACACCGCGAAACGGTGGCACTGTTACCAGAAACGGTTCCGTTACAGACGCATCACACGACCACCCGGTGCCTCAAAAAGCAGCGCACCACGGGTGGGCGCCGTGGCGACGCGGCGGCGGCGTCCCGGCGGTTGATTTGGGCGACGCGGGTGATGACGCGGAGGATGACGCGGCCGCACACGACCTCGACCACGAAACCGAAACGCAACGCGACGATAACTCTGGCGAATGGGCTGAACGGAAACCACGCCCTCAACCGTCCTCGCGCGGCGTCGCGGATGACTGGGTCCCCGGCATGCCCGTCGTGGTGCAAGGTAAGGCCTTGCGCATTTCCCAAATCCGTCAACTCACTGTTTTACCTCTAACGCTGGTGACTGTTGTCCATACATCGCGATATACTCGTCCTGCGAAGGGACGGTTATTACCTCTGACTGTTTACTCATACGCGTCACGAAAGATTGACACTTTTCGGAAATTCCAAAACAAGTAACGCGTCTTGGGTCGGGGCACAAAGGCCCGCGGGTCACCGCGCGGCCCACGTTGCCCGGGCGGAACGTGGTGCTGTGTCCTGATGGCGAGGGCGTTTACGTGTCGCGGAAACTTTCGGGCGCGGCGAGGGCGTACGTCAAGAGCGTCGGGTCGGAGGTGGCGCCTGTGGATTGCGCGCTCATTATGCGCACAGAGGCGGCGAGTGTGACCCGGGAAGTGCTTTCCACGGATATCACCTCACTCGCCAAGGACTGGCGCGACGTCAAGGTACGGCCGTGGGGGGTTTCCCAAATCCAAACACCGTTTGAGCCCCTCCTCTGTGACCGTTCAAGTTTCGAAAGTTACGAACATGGCCTTACAAGACTGACCCGACTGACCGTTTCCGTCCACAAAACCAGGACGCCGCCGCCTCCGCGGTTCGCGCGTCGGGCGCGGCCGGTCGCTCGCCAATGCCGCGGCGTTTGCTGGACGCCGCTTCAGTTGAGCAGATTCTGGTTCGCGATTTGTTCGGCGAACGGGTTTCCCGGTTAGTCGTGGACAGCGTTACCGCCCGCGACGCGATCGTGGCGGATTTAAAGAAAACAGGTACGGCCTTGTCTTGCTTTCCCAAATCAGGGAGGCCTCCCGTCCCGTGTTCCCACTGACTGACTGACCTTTTTCGTGAAACAAATAACACAGGCGCCGCGGAGAGCGTCGCGCGCGTGGAGTTGATTCTCCCCACGGTGGACGCCGACACCGGCACGGTTTCCGAGGTTTGGGACAAACTCGGGTTCCGTGAAACCGTCGGTCGGGCGGCGCAACAGAGGGTGTGGCTCAAGGACCAAGACCTTCCAGGCGCGCACCTCGTGATTCAGCAAACCGAAGCGCTCACCGCGGTTGACGTCAACGCGGGAAGAGCAGCTTTTGGGCTGGAAGGCACCGTGGAAACCGTCGCGGTGGCAGTGAACGTCGCCGCGGCGGTTGAGGTGGCGGCGCAGTTGAGGTTGCGGGATGTCGGCGGGCTCGTGATGATCGACTTTATCGATATGCAGAAGAGGAAAAACCGCAGAGCGGTGGAGCTCGCGTTTCTCGAGTCGGCGCGCGCGGACCGCGCGCAGGTACGGAACTTTCCCAAACACCACGCTCCGCCTCTGTGATTTACCGAAGCTGGTGACTGTTGTCCATACATCGCGACGTACTCGTCCTGCGAAGGGACGTGTTACCGGATGCCCTGACTGTTCAGACCGTTGGCCGGTGACTGTTGTCCAATACACGCGATACACAAGACTGACGTTTATTTTTCCACAATCAGGTAACCTTCCTACCGATCTCCCCGCTCGGGGTGATGGAAGTCGCGCGGGAACGACTTCAGGGAAGCCACTTTGGGAAACACGTGGTGGCGGACGAGAAAGGTACGTCAGCAGTACACTTTGCACAGCCGGTGTTCGTGAAGAGTCTTTCACGAGTCGAAGTAATCACTCTTTCCCAAACCCGACGACTGTTTGCCGATTGTCCAGAGTACACCACACTGTTTGCCCATACATCGCCCAATACAATACTGTTCGGCCCGATTACTCTGACTGTTTACTCATACACATTACGAAATACTGACACTTTTCTTTTACAATGAAAAAGGCATGCCCATCGACCCCGATCGCCCGGCGGGCGGCCCGCGTCGGGTGAAAGGCCCGGGCCGGCCGCCTCCGTGGGTGACCCGGGGGGGGGGAGGGACGCGTAGACAGGACCGGAACGATACACGGTCCGATACAAGGTCCGATAACAGGTCCGAGAACCGGCCAGACTTTCAAAACAACCACCGAGGCTCGAATCCCAGGGAAGACAGTTCTGACAGTTCTTCGGAAAGTATCCCTCCCGGTGGTCTTCGCGGGTTCCGGGATTCCCGAACGCGGCGGGCGATTCGCGAGGCCGAGAAAACCGGCAGGGGCGGCCGCGGCAACACGGCGAACCACAGCGGGTCGTTCTACGGCGGGGTTCGGCGGGGACGGGGGGGGCGGGGACGGGGGGGCGCGAGTGCAGACACGGAGGGGAGTGGCTCTAGAAGCGAAGGGCCTGCGATGGATAATAAGTAGGCGAGGTACAGGCAGTCGGTTGGGCGCTGCGGGTTCGTAAATGTTTTAGTCCCTCGAAAAAGTGCGCTTTTCCTGGGATGTCGTGAAATCGCCCCCCTCCCTCCGAAAGGGCACTCTTCGCCGCGCCCACCGTGCCGCGTGCGAAGTCCGTCGCCCGCGGTTGCATTCGGTAAATCGTTAAGCGCGTTTCTGGTCGCGGGTACGTCCGTACGGCGCGAAATTAATGACGGGGTGACCCTCAACGCGCGCGATGGGCTCAAAAAAGTAACAATGGTGATTTCAAGGCTTGAATGCGTTTTTACGAATCGCCGGGTCGAGGCGTGCGTGAGTCACTCAACCAGTCGATCGAAGGGTGTGTCACGCAAAACTCCTCAAGTGGTGTTTGTGCACCAAATGCGTGGCGCGTGTGCAAGAAAAGGTTGAAAAAGCTAACGGAAAAGCATAAATAATACCCCTGAGGTCCTTCTCAGAGGCGATGGTTGTTAAATTGAAAAACCGAAAACTACACCTTGAATGTCCACTTCTACGCGCTCGCACTGATGCGCGTTTCTTCACTGAGTTTTGCAGAAGTTGACTTGTCGAGGCAATGTCCTTGAGATGTGTGTCTTACGACGAGCTCGATTCTGCAAGAATATTTCAAAGAAGACGTCGGGAACATGCTTTAGGTACCCCTGAGCTTGATGCGCGATGGCTTTGGACGATAAATATTTTGAGGAAAGGAAGGTCGGTCAGCCAAAATCAGGTCCCAACCACGATCGACCTCGCGGCTATGATGTCACCCGTTCGAACGAAGTACCCCAGAAGAATTGGACCAACGCCAGAAGACACCATGTCGATTGGTTGCACGGTCCCGATTTTGCGATGATGCCCTAACGACGACATGGCGAGCCTCCCCGTACGCGCGGGGCTGTGTTTCGCGGTGGATTATCGGACCGTTCGATGCCGAATCCCGAGCTACACCCACCCCGTACGCTTCGTTATCCAGTTCGTTCGAGCCCGAGAGAGTCGGGAAGTGTTCTTGGGTATGCCTTACCTGTGTCCAAGCCTTTCTTTGCGTGTTTCCGTGGTCAAATCAGACGGAGATGGGTCCTATCCACTCGTCCGATGATGGTGTCGATTTCGTTGGACAACCAATCGCCGCCGAAAACCGCACACAACGATGGACGTTTGACAGTCAAACCCGTGAGCGCGATACGTTACCGCCCCCCCTCGACCGGTTCCCGTGACAAAACACGCTTATCAAGTCAATAGCCGAGCGGATTTCGCGATGGTCGCGTACCCACGCGCTGGTGCGAGTGCTTCCCCGTCGCCAACCGCGTCGACGATTTTCCTTCCCAAAAGTCGAATTTATACCCGCACAATTAGTCTGTGAAAGAAGAAATCATTTGACCGTCTAATTCATGAGTTATTACAAACCGTAGGCGCCCAACCGACTGATACTGCGGAGTATTCGCCCGACTCGGACGACGAGTTCTCCAGGCAAAGAAGTCCCTGCTGAGGGGTCTCACTTCTGGCCGCGCGCAGCCGCGTCGGTGCGCAGTGCAGTTCATGGAGTCCGCGGCGTCATCACCGAATACATGGGACGCTTTGGTGGTTTCCGAGGAATTAGGCGCGTTCCGAATGGATCGTTTTTCCTTGGACACCGCGATGGTGACGTGAGGCAACGAATGATCAATCCTTTCCCCCAGATCTTGGCTTCATGCAATGAACCAGGCGCGTGCCTGGCGTCATCTTGCCGTTTGCGGCGGCGATGTCGGGGCGAACACCGCGAGAGGTGGGGAGTAAGGCTAACCGGAAGGACTCGGGAAAGAACGGCGAATCACGTGAGCCGAAGGTGAGCAAGGACGCGGCGACGCTTTTCGGGGGCCTCGTTATCGCTCGATCTCGAAGAAAGGGAAAGAGGTGGTGCCGGATCCAAACGACGACGACACGAGGACCACCGGGAATGACAGTGATTCCGCACGTGCTGACGCGAAGCTCACTGAGTTCACCAACGTGATCGGGTGCGATGACCTGGACGTGGCTCAAGTCTTCCTCGACCAGTATGGCGGTGACGTCGCCGACGCGTTGGAGGCGGCGTTTTTCGACGACGGCGACGACGACGAATGGGAGACGTATTCCGCACGTCCCGGCGGCACCGCGGTTGCGGCGGCTTTCGAGCACGACGACGACGACGGGGAGACGGATTCCGCAGCGGTTGCGGCGGCTTTCGAGCGCGACGAAAACGAACGGGATTTGCAGGAGAGGCTCCAGGCATTCGTGGGAGCATTTCTCGTCAAGTACCCTGACCTGAAACCCGCGGTCTTGACCTGGGTTCCGAAGATACTACTTGGCACGTCTATTTCAGCCAAGATAGTGGACGAAATTCTGAAACGCTTAGGCAGACTCGGTGCGTTCATAGAAGCGTTTCTCGAGGAGTTCCCTGAACTGAAAGACAGGCTCATGGCGCGGTTTGCGATGATACTGAAATGCGCGCCTGTTTCTGCCAAGGTTGCTGAGGCGGAAGCGTTTGTTGCGGATGTTGTGAAACGTTTTGACGCCGGCGACTTTGTCGGCGCGGGCACGAATGTAGCCGGCGCTTTGCTGTGTGACGGCGCTACTTGGACTCTTTGCCCGTATTCGTGGGTGCGTCACTCCGACGCCAACGTGACTTTCGAAAGAAGCAAAATCCAGGTCGGTCCCCCGGACCACAAAGCTCCGTTCGCGAGGCTAACGTATTCGTGGACCCCAGGGTGGCCTAAATACAAAAGCTGCCGGACACACGAGGGCGCGACGAACTTCCTCGCGATGGTGCGCAAACGAGCAGATTCTTTCTGGAACGTATTCGACTCTGAGTGGGATGGCGTATTCCACGCCTTTGACGTGCTTGCGCGTGTGTTGCACAAGGAAGACCAGTACACGTTCACGAAAAACCGCAGAACAGGCAAAGTACAGAAGTCCCTGGTTTGCCCTGGATGGCCAGGCAAAGCTGAAGCCTCTGTGCATCTCACTATGGACCTCGCGTTCAACTTCCCGCTCGACTACGACAACGTGTTCCCGCAAGGCGTCGCCGTGAACAAATTTTACAAGAAACGCGCCAAGGCGAACGGATGGAAGGTGGGGATGCTATCGGCCAAAATCCGCAGAGCCGGAGGTATCGACCCTAACTTGACCAAGTACAACGGCACACAGGAAAAGGGTATCGACGTCTGGGGAATCGGGTTTTCGATCAACGAGCACTACATGTACTTCAACACCCCGTCGACCGGGACTGGCGACACGATTTGGGGACGCGCCGCCGCGTTTCAAGGTGGGCCGCAGTACGCCGCGGTCACGGTGACCGAGCAAGCGAACTTCTTTCGCATGTTGGAACTCCAGGAGTTCATTTCGTATGGTGAATGCGCGTTCGCGGGCAACCCGGTCACACCCCAGCTGCTGCGCGAGGCGGCGATCTACATGAGCAACGGCGGGTTAGCGGCTGACCGCGAGGCCAGTGCGCAAAAAAAAAGGACACCAGGGCGAAGCGCGACCCCGACCTCGACGGCGAAGCGCGAAGACGCGCGGCGATCAGCGTCAGCCTCAGCGACGCGGCGCGACAAAAGGGGGAGAGGCAAGGTACGCTGGTTCACGTTAGCGAATACAAAGACGGCAGTTTCAAGTACGACTACAAAAACGCCATCGGTCCCGGTGGAACTCGTACCGGTGTTGACTTCCGAAAATACGGAATGCGAAGCGAGCCCGAAGCTGCTGTGGCGCCAAACTTGGCGCTAACCGAAAAGGGGTACCCTGTGGTAAACGAAGTGTGGATCAAGAAGCACCCGGATGCCGTAGCCGAAGCGACGAAAGCGCTGGAGAGGCTGAAATAAAAACATAAATCATTTTTTCCTGCGCTGACCATTCCTGAGCAGATCCTCGTTTTGTCCAACTCGTCCCTGTCTCGCCTGTCACAACTGGGGTGCTACGCGTTCGCGAAAGCGGGAGTCGTCCCCGAGTTGGTGCACCGCGGGAACGCGGATCCGTTGTCGTGGTTCGCGTGGCGGGCGGTGACGGGGGGTTGGCGGGTGGCGGGTCGCAAATAACACACAATGGCGGGTGCCCTAAACCGCCGCTCACGAGGCGGTGTTTCCGAGGACAACGGGGATACGCCCTCGAAGGCGTCATCCCGGGGCGGTACGGACGACGGCGGCGGCGCCACAATCGCGTCCGGGACGCACTGGGAAACCCCCGAGGTTCTGGCGGCGATGGGGGACGAGGATTTCGGGCGCGCGGTGGATCGAAGCGCTGCTTCGCATCGCAAGATCTTCAAGAACCAGGAAAAGAACTGGGCCCTGGTGCGTCTGCGAGTGAACCTGCAGCCCGCCCGGGCAGCCGGGGACCTTGTTAAACAAGGCGCCGCCGGGCTTTTCCGCCAAGACGCCAAGCAAGTAGTGAACTTGAACTTCGCGTGCAACGAGGGGGAATTTCTGCGCAACGCGAAACATGGCGAGCCGGTTACCTCCGTCGTTTTCAAAAGGTTTGGCCAGCCGAAAAAGGCCGCCGATAAAAAAGACGCCGGCGCGAAACAGCAGGTCACGCAGCACGTGTTACCGGCCGTCAAGAACGTCCCCAAGTACACCGCGTACCAGTACAGCGCTAACGGGAACGCCAAGTTGGACGAGGACCAGCCGAAGCGCAGACTTCTGTACGCGGACGGCGAGGGTGAAATGAGAGCCGCGAGTGACGACGAGGTTTCCACGAGCGAGGACACGGAGGACGAGGCTGTTTTGGAGGCTGCTAGAAAAACAGGAAGTCCTTTTAAAACTGGCGGGAAGGGAAGCTCTCAGGACCCTTCCACACAAAAGATGACCTACTCCATGCGCGCCGCTGAGGCGCGGCGGCGGCGCGAGGACGCGGTGGCGTTTGCCGCCGCTGGCACGGAGTGGGCCCCGGCGAACGATTACTTGTTGTTCGCGCTTACCTCGAGTTTAGGGGAAACCGCGCGGGCGATTGAAAGCATCTCCGCGGTGTTGGGGATAAAAGCGATGACCTTGAGAGCGCGACTTTTGCTGCTGAATGAGACTGGTGATGGAGGTGGTAGTGGAGGTGGTAATGCAGGTGGTGCGACGCGACACTCCGACGGTATGGACCACGACGGCGCGGCCGCACACACAAAAAAAGAAACAACCGATTCCCCGAAACAGTCCGTCCTCAACACGAACAAAAACATCCTCTCCCTGGCCGCTGTTTACGCACAAGCGAAAACCGCGGTCGCGAACGGCGTCACCGCGCACGCGGAGTGGAGGGAACTCGCCATGACCGCGGCGGAGTCGGTGCGCAGGAACCGTTTGGAACGCGCGGGGTTGTTGATCAGGTACGTATTTTATTTCCAAATCCTGACACACTGTTTGCCGATTGTCCGCCCGTAATTACTCACGTAACATTACGAAAGACTGACACTTTTCTTTTATTTATCTCAGCGTCGATTTGACGGGGGACGACGAACACGTGGGCGCCGGCGTCGGCGGGAGTAACGACTCATCGAATAACTCATCGAAAAGAAACACCAGAGGCGTGAACGACGACTTCGCGGGCATGCTTCGCGTCGTCCCGAAAGCGGACCCGGAGGATGACGACGGCGAAGGCGACTTGGACGGCGGCGACGACGCGGTACCTCCCGGAGCTAGTCCCGGAGCCGGGCCGTGTAACCTGGGAAATCCGGGCGCCCCCGGAAACGCGCGTGGTGGTAACAACTCCAAAAACGAAAACAACTCCGTCGCCGCCGTGAACGCGGCGGAGCGCCAACGATTGAACGTGTGGAACCTCACCGCGTGGCGTTTCCTGGTGCTTTCCGGGGACATCCACGGCCTGGACCGCGGTACTGACGCCTTGCGCGCTCACGGCAGAACCGGGAACGACTCGCAACACGAGTTCCACTTCCACGACCAAACCGTGGACGTGGCGGTTGATTCTTTCCGCACGCTGTTTTGTAAACGATGCCACACCTACGTACGTATGGCTGGGCTTTCCCAAATCCAGGCACACTGTTTGATGCCTTGTATGGAGTGCAGTCTTACCACTAGAATACGAGCAACAGAGGACAAGCTGTTTGCCCACTGTGCATAAATCGCCCAACACAAGACTCAAGACTGACTCTTTTCGTGTAACACTCACAGGACTGCCCGTTACACGAAACCCACCACAAGCAACAACGCGTTGTCAAGGTTGACCTCGACGCGGGGAGTTTCCCGCACAAGGTACGGAACTTTTCCACCCAACTCGTTCCGCCGGTACCCGATTGCGCATACTCGTCCTGCGAAGGGACTACTACCTCTGACTGTTTACGTAATACACATCACGACCGACTGACACTTTCGGCGTTAATCGTCTCAGCTCGTCGATAAAACAAACGACGACGACGACGACGATGACGGGTGCGTTTTACTTCCCGAGCCGTGTTCCAACGGGTGCTGGGTCAGCGCGTCGAAAACGCACGCCGCCGCCGCAGTGCTTCACTGGAACCCGCTCGAGTTCCGTTTGGAAGGAACGACGCGATTTTTGAGGAACACGGATGGGAACCGGGAAGGGGAGACTGGAGTCCGTACTCCTTTCACGGATTACTCGCAGAGGGTCAACGGCGGCGTGCGCTGGAGCGTGTTTGAGGAATCGTTTTACCAGAAACTCCGGGTGGTGTATGACCAGGAAACGGACACTGGGGCGACGCCGTGCGCCATCGCCAGGGCGCTGTGCGGGCCGAGTTGCGCGAGCGTGTGCACGAGGTTGCGGTTCGACATCGCGAGCGAAGCGTTTGCGTGCGCTTCAAAACGAAAAGCAAAAGGCGGCGGCGACGACGGCAGCGACGACGAGTACAGCGACCCGCGCGCGCGAGGCCGGTGGGGAGGCAAGAGGAAAGCGAGTTCGTCGCGGAGAAAGAAAACCAACGCCACGATTAAGCGTCGGATGCAAAACAACACAAACGCCGAGGCGGTGGCGATGCAGTACCTGCCGTGCGAGTGTTGCGCCCCCGGCGAGGACGGGAAGGCGCGTATTGGGCGTTTCACCAAATCCCGCCTCCCTGTTTCACCGAAGCTGGTGACTGTTCGGACCGATTACTCTGACTGTTTGTCCATACGTCGTCCAATACACGCCCAACAGGGACTGACACTTTCTTTTTACAATTCGAAGCCGGGCGGCGGGTGCGACGTGAAAGGTACGGCCTTGGCCTTTTCCCGAATCAAAGCCTCCCTGTTTTCCCAGGTAAAGACTGACCCTTTGCTTTGTTTCACCTATCAAGGCGGGTGCTCGTGTGTTCGTGACGGGAACTTCTGCGAAATCTGGTGCGGCTGTTCCGGCCGGTGCGGCAACGACTTCACGGGATGCAACTGCAAAACCGCGTGTAACAGCCGGGCGTGTCCGTGCGTCGCCGCGAACCGGGAGTGCGACCCCGACCTGTGCAAGCGGTGCGCGTACACGTGCGAGGTCGCGACGCACGCCCGGCGGGACGGGTGGCCGTGGAAAGAACTGTGCATGCCGGTACGTATCTTACTTCCCAAATCCAAAGCCTCTGTGACTGTTTACTGTTTACTACACACATCTCAAGTGCGCTGTTTGCCGATTGTCCAGAGTACACGACTGTTTGCCCACTGTATAAATCGCCCAATACAGTACACCCATACTCGTACTCGCCGACTCGCCGACTGCCCTTTTCTTAAACCTATTTCCCAGGTACCTCCCCCCCCTCCCCCCCCGACCGAGCCCACGCGCGTAAAACTTCGCCCAACCGAGATGTGCGACAACATGAAACTCACGTTGCACCGCCGGAAACACGTGCAGGTACGGCCTCGGGCGTTTCCCAAATCCTGACAAACAGTTTGCCGATTGTCCAGAGTAAGTACGTAATACACATTAAGAAAGACTGACACCTTGCTTTTTTGCAATCAGATGGGTTTATCGGGCGTGGCTGGGTGGGGCGCTTTTCTGCGGGACGGGGCGTCGAAAAACGAGATGATCGGCGAGTACACCGGCGAAATAATCGGCCAGGAAGAAGCGGACCGTCGAGGGAAGGTGTACGACGTTAATTACCAGCTCTCGTTTCTGTTCAATCTGAACGACAAGTTCGTGTTGGACGGGCACGCGCTGGGGAACAAGCTGAAGGTGCGTATTGGGCCTTGCACCAAATCCCGGACGACTGGTTTATCTCTCCGCTGGCAACTGTTTGTCCATACATCGCCCAATACATGACTGACTTTGTTTCTTCACAATCCCAGTTCATCAATCACAGCGAAACCCCGAACTGCGTACCCAAAGTGTTGATGTGCCGCGGCGAACACCGGTACGTATCGGGGCTTTCCCAAATCCCGACACACTTTGGAGGCCCGGAACCGCCAGACTGTTTACTCATACAAGTTACGAACGACTGACCCTTTTCTTTCTCAATCGCAGAATCGGGATGTTCGCGCTTCGCGACGTCGCGCCGGGCGAGGAGCTGTTTTTCGATTACCGGTACGAAAAAGAAAAAGCCCCGGAGTGGGTGGATTTCGATTTCGACAAACAGGGGGGGGAGAGGCGAGTGAGTGAGGGTTGTACTTGAGGGGTACGTGTGCAAATAGTCATCCACTCATAGTCTATCATTTAAAAAATCAAAAGCTGCAACCTCCTCTCTCTTCCTCATTTCCCGTTTTTCTCCTTCAGCGCCGCTTGCGCAGCTGCGAGCCGCGCGATCGGCACGCGGAAGGGCGAGCACGAGACGTAGTCAAGCCTGGTTCGGTGGAAGAAATCCACCGAGGACGGATCGCCGCCGTGTTCGCCGCAGATGCCAATTTTCAAATCCGGGCGCGCACTCCGTCCTTTTTTAACGCTCATCTCGATGAGCTGCCCGACCCCCTCCTGGTCAAGCACCTGGAACGGGTCATGTTTCAGAATACCTTGTTCCAGATAGGTGGGCAGGAACTTCGACACGTCGTCTCGAGAGTACCCAAAAGTCATCTGCGTAAGGTCGTTCGTGCCGAAGGAAAAGAACTCGGCGCCCGCGGACGCGATTTGGTCGGAAACGAGCGCCGCCCTCGGAATCTCAATCATCGTGCCGACGCGGTAGTTGACGACGATTTCGGTGGACTCAAACACTTCGGCGGCGGTCGTGCGTATCATCTGTATCTGGTGCGTCAGCTCCGTGGTGGTACCCACGAGGGGGACCATTATATCCGGAAAAACCGACCCGCCGCTTTTCTGGTGCGCGCAAGCGGCTTGGAAAATCGCGCGCACTTGCTGCGATTGTAAAAGAAAAGGGTCAGTCTTGTTTGGGCAAACAGTGTTTGGATTTTGGAAATACAACGTACCATCTTTCCAATTTCGGGATAGGTAATCGCGAGCCGGCACCCGCGGAACCCGAGCATGGGGTTGACTTCCGTGAGCTTTTCGATTCTCTCCACGATTTCGTTTTCGTCCGTCCCGGTGTCCTGCGCCAGAAGAGCCACGATTTCGTCCAAGTCGCCGTCAGGGAGGAACTCGTGAAGAGGCGGGTCCAACAACCGAATCGTGACTGGGAGGCCGTCCATCGCGGCGAAAATGCCGGCGAAGTCGGTGCGCTTACGATGGGTAAAACAAAGTGTCAGTCTTGTATATCGCGATGTATTGTACGATGTATGGACAAACAGTCAGGGTAATCGGTCCGAACAGTCACCAGCTTCGGTAAAACAGTCGGCTGGATTTGGGAAAGGTCCAAGGCCGTACCTGGAAAGGTAATAGGTCGTCAAGCGCGGATTGCCGGTCCGTCGTGTTACCCGCCATGATCATCCGCCTCACGGTTTTCAAACGCTCGCCGGACCCGAAGAACATGTGTTCCGTCCGAACAAGCCCTAAGCCTTCCGCGCCGTTTTCCCGAGCCACTTTCGCGTCCTCCGGCGTGTCCGCGTTCGCCAGGACTTTCAACCGCCGTTCCGCGTCCACCCTGAGATGAAAGAAAACAAAGTGTCAGTCTTTCGGGCCATGTGTCCTTATCGTAATTACGGGCGGACAACCGGCAAAACGGCCGGTGTGTCGGATTTGGGAAACAAACGACCAATACGTACCATGACATGAACAAACCGAGGTCTCCCGAAATCGCGGCTGGCGCCAGTTCCGCGGCGCCGCGAATCACCTCCCCGGTCGTGCCGTTCAAAGAAACCCAGTCCCCTTCGTGAAGCTTCACGCCCCCCAAGGAAAGCCACCGGTTGGTTTCGTCCACCACGAGCTCGGAGCACCCGGAAACGCAGGTTTTTCCCCAGCCCCGCGCCACGACCGCGGCGTGCGATGTCATGCCTCCCCGCGCGGTGAGGATACCCTCGGAGGCGTGCATGCCTCCCACGTCTTCGGGGGAGGTCTCGACGCGGACCAAAATACACTGAAGGAAAACAAAAACGTCAGTCTTTCGGGCCATGTGTACGAGGGATTGGACAGGGTACCGGGGTATGACTTCGTAACTGTTACCAGTACGTCAGTGAATGTTACTAGTCATACATTAGCACTACATCAGGGGTAGGAAACAGTCGTGCGCTTTGGATTTTGGAAAGGCCGTACCTTCTTGCCTTGCGCGTGAAGCGTCTCGGCGGTTTCGGTGTCGAACACGACCTGGCCGACCGCCGCGCCCTGGGATTGTAAAATAAAAGTGTCAGTTCCGTATGCGCAAACGTGGAGGCGGGATTTGGGAAACGCGCAACACGTACCGGCGACGCGGGCAGCCCTACTCCGATCACGTCGTTTGCGTAAAGCGCCTCGTCCTTGAACTGCGGATGCAACATCTGGTCGATGTGCGTGGGTTCCACTAAGTTAATGGCGTCGGTTTTTGTGATCATCCCGTCTAAGGTAAAAAAAAGAAAGTGTCAGTCTTTCGGGCCATGTTCGTAACTTGTATGAGGGATTGGTGGCAGGACTTTCTGACTGTACTACATACAGCAGCACGTCCATCAGGGGCTTGAAACAGTGTCAGGATTTGGGAAAGGCCCAATACGTACCTTGCACCAGATCCACCGCGATTTTCACCGCGCTAACCCCCGTGCGCTTGCCGCTTCGCGTTTGCAACATGTACAGCTTCCCCTCCTGCACCGTGAACTCGATGTCCTGCATATCCCGGTAGTGCTTTTCAAGGAGCTGCGTATTCTTGACTAACCCCGCGTACGCCTCTGGTAAAGCGTTGGCCATAGTAAGAATGTCCTCCGGGGTTCGAATCCCTGCCACGACGTCCTCGCCTTGCGCGTTTACCAGGTACTCGCCGTCTTGCGATGGGTAAAACAAAGCGTCAGTGTTGTATATCGCGATGCATGGACAAACAGTCACCAGCTTCGGTAAAACAGTCAAACAGTGTGTCCGCGGGATTTGGGTTGGGTTGGTATTTACGCACAAAGAAGGTTCTCGCCCGTCGAAGGGTTCCTGGTGAAACACACCCCCGTGCCGCTCGTCTCGCCCATGTTCCCGAAAACCATCGCCTGCACGGTAACCGCGGTTCCTTTCAAGCCCGTGATTTGGTTAATGGACATGTACTTCTTCGCGCGGTCGCTGTTCCAGGAGTCAAACACGGCGAAGGCGGCGAGTTTCATTTGCGCGAGCGGGTCTTGCGGGAATTGAACCCCGGCGGTTTCGTACACCAGCTTGTACTGCTTAACCAGCTCCCGCAAGTCTTTGGCGGTGAGTTCGTTGTCATTCACGACGCCTTTTTCTCGCTTCAGCTGGTCGATTTTTGACTCGAACAAGTTGTGCGGAATCCCCATCACCACGTCGCCGTACATGTCCAGGAACCTTCGGTAACTGTTTTGTGTAAAAGAAAAGTGTCAGTCTTTCGTAATGTATATGAGTAATTACTCTGGACAATCGGCAAACAGTGTGCCTGGATTTGGGAAATACAAGACGTACGAGTCGAAGGCGAACTTTTCGCCCGCTTTCGCGGCGAGGCCTTCCACGACTAAGTCGTTCAAGCCTAGGTTCAAAACCGTGTCCATCATGCCGGGCATGGACACGGCGGCGCCTGAGCGCACGGAAAGCAGTAACGGGTTGGCAGGGTCGCCCAAGGTCTTGCCCATGCACTTCTCCACGAACTTCAAGGACACGAGCATCTCTTCCCACGCCCCGGTTGGGAGCTGTGAGTCGTTCTCGTGGAACTGCGCACACACCTCGGTGGTCACGGTGAACCCGGCGGGGACGGACAGGCCGATGGCGCTCATCTCCGCCAAATTGGCGCCTTTGCCGCCCAGAAGCGACTTCATGCTCGCGTCGCCATCCGCGGTGCCGTCGCCGAACACGAACACTTGTTTCGTGGAGGGGGGGGCCTCCGTCACCGCTTTCGCGACGACCCGGAAGGCATGCGCGCGGTTACGAGTTCCGGTGGGCTGGTTCTGGAGAAAGGAGGGGAAGAAGTGGGGAAGAAGGGGTCAGACATTATGTTTGCGTACGTTCGACGCCTGCCACCGACGTACATCCAACGTCACGCGGCGCGTCATCCGCTTGTCGTAGCGAAGTCGTGCCGTCGTCCGAGTCGGATTAATGGAAGAACAAATGAAGAACAAACAACGACAGGTAGATCTCGCGCGGGATCGTGACGTACCCTGCGGCGGAGCGCGGCCGTGGGCCGGGCACCGAGGGGTGCCGCGACGGGGTGGGCGGACATCGGCGAAGCCAAAAATACGAGAAAAATGGGGTGCGGCGCGGCGAGGGCGCGCGTATCTCTGATGAGGTAGCCAGGTGCGTCCGAGAAAAGCGCCGACGCACTGCAGAGACCAAAACGAGGTTGCCGAGGCCAATTTTCAGAGTTTTCAATTGTGTCGGACTGTTTACCTGTTCCAATGAAACGAAAACGCGTCGAGGAAGTGAAAATAGGACATAAAAATGGTTCCTCGAGTCAGCAAATTCGTCCTCGGCAACCGGGTGCCAATTTTTTTGAGTACAAAAGCGAAGTTAACGTCTCTCGCCGCGTCGTCGTCCATCCTCCCCCCCTACGTCGCCGGCACGTGAAGTGCGTTTGCGCCGCACATACCCGGGTTTACCGTAAACACCACCCCGGTGGTTCCCGATAGAAGTTCATCCAACATCTGGTGAAGTACCCCCCACGGGGAACACCGCGAATCGTTCGTGTCGGTTTCGGCGCTTTTATTGTTTCGAAACGCGTTTCTCAACTCGAGTTCGCGGCGATGAAACCAAACGACACCCAGCGCGGCGGCGCAGACGATTATTAAAGGTGCAACCGCAAACACAAAGAAAAGTCGTGACGCCTTGCCACGCCTCTTTACGGGTTCCGTGCTTGTCCCGGCTTCGGTGTCCCCAAACTTTTTATTACCCGCTTTCGCGTCGTCGAGCGCGGCGCGCGGTTTTTGGGTATCGTTTTCAAGAGATTCAACAACTGATTCCAAAAAATCCCCCGACGTCGCCGCCGCCGCGTCCGAAAGCGTCTTCACTTTTTGATTTGTCACCCTGAGCGACGCGTCAACAAGCGCCAGCTCGGTTTTGGTGTCGAGAAGTTCCGCCCGTATCAACTCGTCCAAAGCCTCGGATTTTTTTTGTACTCCCCGAACCGCGTCGCCGCGTCCGCTAACTCGGCCGCCGCTTGAAACGCTTTTGCCGTCGAAGTTCTTTTTGTTGTACGCCTCGGCTTGTAGTGCTTTTAGCTCAAGTTCGACTTTGTTCTGTTCAACGTCAACTAAGGCCTTTTTAGTCACCCTAAGCTCTTCGGATAAAAGCTCCAGGTCGACGTACAAAGCCGCGGCGACACTATTCTTTTCTTTTTCTGGAGAAGCGTCTGTACCCGACGCGCGCCGCGCCAGCGCCGCGTTTTCTTCCGCAATCGCGGCGTTTCGCGACGCTTGGCACGACAGGACATGCGCTTTCAAAAACCTGACCCGCGACGCAAGGTCGGTCACGGATTTCTCAGCCCGCTGCAGCTTCAAACGTGTCTCCTCTTCGCGGCTTGAACCCTCGAGACACTCGTTTCGCGCCGCGACCGATTGCGTCTCCATCGCGGCCAGTTTCGCGGTCAAAGCCTGGAACGTATCTTTTTGTGTGTCGAGCGGCGTCTGGAACAAACGCGCGCGTGGTTGCGTTGTAGGGCTGATTATACCGGGCTGCTTTTCAGGGCTGTTTACAAAGGGCTGCTTTACAGGCGACACGTTTTCCGATGACAACGTGGAGGTTAATGTTGGTGCTTCATCGCGTTCGGGTGTGCCATTCGCGGCGCTCGTTCTTGCGTTCGTTCCGCTCGGTTTCGGCTCGCCGCGCAACGCAGGCGTGGTCGGCGCGTCCACGGAGTGGTCCAGACGTTTAGGCGCCAAATCGGACGGGAAAGTCCTTCCCACGGGCGCATCGCCGCCACTTAAACTTCTTCGCAAGACCTCGCGAACAGGCGTGGTGGCGTCTATTTCTTTGCGCAGGGTGAGCCACCGGGAGGCGGAGAGGGAAAGCGCGCCCGTTGCGACGACGGGTAGCGGAGGCGACGCGTTTTGCGCAGACGCATTCTCAAAACCGCCGGCCAGAGTGGTCCCACTAGGTTTCCGACCGAGCATTCGCCGGCTGGTCGGTGGGACCGGCCGCGGCGCGCTTCCACGGTCTGGGCCACCAGTACCTCGCAAGAACTGGGACGACCTGACTTTGTTCAGCTCGTTCAAACGCGTGATCTCCGCGGCGACTCCGGGGGAGGTCTCGTGCGTACGCCCACCCGGTCCCATGACGCCGCGCGCTGTCTGTTTTCTACTTTTCTTCAACACGAAAAAGGCGCGAATTCAGATTTAAGTCAACACAACCTCGACCGTCACCGCGCCGTCACCCTCGTCTCGAGGCCACCCTGTGTGCTCGACGTGACACGAGTCTGGAGACGCGCGCGAGGTGCGCGTCCACCTGACTCGGCGAAGTGCCCCGCAATCTCCCGAAGGGGCGGCAAATGCAAAGTTGAAAGTCGTCGGCAAATCCAAGAGTTACCAAAAGCAACGACTGAACTTGCACTTGTGTCAATCGACAAACGCTTTTTTCTTGACCTCGTGATTCATTTCACATCGTCCTACCCTACCTCCCTGCCCTAACGCTACCCTCCCTACGACGGCACCACGCCGTCGCAGTTCAGCCTGAACCGCGCGCGTACGGTGCCTGACAGCCACTCGTCGATGAACGAGACGAGTACCCCGACTAAACCACCCGCGCACTGCTCTACGGTGCCGGTTCCGGTTACCGAGCTTCGGATCGTGGAAACGGCGAGCGCGAAAACCGCGATGGCGAGCGCGAAGGAAAACGATGACGTCAATCGCCGCGACCGTCCATCATCCTGGCGGCGCCGCGCCGCCGCTTCTGACTGGTCAATGTTCGTTCCCGCGTTGTGGTACGTCTCGTGTCGCCGTCTCGACCACCCGGGAGGACTACTTTGGAAGCTCTCAAAGTTCCTTTCCGACGGAGTTGCGAGATTTCGCCTTTTCCCCGTAGCCAAGCCCACCAGCCCGGCTACCGCGCCGGGGGTGTCGCCAAACTCGTCTTGGTCAAACTCGTCGGAACCGCTTTCGGTTTCGGTTTCAGAATATTGCGTCAGCGCCGCTCGCCGCGGCGTCCGTCCCTTCCCGGTCGTCGCAGGTTCGTTTCGTCGTTGACGTACTCTTTTGTTGCCGTGTTTCTTTCTTTCCGAAGGGAGACTTGAATTTCTTTCCCCGAAATTCGGTGGCGTGCCAGGCAACGACCCGGACGACCCGGACCGCTTTACACGCAAAGTGGCGTCCAAACGTTCGTGTGTTTCTCGCATCGCCAACTCCGTTTCTTCCCTTTCCAACTGGAACGCCGCGTCGCTCGCTCGCGCGCGTTCCACCTCAACCTCCAGGTGTCGTATCTTGGCAATCAAAACGTTTTCCTTCACCGCTTGCGTTTGCAGTTGGGCAGTCATCTCGGCGTTTACCGACGCGACGGCGGACGCGTTGAGCACGGCGGCGTCGCCCGCGACGGCGGCGGCGCGCGACGACGCGAGGGAGTCGACTAACACCGCGCAGCGCGATTTCACAGAGGCCAGCTCCGAGGTCAGCGCGTTCGTTCCGACAACCGACTCCCGTAGCTCCGCGTTCGCGGTCTCCTTAGCTTTCGCACAAGAAGCGAGGTCAGAGACGCAGACAGAAACCTCCGCGCGCGCGGAGACCAACGCGCCGCGCACGGACGCGAGCTCCGCCCTCGCCTCGCCCGCGCTTGTCTCCGCGGCCGTGACGCGTCGTTGCGAAGTCTCGTGCGCCGACTCTCGGTCCGCCACGAGCCGCGCCGCTTCCGCGAGCTGGAACCCCGTGTCTGCTTTCTGGGCATCCAGACGCGATTCAGCGCGAAGAAGCGCGCTCCTGTCTGTCGCAGCGTGTGCGCGCACCGTATCCGCGGTGGCCCGCGCGGCGAACGCATCCGCCTCGGCGGCTTCGGCTCGTTTCGTAGCCGCCGACGCGTTAGCTTGCGCGGCAAACAGCGCGTTTTGCGCGGTGACTGCGCTCATCTGTACCCGCCCCAGTTCCGTCTCCAACAAATCAACCTTGTCAACCGCCACTTGTGACCGAGACATCGCGGTTTTCTGCGCAGACGCAGTCAACTCGACAAGCGCCTGTTGCGCCTGTTCCTGTTCCCGTTCGCGACTCTCCGCGGCGACCTCCGCCACCGCGACCCTTCGTTCGGCGTCGGCGAGTTTGGTTTCCGCGCGTTGCAGGTTTTGTTTGGCATCCCTGCGTTCCTTGTCGCGCTCCACGTTCGCTGTTTCCATCTTTGTTGTCAACTCCTCCAGCCTCGCAAGCAACGTTTCCCGCTCCTCAATCAACGCCCTGGCTTGTGTTCGCTCGGTCGCGACCCTGGCATCCGCCTCGACCCGCGTGCGTTCCGCCTCCGCGGATGCTTTCGCCTCCGCGCTGGTGCTCGCCACAAGCGCCGCCCTGGCGTCCGCCAGCGCCTGCTCCGCCTCTTGTAACTCAACCTGGTGCGTATGCGCAAACACCCGCGCGTGTTCCGCTTCTTGCTCAACCAACGCGTTTGACTCTGCTTTGTACAAGCTCTGGCTGCTCTCCAAACGCCGCGTCGTTTCCGCCAAAACCGTACCGAGCGCGTCGCTTTCCATGCGAAACCGCTCCGCATCGTCGGTAGACAACTCCAGCATCTGTTCCATCTCGGCAAGCTGTTTCGTCAAAGCCTTGTTTTCCGCGGCGAGGGTATCGAGATCGGTCCGGAGGGTATCGACAAGTTTGGCGGTTTCTCCGTTTTTCTCAGTGCTTTCTTTTTGAGTGCTTTCCTCCGTCCCTTTCTTGGTAACCGCTTCCCTCAGCCGGTGCACTTCGGCCCACAAATCTTTCTCCCGCGCGAAGGACGCGGCGGTTTCGCCTTTCGCGGCGTCCACGCGGGCTTGATTCTTTTTATTTTCCAACTCGATTTGTTGCTGGTGCGCCCGCTCCGTAGACGTGCGTGTCGCCAAAAGCTTGGCAACTTCCCGTTCCAACGATGAAACCTTGGCGTGCAGGAAAACAGACGACGCGCCACCCGCGGAATCGGGTTTTGGCGGTTCAGACGAAAACGACGCCGACGCGACCGCCGCGGCTTCGGAACCCTCCACCCGGGACGGCGGCGTGGTCGGTTTCGTCTCGGTGTCAAAAGACGCTTCTTGCCTTACCTGCAGCAGTTTCATCTTTTCCGGCGTCGTAGAAATCTCCTCCTCCAACGCAACCCTAAACTCATCCGCCTGCCTCCGCGCCCCCGCCAGCTCAGCCTCCGCCTCCGCCAGCGCATCCCCCCAAACGCGCTCTTTGTCCTCCATCTCCGACTTCAAGTTTGCGAGGCTCACGATGGCGTGCGCCTGCATCTTCGCCGCGGGCGACAAAACGCCGACGCCGCTTTGGAGTTTTGCCAGAAAAGTGTCAGTAGTGTATGGTCAAACGTGGAGGCGGGCTTTGGGAAAGGCTCAATATGTACCTTTGTCGCGGCGACCTTCTTGCTGGGGACAGCCCGGGCGTGAGCGGGGGTTTCTTCGTGGATCCTATTGGTGAATCCAGTCGACCCGAGTTTCGGCTAGGCGACGGCGTCATCATGTTCACCTCGACGAAATTTTCGTCCCCGCCGAAGTTCGAGCCGAGCGACCGGCGCGCGCCGAGCTCGGTTTTCGGTTTCGTACGAGTCGGAGTCGTCGCTTTCGTGGTAGTCCCTCCCGAATCTGTTCGAGCATACGTTCCCTTCGCGGGCGAAGCCAGGACGAGTGTCAACCGGTTCCGTGATTTGGGCGTGCCCCCGGCGGTTGGCGATTTCTTCGCCGACGCCGCCGCCGCCGCCGCGGCCCGTCCATCTGCCGCGGGCGTCCACGGCAACACCCTGACGACGTTGTCGTCGTTTTTGCTCAGCGCACCACCCGGGTTGAAAAAAGGCACCGGCCCAGAGAGCCACGACCCTTCCGGTGTAGCGCCATCCGCGTCGAAGTTCGGGGTCATCATTCCCTGCGGCCACTCCGACTTCGCCGCCCACGTCAACGGAGTGGCGATGCCTTCTTGGTTACCCCTTCTGGTCACCACGAACGCGGGCGTGGCGGCGAAATGTGGGGTGCGTGTTGGCGGGAACTGGCGGTCGCCGTCAACGCCGCCATTCACGGGCGTGCCGAAGCCTTCTTCGTCCGCCTGTTTGGGGTGGGGAGGGGAGAACGAACGTGGTGAGCGGGGGAAGATCTCGGAACCAAAAGCGATCTCATGCGACTATTTCTATTTCTTGGGTGACGTACCCGTGGACTCCGGGAAGGCGTATCGTCCGCGTCCGGCCCGGACATGCCGGGCGACTTGATACCCGCCACGGAAACGTCCATCGTCACAATCGATGGGCGTCACCGCGACGGACGCGTGGCAACGCGGTGTGACCTGCGGACGTGAGGTCGAGGCGTTCATTGCCAAAAGTTTTGTTACCGTTGCTTTTGGCCAAGAGTAGGCACGACGACGACCAAATTTCCGACAGGTCTCGGAAGACACGACGTGAAACTCCGGGGGAACCGACGACCAGTGTCGGGGTGTGCGTGCGGGGTGCGCGACGGGGACTCGGTTCTCCGGGCCATGATCAGCTCCATTCCCTCGACGGACCGAAACCGCGGTCCAATAGACCTGTCCTATGCCGCGGATTTAAGGGACGCGGCACCGCATCTGCCGAGTGGGAAGATTAGCAACCTGACCGCGAAAAAACTTCGCGCGGAGATTCGGTCGCGGAAACGAACCGAAGCGCGTACTGGGGTAACTGCGGTACCACCACCCCACGCACCGGAAGCGTGGCCTCCCGAACAGTACGACCACAAATCACGAGTGCCGAAACTGCGAGAACAGTACTTCGAGCACGACCAAGGCGAAGGTACGGGGATTTGCGTTGAGGATTTTACACTTCGGGTTTCGGTGCCCTTTTCGTTTTCGTTTCTGCAATGCTTAATTGCGTTCTATCACATTCGACTCTCATCACGCCTCTAACACCAAGCCAAACTAACCCCCCACCTCTCCACCTAAATAAAAAAAGGCAACTGGGAGTCGCGCGTGTGCGAAGAGAACCACAGGGACGTCACGAAACCGAAAATTAAGGGGAACCAAACGTTAGCGGAAGTGCATCTCGGGCGGTTCCAAAACCGCGCGGCGGACGGCGACGGCGGGAGAGGAGTTAGCGAGTGGTCCGACGCGGACGCGAACAGGAAGTCGAACCTGCACTCCGGCCGTTTCCAGAAACGGTCCGGTGCCCGGTTAGTGACTAAGTTCGAGCCACGACGGAATTTCGTCGGGTACGGCCGTGGGCGTGGCGAGGTTGTGGCGGAGGAACCGGTTAGTGATTGGGAGACGGGCGAAGCCGACACCGTAAATTCCCAAACTACTCTTCCGCCGCCCGCCGCGAGTTCAAACGATGTCGTCGACGAATGGATCCAAAACGAGTACCATGAAAGGGACCCGAATTTCATGGACCCTGAGTTGTTAGCCAAGTTTCGCTTGAACCGAAGAAATGCCACGGAAATGGAAGCCGCGGCGATGAAGGAAAGGGTGGGGCGGCTGAGCGGGACGGTTCGCGTGCACGCAGATAGCAAGTATCCCCCGAAAAAACAAAGGGAGCAAAACAGTCGTCCGAAAACGCCCTGCTACGCGGAACCCGAACCGGTCTGGAAACCCGTGGACCGAGCCTTAATCACACAGGCGCTGGCCGTGCCTTGGGGAACCCTGGGAAACGTCCGCGCGGTGCCCACCGGTGCAGGGGTCTCGGCGCGGCCGGGAACCCGAAACGCGGTCGTCACGTCCGCCGCGGAGAGGTGGGACGTTTTGGATTTGGACTTTTCAAAGGCGCGCGTTTCGGGCGGAGACGGGGAAGCCGGTAACGCGTATGAGAAAACAGACTGCAGTGCACTGCGGTCAACAGAACACAACAAGGTCTCTACGTCACAGCCTAAAAAACCAAAGACCGTCACGAAAAGCGTTTCGTACATCGGCAAGCAAAGCCACCACGTGGAGTTCGGAAACACGCGCGGTGTGTGTGCTGTTGTTAAAAAAATCAAAGCGCCCGCGCCGGCCAAACAAGAAGAGCTTAAACGAAACCCGCCGCCAAAACCCGCGGTGGCGTTGCACCGGTCTTATTTGGAAATAGACGGGCTTTCAGCGTACGTTCTGCTAGACATGCGAGCTAGGGACGAGGCTTTGTTACCAACAGACAGACACGCAAACGCACCGCCACGAACCGGCGCGCCGCGTAGGGTGAAGTACTTTGACCACCGCGCAGGGCGGGTTCGGGGGGACTTGCACCGGAATGTTGGTGAAAACGCGACTAGTGACCCGGAGCAAAACATCGCGAACAAGTGGACGGTTGTCGAAAAGAAAGCACCTGCTGATTTGCAAGATCTGGAAACAAGAGCTGGAGATGTACACAAATACGAAAAAACCACGCGGCCCACGAAACCCGCGGTGCGTATCAAGGGACGCGCCGCGCTCGAAGCGCGGAAACGAGACTTTCCGTACGGACCGTGTACTTTTTAGGGGATGTACCGAAGGTATTTGTCAACGTGGTCTATCGTCTAACTCTTGCAGCGTATCTGACTCTCATCTTACTCGCCGATGCCGAAGTAGCCGCGGATGGTGAACGGTTCTTGCTTGATCTCCGGCTCTTGCTTGATCTCGGGCTCGAGCTTGGCCTCGGGTTCTTGCTTGATCTCGGGCGAACTCTCCGGCTCGCGCTTGACCTGCTTCGAACTCGGCGGATCCGCGCGTGGCGTTTTGCACGCCGCGCAGTAGCGTTTCAGCTTGCCGTGAGGGCAAGGGTTGCAGGCAACGCAGGCGTATTTCCGCTTGCCGTGCGGACAGGGGTTGCATTTCGTGCAGTTGCTCTTCTGCTTACCGTGGGGGAAAGGGTTGCCCACCGTGCAGCCGTGTTTCACCTTCCCGTGCGGGCAGGGGCTGCACTCCTTGCAACTGCCTTTCCGCTTGCCGTGCGGGCAAGGGTTGCAGTACGCGCATTGACATTTCAGCCTGCCGTTCGGGCAGGGGTTGCAGTCCGCGCAGTTGCGTTTCAACTTGCCGTGAGGGCAGGTGTTGCACGCCACGCAGTTGTCTTTCAGCTTGCCGTGCGGGCATGGGTTGCACTTCACGCAGCTTTGTTTCAGCTTGCCGTGGGGGCAGGGGCTGCACACCGTGCAGATGTTTTTCCGCTTCCCGTGGGGACATGGACTGCACACCGCGCAGCTGCCTTTCACCCTCCCGTGCGAGCACCGCTTCCGGTCTCTCATTATCACCGTACGATGACCACGTCGTGCTTCTCCGCGCCTCTCGTTCTCAAAAGCCACGACGGCTCTTCACGAGAACGCGCTGTAGTTTCTGGGAGCCGCCGAAACAGTGCTTTATTTTGTCGTAGCTCGCCAGGCGTTGCTTTCGCACATAAGCGCTCGCGCTTCGTTACGGTGCACGAAGCCTGTCCTCGCAAACGTCCATGGCCACTTTAGTGGTATCTCGACTGGGCCTGTCAGCAAGTCGCGGCGTCGTTTCCGGCGCCAGCGGCGCGCCGCGCCATCGCGGTTGCCGCGCGCGCGGCGTGTCATCCCGCCCGGGTGCTTTTGGGGACGTCGGGGATAACCAAACCGTGCGGCTCGGGAGAAAGACCCTTCCGGGAAACGCGCGGTCGGGCGTGTGTCCGGATTCCGCCGATCGCGTCGTTTCAATTCGCGACAGTTCGACTGCCGCACCACGCGCGTACGCCGAGTCACTGATCCGCGTGGTGGTGGATTCCGTGGAACTGGACGACTCTCCGTTCGAGGCACCGCGAAACACGGACGACTGTTGTTCCGCGGAGGAAAACTTCCGGTCCGCGGGCGGGGAAGCGCGGCAAACGGTTCGCGTGCTCACGACCGTGTTGCGCACGATGAGTGACGGTAAGGACCGACTGCTTCCCATCGTAGCTTCTGCGCTGATATCCAACGAAAGCACAGCCCGAGAACACGACCCAGTGGACGAAAGCACACCCGACGTCGCAATAGACGAAACATACCACGACGACGACGAATACCTTTCCGAAAACGAAAACGAAAACGAAAACGAATACCAACCTGGACGTTTCGTGAAACTCGATCGTGTTCCGTATTTCTTCCACCCGCCAGACAGAGTTCCGCACCCGACATCCCGCGTGCAGTCGTTCCATGACGCGTCCGCCAACTCGCCCTCGTACGGAGGCCCTGCCGTACCCTACACCGCATGGCCGCCGCCGCCGCACCAAACACGGGGGGACCCGCTTTTGATGTGCCGCGAGTATATGTACAACTGCTTGCGTCCAAAACGACTGGAGCACGGCACTTGGCGCGGAACGCGAACCATGACCTTCCCGGGCCGCGACGGCAACGCGACGCAAGGTACCGCACCGGCCCATTCGTATGGAACCCAACACGATTCGCGTCATACCGATCGCGAAACGACGAGTTATAACTCCTCGACACTCCCAACGTTCAACGGGTACGGAAGCGACTCGAGTGGTTCTGGGATGCACCAAGACGTTTCTTTCGATTCTTCGTCCGACGATCACGACGACGCGGGTACCGACGATGAGACGCGTCTTCTTGACGTACTGGATGCGCAACTCGCGTTGGAGCAGTTGGTCACGAACACAGAGGGGCGGTTGTACGACGCTCGGAGTGAAAACCCTACACCGCGCGCGTCCGCGCCGCCGCCGTTGTCGCGACTGGAAATCGAACCCGAAGAGGTTGACGATTTGCTGAACACGTTGGAAGATTCCGTGACGAGCGAGTATTTGGTGATTGCGTGCGACGAATCCAGCGCACACCGTGGTTTGACCGCGACTCTGTGGGCGACACCCAAAGACGTTTCTCACGATTCTTCGTGCGATGCGTGCGATGATGACGACGACGAATCAAACGTTGATAACTCGCTCTCCGTTCGCCCCGTCGTTTTCGACGTGCGCGACTGGGTACGCGGATACGGTCGCCAAACAAGCAAAGGGCGGAAAGATTCGAGTCTTTCAGAGGGTCACCACTTACGCGGTGTGCGGAAAGATTCGGGTCTTCCTCTTGGTACTTCGGAAACGCGCGTCCGCGGTCTTGATTCCGTTTTAGCGCTGTGTGTGTCTTTGAAACGCGGCGTTCCGATTTTCGTGACCAAAGACGTGGCCAACAAATCCGGCGTCGCGCCAAACGCCCGGCGCAGCTCTTTCCGATCCGTCGGAAGGATGGTGAGTTTGGATGATTGGCGCCAGGTTGCGATGTTAGGTACTCGGCACGAAGCTGGCGGTGCTGCACATGCTACGAGTGCCACGAATACTCCAAGTACTTCCGTGACTCGCGGAACTTCTTCCGACGCGGTCCTTTCCTCCGACGCAATACACAACCTCGGCGAGGAAACCGACCCCGACCACGTTTCCGACCCCGACGCCCTTGATGCGTTCGACATTTTCCTGCGCTCGGCGCTTGGGAAGCTGAAGCGGAATAAAAAGGAAACACTTTTCAAAGATGACCCGTACGTGTTGCCCCCGCAGGTTCAACGGTTGGTCGACCGACGCGACCGAAAACGTTTTTCTGATACGCATACCGATTTTTTTCAGTCTCGCACCCGAGGGCCTGTTTCTTTCTTCAAAGAAGTGAAACGGTTGTGGGTTGATTGGTACAACAGGGCGAAGTGGTTCCACGACCAAATCGTGGAGTTTCGCGCGATTGCCAAAACACCCCGAGACGCGTTCCGCGTTCGGTTTTCTTGGAACATCGACTATGGAGTAACCCAAACCGACAACGCAAACGACTCGCTCGCGAGGTTGACGGGCAAGCGCGGCGACTTGTACATGAACGCGGTGGCCAAATCAGTCGGCACGCCAGGAAAAGTCACCGCGCTTGACCGACACAAGCTGGACTACATGGTTGCGCAAAGAGTAGCAACCGCGGCGGCGCTGCGACGACGCGCGATGCTGACTGAATTACGCGATGCCAAGCACACCGAGGCGGTTGCTCCTGGAGTATTTGGTGTCAAACACAGCAAGGCAATTGGTCCCGGAGTATTTAGTCCGGGAACAACTCAGGGCGACGAAACCGTCAGTCGGCAACTGGAAACCTTGCGAACGGGCGCGCACGTGTTGGTCGAGTCGCTTTTCGAAACCGAGTGGCGCGACGTGGACCCCGAGGCGCGGGTTTTGGTGACGAAATGGAAGATGGCGTTGATTGAAACGGTCGACGATGAGGACTTGATTGATGCCGAATTGTTTGAAATTGACCGGAGGTTACGCTCGATTCGAAAGGACGTGGACTTTGAAACCGCGGAGTCTGGTGCGTTACGGGAAGCATTTGACGAAACAAAAAAAGAAGAAGTCACTCCCGGCGTCGCGAGCGAAGAATTGGAGCTTGCGATTTTGCAGGACCGGTGGGAAGACGCGCAGAAGTGGCTCGGAGTTTTGACTGCGATGAACGGGCGGTGTGCGGACCACGAAGCGGTGTTCGGGAAAGAGCGGGAGTGATGAGTAGGGTTCCTGTCGAGGCGTGTTGGGACGAAAAATTAAATCCCTCCTTTTCAAGCCACGCCTTTTTTGCAAACATTTCGGACTTTCGCGTTCGTTTTTTCGTCTTTTCCTTTCCAGTCGTGCGCACGACACTCGCACTTGCCAACGCGCGTCGCCGTCGCGTTTCACCAAACGCGTTCGCCTCGAACCCACGACCTGCAAACATGTCGCAGATGGTGCGACTTCACCGTCGCCACTCCGTTGGCGACATCCACCCCGTCCCTCTCGTGCCTCGCGCGATCTGACAATGACACGACTTTCGGGCGGTTCACCTCCCGAACCAACGACGACACGCACCGCGGGTCTCCCGCAGCACTCGACTCGCATCCGCCGCTGACCCACCGCACCCACGCCTCCCAACACTTCGCCTTCATCCCATAGGAGAAAATCATGCAGAAGCGCCAGGCCGACATGGAGGAGGCCTACAGCGCGCAGGTACGTCACCCACAACGCACGCGTCATTCACAAATCCGCCTCGGGTTCGTCGTCCCCACACGATTCTGACCATTTCCTCACCTCAACTTCACCGCAGTGGGACGAAGGCAAAGGATCGCACCACCCGGATTACGACCCGCACGCGAAAGGCGTTGGGGTGGTGAAAGCCAGCCGGGAAACCGAGGAGCTTCTGAACGCCATCATCAAGGTACGACCGACGACTCCGGGTCTGCAAACACCAATCGGACGCGACACATCCCCCTCGTTCTCACGAACGCGGAAGGCGAACCGGCGAAATTTCGAGGGACGACCTTTTGCCACGCAAAAGAAGACGAAAACAAAACCACCCTCGCCCTAACACCCTCCAATCAAAACCTACCCACCTCTTCACATCTCTCACCAGAACGACGTGCGTTTGATTTACAAGAAAATCGAGGAAGGCGCGGACGTGAACTTCGTGTTCGGCGCGGCGTACGGGTGCCCGGAGGCGTACACGCCGTTGATGAGCGCGTGTCACCGCGGGCGGTTGGACGCGGCGAAAGCGTTGCTTCGAAGCGGCGCCGATCCCAACTACATGAACCTCGGCGGTGATTTAACGTTGTTCTGGGGAATCGACGGAGGCCCGGAATTAGTCAAGCTTCTTGTCGAGTACGGCGTGGATCTTGACGCGCGGAACCCGAAAGACTGGACCGCTTTAAGTTACGCTAAAGCCATGGGGAAGTACGGTTTGACCACGGAAAAAGGTACGGCGTACAGGGGCTTTCCCAAATCCAACCGCGCGCCGTTTACCGCGACTGTTCGAACGCACTACACGGTGATGATGATCATTACATACGTCACAAGTGCCATGTTTACAGCCCCTACGCGACTGCAGTACTGCAGAACATTTACTGGCGTACTCGCAACTGTTACGAACCTATACTCGCCGACTCTCGACTGACCGTTTTCTTTCCCAAAAAAAGGCATTTACCCGGAAGACGTGTTGAAGTTTTACGGCGCCACCGAGTACGGCAGCGGCCCGGAGGCGTTGGGAGTACGGTCACCTCGAGAGAGCTTCGACCCGAGCGCGGAGGACTTCTCACGAGACAGGGGGTCGTACCAGAAAGAACCGGAACACCCGTAATCATCTGGTGCGGAGGGTGTTTCGAATTTGGGAAGGCAAAAGGTGGGAAGGAAGCGCGAAGCGTCTCGCTTGCGCTCTTGTCGCTCTGGGTGTTTCTTTTCGTTTGCTCGGTTGCGTACTTCACGGAGATCTTTCTTGCTTGTTTTTTGGTTGTTGGCGATTTTTTGAGTTCTGGTGTGACTGCCTAGTAAGCTTCAGACATCAAAAAAGCGCCAGCAACATAACAAGCAACAAAGACGCGTAAAGCACACAACGCGACGAACGAAAAGAACACCGGGAGCGGAAACAGCGCAAGCGAGTTTTTTTTTCGAGATTTGAAATCACACCAATCAAAGCGAAAGCGCTATCATACCCCCGCCTCACCCCTCAACCGTCAATCGCGATGCCCGGCAGTTTCACTCCGTACGACGCCAACAGCGTTGCGAGCTCCGGGTGTTTCGCCGCTACTTGTTTCAGTTCGGAAACAACCACCCGCGTTCCTTCCTTCAGCTCTTCGCACCGCATATCCAGTTCCTCCGCCCCGAGCTCGCCCTGCGCGCTTTCGTCCGCGGGTGACCCTTTTTTTAACCGGTACCTATCCTGCGCGTCGAGTAATAACCCGTGCGTGGTCTCCGCTCTTTGCGCGGTGTCTCGCAGCCTCATCTCCGACTCGCCAGCCTCTTTTTCCAAAACATCCAGCTCCAGGTTAATCGCCCCCGCTTCGTCGTGCATTCGCTGCAGGTTTTTATCCCGCTTTTGCAACGCCAGCTCCATTTTTGCCTCCTCTTCTTTTCGCATGCTCAGCGTCAACGTAACGGATTCCAGTTTCTCTTGTAAAGCCGCGCGTTTCGTGAGCTCGTCGGTGTCCGAGTTGTCACAAGGTCGGTTTGAGACCCGGAACGAGTCGTTCTGTTTCGTCAGTTTACGCAAAGTCACCTCCAGCGCCGCGCATTCCTTTTCTTGTGTACGAATGGAGTGATCGAGCGCGTCGCCCTTGCGCTGCATGTCCTCCCGTTCCTGCGCCGCTTTGACGACGTAATACGCCTGCGAGCGCTCTTCCCCGTCATTTTCGTCGCCATCACCGCCTGGCCTCTTAACTTTGTGCACCAAAACCTCAAATTTCGTTTGTAACTTACCAACCTTCATCGCGCGTTCGCGCATTTCTAAAGTCGCCCGGTGCACGTCTTCGCCGATCATCTTCAGCTGCGCCTTTAGCAGCTCGCCGTGCGTTTCGATTTCGTGCTTCCGCTCTTCCATTGAAAGGAGTAACTGCTGTTTCCGGTTTTCTAGCTCGAAAACCTGGTCCGCCTTGATGTCAAGCGCGTCCCGGAGTTTCTTAACCTCCAACTTCAGCGTGTCGTGCGCCACCATCTTGTCCTCCTTTTCAACGACGGCTTTCCGCACGTCCTTCGACGTGAGCTCTGCTTCCAGGGTGAGTTCGTTGATGTTTTCGGTGAGCTTATTTGAAGTCATCTTTAACAGCTTGCTCTTTTTCCGCGCGGATTCCAAATCCTCCTCCGCCCTTCTCGCGGAGGCGACGAGCAAGTCCTTCTCCGCGACGCGGTCGTTCAGCGTGAGTTGTAACGAGTCCAGTTTGTTTTGTAACACCCGCGTTTCCTCGTCGCTCCGCGCGCCACCCGCCCGCGAAACTTTCCGTTCCAAGCCCTGGATTTGAAACTCAAACTCGTACAAGTTCTCCTGTTGCTTCATCACTTTTTCGTCCAGGGAAACGATTTTACGCGCCAGCACTTTGTTCTGCGTCCGCGCGCCGCTGGTCTCGGCGTCCAGCAAAACCTTTTTGTCATCAAGCGTTTTCAACTCAAGACGGGTCCTCATGAGCAGGTCTTTATGCGCGGCGCTGTCTTTCCGCGCAGCGGTAAGCTCCTCCTCGTTTTCGCATTGCACCCGGTCCAACTCCGCGGTCCTTTCGGCGAGGGACATTAAGGTGAGTTTTTCGGTCTCCAAACGTTTCTTCGATTGCTCAAAGTGTTTCCGAACCCGGTCGAGTTTTTCTTTTTTCAGTGTAAGCGACGCTCGCTTCTGCGCGTTTCCGTTGTCCATCTGTAAAAAAGAAGAAAAGTGTCAGTCTTGTATGGGCAAACAGTGTGTCAGGATTTGGGAAAGGCCCAACACGTACCAACGCGAGCTCCTGTGCCGCTCGCTGGAGCACGTTCTTAGTAGCGTCCGTTTCGTCCGCAAGCGCGACTTGTCCTTCCAGCTCGCCACTGTACTGCTCGCGGATCTTGGCCATCCCGCGGTCGGCTTCGCTGATCGCGGCGTCCGTTTCTTTGTTGTTCAAAAGCTCCTGGTCCAGGAATCTCGTGCGCTCGGCGAGCAGTGCCTGTTTCGCTCGTATTTCTTTCCGCCTCTGCGCGAAGTCCCGGCTCGCTTCTGCGATTTGAACGTCCCGTCGCTTCATGCTTTCAATAACATCCTCCCACTGTCGTACCACGTCCTGGCGTTCCCTGTGTAACGTCCGAAAATCCTCAGCCGCGCGGTCAAGTTCCAACTGCGCGCCTTGCGTTTCGCTGACTGAGATAAATAAAAGAAAGTGTCAGTATTGTATGGGCACACAGGGAGGCCGGGATTTGGGAAAGGCCCAAGGCCGTACCTTCCCGGTCCAGCAATTCCTTCTTTTTGGAAACCTCGGCGGTCACTTTCTCTATGGCGACGTTCAGCTCTCGTACCCGTGCTTCATCCGCGCGTTGATACCTCTGCAACGCAAGCGCGTCTTCATCCTTCTGCACACTAGCTGCGCTCCACTGCTCCAGCTCCTCCTGCCCCCAGTTCAACTGCAGCTTGTACCTGTCCAGCTTTTCGATACCGAAATGGGTCGACGTTTCGATGTTCGTCACGCGTTCATCGAGCTCAAGCTCCTCCTTTTCCATTTTCTTCGCGTCATCCCGCACTCTTGCGACGGCCAGCTCACTCAAGCGCTTCATATGCGCCTCCGTTTCCTTTTCCCTGCGCCTAGCCTGCGCTCGGCTTTGCGTGTTCCGCACCTCATCCTCCACGTTTCGCAAGTGTCGTTTCATCGCGTCCACGCGGTCCTCGGTGTCCTCGGTGTCACCCTCTAGCTGCTCAAGCAAGCGCTCCTTTTCCCGGATTTCAAGGTCAAGAGCGCGGTTCTCCGCGTTCGCGAATGGCGGCAGGAACGAGGAGACATCGTCGAAGGTTCCCGTCGTCCCAAGGTCAGAATCGGCGTCGTCGTCTGTGACCGTGCGGGTCCGGGACAGGCGTTTGGATGGGAAGGGACGGTCAGGCTCGTCCCGAGTACGCTCGGTTTGTGACGTGACGGAAACACGCGTAAGTGCGGCGTCGTGCGCCCAAGCGCCGACCGTGAACGGTGGCAATACACGAAACCTCTTCCTTCCTGGGGCCTCATGTAGGGCAAAGGAGGTTCGATTCGGAAACCCAACGCGGATGCCTGAAAGAGCGCGAGCAAATTGGAGCGCTCTGAAATTGACAAGATGGAGAAATCGAGGCGACCCATCCGGGGACAGGCGGGACAGTGCGTACCGCTGAAGTGGCTCATGGCGCTTGTCACCCTCCGCGCCGCGTACACCCTGGTTGCCGCCCTCGCAAACAATACCGCACGCCGCGCGCGTTTGAACCCGCAAACGCGCGGTCGCAAACGGTCAAGGCGCGCGCGCGTGTGAGGAAGGATCTTCTTTTCCGTTGGCGGAGCCCGATTTGGATGGAAGTCTTTTTTTTGGAGCCTTTCTCGGCACTTTGTCCGAGAAGAAACGAGAGACTTCACGTTGACCCGGGTCGCTCCGTCCTTCATACCGCGAGACCCGAGACGCTGCGTCCGCGCAGCGTTTGGTGGCGCGGTACCATGGGCGAGGTTGCTACCGCCCTAGTCGCGTTCGACGATGCGTTCGCGAGGTGCTTGGGTGCGCTGCGAGGGCCCGACGCGGTGCGTGCTTGTTTCTTTTCGAGTCAAAAGAAGAGCTTGTCGCCATCCAAGCGAGCCCGACCGTGATGGAGCGTCGTGTCACGCGCCGTGCCTTACTCTTTTCGTGACTCACCCTAACCCACCCCCCACCTCCCTCCGCAGTCGTCGTCGTCCTCGCACGCCACGTGGCCCACGCACCAGCGCGCGTGTGTCCTTGTAGCGGACCTCAAACGCGACGTCCCACCGGACGTCTTCGCGTCCAAGGCGACGGATGCGGGCGAGCTCGCGCTTTCCAGAGGCCAGTGGGGTGTGGCGAGACACGCGTGCTTTGAACACGTCCTAGCGCTGGGGCTCGTTTCACAAGGCGCAGAAACCGACCCTCGGTGGAACCCAGGGACGAACGATTCCAGACGCGACGATGTGGATTTGAATGGCGTGCAGTCGCGTCGTTCGCAAACCTGCGACGCGTCGTTTACGAAACTGGTTCGGGTAACACTGCATCTCAGGGCGGCGATTGGAAAAGCGAGGTGCGACGCGCGCGAGGTTTGGGAGGGCGATTTGGAGGTTCGAAGACCGCAAAGCTTGCTGTTGCTACAACAAGCGTGTGTCGGTGCCACGGAAGTCATGCAACACGGTTCCGCGGGCGACGAATCTCTTTACTGGCTTGTTAAAAACGCCACGCGCGTGGTCAAAGACGCGGCAACTTTGCTGATCGATTCCGGAAACGCGTTTGTCGCGTTGCCGTCGCTTGTGTTTTCCATAAGGGCACTGGAGTCGCACGCGTTGTTAGCCACGCCGGCGCATTTGGAGTGGCGGCTGGGTTTGGTAAAAATTACAATCGCTTGTTTTGACGACGTCTCGCCGTTAACCGCGGTCGGCGAGAAATCGTACGCCGCCGGAACTACTTTTCTCCAAAAAGCGAAACAGTCCATCGAGGACTTGAAGCAGCTCGAGGCCATGGATGCGACACCCATGGAGCCTACCCGCAAGCGGCTGTACGCAAACGCGGACCGGCTGGTTATGGTGATGGAAGCGTCGAGGGGAGACGCCGAAAAAGTCACCGCGTTTGCCGAGTTTCTAAACGCCGAAGTCGAGAACGAGACTGTTTGCTCATACAAGCCCGGCGATACAAACGAACACCAAATGCGCTCGCGACAATTGGTGGAGTTACTCGAGTTGACCTCCGGCGCGTACGGCCCGGCAACGTCCGCGGTTCAGACGGCTGCGTCTGCCTGGATCGCGAAACGGTGCGACGCCGCGTTCGTGTGGTACCGGCACGCTGAGAAGGTCGAAGCGTATGAAGCAAGCAAACAAACTTCAGCTGACGAAAATACGCGAGACGAAGAAGAAGACCGTACCGAGGAACCTGAGGAAGGCGACGCCGAGGGCACCTCGGCTTTCAACTCCGAGGCTTCTTCGGAACCGCCACCTAAATTGAGTGAAGCCGAAACCGCCGCGTACGCGTTGACGGTGTTTGAATTCGGCGACGTTTCCACGCACTCGGCGCTTTTGCGGTTTTCGAACGCGTTCGCGGAGAGCCACGCCTTCGAAGCGCTCGTCATGTTCGGTAACTATTTACTCAAGGAAGGGCAGGTTAAAGAAGGGTCTGAAGCAGGCTCTAAAACTTCCATGGAGACTGGGCTGAGTGCTGAGAAAGCACTTCGTAACTCCCGGCTGAAGCAAACCGTTGAGCTTCTCGTGGCGCTGCGCTTAGCGGAGGGCAGGACTTTGGTGGGTGGCGATTGCGAGGATGGGGAAAAGAAGAAAGGCGAAGATGAAGAAGAAAACGGCAAGACTGCGGAGGACTCGAAAAAACGGACGGAAAGCACTCCACAAGACCACGTTCAACGCCTGGCGTCCGCGATCAAAGGCGTGTCCCCCGATTCCGCGAAAACCTCGCACTGCGCCGAGTCCTTACTCAAGGGCGGCTTGTTGCTCGTGGACTTTTGCGAAACCAAGTTTGAGGAGAACGCCGCCGGCAAGGCGCAAACCGCGTACGGTTTCGACGTGGACGAGGCCGATACCCAAATCGTCACTGACGCCCTTGAAAGCGCATCGCACGCGTTTGAATCTTTGGATTTGCGTGACCACACCCTACGCGCATCAGTTTTGCTGAAACTGAGCGCGCTTTACGAAAAACGAGGCGACGGTGTATCCCTGCGCCGCGCCGATGAATGCGCTACACTGGCGAGTTTCGTGTTAAACCGCGCGCGCGACGATTTCGTGACTGAATACTGCGTCGGTGACCCCCACGAAGCCACCAAGTTTTTATCCGCCGAAGCGATTTGGGGCGACGACACGGCGGACAAGGGTTCAGGGTTTTTGAAAGCCTTCACCCCGTCGACGATGTCGGAGACGCAAAAGCGAACCGCGTGCCTCGCCGCGGATGCTTTCTCGCTCAGCGTGAAACTGCAACTCGTCTCGTCGCTCGAAAAGCGGGGGGTTCATGTGGGTGGCAAAAAAATGGAACTGCTGCCCCCCGATTTGCTGGACGAGCTCCGAACCGCCGCGGGCGACAACCACTGGGAACAAGCCGTCGTCGCGATGGAAGCCGCGGCGTGTGTCGGCCGCGAAAGGTACGTGTTGCGCGTTTCCCAAATCCCGCCTCCCTGTTTTGCCGATTGTCCGCCCGTAATTACGGTTTAACACATACATCACAAGTGCACTGTTTTACCGAATCTGGTGACTGTTTGTCCATACATACATTGTCCAATACATCGCGATATACATGGCACTTGGTGCCACTTAAGACTGACACTTTTCTTTTGCACTAAAGCGTCGCGGGTACGTTTTTGGAAAACGCGGTGGCGTTTTTGGAAAAAGCGGAAAAAGCGGAGCGCGTTCATTTAGAGAATTCGCTGGCGTTTGAAAATACCAAAAGGAAAGGGGACCGGGACTCGCCTCGGTCACCTTTGTCGGGTGATGCAGATGCGCGCGAAGGTACCAGTGGTGTTTTGTCACGAAGAAGTGCCAAGTCCTCGTTGGTGCCGAGCGCGCCGCGAGTTTTGCGCGTCACCGGCGACAGCGTTACCGTCGAGTGTCCCGATTTACGGAACCTTCGCTCCACTTCAACAAACGCAAAGCGCCCGAAGTGCGACCAGTACTCCGTGGTCGTCGTGCCCTTCGGCGCCGGGTTCACCCCCGGAGTGCGGAACGACGGGTACCCCGGGTCCGGGGTGTTACATGACGTGGACACCGCGGGTACGGCCGAGGCGCGCGTTTCCCAAATCCAGGCGCTGTTTACCGCCCCTCTGACGTGACTGTTTGAGTGCACTACTCGTGATGGATGTAGTATTGCCAGTACGGCCGTAACACGTACCAGGAACCTGGAAATTCTTGCGAATATAGCACAAGGAGACTATTTGTCGATTGTCCGCCCGTACACGACCGTTTGCCCACTGTTTGCCAATCGCCCAACACAGTACTGCCGATTTTCCAGAGTAATTACTCATACAAGTTACGGTCCCGACTGACCGTTTTCGTTACCAATCGCAGATGCGTCCAAAAACACGGCGACGGTTTCGGGCTTGCGTAAAAACGTCGCCTACTCCCTCGCGATCGTGGCGTACGAAAAAGGTGCCGTAATAAACGGCGTGGGCGACGCGACAGCACCGGTGGTCGCATCGCACCCCCTGCCGTCCACCACGATTTGGGCACGCCTAGCCCAGATATCCGTCCAGTGCGGGTGCGTCGAGATCGCGCGTTTGGCTTCCGCTACGACGCGAAGGCGATTCGTGGAAATATCCTCCGCGACTACTCGCGTCGATTTACGGGACACACACACCATCTCTGTTCCGAAAAATCCAGTCACGTGTCAGCGCATACGCCGTGATGTCGTGGAACACGTCTGCGACGCGACGCTCCGGGCAGCAGCGAGGGGTTTGCTCGTCTCGGCGGAGGTGCTCGCGGCGACGAAACTTCCCAACGTTGGCGAGGTTTCCCACGATTTTGACAACATTCAAGGCGACCGCGCGCCTCTTCCCGAGTTAAGAACACCGAAACACAGAGAGTTTCTGGTAAGGCTGGATGTGGCGAAACGGTGTTTGCTCGCCATGGAACTCGCGGTCTATTCCGGTGACCGGTTACTGACTCAAGAATGCGGGTTGAGGGTCGGGAACGCGGTGGCCGGAATACTGGCGGCGTCGCGGCGAAAACCGAAAGCCGCAATCGCGGCGCTCGTGCAAACCAGTGGTAAGTATTGCGCCTTTCCCTGCAATCCCGCCTCCACGTTTGCCAGTACGGCCGACTGACACTTTGTTTTACCTATCGTAAGTGTTACTGGAAACGTGCGGCGCGGCGAGAAGTGTCGCGTTGGCGCGATTCGCGGTGTCCGTGAGTTTCGAGTTGGCAAACGCGCTGCGGGCGTGCGGGGAACGGAAAGGGCTTGTGGTGGCGGCGCAGGCGCTGAACTCGGCATCGCTCGTCGCGCCAAACGGCGTAAACAATCCCGAACTTTTGAAGTTACAGGAACGCCTGCTCTTCTTTCCCGAGTGGAGAAGATTTTCGAGTGAAGTGTTGCAAACGCGAGCGGCGGCGTCTGCAGGCGCTGACGCCGGTGACCCCGTAGGGGCGGTTTTAAGTGCGCTCGGGATTGACCAAGACGGGTCGGCCGGAAAGGGTCCTCCAAAAGCGTCGAGCGGCTTCGATGCGCTTAAGTCGTTACCTCAAGAAACCGTGTCGACACACCCGGGACCGTACATGCGCGCGTTCGGTGTGGTTGTGGACGTGCTGGTTGGCGAAGTCAAACAGGATACAGGGGACCATTGTGTTGAAAAAACCTTGCAAACTTTAGCCGACTGGACAGCGGACGTTTTCGGTAAATGCGACGCCGCGAGTAAACCGCTGACAATCGCGTTTCCCGAAAGCACGGGGAGGGACGACGATTACGACGGGACTTGTTTGGAAGATGACGTGGAGGCTGCGATTGTTTCGCTCGAGGGCGAGATCACGACAGAAATGCGGTCGGTGTTCGGAAAAGGCGAACCAGCTCCGGTTGGGGGCGACGAGCTGGGCGACGAAGCGAAAGCGGCGTACGCGCAATCCGTTGCCGATTTTCAAAGCGCAAAGGAAACCGTAGACGCGGCGTCCAAAGCGCGAGCCGACGCGAGTCACAACGCGCAAATTCGGGAACGCGCGGCGCGGTGCTTGACCCGACTCGCGCCGCCGATGTTCAGGAGAAGAGCCGCTTTACGGAGCTCAAGACAAATCTGCGACGCGCACAGACCTTGGAGGTCCAAAGCCTGCGTCGCGATTGGCCGGCTGGCCTGGGAAGCCGGTGAGACGAAATTTGGAGCGTCTGCTGATTTGTCCGCGGCGGGTCCCGATTTGTATCCGGACAACGCGGACACCCCAAAACCGGCCGCATGTAGCCTTTACGCCCTAACGCACCTCGCCCGCGGCGTGGAGCTCGCGGGGAGGGCAAGCCACTACGGCAGGGTACTGGAAGCCGCCCGGGCGATGCTCGACTTGGCGCGGTCGCCAAAACTCGGTTTTCTTGCCGACGAAACGTTCGCCGAGGGCGGCGGCGCGCGCGTAATGGCGGTCGCGGCGGGCAGAGTGCTTGAGCAACTTAGATTTTTAAAACAAGGGAAGCGGGCGGGAGGGTTGGAGGATGGGACAGACAAAGTGGTGGGTGATGACTACGACTCAGCGTTGGCAAAGGACCCGACGCGGGATGAAAACTTCGCTGGGTACTTCGTGGAGGACGAAAAAAAGGCGTCCGCCTCGTCCGTGAGTGCGACTGATTCTTTTCCCGGAACGAAAAACACCACCGCGCCGCCCGACCTGCGCACACCCGGCATCGCGGTCGTTTCCGGAGGCCACAGCCGTGGCCCCCTGGTGCGAGCCACGTTGAGAACTTCGCTTTTGGCCACCAAGAAACGACAAAAACTACTTCCCCCGCGCTCCGCGTTCCCGTTGTTAAAAACCGCGTTCGCGTCCGAGACGTTTCCGCCGATTGACGGGGGAACCGAAGCGTGGTTTTGCGGGAAGCCGGGGTTTCGAGTCGAGTTCGTCACGAGGTTCGTCACAACCGCGATTGAGGTGTGCGTCAAAGCGAAACACCACCACCGCGCGTCGGAACTGGCGTTGGGACTGTGCGATGTTATCGATACCGACCGCGTCCGGTTGGACGTGTTGCCGAAAGTGCAAAACTCACTGCGACTGTGTGAAGAAAAGGACAACACGGTGCAGCCATTTCTCGCGGACGCTGTGAACGCGTCTCTGGCGCGAGCCACCGCGAACGTTCCGGAACACGTGCTTGCACTGCGCGCGGCGCGGGAGAGTTTCTTTCCTGAAACGGCTGACACAGCTGGAACGGCGAACGCCAAGTTGGCAGGTACAGTAAGCACTCATGCAAAATCAAACATGGCGACGCTTTGTTTGTACGACCGTGCGGTTCGCCTCGCGAGTTCAACCGGCGACCGCGTCGCCGAGTCGCAAGCGCGTTTGGAGTATGGCGACGCTTTGTACGCCTCCGGTGACGTCGAGTCAGCAGTGCTTGCCTGGAGCGCTTGTTTGGATCGCGTGGTCGGGCGGTTTGACGTCGCGTTTGACAAAAACTTGGGTGTCTCGTGTTTGCCCCCGACCCCAGAAGCGGCGTTGTCCATGTTTGGCCTGAAAGGGTGCCTCCGGGCGGCGGCGGCGGCGGCGAGGCTGGCGACGCGAACGGTGGTCGCGCCGTTTCGAGTCGGCGACGCGTCAAGTATCGCGATTGACGACGTGTCGAGTGACAACGCTTTGCATGACTCACCTACTGGAAATACCACTGGAAATACTGATCAAACTTCTCAAACACAACCCTTGCTCGGCATCGGCCAGAGGATTGCGGTCGCGGAGGTTTCCGCTAGGTTGTACGAAGCAGCGTATCGCGCCGGCTTCGGCGACGACCGGTTTTTCGGAGGCGACTTTTACGAAGGAGGCGGATGCTCCAGTCTTTTGTCGTCGTCGTTGTTTTTGGAAACCGGTAGCGATGTGTCGTGGGAGGGCTTGGGTGATTCAATCGTAACAGGGTGGGACAGCGGGTACACGTTCGACATAAACGGGGTGTTCAACGATGTGTCCCAAATTTGTGAGGTGTTACTCAACTCGCCCGGGCGAGCCACTAGCGCCGGGGTTTGCGCTTCTTTAGGCGAAGCGCTCGCGTCGCGGCGGCTGCGCTGTGTCAAAAAGACGGTGGATTGCAAAGTGAAGCGCGTTTGTTGTTTGGTGGAGTTGGGGGCGCTGGGGCCTGCTGCTTCTTTGTTAATCGAGGTAATGGAAGGCACCAATGTGCCGTCAATCGCGGGAGGGGAGGGGGGGAGGTCACTTGCGTTGACTCCGGACAGGGGCGACGACAAACCGGCAGACGGCGGCGCTAAGGGTGACTCTGGCGATACGTTCCCAGAAACAGGACCGCCTCGTTTCGTTGATTCCGAGCCTTTGTGGAGTAAAGGAAACCAGCGCGTGACTAAATACGTGTCATCCTGTGAAATTGCGCCTTCCACAAGGACTGTGTATGGCGAGCAGCTCACGCATGTAGTCGAGCTCGCGCGAGCCCGGTGGCTCGTCGCTGTCGCCGCGGCGGCGGCGCCGATCGCGACCGGCGCCGACGCCGACCGCGACGAAGTTTTCTTTCCGTCCAAAACAAGTTCTTCAGGTGACGCTTCAGGTGACACTACGAATGCACCCGATAGCACTGAATCGACCTCCACGGAACCTGTCGGCAGGGACGAGTGCCTCGCAAATGCGAAGAAGACTTTGTTGTCAGTGATTGACGAGGTGGAGATCGAAATCGCGGCGGTCGCGGAAACGGGCCAGGCCGAGGTTGACGCGTCGATTTCGAAAATCGACAACGAGGAAACGCGGAACAAAACGAAGCGCGACGCGCGGGAACTTTCGGTGAAGGAAAAGAAGGAACGGATTGACAATAAAAACGCGAAGAAAGCGTTTGACGGGGACTGGAGCGATACCGAGGAACAGGCTGACAAAGAGAATGAAACAGAAGGGACAGAGAAGGAGGACACGCGTGGCGATGGCGAGGACGACGAGGGGGAAACCGACAACCAATCCTGCCAACCTAAACCTCGACGACCCGAGCGGTGTCACGGCGAAGGCGTGTCGCCTTGGATCCTGTCCTCCCCCGAGCGCCTAAAGGTACTGCTGGATGCGCATTTGATGCTCGCGAGGTGTCTTTCCAAACAAAGAGACATCTCAGGGGCTTTGAAGATCGCAAAACACGCCGCAGATGTGGCGGACGCGATGGCGTGTGCCTCGCCGGCCGGGTGTGTCGTCGGCGGCGACCGAGCGCGTTTCGCCGCAATTGTCGCCGCGCGCGTCGGCGCCGGAAAAAGAATCGCGCTCCGGGTTTTCTTTGTCTCCACGTTATTCACGGCAGGCGCGCCCCACGACGAGGTTCTTCTCGAAGCAGCCGAAGCATCACGAACTGCTGAAGCTTTCGGTGACGTCGACGCAGTGCGGAGGCTACGGTTTGTGGTCGCCCAAGCTGAGGCGGTGAAAGGGAACGTACTAGTGGCCGAGACCAAATTGCAGAGCCTTCTCGTCGACACCTCAGGAGGGTACTCCGTCGGGTCGTCACCAAAAGCGAGTCCTGCATTTCACGCCGCCGTGGCACAACGTTTGGCGAAGCTTCTGGCGCGGAGGGGAGACCCACAAGGCGCGGCGACGTCGTTAACAGCCGCGGTCGCTGAATGTCGCGCCGTCGCGATCGCGAACGGGGGGTTCGGCGTACACGGGCTAACTTTACCGCGACGCGAAGGTAACGGTTGCGTAACGCCAAAACCAGAGCTCGTGCACGCGCACGCGTTGTCGTCAGTCAATTTCGTGTCAACCGCGTTGGCATGGTGTCAGTACACGTTGGCATCAAGAGGCTCTGCATCTTCCGATCGGGCCAAGTTGAACGACGCGACGCGAGTCCTGACGGAAGCGCGCGTTTTAACAAAACACTCCGCGACTGTGTCGACCTCGCTTCAATCCAAGGTTGAGCTTCTGTTTGGGTTTTGTTTATCGCGGCTGGCGTTTGAATCGCTGGAATCGCGACGTTCGCGTGGTACAAGGAAGAACGAGTTATTACTCTCGGAATCTTACCCCCAAAATAACCACGTTTCTGTCATCGCCGAAGCGACAAAGTCGCTTCGTGTAGCGGGAAGGTTAGCGCACAGCGCCGCGGCGGGACACGATTTGCGCGTCATGCGATGCGCGGCTTTGGAGCTGTGTTCGGCGTTGATGGTGGAAAACGCAATGACGAATGATTCGATACCCGACGCCGAAGGTACTCGACTCGTGACCGTTCTTAACGACGGGCGCGAGACGGCGCACGATCGACGTTTTTTCGTAGACAAGTTGAAGCAGTGCTTGCGCGACTCGTCAACGCTGACCGAGATCGACGGACTCCTTACGGATGTTACCAATCGCGCCGAGCTTACCGAGGGTCTCGGGACCGGCGAAGCGTTCGGCCCAAAAATCGTGGAATTCGTCGACGCCGAAGAGAAGTGTCGCGCATCCGAAAACACCCTCGCCTCCGATCCGGACGGAGACAAAACTGCTTCGCTGTCAAGACGAGTGTTCGCCACGCGCGCCCGGCTCGCTTCCGTGAATGCCGCGGAAGTTTCCGACGTGTCGAGCGATACATACACAGCAGGCTGCGCTTCAAACGAGGCGTTGGCGTTTCTGGGGGACACGCACTTAGCGGCGCTGAAATCGCAGACGTACTGTGAAAAGTTTTGCGTTGTGAAAACGCCGAAGTGTTTCGTCGAGCCGAAGGACGGGACGGAAACAACGGAAGATGCCGATGCTGGTGCCGATGCAGATGCTGAAAATTCCGCAGATGCGAATGACTCCGCAGATGCATCCACCAACGGCACCGCAATCGTCCTCGCGCAGTGGCGCACGCCGATTTCGTGTCCCCCCTCGTGGCGAACCGACCGAGGGACGAAACACAAAACGCCTGCGACGCTTTCGTTTTTCGTGCGGACTCGCGCAGACGCGAGTTCTGGAAGTTCGAAACACGCGGCGGCGGGTGGCGTTCGCGACGGCGAAGAAACTAAAGACGCTAACGACGAAGCCGAAGAGAAGCTATCGGCTGTTTCGCAAAACAACACGCCCGTGTGTGTGTTCGGTGAGGTGTATATCGACATCGGCGCCGTTCGCGGTGCTCAACGCACGGTGCGTGACGCGAGGATCGCTTTGCGGGACGTTCTGACCGTCGCGGCGGACGGCGAAGACGCGGACGGCGAAGAAGGCGACACGTCCGCCGCCGCCGACGACAAAAAAAATCTTACCGGCGAGGCGAAAAAGCAAGCCATGGCAAAAGCGTTCGAATCCCTTCGTCTCGTCGTGACTTTGTTCGCGCCGATAACGACAGGTTCCGATGCTGCGTTGACCACGAACAGCGCCGAAACGAAAACGGCGATAACGTTCCCGACCGAGAAAAACGTCACGGTTTCGTTTTTGGAAAACCTGGAACGGTTTTGCTCGCCCGAACTCGGCGTCGCCGTGGACGACGCCGACGCCGACGCGCTCGCCGATTTCATCACGCAGGTCCTGATGCAGACGTAAATAAGTAGCCGGCTTGTATGCTAAAATCTATCTATCGGGAGTGATAAACTAAATCGCGGCACCCGGCAACGTCTCCCGCGCGTCTTTCCGTTCTTTCCGTTCTTCAAACACGCCGACCGCCGATTCCACCGCCATCGCGATCAACACCCCCCCGCTCCCGACCCAGACTCGCCAGGTGGGCATCTCCCCTACTGCGAGCCACACAAGGGTTGGGCCTAGGAAAATCTCTATGAGCATAATAAGGGAAACTTCCGCGGACGGTACGTCCTTGGCGCCGACTGTTAACAACGCGAACGCGATCGCGACAGAAACGGTTTGTCCGATCAACGCGAGAAGCGACGTGCTGTTGTCTTTTTCCACCGGAAGCAACGCGTTTCCTTGTCCTGCCCCGAAAACCACACACGCCGCGATGGTGCTTCCGATGAGTCCGGAAAGCGACAGAGAAGCGATCATGTCGTTCTCGGGTGACGACTTACACACGGTCCAGAACAAAGCAAGCGCGATTGGAACCAACAGCGCGATCGTGTTTCCGAGAACATGCGTGCTTGTGGATATTTCGTCCCCAGTATCCCCAGTATCCCCAACATCTCTATCCCCGACAAAAGAGTCGCTGTATATCACCGCGACGCACACAGCGCACGTCCCTGACGCGATCCACGTGTGCTTTGGTACGTGTTCTTTCAGGAAAACCTTCGACGCGGCGGCGGCGAACAACGGACCTGTGGCCAGAATGGCCAACACAGAAGCTACGTACGTGAGATTCGCAGCCACGATGAACGCCATGTTTTGAACCGTGTACAACGCCGCGCCGCCGAGCAAGCGACGGTACCCCACGCGACGCGCGACTTGCGTAAACGCGTTCGGGGACGCGCGGTGCGCGAGCATCCAAAGCGGCGGCAACAGGAGCAGTCGTCCAGCGCCACGATAAAACACAAACGAGAACGATTGATGCCACCGACTGGACGTTTGCATCTTCGTCAACCTCATCAGCATCGTGTCCGGCGATAAAACCAACGCGCCCGCGATCGCGGTCAGGCGCGCGCGAAGGGGGACGGGAGGAGGCGCCATGCCGCCTTCCCCCCGGCCCCCGGTCCTCGGGGCGAGGAACGACTGAACTTCGAAGATGCTGACGAAGCACTTTTCACGAAAATATTTGAGGTCCTCTTCTCAAACCTAAAACGAAGGGCGTCACACCTCCCCGCGCGCGGAGAATGGGCGAGACCGCGGAGGAGCGCAAGGCGCGCCTTCTCGCGCTTCGCGAGGGCGCTGCTGCGACGCAGAACAAGGAACTGAAGTTCCGAAACTACCTTCCCAACGATGAAGTGTTGCAAGCGGGACAGGTGAGAGTGCCGCCTTTTTTTACAAACTCCAAACGCCTCCGTGAACCGCCAACTGCCATCGAACGAACACATCACTCACCTCTCTTCTCCCCTCGACCCAACTCAAAAACACCCCCAGATCAAAGCCAGGGTCGCGCCCGAGATCGAGATCCCAACCGTGGAGCCCGAACGGGACGGCGTTGAGGATTCCGAAACCGCGGTGAACGTGCTTCCACCCAAGGCGAATGCGGATTTGAAACGAGACGTGGAGCGAAAGCTTTTGCGGCTTGAAAAGAAAACGCGCCGCGCGATGATCGAGCTGACGCGCGAGGAAGACGCGAAGCGAATGGCGAGCGCGTAACTGGTTAGGGATACGGGGTAGAGCATGTGTCCCAATAGCTATAAATAAGGAAAGACAACTAACTACCTGGTTTCGATCCATTTCGTGCCGCCGCCGATGGGTTCGCCGCGTGTGTTTGCGTCTTTTGACACACGCATTCTTTCCCGAAACGTTTCGTCCCCGCATCGGCGCATTTTTTTCAGCGCGGCCCACCCCGGTTTTTGCGTCAGCAGCAGGTACTGTTCGTTGCTTTTGTCTTGAGACGCACTAAACGCACCAAGCACCACGGAACAAACCAGTCGCGATTGAATCAACGTCGGTAACACTCGACGTTCCGTTTCTGTCAACTCGAATTGCGATTCTGAGCGCAAACGAAAAGTGTCAGTCAAGTATGGACAAACAGTCACCAGCTTCGGTAAAACAGTGCCTGGATTTGGGAAATGCAACACGTACCGTACCCGGTGACGATTTCGCAACACGCCCCAACCGGGTCGTCGTTTCCCAGCGAAAAGTACGCCGCCGCCACCGCGATTTCGTTGACGATCCAGGTCACCACGATGTCGCCGAAATCGAGGACCGCCCACGGTAACGCTTTTTTCGAAACCGGCCTTTGACCTGGGGAAAAAAAATCATCCGCGACGGATGGCGACACGATCGTCACCAACACGTTCTGGTCGTTCAAGTCGCCGTGGCAGCATCCTCGTCGCAGCGCCCGCGCGTGCGGCGCCACGATTCGCTCGAAGTCGTTAAGAACATTCAAAGCGACTTCAAGGTTGGTTTCGTCCTTAATAACACCGATGAAACGCTTGACCTGCAACACGTTGGCGTTGTCCCACAAGTGCGTGCGCTCGGCGCCCGGGTGGTGGAACGTTTCGAGCGCGACCGACAGCTTCCCAAGAAACGCACCGACGTCACGAAGAAACTCGGGGCTGATTGTAAAAAGAAAGTGTCAGTTTTGTATGGGCAATCAGTCGGCGGAATGTGGTAAATGGGAAATACTTACCTGTGTGGCACGTCATCGCTCCGCTCCGCGAGCGTGCCCTCCACGAAGCTCAGGACGCGCACGGCGTGGAACCGAGTTGGGTGTTCTTGAGAATGTCCATTGCCGTGTTGGTGAGTTTCGCGTCCGTCTTCGGAAGAGGTACCCTTTGTTAGTGACAGAAAAGCGACGTCGTTGATTGGTTTTTTAGAACGCGCATCATCGTTGATCGATCCGATGTGGGTTAAGCTTTTGTCGGTTCGCATCGGGACCGGGGCGACGACGCCGTGTCGCGTAAGGTGCCTCATCATCGCCGTCTGCGCCGCGAGCAGCCCCGAGCTTTGGCTTTCCAGCCCGTTGTGCACCTTCAGCACGTACCGGTGCGTGCCGTCGGTGGTTTCCGCGAAGAAATTCAAGTCGTCGTACGAATTCAGCGCACGCACCGAACTCAAAGCGATGGGGCCGCCGGGAAGGGTCCAGTATTGATTCACGAAACGCACAACCGCCGCCGCGTCGCAACACGGTTTCCCAACCTTACGCCGAGCTTCGTCATCCGCGCTCATGCGGGCCGGTCGAGGCGGACGGCGCGAGGAACACTGCGTGGAGGTCGACGTGCGATGCATTGTATGCATTTAGGACGACAAAGCACTTTTGGCAATTTTTTCGGAAACTTCAACGTCGCATTCAATTTCTCGCCGCGAGCGCCTTACCGCTTTCACTCTTCGTCCCACTACTCGCACTTTTAGACGACGGTTCCGAAGCTACTTCAGAAGCCGTGGCGCTTTTCCTTGACGTTTCCTGAAACCACGGACTTGTTTTCACCTTGGTCACGCCGGTGCGGTTTAGATTCCGCGAAACCCCGCCGATGGGCGTCGGCGCTTTCCACTCGTTGAATCGCGTGGGCTGGACTTTCTTGGAAAGCGTGAAGTGTTCCTTCGTGGCTTGCTTGACAATTGCGTCCCGTGTTGAGTCAGCCGCTCTTTGCCTTTGCTTGTCAAGCACCGCGAATCGCGATTCCGAAAGCGCGTTGCAGGTCACGCTCCAACGTTTGTGCAGGTGCGCGACGCATATTATTTCGTCGCCTTCGTGGAAAACATCGCCGACGCACTCCGCGGGCTTGTATTTGAGCTGCCCGTACACCCGCTTCCCATAACGCGGGTCCCACAGTAAACCGTCACGCGCGCGTTTGAACAAATCCAACGAATACGGGGCGTGTGCGTGGGGGGGAAGAGACGACAACAACCTGTCCGCCGCGGCCTTGCACTCCGCGAACGTCGCGCTCGGGTCACAGCGCCACCAAATCGGCGGGTCTTGCGAGCGCGGGTGTCTGAACTTGACCCGCATCCTTGGTGTGCGTGGTGTTTAGGGTGTAACCCTCGCAAACACACTAGATTTAGGGGTAACCGTCACACACACAACGGATACACGCTGGTGAGTGCGTGCTTTGACGCACGGCGCGCGCGAGGTCGAGCGCGTCACGTTGTGCCCGCGAAGACAGCATTTTCTTGGAACGACCGTTTTTTTCGTACCCCCGCCTGAAAGTTTTGTAAATCGTCTCCCCAGACATGGTCGCGCTCTCATCAGGCTCGCATGCTTCGCGACAAGATCCCCCCCCCGTCAGGAATGACCGCCCATGTGGACTGGGGTACCTGGGGTGGTGAGCCTGGGTTCGACGAGGGTAACGGTTTCGGACTCGAGGCGACCGGAGCGGACGAAGGATGCCGTGGGGTGCCAAAAAAGAACACGAACACGTGTTCGTGTCCCATTTGCAATCTGGATCTCACCTCGTGGACGATACCCGACCGCGAAACGCACGCGGACGCGTGCTACGCTTGTATGGTCAACGGGAGCTCGACATCGCGCACGCCGCACGATGCGTACCACGCACACACCAACGCACCTTTGGATGTGACCGTGGCCTTGGCGATGACGTCGGACCCAACAAACTACAGGTTTGCGGGGTTGCCAAACGCATGTGCCTTTTCGAATGAAAAATCTTCCAGCTCTTCCCCCGACGCCTGGCTCGCCGCACACGGGTTGGCACGTCACACGCGTTCCTTCACGCGCGAATGCATCCATCACGACGACCTTTTCGGACTCACCAAACGCGAGCTTACGTGTTTTCTCGGGATGAGCGACGTGGACGCGGAGGTTTTTCTGGACGCGGCGGCGAGGGACTTTGCCGAAGCGTCGAGGACCGCGAAACGAGGCGCGAACCGGAGTACGAAGAGGAGCGCCGCGGGTAACAACAGGAGTACCCCTGGTAGTACCCTTAGGAGTACTACTGGAAACTCTGGAAACTGCGGAAATCTGCATTCTGGAAAGACTCACGCCGAGCTTCAATACGAGTCAATGGAACAGCACGACGACGAGTGGACGCAGTTGGCGATGGCGATGTCGGAATCGGCGCGGGACGCCGCGATGGCAGCGCCGACAGCAAACGCAACAAATGATGGAAATCTCGTTTCAATCGACGCACGGCGTGACACACCGCGTGGCGTGGGTACAGCCACAACCAACCTTCGTGAAAACCAGGAGAACGAGCCAGTTGCACATTCTCCATGTATACAGGGTATACAGTGTTATGCGCAGAAAAATAGTAACCGCAATGGAAATGAACACGTCGCGCCTGACGACGGCTGCGACGAGATTCAATTCGTCGCGGAAACTTCGGCGTTGGCGGCGGCGCGTGTTTTCGGGAGACGCAGTGTTCCGTCCACGTTATGGGGGGCAGCAGGGCACGGTGGCCGGGACCGGGTGATCCCGCAGTGGGTGCTGGGGGGGGGGATGGGGCCGAGTGAGGGGGGGTGACATGGCATGGACGTAGTCGTAGGCGTAGCGGGTAGAGAGTTATCCTTTGAAAGGAGGATTTGCTTCTTGAAAGTCTGCAACACTTGAAATCCGAAAATGATACCCCTTTTAGAATGCCCCTTTACCGGTGAAATACCTATCAATCCGCCAAAACGCGATGGGGTGTTGAAAACGAGCTTCCTAAAATTCGTTCGACATCGACCCACTCGTCGCCCCTCCCAGTCGCACGCGCGCACCTTGGCACACGACAGGCCGCGATGTCGCTGCGCTCCTCGCTTGTCGGCGAGGGCGCGCCTCTTTTGGTGTCCGGCGCGGATGCGAGCCTCGGCAGGGAGGCGAAGGCGGCGGGGCGAAGGCTGCCCGCGGTGTTCGCATGCGCCGCGGTGGGTGGTTTTGTTTTAGTCCTGGTGTGCTTCTCAGTGGCTTTGCCGGGCTCGAATCACGGGGCACCGTCCACGGCGAGGGAAGGGTTTGTGTCTGATGCGGCTGTGATGGCCGATGCGCAGGGTCGTTCGCAGACACCGCGTAAGTACGAGCACCTTCCGGACGAGGGCTTTGCTGAAAACAAGGACCAAGCTACACACACTCTTGCCGGAGACTCGGCGATTTGGGGAAACGCGCGGGCGGATGAGGACGACGACAAGGAAACCTCCGCTCGTTTGGGGTGGGTTCCCGACCAGGCGTTCATGAAGGAATCGGAACGCTTGTACAACAAGATCAATGACGCGGGGGTGACGCAGCTTGATTACGAAAACGGGGTCACCAAGGGTGAGGACGAGCAGGCGTTGCGTGATACGGAGACGCGCGGTGGTACCGATGACGAAACCGCCAAAACCAATGCTGAAGCCGAAAACAGCAACCAGCATTCAGCAACCGACGACGACTCGGAGGATTACCAGGCCGTGAAGCCAGCCGCTGAGGCGGCTAATTTAGTAGGCGCCAGTACGCGCATTGACATGGGCACGACGACTCAGCCAAGAGAGCGGTTACGGAGCCCCAACCCGCAGCGCGCCAAGACGCTCCGGTTCAACCCTTGCGCCAGCGCCGTCGAACAAGAAAGCCAGTGGAGTTCCGAAAACTTGAAAACAGAGTGCGTAGTCAACGCGCACAAGTGTAACTTCTGCGCCTGGGTGTTACAGTACGACGCGGAGTACAGGGTCAACGACGTCGTGAGTTTGCTAGGCCCAAACTACAAGGTGAGCAGCCAATCCCTGCTTTCGCGCCCGGAGTACAAAGGTACTATTCTGAGGGACATGCTGGACGCGAAACCGCGAGACCGACTCGACTCCACGAAAATTCAGTGGAAATCAAACTCAAGAGACGAAGCCTCCGATAACTTCGACTTTGTTAAAAACCGCGTTGAGGGGATGGACTGCAGGGGCACGAAAAGCGACACGCTGTTGGTGCACCTGCGAGCGGGCGACGCCGTCGGCGCTGAGTATAAACAAATTCCAAACGTCGACGCGGCGGCGCGGCGGGTGGTGGAGTACGCGCTTGCGAAGTCGGGGGTGACGAAAATCGAAATCTCGGGTGTGTTGCACTTCGGTGTGCCTGATCCGAGTGACTCGTTTTACCAGGACAACGGGGGATTCGAGGTCGTCAAGGATGATTTCGGCCAACCGCGGTACAGGGTCACGGATGATATTCTAAAAAAGAACGGTTACATCGTCAACAAGTTCATCGCCGCGGCGCGCGACGCCGGTCTGGAGGTCTGGTTCACGTCAAACAACAACCCGGACACGGACATGTGCCGGTTCGCCAAGGCGTGTCACTTCCTAAGCGCGTCTCGGGTGGTTGGGAAACCCGATTTAGGAAACGCGGAGTCGCGCATGTCCTTTAGCGACCTTTTGGACGACCTGCACTGGAACTTGAGGCGGTGCGATTAGACGTGATGTGGTGTTTTAGAAATGATGTGAATGCATTGAGTATCAACAATGATGAACTTCACGCTTGCCCCCTTGTTCACGTATTCGCGTGCATGCTCGCCAGCATCTCTGCTTGTTTTTCCACGTGGCGCGTGTGAAAGGCGGTCATTTCAACCGCCGACGTGGGCAGCGTGGTGCGCGCCTGCACGTACTTAACCAGTCCTCGCTTCTGCACCTGGTCAGCCACGGTCATCGCGAGATCTCCAAACATGATGGGGTCAGCTCCCAAAACCTCGTTCGTTTTGTTCAAAGTAAGCTCCATTTCACACCCGCCACATGCGGATATCTTGGCTAACTCCGGACCGAGGTGCTGGAGGTCGAACTCGACGACGCAGTTGTCTCTCTTTGGGCCGTCCTTGTAAAATCTCGTAATCCTGCTGTTTTCTGATTGCAGGGGCTCCAAGTGACTCTTTGGGATGACTATTACCAACGGGTTCTTGCTGTAAGTACCCGCCTGAGTGCATATTTGGATCACGGGAGAGTCGTTCCAGTGGATGTAGTGCATGACCTTACAAAATATTGGCAGGCCCGGCATTGAATCAATATAGCTGCCGTTAAACTTCGAGGTCGTCTTTGTACGCCTGCTTGTCCTTCCCGCCGAGGATATCCGTCTTGGGCTCCTTGCCGCACACCTTCTTGTGGCGATTCCAATCCGACTTCTGAAAAAAAGTGCTGCAGTAAACTGTGACCTTGCAACGAAAACAGTACTTCTTGCCGCCGCCAACAGGAACATTTTTTCCACAGGCTTCGCAGCTCACGTTGTACGTTATTTTGGCCGGCTGCTTCTCAAGGACGACTGTCGGAAGGGGCTTGAACGGGAACGGTATAACTTCCTGAGTGAGCGGAGCGTTCTTAACCCTTCGGAGCCTCTCGGCGAGCAAATATCCCTGCATGGTCCATGGTCCAGCGTCGTTGGTGTTGACGAGCGCCTTGTCGTTCCACTGCTCAGCCAGCAAAACGTTCCTGACGTGACCCCCGATGCCGTGAAACAGCAAGTTCGCCAGATTGTGCTGTGCATCAGGATCGCCCTGCTCAGCCGCCTCGCGGTTTTGTAGCTGAACAGTCGGGTCGGCCAGCTGGCGATGCAATTCCGTGCGCCTGCGTTAGTCCGCCATCTCGCTCGCGCGTCCAGTTGTGAAAAGGGAATCTGAGATCCAAAAGGCGTTTTTCTCGGAGTTACCGAATAAAAGTTGATGCGAAAATATATCACACTCCTCTATTGCTTATTCTCCTTCCCCGCCCTGAGCGCTTGTTTCCGCACCAGCCCCCCCCACTTCGTGAGCAACGCGTTCAAATCGCCGTTCATGCGCGTCCCCGCGCCGCCCCAGACAAGCAAATCGGTAAGATCCGTGTTGGCGCCATCACCTACTTTGCGAACGAATTTGAATCCCAGCCGAGTGTAGTATTTCACCAGCTTCGCGGCGTATTCGTTCCCGTCGTCGATTGCGAGGAGTTCCATTTTGGAACAGCCTTGTTCCCATGCCATCAGCGCTGATGTGGAGCCAAGCAAAATAGAAATGCCAAACACGCTTCGCATCGCGGCGTCTGCGTCGTTAGTTTTATTAATCCGGCTGTTGTAAATCCTCATGGAGTCCATGTGCAAAATGCCGAACGGGGGTGGCGCGATGAACCCGTCGTGCTCGCCGATGATGTCACTGTCCTTGTTGTCACCGGCATCGAAGACACTGTTGGTGCTCTTACCAGCGCTGCCCACGCGCCGGGCGGTTATTTTGAACACCGGGCCGAACGTCGTGGTTTCCAACACCAAGCCTCGCGCCTTGGCGGCGGACGCGAGCTCCTCTTTCGTCACGGGAGCCGTGGATGACGCGCGCGTGAGAACCGCAGCGGCGCGGCGAACGCGCCGGCAGGGAACACGCGGCGCGTTGGTCCACCTGACGTGCCGCAGCGCTGAAACTGGCGCGGCGCACGTGGACGGCGCCATGTCGAGTGACCGCGGAGGTTTCGAAGACTGATGCCAACCGTGTTTTCCGAGAGAGATGGTGTTTTGAAACACGCAGTTCTCGCCACATTCGATCGCGCCGTCCCTCCGCCCGGGTTCCGCGCTTTCCAGACATGCACGCCTTTTCCGTTTCCCTCGCCGCGCGCCCGGTGCTTCGCGGCCGTTCCTGTGTTTCGCGCGTTTCGCGTTCCCAAAAAACGGTAACCCGGTCACGGCAATCTCACACCCTCGTCGTCGCGGGCACCAAAAACACGGTTTTCATCGACGGCGAAGCCGGCACCACGGGGTTACAAGTCCGGGACCGGCTAAGCAAGCGTACCGATATCGAAATCATTTCCCTGGTCGGCGATGACCGCAAGGACACGGTGAAGCGCGCGGAGATGTTGAACAAATGCGACGTCGCGATCCTGTGCCTTCCCGACGACGCCGCGATCGAGGCGGTGAGTCTCGTGACCAATGGTACGGGCCTTTCCCATTTACCACGTTCCGCTTCCCTGATTACAGCCCCTGATGGACGTTGTGCTGTACATCCTAAAAGATGTAGTGCTGCTGACTACTTGACTGTGCTAGAACCTGTTACTGTGTTACGTTGCGAAAAACAGTCGTAAAGCCACACCACTACGGTACCCTGTCCAATCCCGGATATACGCGTCGCGACCTCCCTGACGTTTTCTTTTTTATATCTCAGACACCACGGTGATCATCGACGCGTCCACGGCGCACCGCGTCGGGGTTGACGGGTGGGTGTACGGGTTCCCCGAGCTGAACGATCAGCAGAAGTTTTTAGTATCAAACTCAAAGCGCATCGCGAACCCGGGGTGTTACCCGACCGGGATGATCGCGCTTTGCCGGCCGCTGGTGGACGCCGGTATTCTTCCGGAAAACACGGGCTTGGTGGTGCACGCGGTTTCGGGTTTTTCGGGCGGCGGCAAGGCGCTCATGGCGATTCACCACGCCGGCGAGGCGGAGCCGTGGGGCGCGTACGGGTTCAACTTGCAGCACAAGCACCTGCCTGAAATGGCCGAGTATTCGAAAGTCGGACGGAAGCCACTGTTCTGCCCCGCCGTGGGGAGCTTCGAACAAGGCATGGTGGTCAGCGTTCCGCTGCACTACGACCAGTTGCACGAAAAAGGACGCAGCGGCGCGGCGATTCACGGCGCGATTGAGGAGCGGTACAAAGACAGCAGGTTCGTGTCCGTCCGGCCTTTGAATGAAACCTCCGACCTTGAACGAGGTGCTTTCCTGCGACCCGATTCGCTTAACGACACGAACGACCTGGAGCTCTCCGTGTACGCCAACGACGACGACGGGATGGCGTGGTTAGTCGCGCGGCTGGATAACCTGGGGAAAGGCGCGTCCGGGGCGGCGGTGCAGAACCTGAACCTAGCGCTGGGGCTCGACGAAGACGCGGGGTTGTGACAGGTTTGCAGTACTGGGAGTACCAAGAGTAAGTGGCAGTCGGCAGTTGTTTTCATTGTTTTCAAGGTACTGGTAAGGGTACGACAGGAGAATAATTATTAAAGGTACAAACGACATAGAAAACAGGCAAACCGGCGTCGCGCTCGTCACGCCCGCGCCTTTGAATTCGCGTTTTCCTTCCCCTCCGTCGTGGATGGTGCCGCCACCTCCTCGGCTGTTTTCTTTACGGCCGGTTTCTTCACCGTTTGAGGGAGCGATTTCTCCATTTTCGCGAGTTCCACCGCCTCCTCCGATCGTTTCCGCGCGTCATCCGCGTCGCGCGCGCGTTGTTTACCCGCCGCCGCGGCGTTCAATTTGTCGACCTCCCTCCACAGGTGTTCGGTTGCCGAGGCCCGCTTGTACCCAGTTAAAACACTGGGATTCTCAATCGGGGCTTCCTTTTCCGACAACGCGTACCTCACCCAAAGCACCCCACCGGTCAAGTCCTCGGGAAACGCGTACTTCACCCCGAGCACGACCGCGCGCAACCCGAGAGGCGTGTCGATCAAGTCCCCCGGCGCGAAACCAAAAGGCGCGCAATGCTCCACGCCATCCTCGTTGGTGAAGTACGTGTTGCCTTTCTTCTTTCCCGCTTTCTTCTTTCCGCCTTTCTTGGAAGGCATGCCTGCGGGTGGAGGAGCCTCACCTGTCGGGAGGGCTCCGCCAGGGAAGTGACGCACACGACGCCTTCGCAATTCGTTCCCCTTCACGTCAGCCGTTTCTTGGACGAAAACTTTCCTAAACTTTTTTGGCCACCTCGCAGTTTCGCCACGTAGGCACTTCATCAGCCCCCACGCCACAACACGAGGTGCGTCCGCGTTGCCACTACGAGACGCGCCTCGGCCCTTCGAGTGCAGTCACCGACCCATCGTGTCAACATCCACCATGTCCGCCTCGCTCGCAAGCAAGGCTGCGTTTGTCGGGCGCCGGTTCGTCGCCGGGAAGACACCGTACCGAACGACGCGTCGCGCAGCACCCGCGATTCGTGCCGCCGCTCCATCCGACGACGCCGCGCTTTCAAGAGCCCTGCGCACGGTGAACACGGGGGGGTTGATGCGCGGCAGCACGAGGGTGGGTGATGCGCATGTTATGGAGGCGGATACGACCACGAAGGCTACTACCGAGAAGGAGGAAACACCTCAGGATACGCAGGAGACACCGGTGCCGACCACCGCCGCTTTCTCATCTTCTGCCGAAATCCAGTACACCTTGCAAGGCCCGCCCCCGAAAAAGTTCGGCGTCGCGGACGGCGAGCTCGGGAACGTGCTGAGCGCGAGCGGTTCCTTTCTAACACGCGCGGTTTCCGGCGCGCTTTGCGAGGGGTGGAACGTTTCCCTAGTGCAAGGCGAGTGCCCACGCGACACGTACACGTTCGGGGAGTTCGGGGGGCGGTACGTGAAAGAAACTTCCGACGTGTCCAAATTTGCGAGGCCGCAAATCCAACTCGAGCTGTACGAGTTCGAGGGCTGTCCTTTCTGTAAGAAGGTCCGGGAGGCGGTTATTTGGCTAGACCTTGATGTGCTTTTCTATCCGTGTCCGCAGGGGGGGCCCAACTTTCGCGAACAAATCAAACAAAGGGGCGGCAAATCCATGTTCCCGTACATGGTGGACCCGAACACGAAAATCGAAATGTACGAGAGCGACGACATCATCGACTACCTGTACGACACGTACGGCCCGGGGAAGGAGAAAGTATCTTCGCTTTTGCTCGCGGGGGCGCTCACGGTGCTCACCGCGGGTTTCGGCTTGGCGCCGCGGATGGGCGCCGGGAGCAGGTACACACCCGCGACGATGCCCGCGAAACCAATCACGGTGTACTCCTACGAAGCCTCGCCTTTTTGTAAGCTGGTGCGCGAGAAACTGGTGGAGCTGGAGCTTCCTCATTTGATGAAATCGAGCGGCCGCGGGTCCCCGAAACGCCAGGAGCTTTTCGACAAAAGGGGGATGTTCCAAGCGCCGTACATAGAGGACCCAAACACGGGAATCGCGATGTTCGAAAGTAGCGCAATCGCGAAGTACTTGGAGCAGACGTACGCGAAGTAATACTTGGAGCAGACGTACGCGAAGTAGTTCGGAATTAACATACATCGTGACACACCGAGACGAGACGTACGCGAAGTAAAGCGTCCGGGAGAGGTGTGTGCTGCGGGTTCCAAGTACTACCGCCGGTGGGGTGTGTAAGTACTCCCTATGTAGGGTGGTAGCGCCGCACTAGTTGGCTCGATGTTCGAAAGAAAAATGTAGGGTGTACACGTACTCAATAACAATACATCGTGATATAAAAGGCGTACGGATCAAAGCCGCAATACATCGACGGATACGTATGTCACATCAACGCCGTGGCGAGCCTTGGCCGGGCGATTCGCCCAACCGGCGCCTTCCCGGCGACTAAAATCTGTCGCGGCGAGTCCACGCGAATCAGTTTGAACTCGTAGCGTTTGCCTCTGTACGTCACGTCCACGTTTCGCAGGTCGGGTTCCAGCAAGGTCAGGGTGGCGCTTAGCCTCAGCGCGCCGTCCTCCAGGCCGTACACGCTCACGGCGCACAGACCGCCGTTTTTATCCACCACAACGTAGTGCAAGTTCAAAGCGCCTTACGGTAAATAAAAGAAAGTGTCAGTCACGAGTATTGAGTTTGTATAAACAGTTGCCAGTACTGGCAAATGTAACTAGCAGTGTTACTAGCAGTACTAGTAGTGTTACTAGTAGTGCACTCGACCAGGGACGGTAAATAGTGTTTGGATTTGGGAAAAACGCAAGGCCGTACCTTCGGTGTTATTCTCACCCCCGCCGGTCGTTCCGCTCGCGCCCGCGGTGGCGTCAATCACGGCGCGACACCGCAGCGCGACGTTTTGGTTAACCCCTTCCGTCAAAGACACAAGCTCCACACAACTGAACTGCCTGTTTTCGTGTGTCAACACGACCGGGACGTTTTTTATTTTCCCATCCGTCTTCGTTCTTCCGTCTGCGTTCTCGGTGGTCTCCCCCGTGTCCTCCCTCAACGCGCTTTTTATACCCGCAAGTTTCTTTTGTTTGAACGAAGCCCCGACGCCGGCGCACGCGTCGTGCAGCTTACCAAGCGCCGCCAACACCGCGTCCACCTCGGTTTGTGTTGGCAGGTTCTTGTCCAACGCCTGTGCTTTTGCGAAACCGCAAAGCGCCTCGCCGAAGTGCTCCACGTACCGCGAAACCACGGCACGGTTGAAGTGCAAATCGGGGTGGTCGCCGATGCCGCCGCCGGGTGAGCCTGATTTGTGGATTCCGTGATCACCGTTGCGGTTCGTCAGAGCACTGTTATGGACATTTTGTGTACCACCAGTAGCGGATGTATCTCCTTGATCACCAAAACCGTGGGTATCACCCGTTCCTTTGTTCGTGCCATTTCCATTTCCATCGCCGTTAATAGCAACAAGGGTCCCCAACGGCCCTCCTTTCTCGGCGCAGTCGTATGCTTTCAAGGCTTTTGATTGTAAGGAAAAAGGGTCAGTCGGCGAGTGTGGGTGTACTGTATATCGCGATGTATTGGACGATGTATGCACAACAGTCAGGGTAATCGGTCTGAACAGTCACCAGCGTTAGAGATAAAACAGAGCACTTGTGCTGTGCGTAGTAACTTCCTTTGGATGACGGCCGTGTACTCAAATAGTCAGGTAGGGGCTGTAAACAGTCGGGAGGATTTGGGAAACGCGCAACGCGCACCTTGCAACAATTTGCTTTTATCCGTCGCGCCTTGCGCGAAAAACGCGGACATGTACGCGGTGCCCACCTGGTACCAGGAGTACCCGTCGTTCAAATCAAGCTTCACCGCGGCTTTCGCGAAAAGCACGCTGTCCGCGACGAAGCGTTTCTGCGCCTCCGTCCCGGGCTTGGCGTTTGATTTCGCGAGAGTGCGACTCAACATGGATAGTTGACAAAGCGTCTTTTTGTGCACCGCGACGTTGGTCGGCTTTTTGTGTAACACCGCGTCGTAGCAGTTCTTAGCACCTTCCAAATCCCCTTTCTTCCAAAGAAGCTGCGCCAGTGTTAACCAGGCGCCGTCTAAACTCGGATCGAGCTTGGCGGCTTTTTTTAACAACTGCTCGGCGCCGTCGAGGTTATGCGTTTTCAATTCATCGTCTGAATGCGATTTCTTGAGATGTCCTCCTGGAGATGCGGTGTCCTCTCCCGCCTCGCCAGCCACGACAACACCCCCCACACCCCCCACCGCTTCTAACAGCCGTCCCCGTAAATACAAACCCCGCGCGCGTTCCGAGTGGGATGCGTTTGGGTGGTCCAACAGACCGTCGTTTTCCAGTTTTTGAACCTCGCGAAGCAGATCTTTCAGCAGAATCTTTGACTCCGACGCCAACGCGTGCTGCGCCTTGTCCGACGCGGACTCGTGTTGGGTGACTGCAGTTTAGGGTTGGGGGTTCAGGTTTAGGGTTAGGTCACGCACAAGGAGACGAGTGACAGGTGTGACGCGAGTGTGTGTTGAGTGCCAGGTAGTGCCGGGTAGTGTCGTGCGGTGCCTCGGTTCGGGCCAATCGTTGGCACCGAAACCTTGAAGAGGGGCAAACAACAGACGGATTTCAAAATGAAGAAACCCGACCACACCGGGTCGCGGGTTTCACGGAGCGGCCTTACCCAGGGTTTCCGCCCTCGCCTCCAAGACGCCGAGCGCGTCGCACGCGGGCATCGCGCCGACGACGGCGGCCGACTCGCGGTCGTTCCGCACGCGCGTCGGGAGGACTGATGGCCAACGGAGGTGTTGACCGGAAAATAAATTGATTGACTACTCTGCGGGAACGGCACGCCAGCGAAGAGACGGACGACTGTCGTTATTTTTCAGATCTGAAGAGGGGCGGTCTCATTGCGGGCGTCGCATGGGACTGTGTGTCGTCTTTTTCGGGTTCCGTGAGTCCCGTGCAAACTCGTCGCACCACAAACGTCAAAACCGCGATGGCCGCGTCTCTGGACGTCACCACCCTGGTGAGCCGCGCGCTGGCGCTTTCGAGCACGAAAACGGGCTTGGAAGAGCTCCAGGTGTCCCTCGATGCTTCGTGTGACTTGTTACGAACCAACGCGTCCGAGGCCCTTGATGCGCTTGAACAAAACGCGCTTCACCCGAAAACGCACGCCCTCGCATGGCTGTACTTCCTCAACGCGGCGAAAGAGGCCGCGACGCCGCGTTCGGAGGCCGGGGCGGAAACAACCGGAGCGCGTGCGGATCAGAACAATCAGAACACGGGAGGGGACGAAAACAACGAAGGAGGTGAGGACGAGGACGCTGACACTCAGCCGGCGACCGCGGGGGACGACACAGGGAACGACGTGATGACCACGGACACGCCCGAGCCTGAACCTGAAGCACACCACGCCGGTATTGGTGGTGGTATCGGTGCGACGATACCCACGGCGCTACCTACGATACCCAAGACGTCTTACTCCGTCGATTTCGGAACGGACGCGCGGGATCGCGATTTCGCGCGCGGCGGATCCCGCGGGTTTCTCGGCGACCACTTTGGCATTGGCGACGTTGGGCACGACATGGACGACGACCCGGCTGGGTACGACGACGGACACGACGTGCTCGCGCTGCCGGAACCGGTGGCGGTTAAGGTTTGCGTCACGGACGCGTTTCCGGCGTTCCTGAAGCTGACGAAAGCGTTGCTGATGGAAAGCGACCACGGCGTCGCGGCCGATGCTAATGGTGACGCCTCGCAAAGTGAAGCCGTAAATAATGGTGACGCCATCAACGGTGACACCGTCCACGAAACATCCATGGACGTCGGCGGCGACGTGGAAACATCAAACGAAACCGCCGCGAGCGCGCAACTGCGCAGAGCCCCGAAACTGTTCCACGGATTATGCGCGCAGTTCAAAGCGGAAACTTACGCGAACGGCATTTTCACCGACTTGGTCGCGGCCGTCGAGCCGTTGCGAAAAGCGCTGCGCGCGGCGAGGCCCACGAAACACCACCTCACAAAGCAACACGCGCTTTTGTTCCAAACGGTACGTGTTGGGGCTTTCCCAAATCCCGGACGACTATTTGCCCATTCAAGACTGACACTTTTCTTTTACTATGAAAGTGCCTGAACGCTAAACGCCCCGATGTCGCGCTAACCGAGCTGGATGAAAATCCTATCTTTACATGTGACCCCACCGAAACCGGGATTGACGCGCTTGACTACCTCAACTACTGCGACGTCTCTGGGAGCGTTTACGTCACGGTCGGCAAATTCGAGGACGCCGCGGAGAGCTTTCTGAACGCCACCACCGCGCCCGCGAACGGGCCCGTCGCGGCTCACGCGTCGCTGCACAAAAAGTACATTCTCTGCTCACTGATTGCCCAGGGGTCGGTGCCTTTTTTGACCACCCTGCCGAAATACGCCTCGTCTTCCGTCACGAGACACCTGCGAAGCGCGACGCACAAGTACGTGCAATTCGCCGAGGCTTTCGCCACGAAGTCCAGCGCGAAACTGAATGGTATGTTTTGGGCCTTTCTCAAATCCCGACGCTGTTTGCCCATACAAGACTGACACTTTCCTTTTACAATCGCAGCCAAACTCGACGAGCTCAGCGAAACTTTCAAAACCGACGGTGACTTGTTCTACGACCTGGCCGTACAAGCCGCGGCGGGCGTTACGAAAGTCAACGTACTAGGGCTGACGAAAACGCACCTCTCCGTGAGTCTTGCGGACATAGCACTGGCAGCAGGTTTGCCTAACCAAAACTCCGCCGAGCAATTAGTTGTTGAAATGATCGACGCGTCCCAAATTCGCGCCAAGATTTGCCAAAAAACGGACTCGGTTGTTTTCGTGGATCTTGTTGACGACCCTTTCTTCGCGGAAACCGAGGCGGGGAAGTTACGGAAAAGCATGGCGACGGCGCGAGAGCTGGCGGAAAGAATTCGAAAGAAAGACGACGAAATCAGGGTCTCGAAAAAGTACGTCGCCGCGACAAGCGACTTCCACGGCCACGGCGGGTTGGCGGGAACCGGGAAGGGAGACGCGATTGGACTTTCGGGAGACGCGGTTGGCGCGAAAAACGCGGACCACGCGGGGCTGGGGGCGATGTTTTCGAACGACGTGCTGGATAGCGTTTAGGGACGACGGGTGTGGTGTAGGAGCGATTAGTTTGTGAAAACAGACGCATGGGTAAGACATCATCCACTTCCCCGACTAATTGCGCGTACAATCCTCCAAACAACCCTCCCTCCTATAACAGCGCTTCGATGAGCGTGGGTCCTTTTCTGCGCAGCGCTTGTTTGAACGCCCCTGCGAATTGCGTCGGGGTTGAGCACTGCGATGCGAAAACCCCGAAGCCGTTCGCGACGGCGACCCACTCCACGTGCGGGTTCGTGAGGGAGGTCAGGCGGACGGACGCTTTTTCGTGCGGGCTCGGTCGGTTGGAGTGCGGACGACCCGCCGACGCCGCGCCACCGCCGCCTGGACCGCCGGTTCCCGTTTTCTGCATCAAGGACTCGAGCTCGAGGATTTGGTACTTGCGATTGGCGCACACGATCGTTATGACGTTCAGGTTTTCCTTCGCTTGCGTCCAAAGCGCTGGCCCGATGAAACCCGAAAGTGTCAGTCTCTCGTGATGTGGCCTGAGTAAACAGTGTATGGGTAATCGGGCCGATCAGGGAGGCGGAACGTGTTCGGTGGGAAATACGAACCTTGCGGCGCGTACGCGGCGCACCCGTCGGCTTGGATGTTGATCACGTACCGGCCGTTTCCGTTTTCGTCATCGCCGGTTTCGCGTTCCAACCACTCCAGCGCCACCGCCGCCCCCACGCTGGCACAAGGCCCGAACCCGATCGCCCCGCCGGTGAGTGTCAGGTGTTGGAACCGCAAACACCCCGCGCTCGCGTTCCAGTAGTTGGTACCGCTGGTTAAGGACTCGTCAACCACCACGCAGTTCGCGGGCTGATACGAATAAAAGAAAGTGTCAGTCTTGAATTGGCAAACAGTCGGATGCATTTGGGAAATGCAATACCTACCTGCAGCGCCGCGATAATTTCGCACATCGAGTTCGGGGTGAGTTTCTGGGGAGGTGAGGTTTTGACACCGTCATCCGTCAGGTTGTCCAGATCCATCCCAAACGGAAGCGCAGGCGGGGCTCTCGGCGGTACCGTCCAGTACGCGGTACCTGTGCCGGGTACCGACCGGCCCAATTTTTTCGCCACCGCGTCCAGCAGACTCTTCGCGACGTCCGCGACGCTCAAAACGCCGCCGCCCACGTCCAAGTCCCAGATTTTGGATTCCTCAAGCCGCAACAAGTGCGACGGCCCGGAGTCGTTGTACCCGAACATCGCAATCGGGCGCTTGACGTCGACGCACACCACCAAGTGAAACCGCGCGAGCTCCCGGGCCGCGTCCTTCGGGAAGTAGGCCAGCCGTTTCGGGTGCGGCAAATCGTTTCCGCGGTCGACCCTGGCGAAGGCGTTTTCGCAAAGGAGCTCGGCGCCGAGAATTCCCGCCACGGCGCCGAGGGCTTGTGATGAAGGAAAGGGTCAGTATCGGGTTTTACTATATGGGGGATTGGGGTCCGAGTAGTCGGGCAAAACAGCGTACTTAGAGTAATCGGGCCGAACAGAGCACTTGTGATGTATTTGTAAGAGCCGCGAGTACTGGTAAACGTTACTAGTAGTGTGAAGTACTTCCGTTGAATGAAACGGGTGTGGACGTCACGAACGGGGCTTGAAAAAGTGTCTGGATTTGGGAAACGCGCAAGGCCGTACCTTGTAACGCGCCGTCCGCCGCAAGCAAAGCTTCGCCCCCAACGTACAGCGCGACCTTGCCTTTTTGCGTCTCGACAAGCGCCTCCGCGCAGAGTGCCAGAAACGCGTTGGTGGTTTGCGTGGTTTCTCGTAACGTCTTTTCGGATGTCGCTTTACCTGTTTCGCTTTCGTCCGCTTCGTCGTCGCTCGAGTCGGCGAAGGAAATCGTACCCTCGCCGCGCTCGTCAGCTCCAGTACCGAAACCTTCCCATGATCGATCGTGCGGCACGATTAGCGTCGATACCCGGCCTTTACCACCCGGTGGGGTCTTTTGAGACCGGTCCGTCGCTTTCAACGCCTCGATCGTGTCCCCCCGAATCGCCCCGGGCAACACGCTAGTGTGGACGTGCGCTGACACTGTTTTCGCGATAGCCTCGATGTCGGTCTCCAAAGCCGAGTCCGCCCCGCGGTGCCACGTGGACATGTCACCAACGATGTTCAAAACAGGCGAGTTCGCCCGGCGCGCGTTGTGAAGGTTCGCCAGCGCGTTCGCCAGGCCGACGCCGAGGTGAAGGAGCTGCGGATGCGGAAGCAGAGGAGTGGGAAGGTGGGAGGATTGGAAGGAAAGGAGGAGGTGAGCAGGCAGGAGGATTGGAAGGAGAGGAGTAAGAAGGGAGGAGTAAGAGTGAGTAAGGAGCAATAAGAGTGAGTAAAAACCATCGCCATACAGTACATACTAAAAAATTGGAAGGCGAAAAGATTTTGAGAAGAGCGTCCGTCGTGGTTGTCCCTTCAGACGCGTCGCTTACCGTGCACGCCGGTTTCCGCGCCACGCGCGCGTATCCGTCCGCGGCGCCCGCGCACACGGTCTCGTGTAAACCTAACACGGGCCGGATCCCGGGTATCGCGTCCAGGGCGGCCACGAGCCACATCTCCGTGGTGCCCGGGTTGGCGAAACAAACCTCGACGCCCTTTTCGTGGAGGGTCTCCAGAAGGACCTGCGAGCCCGTTCGCTGGGTGTTCGTCGGAACCGCCCGAGACGACGACATGCGGACTGTTCGTGGCGTGCCTCCTGAAACTTCGTATTCGTGATGCACGCGAAGAGGAACGGCACGCGAGTAGGAGTAGGCGTGACGGCGAGTGTGAGTGTGAGGAGACGTGACGGGTTTGCCTTTTTGACTTCTCGAGCGTTTTCCAAGTCACGTCAGGTCACTATTTTTTTTGTTTTGTTTTCCATAACTTGAGGGAGGGGTTTGCGATGGAGTGGGAGGCTTTCATTGAAACAGAAGCTTAAGCGGGGTGAGAGATGATGTGTACGCTGGAGGTGGAAGACGCGCTGAGGGGGTGATTGAGCGGTTGTCGTCGAAAATGGGGACGAAAATGGGGACGCGAGCGCGGGGGGCGGGAGGGCGACGGCGTAAATTTAATATCGAGAGTTAGGGTATACACAACCGTGAGTCTGGTATTTACAAAGACAAATGCTGCATCCGTACCAATACGGCATCATTGAGAATCTGAACAATCGCCGCGTGGCCCTCTTGAGCGGCTAAGAACAGCGGCATCCCGCCTTCATCCGTCGCCTTGTTGACGTCCGCGCCTCCCTCGATCAGCGCCCACACTACCATCTCGTGACCGTTTTGAGCGGCCATGTACAGCGGTGTCACGCCGATATCCGTCGCCTTGTCGATGTCCGCACCAGCCTGGATCAGCGCTCGCACTACCGTCTCGTGGCTTTCTTGAGCGGACATGAGCAGCGGCGTCCATCCGTTATCCGTCGCCTTATTAATGTCCGCGCCAAACTCCATCAGCGCCCGCACTACCAACTCGTGGCCCTGAACAGCGGCCATGTACAGCGGCGTCCCGCCTTCATGAGCCGCCTTGTCGATGCCCGCACCGGTTTGGATCAGCGCTCGCACTACCGTCTCGTGACCCTTTTCAGCGGCGATGAGCAGCGGCGTCCATCCGTTTTCCGTCGCCTTGTTGACGTCCGCACCCAACTCGATCAGCGCCCGCACCATCGCCACTTGGCCATTTAGAGCGGCGAGATGCAGCTCGTTCTCGTCACATGGGCAACCGTTTTTGCGCGCCCACAGAAGCACCTTCAGATGCCCGCCCTTCGCAGCTTCATGGCACGTGCGTAAGTCCCACGGGCAGCCGTTCGCGCATGCCCACTGCAGCACCTCGAGGTGCTCTCCCAAAGCCGCCGCCGAGCACGTGTACCGGTCCCATCGCCAGCAGTCCGCGCGCAACACCTTCAACTCTTCGAGCTGTCCGCTCCTCGCCGCTGCCTGACAAAGGAGTTCTTGACGCGACAGGCGACCTTGCCGTTGCATGCGCTGCACCGCGCTTAAACATCCGAGCTCCACGGCACGCTTTTCATCAAGCTCTGCAAACTGCAACCCCGTTTCTGCCACCGCGTCGCGCATCGCGCGGCTCACATCTGGGAGCCGTGCGAGATCTGCGGGGTCGTCGAAATGCTCAGATCTGAGAACGTGCGTGACGACGACGTTGTCGGGAAGGCCGGGGATAGCCTCGCCCGCGTCAGCCGCGTTAGCATCGCGGCGCTCGTGTTTTTGCTTCCGCGCGCGACCTTTCTTACCGGACATCGCGTTGGAAGAGTGGATGGTTCCGTGCGCGTGTCGTGCGCGTCGTTGTGCCTCGAGGCTTCCGAGAAACTGCGTTAAAAAAACGAGATAAAAATTCCGAGGTGATTGGGCCACAAAAAACAAAAGCAAATCACCCACTCCGAGCACCATGTACATATTGAATACATCGCCGTCCGAACGCCGATTGAGACATAAATGTGCTCGTTGGAGTCGTCACGATGTCTTCTACGCGCATGCCAAGAAATTAAAGGCGGCATGGGCACCAAAAAGAAAGTAAATCCACGAGAGGAAAAGAATGGGGCCCAGCGGAATGGAACCGCCGACGATCAGGTCACCAACCGTCTACTTCCCTCCGAACCCAAACCTCCGGAACAGTTTCGCGAACACGCCCTCGTTGTCCAGAAACGGCTCAGGATGCACAACCCATGGTTCGTTGTTACCACCGGCTTCGTCCACGTCATCCATTTTTTTCTCCGCCTCCAAAACCCGGCGGTCGCGCTTCGCCAAACGCGTCACCTTTTTTTGTCGCGCGTTCATCTTTTCGATTTTCAACGCTTCATCGTCGTCGTCGTTGTCGTCCGAAAAAGCATCCCCCGCACTGTCACTCTCCTCCCCGTCCGTCCCGTTCTCGTGTCCGAACAGCCCCCCGAAGGTCTTTTTCCGCGCTCGAGCTTGCTTGACCTGTTCCGTTTCCAAATCACGCAGCGCGTGTAGCGTCGCGGCGTCTTCCTGGCCGGCTGTGAGTGGAAACGAAAAGGGTCAGTCGCGAGTCGGCGAGTGTGGGTGTACTTTGTAACGTGTATGAGCAAACAGTCGGAGTAATCGGGCCGAGCAGTGCACTTGTGATATATTTGTAAGAGCCGCGAGTACTGGTAAGAGTTACCAGTAGTATACTTCCTTTTAATGACGGTCACAGAGGGGCAGTAAACAGTGTGCCTGGATTTGGGAAAGGCCCAATACGTACGTGCGTTTTTCAGCGCGTTCAGCAAATCGCTCCGCGCGTCGTCGTCCTGGCCTAGTACCTGCCGCGCGCGCCCTCTTCGGTAAAACGCTTTTGCGTTTTTACTATCCATCGCGAGGGCTCGGCTGGCCTGGTCTATGCACTCGTGGTACCGTTGTTGGTGTAGAAAGCACGCGCTTAGGTTAAGATGCGCGGGGAGCTTTTCAGAGTTGGCTGTGAGATAGGTAAAACAAAGTGTCAGTCTTGTACTGTATGGGAAAACAGTCGCGTCGGCGGGATTTGGGAAACACGCGCGGCGCGTACCTTCGTCCAGGTAACGGCCGTGCAGTTGCATCAGCATGTCATCCGTGAGGAAGGAAAGGGCCATTTCGTACTGACTTTGCGCGCTTGTAAAGTCGCCTGCTCGGTACAGCGCATTGCCTTCCAGTCTTAGTTTCTTAACCCGCTCGATCCGCTCTTCGTAAAGCATATCCACCCTCGCCACGGGTTCGTCCGCCGCCGACTTAACCCCAATGAGTTCCAAGTCGCAAATCAAGTCGCACGCCGGCGGCACGCTAGGAAAAGAAAAGTTCCCGAGCTCGCCGTAGGCCAACTGGTGCGGGATTCGAAACAAGGACCGCTCGCCCGGTGCCATGGTGGCTAAACAAGCATCGAGGCCTACGTGGTGCTTGCGCTTCGAGTGTACGGGTACCGGTACCGGCCGGTTTGTTTGAAGCGAGGTTTCGTTATTTTCCTTCAAGCCTTGGGAACCACGCTTTGCCTCGTTCGTCATCGTCGTCGCGTTTTCGAACGCTTCATGTACCCGACTCGCGTCTCCAAACACGATCTGGTGAGCCTCGGACTCCCTTCGCGTGCTCCACACCTCTTGGTGCGTATCGTTGGCCTGCCACATGTCGTAGTGCACGAAGCAGGTTGCGTTTTGTGTGGGTTTGCCTGTTTGGGATGCATCAGGGCCAGCGCCTAAGCGCATCGTTTGTTTACGCAAACCTTCCACGCCGAGCACGGAGACGACGCGTGATGAACACACCACCGGACCACTCGGGCGGTCCACCGGGTACTTCCACTCGCCAACGAGTGGCACCGAGGTGTCATCCACCTCTGGGTTCCACGTGTCGCGCGACATGACCACCAAACGCGCGTGGGGAAACGCGCGCGCGCGCGACGACTGGGTGTCGGAGATGACGACGACGTGGATACGGTTTTCGGGAAGTTTTTTTTTCGAGAAAAGCATCGAAAAGGTCATCTTAACCGCTTCGGTGTCAGTCGAGGCGTGCGCGGTGCCCGCGGTGCGGGCGGGGTTTCGCGCGGCGTCTTCGTGTTTCGCCCGTCACAAATCCCCATGTTCCCACCCGCGGCTCAGCCGGATATCATCCGCGCGCACCAGAAGGATGAGGTGTTCATTCGGGTACGCTTCTTCCCGAATTGAATCTCGCCCGTCTCGTCTCGTTTCCTAAAAAGCGCGCATCTCCGTGTCCCATCGTTGCCGCGTCCCACCCCTAACCTTCCCCACCCCACCCCCCACTACCCATCCCCAGATGCTCCGCGACACGATGCTGGACACCGCGCGCCGTGTGCTTGACGCGCGGTCCGTGGTGAGGTACCAGCACGAAATCGGCGTGGTGGCACACGCGTGGTACTTGGGGCTAACAACCCTATTCGGCACGCAAACGTTAGGTGAGGAATACTGCGACCTTTTTCAAACAAACGCAAACGGCGCGGCGCCGGGTTTCTGGAGACGGGTTGTCTTTTTCTTGGTGGAGGTGACTGCGCCGCACTGGATGCGGCGCGTGCGCGTGCGCGCGAGAGTCATCGTGGACAGGGAGGAGGATGCAGAGGAAGAACCCGAAGAAACACTTGACAGAAATAACGCCGAAAGAAACACGGAACGAGCTTCCACGTCCCAAAACACTTCTTACGGAATATCCGGATTACTGCGAGCCTTACGAAACAAAGCAGCGCGAGGTATACCTGCGGTACCTGCGGTACTGCGCGTCTCGCCGGCTACGTCTCGTTGCATGCGCAACGCGTTCGCCTCTGTGTTCGCGCCATCCCGAGATCCCGACGACCCCGAACCGGGAGACCCGACATCGGGCGCGCTTGTGAGGGCGCACTTTGCGGCGTTTTTCGTGACCGGCGCGTATTTTTCCATTTCCAAACGAATCGCGGGCGTCAGGTACGCGTTCGTGGGCAGTGAGGGGCCGGAAGGACGCCCGCGGTTTAACCTGCTGGGATGGCTATCAGCGGCGCAGCTTTGCGTGACTGCCGTTGGTAAGGTTGTTGGGTCTCGGACGTGTGCCAGTAGTGGTCCTCCGGGTACCGCGGGATCATCCTCAAACTCAAATCAAAGTGCCGAAACCGAAACGGGCGCGAAACCGTTCCGGGTGTTGGAGCTTGACGGGAGCCCGGCTTTGGCGGAAAAAAAACAAGAGCCCCCCGCCGGGCTCGAACCAACCACCAAATCCTCGAAGAAATGCGCCTTGTGCTTGTCCCCCCACGACGCACCTACCGCGACTCTTTGCGGGCACGTTTTCTGCTGGCGCTGCGTCGCGCCCTGGTGCGCCACGAAACCCGAGTGCCCGCTGTGCCGACATGACTCGCCGCCGCAAACCCTGGTTCGCTTGGCGGGGGGGCTGGGGTGAACGGTGTATGCGTATTTAGTCTAGGAGAAGTGTGAGACGTGCGTGCTTAGAAGCCGGCGTGCGGACATGCATGCGGGGTGTATATGTAGCAGTGTGTGTGTGAGTATTTAGACACGCACAAAAAAACACGGTTACGCAAACACGGGCACCACGCTCACTCCGCCGCCTTGCCAGCAAATCGCCAGAGTCGTGCTCGCGGAGGTCTGATCGTTTCCGGTTTCGTCGGCGCACCCCGCAGCGCCCTCAGGACCCGATAGCTCAGCCGCGCGCGCGGCACCTCCGGGATCCGAACCCGGGCTGGAGTGAGTGGACGTATCGCGGTTCTCCGCCGGCGCACCCGACCCCACGTACCCGATGAGCGACGCCCGCACCACGGGTGACACCTGCGTGGCGAACAAACCCACGCGGCCGGCTTCGGATACGGGGTTGTTTTTTTCCGACCCTTCGGTGGATGGATCCGTATCGACCGCCGCAAACGTCACCGCTAACCTGCGCCCCGACTTGTCCCAGGACATGTGCGCGACGTCCGGCGCTTCCGGATTCGAACCGGGAACGCGCGCTTTCGCGTCTCTTCCGTTCGACGAAGCGGTTGCGTGGGATGACTGTTTTCCTCCGACTGGATGCTCACTGTCGTCGCCACGCACACGCACCACCGCTCGCGGAAGATCCACAGGCAGCACCTGCGCGTCGAGGTTCCCCGAGCCTCCCGAAAAGTGCGTCGCGCAGAGTCGCCCGCCGGCGCCGGCGCACGTGACGAGCAAAACGGCGCCGCGCGACTCGACGTTTCCTGAGTTGACTGCATGGCGGGTGGGCGCCGGGCCCCACACCCCGGACGTCACGGACCCGGCCGTCTGCCAGAACCGCGCGCGCCAACTTTCCGTGGCCCAAACCGTGAACCCTGATTGGACGTGCGCGGCGAAGAGGTAGCTGTTTGTGAACGAAAAAAGTCAGTCCCATCCGTGTCGAGTACGGGTGTACCGTAAGCGTAAACATGGCGTTTGTGCCGTGCGTAGCAGTTGCTAGTACGGCGGTAAATGTTACGGCCGGGCGTGCACTGAAACAGGGGCGCGATAAACAGTGTTGGAAAAAAAGAAACGCAACACGTACCTCCCGCAACCGCTCCACCGCAAAAGCGAAACCCCGTTCGCGTTGTTTGCTATCCGAATTTTCGTTTTGTCGCCGGCGCCGACGTCCCACACGGAAATCCCGCTCCGGTCGTTCGACGCCGCGGCGAGCAACGAACCGTTCGGGCACCAGGCTACGGTGTCGTACGGGGGCGGGGGCTTCGCGTTGGGCGAATCCGTCGAACTAAAACTACTGTTGCGGACGGCGTTACTTTCCCACTTGACGTTCACGCCGACGCCGAAAACGTTTGCCGTTTTCGCGGCGAGGGTCACAACTTTTTCGCCCAAGGATTTTCCCGCGGTGCCTATTGAGGCCTGGCGGAACGGGCAAGAAGCAGCGCCGATAACGACGTCGTCGCAGTCGTCCAAAAGGCGACGCACGCGCCACTGCGTTTGGGTCGCGGCGACGCCGCGCGATTGCGGTGTAGAGGAACGCGCTTCGTCGCCGTCCACGGCCACGGCCGCGACGGCGTCTCCCGACGCGCCAACGTCTCGCGACCACACACACACACCATCCCCCCCCGCTACGGCCAATGTAGCGCCACCCAAAGGGCGCCACGCCATCGCGCGTTGGCGTTGGTGAAGCACGTGATGAAGCGCGGCGGTGGGCGGCGGATGGCGCGTTTCGTTCTTTTCGTTGCCAAAATCATTAGACTGCCTGGCCGGGTCTTCGTGAACGAGGATCCGCCCTTCGTTGTCCACGGTGGCCAGCACCGGCCGCGAGGGGTGCCACGCCAGTGGAGCCGTGATGCCGTCTTCCGTGGGGGGGGCGCTTGGCAGCGCTTTGCCGAACGCAAGCGCCATGAGCAAACCCTTGGCGCGCGCTAGTAGATCCAAGGCATCGGAAGTTTTGGTTTTCGGATTCGGCGGCAAAGCTCTACTCGCGTTCGGCAAAGAGATCGCCGAAATCGCGTCGAAGGAATTGTCACCGGCGGTCGCGCCGACACCAATGAGCGCGCCGCGCGTCTCGCGAAGCATGGCCGCGTGTGCGCGCGCGGACGCGAGTGACACGCGCGGGTCGCGACACGAACTTGCCTCGATGGCAACGACGGCAACGGTCGAGCCGAAAAATTGGAGCCTGCAACAAACAGAAAATTCTGGGAACGAACGAACGTGACGTTACCTCAAAGCAACGACTCCGCTAGTCGCGAGATCAAAACGTGGTGCGCAGTGCTTGAACAGGCGTAGAGCGCACGCGCGGAAGGACGGGCCGCAACTACAGACTGTGCTTCATGGGTGACGCACGCAAACGCTGCCCCCACGGGAAGCGGAAAAACATGTGCGTCCAGTGCAACCCCTGCCCTCACGGCAAGGTGAAAACCAACTGCAAAGTGTGCAGCCCCTGCCCCCACGGCAAGGTGAAAAGGACCTGCGCGGAGTGCATCCCTTGCCCCCACGGCAAGCGGAAACGAATATGCGTGAAGTGCAACCCATGTCCGCACGGAAAGCGGAAATACACCTGCGTTGCCTGCAACCCTTGCCCTCACGGCAAGGTGAAACAGAGCTGCGCGGCGTGCAAAGCGGCACGCGCGGCTCCGCCGAGTTCGAAGCGGGTCAAGCGCGAGCCGAAGCGTTCGCCCGAGATCAAGGAAGAACCCGAGGTCAAGCAAGAGCCATTCACCATCCGCGGCTACTTCGGGTTTGGCGAGTAAAAGAGAAACGGTCGGGATAGCACAAAGACACAGGGGTGAACAAAAATTCATCGACAATACGGCTACGTTGCTAAAAAGACGTTTTCGACGCGGCGCGTTAAATCCCCGCCTTGAGGTACTTCGTCAACAACCGCTCGGGTTTGTCCACCACGCTGTCGTGTACCCGCACGACGTGTGTTTCGTCACCTCCCGGTGTATCACTCGTGGACGCGGCGCTCGAGTCCTTCGTCGAACTTTTCTCAACATCTTTTTCGGTTTCCGTCCCCGTCCCCGTCACCTTCGCCGCCGCCTTGGCCTTCGCGTCGTTGTGCCCCTTCGCGAACTTCCCCCCCTTCCCCTTGATCCCAAAGAACCCTCGCTCGATCTCGGCCGGCGACGCGTCACAGAACGACTCCCCAGACGAAACGTCGCACAAATACTCCTGGTCGTACGACCGCTGTAACGGAGTAGGTTCGTCGGGGAAAAACGTCTTCGCGTACTCCCTAGTTGACGTTACTAAAATCGGTTTGCACATCGCGATGGTGGCCTGCCGGAGTTTCTGGTACTGCGCGCGCATCACGGACGCGGTGTCTTTGATGGCTTGCTTGTCCTTCGCGGTGTGCGCGTTGTCTTTGAAGGAACTTTTTGTGGCATCGACGCTTCCGTCCCGGCCTTCCCGCACCGCGTACGGGTCGACGATTTCCTTCGACTGTGTCTTGCCTTTTTTCGATTTTCGGTCTGACGCTCCGACCAACTCTGCCTTGTTACCAATCAATCCATCCTCACCTTTCAATCCACCCTTACTATCACCTTTCAATCCACCCTTATTATCAACTGCCTCCCCAACCGCCGCCGCCGCCTTGATTTCATCCGCCGCCCACCGCGTCCTGGCCATCGGCGACGCGTGGAACACCATCGGGACGTACTCAAATCCGCCATCGTCGCAGGGCGGGACGCGAACCTTGGTGGGGTCGTTGAATCCCGTTTTTCGGGTCTTGATCACGCCGTTGTACTGGTGGAAGTAAAACAAAGTGTCAGTCTTGAGTCGGCGAGTGTGGGTGTACTGTATTGGGCGATGTATTCGACGATGTATGGACAACAGGGAGGGGTAATCGGTCTGAACTGTCACCAGCTTATGTAAAACAGTACGTATGTGATGTATGCAGTATCTTCTTCTAATGACGGCCGTGGACGTCACAGAGGGGCTTGAAACAGTGCGCCTAGCGGATTTGGGAAACGCTCAAGGCCGTACCTGGTAAAAGTATGAAAAGAAAACGACGTCGTTTAAATACTCGGCGCCGGTGGCGTGTTTAATGTCACCCGGCGGCGCGGTGGCGAACGCTTCCGCGACGTGTAACAGCGATGCCGAGTCCCCGGACACGAGCGCGGGAATGAACAACTCGTGCGTGGTGAACTGGCCTTGGTTTGGTAGGTAGTCGCACTGCGGAGGCGGGGGTAGATTTACGTTGAACACGTCGGGTTCGGACATGTATCCGCCCCCCACGGCGGCGAGCGCGAGGTACCGCAACAAACTGTCCTCGGAATGCAACCTCGATGTCAAATCACCTCCCAAGGGTAACGAGACGTACGCGTTTTTAAGAAACAAATACCTCGGGTGGATCTGGGCGTGGCGCTCATCAAGCACCACCGGTTTCCACCCCGCGTTTTTCCATGACGTTCGCCACTGATCCACAACCAGCGCGTCGCGAACTTTCAAGCCTTTGCCGTAGTACGTGTACATCACACAACGGTCCACGGTGTAGTATTCGTCATGACCGAGGAAAGCGGAGGGAAGGGGGGATGTATTAATTGTTTTGGCACCAGAAGCCATGGATCCGCGAACCACTTCCATGGATTTCGCAAATGCTGAAATCTCACTCGCCTTTGGTGCGACGTACAAGCCGCACGCCACCAACGCTGTGAATAGGAACCCCAGGAACACGCGTCCGCCGGTGGTGTTTGCGGTCGTGCCCGAGTTGCGGTCGAGCAAGGAATCGATCTGGTGAGGGAAGGTGGTAGGGGGGGGGGAGGTCAGGGGGAGGGCACGGAGGGGTGGAACCCACGTGGATTCTATTCTCGGCTGGGCGGTTACACAATCACCGCGCGTGAAAACGACGGATGAGACGCGCTTGATGAGAGGGCGTCGGGGGTTTCGAGTCAAGAGCCGCACCGCAGTGTCAGTGGAGAAGTCTCGCACAAGAGGAAAGACGTACCTCATCCGGCGCGCGCATGACAGCACGCGACTCGCGCGGTGTGCCAGTGCCTTGGGCGGAGCGAGCGAAGGAGTTGTTGCTCACTCAGAGTTCAGACGATATGTGCAAGGGTAAATGGTGGGTACGACCCGTCGAGACGAAAACAATATATCATCCCAACGCTTCACTCCTCCTCACGCCAGTTCCCCGAACAGCGTTTTCCAGCTCCTTCGTTCCCCCTTGGTTTCAATCGCGTCGAAACAAAGCGTCTGCCCGTTTCCAGGCGGCGCCCCCAAACAACGCACCACCGTTTCCGCCGCGTCTTCCAAGCTGATCGTGGCGCCGTCGGCTTCGCGCGTTTCGCTTCCGCGCGATCCGCTTTGCGAAAAAGCAACCGCCTTCCCTCCCAAACCCGGTTTCACGGTTCCCGGCCTCACTATTGTTAGCGGCACGCCGTTGGAAGCGCTTTTGAATGCTTTCGTAAACGCTTCATCTCTTTTCGCGTTTCGTCGCTTGGCGTCGTCGCCGCCGAACACGGGGTCCAGCATGCCGAACGATTTCCCGCAGCTCCCCACCACGATCACGTGCTTCACCCCGGCATCCTTCGCCACAGAGGCAGGCAGGGCCCCAACCTCGGGCCCAACGCAAATCACAGCCCTGATGCCCTTTCGTAATAAATAGCTCATCTCCCCTTCGTCCCCCAAATCCCCAGCGTCAGCGGCGGTTACGTACGGCCCGAAGCGCTTGGCGCATGTTTCGGGGTCCAGGCCCTGAGATTGTAAAAATAAATGTCAGTCTTGTATGGGCAATCAGTCGGCGGAATGTGGTGATTGGGAAATACTCACCATGGCCACCACCGGTTGTTTCGCTACGATGAGCTGCACCACGACCGCTTCGCCAAGAGCCGTGTGTACGTCCGTCACCAAGGTTGCTTTCCTCGGTGTAAGGTCCCACGCCTTCAGAACCTCAGCCCTTGTTGATGCGACGGGGGTTTCGGTCTGCTGTTGGCCTTCACCGTCACCCCCGTCGCCCCCATCTTCGGAGCCCCCACGGGGGCGTTCCTCTCCACGCGCACCAACGCTGCTATCCGTGCCGTACCACTTCCGTAACTTCGGCCCGCCCTCAATCACGTCGAGCATCTCGTCGAAGAAACCTTTCTTCTTCGCGCTGGTGACCGTGGAGGTTCTTTTGGTGGTTTTGCGGTTGGGGGCCGTTGGGGAAGACGACGGCACGACGACGGACGACGATGATGTGGTGGTCGATGTGGACCATCGAACCGATCGTCCCGACGATCGCGACGACGCGCGTGACTGTTTGCTCATACCGAAAACACCGTGTCCAACCGCGGTGGAGCTCGAAATGACGTGCATCACAGCCGATCAGTTTCGGCAAGAACGCACAGGGTGGCGTGCGCACGACCCGCACCGGAGTTTGACACGCGCGACCGACGAGGACGTGGCTTTGTTGCGGGGCAGAGGATGGACACTGGAAAAAAAAGGCGCTTGACTCGCTCGAGGTTCTCTGCTTCTTGCAGTTGAGAATTTTGCCGCCGCCCACCGCCGCCAACGTTCGGTCGTTGCTTTTGCGTCAACGGCGCCGCATTGTGGTAGGCGCGCGCCGGCGCACCGAGGTTTCGTCGAAGTCACGCCTTTCCTACGCACGTCACGCATTCGCACGTCGCGGCGGAGCGCTCGGGTGACCCACCCCCCCTCCCGTCCGCGTCTCGCCCCGACACTTACACCACCGCCACGATGAAGCTCAAAGTCAAGTCGCACGTGCAGCAGGAGCGAAACATGCGCGGGCACAAGGACAAGTTCCCCACCGCCCCCCCCCCGCTAGGCAAGCGGGAGGGGCCGTATACCCCCAAAGTACCAACGGAAGACGAGGCCGTGAACCCGTTCGCGAAGCAGCTGGCGAGCGGGGACAAGGAGATAAGGGACGCCACGTTCGCGGCGCTCGCGAAGTGGCTGGGGGTGAAATCCGAGGTCCCTTTGCTTGACATGAAGAAGATCTGGAAAGGCTTGTTCTATGCGATGTGGCACGCGGATGGGTGGGACGTACAGGAGGAGCTGGCGGAGCAGATCGGCGGGGTAGTTCACGGCCTGAAGCACAAGGTGATGTTGACGTACTTGGGGGTTTTCTACCTCACCGCGAGACGCGAGTGGGTCGGCATTGACCGACACCGGATGGACAAGTACCTACTTCTCGTGCGCCGCGTGACGTCGCACGCGCTGCGGTACTGCGCGGACCGCAGTTGGAAACTGGACGTCGTACAAGACATCGCACTAGTTTTTGAAAAAGCCGCGCTCGTTGGAAACACCAAAGGCGTGGTTGACGTGGGTTTGCGGTTACACGTCGCCGAGCTGTTTTTCGGCGAGCTGCGGAAAGTCGCCGCCGGGAAAGATTGGGTGGAAGTCGGGTGCGATCCGGATGACGCGAACGAACCCAACGGAGGCGCGCCTCGGACCGTGTTTCGCAAGAAGAACAGCAACGGCAAGGAGAACGCGCGAAAAGGTGAGGGTGGTGTCCATACGAAAAACAAACAAAAGAAGCACAAACCAACCCTCGTGCCGACGGAAGCCACCGAGCTTTTCCTAAACGCCTTCGCCACCGTGCTGGTACGTGTTGCGTTTCCCAAATCCCGCCTCCCTGTTTTATCTCTCAGCTGGTGACTGTTTGTCCATACATCGCCCAATACAATACTGACACTTTCTTTTCTTGGTATCAGCAAAACGACCCTCACGCGCCGCTTCACGACCGCGTGTTGCGCATGGTTTTCGAAGCCGCGGTGGAGGGCGCGGACGGCGGGGTTTGCCAACAAGCGCTGCTTTCCGAGAGCTTTACGTACGACGACGACGAGTCAGACGGCATCGACCCGATCGATCGGAAAGAAGCGCTCGCGGCGGCGACGATGGTCCGGTTGGACTCGGCTACTATGAAAAAAATGAGTCGAGCGTTCATCAACTTGGGCGCGGTGGACGGGGTTGGGGATTTGAACCGGGAAAGCCTGTACGCGATCCACACGATGTTCAAGAAAGCAGCGAAGAAAGCGCTGAAAGCGGCGGAGGAGGAGGGTGACGAGGGGAACGACGCGGCGCGCGCCACCGCGAAAGAATCGGGAAAGGAACCCGTCGAGACGCATTCGGGGAAGAAAAAATGCGCGCGCGATGAGGAAACGATTCCGGAGGATAACGATTCTGCTGAAGACTCGGACGAGGCATCGGAAGAGGACCCCGAGGACCAGAGCTTCCACACCGCGGCGGATAGCGATGAGGAGGAGGGGGATGATGATGATGATGAGGAGGAGGAGGATGACGAAGATGACGAAGACGCTTCGAAACAGGACGCCGTACCTGAAGCGTCCCTAACCCCTTCCAAGCGAAAGAACCTTGTTACCAAGTTCGAAGACGTCAAGGACGGAGGCGAGGACGACGATGACGACGACGATGACGATTTCGAGGAAGCGGATGAGTTCGCGGAGTTGATGGAGAACGAGGATGAGGATGACGACGGCGCGGACCCGCTTAACCAGGACAACTCGTTGGACGACAGCGACCTTGACGCGTCGGATTCCGATAGCGACGACGACTCCGACTCGGGTTCCGACGACGACTCCGACAACAGCGACGACGAAATGAAAAGGCACGAGCTCGCGGTGGCGGCTGGCATCGCCGCGGCGGAGAGGAAGGCGCTGCGCAAAGCGGAGCGGTGGGCGGTCGCGGTGGGGTCGCCCGCCATGGCGGTTGGCCCGTCGGGCTCGATCAAAGCCGGCGCTGTCGCGCGACGGGCGCTGGGAAACATCGGACTCACTCCTTCGTCCCCGGGAGGCGGCCGGTCCCCGGGGAGTCCTTCCAAGAAAGTGCTTTGGAACTTGAAGCGGAACACGCGGCACACCCCCACGGGGCCTCCTAATCCGGTGCGGGGCGATACGTTGCGAGCGCTGCTGAACAGTACCCCGCGAAAATCACTGCTCAACCCCATTCACGCCGCGCAGCGCCAGCCCCCGAAAACTGACCCGGGAGTGCGTACCAAGCCGCCGGGACGGGAAACGCACGGACAGAAGAAGAAACACGTCACCATGACCCCGGGGCGGAAGAAGGTCAAGGCGAGCCATTTCTTTTAGAACACCACTGTTGTCAATCTACCCGAACAGTCGTAAATCAACTTTTGCGTTCGATCACAAACCACCCTCGGCTCGCCTTTCCCACTGTTCCCACCCGTTCTTCTGCCCACAACGTGGCCAGTCACCCTTTTTAAGGAAAGGCTTTGAGTTTTATTCATAATCCGGTCTACTAGCTCACGCTGCTACTCACGCGCGAGCGGTGTAAGGGCAGGTGATTTTTTTTAAACTTTTCAGAAGCGGCTCATCACTTTTTGTCGACTCGTGAATCCCTCATTCCCTCTTTTTTCACCGCCGCCGCCGCCAAGCTCAGATTCGTCCCTTCCGTCGGTCGCATCATTCGCGCGCGCGCGCGGCTCACCTTTCCCGTCGTGTGGCAGCGCCGGCTCCGGGGTGTCACGGTCATGGTGAAGGCGTACTTGCGGTACGAACAGGCTCGGGCGTTCGGGGTGATCGCATCGCCTGAGGCGTGCCCGGTGTACGCGGATGACAACGGGAAACTCGGTACGTATTTTATTTCCCAAATCCAACGACTGTTTGCCCATACAAGACTGACATTTCTTTTATTTTCTCAGTGGTGACCGCGGCGCTGGAGCGGCTTGTTGTTTGGGACGTGCGCCGAGGCGTGGAGGTCCGTACCCTGGTACCACCGCCCCGGGAGAGCGGCGTGGTGCCTGCGATAACGAAAATCGCGCGCGCCAGCGGCAGCACAATCGTTGCCGCGGGTGCCGCGGATGGAAGCATCCGTTTGTGGAACCTGGCGGACGGTACGAGCGACGTGTTACTGAAAGGCCACAAATCAGAAGTCACCGCGTTGCGGTTCAACAAATCTGGCTCCCTATTAGTGTCAGGAGGCAAGGACACGAACGTGGTGGTGTGGGACGTAGTCGCGGAAGTTGGCTTGTGCCGTTTACGGGGACACAAAGACCAGGTCACGGATGCGGTTTTCGTGGAGACCGATTCGGAATCGATTGAAACCAAGCTCGCCGCCGGCACGAGCGCGGCAGGTGGCGCCCGACTTGTCACCACGTCGAAAGACGGAACCCTCAAAGTGTGGGACTTGGACACCCAGCACTGCGCGCAAACCATGGCGCATTTCACCGCGGAGGTGTGGAGCGTGGATGTGGCGCCGGGTGGGGGTAAACTGGCGGTCGGCACGGCAGATGAGCGGTTGCATTTGTTTGGCGTGAACGGTGGGGGGGACGGGGACGACGAATTCGACGCGCAGGGTGACGACGATGAAGCAAATGACGATGAGAACCCCACAGCAACGACGACTACGTCTACCCCAAAAACAGCCGATGAAGCGTCTGTTGCTAAACAAAAGCAGACCTCGGCCGCGATCGAATCCGCGTCCGCCTTGCTAACCCCGCTCGGGTTCGTTAAGCGCGCGGACAACGCGCGGGTCAGTACGTTGCGGTTCGACGAGAGAGGGACTTTTCTGGGGTGTCAGACCGTGGGACGCGCGGTGGAGGTGTACCGGGTACGGGACTCTAAGGAGATTGGCAAGCGGTTGCGACGCAAGGCGAAGCGAAGGCGGGAAAAACGGAAACAGAAAAAGGATGGCGGCGGCGCCGGCGAACGCGGTGAGCACTCCGACTCCGACGACGGCGACGGCGACGGCGACGCGATCACCGCCGCGGACACCATCGACCTCGCCGCGGTGGTGCGCACCAAGGCCAAGACGCGCGGGTTCGCGTTCGCCCCGCGAACCAGGGTCAAGCGACGAAGTGGTGTGAAGTGCGTTTTGTCAATTTTAACCGACTGCAACGCCGTGGAAGAGTGGGAGATTTCTGGAGCCGACGGGGCTGATGACGACGACGAAACCAAAGACGCAAAAGACCTGGGCGAGCCTTTGCGAACGAAGTCTTTGGAGCACGCGGGTCACCGGGCTGACGTGCGAGGGCTGGTGTTAGGGCCGGACGACATAACCCTGGTCACGCTGTCGCACAAAGGCGTCAAGGTTTGGGACCCGGAAGCCGGGTCCTGCGCGCGGAGCGTGGAGGGCGGGTACGGCTTGTGCGCTTTGTTCGCGCCCGGCGGACGGCACGTCGTGGTGGGCACGAAAAGCGGTGGATTGGAGGTGATTGATACGCAGGCTGGGGTGCAATTAACAGGCTTAAAAGACGCGCACGCCGGGCCGGTCTGGGGAATTGCCGCTACGCCAAACGGCGCCGGGTTCGTCACCGCGAGCGCGGACAAGACGGTTAAGTTTTTCGAGTGGACGCTTTTGGACGTTGATGACGAGGAGGAGGTTGATGCTAAAGACGCTACCGGTGGTGATGCCGATGCCGATGCCGACGCTACTGCTACCCCGCAAAGAAACACCCGAAGAGAGCTCGGTTTGCTCCACACCAAAACCCTGCAGATGGCGGAGGACGTGCTGTCCGTATCAATCACCCCCGACGGCAAGCTCCTGTCCGTGTCCCTTCTGGACAACACCCTGAAAGTGTTCTTCGTGGATTCGCTTAAGTTTTTCCTATCCCTGTACGGCCACCGGCTCCCCGCGCTGTGTCACGACGTGTCCTCCGACTCGCGGTTGCTAGCATCGGGGGGCGCGGACAAGAACGTCCGCATCTGGGGCTTGGATTTCGGGGATTGCCACAAATCCATCTTCGCGCACGACGACAGCGTTACCGCGTTGAAGTTTGTCCCGAAAACGCACTACCTTTTTTCCGCCGGCAAGGACGGCAGGGTGAAGTACTGGGACGCGGACAAGTTTGAGCCTCTTTTGACCCTAAACGGACACCATGCCAGCGTGTGGTGCTTGGGGGTGTCCGCACGTGGCGATTTCGTCGTGTCCGGCGGCCACGACCGCGCGATTCGGGTATGGAAACGCACGGACGAGCCGTTCTTTGTGGATGAAGAAAAGGAACGACGGTTGGAATCGCTTTTGGAAGACGCCGGAGGCGAGGACGACGACGACGACGACCGCGTGGCGAAAGCGGCGAGGGATTCTGCTTTCGCCCGGGGGGGCGTCGCGCCGGCCGGCGCGGAAGCAGGCATGGCGTCCAGGAAAACCCTGGAGACCCTATCCGCGGCGGACGCCATCGTGGACGCCCTGGACGTGGCGCGGCATGAACGAACGCGGATCGAAGCGCACGTCGCTAAAAAAGCGAAAGCGGCGTTAAGCATGGAAATTGACGACGAGGGTAAGGAGGATACCAGAAAAGCGGGCGCTAAAGACACTGGGAACAAGCTGAAGAAGCTTTTCAAGGTCAACGACGACGACGAGAACGACGACGACAGCATGGCCAGCGATTCTGAGTTATTAGACCACCAAGCAGTGGTTACTCCTTACGGCGAAAACTCTAGCTACCCAACCGGGTTAGCCCCGAACCCGCTGTTGATGGGTGTGTCCCCCGAGCGGTACGCACTGGCCGCGCTCGCCACGGTGAAGCCGGCTGATTTGGAACGAGCGGTGCTTTCCCTGCCCTTCTCATCCGCGCTGGCGCTTCTGGATTTCCTGTCCGGATGGCTCGAGAAGCGCGAAAAAATCGAGCTGACGTGCCGGTTAGCGAGCCTCATCGTGCGCCTGCACTACCAGCAGCTCGGCGCCACGGCCAACGCCCGGGGGGTTTTGTTGCGAATCCGGCCGCTGCTCAGAGACCGAGCTAACTCTTTCCGGGACGTGTTGGGGTTCAACCTCGCCGGTTTGGGGATGTGGGCCTCGCGAGTCCAGGAAACGGTTGGGGCGGCGGGGCGGAAGCGGAAGAAGGGCGACGACTCAGACGACGACGACGACGAAAAAGACGACGCGCTGCTTTCGGACGACGAAACCGGGGTGGGGCCGGGGTGGGGATAACATTGTTCCCTGATTGCCCATACACATAACCCAGACACCGTGTTTGGATGCCACTCGTTTGCTCCCGTTCCCGTGTAACTAAACTCGATACTTCCGTAACGACCCTTAACGTAACAACAACTCCCAACAAACCCACCCAAAGCGACCACCACGCCTCCTCACGCCAGCACGCGCACCTTACCGTTTACGATTTCGATCACCTGCGGTTTCGCGCCGTAAATTCCTCGGCTCACCCCGACGTCTGACCGCCAAAGCCGGCCTCCGCACCCGCTACTTATTCCCGCCTGCTGCGGCGTATGCCCCACAATGAGCCGTTTCGCGCCAACCGCGTCGAGGGCTTCGCCAAGACGCCGGCAGTGCGTAGCCTCGCCGGTAACCCCCGCGTCCGCCCCCCCGAAATCCCTGGTCCAAACCACCCCCTTCTCCTCCAGCACCGCTTTGGGCGGCGTCTTCGTGACCCCAGACATCCACGCCGCGACGTCGTTGTTCAGGTTCTGGAACCCGTCTGTTTTTGTACAAGAAAAGTGTCAGTCTTTCGTAATGTGTATGAGCATTCAGTCAGGGTAATCGGGCCAAACAGTGTGCCTGGATTTGGGAAAGGCAACACGTACACGTCACGGTCGCCATGTCGATTCCCGCGTGCGCGAACACGGTGTCCCCGACCTGAAGCACGGTGGGGTTGCTGGCCATCTTCATGGCCATCTCGCCGCCCGGAAGAAACAAGTCGCGTCGCGCCAAGACGCCTAAATACGTCGTCGGGTTCACGTCGTCCGGGATTGCGGGAAGCGGGTCCACGTTCTCTTCCGACCAATAAAAGAAAGTGGTTAACGTCTTGTGTATCGCGTGTATTGGACGATGGCCTGGTCAACAGTCACCGTAATCGGTCTGAATAGTCAGGGTAGAAATAAGACGTCCCTTCGCAGGACGAGTATGGGCACACGGTGTGTTGACGAATTTGGGAAATGCGCAAGGCCGTACCTTCCCCGAGCTTTTCAATCTGCTTCCGGCGCTTACTCTCGGCGTACCGCGCGCACTCGCCGTACGCGCCCTTCGTGGCGTACCGAAAGTCACCCAGCACGTTCATGATCTCGTGGTTGCCGTGCACCACTAACACGTCGCCGCCCTGTTTCCGCGCCTGAGATTTTGCATAAAAGAAAGTGTCAGTCCCATCAGTCTCGTGTTGGGCGATTTATGCGCAGTGCGCAAACAGTCTTGTACTCGGGGGTGCAAACAGTGTCGTGTGACCGCACGTATTGTGTCGGTACTCCCTTGCGTAACTGCACTCCATTACCCTACTCCATTGTGTTGGTATTCCCTTGTGTAACTGCACTCCGCACGTGGCATCACCCAACACGTACCTGCAAGGCTAAGTTTCGAAACTTGCGCATGATGGCGAGTTCGTTATCCCCCCGGTCAAGAATATCCCCGACCTGCACCAGCACCGTGTCCCCACCGATCCAATTACCGTCCCCCCCCATCACCTTCCCCAGCTCAAGCGCGGCCATTGTTTGCGCGAAGTCGCCGTGCACGTCCCCGATCGCGACGAGGCGCCGGCCCGCTAAATCAACAGTCGTGGTGGGGGTTGGGGAAGTTTTTCGCGACGGGGGCGGGGCTTTGGTTTTGTTCATGTGTTGTTTCGTGTCCTTCTTCGCCCACGCAACTTTGGCGGCTAGAAACAATGGACCCGCGGCGGCTGTGCTCGCGAGAAGCGCTCGTCGGGCCAACAAACGCGTCGCAACGGTGGCCCCGACGGTGAACCCGACAGACCCGGCACCGGCGGCGGCGGCGAGCACCACGACTAACGACTTGTTGTGACCCATCGGATGGCGCCCGAGCCTCGCCGCGGAGTTTCCCCTGGTTTGCCTGGCGTCCAGATGCCGCGAGCCCGCGCCGTGTCCGGGCCAACTGGGCCCCATCGCCCCGCCGCGGGGGAGGGAAAATGTCATGGAAAACGGGTCCCCGAGGGTCACGTCGTGTGATGGGGGTTGTGACAAGCACGATGGGGGGGCTGCGCTTTTCGACTTACCGTGAGACTAGATGAAAAACTCCGGAGTCCCTTTTTCATAGATCTCATCGGAACGTCCCTTCACTCCTCGACGCCCGCGCTCGTCAAAGAAGGAGCTCATGTCCTCATTTTTCTCTCCCCTCGAGGAAGAGGACGTGCGGCGCACAGCGCAGGACGAGGACCAGGAGCGTTTGGCGGCAGCGGCGCTGGCGGTTGTTGGCGATCGCCAGAGGGTGTTCCCGTTTTGGCGACCTGATGTGAAGACCGCGATCGAAGGTGGGACGTTTACCTGCGACGCGCTTCTCGTGGCGAGCACGAAATGGGCGTGCGACCTGGTGTGGGACACCGTGGAGGCGTCAAATACACAACTGACAATCCTGGGCACCATAACGTGTTCGGGGGTCACGGCACACGGCGTGGGTTTGTCTGGCTCGCAAAAAAGCGACCCGATTAGCGCGTTGTTTGCGTTGGACGACACACGCAAAACCCTGGTGCTCACGATCGCACACGACGTACCGCACCACCTTTCGCGCGAATACGCCGCCGTGGTGTGCGCACAGTTGGGTCCGAAAAAAATAGCAATCATCACCTCGATGGACGAAAACGCGTCCGGCGCCGGGACCGGCGGCGACGACGAGGCGTTCGTGTTGTACATGAGAAGCGGAAGTTTGGAAACAGCGGGCGAACTCGACGAAACTTCAAGACTAACTTCCACACTGCCCTCCGGGGTGTTGCTGGACGGCGTCGCCGCCGCGATCGCGACGCGGCGGGAAATGCAACAAAAACACTGCACCGTGGTCGCCGTCCCAACGCCCCAAGGCGGACCTTCCGCGAAGTTCGGGTCGACCGGCTCGGGCTCGGGGTTCGGCCCCGGGTTCGGGGGGGGCGTTTCGCAGAGAGTGGCGTACGTATTTCCCATTTCCTCTGCCCTGACTGTTCCGACCGATTATGGTGACTGTTGACCAGGCCATCGTCCAATACATCGCGATATACTCGTCCTGCGAAGGGAGCATTCCCTCTGCCCTGACTGTTCAGACCGATTATGGTGACTGCTGTCCATACATCGTCCAATACAACGCCATATACTCGTCCTGCGTCCTGGACGTCTTACGACCAGAAGGGCGCATTCCCGGAGGAGTGTTACCACGACTGTTTACGTATACCATGGAGTACAGGGCCTACCCTTCCCAATCCCGGACATACCAATCCCGGATATACACGCGGCCGACCGACTGACCCTTTCGGCTTTCATCGGGCCAGGAAAAACGCGTGCTTCTCCGTGTTGCGCGTGACGGGCGTTGATCTCGAGGTTGGTCTCGCGTGGAGACAACGCGTGGGGCACGGGCCGGTGATGGGTGGGGACGCGGATAGGGTGTTTTCGTGATTTTGGGAACACACCTCCTGGGGGGTAGACCGAACGCCCGACGGTTTCGTACTACCCGCTGCGAAGGTAACGGATATAAACAACGAACAGATGAGGAGCGCATTCGTATCCCGGCTACGACTGACGTTCACACCACACGGATGTTTAAATAACACAGATTACACTTATTATACCCTGCCAACACCCCTGCTGACTATTTCGTAACACGAGACCTTCTAGGGTGTTACTCCAATGACGTAACACCACGTACTACGCGTGTCGACACGGACCGTCAACGGTACCGCTCGCTCCCCTTCATGCCGTCGTAGCACCCGATCGGCCACGCCGGCCCCGTGGAAAATCGGTCCACAATTTCAAAAACAGCCAGGGTTATTTCCTGGTTCGCGGCGAGAAACAAATCTTTCTTGGTGATGTGCGAGTGCGCCTCTACCCTTATGTTGCCGTGGTCGGGCTGGACGTCCCTTAGGTGCACCCTTATCGGCCGGTTCGGCGGCTGCACCACCGCGGCGTGGTTTTTCAGGTAGCGTTCGATTTCGCGCGTTATTTCAGGCACCTGAGATTGTTACACGAAAAGTGTCAGTCCAGTTGTTGGGCGCGTGTTAAACGTGTGTTGGCCGTGTATTGGCCGATGTATGGACAACAGGGAGGGAGGGGTAATTTGTATGTGTATTGGACGTGTATTGGACGATGGCCTGGTCAACAGGGAGGGGTAATCGGTCTGAACAGTCGCCCGTAATCGGTCCGAACCGTGACAGGCGCGTTAGAGGTAAAACGTAGTGCCGCCTGATTTGGGAAAGCCCCGTCCGGCCGTACCTTGTTCAGGTCGTCGAACCTTACTCGGATGTTCATTATGAGCACCCGCGCGGTTTGTCGCGTAATGTTGATGACGTTGGCGCCGAGAAAAAACCCGTTCGGCACGGTCGTGGGGCGCGTGTCTTTGGGAATCAGGGTGGTTTGGTACCACCCTGATTGTAAAAGAGAAAGTGTCAGTCTCGTATGGGCAATCAGTCTGCGGAATGCGGTAAATGGGAAATACTTACCGATGTCTTGAACCAAATAACCGCCGACGCTCGGTTCGTTCGTCCCCCGGAACCGCCCGCCAACCGCCATCAAATAGATCTTCTCGCCGGGTGAAAAAGGACGCACTTAAGATGGGTAAAAGAAAGTGTCAGCCTTGAGTCGTATGGGCAAACAGTCTTGCTGGGATTTAGGTCACTGGAAAGGCCGTACCGATCGCGAGCATGGAACCTCCGATGAAGTTGCTCACCAAATCCTTCGCCGCGAGGCCGAAGGTTAAGCCGCCGATTCCTCCGAATCCTAACAGCGATTTGGGCGGTAACCCGAAAACCACCGCGGAGCTCGCGGCGGTTGCCATCGCCAGCGCTACGGTTACCAACCTGGTCAGACTGTGATTGTCAACGAAAAGTGTCAGTCGTGTATGGGCAAACATTGTGCCTGGATTATTTGCGAAATACAACACGTACACCAGCCGTTGCGACGCGTCTTGAATAACCAACTTTGTTTTCAGAAAATCGGGAAACCACCTGTCAGCGGCCATGACTGAAATCACACCGGCGGTTAACGTGTACATCCCCCGGTCGAACTGATTAAGGGTGGTATCAGGAAGCCACCTGGTGATTTCAAGTAACGTGCCGACCCGGATCGCGTTATCGAAAATGTACAAAGTAACCAACAAAGCGCCCACCGCTTGCATCGGGCGCTTGAGCCATTTCAGAAACGACCGCTCCCACTTTTCGGCAGTGTCCCGAATTTGGCCAACCTTTTCTTCAACCGCGGCTTTTTCTTCCGTCTCCTTTCTCTTTCTCTTGTGTTGCAGCAAATCGAAAACCGCGCGCCTTCCTTTGGAAATCACAAAGTGCCACACCACAATCAGCCAAACATCTTCGATTTCCCACGGGTCGTTGATGTGCGCGTCTATTCCTACTAGCGCGCCGCGGCACTCGCGGACGCGTTTCAGGAAATGCGCGTCTAGCTTTTCGCGAGTCGTCGAACTGAGCTGAATCAAATTGGGGTTGAGGGTTTTTGTTGAAGAGGCGGGCGGTGCTGTTGCTGTTTTTGAGGTGGTGGTGGGTGCAGTCACTGCTTTCGACGCGCACGCAGCAGTGGGCACGGTGAGGTGACCGAAGAGACCCGCGAAGGCGAGCAACATGGAGGCGAAGAACTTCGGGAAAGGCAACGCATTTTTATCTTCTTTCACATGCGGTGTCATTGTTAACTCGAGCCCGCCGTTGGAACGAGAGTTGTCCCCATCCGCGACTTCCGCGCTGAACGTAACCGCCGCCTCAGGTGGGTCACCGCGTGGTGTGCATTTGGACGAGTTCGTGTCCATCGAGAAAGAAGATGCACGCGCCTCACACCCAAGCAGGTCGCCTCGGGCCTTACCGATTAACAAATTCGCCCCGGAGATACGCGGCGATGGACGTTTCGCGCAATTCACGCGAACGCGTCGTTCGTGGTTACCTTTCCGACGCACAGGTAGCGGAAACACGGGCACCGCGCAACCTCGTACCACAATCATGACACACGTGTCGTTGGTACTACCGCTCCACTGTGCGTCGCGGCGCACGGGAGGAGTGTCGGACGATGAGTTAATTCATCATGGGTTTTTCTTGGCGTTCTCTTTTCCACGTCGGATGGCATGGATTTAGTCGTTGTGACATCCACGCGCGCGTCGGAGACGTGGGCATGACCGCCGCGGATGTCACCGAGCTGTCGCCCATTTTCCTGTCTACGGACCGCGGGGGCCAGGCGGGGAGCTCGTTGGATTTTCTTGGAAACCCCGGGACCGCCCCTGAGGTGCGCGGGGACGAAACGGATGACGATGGAGACACGGCAAAGGCCAAGGGCGACGCGGACGACGAAACCGCGCCGTGCTGCCAAAACACGGGCCCGTGTCAGTGGGACACGGTTTGCCAAGCGCACGTGCTTGGGTGGGAACAGACTCACGGGGAAAGCTACTTGGCCTTCTTGACACGCAGTGGCACCGTGGTGCCGGAGTGGCTCAGGTGCGAAGGCGCGGTGCCTGGGCAACGCGGTTCGGGTGCCGCCGGGGCAACGGCCGGAGTGGGTTTAGATGCTGCTGATGGTGATGAAGAGGAAGATATCGGGTTGCTAGGCAACGGCGGGCACGACGCGCTTGTTGAGGTGGCGGGCCGCGGCGAGGCGGACGGCGTTTCAGAGCCGTTCGCACAGGAGAGCATGATGGACTTGGACGACGACGACGAAGCCGCACCACCTGTGTGCGATCCACTTTTTTGCGATCCGTTAATACGCGCCGCGGCGCGACGCGGCGCGCAAGCGCGCGACGCCGAAACGGGGGCGTTGAGACTTGACGAAGACGCGATACAGTGACAGGTGCTTTAACCAGTGTATTTAATGTCTCGCTTGTTTGGTTTTGGTGTGAATATCGAGGGGTACCCGAATACCGGCGCGGATGGTGGATTGCGAGCGTGTGCGATGCGTGACCCGATTCGCTGATGAGCTCGATGAGGGTGAAAAAAATAGTGCTTAGTTCCTCAGTAGTTTCCACGTGGAAACGTGCCAGACCTGCAGACTGCGACCAAAATATCTCTCCACGTGGCAGCGAGGGCTGAACTAGGAATAGACCGTCATTCCAAAATCAGAGGTAACACTCCCCTCTGTCAAAATTGCCTTTCTTCGTCAGCCACTTGAAAAGTGAAAAAGTCCCTTGTTTCGGAACTCCAATTGCCCGCGGCCCCTGCTGTCACTTCACCACGCGCGTC
>Ga0222633_1000014_pt1 | contig 196397 bp, 153 predicted proteins | sample AntAcemetageno48_FD_179816 | JGI IMG/M metagenome (GOLD analysis project Ga0222633, IMG submission 179816) | Saline water microbial communities from Ace Lake, Antarctica - #48 | ecosystem: Environmental > Aquatic > Non-marine Saline and Alkaline > Saline | place: Antarctica: Ace Lake...
TTCCGCCTCGGTCTCGACCGGATCTCACAGATCTTTGGAAATAAAGAAGATTTCGTTGCTGAGATACGGGAGTTTCTACACTGGATTGATGAACCAAAATATCACTCAATTCTTGTCGTGTAGTGTGATTAACAATAAAAGGCTACAATTACAACGGGTATTGAGTCAAAGTGCTGACGCCTACCTAAATCGGTTTATGCAGTTTTTCTTAATTTTCTCTTCTGATGACAGCAAAAACTGATCCAAGACGGTTCATGGCCCTGCTTCTTGCCCCCCCCGCTATCGCGCTACTCATGGGCAGCATGTGGTCAACAGGGATTGTCAGAGAGCTGGAAAATGTGACGATTGATTGGCGCTTCAAAGCGCGGGCGGGGAGTGATCCCGATTCAGATTCACGGCTTGCTCTCATTGGAATTGGCAATGCCTCCCTCCAATCGATCGGTCGCTGGCAGGACTGGAGCCGTTCCGAACACGGGAAACTGCTGAACGCGCTGACCTATCTCCCGCCGCGGGTGATCGCTTTTGATATCTTCTTTCCCGAGCCGTCCGACAATCCGGATGATGACCTTTACTTTGCAGACGAATTATCTCTCCATTTCTCAGCGATCACCGGAATGTATGTCGATACAAGTCCAGAGGCCTTTGCTCTCGCCGCGTCAGGCCATCAATTTCCTCCTCTCAATCTTCATGCGACCAAGCCCCTGACCCTGATCAAAGGAGACACTTCAGATCTTCTCACCGGTCCGACCGGGGACCTTCCTATCGAAGTGATCGCCCAAAGCTCATGGACCGGTTCCGTCAATTTTCCACCCTCAGATGTCGATGGAATGCGGCGCGAAATCCCACTGATCGTTAAAATCGGGGAAGACGTCTATCCTTCGCTCGTTCTGCAAATTCTTATTCAGTATGAAGAAGCGGACCGTGAAGATGTCGCAGTGACGATGGGAGACTCTATTCGTATCCCCAAAGCTAACGGTGGCGACTGGACTATTCCGATTGATGAACGTGGCTTCCACTACCTCAATTACAGGGATATCGAGCGCTTCTCCATTTATGACTACTCTAAAGTGCGGGATCAAATCATTGATACCTTTACCGCAGGAGTTCCCTGGCCAGCGCAGGCACTGCCGCCATTGGAAGACCAGATCATTCTTATCGGCCAGAGCGCCGAAGGACTTTCCGATTTCGGCCCCACTCCTTATCGCGCCGAAGACCCGCTCTTCGCGGTTCAAGCGACCGCGCTCGATAGCATTCTGCGGGAAGACTACATCCGGCGGTTTCCCACCTGGGCGATTCTTGCAGTCTGGACGATACTCGCCTGGGGAACCCTGCTCCTGCTGCGAAAGGCTCCGATTGCAATCGCAATTGCGGTGCCGATCTTTGTAACGTCCGTCTTCGTGGCGACGACATTCTGGCTTTTTCATTCGCAATCGATCCTCTTTCCATTTGTCCTTCCGGTCGTCGGCTTTGTCGCGATTCACACGACTATGATTGGCGACCGCCTTGCTCTTGAACTGAAAGAAAAGCGCTACATCCGCGGTGTCTTCGGCTCCTACGTTGCCCCCGATATTGTGAATCAGATCATCAGTTCTGGAAAGACTCCTGAACTCGGAGGCGAGAAGGTGAACATCACGATTCTCTTCAGCGATATTCAGGGATTCTCGACCTTCTCTGAGCAACTCACGCCGGAAGCCCTCGTCGAGCTCATGGTCGAATACCTCTCCGCGTTGACGGACATTGTGACCGATTCCGGAGGCACGCTCGACAAGTACATCGGTGACGCGATTGACGCCATGTTCGGTGCACCACTGCCGCTTGAAGGACATGCCTACAAAGGCGTTATCGCCGCCATCGAAATGCAACGCAAGCAGATCGAACTGGATGAGTTCTGGAAATCAGAGAACCGCCCCGAAATCGTTCAACAGATGCGCACCCGGATCGGACTCAACACCGGAGCCGCCGTTGTCGGGAACATGGGCTCAAAACGTCGCTTCAACTACACTATGATGGGTGATAACGTAAACCTCGGAGCTCGCTGCGAATCTGCAGCCAAAAGCTACGGCGTCTACACAATGATCACCGAAGATACCTACAAGGGCGCTCGTGAGGTGAAAGACGACATCACCTACCGCTACCTCGACCAGATCATCGTCCAGGGCCGAACCCTCCCCGTCAAAGTTTACGAGGTCTTCGAGAAAACCGAACGCGTCAGCGCGGAAAGCCTCCGCTGCATCGAAATCTACGAGGAAGCTTACCGGACGTATCTCAATGGCGACTGGGACAAAGCGATTGCCCTCTTTAAAGAATCGTCAGCGATTGAATTTTACCAACCCGATCGCGACCCCGGCATCAAAACAAATCCATCCCGCGTCATGATCACCCGCTGCGGCGTCATGAAAGTCGCCCCGCCAGAGGCTGACTGGGACGGCGTTTACCGGATGACGACGAAGTGAGTCTGGCCTGCACTTTCACCTCTCCTCCAACAAATCAACCAGTTCCCGGAGCACGACCGTCGCGTAAGTTCCTTTGGGGAGATCAAATTCAAGAAGGAGGCGGTCGTCATCGAGGGGTTCGAAATTCGACGCCTCCGGTTTCAGACGCATGACACGGCGCTCCTGTCGAAGGCCTGCTTCGATGAGACCCTCCGTGATCTCCGGGTAGTTCGCGGCAAAGGCGGCCTCGATTCCAGCAAGTTCGCCAACGCTGTGAAGCTCCCCCGCCCCCCAGAGCGGAGCGGTCATTTCGAGATTACCCGCCGCAAAGCGCGCTGCTTCATCGCCCCGTAATCGCTGCGGAAGAATGAGGGAGCGGTTACCCGAAAACCCAAACACCTCCCCCTCCATCGGCTGATCCCAATCTCCTCTTCTCATCCGCTCGCCGACAAATTCGTTGAAGAGATAACTCCTCGCCGCTGAAAGAAGCAGGCCCCGCAAAAGGCGATCCCGTGTTTGAAAGTCGCCCCGGAACATTGCGATTGCCTTCTCCAGATTTCTTCCGCCATGACCAAAGCGTTGTGGGCCGAAAAAATTCGGGACGCCACGCGCGACGATCTGTTCCCATCGTTCCCGCAAGACTAACGGATCAAGATCGACCTCACGCAACACGATACGAAACCGGTTCCCGAGATGCGTGCCGCGCCGGAGCTTTCGCAAATTCCGGGTCACCCGCAATATCCGCAGGCCTTCCGATTCGAGGGACTCCGGTTCCGGCGAAGCCTCACCCGGCAAGTGAATACTGAACCACTGTCGTGTCACAGCATGACGATCCTTCAATCCACAATGGCTCACAAGACGCCGCCGAATCCCCAACGCATCCGCGAGCAGCGTCACAACCGTGTTGCTGTCGAGATCCCGTTTTTCCACCCATAGCAGACAGTGCTCGCCGTCGCCCGAGGGTTCGAATCCGAGATTCTCCTCGACGACAAAATCCTCAGGCTCCACCTTAAACCGCGCCGTCCCGAGAGGACCGCCATGGAGATAGGGCATAGAAACAGGGCCGGATTGCATCTCCGGAGATCATAGAGTCGAACGCCCACGATTCCACTGATCTCGTCGCTTTTTGCCGAAGCCTATGGAGTGCGGCGGCTTGAACGCCGCTTTGGCGAAAAGCACGACCTAACCCTCTTCAAGCAACGACCTAACCCTGTTTGATCTCAAACCCCGAAATGGCTTGCGACCATTTCCCGAAGCTCCTTTGGCTCCAACCCCGGCCCGATGCACACGAGTGAGGGCGATGAATTGACGAGTCCACCGACTTGGATCGGTGCCTCAATCGGGTTGCGGCCCGTCCGCTCAAAGAGCCAGTATGCGCCCGGCGCTTCACTTAGCTTCACAAGCGCTTTTGCTCGCACGACTTCGTCAGGCAATGAGTCAAGAAACCGAACGATCTGCTGATGGCGGTAGCGTCCCGGAAGTGGAAACTGACAGCCCGTGAACCGATGAGAAAGCGCGTGCTCATGGTCATGGGTCGCATCGCCCTTGGCTTCAATATCCTGACGCAAATCATGACCGGCCCCGCTCGCGAGATCTGCCGCCAGTCGAACTGCATCGACACGCACAGCATAGCGATTAGCCGCCTCGACCGACTGAATGACCGCATCTCGCTCACCGGCGGTGAGACTTTCTTCATGAGTCAAAACCCAATGTGTCGCCGTTTCTATCTGACGAATTTCGAGAGGCCCGTACCCCCCTCGCTGCCCCCAGTGCCGGGCATCAACAATCCCAACCTGCCAACGAGGCGCAAAGGGCATTTTGTGCTCCAGCAGAGTGAAGGTTTCGAGAAGCGGAAGCGGATCGGCCGTGCCGTTCAGCTCGATGAAAAGAGCATCGCCCCCGCTCGTCTGCGCGGCGAGGCAAAGCTTCACAAGATCGTCGAGGCTGTCGCAGCAGGCACAGCTCGCCGCGAGCGGGAAAATCGACGCATCCGAGGCCGGTAGCGTCGCGGCATCGATGTCGGCATTCTCAAAATCGTTCAGAATGACATCGGCGGTCCGCCCCATTCGCGACGACTCTTCAAGGAGAGCACGAAGCAGCGTTGTCTTCCCGGCCCCGAGGAATCCGGTGATGAAGAGGAGAGGTTTTCGCATCAGCAAGATCGCATTAGACGAACCGAGATGGATCTAGCAAAAATTCGACTCGCAGCAGTCGCCGGTTTTCCTCCTCCGGCAGGCGCAGAGATTGCCGAGATGAGTGCAAATCAGGGCAACGCCACCGAGAGTCGTGACGATACTCGCGGGTGGAATATGGAGCGTCGTATTGCCTTCGCTGTCGGTCACGAGCGAGGGGCAGCAACTATCGAGACATCCCTCGGAATTCCCGGCCGGGACATCCTCACCGGCGATCCAAACAAAGACCTCGTCATCGCCTTCTGTTTCCGGCATCTCCTCGCCGACGATGTAGACAAAAGGTTCATCGACTTCCGTGACGGCGGATTCATCATCAGCTGGCCAGTAAGGAATGATCGCCCCGATAATGATCAGCCCCATCCCGATGAATCCGGTCGTGATGATCCAGCGTTTTCGATGAATCCGAAACCCGCGCAGGACCATGACCAAAGCGAGCGGCACGACGAAGATCGCGACGAGCCAATGTGAAGCCGGGTGCGCCCAGATTTCGCCGAAGGTCGGCGCAAGCAGCAACAAGATCGGCGTCACCGCGCAATGAATCGCACAAAGGACGGAGGCAATGACCCCAACGCGATCTGCTCCGGGGCGATGCGAGGAGTCGATAGGTGAAGTGGCGGCAGCAGCAGTCGTCATGATTCAATTGCGTTGATGCCCATGTTCCATTCCGGAAAAGGATCGTGGAAGCGCGCTTCCCATTCGTCCTTTTCGATGGCGAGTTCTTCATCGGTCAGGAGCGCGGCGTCGAGCATCGAGGTGAGAGCTTCTCGATCCATTTCCGAGCCAATCAAGACGATCTCCTGCCGACAGTCGCCATTTTCGCCCTTGCTGACGCGTTCGATTTCAGCGAGTTCAGCCGGATCTTCGGGCCAGTGTTCTTTCGGCACCGCCGCCCAGAAAAATCCCATGCATTGGTTCTGACACATCGCTCCCGCCTGCGACCAGTAGCCGGCCATGCGGAGTCGTGTCGCGAGCCAGAAGAGTCCTTTGGATCGGATCACGCCGGGCCATTCGTTTTGAAAAACCTCGTAGATCCGCTCAGGGTGAAAGGGAATACGTCGCTCGTAGACAAAATTTGAGATCCCATACTCTTCGGTCTCCGGCGTGTATTCGACGAGCGAATCGAGCCAGCCGGCAGTCTCCTCTGCCTCGGCGAGATCGAAGAGCCCGGTCCCCATGACCTGATCGAGCGCGACTTCGGCATTGGTGGTCTCGTAGATCTTTGCTTTTGGATTCAGTGCCTGAATCATGGCGTGAATACGACGGCGATCCTCCGATGAGATCAAATCGATCTTGTTCACGAGAATGACGTTCGCAAACTCGATTTGATCGACAAGGAGATCGACGATCGTTCGCTCATCCTCTTCCCCCACCGCAGAACCGCGATCCTGGAGATTCTCGACACTCCCGTAGTCGCGGAGAAAGTTCAAGGCATCGACGACCGTGACCATCGTGTCGATCCCCGAGATATCGCCAAGGGATTTGCCCTCTTCATCGCGAAAGGTAAAGGTCTCCGCGACCGGCATCGGCTCGCTCACCCCGGTTGACTCGATAAGGAGATAATCAAAACGTCCCTCGCGGGCAAGCTTTCCGATTTCGACCAGAAGGTCTTCGCGCAGCGTGCAGCAAATGCAGCCATTCGACATCTCAACCATCGTTTCCTCGGAGCGGGAAAGCGCCGCGTCGCCGGAGCGGACGAGGGCGGCATCGATGTTCACCTCACTCATGTCGTTGACGATTACAGCGACTTTTTTCCCTTCACGATTGCGAAGGATGTGATTGAGCAAAGTCGTCTTTCCGGCACCAAGGAATCCGGAGAGGACGGTCACAGGAAGTTTACGAGAAGCGGGAGGAGAGAGCATTTCCATGAGATCGGAAGCTACTCAGTCAAATCTCTAATGCAAGTTATTTGCAGTAAAAAAGAAAGACCCCGCGCGGCATTTGCCGGGCGGGGTCTGATTCTAAAATAGATTGAAACAGTTTAGCGATTACTCAGCCGAGTAAGGAAGCGAGGAATCCTGGAGGAAGATAAGAACCCGGCCGTCTGGAGTCTTCACATAACCTTTCGTGTACTCGACCTTGGTCTCGGTGCCATCCGGACCGGTGAAGTAGTAGTGACCCATGGCAATCGCGATGTTGCCGTGGAGCTTCACGACATCGTTGTCGAAACGGACGTTCGACCAGGGCTTGAGCGCAAAGCCTGTGTCCTCGGTGTATTCATCGTTGCCGCCAACGAAGTAGCTCAAGGCGCCTTCGACATCAGGGCGGAATGGGATCTCTGAGGCAAGCGTCGGCTTGAAAAGAATCGGGCCGAGGTCAAAGGCGTAGGCCGTGCGAGCGGCATTCTCCGCGACCGCAGCTGCGTCGTCTCCCGCTTCACCGATGGCAACGACAGCGTCGCCCCACATTTTCTGTGCCGCCGCGACTTCCGTCGGGGTGATGTCAGGACCTGCAGGGAGGTAGCCGACACTCGACGCGAGAGGTTCCGCAGAGACGAACGGTGTGGAGAGAAGGAGGGTGGCGAGCAGTGTGATGGTAGTTGTTGCTTTCATAGGCACGGCACCATTAATGCAATTTAGTTACTTTTGCACTGCGATTGCATTAACGCGTTCAGGCCGCACTTTTAAGTGAACAAAAATTAGACACTAATGTCAGGTTTCATGACAAACACAGCACTGGCCAAAACAGCATATATTCACTCGGTGTCTTCGCCGTCGGGCGGTTGGCCGCCCCGATAAAACTCGACACGACAGAACAGCAAAAAACGGAGACGTGAGCCTCCGTTTTGTGGAGCGGTTAGGCACCGCCAGGCCGTTTAGTGACCGCTTCAGCGATCAGAGAAAGAAGACACCCTTCTCAAATCGGTTCAGGTAGTGACCGAAGCCGCCTAAACGTATTCGAGGGATGTCGCCAAGCTCGCTGCCTTATCCGTGGCATTCGCATTTACCGTTGCAACAGCCTTCGCCACTGGCGTGACCGGTTGCGCAGGCATCGCTGCAAAATTCTTTTCCGTCTTTCTCGACACGGTGTCCGGCGGACACTTCGCATTTGCAATCAGAACAGGCGCAGGTATTGGAATTTGCATTCATATATCAATACCTGAACATACGCTCATGTATTTGTCAATTGTGTTTCTTTCAGTCGCGACGAGTCTAATCAATGAGTTCTGATTCCCCGATTCCTTCGTCGCCTCCCCTGCCCCCGTGCGATGAGCATCACGACCCAGTCGCCCCCCACGAGATCTCTCCTCTTGAGATCGAGGAGTCACAGGGCATGGCTGAATTTTTCGGCGTTCTCGCTGATCCGACACGCCTCCGCCTTCTCTCACTCCTCGCGAATAAGGAATGTTGCGTCTGCGATCTCGCCGATCTCCTCACGGTCTCCGAATCCGCAGTCTCCCATCAACTGCGTGCCCTGAAGGCAGCGCGAATCGTGCGCTATCGCAAGGTGGGCCGCCAGGTCTTCTATCGTCTCCACGATCACCATGTCGTCGAGCTCTACGAAACCGTTCGCGAGCACCTCGCGGAGTAGAGTCGGACGCGGCGCTCCCTTAAGAGAAAAACCGCCCGGTAACGCAAAATTGTTGCGTTTACATTTAACGCAACTATATTGCGTTAATGCTTGCTTCTTCATCTGAACGCCCGGGTTTTCCCGTCGCCACTTCCGCCGAATTTTACGGGTCGGCCCGATGAGCGCGGTGAGCCCTTCTTCGCTCTGGTTTCAGACAAATCATTCGTCGCCGGAAGCGATCGCGAGGATGCCGGTGTCGCGACTCCGCGCCCTGCATCGTGACTTCACCGAATTGATTGGCCAGCAGATGTATTTCTGGGGTCGCGACGTCATCCACCCCTGCGGAAACTTACTCTGTGAATACGGCTTCGAACGGAGGAAATCAGAGGGACTCGAAGGCACGAGTTGCTACCGCAAGAAGCTCGATGAAAGCCGTTTTATCGAGCTGCACGGTGCCTGTGCCGGATGCTATGACCGCGACGGGAGATCGCAGGCTAATTTCCTCTACATCCGCACGAAGAAACGCTGCTTTCTCTACGCGGAAGAAGAGCCCCCAGCACCGGGATTTTACGCCACCGGAAGCCTCGACACCGGACCAGCTTTTGAGCTCTATTTTGCCAGTCTACGATTTCTCGACTGGTGGCTCGATTACGAAAAATGGATAGAGGAAGAAACCTCGCCGAACTGGCGGGTTAAGAACTACGCCGCTTTCGCGAGCCTCCCTGCTTCGCGTCCTTCGTTGCCGCCATCGGAAGCAGTCCGCTGGCTTCGCCAATACCGGAACAATCCTGTCCACATCGCCCGTGTCAGCGAGTGGATGCGGTCCCGCAAGAGACGCTGATTGCGGGACACAAAAAACCGGACGCCCCTTTCGAGACGCCCGGTCTTTGAATTCGTTTTCGGGAAGCTCCCGAAAGACGGAATGATCTTACATCATTCCACCCATGCCGTGGTCGTGACCGTGGTCACCACCGCCAGCTTCAGGCTCAGGAATGTCAGCAATGAGACATTCAGTGGTGAGGAGCAATCCGGAGATCGAAGCCGCGTTCTGGAGAGCGCTGCGAGTCACTTTAGTCGGGTCAACAACACCAGCCTTCACGAGGTCTTCGTAGACGCCTGTTGCCACGTTGTAACCCACGTTACCGGACTCGTTCTTCACGTGCTCAACGATGAGGGCGCCTTCGCGACCTGCATTTGCAGCGAGCTGGCGAAGAGGTGCCTCGATCGCACGCTTCACGATTTCAGCACCGGTTGCTTCGTCACCGAGAAGACCAAGGTCTCCCATGTTGACCTGAGCACGGATGAGAGCAGTACCACCACCGGGGACGATACCTTCTTCAACCGCAGCGCGGGTCGCGTGAAGAGCATCTTCAACGCGGGCCTTCTTCTCTTTCATCTCAGTTTCGGTAGCAGCACCGACGTTGATGACAGCCACACCACCGGCAAGCTTGGCAAGACGCTCCTGGAGCTTCTCGCGATCGTAATCACTGGTGGTCTCTTCAATCTGGCGACGGATCTGGGAAACACGGCCGCTGATCGCGTCGCTTGCTCCTTCACCTTCGATGATCGTGGTGTCTTCTTTCGAGATCTTGATACTCTTGGCAGAACCGAGGTCATCCATGGAAACGTTCTCAAGCTTGATGCCGAGATCGTCAGTAATGACTTTGCCGCCCGTAAGGATCGCGAGGTCTTCAAGCATCGCCTTCCGACGATCACCAAAACCTGGAGCCTTAACTGCGGCGACGTTCAGGGTGCCTCGGATCTTGTTCACAACAAGAGTCGCAAGCGCCTCACCTTCAACATCTTCAGAGATGATGAGGAAAGGACGACCGCTCTGAGCCACTTTCTCGAGAAGAGGAAGCATGTCCTTGAGGTTCGAGATCTTCTTCTCGTGGATGAGGATGAGTGCGTTCTCAAGGTCAGCCACCATCGCATCGGTATCAGTCACCATGTAAGGTGAGAGGTAACCTTTGTCGAACTGCATACCCTCGACGACGTCGAGTGTGGTCTCGATGCCCTTGGCTTCTTCGACCGTGATCGTGCCGTCTTTGCCGACCTTGTCCATTGCGTCCGCAATGATGTTACCGATCTCGATGTCCCAGTTAGCGGAAACCGTAGCGACCTGTGCGATCTCTTTGGTGTCAGTCACTTCAACAGAGATCTTCTTGAGCTCGGCCACGAGAGCCTCGGCTGCTTTGAGGATACCACGCTGAAGGCTGGTTGGGTTTGCACCGGCGGTAACGTTACGGAGACCTTCGGAGTAGATTGCTTCGGCAAGAACCGTTGCAGTCGTCGTTCCGTCACCGGCGATATCAGAAGTCTTTGATGAGACCTCTTTGATGAGTTGAGCGCCCATGTTCTCGTAAGGACAGCTCAGTTCGATTTCCTTAGCCACCGTGACACCATCTTTGGTGATCGTGGGGCTACCGAACTTTTTGTCGAGGATGACGTTGCGACCGGATGGCCCGAGGGTTGCTTTGACCGCACGCGCCAGCTTCTGGACACCGTGAAGGAGAGCATGACGTGCTTCTTCGTCGAATGACAATTGTTTAGCCATAATATTTTAGGTATTTGTTAGTTTAAAGTAATTTGAGAGGGTTAAGTCGATGACCTGACCCTGTTCGGTTTTTCAGGAAAGGATTCCGAGGATGTCGCTCTCGTTCACGAGAACACACTCGTCGCCACCGACTTTGACTTCGGTGCCGCCATATTTCGAGATGAGGACTTTGTCGCCGACTTTGACGGAGAACTCAATGATCTCGCCTTCGTCGTTCTTTCCGGTTCCGAGGGCGACCACTTCGGCCTCCTGAGGTTTTTCCTTAGCCGAGTCAGGAATGAAGATGCCGCCATCGGACTTCTGCTCTTCCAGTTCGACCCGCTTCACGAGGACACGTGTGCCGAGAGGTGTAATGTTGGTTGCCATATTTAGTTAGGTTGGTTTTCTTTTTATTTGGGTTTTAAAATCCGGGACTCGTTGGGCACGCCACTGGTCTGACTGATGTGGAACAGGAGCGGGCCGACGATCCCCGGGGCTTTAAAGTCCCGGTCCCCGCACGAATCAGATCGTGCCGGGGACCGGAAAAGGTTTCTGAATTAGGATTTGTTCTCTTCGCCGACTTCTTCGAATTCGGCATCGACGACGTCGCCCTGAGCCTGCTTCGGCTCATCGGCTCCTTCTTCTTCGGGCATCCCACCCGCGCCGGCCATGGGATCTCCCCCGGCAGCCTGCTGAGCAGAGGCGGCGAGTTCGGCAAACTTGGCCTGGAGCGCATCGGTGCTGGACTTGATCTTTTCGGTGTCGTCCGTCTTGAGCGCTTCTTCGACTTCGGTGACGGAGGCTTCGATCTCAGACTTGGCTTCTTCGGGAAGTTGCTCGCCGAGTTCTTCGAGTTGCTTTTTCACCGTGTAGACCGCGTTGTCCGCGACGTTGCGCACTTCGATTCCTTCCATGCGCGCCTTGTCGTCCTCGGCGTATTTTTCAGCCTCCTGCTTTGCCTTTTCGATTTCGTCATCGCTGAGACCGCTGGAACCTTCGATGGAGATGTTCTGCTCCTTACCAGTTTCTTTGTCTTTCGCGGACACTTTAAGAATACCGTTCCGGTCGATGTCGAAAGTCACCTCAATCTGGGGGACGCCACGGGGAGCGGCGTTGATCCCGTCGAGTCGGAAATTTCCGAGCATCTTGTTGTCGGTCACGAGCTTGCGCTCACCCTGACAAACAACAATATCAACGGACGGCTGACTGTCGGCGGCGGTCGAGAAAATCTGTGACTTCTTCGCCGGGATCGTTGTGTTGCGTTCGATCATCGGAGTGGCGACGCCACCCATCGTCTCAATCGAGAGAGTCAACGGAGTCACGTCAAGAAGGACGACATCACCGAGGGTTGGGTCCTTGGCGAGAACACCGCCCTGGATCGCGGCACCGATTGCGACTACTTCGTCAGGGTTCACGCCCTGGTGCGGGTCTTTACCGGCGAGCGATTTCGCCGTCTCGACGACCTTGGGCATACGGGTCATTCCACCCACGAGAACGAGCTCGTCCAATTCACCGGCGCTGACACCGGCTTCCTTGAGACAGGCTTTGACGGGCCCTTTCGTGCGCTCGAAAAGATGATCGGTCATCTGCTCCAACTGCGAACGCGTCAGGGTCTGCTGAATGTGCTTGGGACCACTCTGATCAGCGGTGATAAAGGGCAGGTTAATCTCGTAGGACTGGCTCGACGAGAGGGCGATCTTCGCTTTCTCCGCCTCTTCCTTGATCCGCTGCAGTGCATCGGGCTGACCATTGAGATCGATGCTGTTATCCTTTTTAAACTGATCAACGATGGAATTGATGATCGCGCTGTCCCAGTCATCACCACCGAGCTGGGTATCACCATCAGTGGCGAGCACTTCGAAAAATCCTTCGTCGATCTCAAGGACCGAAATATCGAACGTTCCACCGCCGAGGTCATAGACCGCAATTTTCTCCTCACCTTTTTTGTCGAGGCCATAGGCGAGGGCGGCGGCTGTCGGCTCGTTCACGATACGCTTCACATCAAGTCCCGCGATTTCACCGGCAGCTTTCGTTGCGTTGCGCTGGGAGTCATTGAAGTAGGCCGGCACGGTGATGACGGCTTCGGTAATCGTCTCGCCGAGCTTAGCTTCGGCATCTGCTTTCAGCTTACCGAGAACCATCGCCGCAATTTCCTGCGGACTGTAGGTTTTCGCTTCGCCACCGGCTTCAACTTTGATGTGGGCATCACCATTAGCTGCCTTCACAATTTCATAGGGCGTCTTTTTCTCAGCTTCCGAAAGTTCGTCGAACTTTCGCCCGATGAGACGCTTCGCCGAGAAGATCGTGTTCTTCGGGTTCGTGATCGCCTGTCGCTTCGCGGCCTGACCGACGAGACGCTCGCCGTCTTTGGTAAACGCGACCACTGATGGCGTGGTCCGCGCTCCCTCTGCATTTTCCAACACGGTTGATTGACCGCCTTCCATGACCGCCATGCAGGAGTTGGTCGTTCCAAGATCGATTCCAAGAATTTTACTCATGATTTTTTTCCTTCTATTGATGGCCCGGATGGAAACTCGTCTCAGCCGGGCGGGGTTTTAGTTTGCGCCGTAGCGCGATTTTCTACTCGGGGAGAGTGCATTCGCTGTGCCAGATGGGATCGATATTAATGCAACTCATTTACCTTTAGTCAGTTAAGGACAAAACAAGGCCAGCGATTACGCAGGGATTTTCCGGATAGTGAGACAAAACGGCACCATTTGAGTCGATGACAGGGTCAAAACGACGCAGGAGTGCCAAAGTGCGCAGCCTTTGAGGCAGGGCTGAAGCCCTCACTCCAGCGGATAAATCGAAAGCAAGGGCGAAAGCTGACGACCGGCATGTAGAATCGCACTCCCGGTCGGTTTAGGAAGGCCGTGTGGCAGCGGCCCTGCGCTCGATGGCATGGGTCCTGATCTCAGCAGGCTCAATGAAAAATGAAAGGCACGCCCATTTCCTCAAACGCAGCCTTTTGCTCGGCCATGTATTGATCTGCAAGTTCGTCAAAGCGACCTGACTCACGATACTGCTCCAAAAAGGCATTCACCTCTTCGTGGAACTCGTCTTCGCCCTGTCGCATCCCGATGGCCCAGGTCTCTTCCCGAATCGGGGTGAGAATGGGGCGGGTCTCGTCCTCGTATTTTTTCCAGAACTGATAGATCGAAATCTGATCGTAAATGTAGGCGTCCACTTTCCCCTGAAGCACTTCAAGGACACAGGCGGCAGCCTCGTCGAGCGTGATAAGATCGACATCAGGGATCTCTTTCCGCGCCCATTGGTGGCCTGTCGTGGCGAGCTTCACCGCGAGCTTGTGCTCCCCCGGCTTCACATCAGCAATCGACTGGATCGGTGAATCTTTGCGCACAAGCATACAGAGTCCGTTCGTGACATAACCATCTGAAAACGCAATCGACCGGGCCCGCTCCGGGGTCTCGGTCATGGATGAGATAATCGCGTCGATCTTCCCCGACTTGAGCGCGGGAATGATCCCATTCCACTCGACATCGCGGATCTCCAAAGGACGACCGAGGTAGGCGGCGAGGTCCTCTGCCATGCGGACACTGATCCCGTCGGGTTGATTATCAGCGCCACGCATTTCGAAGGGCGGATAGGCCAACTCCATCCCGACGAGGAGAGGTTTGATGGCCGTTTCACCTGCGTTTTCGGTGCATGAGATCAAGAAAATACCTGTCAGGAGACTGACAAAGGCGAGGGCAAGGCGTTTCATGATCACACCTTTGCGCCCTCTCGCTGAATCTCAAGGAGATTGACGAGCCGATGAATCACTCTGACCTTACCCTCCAAGTATGCGCGAAAGAATTCTCACTCTCCTTAACGAACAAGCCTCCCTCGACGCCGTCGCCTGGCTTCAGCAGACCCTGGCCTCTCAGGAGTCGAATTTTGAGCGGCGCCCCTTTTACTACGCGTTCAGCGGGGTATCCCGCCATTTTGAAAAGGCGGGCCGTCTTCCCATGGAAGTGGATGAGATCTTCGGCGGCTGGGATCATTACCGCCTCGCGAGAGTGACACTCCTCCTTCTTCTCGCAAAAGAGAGTGAAGCCGAGTTCGTGGAAACCTTTCACGCACTTCTCAACACGGCCGATCTTCGTGAGCGAGTTGCCCTTTTCTCAGCCCTTCCCTGGCTCCCCCATGCTGAGAAATTGCGCGAAGCGGCTGTCGATGGCCTGCGTTCGAACATCGTCGATATCTTTGACTCCATCGCCCTGAACAATTCCTTCCCGGCAGAGCATTTCTCTGATGAAGCGTGGAATCAGATGGTGCTCAAAGCGATATTCATTACCCGTCCGCTTTATCGCATCGTTGGAATTTCAGATCGAAAAAATCAACCGCTCGCCGAAGCGATCTCCGATCTCGCCCACGAGCGCTGGGCGGCAGGAAGAATGATCACCCCGGAAGCCTGGCAGAGTTGCGAAGGATTCATCGACGATCGGCTCGCCGGCGATATCACGAAGATGGCCGAAAGCGATGAGGATGAAGATCGGGAGGCTGCTGCGCTTGTCGTCTCGAAAGATGGCTCGGGGAAATTGGAAGCGCTCCGCGAAGGACTTGCCGCAGAACTTGAGCGTATTGAGAGCGGCGAGCTTTGCTGGAAGACGCTCGGACAGGCGATGGAAGAAAAGCTCACTCGCAAAAGCCTGACTTAGCCCTCGATTTCCGGGGAGCAAGATAAAGATTTAGAAACGACGCCCGCCTCAGACACTTTTTACCTGTTACACGACCACGGTTCCTAAGTGCACCTCCGAAGCAGACTTTTCTTCTGACTCCTTATCTTCTTCTTAATCTACACCTGATGAAGGAGAGTAAGATGAAGAAGAAGACCTCCAAATTTCCCACGCCGCTTGCCGCTAGCTCTCATTCTTTACTTCTCTCCTTCTCTCCTTCTTAACTTCTCCACTTCTCCACTTCTCCACTTCTCCACTTCTCCCCACATGAGATTCTTCGACTCACACGTTCACATGGTCTCCCGGACCACCGATGACTATCAACGCATGGCCGCCGCCGGTGTCACCGCGATTATCGAGCCTTCGTTTTGGCAGGGCCAGCCGCGAACAGAAGTCGGAACCTTCAAAGATTACTTCAATTCGCTGATCGGATTTGAGCGCTTCCGCGCGAGCCAGTTCGGAATCCAGCACTACTGCACGATCGGTCTGAACCCGAAGGAGGCGAACAATGAAAAACTCGCCGAAGCAGTCCTCGAACTGATGCCGCTCTACATTTGCAAAGAAGGCGTCGTCGGGATCGGGGAAATCGGATTCGACGACCAAACGAAGGCAGAGGAAAAATATCTCATCAAACAGGCGGAGCTAGCGCTCGAGGCCGATCTCCCAATTCAGATTCACACGCCCCATCGCGACAAGAAAAAGGGCACGATCCGCACCATGGACGTCCTCGAAGATGTCGGCATCGACCCGTCAAAAGTCATCATCGATCACAACAACGAAGAGACCGTCAAGGAAGTCCTCGACCGCGGTTACTGGTCAGCGTTCACCATCTATCCCCACACCAAGCTCGGCAACGAGCGCATGGTTGAACTCATGCTCGAATACGGCGCCGAGCAGATCGTCGTTGATAGCGCTGCCGACTGGGGCATCAGCGATCCTCTCGCCGTTCCGAAGACAGCCGCGCTTATGAAAGACCGCGGCATCAGTCTCGAGAAAATCGAGCAAGTCACCTATTTCAACCCGCTAGCCGCCTACGGCCAGAGCGGTCAGGTCAGCGAAAAGGACTGGGCGGATCGCGAAGGGATTGATCCCACCGCCCTCTTCGAAGGCAACACCCTCTTACGCGGCGGCATGGACGTTGAAACTGCCATGTCACAGTATCTGATTGAATAACAACTATCCTGTCAGAGCGCCACACCATCACGGTCTCATCATTCACGAAGTGAAACATTTTCCACCCGCGGGTGTTACAAAGAATACATCACGATGAAGTGAATTTGTAACTTGTGAAGAGACCCTCCCTACGCTGCAGTTACCACCGATCCAGCATGCCTGAAAACCCTCCCTTTCCCATGCTTTTTTCTTTCGTCCAGCTTAAGAATCTTCTCTGCCAAATATTTGGCGTCCTTCTTCTCGTGACCATTGCATCAGGAGAATCCGAAGACGCGCCGCAGGGTTCCAATTCATCCCCCGCTCTCCAAAGCACCTCCGGACCATGGGGAAATCTGCAGTATTATGAGGTGGTGATTCGCCCGCCCGCTTCCAGCCTCTGGCCGGGACTGTTTGAAGAGCGCAGCCTCTGGAGTTTCCCGAACCTTGAAAGAGTGCAGGTGAAAGACCTGTTCGATGAACTTGGATTCTCACTCGAACTGAAAACCGGAATCCACGAGCACGGAAAGTGGTCGACTCAGGGCGAACATACCGAACTCGAAATAACCGATAGCATCATCGCGATCATGAAACCGTCGGAGCGAGCCTCTCTCGCCGAGTGGTGGCTGTTGAACAACTACGACCATTATCAGAGGGTTATCAGTAACTTTGAAGACAAAAATTTCTCTTCAATCTCGAAAGAACTCTCGCCGGAAATGATGGATCACCTCCGCTCAGTCTGCTTCCTCAGGGGAAACGTTCTGAGCACCTTTGATCGCCCCTACCTTCTCCGGAAACTGAAAGACGAAAAAGAAAAAGAGAAGCTGATCAGAACCCTCTTCACGACTCATGCCCTCATGTTAAGGCTCGAGTTGAATCCTCAAAGCGACCTCGAGCCGATCATCAGCTACTGGGAGGCCGGGGGACGAAATCCAAGGGCCAGGTCCGTGATCGAAGGGGTGCAGTCCACCGATGGAGTCGATCAGCTCGATATTCTCCACCTTCTGCCGCCAGTGCCACGCAAGTATTTGAACAGCTTTGCCACCCTTCAGGATTCCGGTCCTGACAGTGCCCCTGACTGTTTCTGGACCGCGATTCAATTCTTTAGACCCAACACCTCCCATCGCAGCTTTGATCCTCTCCCCGTTGAGCATTTTATCATCGGCGATTTTTTCGAAGTCCCCGCCCCTACTCAGTTCGGAGACCTCGTCTGTCTATTCGACAACGAAACGCGCGAATTTGTCCACAGTTACATCTACATCGCGGACAATCTGGTCTTCTCTAAAAATGGAGGGAGTTTTGTCAGGCCATGGGTCATCTCAACGGTTGACCGGATGATGTCGATTTACGAGTTGCACGACGAATTCCACCGAATGACTTTCAGGACAAAAGTTGACTCATAATCCATGGTTCGCCTCCTACTGATTTCTGTCTTCCTCGCCCCGGTTTTTTCGACCGTCGCGCAGGATGCCATCCGGATGACACCTCTGCCAAAGTCGGTCGAGGAAAGTGCCTCAGGCCCCTGGGGAGTGCTTGAATACTACAAAATTAGGCTTTCCTGTCCGCCTCAATATCTCTCACTCATCCCTATCCCCTCCGAAAAGACCGAGTGGATCTTCCCTTACGAAACGGATGCGGAACTCAAGGAATCGCTCCTTGCATGGGGGATCACTTCGCAGGAAATATCCTTTCTCCTGAAGAATCGAGATATCATCTTCAGCGAGGAAAGCATGAGGGTCTTCCCGTCCTCCGAAGTGATCACAGAGATGCCCGCCGAGCTGCGCTCAAAGTTCTATCAGTTCCTTGCCCGATTCTCGCAAAACTCGTTTCATCGTCGTCCTGCTTTCCTGAATACGGCGAACGTTTCCCGTTACTTCAGAGATTCCAATTTCTCTGTCGCAACCCTCCAAAAAATTGCCCTGCTCGCCTATCCTACCCCGTCAGGTCATGGATTCTTCCTCTCTGACATCCCCTACCTCCTCAAAGAGGCCGGAAGCAGCGAAGACGAACGACAGCTCTTGAACGCCCTCCTCCGCGTCCCGGCCCTCATGGTTCGCCTCAATCTTTCGGAAGATAAATCCGCCGAAGAGCTCGCCGCCTACTGGACGAACGGATTTAGGAACAAACAAATCCGCCCTCTCTTTGAGTCGGTCATTATGAATCCACATATCCATCGGCTTGACATAGGCCACCTTCTTCCTCCAATGGCACGGCGCAATCTCAATAGCTTTCCCGACATGAGTGAAGGACTTGACGGTCGCTACCCGGATTGGTTTTGGACCTGCTACAACTTCTTCCGTTTCACTCCGGTCGATGTCTATGCGAATTCTGAAATTTTTTCGGGACTTATCGAGACAGAATTCACGAAAAGCGAAGCTCCCTACGAATTCGGCGACATGCTTCTCTTAAAATCAGAAAATGAAACCGTCCACGGATGCATCTACGTCGCAGATGATATTGTTTACACCAAGAACGGAGCAGGGCTTTTCTCGCCAACGATCCTGATGAAACTCGAGGACGTCGTTTCTTTTCATGATCTTGAAGGAGATATCAGACTCGAGATTTATCGAAAAACGACACGAGAGCGAAAGACTTCGGTCTACACCTCGACAACCGCTAAATCTCAATAGCACCCTCTACTCTGCCGGTGGAGCCTTCTCGCGCGAAGTTATTTGAAAAAATGATCCGCCGCACCCTCGCTCAAATTACCGGCTGACATGCCCGTCACGAGACAAGGCAAACATCGACGGAGCCGACTCAACAGGGTTGAATGAGTCATCTAATACTGTTGACTTTTATGGTTTTTATGTTTTTGCTTACCTGATTATTAAGTTTTCTTAAATTTATTAGTCAGTCGCTCACATGATCACCTTTAACGCCGCTCCCTACCTTGCCCTTTTTCTGGCTCTGGCACTGTCCTCCTGCTCAAGCGCGCGGAAGAAAGAGAAAGACGATCTCGGAGACGGTTTCCTCGGACAACTCACTGCGGAGCCTGTCCTGACGGAAGAGAAAGTCGAGAGGCTCAAAGAAATTGCCGATTCTCCCAATTCCAATCGCGACGAAGGAGGCGACATGGCCGACCTCGCGATGGGCGAAACCGATAAAATCGAATCAATTGATGAGACCGCCCCCCAACTGGAACTCACGACAGAGGAAAAACCCGTCGAGCAAAATTCCACCAACGATCTCGTCGCGAAGTGGGAAAAGAACGGCCTCAATCCGCGATCCATCGAGATCGGTGACATTTTCTCGGACCATACCGGACCCATCCTGAACAAAGCCGCCAGTCTCGCCGACCGCCTCGATCTCGAGGACTGGACGAAGACCGTGAACTCAGTCGCCGAGCAGCGAGGCTCACGGGTCCCCGTCACTTTATCCCTCGCCGAAATCAATGCGCTCAAGGACCAAGCTCCCCTTGGAACCGAGTTCCCCACCCGCAGTGTCGCCATCGATTTCCGCACGATCTCCCAGTCCGCGAAAAAGCCGCAGCTGGAAAAACTCTACGAACTGATTGAGACCACGCCAGAGGGCCTCACCATCGAAGACGACAAGGCGCTGAAAAAACTCGCCGGTGAACTGAAGGAAGTAAAATCCCGCCTCGAAAAAGGAGAGCAGCTCTACGTCATCACCGGCGTGACCCAATCAGACGAAATGCAGGCCACCTACCCGGGCGCGCCACTCGGGAGTCGCGACGCTGATCTCATTCAAAATGCCGTGACCGCACTCTACCCGCACCTCGACAATCTCACCGCGAGCAACGGGGAAACCTCAGTCAAGATCACTCGCGACCCGAGCATCTACTGGGAGTTCGAAGTCCGGGAGCTCAAACTGGACGACGGGAAACTCGTCATCGACGATCAAACGCTGGCTCAACTCTGAGCCCGCCGCTCGCCCCCGGGAGGGGCAGCGACGAGCAGCCCCGCTCCTCGTCGAAAAAATTTCCGGGCGGCTAATCATGCCCGCTGCCCTCGAGACTGACGCCGCATCCTCGATCTAGCGTCCCTGACCAGATAGCACCGAAGCGGCTGAAAGCAGCCTGCCTGCCGGGAAAAATCACCTTTTTTAAGGAAATCTGCCCAAAACCGTTGACTTGCCGGATTCTTTCTTTATAAGAATGGCATTGTTATTCCATTTAACCGGAATTATGGCGAGACCAAAGAACACGACCGAGACCGTCCAAATCACTCTTTCCGCCACCCCACAGGTGAAAGAGCTGCTTGAGGAACTGTCCCGGTCCGGCTTCTACGGTAAAAATGCCGCCGACACCGCGCTGATCCTTCTCAAAGAGAAAATCCGGGATTTGCAGAAGGACGGCCAGGCACCCACGCCGAAATACCCGGGATGACGGCATAGCGATCAATGACACTCCTGCAAGAGAGACCACACCACCACCGCCCACAAGGAACCACCACTCAACACCATGTATCTCCCCGATTCGACACCCAACCAGAGTGGAGCCCTCGAGCTTCTCGAAACCGCAGCCTTTTCTCCCGAGGAAATCTGCCAGAATGACCCCGACGTCAAAGCAGCCTTCGAACAGAGCCTTCGCGAACTCGCCGAAGACATCGTGAAGCACCATCCCGGACTCGCTCACCTCCTCATTGGCATGGGGGAAACTCCCTGCCCCATGGTTCACGGCCAGAACTAAGCCACCGTCTCCCATCATTGACCGCCACGGCCGCACAGCGTACCGTGTGCGATGAATGATGACTTACAGGTCGAGCTGGTCGGCGACCGGCTTAAAGGCAAAACCGTCGCCCTCTGTGTGACGGGTGGAATTGCCGCCGTCGAATCCGTCAAACTGATCCGGCACTTCCGTCGCGAGGGAGCCGCCGTCAACGTCTTCGCGACGCCTGAAGCGCTCAAGTTCATCGGCAAAGCCGCCCTTGAATGGGCCGCGGCCAAACCAATCGTCACCGAACTCTCCGGTCTCGCCGAGCATATCTGCACTGAGGATATCGTCGTGATCGCCCCCGCGACAATCAACACCGTCAACACCATTGCCGCGGGTCTGGCAGGAAATGCCGTTACCACTCTCGTTGCGAGCGCCATTGGTCAGAAAACCCCAATTCTGATCGCGGCAACGGGACATCTCTCGCTCTACGAGAATCCAATCTTTCGGAAAAATCTGGAACACCTCCCTCAGATCGCTCCGTGCGTGAGATTTATTGAGCCCTGCAAGGCGGAAGGAAAAGCCAAAATGGCCGACGTCCTCATGATCCTTGAAGAGGCTATTCAAATTGCTTAGCCGTTCGTATCAGAGAATCACCATCTAAGAATCACTTCTTTTTTTGGCTCCATCGCAGGCAAAACGAAAATCCACTGAGGGATGAGAGTATCCAGATAGTTGATAAAGAGGATGCCGATCAGATAAATAACAGGGAATGCTCTACCTGAATCGCCGGAAAGGAGCCCAAAACCTCATCTCACTCAATCTCCGCGTCCACGACGATAGGGTTGCCGCCAACGATCATGGCGGTTCCCCCGATAACAGATCCTTTTGGCAGGAAGCTCACATCACCCGTGCTGAGAAGAAGATTTCCCGGAAAGTCCTGATCAAAATTTGAGTATTTTCCAGCCGAGGCCCACGGCACCGTCGCCAGGATAAGTCCGCCCCCGTTGGCCAGAAATTGCCTTACGACAAGCAGCTCAGAGTCAGCTAAGGCCAGATTTCCAATCAATATCACGACATCGCATCGGGAGAGCGAACCATCCGTAAAATCCATCGCGACCAACGGGAAATCTTTCCTCTCCAGTATTGCCTCCAATTTGGGAGCCCCCCTCAACATCACCCGTGGATTTCTCTTTCCAGAAACCCATTTCAAGGCATTGAAGAATAGATGCTCCACACCGGAATCGCGTTCTACCATTTCATCACAAAACTGCGAATGCGAAAAGACCGTTGCCCTCCCTTTTCCGACAATGGAGGCCGCGCCCATGACAAATGCCTCGTCGTCTTTGGCCACAATGAGAGGGAAACCTCCATCGCCAACAATTTTCAGGCGCCCCGGAGCAGCAGACCCTAACTCGATTTCGCGTTCTTCAAACGACACGATCGAAGCCTCCATTCCAAGTGAAACCAGCTCTTTCAAGTTCTCCGACAAATACTGCTGATCTTCGAGGCTCAACTCAATGATCGGAATGTTAAAGACCCTGCCGTCACTTAGCCGACGAATTTCGAGCAAGTTTCCAGATCCTAGCCTTAGAATCTCCGCCTCTATTTCCTGACCCTCTTTGTTTCGAAAGGTCCGTCTCATCTCCGCCGATCCGAATGTATACACGAGGCAGATTCCGACCAGCAGTAGTGAAATTTGCGTCGCCACAGGCTTTCGAATGTTTTTCTCGATGATGTTCAAACTGAACCGAAGTAAGATGAATAATCCATTGAAGATCAAGCTTAGATTCAGGAGCGGATCCGGAAAATATTCCCCGTCGATCGTTGCTGAGTTTGGGGAATCACAATCAGGTGATCTTGTGGAACCATTGCGAGAAGCACCTCGCCGCGATTTCGCAGACCCTTCCCACCTTACCGATGCGTTGAAAGAAATCCTCACCCGCCCCTAATTGCTTTCCTGCCCCCATCACTAATGCCCGTGATTGATCAGATTGGCAGGATTCTGTGGAGAGCCCTTATCCAGTGCCGGGCCTACGGCTTCAAGAGTTTTGAAAACTACCGCTTGAGAGTCATCGCGGAATGCGGTTAAAAACTAAGCTGTCCCCAATATTTGGTGGAGACCCAATCTTTGGTGGAGACCCCAATCTTTGGTGGAGACCCTGAAAATGGCTCCTCCGGTTGGGTTCGAACCAACGACCTAGTGGTTAACAGCCACCCGCTCTACCGCTGAGCTACAGAGGAATTTGATTTTCACCCTCGTCGGTGAGCGCGGTAGCTCGTTGTCGAGGGGACGGCGAATCTGCCCGACCACGGGGCCATTTTCAAGAGGAAATTCGGGAATTTTTGACGAAAGCGTAAGATTCTTCTGCCGAGCGGAGTTATTCACTGAAGACCCTGCAACTCTTTGACTCTAACCCCCATGGTTTACCCGGTGAAAAACTCTGACTCCCCCGAGAGCGACTCTTCTCTCTTTACCGATCTCATGGCTGAGCATCAACCCCGCCTTGCCGGCTACATCAGGGCTTTGGTGGGCGAAGAGCACGCCGCTAAGGATGTTCTGCAGGAGACCAATGTTACTCTTCTCAAGAAATCCCGGGACTTCACGGCTGGCTCGAATTTTACGGCCTGGTCGTTCCGTGTCGCCTATTTCGAGGTGCTCACGTGGAGACGACGACGCAGCCGTGACCGTCTTTCTTTCGACGACGATCTCGTGGAATCAATCGCTGAATCAGTCGAAACCCTTGCTCCCGGCTATGAAGATCGTCTTGAAGCGTTGCAGAAATGTCTCCCGCTCCTGCCGGATCGTCAGCGTGAGTTAGTTGAACGGCGCTATTTGAAATCAGAATCCGTTCAGGATATCGCCCGTGACCTCGGTTTCAAAGCGAACGCTGCCTCCCAGATCCTTTTCCGTGCCCGCACCAACTTGCTCAAGTGCATCAACCAGACCACTCCCTCGATCGATCAAGCATCATGAATTCTTCTTTTGAATCCTATCCGGAACTGGAATCGCTGATTCACGGCTTCATCGAGGAGACGCTTTCCCCGTCTCAGCACGAAACGCTCGCAGACATTCTCAGCAATTCTGCAAAGGCGCGTGAGGCTCTCGTTCAGGCCTGCGAGCTGAATGCCATGCTCGAATCAGAGCCCGGCCTTCAGTCAGCGATGACGCAGGACCTGCTCCCGGAAAATGTTGTCGCCCTTGGCGAAGGCAAATCAGTGGCACCTTTCGAATCGCATCCCGGGGGGAATTCTCTTTCTCGATTGAAGTGGCTCGCCGCCGCAGCCGCGATTGCGATTTTGGGATTCACCTGGTGGCAGGTGAATCTGGCGAAAGAGGCTCCGGAAATGGCTTTCACCGGAAACGGAGTTGAGATTCCTGAAGAAGCGATCGCCCTACCTGAAGTCGAAGAGGTCGATCCGGAAACGCAGTATGAACGCGCGGTCCTCGCGTCGTTAGGATCAGGTTCGCAGCAGCGTCCGCCCACCAATTTCTCGGTGGAGCCATCACTGGCCGACGAAGAAATTTCTTATAACCGCCACATCCGTCCGATCCTCTCGGATAATTGTTTCTCCTGCCACGGACCGGATGAGCATGGCCGCAAAGCGGACCTGCGTCTCGATACCTACGAGGGAGCGACCAATCCTGAGCTGGCGACGGTCGTGCCGGGCAAGCCCAACGAAAGTGAGCTCATCGCGCGGATTCTTTCAACGGATGAGGACGACATCATGCCTCCGCCGGAGTCTCACAAAACGCTGACCTCCGCTCAGATAAATCTCCTCACCCGTTGGGTCGAGGGAGGCGCTGAATATGAGGAGCACTGGTCCTTTATTCCAGTTCAAAAGCCCGAGTCCGACTCCGGTGAGATGAGCGTCGATGAACTCGTCGAAAGTGACCTGGAGCGTCAGGGCCTTGTCCCCTCCCCTAAAGCAAAACCCGAGATTCTCGTACGCCGTCTCTTTCTCGACCTCACCGGCCTGCCTCCTTCTCCTCAGGAGATTGAAGCCTTCGTGAACAACGAAGATCCTGACGCCTATGCCAAGCTTGTGGATGACCTCCTGAGTCGCACCACCTTCGGGGAGCATCGCGCCCGCTACTGGCTCGATGCGGCTCGCTACGCTGATACTCACGGTCTGCACCTAGACAACTACCGGGAGATGTGGCCTTACCGCGACTGGGTCATTAATGCGTTCAACGACAACATGCCATTTGACCAATTCACGATTGAGCAGATTGCGGGTGACCTCCTTCCCGAAGCCACGACCGAGCAACAGATCGCAACGGGGTTTAATCGTTGTAATGTCACAACTTCCGAGGGCGGAGCGATTGAGGAGGAATTTCTCGTCCGTTACGCCGTCGATCGAGTCGCGACAACCTCCACGGTCTGGATGGGACTGACGACAGGTTGTGCGCAGTGTCATGATCACAAGTTTGATCCGATCACGATGAAGGATTTTTACAGCCTCTTCGCCTTCTTTAACAACACGACCCAACCTGGCATGGATGGAAACCGGAAGGACTCTCCTCCTGTCATTCGCATCTACCCGACACACGACGATGAGGAGCGGGCCGCAACCCTCACGAAGCAGATTGCCGTGAAACTAAAAGAGGCAAACCAACTTCTCCCCACAACCGATCTCGCCGGTCTCAGTATCGCCAAGACCCGTCCGGACCTCGCCTTCGCCGCAAGTGGAGCGCTGGAGAAAAACGAAGCGGGTCGCTTTCAGAAGAGTGAGCCTTTCACGATTTCATTCCGATACGACCTCCCTCAAACTGAGGCTCGTGTTCCGCTCCTGAGCCGGGTCGATCCGCAAAACTCAAATCGCGGCTGGAGAATCTACTGGGAAGACAAGAGCATTTTCGTGGAGCTAATCGAATCACATCCTAACAAACGCCTTAAGACTGGTCTAACACGCCGAATCGCAGCGGGCTCGGCCGGACACTTTGCGGTCGCTTACAATGGCTCAAGCAATTCTGATGGGATCGTCCTTTTCTCGAATGGAACAGTCATTAGCAGCCGTTTTCAGAACAGCTGGCTCGACACATTGGAAGGCGATTTCTCGCTTGAAGATGGCACGGTCACTATCGGCGGCGAAATCGAAGGAACGGAGGAGCCAGTCAAAATCAGCGAGCTATTTCTCGCCGATCGTCTCTACAGTGATCGTGAAATTGCGCTCGTCGCCAAACTTCCTGAACTGCTCAAGGCGGAGCGGGTAGAAATGGCGGCCGCCGCGAAGAGACTTGCCGAAGCCAACGCCCCGAAACCGGAGATCAAAAAAGGTGAAGCGCCTAAGGCAGATAAGGAGGCAGAGAAAAACAAAGACCTCCGTGAATTTCTCGCCTCCAACTCAGAAGGCCCCTACCAGGACAGCATCCACGCACTGGCTAATCTGCGCACTGAGTTACAGCAAATTGAGTCCATCTCCCCGACGACGATGGTCATGGCGGAAAAGGAAGACACGATGCCGACAGCTCATCTCCTCCTCCGCGGCGAATATGACCAGAAAGCAGACGAAGTCCCAGCGGCGTTCCCAGCCTTTCTTCCCGTCCTCGACGAGACCCTGCCCAAAAACCGTCTCGGCCTCGCCAAATGGCTCGTCCATCCGGATCATCCCCTGACCTCACGTGTCACCGCTAATCGCATCTGGCAGGAAATGTTCGGCACCGGCCTCGTAAAAACCTCGGAGGATTTTGGAACGCAGGGAGAAAACCCGAGCCATCCTGAGTTGCTCGATTTTCTCGCGGCCAGCTTTGTCGAAAGCGGGTGGGATGTGAAAGCCCTCTATCGTCAAATTGTGCTTTCGAATACCTACCGCCAGTCTTCGGTGATCCCTGAAGGCATGGCCAAACGCGATCCGGAGAATCGACTCCTCGCTCGGGGTCCCCGTTTCCGCCTCGACGCCGAAGTGATCCGTGATCAGGCTCTCCATGTCAGCGGTCTTTTAAACGACACCTTCGGGGGCGAAGGCGTCCGTCCCTATCAGCCCGCGGGGATTTGGGAAACAGTGGGATACAGCAACTCCAATACGCAGACCTTCTACCAGGACTACGGCCCGCAAGCAGAGAGTCGCCGCTCGATTTACACCTTCTGGAAGCGCACCGCTCACTCCCCTACTCTCGCGATCTTTGACGCCCCAAACCGCGAGATCTGCATCATGCGACGGGAGAGAACGAACACGCCGCTGCAGGCACTTGTCATGATGAATGACCCTCAGTTCGTTCGGGCGGCCCGCCACCTCGCGAAACGTGTCCTTGATGAGGCCAAAGATCGTGACGAGCGATTTGATCTCCTCGCTACCCTCCTCCGCGGGCATCCCTTCTCAGAAGATGAGCGCCGGGTCGTGACGAATTCCTTCGATCAGTTCCGAAACATTTACGAGAGCGACGAAGCCTCTGCGGCGCTTCTTTTAGTCGACGAGTCCAACTCCGCCTTTTCCATCCCCGCCGATGAAGTGGGCTCCGTGCCCGAGTTTGCCGCCTATACGATGGTCGCGAACCAGCTCCTGAACCTTGACGAGTCCCTGAACAAAAACTGAGCCCTATCCGGATTTTCCATGAATACTCTCAACGACTATCTCACCTTCGAAACCCGCCGTCAGTTCTTTGGCAAAACGGCTACCGGGATCGGTGGCGCGGCGCTCTCCTCATTGCTCGGTCCGGACCTCGCGAGAGCCGCCGGCGGAGGCCTCAACCAACAAGCCTTTCATCATGCCCCGAAGGCAAAGCGTGCGATTTATATGTTCATGTCAGGGGCCCCGTCCCAGATTGACCTTTGGGATCACAAACCAAAAATGAAAGAGTGGTTCGACAAGGATCTCCCCGAGGAGATTCGTGACGGCCAACGCCTCACGACGATGACGTCAAAACAGGCACGTTTCCCGATCGCTCCTTCGATCTATGAATTTCAAAAGCACGGCCAGTGCGGCACCGAGGTGAGCGAGCTTCTTCCTCACACCGCCAAAATGGTCGACGACATCGCCGTGATTCGCAGCATGTGGACTGAGGCAATCAACCACGATCCCGCGATCACTTACATCCAGACCGGCAATCAGATTCCCGGCCATCCCAGCCTCGGCGCGTGGCTGAGCTATGGTCTCGGAAGCGAAAATGAAAACCTTCCATCCTTCGTTGTTCTCAATTCAAAGTGGTCCGCAAAGCGCGATGCGCAGGCTCTCTATCAGCGCCTCTGGGGCGCCGGGTTTCTTCCCTCAAAGCACCAGGGCGTGGCGCTGCGTTCGCAAGGCGATCCTGTCCTCTATCTTTCCGATCCGAAAGGCGTCAATCGTGACGTCCGCCGGAGCATGCTTGACGGCTTGAGTCAGCTCAATGAAAAGCACTACGATCAGGTCGGCGATCCTGAGACTCATGCCCGCATCGCGCAGTATGAGATGGCGTTCAGGATGCAGGCTTCCGTCCCCGACCTGACGGATCTTTCGTCCGAACCAAAACACATTCTCGACATGTATGGTCCGGATGTGACGACGCCGGGCACCTTCGCCTACAACTGTCTCCTCGCCCGCCGCATGGCGGAGCGTGGCGTGCGCTTCAGCCAGATCTTTCATCGTGGATGGGATCAGCACGGCAATCTCACCGGTGACCTCCCGCTGCAGTGCGGTGACGTCGATCAACCGAGTTGGGCTCTCGTCCAGGATCTCAAAATGCGCGGCATGCTCGATGACACTCTCGTCGTCTGGGGCGGTGAATTTGGACGAACGATCTACAGTCAGGGTCGCCTCACCGAGACAAACTACGGACGCGATCACCACCCGCGCTGCTTCAGCGTCTGGATGGCTGGAGCCGGGGTCAAAGGCGGCACCGTTCACGGAACGACCGATGACTTTTGCTACAACATCGTCGATAAACCGGTCCACATCCGCGACCTCAATGCGACGATCCTGCATCTTCTCGGAATTAATCATGAGCGCCTCACGCTAAAGCATCAGGGCCTCGATGTTCGCCTCACCGGTGTCGAGAAAGCGCATGTCGTGAAAGATATTTTGAGCTGATCAGGCATTGATCCCGAGGCGCAGAACGGCCAACTTGCGCCCATGTTCAAACTCCGAGTCGATACCGGCGGCACTTTCACCGATTGCTGGGGCCTTGCCGATGGCGAGACGACCCCTCGTCTCGCGAAGGTGCTTTCGTCAGGTCGTCTCCGTGTCCCCGTGAGAAAGTGGCTCACGCCGGACACGCTTGAGATTGATGTTCCCGCTTCCTGGCAGATCAAAGACGCCTTTTTCACGGGCTACAAACTGTCGACGGGGGACGAGACGGCACTTGTCCTCTCCTTCGACGCCGAAACGCAACGGCTCTCGCTCTCCGGTGAAATGCCAGCCGCGTTGTCAGTCGATCTTTTCACCCGCGAAGAAGCGCCCGTCCTCGGGGCCCGCCTCCTCACCGGCACCGCACTCGATGAAGCCTTCCCCCCGCTCGACTTCCGCCTCGCGACGACGCGGGGGACCAACGCGCTCCTTGAGCGGAAAGGCGCGAAGGTGGCGCTTTTCATCACGGAGGGGTTTGCGGATCTTCTCATCATCCGTGACCAGCGACGCCCCGACCTTTTCGCCCTGAAACACGAACGCCCACAGCCGCTTTTTGAACAAGTGGTCGAAGTGTCAGGGCGACTCGACGCCTCGGGAAATGAGATCGCCCCGCTCGTGCTCGACGGAGCTTTCGATGACCGCGCCCGAGCTCTCCTCGCCGATGGGATTACGATCGCTGCGGTTGCTTTGCTGCACAGTCACCAGAATGCGGAGCAGGAACTCGCCGTGGCAACGCGCCTCCGGGAACTGGGATTCTCGCATGTCTCGACGAGCGCGGAGTTGGCTCCACTCATCAAGATTCTGCCACGCGCCGAAACCTGCGTCGTCAATGCCTACCTCCAACCGGTCATGCAGGGCTTTCTCGATCATATTCGAGACCGCATCGGCGATGCCGGAAAACTTCTCACGATGACTTCGGCGGGCGGCCTCGAACCGATCGACGGCTACTGCGCGAAGGACTCGCTCCTCTCCGGACCGGCCGGCGGCGTCTCGGGAGCGGCGGCGATTGCGGAATCGCTCGGGATGCCCCGCATTCTCACCTTCGACATGGGCGGCACGAGCACGGATGTCGCCCGCTACGATGGTGATTTCCAATACCGCTTTGAGCAGGTCGTCGGTGATGCGCAACTCCTCTCCCCTGCTCTAAAAATCGAAACAGTCGCGGCGGGCGGGGGATCGATCTGTCAGTGGAAAAATGGAGGCTTGTTAGTGGGGCCCGAGTCCGCCGGCGCTGATCCCGGTCCGGCCTGCTACGGGCGTGGCGGTCCTCTCACGATCACCGATGTGAATCTGCTCCTCGGGCGGATCGATCCGGACAATTTCGGGATCCCGCTTTCTCAGGAAAATTTCGCGGCGGCGGAGAAAGCGGCCCGGGGACTTCAGGCGGAAGCCGGACTCACCACGGACGAACTCGACGGGTCTTTTCTCCATGGCCTCCTCGACATCGCGGTCGAACAAATGGCCGACGCGATCCGCTCGATCTCGATCAGAGACGGCGCGGACCCGTCGGACTATGCGCTTCTCGCCTTTGGCGGAGCCGGTCCACTCCATGCCTGTGACATCGCGGAGCGGCTCGAGATCAAAACGGTGATCGTTCCCACCGAGGCCGGAGTCCTCAGCGCCTACGGCCTCGACCGCGCGAGCGTGGAACGCTTTGCCGAAACGCAGATCAACCGCGCGAGCACCGACCCGGATTTGGCCGCCCTCTTTTCGGCGGTCGACCGCGAGGCTCTCGACTCACTCCAGGCGACAGGATTTGAGGGGGAAATCACCCAACGACTTGGCGAGCTTCGGCTCACAGGACAGGACGCAACGCTCTCGATCCGACTGGGGGATGGCTGCGATCTCGACGAACTTTTTGCGAAGGAATATCACGCCACCTTTGGCTACGAACCCGCCGCCGACCGCGCTATCGAAGTCGTGAGTTACCGGGCGATTGCAGGAACGGGACGACGAGCGGAAACGTCCTCGATCCCGGAGCGGCGTGAGTTAACAGGGTTAGGTCAGTCATCCAACCCTGTTGAATGGCTCGACCGAAGTCGCCTCGAACCGGGGCACGCCGTCCGGGGGCCGATTGTGATTCAGGATCCTTTCAGCACTTTCTATCTGAATCGCGGATGGGAGATTCTTGTCGCGGAAAACGGAGCACTCATCGCGACACGATCCGCTGCGGAGACACAGGAGGTGGTGGCGCGACCTCCGCAGATCGTGCAGGAGCTTTTCCGTCATCGCTTTGATCAACTCGTCGTTGAAATGGGCACGATGCTGCAGCGCTCTGCAATCTCGACGAATGTGAAAGAGCGGGCCGATTTTTCCTGTGCTCTCCTCGATGGCCAGGGCGAACTGATCACCAGTGCGCCGCACATCCCGGTGCACCTCGGCGCTTTAGGTGTCTGTGTTAGGATGGTGAAAGCACAACTCGCGATGCAACACGGTGACACCGTGGTGACAAATCATCCAGCGGTGGGCGGCTCGCATCTTCCGGATGTAACCTTGATCACGCCGGTCTTCGCAGAGGGCGGCGGGGAGCCAATCGCTCTCATTGCAAACCGCGCCCACCATGCTGAAATCGGCGGGATCACGCCGGGGTCGATGCCGCCGAATGCGAGGTCTCTCGTGGAGGAAGGTGTCGTCATTTCCCCGACTCACTTGATACGCGGTGGTGAATCCTGCTTTGACGAAGTCAGTGAAATTCTGACGTCCGCGCCCTACCCGACGCGTCATCTGAAAGACAACCTCGCCGATTTGAATGCGCAACTCGCGGCGAACCGACGCGGGGTGGCCTTGCTGGAACAACTCATTACCGCGAACGGGGCGAAGGAAGTTTCGGCGCAAATGAAGCATCTCAAAACGCGGAGCCGGGAGGCGTTTCTCGCGCAGTTGTCGCGGAGCACGCTCGCCCGATCCAGCGCGACGGAGCGGCTTGACGACGGGCACGAGATTGCCGTTTCAATTTCGTCTGCCGGAGGGCGGCTCCAAATCGATTTCACGGGAACGTCGGCGAGTCACGCGGGAAACTTCAACGCGACCCCGGCGATCATTCAGAGTGCGATTCTCTATGTGCTTCGCCTCTGGACGCAAACGGCGGTTCCGCTGAATGAGGGCATGTTAGAGCTCGTCGAAATTACGTTGCCGACTTGCTTTTTGAATCCACGGTTCGATGCCGACCCCGCGAAATGCCCTGCCGTCGTTGGTGGCAATGTCGAGACAAGCCAGCGGGTCGTCGATACCCTGATGCGGGCGCTCGGAATTCAGGCGTGCTCGCAGGGAACGATGAATAATTTTCTCTTCGGCGATGAAACCTTCGGCTACTACGAGACGATTTGCGGCGGCACCGGCGCGGGCGAAGGCTACGACGGGACCGACGCGATCCACAGTCACATGACGAACACCGCAATCACCGATCCGGAGATCCTCGAGCATCGCTATCCGGTGCGCTTGCGGGAGTTTTCGATCCGACGTGGATCAGGCGGCGATGGGAAATGGCGCGGTGGTGATGGCGTGATCCGGAGTGTCGAATTTTTGCAGCGCTTGCAGGTTTCGCTTTTGACCCAGCACCGGGTCGAGGCACCCTATGGGCACGATGGCGGTGGCGCGGGGCAGTGCGGAAAGCAGACGTTGAATGGCGAGGAGCTCGGGAGCAGCGCTAGTTTTGAGGCGAAGCCCGGCGATGTGCTTGTGATCAAAACGCCCGGCGGTGGCGGATACGGCTGAAGAACGTTCAACGTCGAACATTTAACGTCCAACTTTCAAGTGGCAGGGGCGGTGTGCGCGGGCCCACGACGATGCTTCTCAACGAGCGGGACGCTCGTCGCTACCTTGAACGTTCAAAGTTGAGAGTTCGACGTTGAACGTTCGGCTACGCCGCCGCCGCTAAACTTCCCAGCCGGGTCGGTAACTTTCGCGGCCCCAGAACTTTTCGCCCTCGGGGTTGTTGATTAGTCGTCCGGTCGCGGGATCGACATCGACGGCTCCGTTGGTGCGATAGGCGATGTTGCCGAGGTGGCAAAGCATCGCGCTGATCTGGCCATCTTTGATCGGGAGATTGAGGGCCTCTCCTTCACGGATCGCATTCGCGAAATTAGTGAAATGGGGAATGTCGCTCGGTGGATCGACGTTCTTTTCGACCTCTTTGCCGTCGAGGTCATAGATCGTGTAATTTGCGCTACTGAAATCGAGCTTTCCGCCTTCGCCGTAGATGGAGACAAAACTCTGATCCTCGGGCTTTCGACGATGACAGGAGCTTCCCTCCCAACTCATCCCGACGTCGCCGAAATCGTAGATCGCCGAAGCGGTATCGGGCGTTTCCTGATCGTCATCGAAATGATAGCGACCGCCATTGCAGGTGATGCGCTCCGGGTAGTCGATCCCCATCGCCCAGCGCGCGACATCGAGGGAGTGGACGCCGTTATTCGCAAGTTCCCCGCCTCCGTAAAGCCAGTGCCAATGCCAGTTGTAGTGGACGAGGTTATCCTTGTATGGCTGATCAGGAACCGGACCCTGCCACATTTCCCAATCGAGGCCTTCGGGCGGAGCGGTGATTTTCCCTTTCCCGATCGAAGCCCGCGCGCTGCTGTAAAAGCAACGGGCATACTTAAGCTTCCCGATTGCTCCCTCACGCAGCTTCTGCACGCCTTCGATCATGGCAGGGTAGGAGCGACGTTGCGTCCCCATTTGAACCTGCCGACCGGTTTCATCGGCGACCTCGACGAGCTTCATCGCCTCGTGCGCGTCATAGCTCCCGGGCTTCTCAACGTAGACATGCTTGCCGGCGCGGCAGGCCAGGATCGCCGCCGGGGTGTGCCAGAAATTCGGCGCGGCAATGGAAATCGCGTCAATGTCAGGATCGTCGAGGATGCGGCGAAAATCAGTGACTTTCTGCGCCTCCTTCACCTGAAGGTCTTTCATCGTATTCGCCCCTGTAAGTAAGCGGGCCTCATCGACGTCGCAAAGGTAGGCGATCTCGGTGTTGGGCACATCAAGATACGCTTTGATGTGTCCCCTTCCCCGACTCAGGCCCATGACTCCCACCCGCAGTCTCGAGTTGGCCCCTTTGGCCTGTCCGAGGAGAAGATTTGGAGCGGCAATGGCACTAACAGCAGCAAGACCTCCGGCACTGACAAATGAACGACGCGTGATATTTTCTTTCACCATAGCCCTGATTGTAGGTGGATTGGAAACTTCAACGCAACACTGCCAGAAGACGCATCTGCGTCACGGGAGAACGTCAAGCCTGCCTCAAAAACGGTTGCGCCACTCATCCTATGACATTAAGCCAACGCCACCAATGAAACCCATCTATGCTCTTGGTTTGATCCTTTTTGTCTGGTCTTTGATTTATCTCTCTTATCTCGGAGAAAGAGAACTTAGAGGAGAAGAGGCTCGAAGAATTATTCCTGCTCAGGAAATGATCGATAATGATCAATGGATCGTTCCGACATTAGCGGGAGAAACTTACGGAAACAAACCCCCACTGATCAACTGGTTGATCGCCGGAGCATTTCTCCTTACTGGCTCAGAGAGCGAATGGGCTGCAAGACTTCCTTCCGCACTTAGCATCCTTGTCCTCGCCTCGGCCGCATTCGTGACCCTCAAAAGCCAACTCGGATCCAAGAGAGCAGTATCCGTCTCTCTTATCCTATTGACCGCTGGTTCGATGATCGAGAAATGCCGTATGGCCGAGATTGAATCCGTCTTCATCACTCTCTTCGGCCTTGCATGCTTAACGTGGATATTCCTTTGGACATCAGGAAAATCGCCATGGCTAATCTGGACTTTACCCTATCTTTTTTTAGGAATCGGATGCCTCGCGAAAGGCCCTGTGCACCTTCCGTTCTGGCTAATTTTCATCTTCGCGATTCTGAAGTCTGGAAAATGTTTGAAACAAGCTTTTCACCCAGCCCACATACTGGGATTGACAGTTGTTCCGCTCATCTTTCTACCATGGGTATTTTCCAATCTCGAAAATGTTGAAAAGCCTGATGCAACAATCGGCAACTGGGTCAGCGAAATAACCGGAAGATTTAATCCGTCACCAGCGCTGCTCCGCGAATGGACCACTCACCCCCCTGAACTTCTTCTTAACTTTCTACCGTGGACAATCCCACTTGCCTTTTCATTATGGTTCTTGAGAAAACAGACAAAACCATCCTTCACTCAAGATAGATGGAACGCAGCCATGAACGGGTGCGTCTGGACCGCTGCAATTTCGGCAATTTTTCTGTGCAGCATCCCAGGGGGACTGCCCCGATACATCCTTCCAATATATCTCCCTTTGTCTATCGGACTAATTCACCTCTACTACTCAGTCGAAGAGCGACAGCGGGACAAATACGAGTCATTTGTGTACATTTCACTCAGGATACTAGGTCCGATCGTTCTCGTTGCTGTTTTAGTCGGCTCAATCGCAGGGCACCTCAAGGGATTTACCTTAATTTACCACTCAATCATCGGAGCTTTTATATCCTTGATTGCATTTGATCGATGGCTGTCTATTTACAAATCCACCCCGGGCGTCTTCATCTCCGTCCCCGTATTTATTGCGATTGCATTTGTCTCGATCAGCAGTGTGACGATTCCGTTTGAAAGAGAAGAGTATCAGTTCAGAGCTGGCGCCCACGAAATAATTAACTCTTCCATGGGCATCTCCGGCAAAAAAGTCTTTTATGCTGATTCTGTATTTCGAAAATCGCACCCACGACATCTCCGCCTACTTTACTATCTAAATGAAGACTTCATTAGTCAGGGTGAATCGCAAACCTTGCCAAAGAAAACTAGAGTTTTAATCGGCAGAAAAGAAGCCATAGACAAAATGCGGGAAATCTCAAAAGAATTGATTCTGGAATCTACTCAGGAATTTGAGATCGATGGACTAAAACTGACAGGCATGCATTTTAGCGCTGCTAATTAAAGCTGATCACATTCCCGATTCCTGAATCGTGCGCTGGAGCGCCGCCTGGAAAGACCTCATCTCGTCGTCGGAAGGGCGAAAGGCAGGGTCGGAGGGATCCATCCCGAGTCGCCCCGCCTGATCCAACCACCAGGACGCAGCCTGTCCGCTACTGAAGGTCGCCTGTCCGCTAATGAGCGCCCCGGGCCTGAGGACGGTATCGACCGTGACCATGACATCTCCACCCTCTGACGGTGCCTCAGCATCGGGGAGAACCTCTTCCTCCAAGTTTCCTTCGCCTTCGGCCTCAGGCTCTTCCTCCTTCTCGGGCTCGGGCACGACGATGGGCTTCAATTCTATCTTCAAGTCTTCGAGGAGGAACCGGGTTTCCAGATACGTGACTTTGATTTCGAGCTCACCGGCGAGGCGTTGTTGAATTTCGGAAAGCTCCGCCCCATCCTCCGCCCATTGCCGGATTGTTTCGATCTGTTCGTCGGTCAGGGATTTAGCAGTGCTCATTGTCGAAGAAGCTGTCACCGTCTGCTAAAAGGTCCAGTGCGAAATACGAGATCGTGCGTATCCTTTCACACTCAGTAACGACCATGGATTGGGAAAATCACTATCTCGAAAAGCACACCCCCTGGGATAAGGGGGCAGCGGCACCACCCTTGCTCGAATGGATCGAGGCGAACCCCGGGTTGATTTTCGGAGAGGTTCTGATTCCGGGCTCAGGAAAAGGCCACGATGGAGTTGCTCTCGCGGAGAAAACCGGCGCGAGGCGTATTCTCGGCCTCGATATTTCTCCCAGCGCCGTCGCGCTCTCGAATCATGAGAACGGCTCAGACATGTTTCAGTCCGAGGTCGGAGATCTCTTTGCACTGCCCCCCGCCCATCACTCGGCCTACGATTGGGTTTGGGAGCACACTTGCTTTTGTGCGATTGAGCCGGAGACGCGGGATGCCTACGTCGAATCAGTTCATCTCTCTCTGAAGCCCGACGGACAGCTTCTCGCCGTCTTCTATCGGGACCCTTACGATGACGAACACCACCCCGGGGAAGGCCCTCCCCATGGCACCACAGTGGAGGAATTACGAGAACGGTTTGAAGGATCGGGTCGCTTCGAGATCATCGAAAGCTACGTCCCTGCGGCCAGCTACGAGGGCCGAGAGGGGCTCGAACAGTTCATGCGGATGCGGCGGCTCTGAGGCCCGCTTCGAGGTCCCGAAGCGGATATCGGCAGCCTTCCGAAATCATGGGTTTTGCTTACAGCGCCTCAAAGCGAGTGCCGGGGCCGCCCTGTTCCGGCTCGATAATCGCTCCGGCCTCATAGGTAACAACACAATCGGTCGCTTCGTTGGCGAATCCGCGAAAATGCCCTCCGCTTTGCACCTGAAAGGTATTTCTCTCCCCGGCGTGCGCAGTCAGAGACCCTCCGGTTTGCACGATGTAGTGGCAATCCACCCCCCCTGCGCCGATGACTTGAGCCCCGGTCGGAACGATAAAAGTAGCCCCCACTTCATCAGGGTAAAAGAGCGTTCCCTCGACCGTGACTGTCAGCCCGGTCCCGGCGTCTCCCGTCTCCATCGTCTCGCACTGGGACAAAGCCATCGCAAAGGCAGCGATGGCGGCACTTCGAAGTAAGTGAGCGGGATATTTCAAAAAGATTGAAGATGGGGATTTCAATTTGATGCCCCACCTTGTTGCGATTACCACTTGGCTTCAAGTCTCAAATTTTCCGATGAAAGCTCTCACACTTACCGCCTACAACCAGTTCGAATTCGGTGACGCTCCTGATCCTGAAGTAGGTGAAAATGAGGTTCTAATTTCGGTCAAAGCTTGCGGGATCTGCGGATCAGATATTCATGGGATGGATGGAAGTTCCGGCCGACGCATTCCCCCCATCATCATGGGCCATGAAGCCGCCGGCGAAATCACCGAAATGGGATCGGCCGTTTCCGGTTGGTCCCTCGGCGACCGTGTCACTTTTGACTCCACCATTTATTGTGGCGAGTGCGAATCCTGCAAGAGCGGCCAAATCAACCTCTGCCCTCAGCGCAACGTCCTCGGCGTTTCCTGCGACGACTACCGCCGCCATGGAGCCTTCGCTGAATTGGTTAAAGTCCCTCAGCACATTCTCTGCAAAATTCCGGAGACGGTCAGCTACGAGCATGCCGCTTTTGCTGAGCCGGTCTCGATTGCCCTTCATGGCGTTAATCGAGTCCCCCTGAAACCCGGTGACTCCGCAGTTGTGATCGGGGCGGGGCTGATCGGGCTCCTCGTCGTGCAGGCGCTCAAAGCCAAAGGGGCCGGCATCGTGATCGCGGTTGATCTCGATGAGAAGCGGCTTGCCCTCGCGAAGGAACTCGGGGCCGACGCAACGCTTCTTTCCAGCGACGAAGTGCCCGCGCAGGTTCGCAAAATTGTCGGCAACGATGACGGAGCCGACGTCGCTCTCGAAGTCGTCGGCTTTGGTCCCACGATTCAACTCGCGATCAACTCGGTCCGCAAAGGCGGCAGCATCGGATGTGTCGGCAATCTCAAAGCGGAGGTTCCCTTTCCTCTCCAGGCGGTTGTAACGCGGGAGCTCAGCGTTTTCGGGAGTTGCGCCTCGGCGGGCGAGTATCAGGAGGCCGTCGAAGCGGTGGCGAGTGGAGCAATCAAAGTTGAACCGCTCATTTCCGCGACGGTCGATCTCGCCGAAGGCGGTGAGTGGTTTCACAAGCTGCATAAAAATGAAGATGGCCTCATGAAAGTCATCCTCAAGCCGTAGGAGAAAGCGTCAGCCTTCCGAAGGTACTACCGATACTCCTTCCGGTAATACATCGGCGTCATCCCCATGTGCTTCCGGAACTGGCGAGAAAACGCCGCCTGGTCATAAAAACCGAGGTCTGTCGCGATATCGGCAATCGGCTTTTTCGAACTCCGAAGTTCATCGCAGGCCGCATGCACTCGCATCTTGATGATATACTGCTGCGGAGGCGTCTTAAGATACTCCTTAAATTTCCGCTCAAACTGCCGCACTGAAAGGCCGCACTTTTCAGCTAAGCCCGGAATGGGAATCTCACGATTGAAATTGGCACCGATAAAATTCAGCGCCGGGGAAATGTCGGAATCCGCAGGGAGAAGTTCCCGCTGCTGGTTGTAATCTTGAATTGTCCCCATGACCCCGATGGTCTTCCCCTCTTTCGAAAAAATGGGGATTTTATTCGTCAAAAACCACGCCGGAATCCCATGTCGACTGATAAAAACCTCCACGATTTCAAGCATCGGCTCACCGGTTTCGGCGACGTGAATATCATCCTTCCGGAATTTTTCAGCGAGACTCCTTGGGAGTAATTCGAAGTCCGTGACACCCCAGAAATTCTCCTCGTTCTCGAAACCATAAAGATCGAGCAGTCCGCGGTTCGCCGCGAGAAGCCGCCCTTCGAGATCTTTGGCGAAAAAAAGCACCCCCGGAAGATGATCGAAGAGAAGCTGGAACGATTGATCTGTTTGGATCTCGTCCAGAAACTGTTTTCTCAATTCCAAAGCATTCGTCATATCCGATGAAAGAAGCTTACGCTCCGTAGCGTAAATTTACGGTGCACGAATTCACGGCCCGTGTGGAAATTTAAGAAAACCGTTCTAAGATGATAATATTATGAGTGAGGAAAACATCACAGAAGAGACTCTGGCGGAATATGGTTACGGGAGCGGAGGCGTAGGCCGGAAAATCGCGATCGCGATTCTTTCGATCCTCTTTATCGGAGCAGCCGTCGCCGCGATCTGGCTGGGCAGACTCTGGAGTGAATCCCAGTCGGAGGCTCTCACGATGAAGCAACAACTCAGCGACACGACCGGTCGTGTCAGCGAACTCGAAAACAAAAACGCTGAACTTTCATCGCTCCTCGCCGACAAGCAGGCGGAAATGGAGCGACTCCGGGAAGAGTGGATTACTCAGGTCGATACCCTCAAGGACCAGCACAAAGAACAGCTCCAGCGCACTTACGCGCAGATGAACGAAATCGTCTACGACAGCAAGAATACCCTCAGCTATATCGGAGACATCGAGACCCGCCTCCGCGACGGGCAAAACCTCGACACGAAAGAAGCGGCAGAATTGCAGAGCGTCATTAACGGCCTCGTCTTTCTTCACGAGCAATACAAAAAGCCGCTCAACGAGTTCAGGGAACTGAATCGTTACTTCAACCAACAACTTGCCGCGATCCCCGCCGGTGAAGCCGATCCTATCGAGACGACTCCTCTTGGTAAGCGCATCTTTCAAAATAAGAAATTCAAAGACGAGCGAAATCAGTATTTCGAAAATCAGGGGCGCCTCTCCGCTCTCACTGAAGCACAGAGTCGCGTTGCCACCGCTTACACCAACGCGCAGCGCCAAATGGCCGGGGTCTCTCTCGATATCAATCAATACCTCGCTCAGCTCGAATCAGTCGTCGATTCCAATGAGCGAAGCGCGGAAGACGTCGCGGCTTTCTTTGAGAAATCGAAAGAGATCCTCAAAATTCATGACAAGATCATGAGCATCGATCCGCCTAAGACGCCGACGATTCAGCCCTGATCGCACCGTCCTGTCCGTTGCCTCGAGAGGCTCTCTCACAATAAAAACGAAATCTTTACTTGCCAGTTTCAAACAACTGTTTGAAACATTCGTTGGAGATTTTGCGTCTCCGACAAGATGGCCAAGGCAAATTTGCAACAGACTGAGACCCGAACCCGTATCCTCGATACGGCGGAACAGCTGTTCTCAGATCATGGCTTCAGGGACGTTTCTTTGAGGCAAATTACAAGCGAGGCCGGCGTCAATATCGCCTCCGTGAATTATCACTTTGGGTCTAAAGAGGCACTCATCGCAGAAGTCTTGACCCAGGTCATCGGCCCGATCAATGAACAACGCCTGCGTCTCCTCGATGAAGTCGAAGCCCGCTATCAGGGCAAGCCGGTGCCCATCGAAGAGATTCTGGAATCGGTCCACCGACCGGTCGTGAATCAACTCAAAGCGTCCCCTCACCAATCCTCGGTCTATCTCAAGCTCGCCGGTCGCTGTCTCGCCGAGCCGACCGAAAACTTCTCGGAAACACTCGTGACTCTCTTTCACGAGATGATCAGCCGGTTCATGAAAGCCGTTTCGCTTTCCCTTCCCCATGTTGCCGATATCGACCTCTTCTGGCGCATGCACTTTTCGTTCGGGACGATGGTCTACGCCCTCACCCACGGAGATCGGGTCACCGTTTTTTCCCAGGGACGGGTCGAGTCGACTGATCCGGAAGACATCCTCCGTCGCCTCATTGATTTCACGGCGGCAGGACTCCGGGCAGAATCCAGCGCTCAGGAGAAAATGGCACCGGGAAGGAAGCCGGGCGCCAAGGCTGTCGTCACCTCGCTCGCCGCACTCCTTTTTCTGAGCAGTTGCGAATCACTTTCGCCCCCCGACGCCAGGGAGCACACCTCGGTCCAGGCACCGGGACACTGGATCGCAGGAAATTCCTACCGCCCTGACACCTTCCCCGATCATCACTGGATCGAGAATTTTTCCGACCCCCATCTCTCCACCTTTGTGGATTCAGTGCGGGAAAACAACAAAGACCTCAAAGCCGCTCAGTCACGAATCGAGATCGCGAGAACCTCAGCGAACATCATCGCTTCCGATCTCTATCCCCAACTCCAGGGCGGAGGCTCGGGCGCACGGAATCTGCAGAATTTCATCGGGCTTCCGATTCCCGGAGCACCGCCGGGCAGCGTCCTCTCGGCGCGAAATAATCAATTCGGTCTCTCGCTCGATCTGAGCTGGGAAATCGACCTCTGGGGAAGAATTCGCGCCGCGACAAAGGCTTCGGTCGCTGAATTTGAAGCCTCGGAATATGATCGCGCGACCGCAGAATTATCCCTCACCGGCCAGGCAGCGAAGGCCTGGTTTGCCCTCGCCGAAGCAAGAGATCAGGTCGTGCTCACGAAGTCAACGATTCAAACTTTCTCCGGAACGGAGGCGCTCCTCCGCGATCGCTTTGAGTCCGGCATCGAAGAGAATGGCCGCAACTTCGCCTCCGAACTTCTTCTCTCTGCGGCGGACGTTTCGCGAGCTGAGGATTCGTTGCAAACGCAGCTCGATCTCGCACAGCGAACTTCGCGCCAGTTGGAGGTGCTCGCCGGACGCTACCCGGCAGGACAGGCCGGCAAAACGGCGGAACTCCCCGATTTTCCGGGCAGAGTTCCCGCAGATCTGCCCTCGACCCTTCTTGATCGTCGCCCTGACCTCGCGGCGGCAGAGCGGCGCATCGCGGCAGCCGATGAGCGGGTCTTCGAGGCGAAGCGTTCTCTCCTCCCCGCGATTGGCCTGACGAGCAGCTTCGGAACTTCGAGCGAAGACATTGGCCAAATTCTCGACAGCGGCTTCACCGTCTGGGGCGTCGCCGGAAATCTCGCGCAACCGATCCTGCAAGGGGGAAGACTCCGCGCGAACATCGCGAGACGGGAGGCGGAGCTCGAACTGTCAGCGACGGAATTCGAACAAGCCGCGCTCACCGCTTTTGCCGAAGTCGAAAACGCGCTCGCTTCGGAGGAATTTCTCAGCAACCGGGTCACTGCCCTGATCCGGACCGCCCGCCTTTCAGCCGAAGCCTACGAACGCGCTCGCAGCGAATTTGAAAACGGCACCGGAGACATCCTCACTGTCCTCGCCTCGCAGCAGCAGGAATTCACCGCCCGGTCGCAGTTGCTCACCGTCCGTCGCCTGCGACTCGAAAACCGGGTCGATCTCTATCTCGCTCTCGGCGGAAGTTTCCGCCCCTACGATCCCCCTCCATCGACCAAGGAGACAGACTCATGAAACGTTTTGGAAAAGTCATCATCGGCGTCGCCATTTTCCTCGTCGCCATTGCATTCTCTATCTTGCTCTGGATTACCCGTCCCGAAGCGGCAAAGAAAGAGGAAATCATCACCCTCCCGGTCGTCGAGTACATGACCGTGAGCAAAGGGGAAGAAGTCTTCCAACTCCCCTCGCAGGGCATCATCCAACCCGACAGACGCACCCTGCTTTCGGCTGAAGTTGGTGGAAAAGTGGTCGAGGTCTCTCCCCTTTTTGAAACGGGGATGCAGGCTTCGAAAGGCGACGTCCTCGTCAGGATCGATCAAACGGATTACGAAGCAGCTGAAGCTCAGGCAGCCAGCACCCTCGCCGAAGCAGAGGTGAATCTCGCCTCGGAAGAAGCCAAAGCTGACCAGGCGATGCGTGACTGGAAGCGCCTCGGAAACCCCGGCGAACCCTCTGAACTCCTCGCTCGAAAACCCCAGCTGAAAAGCGCCCTTGCCCGGGTCGCCTCTGCCGGGGCTGCTCTCGCAAAAGCGAAAAACGATCTCGAAAGAACCACGGTCCGCGCCCCCTATGATGGAGTCATCGCCTCGACCTCGACGGAGCTTGGGAACTACCTCGCCCCTGCCGCTCCGGTTGCAGAGATCTATACGATTGCCCCGTTTGAAGTCCGTCTTCCCCTCTCGGTGGACAGTGCTGCTTTTCTCCGAAGTAACGACAAGGGAGATCCGGAAGGGACCGCCGAAATCAGGGCCACAGCCGCCGGCAAAACCCGACGATGGAACGCGGAAATCGTTCGTAGCGAAGGTGAAATTGATCGCGCAACCCGATCGTTGTATCTCATCGCCCGGATTGGTGAGGCGGTTGATCCCAGCGGGATTGAAATTCGCCCGGGCCTCTATGTCGATGCCTCGATTCCGAGCCGACCACTGCCTGACGTTGCCAAAATCCCATTCGGGGCTTTCCGTGATTTAAACGAAGTCGTCGTGATTGATGAAGACAACCGAATCGATTTCCGGAGAGTGACCGTTATCCACCGTGAAGGGAATTTTGTCTACGTGAGCGATGGTCTCAAAGAAGGCGAGAAAGTCAGTCTCACGGAACTCCCTGATCTGGTCGCAGGAATGCAAGTGGACCCCTCCCCCGCCGCCATCGAAGCGACAATTCCATCCACCTCGATTTCCGAATAACGTGAGCGAAGAATCTCAAAACTCAGGAGTGATTTACTGGTTCAGCCGCAACCATGTCGCGGCGAACTTTCTCATGCTTTTGATTGTCGTGATCGGGCTGGGGACCTGGCCTTCAATCAAGAAAGAAATCTTTCCGGAGATCTCGGTCGATGCGATCAACGTGACGGTTCCCTACCCGAACGCGACACCGACGGAGGTCGAAAAAGGAATCATCGTTCCGATTGAAGAAGCGATTCAGGACGTCGACGGCATCGATACGATTCGCTCCTACGCGAATCAGGGCAACGCCACCGTCACCGTGGAAGTGGCGACCGGCTTCAATCCACGCAACGTCATGGATGACGTGAAGACCCGGGTCGATGCGATTCAGAATATTGCGGAGGAAGCCGAAGAGCCCATCCTCGAAGAGATTCTTATCAAAGCTCAGGTCATGAGCATCTCCGTCTCCGCTGATACGGATGAGCGCACCCTCCGCGAGCTCGCGGAACGGGTTCGCACCGGATTACTGACCTACAAAGGCACCAAAGAACCGGTGACGCAGGCTGCGCTCGCCGGAGTCCGCGATTACGAGATTTCGATCGAAGTGTCAGAGCAGACCCTTCGGCAATATGGACTCACTTTCGATCAGGTCGCCGGAGCGGTCCGGCGCGCCTCACTCGATCTCCCGGGCGGTTCCGTGAAAACCGAAGGTGGTGAGGTCCTGCTTCGCACGGAACAGAGACGCTACTCTGCCGAGGAATTTCGCGACATCACGGTGGTGACCCGCCCTGACGGCTCCCGGGTCGGGCTTGGCGAAATCGCGACCATCATCGACGGATTCGAAGAAGATTCGGTCGATACCAGCTTCGATGGAAAACCATCCATCCTCATCAATGTCTTCCGCGTCGGCAACGAAGACACGATCAAGATCGCCGACACGGTTAAAAAATATGTCTACGAAGTTGCTCCGGGTTCGCTTCCCGATGGGGTCACTCTCGAAATCTGGAAAGACGATTCTCTTTACCTCTCGGGCCGCCTCAATCTCCTCGCTAAAAACGGTATCTTTGGACTCATTCTCGTCACCCTCGTCCTCACCCTTTTCCTCCGCCCCAGCCTCGCTCTCCTCGTTTCGATCGGAATCCCCGTCTCATTCGCAGGAGCGATCGCCCTCATGCCCTATACCGGGATTTCGATCAACATGATCTCGCTTTTTGCGTTCATCCTCGTGCTCGGAATCGTCGTCGATGACGCAATTGTTGTCGGGGAAAACGTTTACAGCCGGATGCGAAAAGGCGAGCACCCCCGCGATGCGGCACCCCGCGGAACCCGTGAAGTCGGTGTGGTTGTTACCTTTGGTATTCTCACCACCGCAATGGCCTTTACCCCGATGTTGGGACTCAGCGGGGTGAGTGGGAAAATCTGGCCTAACATTCCTCTCATTGTCATCCCCACCCTGCTTTTTTCGCTCATTCAGTCCAAATTGATTCTGCCGTCTCACCTTGCGCTCTTGAAACCCGCCAGCGAGGAGAAAGAGCCCGGCCCGATCATTCGTTTTCAGCGCCTCTTCTCCCGGGGTCTTGAGGTATTCATCGATCGGTATTTTCGCCCTGCTCTCTCCTTTTCTCTTCGAAACCGTTATCTCGTTCTCATCGCGTTCTTTTCGATTTTCGTGGTCACGATTGGAACGGTCAGTTCCGGTCACATCAAGTTCGTCTTCTTTCCGGAAGTGGAAACCGATGTCATCAATGCAAAAATCAAGATGGCGCAGGGAGTTTCCTTTGAGACAACTGAAGCTGCGGTGCGCAAAATTGAAGAGAATGCCTTCGCTCTGAATGAAAAATTTGAGGGCCCGGATGGCGAAGGCGTCATCAAGCACATGCTCGCCAGTGTTGGCACCCAACCTCTCATGCAGGGAATGGGCGCTCCGGGAGGGATGATGCCGAAGGGAAACCATCTTGGAGAAGTGACGATCGAGCTGCGGCCATCGACCGAACGAAGTGCTACCGGCGTTGAAATCGTTTCTGAATGGCGAAAAAGGGTTGGTCCGATTCCCGGTGCGGTTGAACTGACCTTTGCGACCGAGTCCGCGGCAGGAGGCAATGCGATCGACCTCGAGATCGTAGGAGACAACCTCGATGATCTTGAAAAAGCGACCGACGAGGCCAAGGCCGCGCTCGCAGGATTCGCCGGCGTCATCGATATTTCCGACTCGGATGTCGAAGGGAAACGAGAGCTGAAACTGAACATCCTGCCCCGGGGAACTGCGCTCGGTCTTCGCCTCGATGATGTCGCCCGTCAAGTACGTCAGGGGTTCTACGGCGATCTCATTCAACGACTTCAGCGGGGTAAGAATGAAGTGGAAGTCTACGTCCGCTATCCACTGAACGAGCGGGCTTCAATCGCCGACTTACAAAACATCAAAATCCGAACTCCGGACGGGGATGAGGTTCCCTTCTCCGAAGTTGCGACGGTCGAGTTTGGACGCAGCAACGCCACAATCCAGCGCACCGATCAGCAGCGCGCCATTCGCATCACCGCCGACGTCGACAGAGCCACGGGCACCAACGCGACCGAGGTCGTTCGCTCATTAACAGCGGGGGGCATTGAAAAAACGGAAGGCCAACTCTGGAAAGAGAATATTCAGAATCTATTCCGCGAAATGAGCGGGAAACCTCCGCTGCCTGAGGTGGAAAAGGGAGCCCTCGAAAAGATCGTCGAAAATTATCCCGGTATTCAATACAGCTTTGAAGGAGAGCAGAAGGATCAAAATCAATCGGTCAGCGAGATGGGAAGCAAGGCCGTCCTCGCTCTTCTCGGCATGTATATTCTCATGGCGATTCCGCTGCGATCCTACGTTCAGCCACTCATCGTTATGTCGGTGATCCCCTTCGGGCTTGTCGGGGCCGTCTTCGGCCACCTCATCATGGGCTTCAATTTTTCGATCATGAGCATGTGTGGCATCGTCGCCCTCTCCGGCGTCGTCGTGAATGACAGTCTCGTTCTCGTCGATTACGTGAACCGTCATGTCAAAGAAGGTCAGTCAATCCACGATGCGGCATGGGAAGCCGGGGCGGCCCGTTTTCGCCCTATCCTCCTGACATCATTGACGACCTTTGCCGGCCTCACCCCGATGTTGCTGGAGACGGATGTGCAGGCACGATTCCTCATTCCCATGGCTGTTTCCCTCAGCTTCGGGATTCTCTTCGCGACCGTCATCACCTTGATTCTCGTCCCCTGCATTTACCTGATGCTTGAGGATATCTCGAAAAAATTCGGACACGATCGGGTTAAACACCTGCAATCCAGGGATTAAGGATTGTCATCCCCGCCGCCTGACCCAATATTAAAAGCGACGTTTGTATGAGGAGACGGAATCGCTGGCTGTTTAGAAGACTGGGAAAAAGAATCGGGAATTTTATCGGGGAAAACTCGATCGATTTTCTTCCGATCAGAAAGTCTTTTCAAGGCTATCGCCCGGGGGATCTTAGATCCGACGCTCTTTCCGGATTGAACGTCGCCCTCCTCGCTTTCCCTCAGGGAATGGCCTACGCCGTCATTGCCGATCTCCCGATTCAATACGGAATTGTCTCCGGGGCGGTCGCCGCGATCATCGCCCCGCTCTTCGCGGGGTCACGACACACCATCCTCGGACCGACGAATGCAACGGCCTTCATGCTCTTCGCGAGTTTCGCCGCCTTTTCCGCTGCCGATCGCCTCTTTTATCTCCCGATGCTTGCTCTTCTCGTTGGGGTTCTCCTGACCATCGGAGCACTCTTCCGCGTCGCAGAATTGGTCCAATATGTCAGCCGCTCGGTCGTCGTCGGCTACATCACAGGCGCGGCCGTCCTCATCATTGCGAACCAGATGAAACACGTTCTCGGGATTGAGCTACCCGATACGATCTCAGAGGGGCCGAAGACTTTTTTCACCATTATTCAGGGAACCGCCGCCGAATTTACTCACCTTCAATGGCAACCGGTGACACTCTCAGTTGCCACTTTTCTCATCTGGTTTTTCCTGCGGCGGAAGCTCCCGAACCTGCCCGTCTTCGCGATCACGCTTTTGCTCGTTTCCGGAGCCTACTATTTTCTGCATCGTTATTCTCACTGGGAAGTGGGCACATTCGAGGCCTTTGCCCTCGCCGATCTGAAACCCCGCCTCCCCGAAATCAGCAGCCGGGGCATTTTTACCGACTTGAGCCGCCTCATCGGACTGGCTTTTTCAATTGCTTTCCTCGCCGCCCTCGAAAACTCCGTCATGTCGAAAACCCTCGCGAGCCGCGTGGGAGATCGACCCGATGTCAATCAGGACATGCTCAGCGTCGGCATGGCGAACCTCGCCGCTTCGGTGACGGGGGGAATGCCTGCCTCAGGATCGCTGACCCGCTCGGCCCTCAATTTCTCCAGCGGCGCGGTCTCCCGCCTCTCCAGCATCATCAGCGGATTTCTTTGCGTCGCGGGCCTCCTTCTTCTCGGTGACTACATGGTCCATGTTCCCAAGTGCAGCCTCGCAATGCTCGTGATGTGCATCGCGGCATCGGTGATCAATCGTCATCACATCCGGATTTCACTCTATGCCACCTCCTCGGATGCAGCGGTGCTTCTGACGACCTTCATCGCCGCCCTCGTCATGCCCCTGAATGTCGCGATTTTCCTCGGCGTCGGCATTTCCATCATGCTTTACCTGCGCGCGGCGAGCCGCCCTTATCTCACCGAGTATGAGTTTTCCGAAAAAGGGGAACTCCGTGAGGCGGGGGAAAAACGCACCCGCCCCATGCCGGCGATCTCCATCGTCCATGTCGAGGGCGATCTCTTTTTCGGTGCTGCCGAGTTATTCCGCACTCAGATCCAGAAAACCTCGCTCGATCCCGATCTACGCGTCATCATTTTGCGCCTCAAAAACGCCCGTCACCTCGATGCGACGAGCGTTGTCGCCCTCGAGGAGATGGTTCAGTTTCTTAACACACACGACCGCCACGTCATCATCAGTGGCGCGACGAAGGAGGTCTATCGCGTCCTCAAAAACGCCGGTACCGTCGAAGTGATTGGGAGAAGTAATATCTTTGCGAACAATCCCAAGAACCCGAATCTCTCGACGAGAAACGCCCTGAAACGGGCCCAGGAACTCCTCGGCACGACCGAGGCGGATATCCGAATATTCTACGATCCGAACAAGGACAAAAAGTAGTCACGACGAGAGGTGAACCCGCGCCGCGAAAACGGGTGAAGTTGCGCAAGATAGGATGAGCGTTATCTTATCCCACGAATGAAGCAAACGCGCCGACAGATTTCTCTCTCGTTCCTTTTAGGAAGTGCCCTCTTTGCCTCAGCTTTTTCCTCGTCGGCCGCCCCTCAGTTTGAGGACTCTTTCACGGAGGCGAAAGAAAAAGCGACGGCAGAAAATAAGCCTCTCATTGTGATTTTTTCCGCTGCTTGGTGCCCTCCCTGCCAGATCATGAAAAGGGCCGTTTATCCGAGTCCGGAAGTGAAGCCGTTTCATGATCAATTTGTCTGGGCTTACCTCGACGCCGATGAGGCGGAAAACCAAACCTTGATGCTGCAATACGGAGTTCAAGGCATACCGCATATTGCTGTCCACGACTCAGAGGGTCGCGTGACCGCTCAGCTTAGAGGCGCGCTGGGGCCCGATCAGCTTGCTTTGGAACTTAGCAAGGCAATTCCGGCGCTGGACTAGTGCCTTCGCACGCTCTTCCCGGCTCAAGCGGGCAGGTTGAAAAAATGCGCGATACTGGATTTGAACCAGTGACCCCCTCGGTGTGAACGAGGTGCTCTACCCCTGAGCTAATCGCGCTTTTTCGGAGGAGCGCGAATTTAATTCAACGACCCCGTCTCTTCAAGTAATCAATCATTCAAATTAATTATGAAAATTATTCTTTTTATATTGATTAACAGTCTCATGCTACGATATTATCCCGATGTCTTCCCGCCGACCATCTCTTGGATTCATGTTGCTTTTTGCCAGCCTTATCATGGCTGCTGCAGGAGCCGTCCTCGGGCTTGGCGTCACTTACCTTCACGAGGTGAAGACCGCGAAGAGAAATCTTAACGAGCGATTTTACGCCGTTGTTGCGGAATTTTCCCGGGAAATGTCCCCGAATTTTCTCGGAAAGCTTGAGGTCGAGAATCCGGCCGCTCTCGCCGAGGTGGATTCATTTCTAAATAACATCAACTACACGCTATCCGACCGGCCAGTCGCGAGAGTCAAGATTTTCAGCATCGACGAAGCCGAAGGCGGTCCGAAAACGGCATTCGTTCAGGAATCCACTGCCTACGAGGCTGAAGACGAAGCAATGCTCCCATCAATGCTCCTCGATGTGATCACGACGGGACGTCCTCTTTTTCGCGGATTCGCCGGCGAGCTCGAAGATCTCGATGCCGCCACCAATGTCCTTCGCGCCAGTTTTGGAAATTCCAACGCAAAATCCATGACGCTTCGGGCGGTTTTCCCGACTCAGGTCGGCAATGAGAGGATCTATGTCGCGGCAGAGTCGGTCGTGAGCACACGCATTCTGCGGCTCACCAGCGTCCTCGATCTGCGCCACCTCTTTCCCCTCATCGGAATCGTCCCTTTGCTCATCTCTCTCATTTTTATGGGAGCCTGGTTCTCACAGCGCCTCAAGGGGCTTTCGGAAGGAATGAAGACCGTCAGTGAGGGCCGCTACGACTATCGGCTGAAAGAATCCGGCCCCCCTGAGATCGAGCGTATCCACGCGAGCTTCAACCTCATGGCGGAAAGCTTGCGCCGGACCACTTCGCAGTTCGAAGAATCGATTCACGAGATTCAAGTCGCCAAGCAGCAGGCGGAGGTAGCGCAGGAAGCAAAGTCAGATTTCCTCGCGAACATGAGCCACGAAATCCGAACCCCGATGAACGGGATCATCGGAACGACGAGCCTCCTCATTGAAACTCCCCTGACGAGTGAGCAAAAGGAACTCGTCCAGATCATGAGATCGAGCGGCCAATCTCTCGTTCACCTCATCAACGATGTCCTCGATTTTTCAAAACTCGAATCCGAAAAAATGGAGCTCGAAAACGAGCCGGTTGACCTCACCGCGCTCGTCGAAGAGACGATCGAAATGTTCGCCTACTACGCCGCCGAAAGCCAGATCGAGCTGATTTACTTCATTGAGAAACGTGTCCCAAGCATGGTCTTCGGCGACCGCGAGCGAATCAAGCAAGTCCTCGTGAACCTGGTAGGCAATGCCATGAAATTCACCCACAAAGGTGAGGTCATCATCACGGCGAGCCTGATAAGCCGTGAAACGAAATCCGGGAGTGAGTCCATGATTCGCGTGTCAGTGAAAGATTCCGGCATCGGTATCGCGGAAGAGAACCTGGATCGTATTTTCGAAGCCTTCACCCAGGCCGACGCCTCAACAACGAGACGCTTCGGAGGAACCGGACTCGGACTCGCGATCAGCCGGAAGCTTTGCCAATATTTCGGCGGCTCGCTGAGTGTGCGCAGTGAACTCGGTGTCGGCTCTGAGTTTGCCTTCAACATCCCCTTTCGAGAGGTGCCGCAGCAGGGCGCGATCAAACCGCAGCATCAAATCGAAAATCAAAAGCCGCTTCACGGCATGACTTGTGTCCTCCTGACACGGAACGCCGCCTTGAACACCCTTCTGAAGACTTACCTCGAATCCTGGCAGATCGATGTTCACACCGCGAAAAAGTTCACTCCTGAACTCGCCTCGCACATTGCCGCGAAAGCTCCCGATCTCGTCGTTGCCGATCCCATGGCAATGGAGCACGAGGAAAACATGAAGAGCTTCGCTGATGAACTGATCCATCACGAGATTCCTTCCATTTTTCTCTCCAGCATCGGCGAAAGCAGCATTCGGATTGACGAGAACAAATACCCTCTCATTCGCACCCTCTACAAACCTGTTTCAGAGCTCAAATTGTTAAAAGACGCGGTCTGCATGATTCAGCGAAAGCGCGGGATCGAAGTCTCTGAGAAGAAGTATGAGAGGACCGGAAATGGCACTTCGCTCAAAGGTGAAGAATTCGCGAAGCGCTATCCCGCTCGAATTCTCATCGTCGAGGATGTCCTCATGAATCAGAAAATCGCCGGGATGGTCCTTGAAAAACTGGGCTACGAAAACATCGAATTCGCGAACAACGGAGCAAAGGGTGTCGAGCGTGTTTCGAAGGGTGATATCGACCTCGTTTTCATGGACCTTCAGATGCCGGTCATGGGTGGCCTTGATGCAACCGAAGCGATCCGGCAAAATTTCGGCCTCGCGCGCCAACCGGTCATCGTTGCGATGACAGGCCACGCACTTGCCGGAGTGCGCGATTCCTGTCTCTCCGGCGGCATGAACGGCTTTGTCGCCAAGCCAATCTCGGTCGATGACGTGAAACAGGCCATTGTTGATGCGGTCGAGGATGCCGCCGGTGCTCTCAACTGAGGAGGGGCGTAAAAAGGGGGAAAGGGTCAATCGGCCGCGCGAGCCGCACGCCGCTACTTCAGGGACGATCCGCAAGAGCGAGATCATCGAGCGGTCCATTCATCTCGAGATCGAGCGACCACTGGAGAAGTTTTTTGCTGTCTTCCCACACCTGCGGGCGCGCGCTCTTGATCACGACCGAGATGCGATCATTCCCATTCACGGTGGCGCTTGAGACAAGACAATTCCCCGCTGCATAGGTGAAGCCGGTCTTCATGCCGTTACAGCCTTCGAACGAGGTGAGCACCTTGTTCGTGTTGTAAAGCATGCGGACATCCCCACTGTTGAACACAAATTCATAGGTCGGCTTGTTCACCATTTCGCGAATGTCAGGCACCTGATAAGCCTCATAGGCGGCGATCGCGATGTCTCTCGCCGTCGAATATTGGCCGGAGGCGGGTAGACCGTGGGGATTCACAAAATTCGAATCCGTCATCCCGATGTACTTGGCGAAGGTATTCATTTTTTCGGCAAAAGCCTCAATCGATCCCGCGTTGTCGATTGCGAGGGTCGCGGCGATGTCGTTTCCGCTTTTGACGAGAAGTGCCGTGAGCATCTGGCGTCTCGTGTACTTTTCACCCGGCTTCACCCCGACCACGGTTGGCTCGACATCGTAGACCTCCCGAGGCACTTCCACGAGCCGGTCGAGATCCCCTTCGTGACACACCACAAGAGCGGTCACCAGCTTCTGAGTGCTTGCCACGGGAGTGCGGTCTTCCGCATTCTTCTTGTGGTAAAACTGCATCGTCTCTCCATCGAGCACCGCCGCGTATCGTCCGTAAACTGCCGGAGCAGCCGGGCCGTTCCAGGATTGCGGGGGCGGAAGCTTCTCCCGGCGCATGATCACTTCCTCACGCAGTTGCATGAGTTCTTCCATCGAGCCAATCATGCGTTCGCGATCCCCGAGCGCCTCCTCACGCTCCCCGAGTGCTTTTTCGCGAACCTGAATCGCCTGCTCCCTCTCTTTCAACGAGGACATGCGCTTCGACATCTGATCCGCGAGGCGCTCCAGCATTTCTTCGCGGATCTCTTCGGGCGTCTTCTTTTTCTCCGGCCCGGACTCAGCCGGTGCCTCCGCTTCCGGGGTTGGCTCAATCGGAGCTTCCTCTTGAGCGATGATCAGAAAGGGAAATCCGCAGTAAAGCATCGCCACTATGATCGCAGCCTGACGGCGCTTAGCGGAATCCAATGAAGAAAGATGGAGTCTCCTTTTCAGTTCCGCCACTACACCAAAGCCAGACGTGGATTGCAAGTCGGGAATTAACGATAGGGGATGCCACGATCGAATGAAATCCTCTCCTGCCACTTCCGATAACCTCACTCCTCAACGAGAAAAATCATCGTCCCACCGCCGTGTTGGGCAGATACCTCGGCCGACTTCCGGTCTTTGAAGGTAATCGTGTATTTCCGATCCCGGTCATCGATGACTTCAATGGTATCTTCGTCGATTCTTGACCATTTCCCCGGCTTCTTCCAACTTGTGTGAAGCGCTCGCTGGTTCTTCTGCAAGGTGAACTGCCCACCTGACTGCCACTTCCAGAGTGTGTCGGCGTCCCGCAACCAGTCGCCTCCTTCCTCGCTGCTCCGGCTTTCCAGAATCTCCGTCACGGCAATCGCCTCCTCAAGCCGCCCGGCCTGCGTGTATTTCAGTTTCAACTCCCGCAAGGCGGCGTCATACTTTAACTCGACCGGTGCGAGGACCCGCGCTTTCTCGCGTTCGTAGCCTGCTGTCAGCGTCTCCAACTCACTGGAAAGGGCGAAAGGCGAGGTCAAAAGCAAAAGGGAGGTGAGCACAATATTTTTCATGTGATGAATCGGTTGAAAGCGAAAGCTCCGCATTAGGGACGCGAGTTCTGTCGCCAGACTAGAAATTCGAATCACGAAAGTCAATCAATGCAGGAACTGTCCGACACGAGCGGTCAACACTGTCCCGCAGGCAAACGGCGCGTTCAGGAAATTACTTCTTCCGCGTCTCTAAAAACGGCACCGATAAGGAGTGTATTGGTTGATGCTCTTGAGCGATCCGCCTGAATATCGCTCCAAAACTTTTCCTGAATGTCGCCCTTTTTTCCTTTCGCGACAGGCAGGATCGGGCCACTTTCCCGCCCACCTTCTTTCGCGAACACTCCCCCATGAAAACCATTGCCATTGCCAACCAAAAAGGAGGCGTCGGAAAAACGACCACTTCGGTGAATCTCGGGGCCTGCCTCGCCGAACTGGGCGTGAAGGTGATCGTTCTCGACCTGGATCCGCAGGCAAACACAACCAGTGCCCTCGATTTCACTCCGGGCGACCATCCCAGTATCTATCAGCATCTCATCGGAGGGGGCGATGTCTCTGAACTCGTTCTCGCGACGAAATACGAAAACCTTTCCCTGATCCCCTGTGACATGGATCTCGCCGGTTGTGAAATCGAAATGGCGAGGGAGGATGATCACCTTGTCCGGCTCAAGAATCTGCTGGAGCCTTTTAAACAATCCAATCCGGCTGATTACATGCTGATGGACTGCCCGCCGTCTCTCGGAGTCCTCATGACCTCGGCTCTCGCCGCGGCGGACGAACTCATCGTCCCGCTCCAATGCGAATATTTTGGCCTCGAAGGTCTTTCAAAAATTGTCGGGGTCCATCAGCAAATCAAAGAATCGGGTGCCAACTCAAATGTCGTCCTTGAAGGGATCGTCATGACAATGGCGGACAGCCGGACGAATCTCTCCGCGATGGTGATCAATGACGTCCGTGAGTATTTTCCGGAGGTGACCTACGAAACGATCATCCCCCGAAACATCCGGCTTGGCGAAGCACCCAGCTACGGGCAGACGATCACTGACTACGCGCCGTCCTGCTCCGGATCGGTCGCCTATCGCGCTCTCGCCGACGAATTCCTCCGCCGTCACTCCTGATTGCGTCCCCTCTCCCTTCTTTTCGCGAGGCAAAAGTGACTGAAAAAAGTCTGAAATACCGTATGCTTCGCCTTCCTTAATCTTTTTCAGACCCCAGACCATGCTTAAGTTCATTCTTAAACTCATCGTTGGCAGCCGCAATCAGCGCGTCATCAAGAAAGTTGCGCCCATCGTCGAGCGCATTAACGAGATCGAAATATCGCTCCAGAATGAACCGGATCAGGTCCTCAAGGACAAGACCACTGCGTGGAAAGAGCACCTCAGCCGCTACGATCTTCGTGTCACCTCCTTCAGCGAACGCATGCTCAATGCCAGGTCCGGCGACGAAAACCGTGAAGCCCTCGCAGGATGGGCAGAGCGCTTCAGCAAGCTTGCCGACGAGTTTCGTGAAGCGGATGCCTTCACAAAGACGGAGGAGGTCTCAACGCTCGAAAACGAAGCACTCGTCGCGCAAATCCTCACTGCGCAGCGACTTTTTACCGATCTGAAGGAAAAGTTCCCTGCGGCCCGGGCTGCTTATCTCGAGAAAATCCTTCCTGAAGCTTACGCGGTCGTCAAAAATACCGCCCGCCGTCTCTGCGGTCAGGAATGGAATGTCTGCGACCATCCCGTCAAGTGGGAGATGGTCCACTTCGACGTCCAGCTCATCGGCGGGATCGGATTGCACCGCGGCATGATTGCCGAGATGGCGACCGGTGAAGGTAAAACTCTCGTCGCGACGCTCCCCGTTTACCTCAATGCCCTCACCGGCATGGGCGTTCACGTCATCACCGTGAACGACTACCTCGCCCGTCGTGACTCTGAATGGATGGGATACCTCTTCGAGTTGCTCGGCCTCACCGTCGGCTGCATCCAGAACGACCAGCGCGGCCCGAGCCGCAAAGAGATGTATGAGCGTGACATCACCTACGGGACGGCGAGTGAGTTTGGGTTCGATTACCTCCGCGACAACGGCATGACCCAGGAAGCCTCTCAGCAAGTGCAGAGAAACCACTACTTCGCCCTGATCGATGAGGTTGACTCCGTCCTCGTCGATGAAGCACGAACGCCACTGATCATTTCCGGCCCCGTCACGGTGAGACAGGACCAGCAGTTTGATAACTACAAGGGGCAAATCCAGAACCTCTTCCGCAAGCAAACCGCCCTCTGTAACGACCTCGCGCAGGAGGCGAAGAAGGAATTCGAAGCCGGGAACACCGCCGAAGCAGGGACCGTGTTCTTCAAGCTCAAACTCGGCATGCCCAGAAACCGAGCCCTGATGCGCTCAATGGAGAGCGCTGAGATCCGTCGGGCCATGGAAAAAGCGGAACTCGAATTTTATCGTGATCCTCAGAAGACCGCCCTCTTTGCACTGAAAGAGGAACTCTATTTCACCCTCGATCCGAAGCAGCACGAAGCCGAACTGACGGAAAAAGGCCGCCAGTTCCTCAGTCCTGATGAACCTGAGGCCTTCGTCCTTCCCGACCTCTCCGAAGCGTTTTCAACGATTGACGGAGCAGAGAACCTCTCCGACGCCCAGAAAGCGAAGAAGAAGACTGAACTCCAAACTAAGATGGCGGCTCAGGCCGAGAAAATGCATACCATCTCTCAGCTCATGCGGGCTTACACCCTCTATGAGAAAGACGTGCATTACGTCGTCGAGGACAACAAAGTCATGATCGTTGACGAAAACACCGGTCGTAAGATGTCGGGACGTCGCTGGTCTGACGGCCTTCACCAGGCAGTCGAAGCGAAAGAGGGCGTCACCATCGAAGGCGAGACTCAGACCTATGCCTCGATCACGATCCAGAACTACTTCCGCCTCTACGAAAAGCTCGGCGGCATGACCGGAACCGCGGAAACCGAAGCCGCCGAATTCCACGATATTTACAAATTGGAAGTCCTCGTCGTCCCGACAAATCGCGCGATTGCCCGCAAAGATCTGAACGACAAAATTTTCAAGACCCAGCGTGAGAAATTCAAGGCGGTCATTGATCTCGTTCGTGAGCGCCATGCGGAAGGACAGCCGGTCCTTCTCGGAACCGCCAGCGTCGAGTCCTCCGAAGTTCTCGCCCGCATGTTGAAAATGGCGAAGATCCCCCACTCCGTCCTCAACGCGAAGTTCCACCTCCAGGAGGCGGAAATCGTGGCCCGTGCCGGTCAGCCGGGATCAGTCACTGTCGCCACGAACATGGCCGGTCGAGGCACCGACATTAAACTCGGCGAAGGTGTCAGCGACAAAGGCGGACTTTTCGTCATCGCAACCGAGCGCCACCGCAGCCGTCGTGTCGATCGCCAGCTTCGCGGACGTTGTTCGCGTCAGGGCGACCCCGGCATGTCCGTCTTTTACGTCAGCTTCGAGGACGACCTCATGATGCAGTTCGGAGCCGCCGAGCGCATGACGAAGATGATGGATCGCTTCGGCCTCGAAGAAGGTCAGGAGCTTGAGCACAAGTGGCTCAACAAGTCCGTCGAAAACGCTCAGAAAAAAGTCGAGCAGCGTGACTACCTCTCACGGAAACACATTCTCGAATACGACGACGTCATGAACAACCAGCGGAGTGTCGTTTACGGCTACCGCAACGATGTTCTCACGACCGAAGATCCCCACGCTCTCATCACTGAGATCATTGAGGACGCGATGCCCCCCCTGCTCCGGGACTGCTTCGATTCTGAATCCGGTCAGCTTGATCCCGTCGCGACGCTGAACACGTTCAACCTCCAGTTCCCCCTCGGACTCACCGCTGAAGATGCCAAGCTCGACTCCCGCAACGCCGAGGAGAATCTCGATTTTCTCATCGACCAAGTCAAAGCCGCCTACGAGGTGAAAACCAAATTCGAAGACCCTGAGCAAGTCGAAGGCCTCGAGCGATTCGTGATTCTTCACAGCATCGACCAACTCTGGCAGGAGCACCTTTACGAAATGGACAGCCTCCGTGAGTCGATCGGAAACTACCGCTACGCGCAAAAGGATCCCCTCGTCGAATATAAGCACGCTGCCTACGAACTCTTCGTCGGCCTCATGGATCGCATGAAAATCGAGGTGCTCGGCAATCTCTTCCGCACCACGACCCGTCCGGAGAATTACGGAAGCCTCCTCCGCGGAATCCAGACGAGCCGCCCCGATCTGCTCGCCGAACTTGCCTCCGGCGAAGGCTCCGCTCAGCTCCCGGTCGATGACACTCCGAAGATTCAAATCCCAAAGACCGTCAAACGCGAAGAACCCAAAGTCGGTCGCAACGACCCCTGTCCCTGCAACAGCGGTAAGAAATATAAAAACTGCTGCGGAAAATCCTGATCAGAAATTCGGTCGGAGAGAGGCGCTGGACAAAACGTAACTATTCATTGAACACGCCTTCTTCATGACCTTGATCATCATTCTCGTCGCCATCGGAATCGTCGCCGTCCTCGCGGAACTCGTCCTCCCCGGCGGACTCCTCGGAATTGTCGGTGCCCTCTGTCTCCTCGGAGCGGTCATCGTCACCTTTGTGGAATACGGCGCGACCGCCGGGGTGATCGGATTGTTCCTCCTCCTCGCCCTTGGCGTCGCGACGATTGGCTGGTGGATGAAATACTTTCACCGGTTGCCGGGAACAAAGCAGCTTATTCTTCACAGTGAATCAGGTGGTGATCACCGCGAGAAGGAGACGCTCATCGGTCTCAGCGGAGTCGCCCTCACTGACCTCGTCCCTTCCGGCTACGCTCGCATCGACGGCGTGAAACGGGATGTCATGGCCGAATCCCGCAGCATCTCTAAAGACGAAGAAGTCACCGTCGTCGCGATGCGCGGCCCCAGTCTCATCGTGCGACCGGCTGAGAAAGCGTGAACCGCACCGCCGTGCACCTCTACGTCCACATCCCCTTCTGCCATCATATCTGCCCCTACTGCGGATTTTACAAGCACAAGCCCGGCAAGCTTGCGAACGCGGAATTCGTTGATGCCATTCTCGCTGAGGCCGGGAAGCGGGGTTCCAGTCTTTCCTCGCCCATCGAGACGATCTTTTTCGGTGGTGGCACGCCCACCCTCCTTTCCCCGACCCTCCTCGAAACACTCTGCCGGGGTCTCGCCGACAAGTTCGATTTGAGCCGCGTCGTCGAATGGACGATCGAAGCCAACCCCGCCACCTACGACCTGAGCAAAGCACGGCTCATGAAAGACCTCGGCATCAACCGGGTCAGCCTCGGAGTGCAGTCGTTCCAGCCTGAGACACTCACCACGCTTGGCCGGGACCACTCTCCCGCTGAGGCGATCAACGCCTACGAAACCCTCCGCGAGGCAGGGTTCGGCAACGTCAGCATCGACCTCATGTTTTCAATCCCCGGTCAGGATCTCACCTCGTGGCGCGCTGACCTTGCTCAGGCTCTGGCGCTGAATCCTGATCATGTCTCTGCTTACAATCTCACCTACGAAGAAGACACCGAATTCCTGACCCGTCACGAAACCGGAGAACTCGATACCAACGAAGACCGTGACGCCGATCTCTTCTACGAGGCCATCGACACCCTTGAAGGAGCCGGTTTCGCTCACTACGAGATCTCAAACTACGCCCGGCCCGGCTCTGAATCGCTCCACAATCAGGCTTACTGGTCCGGTGCTGACTACCTCGGGCTTGGTCCCGGCGCCGTCTCGACCCTCGCTAACGAACGCTCGACAACACTCCCTGACACTGCCGCCTACGTGAAGGCTGCTCTGGGCGGCTTTGACACCCGGCGCGACGTGGAGATTCTCAACGAAGAAGACAAGCGGCTCGAGCGCCTCGCCCTGCAACTGCGGACCCGGGAGGGCATTCCCCTTTCCCTCATTTCCTCACCAAACCCTGTTGAGTCACTGACCCAACAGGGTTTGGTCGTTTCGAAAAATGGCCGATTGCAACTGACTCGTGACGGCAAAGCACTTGCCGACCCCGTGGCCGCTGCGCTAGTCTGAGCTCATTATGTCAGACATCCCTCTTTCCGAGCACCCTTTCCGCGTCAAACCCGGTCAATCCGTCGATTTGAGCCAGTGGCCCACCACGGACGAAGACCTCTTTCCAGTAAGTAAGCCGAATGGCCAGGATCTCTTCAAGCAGATGAGTCTGCAAATTGATGAGCTGCAAACTCAGTTCTACGCTGAAGGAAAACGGAGATTACTTGTTGTCTTTCAGGCAATGGACACCGGCGGCAAAGACGGCACGATCCGGAGCGTCTTCGAAAAGATGGATCCCCAGGGCGTTCGCTCAGCCGCTTTCAAAAAGCCCAGCAGCCTCGAACTCGCGCATGACTACCTCTGGCGCATTCATCAGGAAGTCCCCCAAAACGGGGAAGTCGTCATTTTTAATCGCAGCCATTACGAGGACATTCTGGCGGTCAGGGTTCGCGAACTCTGCCCCGAAAGCGTCTGGCGGAAGCGTTTCGACCATATTGCCAACTTTGAGCAAATGCTGGCCGACGAAGGAACCACAATCGTCAAAATTTTCCTCCACATCTCCCGCGACGAGCAGAAAGAGCGTCTTCAGTCCCGCCTCGATGAACCGGAAAAACACTGGAAATTCAATCCGGCCGACCTGGAGGACCGCGCGCTCTGGCCGAAGTTCATGGCTGCCTACGAGGATGTCTTTTCAAAAACGAGCACCGAGTCAGCACCCTGGTACATCATCCCCGCTGATCGGAAATGGTATCGGAACCTGATCGTCGGCGACATCATCATCAAGACGATGGCCGGACTTGGAATGAGTTACCCGGAGATCGACTTCGATCCCGCCGCGATCAAAATCGAAGACTAGATCGATACCGATGAAACCCCTCTTTATCTTCACCGTCACCCTCCTCTGCACCGGCTCTCTTCACGCAGAGCGCCCGAATATCCTTTTCGCGATTTCGGACGATCAATCGTGGCCTCATGCCGGAGCCTACGGCACAGAGTGGGTCAAGACGCCCGGATTTGATCGTGTCGCCCGCGAAGGCCTCCTCTTTCACAAGGCCTACACACCGAATGCAAAGTGTGCGCCAAGCCGGGCCGCGATCCTGACCGGGAGACCCTCATGGCAGCTGGAGGAGGCGGCGAATCACATGCCTTTTTTCCCGGTCAAATTTCCTTCCTACGCCGAGGCACTCGAACTCAAAGGGGGCTATTTCGCCGGGAGCACCGGGAAAGGATGGGCTCCCGGGATCGCGAATGATGCTGAAGGTAAAAGGCGGCAACTCGTCGGCAAGGCCTACAACAAACACAAGGCAAAACCTCCGACGGAGAAAATATCGAACAATGACTACGCGCGAAACTTTGGAGATTTCCTAACCGACGCCAAAGCCTCAGAAAAGCCCTGGGTCTTCTGGTTCGGAGCGACAGAGCCTCACCGCGCCTACGAGTATGAATCGGGCGTCAAAATCGGAGGTAAAAAGCTCAGCGATATCGACCGCGTCCCGGCCTTCTGGCCTGATAATGAAATCGTTCGCAACGACATGCTCGACTACGCGTTCGAGATTGAACACTTCGACACCCATCTCGTTCGGATCATTGAACAACTGGAGACGGCGGGAGAACTCGAAAATACTCTTATCGTCGTCACCTCAGACAACGGGATGCCTTTTCCCCGCGTCAAAGGCAACGAATACGAATTCTCGAATCACCTTCCTCTTGCAATCATGTGGCCGAAGGGAATTAAGAATCCGGGGCGAGAAATCACCGATTTTGTCAGCTTCATCGATCTTGCACCGACCTTCCTCGAAGTCGCCCAACTCGCCCCTGAGAATTCGACCATGGCTTCGCTCACGGGCGAAAGTCTTCTCCCGATCTTTGAATCAGAAAAAGCCGGACGGGTCATCGAAAGCCGGGACCGTGTCCTCATTGGAAAGGAGCGCCACGATGCCGGCCGGCCCGATGATCAGGGATATCCGATCCGTGGCATCGTGACTGACGAATGGCTCTACCTTCGCAACTACGAGCCTGATCGCTGGCCGGCCGGCGACCCCGTCACCGGTTATCTGAACACGGACGGCAGCCCCACGAAGACCTGGATTCTCGATGCGAGGCGCAGCGGCGAAAACACTGACTACTGGGACTTAAACTTCGGAAAGCTCCCCGGTGAGGAACTCTATGACGTCGCCAAAGATCCCGACTGCGTCACCAATCTTGCCGAGAGTGAGGCACATCAGGAAATTAAAACAGAGCTTGCCGACCGGATGAAGTCAGAGCTACTTCAGCAAGAAGATCCGCGAATGGAAGGCAAGGGAGCCATCTTCGATAATTACCCGATCGCCACCGATTCCGCGAACTTCTATGAGCGGTTCATGAACGGTGAACCCACCAACGCAGGGTGGGTGAACGAGAGCGATTTTGAAAAAGATAATCCTGAGTGAGCCTGCAACACGGCGAGTATTTTTATAGACGGGTTTCGTCAAAGAGGTTCAACATCAGCGAGATGAACCGTCCCCTGCTTTTTGCCCTGACCCTGCCCTTCGCCGCTTCTGCGAGCGCCTTTGACTACGATACCCGCCTTTGGTTCAAAGGGAACACACATACCCATTCACTCTGGAGTGACGGGAACGACTTCCCTGAAATGATCTTCGATTGGTATAAGGACCGCGGATACCACTTCGTCGCGATGAGTGATCATGACATTCTCCAGGAGGGAGAAAAATGGATGCCCGTTCCCGAGATTCGGAAGAGGCAACGTGCCCTAGGGCGGGACGCGATGAGTAAATGCACGGCCCGCTTTGGCGAGGACTGGCTCGTTCAGGAAGCTCGTGAGGGCGTCGAAAGCATCAAACTGAAAACGCTCGACGAATGCCGCGCTGAACTCGAAGTGCCCGGAGAATTTCTCCTTCTCCCCGCCGAGGAAGTTTCGAACAGCGCCTCGAAGAAGCCTATTCACATCAATGCCCTGAACGTCAGCGGCGTGATCGCTCCGGTGAAAGATGACAACGCCTCTTCCTTCGAGGTCATGCGACGCTCGCTCAAAGACATCGCCGCGCATGAGACATCGAGTGGCAAACCGGTTCTCGCTCATCTCAATCATCCAAATTTCCAGTGGGCGATCACGGCGGACGATCTCGCCGCCGTCGCGGAAGGCCGCTTCGTCGAAGTCTACAACGGCCATCCTGGGATCAATCATCTCGGCGACGAAACCCGCCCCGGCGATGAAAAGAACTGGGACATCGCGAACACGATCCGTCTCGCGGAACTCGATTCGCCACCACTCTACGGCGTCGCCACCGACGACTCGCACACCTACCACGGCGGCGACGTCTCCCCCGGTCGCGGCTGGGTGCAGGTCGGTGCCGATTCCCTCAACGGGGACGATCTCATCACCGCAATGAAGGCCGGGAAATTCTACGCCAGCTCCGGCGTCACCCTCGATCGCATCCAATACGATTCGGAGTCACGAGTTTTATCGCTCGAGATCACGCCACGCGAAGGCGTCACCTACGAAACCCGTTTCATCGGAACACGAAATGGCTACGACGCGAGCGCGCCCGAAACCGGTATTGGCGAGGTGTTTTCGACACAATCAGGGACGACGGTTTCTTTTGAAATGCCCGACGATGCCCTGTATCTGAGAGCAACTATCACCTCTTCTGCCAATCATCCCAACCGATCCTTCCCTGACCAAAAAGAGCAGGCCTGGATTCAACCCGTCGGCTGGACAGCTCTTTGAAAATCCTCCTCTCCCCCCTCCTCCAACCAACTTGATGAAATCGCGCTTTGCCCTCACGATCCTCGCTCTTTTCACGACCTCGCTCCTTCATTCCGGCGAGGCCCTCTTCACGGATCCTTTCACCGCAGATGACAAAGTCGCGGAACGACGTGCGATGCGCGGTGATTGGCAAATCGCGGACGGCGTTGCCAGCGTCACGCAGGACGATGCGCTCTACAAAAAGTTTAAGGATCATGGACCGATTCTCTTTTATGATCTCCCCACCACCAACGCGACTTTTCACTACGCGGTGAAGCCGGAGGGCTGTAAGTCGATCGTATTCACGCTCAATGCGGACGAGGGTCACATTTTTCGCTTCGTTAGCGCTGCAACCGGAACCAGCCTCCGCGCCTTTCCGCCAGAGGGAGAAGCCAAGTCGATCGCGACCGGCCGGGAGAAAGACTGGATTCTTCCGGAGAAAGAATGGACTCCGGTGAAAGTGGTCATCGTCGGCTCCAGTGCCACAATCACAATCGGTGAGCACGAACCAGTCACGGTCGAGCATGAGAGCTATGATCGCGCAAAGACGAACTTCAGCATCGGCTTTGCCTACGGAACTCTCGCCGTGAAAGACGTTCGCGTCACGACGGATTGAGAAGTCCTCGCAGGGCGCCGCGATCAATCTTTCCGATCTCGCTTCGCGGAAGTCGAGGCACCACGAGCACCCGGCTCGTTCGCTCGAGGCCGGGAAGCGAGGTGTCGAGAATTGACTGATAGGCGAAAGCCGGTTTCTCACCCTCGACAAAGGCGATGAACTCATGGCCCCGGCGTGGTTCCGTCAATGCCATGACCGCGGCAGGACAATTGAGCGCCTCGCAGACTTTCGACTCCACTGCCGAGACTGAGACCAGCTCGCCTAACACTTTCACTAAATCATCGGCCCGCCCGAGGTGACGGAGTTTTCCCTCATTCAACTCACCGCAGTCCCCGGTGAGATACCAGCCGTCTTCATCTTTTTCCGGAGCGAAGATCCATCCGCTTTCACTCAGAGTCGCATAGCCCGCGAAGAGCGCCGCCCCGCGGATCATGAGGCGATTCTCCGGCGACAGTTTCGTCTCCCACTCCGGGAGCACCGAAAGCCACTCCGTCTCGCCGACCTCACCCGTCGCAATCTGCGAGCATGCTTCGGTCATGCCGTAGCTGGAGAAAACCGGCCAGCCTAGATCAGACGCTTTGCTCACGAGGACGGGATCGATGCGCCCTCCTCCGAGGAGAAGGCCCCGCAAGGTCTCTGGTGCCGAGACCTGATGCGCCACGAGGTCGTGCAGATGAGTCGGCGTGAGCGAAGTCCAGGCGGCTCCGCTTTCCAAAAGTGCCTTCGCGAACAGGGCCCCGTCGCGCTGCCAGGGCGCATTCTCAAAAGGCGTCACCGTCGCGCCCGTGACAAAGGCGCGAGCATAGATCCCGAGGCCACCGACATGAAAGTTGGAAAGTCCCGCAAGCCAACGGTCATCGGAAAAAAGCGTGAGATGCTTCGCGACCGCCGTCGCAGAAGCGAGCAAGGCAGCCTTCGGCAAAACGACGAACTTGGGCGCGCCGGATGATCCCGAGGTCGCGATGACGACAGCGCTCCCGATTCCGATGGCCTCTCGCAGGAAATCGAGAAGGCCCTCTGTCTCAAATTCCCGCTTCGGATTGAGCCGGAGATCGATCCCCTCTGCCTCCCAGTACGAAGCGCTCGCTAGGTAAGGGGTTTCCATGACAAGCCCTCCAATAAATCATCGAAACCGAGGCCCGTTCCCGCAGCGGGAAGCAACCGCGGCCCCTCCGTGGTGATTCTTTCAAAAAAAGGATCCGCCTCGAAGCAACGATGCGTGAGCAGTCCGCAACCGATGAGTCTCTTCGGCTCCGCCTTCGCCAGTCTCGCCGCCTCAGCCGCCGCCCATGACTGCCCGACGGCGTGATCCATGTAGGAAGTCACCAGAAAAGGAGCCTCACGCGGCGGCAACCAATCCGAAAGCGCCGGCTTGATCACCGCGATTTCTCCCGGATGAAAGCGGCTCTCTACCTCACGATCCGTCGCCACAGGAACTCCAATTTCCCGAAGAACCCGCCAATTTTCAGTGTTCCAAATGATGGGGTCTTCGATCAGTTGAACCGACTTCTTCATCGCGCCGAGCGAATCCCAGTATTCGAGGAAAGTCGAAAGAGAGAGGCTCTCATTGTAGTCGAGTCGAAGACGAAATCCCGCGTCATGCCATTTCTCAACGAGGACCGACTCGTGGACAAAATCCCGTCCCAATTTTAACTTCACAGTGTCGAAACCCTGCTCCCGAGCCTGAGCAGGTTCGTCACCCGGCAAGGCGAGCCAGTGACTTTCGGGAACTTCGCCCACAAAAAGCGAGCGCCCCTCCGCTCTCGCCGTGCCGTCTGCTTTAGCACAGCGCAGTGCTCCCGCAATCAGCGGAGTCGAGCCACCGATGGAGAGAAGATGAAGTTGCTCCTCAAGCGGCGCGTCGCCCAGTTCCGGCCACGGATGCAGACAGCCATACCCACCGTTGAGCCGGATCAGAGCCCCCTCGTGGAGCTTTTTGCGACTGGCAGAATTGAGCGCCGATGCACTCTTCAACTCATAGCGATGGTAGTGGATTGCGCTCATGTTAGACACTATGCAATACCGCGAAGAGAATCAGTTGCAGCGCCCCGAGAGCGAGAAAACGATTATAGACCGGTCCGGGGGGAGTCCGAAAAATCAAGACTGTGATGAGGAGTCCAATGACTAACATTGGCCCTTGCTGAATCGCGGCGCTCAACAAATCGGCTACATGAGAAGCGCCGAGCATCACTGGAGCTAAACAGAAGAACGCGATCTCCCCTTTCGCAAAACGCTCCCCGAAGCGAACCGCAAGAGTGCGCTTTCCCGTGCCGGCGTCTTCGACCCGATCCCGCAAATTATTAATCGCAATGAGAACGCAGGAGTAAAAACCACACTGCCAGGCAAGGGTCCACATTCCTGCGCCGCCAAGTTGTCCCGTCTGCATGAACCATGAGCCTAACACGGCAACAAATCCAAAGAAGAGAATCACGAAGAGTTCGCCCATCCCCCGATAGGCGAGCGGAAAAGGGCCGCCGGTATAGCCGTAGGCGAAGTAGAGCGAGACAAGCCCGATCACGATGACAGGCCACCCGCGGGCGTCGATCAGAGGAACACTGACCATTGCCGCGAGGAGGCAGAAACCGAGCGCACCGATCATGACGGTGCGAGGTGAAAGCAACCCCGAGGAGGTGACACGGGTCGGACCGAGACGTTTTTCCGTGTCAGCTCCTTTGCGATAATCAATCGCGTCGTTAAAAAGATTCGTCGCAATCTGAATGCAGACGCAGCTCGCAAGCGTGCACCAGAAGAGCAGCCACGAACCAATCGTCGGATCCGGATTCAGCAGCGCCGGAGACGAACCCACCCAAACCGGAACGATCGCGGCCGGAAGTGTTTTGGGGCGTGCCGCGAGGATCCAGGCTTTCATCTTGAACTCTTGATCTTAATCTTACCCCTGATCTTGATCTCTCCCCGGTGGAACAAGAGTGAGAGCGAGATCAAGACTCTTTAAGGCACGCGCGGAAACTTCGAAAAGTCCGGCTTCCGTTTCTCGACGAATGCGTTCTTCCCTTCCTTGGCTTCCTCGCTCATGTAATAAAGAAGAGTCGCGTTGCCCGCCAGATCGAGAAGGCCCATTTGCCCATCGCAGTCGGCGTTCAAAGCGGTCTTGAGGCAACGAAGTGCCATCGGCGAGTGCTCCAGCATTTCGCGACACCACTTCACGGTTTCGGCCTCCAACTCCGCAAGCGGAACCACGGTATTCACGAGGCCCATGTCGAGAGCCTGCTGCGCATCGTACTGGCGGCAGAGATACCAGATTTCGCGGGCCTTTTTCTGACCGACAATCCGCGCAAGATAGCTTGAACCAAGTCCGCCATCGAAGGAGCCAACCTTGGGTCCGGTCTGCCCAAACCTGGCATTGTCTGCTGCGATCGTGAGGTCGCAGACGACATGGAGAACATGCCCGCCGCCAATGGCATAGCCGGCCACCATCGCGACGACCGGTTTGGGCAATCCCCGGATCTTTTTCTGCACATCGAGAATGTTGAGCCGCGGAATACCATCGTCACCAATGTAGCCGGCATGCCCGCGGACTTTCTGGTCGCCCCCGGAGCAAAAAGCGAGGTCACCTTCCCCGGTCAGGATAATCGCGCCGACCGTGGGGTCTTCGTGGGCGAGGTCAAAAGCGACGAGCATCTCGCGAACCGTCTGCGGGCGGAACGCATTGCGCACCTCCGGACGATTGATCGTGATCTTGGCGATCTGTCCATCCTCCGAGGTTTCGTAGCGGAGGTCTTCAAATTCGTGGGCGGAAATCCAGTTCATGGGTGCAAGAGCGTAGCGAGGAAGCGAAGCAACGCAAAGGGATTACGAAGTGGAGCGATGATCCGTCGTTCCTATTTCATCAAGAGATCATGAGGCGACCGGTTTGCTTTGCAGGGGAAAATAACGATACCTCTGGGCACCGGACCGGCTCGGACAGCGGGGATGCGGTTCAGCCATAATCGCCATCAATCGACAATTTCGAAATCCAATCACGGATCGAGGAACGCGTCTCTCCGTGCCCCAAGACCCGATGCCCCGCCCCGGAAATTGTGACCTGCTCAAACTTCGGAAACACATCCGCCATTTCCCCGGCGAGAGCGGTGAATTTGGGATCGTTCTCCCCCACGATCCAGAGGACCGGAGCATGAAATCGCCTCAACTGGGAGCGCAGGTTTTCCTGCCGTCCGAGCGACCAAGTTTCAAAGGCGAGGGCAATGCCGGAGCGCTTCGATGCCAGCGCAAGCTGCGACGGGGAAGCCGGGGAATTCGCAAGGACGCCCTGCTCATTCCATTCCGCGAGAAAATCCTCCCACCTCAAATCGCGGGCTTTTCGCGCCCACTCATGATCAGAAATCCGACGGGCCTGACGTTCCTCCCCTGACTTCAATCCGGGGTGCGCCGAAAGAATAATCGCCCCGCCCCAGCGCTCGGGATGAATCGCCATGGCATGCAGGGCGAGCCGCCCCCCGAGCGAATACCCGACGATAATCGGCCGCTCCATTCCCGCACTTAAATCGGTCGCGAGGCGATGGGCCATTTCGAAAAAATCCAATTCGGCGTGCTCCCAAAGATCGACGGCGTTGAGGTTTGGAAAATGGAGAGATTCCCAATCCTGAACCGAGCCCAGATTCCCGTGCAGGGCGAGGAGCGGAGGACTGCTCATTTCCAATCGCTCCAGAATGATTCCGTGTCGGCCTCATCGACTCGGACCTCGATGACGACGGCGTCCCCTTCGATCCGGGGACTCTCTTCGCCGGCTTCCCATTTCACGTAGCCCATGCCCCACATCGCGGCCCAGTGCTCGAAGCCCTGAGCGTGATGATTCTCCGTCACTTGTTTTCCACTCGCAGAAAGACCCGCAAGACTGGGAAGACGGGAGAAAATTTTCCCGCCGCCGTTGTTGATGATCACGATGCGACGCCGGGCATTGGGGAGCTGGCTGAGCAGCGCCGGAGCATTGAGATCATAGAGCGCGGTGAGGTCACCGAAGATTCCCCAGCTTTCCTCTTCCGTTTCGGACAACCCAAGAAAAGTCGCGATCTGGCCATCGATCCCGTTCGCGCCGCGACTTGCATAACAGCGTGCGTGCGATGGGTCGAGCGCCGCGGCCAGATTCCACTCGCGGATCGGCAGGCTGTTACCGAGGTAGACGAGTGCATCGCCCGGGATCATCGCAGAGATCGCTCTCATCATCGCCGGTTCGGATCGGGGGAATTTTTCCAGTAAAGGTTGGAGTGAGGCCTTCAGGCCTTTCGCCGGAGCATGCTCCCCGAGGCTTCGGGAAGGGCTGAAGCCCTCACTCCAGCGGGGAAACTCGTCGATCACGAGACGACGGGAAAGTCTCGCCAGTCCGGAAAACAGGCGGCGTGTCACGGACAGGACCTCGATTCCCTCCCGCTCTTCAAGGTCGCGCCAGTAGCGCAGACTGGGAACTCCACCGATCCGGAGAATCTCACGCGGTGATGATTCCTTCACCTCACGTTCCGCCCTCATGAGAAGGTGAGCAAGGGCTTCACTCTCCCGCAATCCACTTGTCGCCTCCGCCCAAACCGGAACCCCAAGGGCAATGAGAAACTCTTCGACCGGGGCCCGCCATGATGCTTCCAGCTCCCCTAACAAGACCACGAGACCCTCAGGATTCGCCGTAAAAGCCTCAATCGTGAGGACATGATCGTCGCCTGGGCTCATCGCGACACGGGGCAACTCGACCGGCTCGAATTCGTCAATCGTGTCCTCCGGCGTCAGCTCTTCGAAACGGACATTGAGATGAAGCGGCTCATTGCGCTCCCATTTCACGACCGCACTGAGATCGAGGACACCGGTGATATCGAGAGAAACCGGGGCATAAATGGCGAAAATACCGACCTGATCAATCGCCTGGGGTGCCCCGCTTCCCCGGTAGGAAGTTGGACGATCCGCCGTCACAAGCACGAGCGGGATGCCGGAGTAATAGGCTTCGATCACCGCCGGCAAAAGTTCGGCCACCGCCGTTCCCGAAGTCGTCACGACCGCGACCGGCTCCTGCGATTTCTTCGCCATTCCGAGGGCAAAAAAGGCCGCCGACCGCTCATCGAAATGATGCCAGATACGCCAGCCTGCCTTTTCCTCCGTCGCGAGCAAGGAGGTCACCAAAGGCGCATTACGCGCCCCCGCGCAGACCACGACGTGCTTCACGCCCAATCCGGCGAGATGGGCGAGAGTCGCGCCGGCCAACTCTCCATTCTGATTCATACTCCGAGAAGAGACTTCACCGAATTGCGCTTCAGAGCAAGCTCTCTCCATTCCCGATCAAAGCGGCTTCCCTCGACCAAACCAACGCCACTGGGCAGAAAAACATCGCGACCGTCCCAGGAAACGTTTCGGATCGCGACGAGGACCTGGAAAAAACCTTCGTGAATCGCGCCAAAAGGAGCACCAAATTCCGGAGGCACGCCAAGCTGCTCGCGGTAATCGACCAGTTGTCGCAAAGCGCCGTCCCCTCGCGGGCAGGCACCGAGCGCGGGGGTCGGGTGAAGACATTTCACGAGTTCGTTTAAATCGCCGTCGTCAGCGCCCAGATTGACCCGAAGCCGTGTCAGAAAGTGAATCATCGAACCAAGGTCGAGGAGCTTTCGTTCTTCACGAATCACTTCTCCCAGAGGCGAGAGGAGCTCCTCCAGATAATCGGCGACGAGTTCGTGCTCGCGAATTTCCTTGGGATCGTTCGGGAAATCATCAATCTCATGCCGGGGCGCCGTTCCCGCCAGCGCCATCGTTTCCAGGATACTGTCTCTCACCGTGAAGAGCTGTTCGGGGGTAGCGCCAATCATTCCGGCATCACCTTCGCGATAGCCATATCCCCAGAGCGTCTCCGGGGCAGCAATGATCGCTTTCACGAGTGCCGCCGGTTCGCCGCGATGGAGAATCCCCCGCTCTGCGAGGACGGGGACTGATTTTTTCAGCTCGCCCCGTTCGATTTGGCCGAGAATTTCATCGAAAATCCCTCGCACATCGCCATCACCGAGACCTGACCAGGCGATTTCCGGGAGCGGCGTCGCTCCATTTTCCGAGAGGAGAACCCTCAAGTCTGCCGTCTCAAAACTCCTCGCCGGTATCTTCCATGGCCCGGGGTCAGAGAGGTCGAAATTGTTCCGATAGAAGGCCGTTCCCCCGTCCGCAGGGGGATTGGCCGCTGTGCGAAACGGTCCAACCCCGCAGAGATAGCGCTGCGGAGCGAGTTTTACGAAGGCGAAATCTTCCATCAAAGACGAGGCGAAACGGGGAGCAATTACTGCTCTCACTACCCAATCATTACGAAAATCGCAAATGGTGAGATTCGCTGCTGGAAACTTAGCTCTTCTCACCGTTTATTCCCCACCGCTAAGAAATCGGCCATTCCCGCCCTTTTCCCATGAATTTCAACGATCTCAGAGCTATTTTGCAGTACGTGCCGCAGTTTCGCGGGCGCACCTTTGTGATCGCGCTCGACGGAGCGGTGATCGATTCTCCGGATTTTTCCAACATCCTCCTCGACCTCGCGGTGCTGCGTTCACTGAACATTCGCGTCGTCCTCGTCTATGGCGCCGCCGCGCAAATCACCGCTCTCGGCAGGAAACGGGATATCCCCCTCTCGAACGTCGATGGCACCGGAATCACCGACGAAATCACCCTCGAGGTGAGCATTGACGCCATTTCCCGCCTCAGTAATGCCCTCATGCAAAGCCTCACCACCGTGAAGCTGAAGGCGGCCTCCGCGAATGCGATCCATGCCCACCCCGCCGGGATCGTCAAAGGAGTCGATGCTCAGTTCACCGGGACGATCGAGCGCATTGATGCGGGAGTCCTGCAAAGTTTTCTGGATCAGGACATCCTCCCGGTCGTGCCTCCACTCGGCTTCGATGCCGACGGGAAGACGCTCCGCGTCAATTCCGACTCGGTCGCCCGCGAAGTCGCGATCGCCCTCGGTGCGGCGAAGATTCTTTTTCTATCCTGCGATGATCCCAGAGCCTCCCTCAAGGCCGGGGAACGAAACTGGTCGAGTGAGAGTGTCCTCGATTTTCTGAGCGCCAACCCCGCGCTCCCGACCGGCATTGCCTCCAAGCTGAAGAACGGATCGATCGCAACCCGCGACGGGGTCAAACGGGTCCACCTCATTGGAAGCCGCAACGATGATGCCATTCTCGCCGAGCTCTTCAGCAACGAGGGCGTTGGCGTCATGGTGTATTCCGACGCCTACCAGAAAGTCCGCCCTGCGATCCGCGAAGATGTCGACGAGATCCACCTTCTCATTCACCGCGCCGTCGAAGACGAACAGCTCATTGATCGAAGCCGCGCGGAAATCCTGGAATCAATCGAGGACTACATCGTCGTTGAAATCGACCGCAACGTCGTGGGATGCGTCGCCGTTCATCCCTACCCTGACGAAGGAAAAGCCGAGCTGGCCTGTCTCTTTGTAAAAAAAGGACACACCGACCAGGGTTACGGACATATCCTCATCGAAGCGGCCACACACCGCGCCAAAGAACTTGGTGCCCCCACGCTCTTTGCGCTCTCAACTCAAGCCGCCGGCTACTTGCAGCGGGAAGGCTTTGCGGTGACGGATGATCTCTCCGAGTTGCCTGAAATCAGGAAAGAGAAATGGCAAAGCAATGGGCGCAATGCGCTCATTCTGACGCGAAAGGTTTGACCGAAGGGCGCTGCACAGCCCTCTACTCGACCTTGACCACGAAAAGCGTCGTGTCATCCATCCCTGACTCGCGGTAGGCCCATTCAAGAATTCGCTCTGCGACTTCCTTCACCGGCTGATCGACCTCATCCGCTTCCGCAAAGCAGGTCGCGATATTTTTGTTCCACATCCCATCGATGACGCCATCCGAACAGATTAAGAACCAGTCTCCGTGCTGCAAATCAGCCGATTCAACCTGAGGCCTGACATTCCGACAACCACCGCCGATCGCCTGACTCAAAACATTCTTCCTCGGATGCATTCGCATCTCCCGCTCATTCATTTTCCCGGAGCGGAAGAGACTTCCGATATGCGAATGATCGTCGGTGAGTTGCTCCATAACTCCTTTACGAAATCGATAAAGACGACTGTCGCCCACGTGGCCGAAATACACTTTCGTTCGGTAAAAGAGTCCACACACCACCGTCGCGCCCATGCCTTTCAGCTCCGGTTTCCGCTCACCGGTTTTCGTCACATACTCGTGCAGCGACTTCACCGCTTTCTCCAACAACTCCTCGGGATCACCCGCCCCGTGGAAGTCTCCCATCATCGCGGGGAGGAAGCGCCTCAGTTCCCGGACCACGAGCGAACTCGCCACCGCTCCGCCGGCGGCACCGCCCATCCCGTCGCTGACAGCGAAGATGAGGCCATTGTCATCAATCGATTGCTTCCCGGAAAGGTCCACGTCATTGGCCCATCCTTTTTCCGAAGAGAAAACCGAAAGGGCATCCTGGTTTTCCGCCTTTCGCTTTCCGCTTCGAGTCACACCGCCCCAGAAAAGAACCCGATGAGGTTCGGTCTCCTCACATCGATGCTGCGGGTCTTCTTTCACTTCCGCCAACTCAAAATCAATGATGCAGAACCGCCCCATCCTCGCGTTGTAAGTGATATTTCTCGGAAACGGATCATCGTGTACGACTCCGAAATCCGCCGCCAACTCCGCAAATAATTCCGCCGCTTTCCCCTCACTGATCGAACTTTCCGCCGGAGCCCCGCAGTTTGTCGTCACGATCGTCAGCGTCTCGGGATCCTGATCGAGAAGGCGGGGCACATAGTCGCAGCCCCGGGCCTCTAGGACATTAAGCACGCGCACTTCATTCGCAAAGCGCCCCTCCTTATCCGTCCCCCGAAAGGTCTTATGGACGCGGCCATCGTAGCCGACTTTAACAATGGAGCGGATTCCGTCCTTCGCGATTTTCATGGGCGTTGAAGGTGAGCGAGTTCCGACAAAAATCAAAACTCAATTCGCGCTCACTGACTCTCCTCACCAAGGTAAGATTCAAGGAACTCGTAAAGTGACTCCTGATTGAAACGGTCCGCATGAGCGTTCATCCGGTCAAATCCATCAGGTTTAGCCTCAGGAGAAGGAAAGAAGCCCCACGGCCCCGGTCTTCCTGCATAAACAACCGTTTTTCCCGTATCCACCACATAAGCCCTCACCGGCCAGGCGGCCCATCGTGTGGCCATCGGATCGTCGAGGTCATCAATAAGGAACGGGAACGGAATTTCTTTCTCCAAAGAGAGCTTCTCAGCTGCCCTGACTCTTTCCTCCGGTGTTTTCGGGTCAGCGATTATCGGCGTCGTGAGCGGGTATTCGGTGCTTTCCAGCGCATCAAGAGAATGCGCTTCGCGGATGTAGACAAAAAAGAAATTCACTTTTTCTCCAAACTCTCTGTGGCAACTATTTAGCGACTCAGTTCGATTGTAGAGGATATCACACCCATAGCTGCCGAAAATGAGAACGAGGGGCTTTGCCTCAATCAAGTCAGCTAACCCGACCTGCTTCTTTTCCGCCGGATAGTAGGCTCGAAGTTCAGGTGCCTGACTCCCCCGACTCGGGGCGTTATAAAATCGAGAAAGCACGATGTCATAACCCTGATCGAAGGAGCGGACTGTCTTTCCTGAATATTGATCCTTCGAGAAAGGAGCTGGATCCGGACCAGTCTCAGCAGACGCAAAAAACGCTGAAAATAACGAAAACGCAATGCCAATTGCGATTTCACCACAGATCGAGTAAACCCTGTTCATTCCCTGACCATACCCTGTTGCCTCACCGCGCGCTACGTGCTAATCGTGCCACCCCTTATTTTATGACCGGCATCAAAGACATCCAAGTGATCGGAGACGAGATCGCCATCAAGTGGGCCGATGACTCCGATAATTTCTACCCGATGGACAAACTCCGCGCCGCCTCTCCGAGCGCCGAAACCGCCGGCGAGCGCGATCTTCTCGGCGTCAAAATCGGCGGCGGTGAAGAGGGGCGGGACTTCAGTGGCGTGACCGTCACTGGCTGGGCCCCGGTCGGAAACTACGGCATCCAGTTCAAATTTTCCGATGGCCATAACACCGGCATTTACTCCTTCGATTTTCTCAAAGAACTCGCCAATCATATTTAGAGCGTCACCTTTGCGCACGGCCGGTCTCTACGCTGACCCGGACGCGGCCACCTGTTCTCTCCTTCTTGACTCATTCCCTTCTCAAAACATGATCCCCAACGTCCTCGCCGAACGCTACGCCACTGAATCCATGAAGGCCGTCTGGTCTCCTGAGGGAAAAGTCCGCCTCGAGCGGGAACTCTGGGTCGCCGTCATGAAAGCTCAACGCGAGCTCGGGTTGGACATCCCGGAGGAAGCGATCACCGCCTACGAGTCCGTCATTGATCAAATCAATCTCGAATCCATCGACGCCCGCGAGCGCGTCACCCGCCATGACGTCAAAGCACGCATCGAAGAGTTCTGCGACCTCGCCGGACACGAGCATATTCATAAGGGGATGACGAGCCGCGACCTCACGGAAAATGTGGAGCAGCTCCAGGTCTACCGAGCCCTCGAAGTGACCCATTTTAAAACCGCCGTCGTCCTCCATCGTCTTTCCGTCAAAGCCGATGAGTATCGCGATCTTGTCATCACCGCGCGGACTCACAACGTCGCCGCGCAGATCACGACCTTCGGAAAACGCCTCGCGATGTTCGGTGAGGAAATCCTTTTCGCGGCCCAGGAGCTGAGCGAACTGATCGCCGATTACCCGGCCCGTGGTCTCAAAGGGGCGGTCGGCACCCAGCTTGATCAACTCAGCCTTTTCGAAGGCGACGCCAACAAGGTCATGAAACTCGAAAACAGCGTCGCAGCGCACCTCGGGATTCACCGCATTTTCAACAACGTCGGCCAGGTCTATCCCCGCAGCCTCGACCTCCAGGTCATCGCCGCACTCAACGGAATTGCCTCCGGTCCCTCCAGCTTCGCAAAAACAATTCGCCTCATGGCCGGGCACGAACTCGCGAGCGAAGGCTTTGCAAAAGGCCAGGTCGGCTCCTCCGCGATGCCACACAAGATGAACAGTCGCAGTTGCGAACGCATCAACGGATTCAAAACGATCCTCGGCGGCTATCTTACGATGGCAAGCAGCCTCGCTGGTGATCAGTGGAACGAAGGCGACGTCTCCTGCTCCGTGGTACGACGCGTCATGCTCCCTGATGCCTTCTACGCGATTGACGGCCTCCTCGAAACAATGGTCACGATCCTCGACCAGATGGACGCCTACCCCGCCGTGATCGAGCGGGAAAACCAGCACTACCTCCCCTTCCTTCTCAGCACCACGATCATGATGACCGCCGTGAAAAACGGGATCGGTCGCGAAACCGCTCACGAAGTGATCAAAGAGCACGCCGTCGCCGCAGCGCAAGCCTATCGCAATGGTGAGTCCGACAAAAACGACCTCGTCGATCGTCTCGCCGAAGATGGCGGTCTTGGGATGACCAAAGAAGAACTCCAGTCCTGCCTCGAAGAAGGCAAGGCCAACGCCGGTGCCGTCCAAACGCAAATCGACCGCTTCATCTCAGAAGCCAGCACCTATGCCGACAACATCGATGGTGCGGGGAGTTACTTACCTGGGAGTATTCTTTAGAATGCAATTTAAGAATACAGACTTCAGTCATTATTTATGAATATTAACGAGTGCCTCCGAGGGGTCTTTTACTTTTGTAATCGATATTTTTTACGCCGCAAATTTTTGACCGCGCAAATTCCTGAATTTAATCTCCAGATGAAATTCAAGACCGAAGACGCGGCGGGGCGTCGCATGTATCGAAGGAGAAACTATGAGCCTCACTTAACCGCATTTGTCCGTAAAAATGTTCAGCTGAGCGAAGAAGATATCGCCATTGACGTCGGTGGCAATCTCGGATGGTTTACTTTGCTTCTCAGTCAAACAACCAAAGGCATAGTTCATAGTTTTGAGCCTGATCCGCTGAATTTCGAACTACTCAGTCACAACGTCTCAGTAAATGGAGCAAAGCGAGTTACACTGAACCAATGCGCCGTCGCTGACAAAGAAGAGAAGATGACACTTTTTCTTTATCCCGACAAGAATCGTGGGCGACACTCCCTCCTTCCCATCAACGACGGGGAAACAGTTGAAGTAGAAACGATCCAGCTTGATAACTACTGTGAGAGAAACAATATCGATCCAGCAAAAGTGAAGTTTGTGAAAATTGATATCGAAGGCTTTGAGCCCCAGGCTCTTCGGGGAGCTTCTTCACTCCTGAGCACCGAGGCTATTTTCTTAGTTGAGTTCGTCCCCCACTACATGGAGAAGGGCGGTGTTTCGATAAATGAATATCTCGAGTTCATGTATTCATTTGGACTCGAAGCCTACAAAATCGACGAAAACACTTCGACGGCAGAGAAGATTGATCGAAATTTCCTCATTGCTCAGAGAGACCCGCTTGATCTTATTTGGGCACAAGGAAAACGGTCTTTTGACTAAAAAGTATCGTAATTCACACGCGACGCTTTCGTTATCAAACCAATATCCAATGTCGCGAAGCATCCCTCTCTTCATTATGACTCCCCAACTCACCGAATTTTTCGAGTTCCTCCGTTTCCCCAGCATCTCAACAGACAGTCGTCACAAGGATGATGTCCGCGCCTGCGCCGATTACCTGATGAAGAAATTCATCGGCATGGGGATGAAACCGGAGCTTCACGAGACGCCCGGCCACCCTATCGTGATCGCCCGCAGCGAGGTCAAAGCGGGGCGCCCCACCGTTCTCATCTACGGTCACTACGACGTCCAGCCGGTCGATCCAGTCGAGGAATGGGACACGCCCCCGTTCGAGCCGACCTTGAAAGGCGATAAGATTTTCTGTCGTGGTGCCACGGACAACAAGGGGCAGCACTTTTCCCACATCATGGGGGTCGAGGAAACGCTGAAAGCGAATGGCGAGCTGCCGGTGAATCTCATCTTTCTCCTCGAAGGTGAAGAAGAAATCGGCAGTCCAAATCTCGCGCCCTTCCTCGAAGCACACAAAGATGAACTCAAGTGCGATGTCTGCGCCGTTTCCGATACCGGCATGATCGGTCCGGGTATCCCGACGATGACCTACGGCCTTCGCGGTATCGCCTGCCTTGATTTTGAAATCCACGGCCCCTCGCTCGATCTCCACTCCGGCGTTTACGGAGGAGCGGTCCCGAATCCAGCGACAATCGTCTCCCGTGTCGTTGCCTCCCTCCACAACGCCGAGGGGATCGTTCAGATTCCGGGATTTTACGACTCAGTCGTCCCCCTGGAAAAATGGGAACGCGACATGTGGGGATCGCTCCCCGACGGAAATGCCGCGACCCTCGCCGAAACCGGTGCGCCTGGACTCTGGGGCGAAGCCGGCTACACCGCGCTCGAACAACGCTGGGGACGCCCCACTGCTGAAGTCAACGGCATCGGCGGCGGCTACCAGGGCGAAGGATCGAAAACCGTGATTCCCCGCGAAGCGATGGCGAAACTCAGCTTCCGCCTCGTCCCCGATCAGGACCCGGCGGAGATTTTGAAACTCGCGAAAGCTCATCTCGAAGCGACCTGCCCCGATTCCTGCCGGATCGAGGTGACGCTCGGCCACGATGGCCCCGCCTACGTCATGGATCCACATTCCAGTTTCGGCAAAGCAGCGCAGAACGCGCTCAGAGTCGCTTTCGACGACGAGCCACGTCTCATTCGCGAGGGCGGAAGCATCCCCATCATTCAGGCGATCAAAGACATCCTCGGCGTCGATACCCTGCTCCTAGGACTGGCCCTGCCTGACTGCCAAATCCACGCGCCGAATGAGAGCTTCACGGTGTCCAATTTTGAAGCCGGAATCCGCCTCAATCGCGCCTTGCTCGAAGAGTTGGCAAAGTGATAGCGTCCCCGGATGCACCCCCGCGTTTGCTTTCCGGTCATCCTCCTGATCTTCCTCGTTCTCTTCGCCCGGGTGGCGGAGGGCGAAGAGGGTTTCGTGCCTCTATTCAACGGCAAAGACCTCAGCGGTTGGGTGAATGTGAGTTGCGACGAATCGACTTGGATCTTCGACGAAGATGGCCTTCTTATTTGCACGGGAATTCCGACCGGGGAGATCCGCACGGAGCGGATGTATCAAAATTTCATCCTCGAACTGGAGTGGCGGCACCTCGTCCCGAAAGGAAATGCCGGGGTCTTTGTCTGGGCCGATGACATCACCGCGCGAGGCACCCCTTTTATCCGCAGCATCGAGATTCAGGTTCTCGAAAACGCCTACGGAAACACAAAGTATTACAGCACCCACGGCGACATTTTCCCGATTCAGGGAGCAACGATGGAGCCGACCAACGGCCGGGACAGCATGCGATCTTTTCCGACCGAACTTCTCTCAAATCCAGCTCCGCAGTGGAATCACTACCGCATCGAATGTCAGGATGGCACAGTGAAGCTCTCGGTCAACGGCACGAAAGTGAACGAGGGCCGCGAATCAGTTCCCCGCAAAGGCTACATCTGCCTCGAGTCCGAAGGCGGCGTGGTGCAATACCGGAATGTCAGGGTCAAAGAGCGCCCCGACACTCCCGTCGCCCCCGAACACGTGGCGATCGCAGATCGTGGATTTAAAAATCTCTACACCGGAGTTGATCTCTCAGGCTGGAACTCAAGCGGTGGCTGGGTCGCGAAGGACTGGATTCTCGCGCACCCCGACAGCGCCGAAAAGGCTGGCATATTGGAAACGGAAGCAACTTACGAAGCGATCGGCTTTGTCTTCGATTTCTGCTTTCACTCCGATTCGACCGCCCTGAGCTTTTTCCCGCGGGGCAGGGACGGAGCCTCAATCACCTTCTCTCCCGGCGATGAGCGCCTCGAGAAAGCAGAGGAATGGAACCGGATCGAAGGCGAAATTAGGGACGGCAAGCTCGCCTATTCGATCAATGGAAAAGACGCCGCGGAAATCCTCGAAGGACTCCCCGCGAGCGGTCCCCTCGCCTTCTCCACCGACGGCCTCCTCGAAATGTCGAACTTCTACGTGCGCACGCATCCTGAAGAAAATTGATTCTCCGACAAGACCGGTTCAAAATTTGAAGTTATCGATGCAAAACGTAGCGGACGGCGTCAGCCTTCCGTCCCTGCAATGCCACCGGCTTGCAACTCAAATCGAAGGAGACGATTTGGAAGTTCCCAAAGGTTGAATCTCACTCAATCCAAGGCCATCTTGAAGAAAGAGAATGTCAGTCCAATACCGAGATTATTACGAAATCCTCGGGGTCGAAAAATCGGCCTCGCAGGATGAAATTAAGAAGGCCTTCAAAAAGCTGGCGCGGAAGTATCATCCCGACGTCGCGAAGGATCTTCCCAACGCCGAGGACAAATTCAAAGAAGTCAACGAAGCCTACGAAGTTCTCAGTGATGCCGGGAAAAGGCAGAAATACGACACCCTTGGCCCGAACTGGGAGCAGAGCCAGGGCTTCCCCGGTGGCGGTCGCGGCGGCTCTTCCTATGAATACAACTTCGGCGGCAGCACCGGCTTCAGCGACTTCTTCGAGTCCATGTTCGGCGGCGGCGGTCGCGGAGGGGATCCTTTCGGCGGCTACGGGGGTCGGCAGGCCCGCTCAACCCGCCCCATGGCGGGACAGGACATCGAGGCCGATCTCCTCGTCAGCATTGAAGAAGTCATGAGCGGCTCTTCACGCGAGCTCCGGCTTTCGCGCCCTTCAGGAGAAACGACGATCCGGGTCAAGGTCCCCAAAGGAATCGGCGAAAGCCAGAAAATCCGCTGCGCCAACATGGGGCATCCGGGGGCAAACGGCGGACCGAACGGTGATCTCCTTCTCCGCGTTCGTTTTGAACGGCACCCCGTTTACCGACCCAGCGGAAAAGACCTTGAGAGCGAACTCATTCTCGCTCCGTGGGAACTTGTTCTCGGCACTTCAGTGACGGCACCGACTCCGCATGGGAGCGTCAAGATGACCGTCAAACCCGGCACCGCACCCGGCACGCGAATGAGACTGAAAGGAAAAGGCCTCCCCAAAGGAGCGACCGAATTCGGCGACCTCTACCTCGTCGTCACCGTGGAATTTCCCGAGGAAAGCACCGACGAAGAAATGGCGCTCTGGCAACAACTCGCGGAGACCAGCTCATTCAACCCCCGCCGGTAGTTCCCGGTCTTTTCCGACTACTCATGCGTTTGTCCATTTCGCATCTCACGCGATACCTCTACACGGCACCGGCACGTTCCAATATCAACGAACTCCGGCTGACCCCGGAAGAGAACACCCGGCAAACCCCGGGAGAACTCAGCATATTGATCGACCCCGTCGCAGAGCTACGGGAAATGCGGGACCTTTTCGGGAACCTCGTCCACCACTTCGAAGTCGAGGAAAGGCACGAACAGCTCACGATCCGATCCCGGGCTGAAGTCGAAACCCGCAGCTCTCTCGACGCAGCGATGCGCTCCATGTCGGTACCGCTTCGCGAATTCATGAGCCGCGACAATGAATCTCTTTACGAATTCTCGACCGACAGCAATTTCGTCTTCAAGAACTCAGCCACCTGGAGGGAGGCCGTCGATGTTCACCTCTCCTGCGAAAAAACCTGGGGTTCGCTCATTCAGGGACTGAGCGATTATGTCTTCGAATCCTGCCAGTATCAGGAGCAGGCGATCCATCGCATGGCGACCTCCTCCGAGATTCAGGAATGCAAAACAGGCACCTGTCAGGATTTTGCCCACCTTTTCATCAGCTACTGCCGCGCCCTCGGAATGCCGGCCCGCTACCTGAGCGGGTACCTCTACGATCCGGGCCTCGATAGCGCGAAAGATGCGGCGTTCATCGGATCCGGGGCCACCCACGCCTGGGTCGAGGTTCATGTCCCCGGTATCGGCTGGGTCGGAATTGATCCGACGAACCGACGTTGGGTCGACGAGCACTACGTTTCCGTTTCTTTCGGGCGCGACTACCATGATGTCGCGCCTGTCCGCGGCAGCCTCATTGGCGGAGGCCTCGATCGTGGACTCGAGGTCGAAGTGATGGTGCGGGCGATTCAGTGATTTGCGGTCGGATCACGGATTGACTCAGCAGTCCAAAACGAGACATGCTCTCAGAGCAATGAGCAGCTTCCGCATCCGCCCGCATTTTGTCCACGAAGAAGAAAAAACGACTGATCAATTCCAGGCGTCGGTGATCAGACACATTGAAGAGGACGAACCGGGAATCCTCATCAAAACGTTCCCCGACTACCTGACTTTGGTGATTCCCGATGAGAATCAACACTTCTGGTCACCTCAGCTCAATCTCAGTCTTGAGCCTGCCGCAGGCAGCGGCACTCAGGTCACGGGTACCTATGGGCCGAACACGAATGTCTGGTCAATGTTTCTCTACGGCTATCTCACCGGATTCTGCCTCGCCGGTGTGAGCACGGTTTTTGCGATCTCAAAATGGGTTGTCTCTGGATGGACCACAGGATTCTGGATCGCGGGCTTTTTTATCGCGGTTCTCATCGCGCTTTATGTCACCGCTCAAATCGGACAGAAACTTGCGGCGCAACAGACCTTTCAGCTTCACGAGGCCTACGAAAGAGCGATTGGCAAATCGATCGTCGTGTCCTGAGCGCTACCTTCACCTTGCCGCGGCTGATTCACCCGCAATCTTCGACGTCGTCCAGGCGGCTTGAAAGTTGAAGCCGCCGGTGATGCCATCAACGTCGAGAACTTCGCCGGCAAAGTAGAGCCCGGGGACGAGACGGCTCTCCATCGTTTTGAAGTTCACTTCCTTCAAGTTGACTCCCCCGGCAGTCACGAACTCCTCTTTGTTCATGCTCTTGCCATTGACGGTAAACGTGGAAGCCCCGAGCTGATTCACGAGAGCGCGGCGCAACGGTTTCGAAAGATTGGCCCAGGTCATTTCTTCGATTCCTGCGGCTTTGACAAGTCGCTGCCAAAGCCGCACCGGAATCGGCAGTCCATCGATGCCGGTTCCAATTTGTTTTCTCGGAGCGGTTCTGCCATTCGCCTGCAAGAGTTCGTCGATTGCCTCGAATCCAAGTCCGTCAGTCCAGTCAATCACCACCTCAAAACAATAGTCGCGCTCTGCCAGTTCCCTTGCCCCCCAGGCAGATAATTTTAAAATCGCCGGCCCACTCAATCCCCAATGAGTGATGAGACACGGGCCGGTCGATTTTAGCGAAGTCCCGGGCACGGATGCTTTCACCGGAGTCACGGAAACTCCGGCAAGCTCTTCAAGTCGGGAGTCAGTGATATTGAAGGTGAAAAGCGAAGGCGCTGCCGGAATCACTTCATGCCCGAGTCCGCCCGCGAGGCTTTGGCCCGCCCCGTTGCGAACTCCACCACTGGCAAGAAGAACCGCTCCGGCCTTGATCGTTGTCCCGTCGCTCAGCGTGAGCGAAAGTGCCCCTTCCTCGTCGCTGAGCGAATCAACCCCGGTGCGGAAACGCACCTCCACGCCGGCGCTATCCGCCTCACGACGAAGACAGTCGATGATCGTCTCCGACGAGTTCGTGACCGGAAAGATACGACCATCAGACTCCGTCTTGAGTTTGACCCCTCGTGTTTCAAACCAATCGACCGTGTCAGTCGCACTCCAACGATGAAAGGCGCCGATGAGATTTTTCTCTCCCCGGGGATAATGCGTCGTGAGGGCACGGGGCTCGAAGCAGGCATGCGTCACATTGCAGCGTCCGCCGCCGGAAATCTTCACTTTCCCCAGAACCGAACCTGTCTTTTCAAGGATCGCGACCCGGCTCCCCGGGCGCGCTTGCGCGAAAGAGATCGCGCCGAAGAATCCGGCAGCTCCTCCTCCGATCACCACAAAATCATAAGGATCCGGCATGCTTTGAGTCGGGATCGAAAGCCCCTATCGCTTCTCCAGCCAAACATTCCGAAACGCGACAGGATTGCCATGACCCTGAAAAAAGATAAGGCCTTCGGCCGCTTCCGGCCGCTTCCCGCCGGCTCCGGTCCCGGCCTCAAGCTCAACATCATCATGAATAATCATTCCGTTGTGACGAATCGTGAATCGAGCATTGGCGACTTTCTTTTCCTCTTCAAACTTTGGCGCGGTATATTCAATATCGTAGGTCTGCCACTGCAAGGGAGGAAAAGCCATGGGGACGTCGGGGGTCTTAAACTTGTAGAAACTCCCGCACCACTGAGCATTCTCAGACTCGGTTTCGACGGCATTATTCTCTTTGTTAAAATCCAAACCAAACGAATCGAGGATCTGAATTTCGTAGCTGTTGAACACATAGAGGCCGCTGTTTCCACGGTCCTGACTGCTCAAGTTTCTTGAGGGTTTGTAGGGGAGTCGAAACTCAACGTGCATGAAAAAATCGCCCACCGGAGTGGTTGTCTCAGCTCCCGCCCAAAGCAGCTCATCCTCGATTTCGCCTTTGATGTAGCTGGTCGGCTTCCCATTGAAAATCACGAGGGCACCACTGGGAGCATCTTTCCCCATCGTGGGACTCTTCCGCTCGATTTTTTTCATCTCTTCTAACTGCCCCTCTAAAGCATCTCGCTCCATGATAGCGGCTTTTACTTCTGAACCATCCCAGCCCGCCCCGGGCAGTCCGCCGACATATTCGAGGACGTGGAACTTACCCTCATCCAGGGCCGCCGCCTGGAGTCCTCTTCGCGAAGCCCCTTCGCCGGAGGTGTATTCCCCCTGAATATTGAAATCCGGGTGCTCTTCGAACGCTACCTTGGGATCGACCCAGGTGGGCACCGTATCCTTCGGAGCAGCAGACAAAGTAAGAGCGGCGAACACAAAAGGTAGCGAAAGCAGGAATTTTAGTTTCATGCATTGATGAAACCGTACGAAGAGGCCTCTGTAAAGGTCTCGCCAACCACGGAACCATGCCGTAAATTTTGCGCAGATGAGGCATACGATACATCGAACTGTCCTTCGCCTTCTCTTGGCTGGCGGATGTTTCGGCTTCGCTTTCTGGGCCGCGACGACGGGCTACAGGAACATGGAGCTCACTTTGATGGTTTCATCAATTCCGGCCTTCGTGATCGGTGTCCTCGCGATCTGGGCTCCTTTGTTTACGCTTCTAACCCGGCCCCTCATCGCCATGGTCGACAGCCTTTTCTTTCCGGGCGGAAAACTGGATAAGCCCGTCTTAAACCTCAAGCTGCCTGCCTATTTGATTAACGAGGGCAGATACACTGAGGCGATCGGCGAATATCGGCGAATTCTCAAATACTATCCCGATGAGGTGGAGGCCTACGAAAAATCGATATGGCTCTACGAAGAAATTTTTCACGAACCGGAAAAGGCACGACATCTCTTCAAGCAGGCAGAGCGTCGAAAGATCGTGCTCGATGAGAGATTCAAACGCCTCGTCGAAAAACGCAAAGAGCTTAGCGCCCACGAAAAAAAGGAGAACTGACTGACCGTCAGAGTAACTGCCTTCTCTGCCGGCAGGGACGCGCGCTGCTAATTTATTGAGAGCCGGACACAAAAAACGCCGTCCCGCAGAAGCAGGACGACGTCTTTGGAAAATCAGAAACTGATTTCGTCGAACGATTAGACCGAAACCTCGGCAATCGTCTGAGAAACACGGGAAACGATCGCATAAGGGTCGCCCTGTGAGTTCGGACGGCGATCTTCAAGGTAACCCTTGTATCCATCTTTGATGAAGTTGACTGGCATCCGGATCGAAGCGCCGCGGTCAGACAAGCCATAGCTGAACTGATCGATCGACTGAGTCTCGTGAAGACCAGTGAGACGCATGTGGTTGTCAGGTCCGTAAGCAGCGATGTGCTCTTCGCAGTTTTTTTCGAACGCAGCCATGAGCTTCTCGAAGTATTCCTGGCCACCCGTCTCACGAAGATATTCGGTGGAGAAGTTACAGTGCATACCGGAACCGTTCCAGTCGCCTTTGAATGGCTTACAGTGATACTCAACGGAGACACCATACTTTTCGCAGAGTCGGTTAAGAATGTAACGAGCTACCCAGATCTCGTCACAGGCCTTCGCAGAACCTTTTCCGAAAATCTGAAACTCCCACTGGCCCTTAGCGACCTCACCATTAATACCTTCGTGATTGATTCCCGCATCAAGGCAGAGATCAAGGTGCTCCTCAACAATCGTGCGGGCGATATCGCCGACTGAGTCGTAGCCAACACCACAATAGTAGGGCCCCTGAGGACCGGGATAACCTTCGCTCGGCCAGCCGAGAGGCTTGCCGTCCTGCATAAGGAAATATTCCTGCTCCAGTCCGACCCAGAGACCTGGATCGTCAGCGATCGTAGCACGTGAGTTCGAAGAGTGCGGCGTGCCGTCAGGCATCATGACCTCACACATGACGAGAAATCCATTGAGACGACTTGAGTCAGGATAGATCGCAACCGGCTTGAGAACGCAATCCGAGCTTCCGCCTTCAGCTTGTAGCGTTGAGCTTCCGTCAAAGCCCCATGCAGGGCAGTCATCAAGCGACCATTTGTCCGGATCACCCTCCTTCACAAGTGTCTTTCCGCGCAAATTAGCGACGGGCTCATATCCATCGAGCCAGAGATATTCGAGTTTAAGTTTAGCCATGTTAACTAGTTGTCTTTTTTATTTTAGGAAATCGATGACTCAGTGGCCAAGGCTACCTGCGAAGGCCACGAGACGTCGGGTTGATTAACCAAGTCAAGAGAAGAGCAAGGTCCATGCCAATTGTCAACGGCGGGACCGTGAAATTGCGCTAATTCGTTCAGCTTCTGCGATTCACACCTCACAAGACTCGAAAGCACTCCCTTCACTGGCGACAGCCTTCGAGGAGTGTCTCAAGGAAATCGCAAATCCCTGAGAGCGCCTCGCGATGATCACTTTCATCGAGAATCGTCAGCGCCTCACGGCTTTTGGTGACAAGTCCCTGACCAGTGTCAACCGCCGCTTCGATGGAGCCGACGTAGTCTGCAATGTTTGCCAGCGCTGAAACATCGAGCGGCTCTTTCTGAATGAGAAGTCGATGCAGTTTTTTACGCTGCTTTTCACTGGCCGAAGCAAGAAGATTCAGAATTGGAAGCGTGAGCTTACCCTTATTCAAATCAGTCCGCAGGGTCTTTCCGAATTCCTGCTCCTCCCCGATCAGATCGATGCAGTCGTCGTAAATCTGGTAAGCAGTTCCGATCGCAAGACCAAAATCCCTCAAGATACTGCAGACCTCCGCGCTCTGTCCGTTGAGACGCGCACCCAGCTCCATCGCCGCCGCGAAGAGAGCTGCCGTCTTTTTCTCGATGATGTCGAAATAATCCTCCATCGTAAGCTGGAGATCGAAGCGCCTCTGCGTCTGGATAATTTCGCCGCTGCAGACTTCATTCGCCGACATCGCCACCTTTCGTCCTACCTCCGAGTCGTCAAACTCGGTCGAGAGCATGAGCGCGTGAGAGAAGAGACAGTCCCCCAGAAGAACGCTGAGGGCATTGCCCCACTTTGCATTCGCGGTCGGTGCCTGCCGCCGGATCTCGGCGTCGTCGATAATATCATCGTGCACCAACGTAGCGACGTGGATGAGTTCGAGAATGACCGCAAGCTTGTGGTGATCGCTCGTGACCCCGCCGGTAGCGCCGCCCGAGAGAAACGTCAGCGCGGGGCGGATCCGCTTTCCTGAAGTGTTGAGAATGTAACTAATGTAGGGTTCGACCGCCGGGTCAAATGACTCCGCTTGAGCACGTATTCTGGCTTCCACGCGATCCAGTTCGGGCCGTAGAAATGCGAAGGGCGAAAGCTCACTTTCACTCGATGGGTTAATGGTGGTGGCGTCCTGAGTCATCACGTAGAGTTGGCGCTACTGAATCGGATTCTCGTAAGAAGTCAATTCGGACGGTGATTACGCCCCAGCCACGGTCGCAGTTACCGAATTTGAAGGGAATCACCCAACACTTCGCGCTTAAAGGTCACGGCACGCATTCCCGCCACGCAAACAGGGTCACAAATACCCGTTGCAAGCCTGTCGACTCAGGCATAATTTCCAACTGTGAAAACAACCCTACTAGCTTTCGGTGCCCCGGGAATGCAGGAGATGATCGTCATCTTCCTCATCGTTCTCCTCCTCTTCGGAGCCAAGAAGATTCCTGAACTGGCGCGTGGCGTTGGCAAAGGCATGGGCGAGTTCAAAAAAGCCAAGACTGAGTTCGAACGCGAAATCAAAGAAGGCGAGAAACAAGGCGAAAAGGATTGGGACGAATCGACAAAAGCCGTCGAGAAGTCCGACCCGAAAGACTGATTGGTTCCCGCTCCTCGCCCCCCGATGATTTCAAACACGGCTACTCAGCTTCGGCGGGTGGCCGTTTTTTGTGCCCTCATCGCCGGGTTCGCGATCACCCGAGCGCACGGCGAGCCAACGCCAGAGCCGATCACTCTCGTCTTCTACAATTTGAAGAACTACCTCGCGATGGAGCGCCGCGTCGATGGAGAGATCATTGAAGATGCTCCGAAACCTGAGCGCGAAGTCGAAGCCGTGGTCGAGGCGATTCTCGAAATGGAACCCGACATCCTCTCTGTCTGCGAGATCGGAGATGCCACTTTTCTCGAAGACCTGAGGACTCGCCTCAAGTCCGGCGGGCTCGATCTGCCCCACACCGAGCTGGTCACCTCTGCGAGCGGCTATAACCGTAATCTCGCGATCCTTTCCAAATACCCTATCGCCGAAAGTGATTCACGGGATGACTACACCTACACCATCGGCGACCTGAAGCTCCCTTTCCAGCGCGGCGTCATTGACACCAAATTTGTGATCAATCCCCATTACCACCTTCGCGTTGTCGGCTTGCATTTAAAATCAAAGCGAGAGGTCCCCGACGCTGATCAGGCTCTGATGCGATTGAACGAAGCCCGCCTCGCCCGAAAGCATCTCGATCAGCATTTTGCGCAGGAACCCGGTGCCAACGTCATTGTCGTCGGCGACTTGAATGACCTCCGAATCGAGCCGCCGGTGAAAGCCCTTCAAGGCAGCTTCGGGCGCGACGGCTACCTTTCTTCGCTGACCCTTGCCGATCAATACGGATTCCGCTGGACCCACCATTGGTCATTCGCCGATTCTTACGCCCGGTTCGATTTCGCCCTCTACAGCCAGGGCCTCAGCCCCGAGATCGAGCGCGATCAATCTCAGATTCATCACTGGGACGACTGGGACAAAGCGAGCGATCACCGCCCGCTGGTGATTCAGATCACGCCTCAAGATAGGTAATGAAGGGGCACCATGACTGTCAGTTAATTTACAATATTACGGTCCTATTTTCTCTTTCATGCCCGCAAACGCGTGATTGTTTGCGAACGGCACTATTCATAGAATCAACATCTTGAGAGAAGTCCTCTTTCGCCTGCCTGATTCATGAACCGCCTTCTTGCTGCATTCCTTTCCCTTTCTGCCACCGCCTCTTTTGCCGCAGAGAAACCCGACGCGTTGCCGGAGACGGTGAGCTATTACGAACACATCCGCCCTGTTCTTCAGGCGAAGTGTCAGGGCTGCCACCAACCGGCGAAGGCGAAGTCGGACTACATCATGACCGAGGTCGCGAAACTCATCGCGGGGGGGGAGACCAACACCGCGATCATCCCGGGGAAGCCGGACGAGAGCTACCTCATGGAGTTGATCGTGAAGCAGGCTGGCGAGGACCGTCCCGAGATGCCGCCGAAAGACGAGCCGATGACCGGCTACGAAGTGAAGCTCGTGAAAAAATGGATCACGCAGGGTGCCAAAGACGACACCCCGGAAAATGCGAAGCAACTCTTCACGATGGAAAATCCGCCGGTCTACGCGGTGCCACCTCTCGTGACTTCGATCGACTATTCGCCCGATGGAAAACTCATCGCGGTCTCCGGATTTCACGAAGTGCTCATTCATCGTGCCGACGGCTCCGGGATTGCCTCGCGTCTCGTTGGTCTCGCCGAGCGCATCGAGTCGGTCGCCTTCTCGCCGGACGGCAAACAGCTTCTCGTCGCCGGTGGTCTCCCCGGTCGTATGGGTGAGATCCAGATCTGGAACCTCAAAAAGCAGGAGCTCGAGCTATCGCGCATCGTCGGCTACGACACTGCCTACGGTGCCAGTTGGTCACCCGACGGATCGCTCATCGCTTTCGGCTTGCCGGACAACACCGTTCGAGGGATCAAGGCTTCAAATGGCGATCAAGTCCTCCTCATGGGCGGTCACAGCGACTGGGTTCTCGACACGGAATGGTCGCTTAAAGGCGATCACCTCGTCTCGGTCGGACGAGACATGTCCGCAAAGCTCACCGAAGTCGCCTCCGAGCGCTTCATCGATAACATCACCTCGATCACCCCCGGCGCACTCAAAGGCGGGATCAATGCGGTGACGCGTCACCCGAAAGAGGACCACGTCCTCGTCGGCGGTTCCGACGGCGTCCCGCAGATCTACCGCATGGTCCGCGAGACCGCCCGGAAGATCGGCGACAACGCCAATCTCATCCGGAAATACCCCGCGATGAACGGTCGCATCTGGGATGTCGCCTTTTCGCCTGACGGCAAAACTTTCGCCGCCGTTTCCAGTCTCGACGGCAAAGGCCAGATTAGCCTCTATGCCTCCGACTATGACGCAACGATCACGCCGGAATTGAAGGAGCTTTTCGAAACCGCCCGCCGTGCGACCGAAGGCGACAACAGCGATCCGAAGATCGAAGAGTTTCACACGAAAGGCGCGACCCTGCTCCACACCCGCGACTTCGATGATGCCCTCTACTCCGTCGCCTTTTCGCCCGATGGGAAAACCGTCGCCACCGCCGGAGCTGACGGCACGATTCACCTGCTCAATCCAGCCGAACTCGCTTCCGCAAAATCATTCGCCGCCGCCGAAGTCGAGTCCTCCCTGCCGCTCGTGAAAGCCAATCCCGACAAGGTGGATCGGAAGCGCGCCACGGCGCACGAAGAAGTCGAGGCCATTCCCGAAGGCAGGAAAATCGTCTCGCTCTCCGTCACCCCGGAGACGTTGAAATTTCAGTCCTCGAACGAGTATGCGCAAGTTCTCGTCACCGCGACCCTCGACACCGGCGATACCGCTGACGTGACACGATTGGTGAAATGGAGCCAGCCTGAAAAGCTCACCTCGATTTCTAAAACCGGAATCATCCGCCCCGACGCGACCGGTGAAGGATCGCTCGAAGCGACTCTTCAGGGCGTCAAAACGAAACCGATTACCCTCGCGATCTCAAACCTCGCCGCCGACATCCACCCTGATTTCCTCCTCGATGTGAATCCGGTCATCACCCGTCTCGGATGCAACATGGGAACCTGCCACGGCGCGAAAGACGGCAAGGGCGGTTTCAAATTGAGCCTCCGCGGTTACGACCCGCTCTACGACGTTCGCGGATTCGCCGACGATCACTCCGCCCGCCGCGTGAACTTTGCCTCGCCCGATGACTCGCTCATGCTGCTCAAAGCAACCGGCGCCGTGCCGCACGAAGCCGGCGTCGTGACTGAGCACAACTCCCGCTACTACGGCCTCATCCGCCGCTGGATCGCCGAAGGCGCAAAGGTCGAACTCGACTCGCCCAAGGTAGCCTCGATCGAGCTTTTCCCGAAGAATCCCGTGATCCAGAACATCGGCGCAATGCAGCAGCTCCGCGTCGTCGCCCGCTACACTGATGGGAAAACACGCGATGTCACTCTCGAGTCCTTCATCGATTCCGGAAACACCGAAGTTGCCGAGCACGATGATTTTGCCCTTCTCAAAACGATCCGCCGCGGGGAAGCCCCCATCCTTGCCCGCTACGAAGGAGCCTACGCCGCGACAACCCTCACGGTCATGGGCGACCGCGAAGGCTTCACCTGGGAATCGCCCGAGACCTGGAGCGAGATCGACAAATTCGTCGCTTCGAAATGGGAACGCATGAAGCTGAAGCCGAGCCAACTCAGCAGCGATGGAGAATTTATCCGCCGCGTTTACCTCGACCTAACAGGGTTACCTCCGACATCCAACAGGGTTAAGTCCTTCATCGCCGACGACACCCCGACCCGGCAGAAACGCGATGCGATCGTCGATGAACTGATCGGCTCGCCGGAGTTCATCGATCACTGGACCAACAAGTGGTCCGACATGCTCCAGGTGAACTCCAAATACCTCGGTAGCGAAGGAGCCAGGATTTTCCGCGACTGGATTCACAGCGAACTCGAAGCGAACACGCCCTACGACGAGTTCGTTTACAAAATCCTCACCGCTTCCGGCTCGAACAAAGAGAACCCCGCCGCTTCCTACTACAAGATTCTCCGTGATCCTGACATGCTCATGGAAAACACGACGCATCTTTTCCTCGCGACGCGCTTCAACTGCAACAAGTGCCACGACCACCCTTTCGAGCGCTGGACGCAGGATCAATACTACGAAACCGCCGCTTACTTCGCGCAAATCGACCTGAAGCGCGATGTCGAAAACGCACCCAAAGAAAACATCGGCGGCTCAGCGGTCGAGGGCGCGAAGCCACTCTACGAAATCGTCGCCGACAAAGCCGAGGGCGAGATCAAACACGACCGCACCGGCGTCCTCCAAGCACCCGCTTTCCCTTACGAAGCGACGATTGAGGCAGCGGCTTTCGCGAATCCGGAAGCGCCGACCCGCCGTGAAACCCTCGCCGGTTGGATCACGAGTGACGACAATCAATATTTCGCCTCCAGCTACGCGAACCGCATTTGGGGGTATCTGTTAGGGACCGGAATCATCGAACCGCTCGACGACATCCGCGCCGGCAATCCGCCGACGAATCCTCAGCTTCTGAACCATCTCTCGAAGCAATTTATCGAATCCGGCTTCAACGTCCGCGAACTCATGGCGGAGATTTGTAAAAGCCGCACCTACCAGCTTTCAATCGAAACCAACGACTGGAACGAAGCGGACGAAGTGAACTTTTCCCACGCAAAAGCCCGTCGCCTCCCTGCCGAGACGCTCTACGATGCCGTCTACGCGGTGACCGGTGCAATCCCAGACATCCCCGGTGCCGGAAAAGGCGTCCGGGCAAGTCAGCTCCCCGATGCGAAGCTCGACCTCAAGAGCGGCTTCCTCGCCAACCTCGGACGCCCCGCCCGCGAGAGCGCTTGCGAATGCGAACGCTCCGATGAGCTGCAAATGAGTGCGGTGATGGCGTTTTTGTCAGGGCCTGCGATCGCTGATGCGATCGGAGCCGAAGGCAGTGAATTGGCAAAGCTCGTGAAGACGCAACCCGACGCCCGCAAGCTCGTTGAAGAAATCTACTACCGCGTCCTCGCCCGCGCTCCGTCGGATGCCGAAGTCAAAGCGGCGCAGGATATCATGCAGGAGATCTCGACCGATCACGCCTCCCTTCTCGGCAAAACCGCGAAAGCCGAAGCTGACTGGGTCATGCAGCGGTCCGGGTTGGAGATCGCACGGCTCGAAGGGATCGCGTCGTCGGAAGCCGCCGTCGAAGCCTACCGCCCTGAATACCAAAAGAAGAAAACCGCCGCCGAAGCGGCACAGAAAGAGCGCCTCGCCGCCGCCGAGAAAACGATGAAAGAACGGGAGCTGGAAATCCCGAAAGAAGCATTCACTTTTGCAACGGAAGTCAAAGCGAGCCAACTCTGGACGCAGTGGCATGTCCTTCCTGTCGCGAGTGTGACCGCCTCGGACAAGTCGGAAGTCGTCGTCCTGCCGGATGGCTCCGTGAAATCCAAAGGTGGCAACAAGCTCCGCAATCTCGACTACCTCGTCACTGGAAAAATCACGGCAGAGAATGTCACCGGGATCATGATCGAAGCCGTGCCCGATGAGGAGAATGCCGCCTACGGAGCCGGGATCAACGCGAATGGCAACTTTGTCATCACCGAAATCCAAACCCGCTGGAACACGCTCGCCGACCCGAAAAAATCGCTCCCCCTCAAAATTGCCGACGCCAAAGCGGACTTTAATCAGGGTGGCTTCGACGTGAAAAATACGTTCAATGAAAACGTGGATCGCAACGACAAAGGCTGGGCGCTTGCCGGAACAAACCCGCAAGTCCCCCACCGCGCGTTGTTCAAATTCAAAGAGCCGCTCACCGGAGATGCCGCCGGAGCGAACCTCGTTGTCAGCATTTTGAATCGCTATAGTCAGGGCGACTATCCGATCGGGCGCTTCCGCATTTGGTATACCACCGCAGAAGATCCGCTTGAGATTGGCCTTCCGGCTACGGTGGCTGCAGCGATCGTGAAACCGAAAAATACGCGCTCTGACGAGGAGGTCAATGCGATCCGAACCTACGTCGCCGAGAACGATGCCGAGCTTCGCAAGCGAACCGGGGTCCATCTCACCGAGCTTCGCCCGCTTCCATCCGATCCGAAGATGGATAGCCTTGCCGCTTCTCTAACCAAGGCACAAATTCCCGTGCCGGTGCCGGGGCCGCTCGTTCAGATTAGACAGGATACCGAATATTCGATCCAACAGTCTGCGAACCGCCGCCTCACCGCGACCCAGGATTTAGTCTGGGCGCTGGTGAACAGCCCGTCCTTTTTGTTTAACCGCTAATAGAAAAAGCAAAGTAGTAGAGAAGTTCAGAAGCAAAGAATTCTCAACTCCTCAACTCCTCAACTCCTCAACTCCTCAACTCCTTCCCTCCTCTACTTCTTAACTACTCCCCACCATGATCAGACTCCCCGGAGAAATAGCCAAAGACCTCTGTGATTCCCACCTCAAACCCGGACGACGTGACTTTCTGCGAGTCGGCGGCGCAGGGATGCTGGGAATGACGCTCAATAACATCCTCGCGGCCCAGAGTGCGAGCGCTGCCTCGAGCCACGCCGGTCGTCCCGGTTGGGGCAAGGCAAAGTCGGTCATCATGGTTTACCTCCAGGGCGGGCCGAGTCACATCGACCTCTTCGATCCGAAGCCGGATGCACCGGACAATGTCAGGTCCATTTTTAAGCCGATCAACACGAAGACCGACGGCCTCCAGTACACCGAGCTGCTCCCGAACCTTGCCAAGGTCACGGACAAGTTCTCGACGGTCCGCTCGATGAGCTACACGCCGAACGGGCTCTTCAATCACACCGCCGCGATCTACCAGATCATGACCGGTTACACGACTGACAAGGTGAGTCCCTCCGGCCAGCTCGAACCGCCATCGCCGAAGGACTTCCCGAACTTCGGGTCAAACATCGTGCGCATGAAACCGAGCGACGAGCCGATGCTTCCCTTCGTCATGATGCCGCGCCCGCTCCAGGAGTCGAACGTGATCAACAAAGGAGGCACCGCCGGCTTCCTCGGCAAGGCTTACGATCCCTACTATCTCTTCCCTGACGGCGATGACATGGATATGTCCAAAATGACAAAAATCCGTGTCGATGACCTTCAGCTCCGGCCCGATGTTTTCTCGCTTCGTCTTCAGCGCCGCGCCAAATTGCGGAACACGCTCACCGACCAGATGCCGATCATCGAGAAGGCGGTTGAAGATTACAACCTCGATGAATACTACGACAAAGCGTTGAATCTCATCGTCTCCGGGCGCGCTCGCGATGCCTTCAATCTTGATGCCGAGACTGAGAAAATGCGGGACTCCTACGGTCGCAACACTTTTGGCCAAAGCTGCCTCCTTGCCCGTCGTCTCGTCGAGGCCGGAACCAAAGTCGTCGAAGTGATCTGGCCCAAAGTCGCAAACTCGGACAATCACAGTTGGGATCACCACGTCGGTCTCCCGAAACGCATGAAAGACCAGTCTGCACCCATGCTCGACCAGGGACTTTCCGCGCTCTTTGCCGACCTCGACTCCCGGGGTCTTCTTGAGGAAACGCTCGTCGTCGCGATCGGTGAATTTGGACGCAGTCCCGAAATGGGCATCTCCACGAGCGGCAACAACAACAGCGCCGACGGTCGCGACCACTGGCCTTATTGCTACACCTCGCTCATCGGCGGAGCCGGGATCAAACGCGGCTACGTCCACGGTAAGTCGGACAAAACCGGCTCAGCCCCACTCGAAGATCCGGTGCATCCCACCGAGATTCTCGCGACGATTTATCACACCATGGGGATCGATCCCCAGTCGATTGTTTACAACCACCTCAATCAACCGCGGGAATTGGTGAAAGGGGAAATGGTCGAGAAGCTGTTTTCGTGATTCACGAACGGTGGAGACTTTTCTCGCCCGGAACCTGTAGGGCGGGCGCTCCGCCTGCCATGGCCGTTCGGGAGGAAGATTTCGAGTTCTCGCACAGACAACCATAAACCATCACATTTCGGTTTATGGTTCACGGACCAGACGCAGTCGAGCGATCACGGCGCATTCTTGAATGGCAGAAAGAACGCTTCACGCTCGCTGAAATTCGGAATGACATTTCAGTGCTTTGATATCGGCGGTGCCTCTCGCCCCGCGCCCTACACCCTCAAATTCAGATACCCACCATCGATGTTGAAGCTCTGACCGGTGATGTAGCCGGAGTCTTCGCTGCACAAATAGAGCGCGAGTTTCGCGATCTCATCTGGCTTCGCCATGCGACCGATAGGCTGGACGGCGGAGAGTTTTTGAAACATCTCGTCCTTGTTGTCGGGATAGTTCTTTTCGAGATACCCATCGACGAAAGGCGTGTGAACCCGTGCCGGACAGATCGAGTTGCAACGAATCCCGTGCTCCAGATAATCCGCCGCGACGGAGTAGGTCATGGTGTGGACAGCCCCCTTGCTCGCGGAGTAGGCAAAACGATCTTTCAACGCGGTGATCGCCGCGATGCTGGACATGTTGAGGACAACGCCACCGCCGGACTCAACCATGAGCGGCAGGATCGCATTGAGGCATTGGTAAACCCCTTTCACATTCACTCGCATGACACGGTCAAAATCTTCCTCCGAAGTCGTCGTCGCCGTGCCAATGTTGGCGACGCCGGCGTTGTTGACGAGGATATCGACTTTTCCGAAGCGCTCCTGAACGGCGCTTACGGCGTCAACGATGGAGGCATTGTCAGCAACGTCGCACTTGACCGCGAGAGCGGCACCTCCACGAGACTCGATCTCTTTCGCGGCAGAGGCTCCGGAAGCTTCGTCAAAATCCAGAATCGCGACGGATGCTCCCGCTTCTGCAAAATGGCTCGAAATGGCGAGCCCGATCCCTGAAGCGCCACCCGTGATGACCGCTGTTTTTCCCGTTAAAGAAGACATGGCGGATCATCCCGCGAAACGCCATCCCGCGCAAGACGCTTCAACAGGTAAACACGACTATTTGTCGGCCTGCTGCTGCTTCGCAATATCGGAAACGATCGACTTGAAGAGTCCGTCGAGCCATTCCACGAACCCTCCCCACCAGTCGTTTCCAGGCGCCGCTTCTTCAGTCCCCGCTTCTTCTACGGCAACCGGGGTTGCTAAAGTGGAGTTTCCAACCTCAGGCTCCGGAGCAGACGTAGCCGAAACTGGCGTGGAATCTCCAGAGGACGGCTCAGTGTTTCCAACCACTGATCCGGCTTCACCAGCTGCCGCAGTCTCCGGTTCGGTGGCACTTCCTGCTCCTCCCGCGAACCCGCTGTGAGATTGGCTCGACGCTGCCGGAATCGCAAAAGTAATTGGCTGCGGGACGAAACCAAAGACACGCTTCTGCTGCCCCGGTGAGAGAAGGGCCACCGTCTTCGCCAATCGGCGACCGTATTCTTCAAAGCTTCCCGCATCGCCCCCGGAACTCATCGCGCACTGAACGGCGAGATAGTTCGTGGACTCTTCGTCATCCCGAATTTGGGCGTCGAGGTCTCCGCTCGTCATTGAAAAGACGAAAAGGAGAATAATCGCGGTTTGCTTTAGATGATCCATTAGAAAATGCGCCATATTCTAATTATTATCTTTTTTATGGTTTTTGCAAGTAATTTTAGACAAACTTGGATTAACCTCCGTTTTTTTGACGATTTGCCTGACGGCGGTTTGACCTTTTCTCCTGCCCCAATTCGACTATTCTTGAACCGATGTCATTTGGAGCTCCTCAGTATCTTATTCTGGTGCCAGTGCTCCTTCTCATGGGCTGGTACTTCAAACGCCTCGCTTTATGGAGTCCTCTCCGCGTCCTGCTTCTTTTACTCCTCGTCGCGGCCCTTTGTGATCCTCTTTTCCGACTCAAATCAGACTCGATGGATCTTTGGGTCCTTCTGGATCGCTCTTCCTCGGCGAACGAAATGGTTGAGGCGGGGGAAGAGGAGTGGAAGTCCCTCCTTCTCCGCACCAAACCGGGACGGGAAAATCGGCTGCATTTTATCGACTACGCTGCCGATGTGATTCCCGGTGCTAACGCAGAAACGAGTCAATATAGTGGCAGCACGGAGCAAACGAGGACTGCCCTCGCAATCAATGACACACTCGCGAGAATGGAAGCGGACCGTCATCACCGCCTCCTTGTTTTCACCGATGGCTACAGCACTGAGCCTCTTGACGGTATCGCCTCTAAATTAGTCAATGCTGAGGTCCCGCTCGACTATCGGCTCCTCAAAGCAACCGAAGTCGCCGACTACCAAATCACCGAACTGCGGCTGCCATCGCGCTCACAGCCCGCCGAGCCTTTTGTGGTCGATCTCACCGTGACCGGCAAGCCGGATGGCGTCGTCCCTTTGACCGTCTTTCGTGGCGGAAGCGCTTTGTTCACCCGCGACGTGGAAATCGTCGAAGGAATCGGAAGAGTTCGCTTCTCCGACAGGATCATCGACCCCGGTGCCCATCGCTACCGCGCCACCCTCGAGCCGGAGACTGACGCGCATGCAGGGAATAACACGCGGGAACAGTGGATTGAAATTGTCGCCGGGCCGCGAGTTCTTCTTTTGACCCGCTATGAGAATGATCCGCTCGCCAAAGCACTGGGAGGCCAGGGATTTGCCGTCGAAGTCGTCGATGATCTTCTCTCGCTCACGCCCGGCGCTCTCTCCGGAGCACGGGCCGTTATCCTCAACAACGTCCCCGCGTACGAGTTGCCCTCAGCCTTCATCAACGCGCTCGATTTTTTTGTGAGAGAACAGGGCGGCGGCTTCATGATGGCCGGCGGCAAAAACAGCTATGGTTCCGGCGGATACTATCAATCAGCAGTTGATGAGCTGCTTCCCGTCACGATGGAGCTAAAGAGCGAACACCGCCGGCTCTCCGTCGCGATGGCGATCGTCATGGACCGTTCCGGCTCCATGACGGCGATCACGACCAGTGGCAATTCAAAAATGCAACTCGCCAACGAAGGAGCGGCGCGAGCGATTGAGCTGCTCGGGGATTCCGACGCCGTCACCGTCTTTGCGGTCGACAGTCAAGCCCACGAGATCAGCCCGCTCCTCAATGTCGGAAAAAACAGAGGCGAACTCATTAGTCGAGTCCGCAGTATCGAATCGATGGGAGGAGGTATCTTTGTCTACACCGGCATGAAGGCCGCCTGGGAAGAGCTTAAAAAGGCGGAAGCCGGCCAACGCCACATGATCCTTTTCACCGACGCGGCAGATTCAGAGGAGCCCGGTGAGTACAAAGAGTTGCTCAGCGAAATGAAGAAGGACGGAACCACCGTCAGTGTCATTGGACTTGGGACACGCTCTGACGCCGATGCGGCTTTCATCGAAGACATCGCCGCTCGCGGGGACGGTCGCATGTTTTTCACGACGATCCCCGACGAGATCCCGAATATTTTCGCTCAGGAAACCGTCTCTGTGGCGCGCTCAACCTTCGTCGAAGAAGCCATATCCACCCAGTCCTCCGGAAAATGGTACGAGATCGCCCAACGCGACATGGAGTGGCCTGCGAAAATCGACGGCTACAACTTGAGCTACCTGAGAGAAGGTGATGAATCAGCGCTCTTCAGCACCGACCGATACTCAGCTCCACTCGTCGCCTTCGGACGCCGCGGGATCGGAAGGACCGCGGCCATCGCCTTCCCTCTCGGTGGAGATTTTTCGGAATCGGTGAGGAGCTGGGAAAGCTACGGTGACTTTCTTCAGACCGGATTACGCTGGATCATCGGAGAGCAGGTTCCTTCAGGCATCGGCGTGAGGCATCAAATTGACGGCTCTGAGCTGACGATCGACTTGATTTATGATTCCGAAATCTGGTCAGACCGCTTTGCGCTGTCCCCTCCCCGCCTCGTCATCGAACGGGGCAATGAAACGAGAGCTGCAGAACCATTGACCTGGGAGCGCCTTGCCCCGGGACATTACTCAGTCAAAACTGAGCTTCGGGAATCGGAACCAGTGCGCGGCGCCGTTCAAATCACGGGGTCGGCGCTGCCCTTTGGCCCGGTTGTGGCTGGTTCAGCGCTGGAATGGGAATTCAACCGGGAGCGGATCATCGAACTGGAAGAATCCGCACGCACCAGCGGCGGCGGTGAGCTCCTCGATCTCTCGCAAGCCTGGCGAAAACCGGAAGCGTCGGGCGTCACGCCAATCCGCGAATGGCTATTCCTTGCCGCCCTCCTCGCTTTTCTAATCGAAACTTTTGCGACCCGCACGGGATGGGCTCTACCGCAATGGACACCCGGCAGGAAAAGCGCCTTTCCCGTTCGCACTCGCGCGTCGAGAGCATCCTCTCCTGCGCCTCACGCGGAGATTGCGCCCATTGCAGAAGCGAAACCCCTGCCTGAACAGGATACAGCCACCCGAAAGAATCGCTACACGAGAGCAAAAAGGCGTCATTAAGCCTTTTGAGTTTTTGCATCACCGTCTAAGATTTTTGCTTCACTATCGACATGAGAAAAGCTGCCCTAACCGCCATCCTGACACTTACCCTCGTCTGCCTTGTCACGGCTCAGAATCAGGAGAACAAGAAATCTAAGACCTGGCCCGAAACCGCAGTCGAAAAATTCAAAGACAATCCCACACCGGAGCACAAAGCGACAATCGATGCAGGGGTCCCGCCCCGCACTGCTGATCCTGCTAAAGAGCGGAAAGTTCTCGTCTTCTATCGGTGCGAAGGTTTCGTCCACACCTCGATCCCTTTCGGCAACTATGCGATGGAAGCGCTCGCGAGAGAGACCGGGGCTTTCTCGATGGATTTGGCCGATGAATACGATGTTTTCACCAAAGAGAACCTCGCTCAATACGACGGCATTATTTTCAACAACACCACGCACCTCAAGCCCTCCGAGCCTCAACGTGCTGCGATCCTCGATTTCGTGAATTCCGGCAAAGGCATCATCGGCCTTCATGCCGCAGCGGATAATTTCAACGGCTGGGAAGAAGGAATCGCGATGATCGGAGGGATCTTCGACGGTCACCCCTGGACTGCGGGCGGCACCTGGGCTTTCAAGGTCGAAGATCCGGACCACCCTCTGAACGCCGCGTTCAAAGGAAAAGGCCTCTGGCATAAGGATGAAATTTACTGGTATAAGGCAGAGAACTTCGAAGGACGGGATAAGCTTCGGGTCCTCCTCAGCCTCGACATGTCCAAGCCGGAGAATGCGGAGCCTTTTAAGGCCGAAAAATGGGAAGGCAAAGTCGAGGATCCAACCAAGGTGGACGTCCCTGTTTCCTGGTGCCGTGAGATCGGAAAAGGTCGGCTTTTCTACACCAATCTCGGCCACAACGACATGACCTTTGCTGACCGAACCGTGCTTCAACATATGCTCGATGGCATCCAATACGCACTCGGTGATATCGAGGCTGATGCGATCCCTTCAGATGAGATCACGGTGAAAGTCGTCTCCGCTCCTGATTCAGCTGAGTAGTCGAACCGACACCCTCAGCTATCATGCTCGAACGCTATCTGGATTTTGCAGAGCGAACCGCCCGGGAGGCCGGGGCGCTGACCCTTGAATACTTTCTCACTGATCTCGCGCCGGCCGAGTTCAAGGGTGATGACACTCCTGTGACGATCGCCGACCGCAATGCAGAAATGCTCATCCGAAAGCGGATTGAAGAGGAATTCCCCGACCACCAGATCGTGGGTGAAGAATTTGGTGAGTCTTCCTCTGAGTCAAATTCGACGCACCGCTGGATCATTGACCCGATCGATGGCACGAAATCCTTTGTCCATGGCGTCCCCCTTTACGCCGTCCTCCTCGCCCTGGAGATTGACGGCAAGGTGGAAGTCGGCTGCGCTTACTTTCCGGCACTCGATGAGATCATCATCGCGGCGACCGGACTCGGTGCTCACTGGAACGGCAAACCCTGCCACGTCTCAGAAGAGAGCGCGATTGACCGCTCGGTCTGCGCGCATATTGACACCGCCTACTTTGCTCAAAATGGAAAAGGCGAGCCATGGCAGCGACTCCAGGAAGCGGTCTACTACAACGCCGGCTGGTGCGATGCCTACGGCTACCTACTCGTCGCGACAGGACGCGCTGAGATCATGCTCGACCCGGTCATGGCGGTCTGGGACTGCGGCCCCTTCCCACCTATATTCCGCGAGGCCGGAGGATACTTTGGTGATTGGTCAGGAAACGAGGGTAACATCAACGGCGGGGAAGCTCTCGCCACGAACCATCTTCTCAAAGAGGCCGTCGTCGGCCTCCTGAACAGCTAAGCACAAATGACTCTTTTGCGGACCCTACTTTTCTGCAGCGTCTTTCTGCTCCTTACCGCAGGAACGGCCAAAGACTGGTACGTCCACTCCACTCTTGGATCCGATGAGAATGACGGCTCTCAGAATTCCCCCCTGAAGACCGTTCAGATCGCCGTCAATCGCGCCGGCGTCGACGACCGCATCCTGCTCTTCCCCGCCAATTCGCTCTATCGGCAATCCATCACGCTGAAATCGTCAGCACCGGGAATCGTGATCGAAGGCAATGGAGTCACTTTGACCGGGGCAGACCCGCTGCCGCTCGATCAATGGGAAAAACGGGAGGAAAGATTGCATCGCATTCGCCTGCCGAGGACACGCTGGGATCGTCACTTGCTCATTGTGAACGGCACCGCCCAGCGCATGGGGCGGCTCTGCGCTAATCCTATCGACTTCCCCACAGTTGAAAACCTAAAGGAAGGAGAATTCCGCTGGGACCCCATCAATGAGAAAGAAGGTTGGCTAATCTATCGCGGAGAACCGGACGGCCTCGAATGGTCGACTCGCGAGAATGGATTCGCGACCTCCGGGGATCTTCGCAACGTCAAGGTCTTCGACCTGAATACTCAGCATTTCCTCAATGATGGATTCAACATTCATGGCAGCGCAAGAGGCATGCAGTTTTTTAACATCAGCGGCATTGAAAACTTCGACGAAGGCTTCAGCGCCCATGATGGCTCCACCTCATGGATTCGTGGTGGCAAGTTCCTCCGCAATGAGCACGCCGTCGCCGATGTGAATCGCGCTGACACCTACTACACCAACTGTCTTTTCGGCGAAAGCATGAGCATCGAAGTCCTTTTCCAGGGTGGACGGCACAGCCTCACCGACTGCCGCATCGAACCGGCGCGCGATTCCCTCCCGATTTCGATCCAGGGCAATGATGAAAATTCAGCGAGCCTCGTCCTGCGCCGCGTCAGTATCGACACCTCGATCCTCCAGCAGAAAAAATGGAGCGTCGGAGCCGGAGTCACCGTTTTCATCGATCACGAGACCTTGGCCGCGACTTCCGCGCTAGTTCTCGACAAGCACCCTTCGTCCCGCATCACCGAGGAACTCTATCGGACTTTTCCAATCGGGCGCAATGCGGACGGCTCCCCTCTCATGGCCTGGGTTGGGGGCGGGACCGGCAATCCACGCTCCAGCAGTTATCGCATCATCCATTTCGATAAGCATGATCCCGATGAAATTGCCTCCAAAATCTCCCCCGAGAATGACTGGTTTGGATTGCTCAGCCCACTTCCTGATTTGAAATACCCCCCTGAACCGGGCAACAAAGACCCCGAGTCCGAAACCGCACGGGCGATCTGGACCTGGATCGGACTCTGCGCCCCGAACTCAGTTTTCCTACCCGACACCCCGGCGGGTCTTCACCTCGCGGAAGCTCTTCGAAATTACCCGCCGGCCGGGGTCGGTATTGTGAACGTCTTTATCTCCGAGGAAATAGAAGAGGGCGAAACTCGAACTTCGGTCCTCTCTAGATTGCGGGAAGATTTGCCTTCGGCCAGCGATTCGATGAACGAACGGCTTCGACGCACGCCTCAGGAAGTCTTCAACGCCCTTTCTAAATTCTATGGGAATACGTTCGACGGAACCTATCTCGATGGTCTCGCCATCATCGCGCGGATTCGGGCTTCGTCACCAAACCTTTCCAAAGAACTCGCGAAGGAAAATCTCGAGACGCCCGTTTCCACCAACCCGGGTCAGCTTTCTGCAAACCTGCTCTACGCCTGGATTGATGAGCCGTGGGCGCAAGACCGTGTTCAAGAAGCTGCAGATCAGGCATTTCATGAAAACGGAGAGCCTCAGGAGGCAATGCCCGGACACAACGAGATGAGTGATTCAATATTCATGGCAGCCCCCCTTCTCGCAGCCGCCGGGGCGATCACGAAGGACGAGCGCTATTTTGCTCAGTGCCTCAAACACGTCGAACACATTCAAACCCTCTGCCTCCGGGAGGACGGCCTCTACCGCCATTCCCCGCTCAATGAAGCCGCCTGGGGTCGTGGCAATGGATTTCCGGCCCTTGGTCTCACCAAAGTTCTCGACTATCTCCCCGAAGATCATCCGGGCCGCCCTTTCATTGTCGAAAGCCTCAACGCGCATCTTGAGGCCCTCGCCCAACACCAGAATGCCGATGGACTCTGGCATCAACTGATCGACCTGACCGATACCTACCCGGAATTCACCGCCAGCGCCATGATCGCCTACTGCATCGCCCGCGGGATCAATGAAAAGCGGCTCGAACCGTCAATCTGGATGCCACGTTTGTCATCCGCGTGGGAAACAATCAAAACCTTGATCAGCCTCGACGGCAGCTCCTTTGTCAACGTCTGCCCCGGCACCGGAAAGCAACCGACTTTGGAAGACTACTATCAGCGGGAGCCAGTGACCGGACCGGATAAACGGGCCGGGGCAATGGCGATGTTGCTTGCTCAGGAGATGATCGCGCTCCAGGCAAAGTGATCAGGGGTGATAACTCAGGATAAAGGGACCAGCGAGCTTTACCGCTGCAGTGACCCCCTGAGACTCCCGAAAAGCTTTCAGATAAGCCGCCTGGATCGCCGGGGCAATCTCCACCGGCGAAGCTTCTCCGCCTTTCAGGTTGCGGTAGAGATCAATCATGAAAAGGGCGGTCTCACGGTCAGCCACGGGCCAAAGCGTCAGCAGTAAGTGTTGAGCGCCTGCCTGCATCATTCCCCTTCGCATCCCCAAAACACCCTCACCCGACCGAGCTTCCCCGAGACCGGTTTCACAGGCGGAAAGGACAACCATCCACGTGCCCTCGAGATCCAGCTGCGACATTTCCTCTGCCGTGAGAATCCCATCTTTGGAAGTATCCAGAATCCTGCCCGCTCCCCACTGCTTCAAAGTCGCTTCAGCCCCGGCGAGGGCCACTCCGCTCCGGTGCATGGGATTGTCGAGGACAACGTCACTGAACGACTCCAATGCTGCGGCGGCCTGACTCGCCACTTTCGGATCCCAATACCTTTGAGCCCGCTCCAGCGGATCCGACTTTCCTGTCCTCGGCAAATAGAATCCATGAGTCGCGAGATGAAGCACTCCGGGCGAATCCACGGCGTTGACCGCTACCTCCGTCGCTTCCAGCTCAAGGTGACTGTGAATCGTCCATCCCCATTCCTTCTCAATCAACTCCCTCACGGCCTCCTCCTCCGCTTTTGTTCCCGGCAAGGGGGAGAGCCCGATCCGCCCAAGGACCCCGCGCATTGATATGGCCGCATCGCCACCGAGAGAGCGCTGCCCCGCCACCTCGTCCGTCGCGGGCGTTTGGAAATCGGGGTTTGCGATTATCTCCATGGTTTTGTTCCTCGTCGAATCAGACTCCCGCAGCAGATCCCGACCTGAGGTCACATAAGTCATCGGCCAGACCTCGCCGGCGAAACGCCCGTCTTCTTCCAACAGCGTCGCAAAAGAAAAAAAGTTCAGGGTTCCGTCCGGGGACAGAATGATCCGTTTCCCGGGTTCAGGAAGCGCTTCGGCCAGAGGCTTCCAGATCAGATCACCCATCTTTCCAAGAAATTCAGCCATCTCTTCATCCGGTGCGCTTGAGCGGACCGCATCAGCGTAAACTTTCATTCCCTTCTCAATCTGCGATGCTTCCCCCAGAGGAAAAAATTGAGGCTTTCCTTCACTTGCAATCACCACCGCCCCATAACGCAGCACAAAACGACCCGGAGCTGAGTAGTCGCGATACTGAATATATTCGATCAACACCGCATCTTTTGGAATCGCAGCAGCGACCTCCTTCACCGTCGTTTTCAAAGAAGCCCGCGTCTTTCCATACACTTCATCTCCCTTCGTGAGACTTCCTTCCAATTCAGCGATCCTTTTCCGAACGACCGCGGTGTCGATTTCCTGCCGTGCCCCGAGCAGATCCTCCATCAGCTCCCGCCGCAAGGACTCAAGCTCAACCAGATCTTCTGCTAACTCAGGATCGCTTGCTTTACTCGCCAATCCACGATCCTCCAAAATAGACTCCAGAACGATCCCTTTGCTCCGTAGAACCGCTTCATAAAGTTCCTCTGCTTGCTTCAGCGTCGCAAAGAGGCTCCACGGATCAATTGAAGAACGATACGCAAGTCTCTGGGCCTCGTCTGCAAACGAAAGCACATCCTCCAGATTCTTCATTCTTGCAGCGAAAACCTCAGAGGCCTTTTCAGCAGCGAGATCGGCCTGCCCCGACGCCAGCGCGGCAAGAACTTCGCTTTCTCTGATATCCAGAGAAGCCGGGTGCCCTTCGGGATATTGCTCGTTGATCAGATTAATTGCTTTTCCGTAGGTCGCCGATGCCTCTTCAAATTTACCAAGAATAGCCTGTAGATCCCCAATTAACTTCAAGCTCTCCTCAGGCCTAATGACATTGTACTCGAGCGTCAGCATCCGCTGAACCTTAAAATCCTCTCCCCTCCGTTTCAATCCTTCGAGCATCAGGTCTAGAGCCGCCTGCTCTTCACCCGCCGCACGAAAAACCAGCGCTGATCTTTCGAAGATGAGATAATTCATGTTGATCGAGACCCCTTCCAGAGTCTTTTCAATCATCTCTTTGCTTACCGCAGGGTTAGTCGCGATTGTTGTCTTTGCCCATGTTTCATAGAGAGGCATCATCTGCGAGGCCGCCTCTCTGGATTCCTGACAAAAACCGACCGCTTCCTCATGCTGCCCTTGCAAAGTGGCCACTTCCGCCATCTCCATGAGGAGATTCGCCCGGGCCCGCAAATAGTTCATCTTGATTTGATCAGTGAAATCACTTTCCTGCCCACCATACATCTTAAACACCATCTCCCAGGCTCCATCAATTTCTTCCACCCGGTTAAGAAACGCCTCCATCGCTTTCGGATAATCCCCACTCGTGCGGTAGAAAGTACCCTCCATCGAAGAAACCTCTGCTGCGAGGATTTGAAATCCCATCGAAGAACTATCTGCTTCCTGCTTTTTCCAAAGCGGCAGTATCGCCAATGCTTCCTGGAACGACGCCGTTGCGCGCTCCAGATCGCCGGCAGCAAGATAAAAGTTAGTGAGACCGCGAAGACTGATCCTAACCCGGTCGTCCACCATCGCCATGAGCTGCGGAACGGCTGTCGGCGGCATCCCGGCCGGAGGCTGAATCGCTTTTGCCTGTTCCACACTGCGTAACAAATCAGCCTCCGCCCCTAGGTAGTCTCCCCGGTTGTAGCGAAGCGATGCACGATTGTGGAGCGCTGAATTCATTTGCACCCCGAGAGAAAAATCAGTCGCCATCGGCTCCATCGCCTCGACGAGCCGGTTTGAAACTTCCTCCGCGCCGGCAAGATCGTTCGCGGTCCATTTTTCAAAGAGCTCGTCCCAGATGGGCTGCACATCAGGCTGAACCTGTGCCCGGGAATCCACTGTCTGACTGAATAAAAGAACGAAAATCAAAAGTGTGCGGCAGCCCATCCTGAAGGCTAATCCCCGGAGTGGGCCGGAGGCAACACTTTCCCGGCCAAAAAAAAGACGGAGCCGAAGCCCCGTCTCTATTTTCACTGAAGAAATGAACCAATCAGGTCGTCTGATCGCCCCTGGCCATGACCACCTTACCGGTTCGCACCGTCTCGATGATATCGTAGCCATTGAGCAAACGAATCGCCGCATCAACTTTGCTGCTGTCGCCTTCGATCCGGACGATCATGGAGTCTTCGCTCATATCGACGGTTTTTCCGCCAAAGTGTTCGACGATCTGCAAAATTTCCGTCCGCTTCTCGCCGTTATCGACCGATACTTTTACCAGTGCCATTTCACGGGTCACCGAGTTATCCGGGAAGTGCTCATAGCAATGAATCACATCGATCAACTTGTCGCACTGAAGAATGATTTGTGACAATCCCGCAGGATCACCGCTGATCCCAAGAGTCAGCCTTGAAAAGCGAGGATCACGCCCCTGGGAGACGACCAGTGAATCGATATTGTAAGCACGCCGCGCGAAGATCTGACAGATTCGCATGAGGACACCGGGCTCGTTGTTCACGAACATACTCAAGGTGTGTCCGCCGATCACGTCAGGACGCGGCGCCGGTTTTTTATCCGTAGTGGTGATAGTTTTGCTCATTTTTCGAAAAGGAGTTGAGAATTAGAGAAGTAAAGTAGGAGAGAATCTTAGAAGGAGGAAAGGTTCTCAGGAACGAGCATTCTTTGCTACTCGACTCCTTTACTCCTCTGCTCCTTACGAAAAGCGCCTCCGGCGCTTAAGTAGAGCCGATAGGCTTCTCCATTTTGTATTTCGGTGGCTCAATCAACATGTCTTCGAGAGCGGCCCCTGCCGGGATCATCGGAAACACGTTTTCTGTCTTGATGCACTCAGCGTTAATCAGGATCGGGCCGTCGTTGTAGTCGAGCGCCTCCTGCAGTTTCTTCCGAACGTCTGCCGGACGCTTGATGTTAATCCCTTTACAACCGTAAGCCTCAGCCAACTTCACGAAGTCAGGATTACCTTCGAGGTCCACTCCGCTCTCACGGTTGTCGAAGAAAAGCTCCTGCCACTGACGCACCATCCCGAGATAGTGGTTATTCAGCACCAGAATCTTGATCGGTAACTTGTGGATCACCGCCGTCGCAAGTTCGCAAAGAGTCATCTGAAAGCCACCGTCACCGGAGACCGAAATCACGGTCTCATCAGGGCAGGCAAACTGCGCACCGATCGCGGCAGGAAAACCAAATCCCATCGTGCCGGCTCCACCGGAACTGAGCCACTTAAAGGAAGCATCATTCGTGTAAAACTGAGCCGCCCACATTTGGTGCTGCCCCACGTCAGTCGAGATGATCGCATTGCCGTTGGTGAGGTCGTGGATCTCGTCAAGAACATGCTGCATGCGAAGACCACCCTGCTTCTTGTAGCCAAGAGGAAACTTCTTTTTATAGCCGTTCAAATGCTCAAGCCAGTCAGCATGATCAGCTTTCTCAACAAGCGGAAGAAGTTGCCGGAGCGCTTCCTTCGCATCACCCACCACCTGAACGTCCGGGACAATCATTTTGCCCATCTCGGCGATGTCGATATCAATGTGAATGATCTTCGCCTGCGCACCAAACTTGTCGGCCTGACCAATGATCCGGTCATCGAACCGGGACCCGACATTGAAGATCAAGTCACACTCACAGATCGCCTTGTTCGCATAGGCGGTTCCATGCATCCCCAGCATCCCGAGAGAAAGTGGGTGAGTCTCCGGAAAGACACCTTTACCGAGCAAGGTCATCGTCACGGGACACTCCATCTTGTTCGCGATTTCCATGAGCTCTCTCTCAGCTCCGGAAATCATGGCACCATGACCAGCAAGAATGAGAGGCTTTTTCGCGGCATTGATCAACCGGGCCGCCTCTTCGATTGAAACCTTATCGATCTCCATCGCCTTCTCAGGCTTGTAACCTGGAAGATCAAGTTCGGCAGCCATCTCATCATCAAAATCAGCGGTGAACGCTGACTGACTGATGTTCTTAGGCACGTCGATCAAGACGGGACCGGGACGACCTGTCGTGGCAATGTGGTACGCCTCTTTGGCAATGCGAGGAAGCGCGTTGGTTTCTCGAACCAGATAGTTGTGCTTCACGATCGGAATCGTAATGCCGAAAATGTCAGCTTCCTGAAAGGCATCTTTACCGAGCATCCAGGTCACCTGCTGACCGGTCACAATGATCATCGGAACCGAATCCATCATCGCAGTCATGATCCCGGTGATGGTATTACCCGCACCCGGACCGGAGGTCACCAAAACTACCGCCGGCTTCCCCGTCGCGCGAGCGTAACCGTCCGCCATGTGAGTGGCACCCTGCTCATGACGCGTGAGGACAAACTTGATATTCGATTTGACCGTTTCAAGGGCATCAAAAATCGGAAGCGCCGCGCCACCGGAATATCCGAAGACATACTCGATGCCCATGGCATCCAGTGTCATAATGAGCGCCTGAGCGCCGTCGAGTTCAGGTAATTTTTGCTTTGCCATGAGTAAATCGGTTGGTTTACACAATAATCGCAATCTTTGGCGGAATTGCAATCCTAAAATCGCGCACTTCACCTAAAAACCCCTATCTTTAACTAACTCGACACGGATTTTTGGGGCGCTTGGCTACTTTGACGTAATCTTTGCTCTCGCAAAGACAAAACAGGGTTAGGTCACCGACCTAACCCTGTTCGAAAAAGTGCTGCCGTTTCCTGATCACGGCAGCGGAAAATCTTCATTCAGGGATTTCACCTTGAGACGAAGTTCTTCGAGCTTCCCGGCATCTTCGCGATGCGTGATCGCTTCGTGGATAAATTGCCCGACGGTCTCCATGTCGGACTCTTTCATGCCGCGCGTCGTGACGGCCGGGGTTCCGATGCGGATTCCGCCGCCTTTGAAGGGGCTTTCGGTATCGAATGGAATCGAGTTCTTGTTCACCGTGATACCCGCCTTATCAAGGGTCTCCTGGACGATCTTTCCATTCAGGCCCGCAGGGCGCAGATCGATCATGAAGAGGTGGTTATCGGTTCCGCCCGAAATGATGGGGTATCCGAGTGACTGCATTTTCGCCGCGAGCGCCTTGGCGTTCTTCACGATCTGCTCCTGATAGGCTTTGAAGCCAGGCTGAAGCGCTTCGTGGAAACAAACAGCTTTCGCAGCGATGACGTGCATGAGCGGTCCACCCTGAATTCCCGGAAAAACGAGAGAATCGACTTTTTTCGCCAGATCAGGATCGCTCGTGAGGATGAGGCCGCCGCGAGGACCGCGGAGGCTCTTGTGAGTCGTCGTCGTCACAAAATGAGCGTGTTCGATCGGTGAAGGATGAACCCCGGCGGCGACGAGTCCTGCGATGTGAGCCATGTCGACAAAGAGATAGGCGCCGACGGAATCGGCAATTTCACGCATCCGCTTGAAGTCGATGATACGGGAATAGGCTGAAGCACCCGCAGTGATCATTTTCGGCTGATACTCTTTCGCAGTTTCGGCGAGAAGATCGTAGTCGATCGTCTGATCCACTTCGGTGACTCCGTAGTGCTTCACTTCGTACAATTTGCCGGAGAAGTTCGCAAAGTGACCGTGAGTGAGGTGTCCGCCGTGAGCGAGATCCATCGTGAGGATCTTGTCGCCCGGGTCAAGAACACTGAAGTAAACGGCGGCGTTCGCCTGCGAACCGGAGTGGGGCTGCACATTGGCAAAGCCACATCCAAAGAGCTCCTTTGCCCGCTCAATCGCGAGAGTTTCAGCAACATCAACATTTTCACAACCGCCATACCAGCGCTTTCCGGGGTAGCCCTCGGCGTATTTGTTCGTGAGGCAACTTCCCTGAGCCTGTTGAACCGCCTTCGAAGCAAAGTTTTCCGAAGCGATCAGTTCGATATTGCCGGTCTGGCGCTTTTCTTCCTCCTCGATCACCGCGTAGATTTCAGGATCAACAACGGCGACATGCGGCGCACTGACAGCGGCTCCGCAGGCATTCATCTTTGCGACTCGTCGCTCATGGCGTCCACCCGCATCAAACTCGGATCCGAGCCACGCATCGACGATCTCACCAGCCTCTTCGGCCGTGTTGAAATCGCCGGCAAGACAAAGAACGTTGGTGTCGTTGTGGACCCGCGTCTTCGCCGCCAGCGCAGGATTCGTCACGACAGCTGCCTGGATTCCCGGAAAACGATTCGCCGCAACCGACATCCCAATACCCGTGGTACAGCAGAGAATACCCAAATCCTTTTTACCGGAAACAACAGCCCCCGCCACTGCATTGGCATAGTCGGGGTAATCGACGGACTCGGTCGAGAAGCAGCCAATGTCCTCCACGTCAAAGCCTTGACCTTTGAGATGAGCGACAACGGCTTCCTTCAGTTCAAAACCGCCGTGGTCGGTTCCGATGATGAGAGTGGGTTTATCCATGTTAAATGAGGCGAAAATCTTGCAGGGGTAAGGATTTACGAAGCGTTAGCTAGATCGGGAGACCCTAAAAGTCAAAATAACTTAGCGGTGCAGCACGCGACCGGCCTCAAACATTGCCTTCAAGCGAGTCGGGAGAGGGATCGCCGGTCGTGACAAAGCTGAGGATTGATGGCATCGCCTCCTCAATGAGATCACGGGTCAGCTGATATTCGTCAAGGTCGCCACCGATCGGATCAGGAACGTTCAGATCATATTCGTCTTTTGCGACGAACTCTCGAAGGACAAAGGTTTTCTCCAGGCTGTGCGGAAAGTATGCCCGAATCGTCTCGATGTGCCCCTCGCCCATCCCGAAAATGTGGGTAAACCCTTCAATCATTTCGGGGGTGATCATCTGGCTCCTCTGCCGCGAAATGTCGATCCCCCGCTCTTGCATCGCAATGATCGAATTTTGACTCGGCCTGTCCCCCTCCATCGCCCCGAGTCCTGCCGAAGCGACTTCGATCCCGTGCCCGCCTTTTTCTGCGAGATCACGAAGCAGCCCCTCAGCCATCGGGCTGCGGCAAACATTTCCAGTGCAGACGAAAAGAATACGGGAATTCATCAAAAGAACGACACAGACTTTCAATGGAGCGGAGAACCATGAATTGTAAAGCCTCAAGCCGGAAAAACCGCCTTGATCCTCCTGCCCTCGGGATTATGGTCGCCATCCCATTCGAAGTTAGCACTCCGAACCCGACATGACTCTGTCCGAACTACTCACTCCAGAGCGGGTCATTGCCGAGATGCAATCCGAAGAGCACTGGCCTGCTATCGTAGAGCTAGTCGATCATCTCGTTAAGACCAGCACGCTCACGACCGCTCAAAAAGAGCCGGCGCTCGCCGTATTGAAGTCTCGTGAAGAGCACAGCAGCACTGGCATCGGCGGCGGGATCGCAATCCCGCATGCGAAACTCCCCCATCTCGACGAGATCGTCGCCGTCTTCGGCCGCTCCAGCCGCGGTGTCGATTTTTGCGCGCAGGACTGCGCTCCGGTCCACTACCTCGTTCTCTTTCTTGTGCCGGAAGGGCAACATGGCGCTCATCTCAAGACGCTTGCCTCCATCGCAAAGACACTGAACAGCGCCGAGACACGCACCCAACTCGGCGGCGCCGGAGACGCTGAAGAAATTTACCAAATCCTCGCGCAGCACTAAGCCTTCGCCCTCATCACTTTGTCATGTCCGCAACGATTGCTGAACTCCTCGCCGCCCGTCTCAACACGGCACTTTCCACGACTGAATTCTCAGGAGAACTCCCCGCCGGTTTCATCGCTCAGGTCGAGCAGGCACAAAACCGCCAGTTCGGAGACTATCAGTCAAACGCTGCGATGGTCCTGGCCAAGCAGGTGAAACGCAATCCTCGCGATGTCGCTGCTGCAATTATAGACTTCTTTGATGGCGGCGAACTCAGCGAAAACCCGGAAATCGCCGGCCCTGGATTCATCAACTTCCGCCTCCAAACCGGATTCCTTGAAAGTCGTCTCGGTGAACTGCTTTCCGATGAAGAAAAGCTCGGTGTCCCGATAGCAGAAAATCCACGAACCATCGTCGCGGATTTTTCAGCTCCAAACGTCGCGAAGCCGATGCACGTCGGCCACATTCGCAGCACAATCATCGGCGACAGCCTCACTCGCATCGCAAAATTCCTCGGGCACGAAGTCATCTCCGACAATCACATCGGCGACTGGGGCACGCAGTTCGGCATGATTTTGTGGGGGTGGAAAAATCTTCTCAACGAAGAAGCTCTCGAAGCGGATCCCATCCCGGAACTCCTCCGCATCTATCGCGAGGTGAATGCGAAAACGAAAGAAAACGAAGCCCTGCGTGAAGAGTGCAAAAACGAACTCGTGAAGCTGCAGGGTGGCGATGCCGATAATCTCGCGATCTGGGAACGATGCATTGCGCTTTCCAAAACCGGATTGCAGAAAATTTACGACCGCCTCGATATTAGCTTTGATCTCTGGCTCGGCGAGAGCTTTTACAACGACCGCCTCGCTCCGCTCGTCGATTCGCTCCTCGCCTCGAAGATCGCCGAAGAATCCGACGGCGCGATCTGCGTTTTCTTTCCCGACGAGAAGCAGCTCGCCGACAAGCCGGCCCTGATCCGGAAATCCGACGGCGGGTTTCTCTACGCGACAACCGATCTCGCAACGATCGATTACCGGATCGAGGAACTCAAAGCCGACACCGTCTGGTATGTCGTCGGTGCGCCCCAGCAGTTGCACTTTGACCAAATTTTCCGCATCGCCAAACAGCGAGGACAAAACGCCGACCTCGAATTTATCCCCTTCGGATCTATCCTCGGGAAAGACCGCAAAATGCTCCGGACCCGTTCCGGCGACACCGTGCAACTCGCCGACGTCCTCGACGAAGCGGTGGAGCGGTCCCTCAAAATCATCGAGGAAAAGAATCCTGAATTATCCGGCGAAGAAAAACTGGAGATCGCAGAGATCATCGGGATCGGCTCCGTTAAATACGCGGAGCTGAGCCAGTATCGGATGACCGACTACATTTTCGACTGGGACACGATGCTCGCATTGAAAGGCAACACCGCGCCCTACCTCATCAATGCCTATGTCCGGACGCGCGCGATTTTCCGGAAGCTCGGGAGCGATTTCGAGAGCGGAGGTTCGATCACCCTCACCGCCGATGCCGAAAAAGAACTGACGCTGAAGCTCGCTCAGTTCGCCGAGACCGTTCCGGCGGTCCTCTCCGATTTCCGCCCCAACACTCTCGCGACTTACCTCTACGAACTGGCGACGACCTACCATCGCTTCTGGGAAGCCTGCCCCGTTCTCAAGGAGGAAGGTGACATTCGCGAAACCCGGCTCGCGCTCTGCGAGTTGACGGGGCGCGTCCTCCGCTGCGGCCTCGGTCTTCTCGGGATCCGGACAACGGAAAAAATGTGATACTCGATGAACGATCCCGTCTGGTTGGAAAAAGCGCAGGGCTATTTGGAACTCGGCATGTTCGATGAAGCCTGGGATGTCATTGAGACCCTCCCCGCCGATAAGGCAACCGGAGCCGACGCGCAGGAAATGCGGATTGTCATTCTTCTGGATCGCAAACACTTCGAGGACGCACTCGATCTCTGCCGTGGGCTGATCCGAAAAGAACCCGAAAACCACGCCGCCTTTATCCAGGGAGCCTACGCCCTGCATTCTCTGCAACGCACTCAAGAGGCAATCGACTTTCTTCAGACCGGCCCGGCCTCCCTCCGCGAAGAACAGTGCTACTTCTATAACCTCGCCTGCTACGAAGTCGCTCTCGGACGAACCGAAGCAGCCCTGACCTGGTTGCTTCAGTCAATTGAGTTGGACCCACGAAATCGCACCCGTGCCCTCGCCGACGCTGATCTCAAAATCCTTCACGACAAGATCCCCCGCAAAGGAAAGTAGGATGTCGGAATTAATCGAAGAACGCTTTCTCAAAAACTTCGAGGAACGGGGAGAACTCGGGGCGGCCGTTTCGATCTGGAAGGACGGAGTGGAAATCATTTCATTGCACCGGGGATGGCGGGACAAAGAGAAAACGCTCCCCTGGGAAAAAGACACCCTCGTTCCGGTCTGGTCAGCCACGAAAGGACCCGCCGCCATCGCGACTATGCTCGCGCTTCATGAAAACGGATTCGCGATTCATTCGCGCGTCTCAGAAGTCTGGCCCGAGCTGAGAGCCGCCTCTTCGAGCAAACTAACCCTCGCTGGCTTGCTCTCGCATCAGTCCGGCCTTCCCGCGCTTGACCCTGACAAGCGTGCAAACATCCTCAGCCACCGGAGCGTCATCCGTGAAATGGAAACGCAGGCTCCGTTTTGGGAACCCGGCAAAGCTCATGGCTATCACCCGCGGACCTTTGGCTTTCTCCTCGACGAAATCGTCCGCCGTGTCACCGGAGGAACCTCCCTCGCGCACTTCTGGAATACCCGTCTCGCCAAGCCGATGCGGCTCGACTTTCATCTTGGAGAACTGAATCAAACTCACCTCGATCGCCTCGCGACGATGATCCCACCGACCGTGTCGCGCCCTGCCGAAGAGGAACTCCCCTTCTTCCGTGCCCTCGCGCAAAAGGACTCCATCGCCCAGGCCGCCTTCAGTTCACCCGGAGGAATGCGCGCCCTCAGTGACATCAACAAGCTGGAGTATCTGCAAGCGGGCATGCCCTCGCTCGGCGGCGTCGGCACCGCGTCGGCTCTGGGTGAATTCTACTCCATCCTCGCGCAAGGCGGCGTGCAGGACGGAGTCACCGTCCTTCCAAAGCCCGTCATCGAAGCAGCCCGGTCCCTCCAATGCGATGGCGACGACAAGACCTTCATGATGCCAACCGCCTTCACCTGCGGGTTCATGAAAGACCCACTCGATGCGCAGGGCAATAAACTAAGACATCGCTTTGGTCCCTCCTCGAGAGCCTTCGGACAACCCGGCGCCGGCGGCAGCCATGCCTTCGCCGATCCCGAAAACGGAATCAGCTTCGCCTACGTCATGAATCAAATGGAAGTTGGCGTCCTCCCGAATCAGAAATCGCTCGATCTCGTCGAGGCGATCTACGCGTAGCGATCTCGTCACGGTCTCCACCACTGATCCAATCGCTCTTCCAAAGCGACACGGACCTCATCCATTTTAGGATCCCCAATCAAATCCGCCTTTTCGCCCGGATCCTTCGCCACATTAAAGAGCGCCGGCTTCTCCAAGTAATCCCCCCACGCTTTCGGGCCGACTGGAACGATCAATTTGAAATTACCCTGACGAACCCACCGATAGGCTACCTCCTTCTCCGGCTGCCCAAGCACCTCCGCATCCCCCGGGTAGACTGCCCCGAAAACCGCCCGTTCCGGATCAAGGTCACCCGTCAAATCCCGACCGGGCATTTTCTCGAATTTCTCTCCTTCCGCACCGGCCAACTTCAACAGGGTCGGGACGATGTCGATGCTGCTCACGAGTTCCTCGTGACGTCCTGCAGGAATGACCCCATCCCAGCGAATCAAAATCGGGCTTCGCACCCCCTCATCGAAGGGCGCGCGCTTGCTGTTTTTCGTGTGAGCAAACTCCTGCGGACGATTTTTCTCAGACTTCTCACTGGGGGCCCAACCATTGTCTGACACAAACACAAAAATCGTCTTCGCCGCATCGGCATTCGTCTCCACAAAATCGATCAAATCTCCGACCGTCTCATCGAACTGAGCAATCGCCGCAAAGTAAGGAATCTCATGAGGCTTCACCCCGGGGGTGCTCTCCGCGATATCGTAAAATTGCTCCGGCGAATCGTGCGGCTGATGCGGCAGGTAGGGCGCATACCAAACGAGCCAGGGTTCCTCATTCCCCTCACAATCGAGAATGAAATCCTGAATCGGCGCCATTGTCTCCCGCCCGATCTGAAGACCGGAATCGCCATTACCGTGCGCGACCAAATCACCCGACGCTAGCTTACGAATCCCGCCGTAGGTCTGCGTGGCCGGTGGAGCCGTGAAAGTCGTCATCCCTTCGGTGAAGCCGCCGTTCCGCCAATGCCCTTCCCAATATTTCCCCGTCTGCAGAGCGCGATAGCCAAGCTTCTCAACAAGTAAGCGCGGGAGCGTGTCCACTTTCCTGATCAGCTCGAATTCCTTCTCCCGAGTCGTCACATATTCCTCAACACTCGTCATCCGGTTGTAGGCCGAATTACCGGGAGGGCCGTGATTGAAATGGATCTGGTGCTGATGACAATAGAGCCCCGTCATCAAGGTCACGAGCGAAGGCCGGCACACGCTCGTCGTCAGATAACCGTTCGGGAAACTCGCCGACTGCGAAGCGAGGCGATCCAAATTCGGCGTATGGACCCGATCATTCCCCATGAACCCGAAGTCCGACCAAGTCTGATCATCGGAAATGATGTAGACGATGTTCGGACGCTCGTCACCCGATGCCAGTGAGACCTGGAGGAAAATCAAGATCAACAACAGCCGTCTCATTTCTGTGGAATCTTATTGAGCGTGTAATAAGCGTTCGCAAAGTCGAGATCCCGTCCGTCAGCGGAAAGAATTCCTTTGGTTCGCAACTCGTGGACATAGAACGGGCGCAGTCCTTCAACTTGAATCCTGACACGCTTCCCATCTTCTGAAATTTTCTGAACGGAGATGGTGTGCTCCTTCGTCTGAATCTCCTCACTGCCATACGACGATGAATACTCGTAAGTGTAGCTGCTCATCTCAAAGGCACCGTCCAGGGAAGCTTTCTCAACCGGCTCGGTGAAGAGAAGTTCGAAGCCATCGGGTCGGGCACTCATTTCCTGAATCGAAAACGGAGGAGCGCCAGTGAACGAGACCCGTGAAAGACCGTAGGATCGATTCCCGAGCGAGGACCATCCACGATTCGTCATGCCAACGAATAGTGATCCGTCAGGGGCAAAAGATAGTCGCACCACCGCTGCGGGAAAGCCGTCGAGAAAAGGAAAGCAGGCCCCCTGATATTCGCCGCCCACCTTCTCGAGAAAAACCCGGCTCACCGCTGAGTTTGTGAATTCCCCAATGAGCAGTTGCCCGTCGAAGGGGCCGAACTTTCCATCGGTATCGATCACCTGAATGTCCGTCGTGCTCCGACCCATTTTGTTATAGGGCAGCCAGACCGCCGGCGGGACAAATTCTTTACACTCCTTCAACGCGACCGGGTACGGGACATTCGCTTTCGGCACGTCTGAGAGTTGGAACGGAGCCTCAGAATCCTTCAACGTCCCCAGCGATTCCTGATTCCCGAAGAAGACGCCTTCGCGCAAATGATAGATCGGGCTCGCCGGGACCCAGGTCCCCTGCTGGTCGGAATAAAACATATCACCCTCCAGGTTTGCCCCCATTCCACTCGGCGAACGCATCCCGAAGGCTTTCGGGACAAAACGATGATCCTCTCCAATGATCCCGCCCCAGCCACGCCAGCCGGTGCTGTTGTCAGAGAGCTTGCCCATTCCAAGATTCAGCGTCACCCAGAGATTACCCTCTCCATCACGCTCCGGCCCGTAGGTGTAGGCATGATAGTTTCCTGACACATTCCAACCATCGCATTCCGTGAGGTAAGCATCCGCGACGCCGTCTCCGTCATTATCCTGCAAGCGGGTGATCTCCGACCGCTGCGAAACGAGAAGGTCTTTTCCGTCGCGGGCAAGGCCGAGCGGCTCGTGAAGACCCGAGGCGAAAAGCCGATAGGAAATGTCTTCGATCTTGTCCGCGAGCGCATTGTCTACCATCCAGACCTCGCCTTTCCGGATCGAGATTGCGAGGGTATCGCCGATCCACTCCATCCCGCTCACTTCCATCGTGATCCCGTCACCGGGCTTCCACTCCGTCGAGCGTGAGTCGCTCGGCGAACTCGCGGTCATCAACTCAAAAACCTCGTAGGAAGGCTTTGCGTCCTCCGCCGCAGCGGCAGCAAAAACGCCAAGAACAATTGCCGTAAAAAGAATAGGTTTCACCTCCATGAATAAATGAATGTTAGGGTTTTTCCGGAGGCTTCGCTCGCCACTTCGACACCGGCGGGGTGCACCACCTTCGGAGCCTCGCCGTCTTCCCACTTGAGAGAACGAATTATCTTTCCATCTTCGACGCGGAAAGCTTCTTCGATCATTGTTCCGTCGCGCTCGCTCAGGAAAATGGGATTGCCTTCGGGATCGAGTCGATACCCGGCAAAACGTCCCGCATCTCCGCCTTCCGCAAACGCGAAGACCTCCTCACTGAGCGGATTCTCGAACGGAGCCGCCCGCGTGAACCAGGTGTCGTAGGCATCGAAAAACTGACCACGCCAAACGAGAGACGGTTTCCCAAGACTGCCATCGTAAGCAAGATGGATCTCACCGGGGAAACCGACGAGGATCGCCTTCGTCCCCGTCTTTTCGAGAAAGGTTCGCTGAATGATAGGGCGCTCACCGGGCACCAATTCAAATTGACCACCACTCCGGTCAGGGAAACCTTCCGGCGACCCTTGACCATCTTTGATGAATCCCCAGATCGCCGCGATCTGTCGATCCGTATCGCCCTCGAGCACATCCGGCACCATCGACTGCCCGCCGGGCCAGAGTGGCGGCATGAGCGTGCCGGGTCGATAGCTGGCAGGATTGATGAGATACTCGTGAAACCAACTCGATTGAAGTCTCGCATCGAGATTGCTAATATCGAGCGCCGGAATTCCGAGTGATTTCTGCTCGCCCCAATTATGACAGGTGATGCAGTTAGTCCCGCCGTGAATCCCGAGTAACTTCCTCCCTGACTCAATGTCATCGGGACGGATCATGATTGCCTTCGCTTCGGGCTTGGCATCCAATTCCTGAAACCACTTCGTGAAAACTTCCGCATGAGCCGCGTAGGCGGGCATCTGTGTGCTCATGTAAGGGCGGACCCGGCTCTCTTCTTCGCCCGCAAAAACGGACTTCATCCAGTCGGCCTGAAGCTTGTGCCCGATCCCGGTGAGAGGCGGCGGGAGGCGACCGGAATCGCCAAGGCCTTCATCACCGATGAAAAAATGATTCGTGTCATTCGTCGGGCCACCGATCCCGTCGCGATCGTGACAAGCGTAGCAGTTCATCGCCGCGAGGGTAAGCTTGCCATCAAGGCCATTCTCAGGACGGTCCCCGGCAAGGAAGAGGTTCAAGGAAGATCGTTGACTCACGGTGAGATCGTAGTGGGGAATTCCCGGAGTCGGCTCCGTGGAGAGGCAGTGACCGCTCCCTTCGTTGCCCACTCCCGAAAGAGGCTTCATCGCTTCCGCCTTAAGTCCGGGGAGGTCGTGACACGAAGCGCAATTCAGCTTCGTGACAACCGCTTTTCCCTGCTCAATCAATTCCGGCGACGCTTTCGGCCAGGCCGTTACCCCTGAGAGTTCACGCGGGTCAGACCCCTGGAAGTCGATGAGGTGCGCCGCGATATCGAGCGACTCCTGACGATCCAACTGAATGTGCGGCATTCGTCCATCGGTTCGGTATGAGGACGGACTGGAGAGAAAGAGATTCAACGCCTCGAGGCTCGTCTTCTGTTGAAAATCCGGATGCGCAATCGCCAACTCCGGAAGCAGTGCCTCGCCGCTCCCGTGTCGAGAGCGAAAATCGGAAGTCGGCGCGTGGCACGCGATGCAGCCCTTTTCGTGATAGAGCGCACTTCCCCGCTCTGCATTAGCATGACGGTCTCCGGGGAACTTGATCCCTTTTCCGATGCTACCGAGGTAGGCAACGACTGCGTCCACCTCACCATCAGCAACTCCGTGAAACATTAGCGGCATGTTAGAGCCCTCGCGTCCCGATTCGGGATCGCGCAGAAAAGCGACGAGCCAATCGCGCTCGATGCGCTGTGAAAGGTCAATCAGACGCGGCCCTTTCCGCGGAACCACCGTCGCCGATCCGCCATGGCAGCTCGCGCAGCCAAGTTCAGAAAAGAGCACTGCGCCACCTTCCGCCGTCGGCGTTTCAGAATGAAAACGCTCATACCCCACGACATGCGGCGAAGCCGTTGCCGGCGAGAGCCAGCAAAACATTGCAAGCGCAACCACCAGTAAGTAGGACGGGTTGCCTAACCCGTCGCCGCCTAGCCACGTCGGAAGATTGACATCTTCCGCTACATTTTCCGGAGCACACATATCAGGAAATCCTGGCAAGACACTCCCCGATGTAGGTTCGTGACTTATTGATCGCCGCCGTGATTTCCTCCGCCGTCTCGAGGATCGGAATCCCGCGCGGCGTTGGATGCATGAAAATCTCCGCGAGGCCATCGAACTCGACCTTCTTCAACGCCGCCAAAATCGGCACGTAGTCGAGCGTCCCGAATCCGGGCAACTGTTTCAGCTCTTCATCCTTCGGCATCTTCTCTTTCGACGAGGGATGGAATTCCTGAAAATAGATGAATGGCAGGTTCTCTTTGCCGCAGTCCTCGATCAGCTTCGGAATGTCCTCGACCGCGTCGTAGAGATGATGCGGCGCAAAAGCGATCCCGACATTTTTCGAAGGATTCATCTCTGCAAAATAGCGAATCGAATCGGGCGAGGAAAGCATCGCCTTTTTGTGGTTCTCAATCGCCATCGTGATCCCGAGTTCCTCCGCGAGTTCATAGTGCGGCTTCAACTTTTCAAAGAACGCCTTCACCTGCGATTTCGCCTCGGCCCCGCTTGCGTCGATTTCCCCCATTTTTCCGGAGGCGCAGACGGTCATGTGACCACCATTCTTTTCCACCCACGCCATCTCTTCATCCTGCCCGAAAGGCCCGAGCGGATAGCAGGTCGAAATCGCCATCGTCGTGTCGTGCTTTTTCAGAAGCTCCTGAAACGCTTCATCGCCCATTTCCGTGACTTGCTCACGATGCGTCGCGTGAACCTTTCGCCAAATATCAACCGATTCACAGCCTGCTTTCTTGGCTTCGCCGAGAACGGTATCGACCGGCATGTCCCCATACATCGCCGACGAAAGCACGTAGCGAGGGTGAGAGGGTTTCGCACTCGCGACCGTCGGGATGACGGCGGCAGCACCGAGAATTTGGCAGGCTTTTCTACGATTCATGATTCGGGAGTTTGATGATTCAGCTAGGCTCTCTTCGCGGCCTCTTCTTCGAGCATTTTGATCCACGGCCCAACATAGGAACCGTTGTCGTGGAAAGTCCGGCCGGAGACGAGATTCCCGTCGATGACACAAGGCTCGTTCACGTAAATTCCACCGCAGATTTCGAGGTCGAACTGGCACTTCGCCACCGTCGCCATCTTGCGTCCCTTGACCCGATCCGCCCGCGCCGGAATTTCCACGCCATGACAGACGCTCGCAATTGGCTTGTTCTGATCGAAAAACCACTGCGTCAGCGAAATCAAATCCGCGTCCTCACGGATGTATTCCGGAGCACGTCCGCCGGAGAAAAGAATCCCGAGATATTCCTCAGGATTCACCTCGGAGAAAGCGAGATCGGCCTGGATCTGATAGCCCTCCCACTCACGGGTGATCGTCCAGCCCGGACGCACCTCGTGCATCACCATTTGATAGAGGCGTTTCTCAGGCGCGATCACGACGGGCTGAATCCCGGCTTCCTGAAGTCGGTAGAACGGATAGAGAGTATCTACGGTCTCAGCCGCGTCTCCGACCACGATGAGTGCTTTTCCAATGATTTCTGACATAACTCATTGTAACAGGATTGACGAAGCTGTCCCTACACCTATCGTGCAAGAAACCTCAGGTTTTTCGTCACCTTGAAATCAAATCCACACACTGAAGTAAAGCGAGTCGCAATCCTTGTCGAAACGACCCGCTCCTACACCCGGGAAATGCTCGGTGGCATCAGGCGCTACCTAGAGGGCGCGGGACGCTGGTCGACTTTCCTCGAACTGCGAGCCCTTGAATCCTCGCTTCCCCCCTGGCTTGGAAAATGGGATGGAGACGGTATTTTAACAAGAACTCACAGCCAGGCGATGGCGGACGCAATCGCGCTAACCGGCGTGCCGACGGTGGAATTGCGCTCCACCAACTACCACCAGGGCTTTCCTTTTGTGGGGATGGACAACGCGCTCATCGGGGAAATGGTCGCCGAGCATTTCCTGAATCGGGGCTATCGGAGATTTGCGGCCTACACCCTCGACACCGAATCCTTCTTCCGCGAACGAGTCAGTAATTTCGTCAGCCGCGTCGAAGCGAGCGGCGCACGCTGTGAACTGCTCCCCTCGCAGGGGGAATCAAGTCCGCTCGACTGGGAGATGCACCAGACCGAGTTGATGCAGTGGCTCCGCTCTCTCGAAAAGCCGATCGGCATTTTTGCGACGAACGACCAGCTCGCTTCACGCGTCCTCGATGCCTGCCGCCGCGCCTCCATCGCCGTTCCCGAAGAGGTCGCCGTCGTGGGATGTGAAAATGAGGAGACGCTCTGCACCTTCACCTCCCCTCCCCTGACAAGCGTCCAATTTGACGGTGAACAGGTTGGCTATCGGGCTGCGGAAACGCTCGACCTTCTCATGCAGGGGAAGAAACCGGCGCAGCAAATTTTGATTCCCCCGAAAGGGATCGAGGTCCGCGGCTCCTCAGATGAACTGGTCATCGAAGACGCGCTCGTCCTCCAGGCCGTCCGCATGATTCGCGAGGAGGCGCTCAAGGGAATCACCGTCGGCGAAATCTGTGACCGCCTCAACGTTTCGCGAAGCACGCTCGAGCGGCGCATGAAACAGCACCTCAAGCGCGGAACCAAGGGCGAGATGCTGCGGGTCCGCTTTCGCGAAGTGAACCGCCTCCTCCGGAACACCGACTTCACGATCGAAACGATCTCCGAGATGGCCGGCTTTTCTCACGCCCACTACCTCCAGGCCTCGTTCCGCGAACGCTACGGACTGACTCCGGGGGAGTATCGGAAGAAGAATCGGACCTCGACTTAGTTCAATCCCGACGGCGGCTCTTTCCCGTCCTTCGGGGGTGGGACAAACCGGAGGTCGAGATTCCAGCCCGCCTTTCCCGTCGTGTCGACGATCAACTTGGCGAGCGAGTGCAGAATTTGATCATTCAACGCCATCTCAATCCCCTGCCCCTTTTGGGGATGCATGCAGAGAAGCTGATTCCCATCCGGCCCCGCTTTGAGACCGACACTGAAAAGCAGGGCTGGCTCTTCTCCGAGCGGGAGGTAAGTGCTTTCCTGATACTGCGTTTTAAAATCCGCCTGAGAGACCACTTCCTTGTGCTTAATCTCCTGCTTTGCGGATTCGACAAGAGCATCCTTCAGCGGCGGCGCACCGCGCTCTGAAGCCGGGGGTTCATCAGCGGGATCGGTTCCGAGCAGCTTTGACAAGGTATTCCACAGCAGTCCGGCGTAACGTCTCGTCATCCAGAAGCGAAACTCCTGGCGGGCCTTCGTATTGAGGCGGAAAAGAATGCGGTCCTCCGTCGAAACGTAGGAAAGCTGCATCTGATGCATCTTGCTCATGGCATGAAAGTCGTTGCAGGAGAAGGCGCGTCAAGCGTCCTCATAGAGTTTAAAAAGACCGGAATGATCAAGGTCGCCATGACCCAACTCCTCGACGAAACGAATCCAGAGCGCTTTCGAGTTCGCGAGCGTGCTCGAATTGAGACCGACCTGCTCCGCCAGTTCCGCCATCAGTTTAACGTCCTTAAGCTGTAACTCGCTCCTTCCTCCCGGCTCAAAATCGCGCCGCACCATGCGGTCGCCATGCAGATCGAGGATCCGGCTTTCGGCAAAACCGCCGCGCAGCGCCTCACGCACGCGGCCCGAATCAACGCCCGCCAGTTCCGCCATCCGCAGCGCCTGCGCGACCGCATCGATCGTCTGCGCGACGATGAGCTGATTCGCCAACTTTGTGACCTGACCGGAACCGCTCTTGCCGAGATGAGTCACTTTTTCGCCGACCACTTTCATGACCGGGAGAACTCTCGCAAACGCTTCGTCAGCGCCGCCTGCCATGATCGTCAAATTTCCCGCCTCGGCGCCGACCTGCCCGCCCGAAACCGGAGCATCGATCCAATGAGCGCCGCGTTCTTCCATCGCTGCTGAAAAGCCAAGCGTTTCATTGTAGCCCGTCGTTCCGAAATCGATGACGCAGGTTCCGGAGGCTATGACCGGGAGGATCGTTTCGACGACCCCTTCGACAACATGATTGTGAGTCAAGTTGAGGCAAATGACCCCGTCACCGACCGCTTCGGCAAGGGCCGCAGGGTCAGTCGCAATGAGCATGCCGCGCTCCGCCGCTTCACGGGAGCGGGCCTCGCTGCGGTTCCAGACGACCATTTCCGCACCCGCGTCCTGCAAATGAGAGGCCATCGGCCAGCCCATGTGACCGAGGCCGATAAATCCAATCTTGTGTCTGAAAGTGGTTTCGCTCATCTTCGCTCCGGTTACGGTCTCAGATCTCAATACGAAACGCGAATGAAAGTTATTATCACCGGTGGCGGCGGATTTATCGGCAGTCAGTTAGCAAAACGGCTCGGCGAAAAAGGCAGTCTTGTCGGCCCTTCCGGCGAGCAGGAGAAAATCGACTCCATCGTCCTCTTTGACGCGCATTTTTCACCGGCAATTCAAGAGGGTTCAGCCCCCGACCTAACCCTCTTAAGTGGCGATCTCACCGACCAGGATTCCGTCTTTGCCGCGATCGACCGGGATGACATCGCCGTCTTTCACCTCGCCGCGATGGTGAGCGGAGAATGTGAGCAGCGCTTCGATGACGCCCTCGCCGTGAATCTCGACGGAACCCGCCATGTCCTCGACGCCCTCCGCGCCCGATCCGGAACTCCCCGGGTCGTTTTTGCCAGCAGCGTCGGCTCCTACGGCGGCGAAGACATGCCGGACACAGTCGGCGATCTCACGAAGCAGACGCCCCGCACGACATATGGCATGACGAAAGTCATCGGCGAACTCATGATCAATGATTATTCGCGGAAAGGCTTTCTCGATGGCCGTTCCGCGCGCCTCCCGACGGTCATTATTCGTCCCGGCGTTCCCAACGCGGCGGCGTCGAGCTGGGCGAGCGGGATGTTTCGCGAACCGCTCAGCGGCGAGACCTGTTACCTCCCCGTCCACCGCGACCAATGCCACCCCATGCTGGGCTACCGCGATGTCGTGGAATCTTTCATCGCGCTGCACGAAGCCGACCCCAACTTGATCGGCAGTGATCGCGCCTTCGGCCTCCCGAGCCATCGCATCTCTGTCGCGGAAGGACTCGCGATGCTGGAGCAAGTCGCTGATGAAAGAAGAATCAAACTCGGCCTCGTCATTGATGACCCAGACCCGGTGATCCAGGCAATCGTCGACAGCTGGCCAACGGCGACCGACGGATCGCGTGCCCTCAAGCTCGGCGTGCCCGAACCGAAATCAGTCAAAGACATCATCCGCGATTACATCGACGACTTTACTTCCCACACCTCATGAAACTGCTCCTACAAATCCCCCTCCTCGGCATCATTCTCGTTGTCTTCAATGTCATCATTCTCAACAACCCACTCTCGCTGCGCCCGGATGCGGGAGCCGTCTTCACACTGCCACTACCCTCCGGGGTGACGTGGGAAGCGACCGTGAGCGATCTCCTCATCATTTCGGGCGTAATCCTGCTCTACCTGGAACTATTTAAAGCGACCCGCACCAGTGTCAGCGCGATCATTGAGCACGTCTTTTCGTTGCTCGTGTTTCTCGTTTTCCTGGTCCAGTTCATCGTCTACCCACCAGCAGCGAACTCCACCTGCGTCATCCTCATGCTCCTCGCCCTGCTTGATGTCGTGGGAGGATTCACGATTTCGATTTCGACCGCGCGCCGTGATGTCGGCTTCGGGACGGCCTGACGGAATAACCACCCACTGGAAAGCTTCTGTGTATTCCGTGTCTTCTGTGGCTCAACCAACGGAAGCCCTGCTCTGAGCCGGGGCATTGGAATTTTCAACCACGGAAAACACAGAACACACGTAAAAGCTCTTCCCGATTAGTTTGGTGGGCAACTAAGCGAATTCGCTCATCTCGACGCTCTCGCGGCGCTTGATGGACTCCTGCGCCGCAAGACAAACTGCAACGGCGAGACGGGCGGAAGGGCCATCGTTCAGCGGGGTCTTCCCCGTCCGGACGCAGTCAATGAAATGTTCGAGCTGAGGACCGATCCCACGATCGACGCGGCCGGAGCTGTCCACGAAATTGGCGGCATCGCCCACGTCGGAAATCACGAGCTGCTCGGCGGCGCGTTCATCAAAGGGATGATAGGTGAGTTCGAGTGCCTGATTTCTCGTGTCAATCCGTCCCTGATCGCCGCAGACTCCAATCTCGCATTCGCCACCCTTGGGTGCAAACAGGCAGAGTTCGAGCGAAGCCCGACGCCCTCCTTCGTACTCGATGAGGACCTGCGCGTTGTCGAGACCTTCACGATCCGTGAGGACATTGGTTCCACCATGTGCGGAAACGCGGAGCGGCGGTCGATCCATGATCCAGTTGAAGAGATCAATGTGATGCACGTTTTTCTCGAGGATCGTCCCGCCAGTGTAGGCTTCGCTGGATCGCCACCCGGGGCGCATCGGTCCCCGGAATTCGCGGCACCACATGAGTTGAAGATCACCAACGTCACCGCGAACGATGCGTTGTTTCATTTCCTCATAGAGTGCCTGAAAACGCATCTCGTGACCGATCTGGAGAACTTTCCGCGCGCTTTCAGCACAGGCGATAATTTCATCGCACTGTGAAAGGTTCAGCCCGAGTGGCTTCTCACACATGACGTGCTTTCCGGCGCCGAGGGCGGCCATCGCGGCGGCATGATGTTGATCGTTTGTCAGGGCGATGATGACCGCATCGATCTCATCCATCGTGACGACTTCGCGCCAGTCTTTCGAACAGACCAAATCCGGACCGACCAGTTCTCTGGCGGCTTCGAGACTTTCATCACTGCGGCTGCTCACCGCCGTGACCTCGACGCCATCCATCCGGATCAGATTTCTCAAATGGGCTTCCCGGCCAAACCAGCCGGCTCCTAACAGGGCAACTTTCATTATTTTTGTATCCGGATCGTCCCTCCTTCCGCTGGCGGCGGCAAGAGAAAACCCCGCGCACCCGCGTCACGCCCAGACGTAAAGCAGCGCGACTCCGGCGACGGCGATGACCGCGCCGAGAATAGCGAGGCGCGAGGGGTGATCCCCCTCGGTGATCGCGGCAAGGGGCATCAAAATAATGGGAGTCATCGCGGTGAAGGCAAGGACGATGCCGCTTTCCAGCGAATGCAGCGCCCATTGAAAACAACTCACGCCGATGACGGGGCCGAAGAGAGCGGCCCCGAGGACCCAGGGAATTAACCGGGGTTGCATCACTTCGCGAAGCGTTTGCGGATAGCGCCGTTTCATGATCAAGCGAACCACGAGCATGGCGAGCGCCGCAAAGATCAAGCCAGCGAAAACACGCTGAAACGCGGCGCTGATCCCGTTGACGACAACGCCATTGAGGAGTGCCACGGCCTCCGCTTTCCGACTGATGACCGCCCCGGTTCCCTGACCAAAACCGGCGAGGACCGCCATGAAAATCCCAAATCCAAAACTCCCCTGCCGCTCGATTTTCTGCCGCGACTTCGCGCCCGGACGAATCGCCATCGTCACCCCCGTGAGGATCATCGCGGCGCAAATCATGACGTGGATCGAAACCGCATTGCCCAACCAAAACCACTCAAGCGCCATCGCAAAAAGTGGCGCGAGACAGAGATTAAGGAGAATCGTGAGGCGACTCCCAAGACGCTCGTAAGCGAGAAAAAGCGCAACATCGCCGAGGCCGAAACCGATGAGGCCACTGACGAAGAACCAGCCGAAAGTCTCAGCCTCCAGCGAATGTGGGAAGAAGAGCGCGACGGTGAGACCGAGGATTACCGTGGCAATGCTCAGTCGCACAAGATTCCCCCGAACCGCGCCAAGACGAACCGCGACGCGTTGTCCGGTCACGGCGGAGAAGGCAAAGAAAAAGGGAGTGAGCAGCGCACCGAGCATGAAAGGTTGCCGCTTCGCAAAAAGAAGATCAGCAGTTGCCAAGGCAACGCCATCTGGAATGGTTTGTAAAGCCAATGAGCAACGGCCCTTCACCCACTTCCTTCATTCTCCGGAATGGCGAACTTATCCCGGCACAGGAACCTTCGGTCCTGCTTGGAGACGCCGCCATCGTGCAGGGGCACGGCCTGTTTGAAACGATTAAGGTTTACGCCGGAAAGCCTTTTGCCTTGCAGGAACATCTCGAGCGCATGGCAGAAGGGTGCGAGAGGCTCGCGCTGACGGCACCCTCTTTCGACGCCGCCACTGAGTCGATCGAAAAATTGGCTCGGGCGAATGAAATGATCTCAGCCGGGAACTGCCGGGTGCGCATCACGATAACCGGTGGCCTGGCGAACCCCGTCGTTTTCTATGAGACGAGCGACTGTCCCGAGCACCCTGAAACGGCGAAAGTGATGACAGGGCCTTTCATCCGAAATGAGCGAAGCCTCCTCGCCGGGATCAAGACGCTGAGCTACGGTGAGAATGCCGTCGCAGCCCAGCTCACGCGACAGGCGGGGGCCACCGAAGCGCTCTGGTCGAACACTCAGGATGAACTTTGCGAAGGGACCTGGTCAAATGTCTTTGTCAGGATCAACGGCGAATGGATGACGCCCCCGCTCACTTCCGGCTGCCTCCCCGGAGTGACCCGCGAGAAAATACTGATCCTTGCCCGCAAGATTGGAATCGAGATCAAGGAAACAGAGATCAACATGGTGAGTCTCGAAACCGTAGATGCCGCATTTTTGACTTCGTCAATCCGAGAGATCCAGCCGATTTTCAGCCTTGATGGGCGAACCCTTCGCAGTATGGAGATTAGCGAAATCGCCTCGCTGAAAGACGCCTATTCAGCCCTCGTCGCATCCTCCCTTTAGAGCCATGCACCGATCCGCCTGTCTTTCGCTTTTTGCTCTACTCATCACGATTCCTCTCCGCGGAGAGGATCATTTGATCGATGATGCGGCCATTAAAAGAAGCTTTCTTCAGCAAATTGTGGCCTTGAAAGAATCCCCGGAGGCAAGCGGGCTAAACGCTGCCGTGCTGAGACGTGAGTTGAAAAAAGAAAAACGGGGAGTTCCTGACCTCACCCTCCTTCCCCTGAAAACTGCCACGCTTTCGAAACGGGAACTGTATGAATCAGCAAAGCCATCGACCTTAATCATCGGACATATTTATCTCTGCGATTCCTGTGACAAATGGCACACCAATCTTGCCGGTGGTGTCGTTCTTTCAAAAGACGGCATAGTCGCGACGAACTATCATGTTCTCCAGTTCGAGAGAGCAGCGATTTTTGCGGCGATGGATCACCGGCAAAGGATTTTTCCAATCGCTGAAGTTCTCGCTAGTGACGAAAAAAACGATCTTGCCGTGATCCGCCTCGAAATAGAAACGGAAATGGAGGCAGCGCCTCTTGCCCTCGATTCCTCAGCGGGCGATGCCATCGGAATCGTCTCCCATCCTGATGCGCACTTTTACACTTTCACGAGCGGTGAAATATCCCGGTTTTCGATCCAACCGAAAATCCGGACCCAACGCCTCGAGGTGACGGCTCCTTTTGCCAGAGGTTCGAGCGGGTCCGGTATTTTTGACTTCCGTGGAAATTTGGTCGGCATTGCCTCTGCCACGACCTCGATCTATTACGAAGAAGACAATCGCGAGAAACGCAATCTCCAGATGGTGATCCACTCCGGAGTTCCCGCGAGCTCACTTCTGGAACTGATTAAGGGACAATAGTCGACTACTCGACGAGCGCCTTCGCCCAGGCAACGACCCGCGTCGGATCGTGCAGCGAGTGAGGATGGTGGCCTGCGCCAGCCTTGATCACCGTCGTGATATTGCCCCCACCACTGCGGTAATATTTCTCCAGTCGCCCGCCGTTGGCGGAATAGGGAACCACCTCATCATTCCCGCCGGCCACGAGGAAGAGAGGGACGCGTTTCGAGATGAGAACTTCGATCTGCTTTAAAGGCCCCGTCCACTCATCTTGAGTTGCCTTATCCAAACCATAAGCATCGAGCGCCTTTGCGAACAATTCTTCGGAACGATGTCGTGGCCAACTGTTGATGTCCAGGACCGGCGAATCGAGATAAAGCCCCGCCACTTTATCGGGATTTCGAATCGCCCAGTTAATCGCTCCCAACCCGCCACGGCTGAAACCCTCCAGGATTGGAGTCCCCTGCAGACGATAGCGATCAAGGACCGAGACGTAAAATTGATCAAACGCTTTCATTGCTTCCGGCCCGCCGAAGAGATGCCCCACATCGATCCAGGCAACATGCCATCCCGCCGCGAGGAGTGCTTCATCGACGGCAGGAAAAGCTCCGTAGAAACGCGCCCGCCAAATCCAGGGATTCCCCGTGGCTGCTTCCTTTGGTTTGGTGACACGACAAGCTCTACCACCAAGTTCGAATTCGTCCGTGTCATATTCATCCAGCGACGGTCGTAACAGCGGAAGCGCACCGGAAAGGCCGCTCACTTTTCTGATTTTGTTGGTCTCTGAGTCGCCAATGAAGAGATCTCCGGTAACCGGATCAACCCCGACACCGTGAAGCCGGTCCATCGCGCACTGCAGTGGATCGGGAGAATCAGGTCCGTCACCTTTCGCGCCTGTGCCTGCGATCAAACGAACGAGAGGCTCCTCACCCGTGAAGTCGATAACACGCACGGTGTGCGATTCCGTATCGGCAAAGTAGATCATCTTTCCGTCAGGCGAAATCGCAACCCCCTTGGGACCTGACAGATCCGACTCAAGGGCAGGCTTCGGCTCTACCTGAAAGCCCTTCTTTCCACTCCCGGCGACGAGGTGAAGGGTCATTCTTTTCGCGTCAATCCGAAACACTTGATTCCCTTCCCGCAGGGCCAGCCAGAGATCACCGTCGGGTGCAAGATCGAGAGCGCGGGGTCCCTTCAAAGGAGTCGTCGAACTCACCGGAGCACCGTCAGGGGTCGCTTCGGGTTTTCCATTGCCACACCAGGTGTCAATCACGCCGGTCTTCAGATCGAGACTCCGAATCCGATGATTTCCAATATCGCAAATCAGAAGGAGCTCACCTGATGCATCAAACTGGATCGAATGGGGCCGATTCATGGTCGCGGCCACGGCGGGTCCTCCATCGCCGGAGAATCCGCTCTCGCCCGTTCCGGCAACGCGCTCAACCTGATTCGTTCTCGCGTTGAGGCGGCGAACGATATGGTTCTTCATCTCGACCCAGTAAAGATCGCCGTCCGGGTGGTATCTGATTTCGTAAGGCTCGTTCAGGTCGGCTTCCATGGGGTTGCCGCCGTCCCCGCTCAAGCCTGCCATCCCTGTTCCAACGAGGGTATCAATGACACCTGAGTTCCTCGAAATTCGCCGGATGACATGGTTCCCGGTGTCACAGAAAATAATGTCCCCGTCGGGAGCAACGATGACTCCAAACGGATTATTCAACTCTCCTTCAGTGGCCGGCCCGGAGTCCCCCGCATAGCCGCGGGCACCGGTTCCAGCGAAGGTCTCAATGCGTGTTTCCGCATTTGCTGAGCCGAAGAACAGGCTGGCGGCAAAAATTGAAACGAAAGGAAAACGATGAAGACCAAGCATAGATCATATCTTTAACAACTTCATGCCAACCCGCCAGTGAAATTCCGATCCCTCGGACGGACTACGATGGAATTCGTATCCCAATCACACCCAGCCCCCCCGGTCGGTCCGCGAATTCAAATTCTCGCGAGAGAACAAAACCACGATCCCTACCAACGACGGGTAGCCCCCCGAACAAGCCCGACCATTACTCCTTGAATCAGTAACTCCTGAGCCGGGTAAAGGTCAGGGAACATTTCATTCTCCGCCTTCAGATAGGGCTTTCGTCCGTTGGAAACAAAGCGCTTCAAAGTCGTTTCGCCATCTATCAAGGCTGCGACAATGTCCTGATCACGCGGTTCACGATATTCCAAAACGACATGATCGCCATCCATGATGTGCGCATCAATCATCGACTCGCCACGGACCTTGAGCGCGTAGGCTTTTGATCGCTCACTAAGCCCCATCGAGCGGACATCCACAGAGAGCGTCCCATCTGTCTCAGGCTTTGTATCGTCGGAATAACCGGCGGGAATCGCCCCGTAAATCGGAACATCTACAATAGGCTCTCGATCTGCCGCATCAGCGAGCTGGAGGGAACGGGCCTTTCGATCTCTCTTGATGATCGCCCCCTTCTTCTCAAGAGCACGAAGGTGACTGACCGCGGCGGTCTGGCTGGCGAATCCAAAATGCTCCTGGATTTCGCGGGTCGAAGGCATGATGCCTGACTGACGGTGAACAGATTGAAGATAATCGAGGATCTCTTGTTGGCGGGCGGTGAGTTTCATTTTGAACAGTGTTAATGAGAACATTCGTCAAAATACAGGATGCGCAAGAGGAAATCGGAATTTTATTAGCCAATCTAAATGAAGTCAAAATTCCTCATTGTCATCGTGCTGATCGTTGCGGCGGTTCACGCCCTGCTCTTCGTCTTGACCCAGCGCGACGACACTTCTTCTGGAGTGACCGAATCCATCTCGGAGGCTCCTGAGAAGCGGGACATCGTGCGACCGCTTGAGCCGACGAAGGGACCTTTTAAGGTCGCTGCAGAGCCTGAAGCAGAAATTTCTGATCAAGCCGTGACCAATGCGGTGAGTCTAATTCAGAAGAACGAAAACTCTGTCACCCCTCCTCCCCGGGAGCCTGAATCGACGCGGTCCAAGTCAACTGATACTCCTGAATCTGACGCCACCATGATCGTCGGACTTGTCGAAGGACAATCGAAACTACCCCCCGAACTTTTTCCCGTCGCCGAGGCAGGAGCCAAAGCTGTCGCGGAACAAAACTGGGAGCGTGCTCGCGAACTTTACCTGCAACTCGTCAATGAAGCTCCTGAGAATGCCCTGGGATATGCCAACCTCGGAGTCGCTGAACACCAGCTTGGAAATCTACTGGCCGCTTCCGGGAATCTCCGGAAGTCACTGGAGATCAACCCTTCCATTGCCCAAAACTGGCAAACCCTCGGGATTATCCACTATGAGCGCGAGGAACTCGAACTCGCGATCTCGGCCCTGACCCGCGCGATTCATGAAGACCCCTCGGATGCGCGCTCACGGCTTTATCTTGCGGCTGTCATTCGCACTTACGGATGGATTGAAGCCTCGATCACGGAGCTGGAACGAGCCGTTGAGACGGATCCAAAATTTGCAGACGCCCACTACAACCTCGCCGTGAGCTACCTCGACCTGAAGCCTCCGAAGGTTGAACTGGCTCGTCGTCACTACTATTCCGCGATCGATCTCGGGGCCGCCCCTGCTCCTGAAATCGAATTACTTTTCCGGGCGGCAGATGAAAAGGATTGAATGATTTTTTTGGAAAATCGCTTAGCATTCGCCCTTCGACTATGAGAGGCACATCCATCTTCAGTTCCCGACCCGGGAAAGCACTTGCTGCGATTGCATTCGGAGCTTCTCTACTCCTCAGCCAGACCGGCTGTGAATCAACTTCCGAGGAGCCCATGGCGATCGGAGCGCAGGTCGGCACGGACCGTTCTGCGAACGAAAGCAACTCGAGCGAGGGTCGCGAAACGAACAGCTATCCCAATCCTCTTGCGATTAGCTTTGGAGGTCGATCCGCGACCCCCGCGAGCCCTCCCCCCTCCATCTCCGCGCGCGCCGCCATCCTCGTCGATGGATCCGGCCGGGTCCTTTTCGAAAAAAATGCCGACAGCAGGATGCCGGTCGCAAGCACGCAGAAGCTCCTCCTTGGGATCATGATTGCGGAACGAGGCGGGCTGAATGAAATCGTCACGATTCAGGATTCCGACACCTGGGCGGAACCAACGAAAATGGGCATCAAAGCCGGGGAACGCTACACCCGCGACGAGCTTCTTCGCGCTGTTCTCATTCGCAGCAGCAACGACATCGCCAATGCCCTCGCCCGCGACCACTCGGGAAGTGTTTCCAGCTTTGCCGCAAACATGAACGGCCGCGCTCGCGCGCTCGGGATGTCCGACTCCTACTTCACCAACGCGAGCGGTCTCCCCACCCCGAGCGGCCAATACTCAACGGCGCGCGATCTTTCCAAACTGGGCAAGGCCGCCCTGCGCAACGGAACCGTCCGCAGTGCGATCGGCACGAAGGGGATTGTCTTCCGGTTCTCTGACGGTCGCACCACCTCGATTTCGAACACGAATCAGGTCCTTCGCAGCTTCCGCTATTGCACGGGGGCGAAAACGGGATTCACGAATGCGGCGGGACGTTGCCTTGTCTCATCTGCGAGCGCCAATGGACGCAATGTTATTGCGGTGATTCTCGGCAGCACTTCTCCCACCGTCTGGCAGGAGTCCGAGGCTCTGCTCCGCTACGGCCTTGAAATGTAGGGAACCGGTTGAGAGTTCTTTTGTTTGACCGAAGGTAGCGCACTGACCCTGATAGAGAAGTGAGCGTTATCTTAAAGAAAAAGAAATTCTACCCGGTGAGCGCGCTCCTCGGGGAGTATCTCGGTAACTACCAGCGCTCACTCGATATTCCGGTCGTCTATGACGATCTCCATCGTTACTCGGCCCTTTATCCGCTCTTTGATCGCGAGGGAAATGACACGCTTTGGAAGACGGTTCACTATGAGCCATCGATCCGTGAGGAACTAAGCGCGAAGCTGATCCGGATCTATTCTCTGATCAAAACGAACGACGTCCGGGTGAGCGATCACCTCATCATGGAGCGGGTCGATTTTTGCGAATTCGGAAATTCACGGCCTTTTCGAGTCCGCATTGTGAATCAGTTCAACGACAACTACGATCACTTCTACGTGAAGATCGCCGACGCCTCACGCATCTACGGGCTTGAGCTTGAGCACATTCTCTCGCCGAACCGGATCAACTACCTCGTCAACGGAGACACCTTGATCGAGGAGCACATCGCGGGAGTGCCGGGTGATATTTTCATCCGCGATTACTTTGCCCGCGAAGAGACCAATCTCGTTCGGGTGGCGAAAGAATTCGTGAAGTTCAGTGAGCGCAGTTTTATGCGCTTGTTAGGTGACATGCGCAGCTACAACTACGTGGTCGACATCACTCCGGATTTTGAAGATGCCCAATACCGCGTCCGCGCGATTGATTTTGATCAGCAGAGTTACATGGGCTTCACGAAGATGTATCTCCCGCAGTTTTTCGAAGAGAATGCTCAGGCGGTCGGGCTCTGCACGGAGCGCATCAATTACAAGACGATGCGACAGTATCAGGACGAAGAGCGCACCCTCATGGATCGGCGGATTCGCCTCGCTCACAATCGCCTCAAGGATTTCTGGAAAACGATGCGCCCCGACGATATCGCGCCGGAGGAAAACGTCATCTCTCTGCGTGACGGGCTTAATGAATACCATGAAACGACCGCTTTCTCCGCCTGTGAGACCATGGGTGAGTTGGTCCAAATGAACCTTGACGTTTCTGTTTCAAAAACCGAATCCTGATGTCGCATCACCGCCACTTTTTCCGTGCCTTCCTCCGAAATTCAGGGAAAGTCGGGGCGGTTGCCCCCAGCTCACCTGAATTGGCCAGGCTCATGCTGGAGTGGATGGACTGGGACGCGATCGACTGCGTTGTCGAGTTCGGAGCCGGCACCGGAGTCTTCACCGAGGCCGTTCAAAGTTACTTGAAACCGGGAGCTAAGTTTGTCGCGATCGAACGGGATCCGGTTCTCGCGGAGATCGCCCGAAACCGCTGCCCGGGAGTCGATCTTCACGAGAGCTGCGTGAGCCGTGTCGCGGCGATCTGCAAGGAAGCCGGGATTGAACGCGTCGATGCGATCGTCTGCGGTCTCCCCTGGGCCTCATTCGCCTCAGAAGTGCAGGACGAATTTCTCGACGCCATGTTCGAGGTGCTTCCCCTCGGCGGACAGTTCGCAACCTTCGCCTATTGGCAGGGTCTCATCCTCCCGGCGGGCCAGCGTTTCCGGAAGTACCTGAAGCATCACTTTTCCGCGGTCGATCAAAGTCCGACTGCGTGGAAAAATCTCCCCCCTGCTTTTGTCTATCGGTGTGAGCGGTAAATTCACCCCGCCGCCGCCACGGCGTCCTTCATTTTTTCGAGCCCGACCTTCGCACATTCCAGCGCCGGCATCTCCCAGTAGGTCTTGTTGAAGAGCTCCAGAGAAAGCGCTGGATAGGCACCGACGGATTTGAATTTTTTCAAAATGTCAGTGATCGGGGCGATCCCGTCGCCGGGGAAAACGCGGTCGGAGTCTTTGATCGTTTCACGAGGCGGATCGGCGGGGTAGTCGTTCATGTGATAGGCCTGCATCGCATGCGGTCCCATGAGGAGAATGGAGTCAAAGGACGATCCGCCTTTGTAGGTGTGATAGACATCCCCGAGAAAGCAGGCTTTCGGGTGTCCGGCCCTAATCGCCACATAAAGCGCTTTTTCGACCGTTCCGATCGTGGGATGACCTCCCCACATCTCGACCTGGGGAATGATTCCCATTTCATCGCCCAGCTCCAACAGCGCCCGATAGCGATCCGCGACATCGTCAAGATTCACGACCTCGTCTTTTTTGATCCCCGCCGGCGGTGCCGCCATGCGAACTCCTCCCAACTGCACGAGCGTGTCCATGTCGCGCTTCGCCTCCTCCAATCCGGCGGCTCGTTCTGTGTCATCGTTCACTGCCCATGGCGCGAAACCGATCGCACTTTCGACAGTAAGACCATGGTCATCGATCCGCTTCTTCAAATCACCAAGAGAACCCCCTCCTTCGAGGTATTCATTGATCCGGCGAAACCATGGCTCGATCGAATCGTAACCCGCTTTCCCCGCGACTTCGATTTCCTCTGCCGCATTCAGTTCCTGCCCGCGGATTGTCGACATGTTGAGGCAGAGCTTGAATGACTGATCGGTTGGGCCCTCCGCTGACTGCGCGGAAGTGGCACCAAGGACAAGGCCGGATCCGGCGAGAAGTCCGCTCGAACGAAGAAATTCACGTCGATCGGCCGTTGGAGAGAGAGAGGATTTTCGCTGCATGGCAAGTCTTTGCCATTTTCACGGGAGGCAGGCAACTCTCTTCGCCTCCTTCATTAGGGGAGTCAGAACTGCTCGATTCAGCTAAGAATCGAAGTGGCCCCTCCGTTTTTACTGAAAGAACCCTGCTCTTCATCCGTCTTACCGATCAGAACCGCTCTCATATGAAATTCCACAGCCTCCTTCTCATCTGCCTGATGCCCCTGTTCGCCGCGTCCACGCTGACGGCGCAGGAATTGCTGCGGCCCTCGTTTCTCCCTGAGAAACTGGAAGACGCCAATGGGAAGAAAATGGACAGCAGCGCACTCGCAGGGAAATACATCGGCCTCTATTTCTCGGCCTCATGGTGCGGTCCCTGCCGGGCGTTCACTCCGAAACTGAAACAGTTTCGGGACGACCATCTCGATGAGGGATTCGAGGTCGTGCTCGTCAATTTTGACAAATCCAATACAGAGAAACGCCGCTACATTCGCGATGCCGGAATGGAGTGGCCGTCTCTTCCCGGAGCCCGTCGCAAAGCGTCAAAATCCCTCGCCGAAACGTATCAGGTTAAAGGATATCCGACCCTGATTATTCTCGACCCGTCCGGAAACGTGGTCACTAATCTCGGAGTGGAGGCAATAATAAATGAACCCGAAACCGTTTTTGGACAGTGGCTCAAATTTGAAATTCCCAATGCCTGACAAACTCACATTTCCTGAGACCGCGAAGAATGTCGTTGCGATTGCACCGGCCCGCGCCAAGGATGTGCCCGTCGTCACGACTGACCGGAAACGCTCCATGAGCGAAGAGAAAAAGCCACCCCGCATCGACCCTGATCAAGACCTCATCGACCGCTCACGGGCGGGCGACACGAAGGCCTTCGACGAGCTCGTCGTCAAATACACCCCGAAGCTCTACGGTCTCGTTTACCACATGACCTCGAATCATGAGGACACCAACGACGTGCTTCAGGATGTCTTTGCGAAAGCGTATCGAGCTCTCAAGCGTTTCCAGGGAAAATCGACTTTCTATACCTGGATCTACTCGATCGCGACGAACATGACTCTCAATTTTCTCAAAAAGAGAAACCGTCGGCGCGGCATGAGTCTCGACGACGTCGATATGGCGATTCAGAACGACCCCGATTTCATCGAGGCGACGAGTAAATCTGACCCGGTTCGGGAAGCGAACATTTCCGAGTTGCAGGAAAGATTGAACATGGCCATGCAGCAGCTGTCAGAAGACCACAGAGCAGTGGTTACCATGTTCGACATTCAGGGAATGCCCCACGCACAGATCTCAAAGATTCTGGGGGTTTCTGAAGGGACGATCCGATCACGGCTCTTCTACGCCCATCGGCAGCTGCAAACTTATCTGGACGACTTTCGGAAGTAAATTCCGGGGCGCGAGGAAGGTGAGATCTGTCGTTGATAATCATCCCTCATCCTCGTAACTTCCCACTTGCCTCGGCATTTTCGATGAAAGACTCCGAAGACGTACAAAAGCTCCTCCGCCTGAAGCGATACGAATCGCCCGGTGAGGAATACTTCCAGCAATTCGCCGAAGATTTTAAAGATCGTCAGCGTTCCGAACTCCTCAAGGGTTCCGCCCGCTCGCTCCTTTTCGAAAGAGCCGCCCTCTGGCTCGATGAGATGAGCCCGGGCCGCTGGGCAATTCCGGCAACCGCGACCGCCTGTGCGGCTGCTCTCACGGTGGGCGCCATCTTCACCCTTCAGTCCGGCGATTCCGGAATCAGTGAAAACACGATTGCTGAAGTAGAATCCATTCCCTCGACGCTCCCGAATTTCGAAGGAACGACCGGCGAGGTGATTGAGCTCTCACTGCCCAAGCCGACGAGCCGTGTTCCCGGCGGTGTTTTGCAGCAGAATGGTAGCGTTCTCACCGCCGGTGCGGGACGGGGATTTCGTGAACTTTAATTCGAGGGGACATGGAATTTTCCACCCTTCGCCAGGCAGCGCTGACCCTCATCTTTGCGACCTCGGTAGCGCTCCATGCTGATGAGTCTGAAAAAGAAGTGATCATTCAGTGGTCACCGTCAGATTGGACTCCAGCGGTTCCAACAGCCCACGCATCGTGGTTCATCAGCGTTGCCCCGAAGTCGATCAAGCTTCCCGAAGACGGCGATATCGTCCTCACCGTCGGAAAGGAGAAAGTCCCTTCCCGAATCATTCACTTCGATGACTCCCACCGACTCTGCCTGATCGAAGCCTCTGCTCCGATCAGTGGACTCAAGATTCTCGAGCTTGCGACATTCCCGCTCCCCGGGGCCGGTGAAAAGCTGCATTGCTGGAAACCCGGCTCCAGTTGTCCAACGACCGTGGCGGGAAAAGAATACAGCATTCGCGGTGAACCACTTTCTTCTCCCCTGCTCCGCGTTCGCGTTGCCAATGCGGAAGATTTTTGCCATCCCGGCACTCCCCTCGTCTGCGGTCAGGGGAAACTTTTCGGCGTTCTCGCCGAGGTCTCGTCAACGCTCGAGGGAGAGGCGCATGCGATTCCAGCTTCCTGCCTCCACAAACTCATCACGGAATTTGAGCGCTACCATCGAACCGGCAAAGTGTGGATCGGGCTTGTCTTTGAAGACCGCGCCCGCACTCCTCAGGTCGTTGAGGTTCGGGCCGGTTCTCCTGCCGATGCGGCAGGACTCCAAGCTGGCGATGTCATCCTAAGTCTCGGCGGTCACGAAATCCCTGATCTGGATGGGCTCACTCAGACCGTCCATTTTCTAACAGCCGGGGACACCGTCGAGATCGAGGTCCTTCGCGGACTCAAGGAGGAAGTTCTGCAGCTAACCCCCGAGTTTGCTGAACCGGTCGTTGCCGAAGCCCCCTGAGAAAAGTCCTGCGAACTACCCGAGGCCGACCCGACCTTGCAGAGCCCGCATCAGGGTAAGTTCGTCCGCTGATTCGAGGCCACCACCGGCAGGCATGCCCTGAGCGAGACGCGTCACGGCAAGGCCTTCGATGCCCCTCAGGAGCTCTGCGAGGTAATTGGCCGTCGCCTCGCCTTCGACGTCAGAACTGAGCGCGAGGATCACTTCCCCGAAAGCTCCCGCACGAAGCCGGTCAAGCAGCTCCCGGATGCGCAATTCCTCCGGGCCGATGTTATCGAGTGGAGAAATCTTCCCGCGGAGCGAATGATAATGTCCACGAAACGCGCCGGAACGCTCCAGCGGCAAAATATCCGTGGGCTGCTCGACGACACAGAGGAGGCCACTGTCCCGCTGCAATCCGTCGCAGATGGCACACCCTTTTTCGAGCGTTGAGAAAAATCCACATACACGGCACTCGACGACTTCACGCCCCGCTCGCTCCATCACTTCGGAGAACGGCGTCGAAACCTCTTTCCCCTGCTGCATGAGCCAGACCGCGATTCGCTCGGCACTCTTCGGCCCAATTCCGGGAAGCTGCTTCAAGTGCGAAATGAGAGATCTCACCGGATCAGGATAATCGACGTTCGCCATGGTGATTACTACGCCCCTCACATGAGGTTGATCAACCTCGCATGCTTACCGGGAGTGACTTCATGACCTTCTCCCGAAGCATCGGCGATGCCATCTTGCGCCTTTGCGATAAAAAAACTAAGCGGTCCATCATCGACTCCGGGATTTCGGGCTCGACTGAGATGATCAAGCGCCTCATCGAATTTCTCTTCCCGAAGAAAAATTACCCCTTTCCAGAAGAGATCGCGTCTCTCTTTTTCAGCCTCTGAGTAGTTCTCCACCGGGGCAAGCAATTGATAAACTTCCGTCATCAATTTCGACTCCGGATCAAAAAACATTTCCATCGGACGCACCTCGAACGCCTCCCGCACGAGACGATAGGTCTGCGGGCCAATAAGAAGATCGGATCCGTAGCGACCGTTCGCGTGAGCCAAACGTCGGGAGTAATCAGTCTCCGCCCCAATCCCACTGAAAAAGTAGTGCTCGTCAGCGCCGTAGACTCCGATCGTCATCGGACCCGAACTGATCCCGACCCCATAGGAAAGGCCCTGAAACCAGCGGGTCTCGCATTCGTGGCTGAGGTTTCGAAGTCGTGATCGCAATTCCAAAGCGGCCCGACAGGCTTCGAGCGCATGAGTCTCCGACGGTTTCAGCATCCCGAAATAGCCACGAACTAATTCAGGGCCCGACTCATCGAGATAAGCCCCTCGACCAGTGAGAAAGGTCGAGACACTCCTGAGAAAGAGGTTACTCATTTTCACGAGATCTGAAGGCTTCAGCTTTGCCTGCATCTCCTCGTGATTAAAGAGGCGACAAGTCACCACCGTCACCTCGTGGGAAACTCCGCTGAAATTGGGCGGCTCGTTCGCTTCGAGCAATTCATTGAACGTCCGATGAGAAACCCGCCGCCCGATCAAATTTTCGAGAACCCGTTTTCGCATTCCTTTTTCCGTCCCTGAAAAGACAAACCCGGCCACCGCCGCGAAGGCGACTGCCGCGAGCGAGGAAAACGGATCGAAAATGACATCGTGAAGCGCGAGAGTCGGCGAGATCCCAAGGACGAGAAGGACCGTGCAAAAGATCACGAGAATTTTCTGCGAAGGGTTCGTCACGTCAATAACACACCACGCCACGCCACCTGACAAAACAATAATGATCAGACCTTCGAGCCACTTCAATCGGAGGGGATCATCCGCCGTGAGTATTCCCTGGCTCGTCCACTTCGACTGCAACCATCCGGTCATCGGCTCGAACATGCCGAGAAAAAAGAGCACGAGAACAAGCAGCGAAACGCCTCCTCCAATATAAAGAAATGTCAGAACGTAGCGGCGCATGCAAACTCAGGGCGTCCCATGATCTAGGAAATCGTCTCAGCGATCTTATTCATCGGGGACTCACAGTGTAAAGCCCGCCTGCGCACGGGGCAAGCCAAGGATGCAAGCGTTCAAAATGCAGCTATCTCCCACTCGAAACCCGGGCCGCTTTCCTGCTTTGCCCGAGCTTCCGCCCCATGGCCTGGCGCAGGCGCTTCCCCGGCGAATGCCGGTTGAGACGCTTAAAACGCTGAAGACTCTCTTCGTCACACAACCACTCATCGTGCAGGTGATGGAGATTCGTCGTGATTCGCTCATGCGCCGTTTCTGACTCCGCCGTCGTGAGTTGCTGATAGATTCCCGTCGCGTTGCAGAACTCTGCGAGAGCCGTCATGTATTCCCGATGGAGAAAAATCGAGTGCTGCTGGAGGACGGAAAGATCCACCGAGAGTGCTTCATCGAGCGCGACAATCCAGTCCTCTTCCTCCGCGAATTCGATCGGTACGGCGTCGTGCTCCCACAGCTCACAGTAACTGCGAGCAGCCGCATTCCCCGTCGGAATATTCAGGCGTGCGATGCCCCCGGACATGCAAATGATGCGGCAATCAAGATCACTACCGCAATAGAGACGCGAATGGAGCAGCATCGAAGCGACATCCCAAATTTTCGCCGACCCAAATCCAGCGGCAATCCACTCAGGGAACTGATTTACCCAGGAACGGACCGCCGCAGATTTTTCTCCCGGGCTACCGGTCGAAGCTTCGAAAAAGACCAGGCCAAGTCCATCGCGCTCGGCGACCTCGCGCAAGGCCGGAGTGAGCCTCTCTTTCTGAGCGGCAGAAACCTTGCTCACTTCTAACGCAATCCATCCATTGGGAAAACGATGACGAAGTTCCTCAAGCGCTTCGCAATCACGATGCTCACGCAGTTGCCGGGCACCGACCTGAGGCAAAACGGTAAGAGGGCAAGGCATCTTTCTTACGGCAAAACCCTCGGACTCGAGATAGTTCGCACCGTTCTCGTCGCGAATTCCGATAAAGTTCGCCTGCTTCAGAGTCCGGAATAAATGAGCCTTCTGCCTTTCCGTAAGCGCGGCGGGATCTGATAATCCCATAGCGTGAAGGCTGAGACTCGCCCCATAAAATTCGCCCTCAGCGGAAAGCACGTAAGCAAGATCATCAGTTTGACCGGAGCGACGCTTCACGTAGGAAGCCAGTTCCGCATCGCCGCTGATCTTCGAGAGGCTCTCAAAACGCTCCGCCTCTTCACCGCGAATCGCCGCCGCATAGGCCGTCTTCAAATTGGTCGTCAGAATATCTCCTCCACAATGAATCAGCTGGAGACGACTCCCCGTCATTTCCAGCGCACTTTCCCCATAGTTCCGGACTGAGTGACCTCCGAAAGCAGTCATGTCAGCACTGACAAGGGAGGAGCAGCGAAACTTCCCAAGATTCAAAACACGGGTGAGAACATGAGGGCGCAGCATTTCACCGAGATTGTAGTGGTCGGACGGCCCCACAATAATCCCATCGCCGGAAGGAGTCGTGACCCGGTTGACCTCTGAAAGCGGACGGACCCAATCCATCCCCGGCCGATGATGATGACGCTCCGCACCCTCCCCCTTCGGGGAAACTGGATCGCTCGATTGGTGGTTGATCGAATGCTCGGCCTCTCGCATCCTGAAATATTACGCAAATCCTAACTATTCACAATAATTAATGATAAGTTTTTGTAATTTCCGGAATTTTGCGTGGAATTGATAAAAATTCACTGGCGCCCGCGGCAGCGCAAAATTTTCCTCTTCGCCCCCGCTGCTACCTTCGCCACAGAGTTGAGCCTGAGCGAAAACGAGGTCGCGCCGGTCTCGCCGTTTGGCTACTCACTCGCTCAGACCAATGACCTGTCGCATCTCCTCGAGCGTCGATGGATTCTTCAAAATCCCCACGAGATAATCGCAGGTCTTCTCCGCCTCGGAAAAATCAAGCCATCTGACCAGGTTTTCCGGCTTTTCGAGGCGCGAAAACACTGCCCGATGGATCCGATCACGATCAATCCACATCGTTCCATAACCGTGCGATCCATCTTCGTTATTCTGATTGCTCGACCAGACCTGAATCGCACTCCCATCCGGTTTCGCCCCAAGATACACGACCAAATGCCCGCGTTCCCCCTTCCCAATCTTGTCATTCCAGAAAATTTTGAGAAAGTCCCCGGCCTTCGCCTCCGAAAATGACTCAAAATTCGTACCCAGATCAAGTCGCTCGAAGAGGCGGGCCGTTCCGGGACCATTCGCATTCCAGTGACCGAAAAGGCCAACTCCATCGAACTCCCCGTGGATCACCTCGCGGGAGCCTCCGACATCGGCGAGCTCGCGGTTGAGCTGCTTCGGAAATTTCAGAGAACCATTCGCTTGGAGGTCTTCGATTACATCACAGAAGAGCAGGTAGGTCGCACTGGAGCAAAAACTGTAGCCCGATGCCTTTCCCGGTTCGACTTTCAACTTCCCGTTGAGCCCCACCTGCAACGAGCGCCCCAGTTCATCCACCGTCTCGTAGAGGTCATCGAACCGCTGTGATTCCGGCAATTCGCGCTGATAGGCGGCATAAACACCGCCTTGAGGCATTGCCCCGATCTTGTTGACCAGCAGTTGATTCAAATCCTCCGCCCCGGAATGGCCACCGATGAGGCACAAAGAAACGAAACCGATCACTCTTATCACAGACATACGAAAATAGTACAGCACTTCACGAAACACGCCATGCTCTCTGCATCGCAAGAATCCGCTTCAACTCGTTGCGTTCAGTTACCGGAGTCGATGGGTCAGCAATCAGATCCCGCAAGTTTTCCTGCTCCAGCCAAATGATGACCTCCTCCGGCCAGATCCGGATGTCAAAACTCTCATGCACTTCGCCGTCCTCCCAAATCGGGAGCGCCAAACCAAGACTCATTTGAGGACCATCCGCCACATCGGAATCATCGGAAGTGGACGCGTAAAGCATCCCTGGCAGAGAGATTGCGAAAACAAGGCAGGAAAGAGCGAGTTTTTTCATGAAAGAGAGGGGTCAACCTTGAAACGGCCGGGCCCTTTCAGACCTTAGATCATCCTTGCAAAATCTGATGTTTTCCGCCGATTTTGACGGCATCTTTTGCAGCTCTCTTATATTACCTGATTTTTCGCCTCCCCAACCGCTTGACAAGCGATTCAAACTGCATAGATTCCCGCTCCCCAGCTCACTTGGCGGCAATTGAGACCACAACCGAACGTGGACAGGCCGCTTAACCGATACAGGAGCAGGGATTATTAAGGACGGAAATGAAAACGTTTTCTGCAAAAGCTGAAGAAATTGACCGCAAGTGGTATGTCATCGACGCCGAGAACAAGGTTCTCGGAGAAGTCGCGGTCGCTGCTGCACGCCTCCTTCGGGGCAAAGACAAACCTCTTTTCACTTCCCACGTCGATTGCGGTGACTTCGTTGTCGTAATCAATGCGGACAAGGTGCGGGTCACTGGCAACAAAGAGCAGCAGAAGATTTATACCTCCTACTCCGGTTACGTTGGCGGTCAGAAGCGTGAGTCAGTTGAGAAATTGCGCATTCGGCGCCCTGAGCTTATCGTTGAGCGGGCGATCACCGGGATGGTTCCCCACAACCGTCTTGGGCGTCAGATTTTGAAAAAGTTGAAGGTCTACGCCGGAACCGAACACCCGCACGACGCCCAGCAGGTTGAATCCTTCGAAGTCTAATTTCCCCACTGTAACTGAGCTATGAGCGAATCCTTTTCAGCAACCGGTCGACGCAAGACGGCTACCGCCAGCGTCACTTTAAAGCCCGGCACCGGAACCATCACGATTAACAAGCGCCCGTTCGAAGATTACTTCGGCACCCTCTCGCTTCAAAATCAGGTTCTCCTTCCTTTTCAGGTCGCGGATGCCACGAACCAGTATGACACCTTCATCAGCGCCAAAGGCGGTGGTGTCACCGGTCAAATCGGTGCGATCCAGCTCGGCATCTCCCGTGCTCTACTCAAGACGAACGAAGAATTGAAAGACACACTCCGTGAGTCTGATCTTCTTACCCGCGACTCCCGTAAGAAAGAGCGCAAGAAGCCAGGTCAGCCAAAGGCGCGTAAGCGTTTCCAGTTCTCGAAGCGTTAATCGCCCCCGGGACAGCGATCCTTGCAGATCATTTTCGAAACAGGGTTGGGTGCTTCACTCAACCCTGTTTTGCGTTTCGGTAAGCGCGATTAAAGGCCACACAACCGGTAGCGAGGGCATTCCCGTCCTTGTTCCCCAGCCCAGTCAGCGTCACCCGAGGCACTGAACGGCGGCAGGAAACCCGTCGCCACTATTCTTCGCACCGCCTGTAGCGAGGACATTCCTGTCCTTGTTCACTAGCCCAGTCCGTGCAACGCCGAAGCAACCTAAATCTGAGCGTCGATCTGCTCAGCGGCACGCTTCGGCCCGAGGTGACGAACGTCAGTCGCGCTTTCGAGAAAGATTCCATCTTCCGCGATATTCACGGCATGATCGCCGACCCGCTCGAGGCTTCGCACGATGAAGATTAAATGAAGGAACGACTTGATCGTCCCGGCATCGTTGTCCATGTGCTTGGTGAGTTCACGGATAACGTCATTGTGAGCAGCATCGAGAACCTTATCACTCTCATATAGAGAAAGCCCGAGATCGGTATCTCCCTCGGCGTAAGATCGCATGCCGTCGCGAAGAATGCTCAAAGCCTTCTCATAAAGCGGCTCGATCAGAGCGACCTCTTTGATTTCCGGGTGCTTTAGAATTTTTCGGGCGCGCCTTGCAATGTTCTGCGCTTCATCAGAGACGCGCTCCAGGTTATTCGCCACCTTCATTCCGGCAATGACTTCGCGCAGGTCGCTTGCCACCGGATTGTAGCGCATCAAAATTTCGAAGGAATCGGCATCAATCTTCTTTTCGAGAAGGTTCACCTCGTCATCCTCAACAATCGCGGCATTACACAGTTCAGCATTACGTGTCAGAAGCCCGCGGATCGCACTTTCCAGATTCTGCTCCGCGATACTCGCCATCCGGAAGACACTGTCTCTCGCCTCACGAAGGGCGGTGTCAAAATTACCAAGTCGATGGATGGATTCGGGCATGTCAGTGAAGAGAGTAAACGGCGGGAAAAACAATTACGCGGCTGCGATAATACTAGCCGATTCCTGCTCTACCGTCTCAACAAAATCAGACTCATGTTCAACGAGGCATTCCTCCGTCTCCCGGCGGGCCATGAATTCGTCATGATGAATCAATTCGAATTCTCCCGGCTCGATCTCGACAATAGCGGTCAATGATTCGACCCAGTCCCCTGAGTTCAAATAGTGCACTTCGCCATCGAGATCCTTGTCGGCCGGGGTATGAATATGACCGCAAATAATGCCCCGGCAGTGCTTCACGATCGCCAATTCCTTGAGCTGGTCTTCATACCGATCCACGAAGCTGACGGCAGTCTTCACCTTCTCTTTAATCTTCTTACTCAGCGAATAGTATTCCTTCCCGCGAAACATCCGCCACTTATTGTATAGTCGATTCACCCCCAGGAGGAGCTCATAGCCTTTCGCCCCGGCAATAGCGACCCAGCGATGATCAGTCGTCACGGAATCAAATCCGTCTCCGTGAACGACGAGATAATCACCCTGAGGAGTCGAATGAATGTACTCATCGACGATCTTCAAATTTCCGAAATTGATCGGGAGAAATCGCTCGAGAATATCATCGTGGTTTCCCCGGAGATAAATCACTTCCGTCCCCTGCCTTTCCATTTTTTTCAAAACAGTCCGAACAAATTTAGTGTGTTCCGGAAGCCACTTGCCCCCGCCCCGCAGTGCCCAACCATCGACAATGTCTCCATTCAGGATCAGCTTTTTACAACGTGTTGCCTTGAGGAACTCAATCACTTCGGTCGCCTTGCTGTCACGAGTTCCGAGATGAACATCTGAGATAAAGATACTGTGGTATTCGTTCTTTTTCATGAGAGGGCGTTGTTGAGTTCTTCAAGTTCCATGCTTTCGGGGGTCGGCAGGACGGTCTCCCCGGAAGCGAGGATCGTGAGCTGTTTTTCAAATCGTTTGATGACCTTTTTCCAGCGAACTCTCCGGGCAGAGGCCCGGGCATTCTCCCTAATTTCGGTCAGTTCTGAATTCACTGCCGCGAAAACCAGCTCAAGGTAGGCATCACTGTCATCGAAAGGGGCGGTGAACCCGTTCTCCCCGTTGCGGATATGCTGCTTTGCCGCGGCGTAGTCGTAGGCCACGACCGCGAGCCCGCTTGCCATCGCTTCCATCGTCACATTTCCAAAAGTCTCGGTAATGCTCGGAAAGAGAAAGATGTCAGCTGAGGCGTAGTGCTCGGCAAGCTCTTCACCGCGAAGGACGCCGGGATAGATAAACTGCGGATTGTCACGCTTCAACTCTTCCAGCTTTGGCCCCGCCCCGACAAATACCCCGCGAAAGTCAGGGATCCGCTTTTGGATCTCAAGAAAGCTCTTCACGAGCAGAGGCAGATTCTTTTCAGCGGCGATGCGTCCCACGTAAAGTCCCACGAGAGTCCCCTCACGCGCCCCCCACGATTGACGCAGTGCCTGCGATCTCTTCTTCGGGGAAAACAATCGCGTGTCGACCCCTTTGGGCAATAGTTCCAAATTACGAAAGCCCTTCGAATCGAGATCAGCGATGACATCGCGAGACGGGACAAACGTGCAGGTAGAACGATTGTGAACGTGCCGGAGGTATTTGACCGCCGCCTTCTCAAGCAGCGGCACCTGGTAATGGGCCATGTACTGCTGAAAATTGGTATGAAACCCGGAGGCAACCGGAATACCAAGAGCGCGCGCTGCTGAAATCGCGGAAGCTCCGAGGGGCGTCTCGGTCGCCACGTAGATCACATCAGGACGACGCTTATACCATCTCGCCTGCAAGACCAGCTTGATCGGAAAACCGAAGCGAACCTCTTTGTAACCGGGCAAACCGATCGATGGGACCTGCAAGCCTTCTTCGTCGCAGGCAAGGACCGCAGGACGGATCACATCGAGAGAGTGTCCTCGCTCGCGGAGGCCTTTCACGAGCCGCTCAAGCGTCGTCGCGACGCCGTTGGCCTGGGGAGAATAGGTATCAGTGACAAAGGTGATATTCATGGGATTCAATTTTCGGTTCAGAGTTCGAGCATTCCGTTTCCGGAACACCCCGACAATCTGCGGTGAATTGAACTGATCAGTTCATCGAAAATCGTTTCCCGATTATCTCCTGAACCGATCTTTGTGAAAGCGACAGCTTCGTCACTTTCACTATTAAGCGCCGTTAATAGTTGCGATCCCTTAAACAGATGAGTCGCAGCCCGGACACCTGCCAATGACCCGGACTGCGACTACCCCTCAACTCGGGAGGAACATCCTGACAGCCTACTAAACAAGGGAAGCTGCCCGGTGCCTTCTCCCAAACCTTACCAATGAACCAATTTGACGCTCAGCGAGTTATCGCACCGACTGAGCAAAATTGAGAACCTGTCTGTTTGTGTAAAAATTGAATTCGCCGATCCCCTGACAAAGCCGAAAAACGCCTGATTCGGCGAAGCAGCTAGTCGGATAGATGGGTGAGAAAAAAGCATCAGTTTGAAGCGGAGTTTTCGTTTCAGCGATAATCAACATTACCAAAATTTCTCACATCCGCAACTTAATTTTAAAAACTTTTTCAATACTGTGAAAAATATTCCCGAATTTCTAAAATTAACACTAAAACTGTGCGGGTTTAGAACTGTCGCGGACGCCGTCAGGCTTCCGAAAGACGCGACCGATTCCCCACGGAGATTCATTCGCGGATGGACATCGTCTTCGGAACCTTCACAGGTTCCGCTGCGGGTTTTGGTCCGGGATTCCCCGCCCTTTCGCTATCCCAATCGGGATTTGATCTCAGCAATCACCCGCGCGACGACCTCCCCGGCGGTGAGCTCCGAACTGTCGACGACAATGGCGTCTTCAGGAATCACGAGCGGCGATGCTTTGCGATTGGAATCCGTCCTGTCGCGCTCCGCGATCGAATCCGTGATCCCTTCCGCCCGACGCCTTTGCTCCCGCACTTCGGGCGAGGCATCGATATAAAATTTGAAGGGCGTATCTGGAAACACGACCGAGCCGATGTCACGTCCCTCCATGACGACACCGGTCTTCGCGGCATAGGCACGCTGCTCCGCGACGAGGCGGGCACGCACCTCGGGAATCGCGGCAATCGCTGAGACGTTCGCGTTGACGGGGGTATCGCTCAATTCTTCGCGAGTGAGAAAGCGACCGTTCACCGCAAAGGTTCCGATACCGTCCTCCTCGCCGCCTTTGAACTCAGTCTCAGCTAATAAAGCAATCACTTCGGAACTGTCAGAAGGTGAAACGCCTTTCTCCAATGCCAGCCAGGTGAAGGCGCGATACATCCCACCGGAACTCACGAACACGAGCTTGAGTTCTTTCCCAATCCGCTTCGCCACGGTGCTTTTCCCGGAGGCGGCCGGACCATCAATGGCAACAATGAGAGCAGAATCTGACATCGTTCCTAGATTGGCCTTCCCCGCAGGAACCCGCAACGGATTTCCTGATGAAAAATCCCTTGCCCATTGCGTCCGCTCTCCTTACTCGTGAAGGATATGATTCTAGCAGATTCTGAGATCCTTGAAGCAATCGGACGTGGCGAAATCGTGATTGAACCCTACGACCGCAACTGCCTCGGCACGAACAGTTACGATGTGCATCTCAGCAAGCATCTCGCGACCTACAAAAATCGCGTTCTCGATGCGAAGCAGCACAATGAAATTGAGCACTTTGAAATTCCGGAGGAAGGTTTCGTTTTAGAGCCTCAGATCAATTACCTCGGCTCGACGATGGAATACACCGAAAGCCATTCGTCGGTTCCATTCCTCGAGGGAAAATCCAGCGTCGGTCGCCTCGGGATGGATATCCACGCCACCGCCGGAAAAGGCGACGTGGGATTCTGTAACTACTGGACGCTTGAGATTTCAGTGAAGCAGCCAGTCCGTGTCTATGAGGGCATGCCAGTGGGCCAGCTCATCTACTTCCGGGTCGAGGGGGAAATCCTCAACCCCTACAATCAGAAAGACTCGGCCAAATACAACGGCAGAACTCCCCTCCCCGTCGAATCGATGATGTGGAAGAACAAGTTTTAGGTGAGTTGAGGAGTTGAGGAGTTGAGGAGTTGAGGAGTTGAGGAGTTGAGGAGTTGAGGAGTTGAGGAGTTGAGGAGTTGAGGAGTTGAGGAGCGGGCGACCACTTGACTCCCGGTCTGCTCGTTCACACTCGCAGCTACGGATCTTCCGCGAGCGAGAATTCGAATCCCGCTTCCGGTTTACTCTCTCCTACTCTCCTACTCTCCTACTCTCCTACTCTCCTACTCTCCTACTCTCCTACTCTCCTACTCTCCTACTCTCCTACTCCGACTCACTCTTCCAGTTTAGTTCTCTGACCTTCCTTCTCTTTCAGCTCTTCGAGGAGCTCAGAAGCCGCCTCAAAGTCAGGTTGCCGCTCGAGGGCCGTTTCCAGCAGGAAGATAGCGTAGGAGTAATCTTCTTGCTCACCGGCTTCCTGCGCCATGAGGAACAGGTCCTCGACGCTTTCAGGAAGATCACTCTTGCGGTTGTAGCCATCACCTGAAGCACCACCGGCACCAGGTGTCCTCTCCCGAGTCTGGATGCCGTTCGCGGCACGCCAGTCCTCGTTAGATCCGATCGGGTGAGTATTCTCGTGAATGATCTCTTCAAGGGCCGTCGAGGTGAGGCGACGTCCGAAGATTGACTCGATCGTCAACTCCTGGAACTCAGTGGAGGTACCATTGATTCCCGGTGAGAAGAAGGTCCGGAACGAGCCCGATGATCCATTTGGCATTGCCGGTGAGCGTGATTCGATCTGGATGTAGTGGTTTCCATCACCGAGGACAAGTCCGTCGAAAGTAGCAAACCAGGTTCCGGAACCGTCAGCGACAATCACTCTTTCTCCACCGGGGAGGAATTCTCCACTCGGGCCGAGGATTCGAATCGTGATGATCGTTCCTGCCGGCGCCGATCCTGAGTAGGTCGGTATCAGCGTGAGGAGTGGCTGTTGGCCACCACGACCCCCATCAGCTTCCCGATTGAAGATAAATCCACCCGGCTCAGCAAAACGGAATCCTTCCAGGATGCTCGATCCTCCTGATATGAGGATCCCATTGATGGAAGCTCCATCAGCACCATTAATCGTCACCCGGATCTTCTCAGGGAGAACGCCGCCCTTCCCGTCACTGACGGTGTAGGTGAAGGTATCGACCCGGGTCTCGCCGGCAACCAATGACCTCACTTGTGGGAGGTTGCTGTCGAGCGTGTAGATAAAGGTTCCATCGGACTTCATCTCGAGCGTTCCATAGAATCCATCGACCGACTTGGTGCCGCCGGGAGCAACAGGGCCAGCTCCGTTGGTCGATCCAGCGAATGGCGCACCATCGAAGGAGATAAGGGTCACAGAAAGAACATCGCTTTCGTCCAGGTCAGAGTCATTCGTCAACGCGTTGCCCACGCTCACGGAAGGTCCACCCACTCCGTTCTCGAAGACCTGACCGGTATCGCCCGCAACCACCGGCAAATCGTTCGTTCCCGTGATCGTGATCACGACCTCCTGAGTGTCGCCTCCAGTAGCGGGGTCATTTGCCCCCACGGTGAAAGTCAGTGTCAGAACCTCGTTTAAAGCGAGGAAATCGAATGTTTGAGCACCGCTGTCGAAACGCCAATTAATCGTCCCTTCAGTCACCCCGCCGTCGATAACAGGATTCACACTCGTCAAACTCAACATCGCAAGGAAATCGGCATTCGTGAGCGTCGACTGGGGTCCCATCAGGGCCACACTATTGACACTCGCGGTTACGGTGCCCAGATCATACACGGTGAGAGTGCCAACCACTTGAAGAGGTATATTCGACTCGACGAGAGGTGCCGCAGCCGAATCACTGTTGCCCGCCTCGACAGAGATGTCTGGAGCGATGTTATCGACCTCAACCTCCTCGAAGTTCACTTCCTGCTGTCCACCCCCAAAGGTGTAGACGCCGGAGTCGTTCGCCGCCGGAGTAGAGGGACGGAACACGGTAGTGTCACCGCCAACGATATTAATCGTGTCTGCTTCGCCAGCCCCTTGACCATTTCCGTCAACGCTGATTTCAGTAGTTGTGCTCGGAGTGACGTTGAAGGTATCGGCATCTCCGCCCCCTAAGAGGGAGGCTCCGTTACCAGCAGTGATTGTGCCTGCAATCGTGGCGACGCCTCCTTCTGCATCCACAGCGCCGATCTGATCAACCCTGATCTCAACTTCCCCGGTTGGTGCGGAGAGCGCTCCGGTTGCATTGAGAATGAAATCATCGTCGGCGTTAAATTTGAGATCGCCGCCTGTCGATCCAACGGTCACACCGGCTCCGACGAGGATATCTCCGTCGGTCGCAACAGCGGTCAAATTCCCTCCGACACTGGAAGTCGCAAAATCGATTTCCTGATTGTTGGTGATCGAGACATCGCTGTTAGCTCCTGTCGTGTTGACGGATACTTTGCCGTCTGCCTCAAGGAGATCCAGAGTGATATCGGCTCCATCTACCGTCGTCGTCAATCCAGCGATGCCGGCTACGACGACCGCTTCGGTATCGGTCACAGCGGCATCATTCGTGAGATTCAAATCCCCTCCCACATCAAGACCACTACCAGCTACTCCAGCTCCCCCAATATCGAGAGCGCCTGAGTTGCTGATCTCAAAATTGCCGGAAGACGTTCCTTCAAGGTTCGAGACCTGAGTGTCGAGGGCGTTGCCTGCCCCAACCGTTCCGTTCGGTGCATTCAAGATCACTGCCGGCGCCTCAATATCCGTATCGAGATCACCTCCATCGATGATGTCTCCATTTGCCGTGGCAATCGTGACGAGACCACCGGCCTTGAGACCTCCGACCGTGACATTTCCGTCAGCGATGACATCGATAGTTCCGGCGGTTGATTCAACGAAGGCCCCGTTGGCCATTGTCACTGCGGAATCCGCAGTCAGGGTAACATTTCCAGCGGAACTCGTGATATCAGCAGTGGCATCAAAATTGATGTTGTCGGCTGTGACCGTCACATTTCCGGTCAGGGTCAGCGGATTATTGGCATTCACGAAAGTCACCGAATCTCCGGTTTCAACGCCTGGAGTGGGACCAGACGTGTCCACCTGCAAGCCGGTGACTCCACCAGTGATCGCACCAACATCAATCACCACCGTCTGGGCATCAGTTCGGGTCACCTGAGCTGAAGTCAGACCCAGAGTGCTTAGAACCAAATCCCCGTCCGCTTCCGAGATGGTGTAAGTGTTGTTCGTCGCATCATAGGTGACAGTCAGCGTATCAGTCGAATCGGTTCCGATGTCGGTGATCACCAACTCGCCTGTTCCAGTCAACTCCACCTGAGTTTCCGGCGCGCCGACGAAGAGAACGACGTCGTTACCGTCACCTCCTTTGTAGCTGATGACATAATCGTTCCCGCCTGCTGTGACGGTCGCTCCTTCGGGAAGGTTATTGAACGTCGAAGTCACCGCATCGGTTCCGTCGTTGGCAATGATGACAATTTCGCTGCCCGAGACAAGGTTGGCTGCAGAGTTGATGTCCAAGGTCGCTGTTCCGAGATCAACAGCTCCACCACCGACGACATCAATGAGGTCACCGTCGTTTACGCCATCCAAATCGACGGTGTAAGTGCCGGTCATGAAGTTGAGGCTACCATCAATCGTAAGGGTTTCGGTAGCATCGATGATCCCATCAACGATAGAATCTTCATTAATCCCCTCACCGGGGCTGATTGTTCCACTGAAGACGTTCAGGTCGGTCGATGCGGTCGTGCCCACGTCAACAGTTCCGTCTCCGGAGATGACTTCACCGGCACCCATGTTGAGACCATTCGTCGCGACGAGTGTTCCGTCATTATCAAGAATCGTTCTTCTTCCAAGTGACGCCAGGTTGGTATCGTTGATCGTCACGGTATGTTCCCCGATTTCAAAGGTTCCATTGAAATCGAATCCCGCGTTCGTTCCGTCCCCAAGTTGGACATCTTCGGTGACCACGATCCTCGAAGTCACCACCGTGCTATCGATCGGAGCAAAGATGTCTCCACCGACATTGAGCGTCGTGTTGCTACCCAGTTTAAACTCGCCGGAAGGGGTTCCGACGCTTCCGATTTGACCAGTCGAGGTGACCGTGATCGTTCCACCGTCGAGGGATGTCGTTCCCGTGTAGGTATTCAGACCGGATAGAGTCAATACACCCACGCCGTCTTTGACGAGGTTCACGGTATTCTCAATCACGCCGCCGTAGGTTGTGTTAGAACCTTGATTGACGGTCAGCGTGTTGAATCCAGCATCGCTGTTCGTGATCGTTGAAGCACCCGTTCCTGCGTCGTTTCGCGAAAGCGCACCAATCGTCTGGTCGAATCCATTCAAATCGAGAGTCACATCCTCAGAAGCACCTGAATTATCAAGCGTCAATGAAGTCCCGTTCGGCAAAGTATCATCTGCCCCGAGTTGCAGCGTTCCCCGAGCCACCGAAGTCGCGCCGCTATAGGTGTTTACTCCGGAAAGCACTACCGTTCCGGAGCCATCACCACCCGCATTGATCGTGAGCGCGTTGCCGGTTCCGTTCTGGATCACTCCGCCGACTATCAAGGTTGCATCATTTTCGGTTCCGATCCGCGCAGCTCCATTGAGGAGGACATTGCCGTTCCAGGTCGCAATTCCGTTTTCTTCGGTGCGAAGTGCTCCGTTGAAGTCACCACCGGTGCCGGCGATCGAAATTGACTCGGCTGCGACAATCACCCCGTTGACCAGTTCGACGCGGGCATCGCTCGCCACGATTGTATTACTGGTAGCTCCAGATCCACCAAGGGCGGTGTTGCTGCCCACCGTGAGCTGGCCTGCGTTGACAGTGGTAACACCTGTGTAGGTATTGTTTCCACTGAGGGTGAGGTTAGCAGTGCCTGTCTTCGTCAAGGCAACGGTATCTTCAATGACCCCATTGTAGCTGGACGCGGTCGTCGCATCGATCGTGAGGGTGTTCGTGCCTGCCGCCGAGTTGGTAATGACCGAGCCGCCGGTTCCGGCGTCGTCACGGCTGATGCCACCCACTTCCTGATCGAAGCCGGCGAGGTCGAAGGTCGCGGTTTCCGCCGCATTCGAAGAATCGACCACGAGAAGGGTCCCGGTCGGAAGGGCGTCGACGACACCGAGAGCGAGGGTCCCGCGAACGATCTGAGTTTCCCCGTTGTAGGTGCTGGCCGAGGCGAGAATGAGGGTCCCCGTTCCGTCTTTGGTGAGATTTCCGGTTCCCGTGATGGAGGCTTCACTCTGGAAGGTCCCGGTGCGGGTGTCGTCGATTTCGACGACGTGAGGTCCGGCCCCGGTCAGGGTGATATCGACATCGACATTGATGAGATCCTGTCCGTCGAGGTTCCGGATCGTTCCGCCCGACCAGTTGAAGATCGCAGTGCCGGCAGTGTCGCCTTTTTGCAATGTACCAATGCGGAAGAGACCGCCTTCCATGCCGATCTCGCCGATGGTGTTGGCGGGTGTCGTGGAAGTTCCGTTTCCGTTGGGATCGGCGAGGGTTACGGTGTTGGCGAGGATGGTTCCGGTGTCGAAGAAGAAGCGACCGATCCCGCGTCCACTGCTACTTCCGTGAATACCGAGATTGATCTCGTCAAAATTCCCGGAGATATCAGCGGCACCGCGCAGGTCGATAATACCGTTCGACTGGACCCCGGTAGTCACCGGGTTATCGCCCGCAAGCAGGTTCGCAAGCGATCCCGCCCCGGCGGTGCCGTTAAAGGTCACGCTGCCACCGGTGACGATATCGAGGAGTCCGCGTCCTTTATCAGACCCAACGGTGATCGTATCGACATTGATGGTGTTGTCAGCACCACCGAGAATGATGCTGCTTTCCCGGTTCTGGTTCGCCCCGGAGGCGGCGGCAGAAAGCTCGATGCTGCTCGCCGTGACCGTATTCGTTCCCGCTTCACTGAGAAGGAGGGTTCCGGTCGCCGAATTGGCGGCGGCACTCACCCCGGAGCTGACGCGTGCGACACCGAGTTCCACCCGCGCAACCTCGATGGTGACCGAGGCGGCATCGGTGAAATCAACGGTGCCCACGGAGTTCCCCGGCACGGCGGTCGCATACCCGCCGATAATGAAGTCTTCCGTCCCGGTGCCGACGCGGACATCCCCGTCAGAAACGGTCAGGTTCGCGGTGTTACCGCTGTCTTCGCCGACGGTGAGGGTATCGACGCTGAGTCCACCGCCGGTGACGGTGAAGTCCCCGGCGACAATGTCGAGTTCACTGTTCGCGGCGGTGTCGGTGACGCCGTTGGCGACAGTGACGGTGCCACCGAGCTGGCGGAAGGTGCCACGTGAGTTCGCCGGATCCCCGTCAGGGTCAAGCGTCAAAGCGAGAGTGTCCATCGTCACCTTACCGTCCCCGATCACGATGAGACCGGTCGCGTTGCCGGTAGAGGTACTGTTAAAATCGTGGTGCGCGAGAACCACGGCCCCGAGCGTGGCATTGAAGACGCCGTTACTGAGATCGAGCGTTCCAAAGGTGTCCACTCCGGTGTTGGTGTTGTTGTCTCCCACGGTGAGGTTAGTGCCGACAACCAGGGCGCTAGGGTCGAGTTTGATGAGGTTGAGAACCCCGTCATCCACGATGGTGACCACGGCACGACTCTTGAAGCTGCCAACCACGAAGAGATCGGTCGCGACGGCGTTGTTTTCTCCAAAGACAATCGTGGAGGTGAAGGCCGCCGAGGCATTGCCCGCCCCGGTGGAACGACCGAGAACAATTTCCCCGGCTTCGATGTCGTTGGCACCCGTCGTCGAGAGGATGAGATCACCCGCCGCATTGCTGTTGTCGCCTCCGCCACCGCTCACAAAGCCGGTGTGAATTTCAGCGACCTGGAGGGTGACGGAGTTTGCAGCGGAGAAATCCACGGTTCCCCGCACATCTTTCTGCGCAACGCTCGATTGACCCAGCAGAATCCTGCCGTCGCCGTCGCCGATGACGACATCGCCGCCGCTCACGGTGAGGGTCGAAGTATTTGCCCCGATGTTATTGTTCGGAGTGGTCTCTACCGTCGCCACGGCCACGGTGACTTCGTCGGCGGTGAAGCCGTTTTCGGCTGTGACATCACCAGCCACGAGGTTGAAGAGGGTGGAAACCGTGACCGCTGCCTCAAAGATGACGTCGGACGCGATGTCGGTCTGCTCGTAGCTCGTCGCACGAACCGTGTCCGCGAAGGTCACTGTGCCGGCATCGTCAATGATAAGGGCATCCAGCGAAATCGTCGCCCCGACCGCGCCGCTGAAATCGGCGCTGCCGGAACCGGTGTTAACGGTAAGATCGAAGGCTCCGTTAAGCGTGCCGTTGACGCGGACAGCCCCGTCCGCAGCTGAAGTGTCGAGCGCGACATCTTCGGTGAGTGTGACCGCACCGTTCAGAGTGATGTCACCTGTCGTGATGATGTCATCATTGATGGTGATTGCCTCGGCGGTGACGGTGACCGCGCCGGTCAAGCCAAGAGGTCCGGCAGGAGGAAGGCTCGTGATCGTGACCGCATCAGCTGACACATCCGCCCCGTTGACCGTGTTAACCACAATCGAAGTCACAAGCGAAGCATCGACCCTGACCGTTCTTGCATCAGGCCTCGTGATCTCCCCGGGTCCGAACCCGGTCGTTCCGATGAGAAGGGTCGTATCAGTGATGACATAGTGCGTGCCGTCAAAGGAGATCTCGAGATTGTCCGTGCTATCCGAATTGATATCCGTGATCGTGAGGACTCCGGTATCGAGATCGACGTTGGTCTCGGGGCTGCCGACGAAGAGAACGACATCGTTGTTGTTCGTGCCTCCGGTGTAACTGATGATGTAGGTCGTGCCATCATTGTCCGTCAGGGTTGCTCCCTCGGGAAGCGTTGCAAACGGACTCACTACTGCGTCGGTGCCATCGTTGGAGATCAGTGTAATAACGGTTCCTGCGGTGGGAGCACCTGCTGAAATCTCTTCGATGTTCAAGGTTCCGCCAAGCGCAACCGTTCCCATGACCTCAAGGAGATCAGCGCTAGGATCTCCATTGATCTGGAATGCCATGTCTCCAGCAAGGACGACATTGTTATTGACCGTAAGCGTTCCGATCTCGGTCGTTGGATCCAACGTGTCATCTGGGCCACCCGTCGCAATCGTTCCGGAAACCGTCACGGACTTCGTGTTGTCGAGCAAGGTGATCGTGCCCGACCCGCCGAGGATTGCCCCGGCATCGACCGTGTAGTCATCTCCATCGGTGTGCGTTCCATTGATAATGAGAGCACCCGAAGTGTTCACCTGCGTCGTGCCTTCATAGGTGTTTGGTCCCGTCAGGTTGAGAGCCCCGGTGCTCGTTTTCACGAGATTTCCGGATCCTTCGATGGTGCCGGCAATCGTTTGATTCGTGGCGTCTCCGATCGTGAGCGTTGAGCCCCCTTCAATGATCACCGTCGTTCCCACGTCTGAGGAAAGAGCGGCGATAATGACTGCTCCATCTACATCCGGCCCGGTGATCTCGATCGTCTTGCCATCGGAAAGAGTGATCGTTTCCGCATAGCTTCCGGAATTGACGATGACGGTACCTCCATCCTCAACCGCAGCGAGGGCGGCAGAAATGGTCGTAAACGCGTTGACTCCCAGAATTGCCGGCTGGGCATTCGTCGTGCCGAGATCCGCATCCGCGATATTACCGGCTGAGAAATCGTCGTCCACGTAGACCGTGTCGGTGTCGATGATCGTGCCGGTATCGCTGATCGTCAACGTAGTGGAGTCCAGTCCGTCAAATCCGGAAAGGCCGGTGATCGTGACGGAAAATGATTCCGCACCTTCCGCGAGATTGTCAGCTAACGAGGAGACCACGATGGTCCCGCTGGTCTCACCTTCGGCAATGAATAAGGTCTGAGCGGTCGCCGCGATATAATCATCTCCGGCGGTCGCCGTGACATCTGCGGTTGAATAGGTCACGGTGACTCCCCCGAGAGGAGCTGCTTCACCAAGAGTAACCGTGAATTCGAGATTGCCTCCTTCGCTTTCCGATGCAGGGCTAATCGTCACCGGAACGGCATTGAGCGTGATTGTCCCGGTCTGCGCCGTCGCACCGAAAGCAGCAGCGGCATAGTCATCGATGATTGAAACTGAAATGGTGGTGTCCGTCGTGTTTGGAACGGTCGGAATAAAAGAGACTGCAGCAAGAGCGGCATTCACTTCGGTCGAGGTTCCCGTAATGGTCCAGATCCCTGTTCCTCCGTCGTAAGTCTCGCCATTTCCACTCCCAGCCGAGAGGGAGCCCGTCGATGCATTGGCCAATGTCAGGGTTGCGGTGACTTGGTCGCCTCCGGAAATTTTGGCTTCCGGTCCGTTGATCGTTCCCGATGTATCATTAAAATAACGACCGACAACAAGGTCACCGACAAACCTCTTCACATTATTGTCATCAAAGATATCGGCGGCAGTTGCCGTAGCCAGACTCGAAACGGCACCAACTCCGGTCGTTTGAGTGCTCACAATCGAAACTGAGTCATCCCCCACCCAGTTGTTAGCTCCCACATTTAGAAGAACGTAATCATCGATCACGCCGTTGACGCCGATCTGAGCAGTTGCTGTCGTGTTAGGATCAAAGACAGCCACGAGATTCAGCGGCACATCGGCGGCGACGGCACCTCCCCGATGCTGAAGAGCAATAACACTCGCAGTGCCGGTTCCAGTGGCATTAAAATCGTTATCGTGAATCAAAGAAGTTACTCCGTCATCGGCCAATCGTATTGCGGTGAGATCGGCAACGCGCTGATCGTTTCCTGCCATTTTGGAAAGAAGTGTCGGAATACCATCAATGAGCCAGAGAGAAGTCCCGTTACTGGCCCCTCCAATCTCGATGAGATGGACACTTCCCACGAGATCCGCTGCCGTCGGCGTGATCGAAATTTCAAAGGTAAGACCACGGTTGAGATCCACAGCGCCCCCTTCCGGGTGGCTTGACTGCTGTGCGACAGATACTGTCCGCTCGAACGTAGGAGCAGGAACGGTGTTGTAGGCGCCTGCCAGCGGGGCGTAAGAATCGCTGACGACAAGATCATCGAGAGACACACCAGTTGCTCCCTGGAGGTAACTCTTCGACTGAGTCGTGTTCGTGACTTCCAGGTCGCCGGTTCCGATGATGGTCACGGTCACGACCTGTTCATCAAAGAGTGTGCCACCCGAATCATCGGTCGCACGGATTGTGTATTCGAGCACGAGGGTCTCGCCATCCGCGAGCTCGTCAAAAATGGCGGCTCCGCTGTCAAACGTCCACGTCAGTGCCGCGCTTCCGGTTGAGCCGTCCAGCACTGCGACCGGACTGAGGCTGAGCATGTTTTCCAGATCAGTGTTCGACACCGCAGTCGTTCCTGTGCTCGCCGCAGCAATGATTACACCTTCAACACTCGCAGTGACGTTGTCCGTGATGTCAGAATCGGACACGGTGAGCGCTCCACCCGTTCGCAGGTTAGGAGCATTGGTCTCGAGTAGGTTCCGACTTGCAATATTCTCACCGACCACCGTGATGACTGGTGCTTCCTCAACATCGGTCACCGAGACCATGACATTCTGAATCGTCGTTGCCGTTCCGTCAGTAACCTGAACCTGAACCAGGTATTCATTGTCGGTGTTCAAGTCGCCGGGTGAATCAAAATCGGGCGCATTGGTGAAACTTAGAGCACCCGAGCTCCCATCAATCGTAAAGAGCCCTCCGTCGTCACCCCCGGCAATTGAAAAGGTCAACGTCTGGGCAGGGACATCCTCGTCCGTGGCGGCCACCGTCCCAACCGCAGTGGCATTCTCCGTCACCGTAAAGTTATCGACACTGGTAATCACCGGAGCGTCGTTCGCGTCCGTCACGCTCACGGTGAGCACTTTAACGAAGTCGTTGAGGCCGTCGTTCACGTTGACGCGAATGGAGTAAGAAGACTGACTTTCAAAATCGACCGTCTCACCCTGCTTGATACGCAGTTCGGTTCCGACGATTTCAAAAGCTCCATTATCGGTATCACCGGCTCCCGTAACCAAAGTGAAAGTGTTGGCATTGTTTTCCGGATCAGTGGCAGAAAGCGTGCCGACGGCAACGGCTGCAGCCGAAGTGTCTATATTTTCGACGATGGAGTTCGGTGAAAGCGAAATGTCGGTAGGAGCCTCGTTAAGCTCAATTGTGATCGTTCCTACCAGAGCCCCGGAGACGTCTTCATCCCCGTCGTCGACTGAAACGCTGATCGTCGCAGTGGCGGAACTGGCCGTCGTGGTGAATTCCACTGTGGACAGAGCCAAGTTGACGTCAGTGCGGGTTCCGGAAATCGTAATAGTTCCGGTCCCGTCTCCGGAGATGGTGGCGGATCCGGTATTCTGGTTGGCGGACAGGGTGCCATTGCCTGCCCCGTTGCCGACGGTCAGGGTAGCGGTGATGTCGTCGGTCTTTTTCACCGTTTCGATGGCCAGCGTTCCGCCCGAGACGTTCCACATCCGAGCCGAGGCGACTGGGTTGGTGCCGTCGAGCGCCACAAACTGGGCGTCATGCCACGTGGATCCCGCTGTATTGGAAAGACCTCCGGGGCCATTGGGCGTCCCGATGCCGATCGTATTATTCCCGCTCCAGCTATCGGAGTCCTTGTTGAGCAGGACCTGGGTGGATTCAGGCGCTCCATTGACCGAATAGGTGAGGAAAGTGGAATTGAAGATGACCACGATGGAGTTGATCTCCCCAGCATTAAGTTTGGCCGAAGTCAGGGGCACGCTGATTGTATTTCCAGCCCAATCGGTATCCGTGAGCCCGGAGGGAACCTCACCCGCTGTCCCGGCTTCCTTGGCGATGAAGTAGGGGATTCCATCGATCAGGTAGATCCCGGAACCGTTTGAGGAGCCACCCGTTTCGAAAATGACCCGTCGCGTCTCGCTCCCTGCGCCGCCACCGGTGGCGACATCAGAAGCCTCCGCAGTGAAGCTGATCTCCATCGCGAAACCGTTCGTTAGGGTGGGATTGCTAGTGGTAAACGTCGTTGCGGTATCGTCCCCCGGGGTAGTCGGTCCAGTTCCGGTTCCGGCAGGGTAATTGATAAACTCAGCCTCGACCGTGTTGATTACGGTCGTCCCGACGCTGTTGGCATCCGTTACCACGATGTCATCGAGGGCAATCGTCGCAGGATGTGCGCTGTAGACGAACGTCTGGTCCAGATTCGTCGCTGTCGGAGCGATGTTGAGGATGTAAGCTACCGTGTCGTCCGTGGAGGAACTCGGTGCCGAAGCCAAGAGCCCGGTAGAGGCATCCGTGGCCGCGCCGGGATTCACGGAGACAACGACGTCGCCGTCCCCTGTCATGCCACTGACCGCGACATTGTAGGTGATGTTGTCACTGGTGGTGACCACGGCTGTCAGGGTGCCTAGAGCCGTCGATCCGGCGAAGTCGATGTCTGCTCCGGTGAATTCCCCGGCCGTCATTTCCTCGCTGAACACAGCAGTGAAATTTAAAGTCGTTTCACTGGTGGGATCGGCTTGTCCACCGGCCTGGTCAATCGTGACCGTCGCGGCCGCGCTGTTGACGGACTGGAAGTTCCAGCTCGTCGCATCCGGCGTGCCGACGTATGCGAGGGTGAGGATGTTTTCAAACGCCGCCTGAGTATCACCCAGGGTATTGGCCGATCCGGAGATCTCGACATGATAATCGCTCAGGCTGTCCAAATCCGACGTAGGATTGATTGTCACCACGTTATCGACAATAGTGATCCCGGCGGCAGCGCCTCCCGAAAAAGTCCAGGTTTCCACCACGGTTGATCCACCCGTGTCCTTGACCAACTTGATCGTGCCACCATCGACCGCATAAACCGTGTCATCAAAGGTGAGAACCAGGTTCGAATCCGACAGCACGGCCGTCGTCCCGTCCGCCGGGTCAAAAGTCGACACGACCGGTGCGGTCGTGTCGTTGTCCCGGACAAAGGTCAGGGTGATGGCGCTGTTGGAACCGGTGCCATAGTCAATTGAGTAGACATCATTGCCGTTGAGGACCAGTTCCTGGCCGTCGGTGTAGTTGGCAAATTCCCCGGTGAGGGTGCCCACGTAGCTCAACAAAATGAGGGTGTTCCCCTCCCCGGTGGAAGTGGTATTGTAGCCGGCCCCGAGTGCGAGGCTGAGAGCGGCGGTGCCCGTGAGGTCAACGTTGCCGGTCACTGCCAACAAGTCACCCTCCAAAGCATCGACATCGCCGAGAGTGAGATCGAGGGTTCCTGCGTTGAGGTCGTAATCGCCACTGATGGTCATGGAAGAACCGTTTGACGTGTCGTTGCCCACCTGGAGAGTTCCCCCGTCCTGAGTGAGGTCACTGTCAAAGCTGGAGAAGCCCTTCAGGGTTCCCCCGACGAATTCGAAGACGTGACTGGCATTGTTCGCGGCCCGAAGGAGAAAGCTTCCTTCGCTGGTGCCGTCGGCGTCACCGTTGAGGACTCCGGCTTCGAGGCGGATTTTGTCGTTGGTGTCATCCGACGTTGTCCGATAGTCGAGGTTGCCGGTCAATTCGACAATACCGCCGTTTATCAGCAGATCGAGACCGGCTGCTGTCTCGGTGCTGGATCCGAGCTGTAGATTGTTTGCGGTAACACGACCATTGGCCAGTACCTCCACGAAGCCGGCTCCGGAGTTGGTGTTCCAGTCTCCAACCACCGTGGCATTGAGATTCAGCCACGCTTCGACACTACCTCCCCCGATCGTGACCCGGTCAGCCAGCGTTCCAGCTTGTGATCCGACTCCCTGCCCGGTGATGAAGTTGTTGTTGTTGAGATTAATAATCCCACTGTTGAACTCGAAATACCCAATCCCATCGCTGGAAAGAGCGACCTCAATGTTGCCTCCCTGAAAGTCGATGACGGGGTTGTTATCACCATTCCCCACGACGAAAGATCCGTCTCCTGCGACGGCATTATCCGGAGCATCCCGAAACACAACAGGACCTGATAGGTAGAGCAGCTCAAAGGAGCCACCATTTCGGGTATCGAAGGTGCCTGCTCCGCCGGAAGCATCATCGATGCTGATGGTGGCGTTGTTTCCGGCATCGCCAAAAGTCACTGTCGCCCCGTTCGCCTGAAGGGCGGAGCTGCTTCCGGTGTTCGCGGGTGTTTCGCCAATAGTGCCAAGGATCAGAAAGTCGCCCGGCCCGGTGAACGTAGTGAGGTTGTTCCGGGTGTGGATCGTCGTCCCGGCCCCAAAGCTGGCCACCGCGCTGCCTTGATTCGTGTAGCCGGTGAAGGGCGTGGCGGTAGTGCCGACGTCGCCGAGGAAACTGACGATGCCGGAACCGGAGTTGAAAACGAGGATCTCACTGGTGCTGCCCGCCTCAAGCGCGCCTCCGAAGGTGATCGCGCCGTTCGCGGAGGAACTGTCGAAACTCACCCCCGAGGCGAGAACGATATCCCCATTGAGAGAAATGGCTCCGCCCGCAACCAGACTTCCACCCAACGCGATATCCGTGCCGGTGAGATCGATGCCACCTCCAGTGGCGGTGATGGCACCACTGACGTTCAGGGCATCCGTCGTCGAGAACGTGACGCCTCCGGTTGCGGAAATACTGCCGAACACACTGAGAGGCGTAACGCTTCCCGTGAGGGCGATAGCTCCGCCCGCAGTGATGTCCCCATTCACCAGAATCGTCTCGGCATTGATCGTGAGCGGACCTGCGCCCACGTCAAGCGAGTTGGCGATCGTGACGGAATCGATGCCGCCCGCGCTCACAAGGTTGATGCCGTTGAACCCGGAAAGAGGGACCCGGACTTCATTTGTTTCGTCCCCGGTGACTCCCCCGATGCCGGTGAGGTCATCGATCAAACCCGAGTTTCCTTCGGTGATCACCAGATCCGTGCCGTCGACCGAAAGGGTGTAAGCGTTGTCATTTCCGCCTGATTTGGTATCTGTGATCGTGAGAACATCGCCAACGAGAGTGACCGTGGTATCAACCGTTTGAGAGAAGGTCCCCTGAATCGTGACGTAGACCGTGGACGTTGCGTTGACATTGCTATCCAGCTTATAGGTAAACGAATCGGAGGCAGTCAGCCCAAGGCCTATCGTATCGAAGGCTCCATTCGGATCGTAGTCGAAGGTACCGTCAGTTTGCAACGTCACTTCAGCGCCTGAAGCAAGAGTTACCGGGGTGCCGATCACAAATCCGCTATCACCGTTGACTTCCACAACATCGGCCACCGTCGCTGCTGCTGTGGCCCCGAAAATGGATTCGAAGTTGGCCGTAATTTCAGCAGGCGTGAGAATGCGGCCGGCGGGATCGGTGTCGCCGTAGATGCGGGCCACCGCGATCTCCCCCATAAAATCGGTCAGCGCGGGGATCGCAACACTTCCGAAGTTCCCCAGTGGCGCGATATTCCCACCGTCTCCGCTCGCGGCGGCGGAGCCGATGCCGGCCGTGCCTGATCCCGACCACGAGTTGAGTGACTGAGGCACACCGGTGGTATAGTTGGTCGCTGCTCCGACGCTCGCCAAGACTCCGTTGATGTAAAGTCGGGCTTCATCATTGGCATCGTCAAAGATACCGACGACGTGAACAAAGTCCCCCCCGCCACCGAACTTTCGGGCAGGGTCGCCACCGCCTGAGCGGCCACCACGGCGCCTTCTCCAAAGGTCAAGACCAACTGGTTACCTAGCAAGACAAGGCTGCCTCCGTTTGAAGCACCTCCCGCGTCGAAAATCGACACATTACCGCTTTGATCCGTGGGTCGAAAAACGAATTCAAGACTGGTGCTGTTCAATGAGATATCTCCGCCAAACGGGTTGGCCGCCGTCCCGATGCCCTGAGACGACGCATTGAAGGTGCTCCCACTGTCGGTCCCGGAGAGGGTGTAAACCGCAGTGATTCCAGGCGGCACGTTGCCGGGACTGCCATTGAGAGAAGCCCCTGCCCCGAAGGTGATACTGTTGTTTACGGTGACATCATCAACGGGGTCAATCCCGCTGTTCACACCGAGCCCGTTCGAGGCGAGCAGTTCGATCACCGCGCCGGTAGTGGCCGTGGAGACAGCACCTTTGACCACGCTGTCGTTGGCCAGGGCCGCGATATTGACAGGAGGCGACACCGAGACCGGACCTCCAATGATTGTCGCATCCACCTCGGCGAGGTCGTTGCTCGCGCCGGGAGTCCCGTAGGAAGTAATCGTGATGATCGGCGGAGTCGTCGCCACCGTGGTGCCGTCGCTCACGTCATAGGAAAATGTTTCCGTCAACGTCGCCCCATCGGCGAGGGCCAGAATCGCGGCCGACTTTGTGCCGTCATAGGTAAAACTGCCGTCAGCGGCGACGGTGACTGTCGCACCCTGGGTCGTCGTGAATGTGAAAAAGCCGGAACCCGGAACCGGACTGCCGTTAAACGTGGTGACGGTGACTATGTCTCCCGAATCGACATCGCTGTCGTTGACGAGAAGATTCAGCGCCACTGTATCCCGGTCGGACAAGGCGATGTTTTCGCCATAGGCGACTGGCGCGTCGTTCACTCCGGTCACCTCGATGGTGGCCGTTGCGGTATCGACGGTCGCATTCAGGAGAGCGTTGTAGTTGTGTCCCACCTCGCCGCCGCCTAAACCGTCTCCGGTCAGAACCTTCCCGGAATAGAATCGGACGAGGCCCATCTGCCCGTCGAAATTGCCGTAGGTTTCAGCATCAACGGTGTCTCCGTCAATATCGACAACCTCCCCCGCACTCGTTTGATTTTTCCCTCCCAATCCCGCGTTGTCGCTTCCACTCCAGTTGTCTGTGTTGGTAGAAGTGCCGGAACCTTCAAGAATAGAATTGATGTAGATTTTCACCTCATCAGTAGTGCCTCCACCTTGGTTGCGATCATAGGTGATGACGATCTGTTGCCACTCGCCCGCAGTCAACGTGGCGGTTGATTGCGCAAGAGCGTTGGAATTATTTTTCACGAACCAGGAAACGGTCCCGTCATCGTTGATATATAAGCCAGATCCTGTGCCGGTTCCTCCCGTCTCGAAGAGAGTTTGATTTGCATCGACGACGTCCGGTCTGATCCAGAATTCGAAACTCGCACTGCTGGTGTTATAGCCACCACCCTGCCCGAAGTCATCCCTTGTCGCAAACGCAGTTCCACTGAAATCAAAGGCCTTTGTAATGCCCGCCGGGACTCCTGTTCCTGTCGCTGCTACCGTAGCATTCAGCGGCGCTCCCGAAAATCCAAGGGTATTCACTCCCGTATCGGCACTCATTTCGAGAGTAATGCCCGCAGTCGGAGGGGCGGCCTCCAGAAGCACGTAGTCGAAGGTGTCGATCAACGATTCCCCGTCATCCAGCGCCTGAGCCGCGTTTGAGGTGGTTGGATCAAAAGTGAAAGTTCCGTCATTAGGGTTGATACTGATCGTCGCTCCGGCAGCAGAGGTAGCATCCGCCGTCAAAACGCTCGCCACATTTCCGGCTCCCGTATCGACGATGTCATTGGTCAGTAAAGAGGTAGGACTGCTATTGAGAACGTTGTCCTCACTTGTCGAGAGCAGGGGTGATCCAGCGCTACCATCATCAGTGGCGGCTGCCACATAGTGGACTCCCTCCAGACTTCCCGCCACGGCGCCATCCGCCAGTCCATCAACCGGCAGCCAGCGCTCGCCTTCGCCGAGGGTTTCGCCCATCAATCCGTCGATTTCAGAGGACTCTTCCAAGTCAAGCAGACCGAGAATGTGCCCCTGCTCGTGCATGATCACCGTGAGCAGATCGATCCCCGCAATCGCTTCCTCAGTGATCGCATCCCAATAACCTTCGTAAGAGGCAAATTCTTCGTCGAGCCACTCCGTTTCGTCGATAAACCAGTCCCGCCCGGCGGCATCAATGTCCAAATAGACGGTGTTTCCCTCAATCGCTCCGAGAGCATCCCCTTCCAGATCCGTGACGACGTAGTTGATCCGCTCCAGCGCCTCCAACTACGCCGCCGTCAGCCCCGACTTCTCCCATCGAGCCACTGCTTCGCGCGCGAGACGATCGATGTCCTCCTCATCGATCTCAGTCTCGCCTTCGTTAAACTCAATACTCCCCGGTCCTTCAATCCCGGTCTCCGCGACGGCGTCCAGTAACTCAGCCGTCTGCGCCATTGCATCCGCATCCTGCGCCTGTTCATCGTTCACCGCGTCAGGATCCGGCGCCGGCGTGCCCGAAAACAGGACGCGAGGCTCCAATGCTTCCGCAAACAGCTGTCTTTTTTCGGCTTGACGGCGCTTTTTGCGCCCTTTTTCAAGCATTTCACGGTAGGCGCGAGCCATGGCGCGGGCGAAAAACCAGCGCTTACGACGGGAGGAAGTCGTTTTATTCATATCAATCGGGGGAGAGAAATTTTATGGTGTTTCTAGAAAAACACGATAACAACGCAAGTTAAAAAAGTGCAATCGGACTTTATATCAGAAACACGAAACAGGTCAAGCCCGCGCCGCAATTCTGTGAAAATTTTCATGACTCGAAAAGCATCACTGATTTAGGTAGGGTTGTCTTGTCAAAGATGAATGTGACATCACCTGCACAAACATGAACGATCTCTTCCTTTTATGACGAAACTGCTTAAAGGCATCGGGTCATGGGGAGTTTTCGCATCTGCCCAACTGATTTTCAGGGATTCCCGCTCCTTTCGGGCACCTCTTCCCGTCATTGAGCCACCCGAACAAAATGCCCTCGACCAGCTGATCCCGCCGATCAGTTGCCGCCCCATGAATTATGCCGTACACTCCGCGTCCCATGCCGGAAGTCCAACAGGTCAAACGACTCATCCTTTCTCAGTTTCAGCAGTTTCGGCTCTGTGACTTTGATTTTACAGACCCGGTGAGCGGTCGTCCCCTCGCCCGTGTCTGCCTCACGGGGCCGAACGGATGTGGAAAATCGACGATCCTCGCTCAGCTTTATCATTCAGTAGACCCCGAGATGCTCCCTGTCGCGGTCGATGAAGAGCGCGAGGCGAACGCCCTCATTCTCACCCAGTATCAACTGGGTGATCAAAGCGTCTATCTCGCGCGCAACGGTCATGCCCTCAGCGTTGCCGGTTCAAAATTCACCTGGTTCAGCAGTGACATCGAAAACGCTCCCGGCTGGGTTGAGTTTCTCGAAAAGGGAATGGGCTTTCACGAGTTTGATGATCAATTTTCCAGCTACGCCGTGAATCAGGACGACAGCCTTTCCGCGCCCGATGTCGCCACTGCCTGGATGAGTCCCCCCATGGACTTGATCGATTCACAACCCGCCGACGATCTCCGTGAGATGGTCGATACCCTGAGCAGACACCGCACCGAGCTGTTTAACCGGTTCCTCAAAGACCCCGACCACCGCGAAGAGACCATCGCTGCGGTGGAGCAACGCTTCGAGGATGAGCATCCCGATCCTCTCGCTGAAATCGCTGAATCGTGGAAACCGGTCCTCGCCCCTGCCGGGATCCGCTTCTCGCGATCTCAGCCTGTCGGATTGATTTCCGGTCGAAGCGGAGAATCCATTCCTTTTTCCTCGCTCAGTGCGGGCCTCCAGCGCTATCTTCTGCGGACCGGTCATCTTCGCCTCCTCGCGAAAGCCCACCCCCACGACCGATCCTTCTTCGTTATCGACGAGCCCGAAAACGGACTCACCGATTCACTCGCCACCTCACTCCTCGCCGATTCTCTCGGCCAGCTTCGAGGCAGGGACGCCCAGGTCTTCGTCGCCACCCTCAGCGAAACGATCGCCGCGACCTTTGCTGAGCACGAGGTTTTCGAACTCGAATTTGACGAAAGCAACGGCATCAAAATCAAGCGGGAGGAACTCGAGATCACGCCTCCACCGGAGAAGCTGAAGCCGCTGAAGGAAACCGTGTCACTCGAAACCAAGCCAAACGCGGTCCGCCTCGCCCGCCTCAAGAGAGAAATCAAAGAGACGGACGATCAGGACGAACTCGCCGACTTGATCGACGAACTCATGTCGATCCGCGAACGCTGATGAAAATTCTCATCGCCTGCGACAAATTCAAAGGATCCCTGACCGCTCCGGAAGCCTGCGCGGCAGTTCGCGAAGGTATTCTCTCGGCGATTCCGAAACAGGATCACCGCATCAAGCTCCTTCCCATCGCTGACGGCGGCGACGGGATCGCCAAAGCCCTCACCGAATCACAATCCGGTGAATGGATTTTTCTGAAAGTCTTGAATGCGCTCGGAGTCGAGACCGGCGCGGGCTTCGGGATCATTGATCAGGGACGAACCGCCGTCATCGAAATGGCGGAAGCCTCCGGCCTCGCTCAGTTGGACGAAAACGCTCTCACGCCCCGAACTGCCAACACCTTCGGCACCGGGCAGTTGATCAAAGCGGCAATGAAACGTGGCGTTGAAAAAATCATTCTCGGGATCGGAGGCAGCGCGACGAACGACGCCGGAACAGGAATGGCGCTCTGCCTCGGCTGGCGGTTTCTGGATGGGTCAGGCGATGAGATCACCTCACTCCCCGCAGACCTCGGGCGGGTCCGGAAGATCATTCCTCCGGACGAGGGACCGCTGCCGGAAATCATCGTCGCCTGCGATGTGGTGAACCCCCTCCTCGGACCTGACGGATGCACTCGCATCTATGGACCGCAGAAAGGAATCCTCGCGGCCGAGTTCGCAGAGCATGAAGCAGGACTTCAGAATCTCGTGTCTCTTTTAGACGCAGAGGAAATCGCCGCGCAGCCAGGAGCCGGCGCCGCCGGCGGGCTCGGTTTCGGCGCTACCGTCTTCCTGAGCGCTGTCCTCACGCCTGGATTTGAACTGGTCTCGGAAATCCTTGGACTCGAAGAAGCCGTGAGCGAAGCCGACCTCGTCATCACCGGGGAAGGCTGTCTCGACCTCCAGTCTCTCGAAGGGAAAGCCCCTTTCGGTGTCGCCCGGCTTGCAAAGCAACAAGGGAAAGAACTCGTCTCTTTCTGTGGACTCGCCGACGGCGAAGGACTCGGTGAATTTTTCGGGCAAATCATCGAAATCCGAAACCCCGATCTCAGCAGGGAGGAAAATATGGCGAGAGGAAAAGCTCATCTCACCGAAGCCGCCCAACGCTTCGCCGGCACTCTCAATCGAATCCTTTAGTCGTCACTTTTCCCGTCATTGCAATTCCATTCACTCTCGACGAATTCGTTCTCATGCCCGACTCCGATTATCTCCCCGGACTTCAAAATCCGTTGAGTGAAAAAACGACCTTTGCACTCCATTCCGGAGACTGTGTCACGGGCATGAAGTCACTTCCCGACGAATCCGTCGATCTCGTCGTGACCTCGCCGCCTTATAACCTCGGCATCAAATACGCGCAGTATGAGGACAACCTCAGCAGCGACGACTACCTCGCCTGGTCTCTCGAATGGGCCGGCGAGGTGAAGCGCCTCCTCAAACCCGAAGGCTCATTTTTTCTCAACGTCGGAGCCGCCCCGGCCCAGCCCTGGATGCCACATGAAATCGCCCTCGCCCTGCGCGATCTCTTCGAATTGCAAAACACGATCCACTGGATCAAATCAATCACGGTCGAACCCCGCGAGAGCGAACCTGTCTCAGTCGGTCATTTTAAACCGATCAACTCAAAGCGTTTCGTGAATGACTGCCATGAGTACGTCTTTCATTTCACGAAATCCGGCAAGGTCCCCGTCGAGCGGCTCGCCGTCGGAGTTCCCTACGCGGACAAAAGCAACATCACGAGGTGGGGGCACACGAAAGGAAACGACAAGCGCTGCCGGGGCAACAACTGGTATGTCCCCTACGAAACGATTAAACACCGGGACAAAGACCGCCCCCACCCCGCGACCTTTCCCGTCGAACTGGCTCGAAAGTGCATCCTCCTTCATGGCGGAAACCCTGACACCACCACGATGATGGATCCTTTTCTCGGGATCGGAAACGCCGCCGTCGCCGCGGACCAATCATCACTGAATCGCTTCGTGGGATTCGAAATTGATGAAGTGTATCTGAGCGAAGCAAAGCGCCGACTGGCGGTGTGATGGGAAAAGCAGAAGCGTGCTGCTCGCGCGCTTGAGGATAGGAGCAGCTTCTCGTCAGACTTCGTTCGCACCAATCAGGTGACGAGGATGTTGAGTGGTGGCCACGATAATTTGCACCCCACCCATAATATGCAGGGCGCGTCCTACCGAAGAGCAAAGCTGGTATGAATAGAACTCATGGCTGAGGGATAATCATGTAAGACTTGGATTCGTTTTCAAGGAACGCTTTGACATGGCCCGAACAATTCAGGATCGCGGCGGCGGTCGCTTGAACATTGCAGTTTCCAAGCCGCAAGTGAATCACTTTTGGAGGATGACCCGAGACGACACTCTGCTGATAAAAATCTTTGTCCTTGCTCACGATGGCGAAGTTGTTATCCGCCGCGTATTTCCAGATATCGGCATCGACATCCTGCTCCATCCCCAGAAGCAGCACGTGCGCGACTTCGGGAAACTCGGGGGCAAGCATTGCGATCAAATGCCTCGATAGATTCTGATCGAGAAGCAGCCTCAAGACAGCGCAGATTCAAGATGGCGTTCACGATGGGCCGCGAATGCGAGACAGGCGTTGATGTCCTCCGCTTCAAGTTCGGGGAAGTCGCTGAGGACTTCCTCGCGACTCATGCCTCCAGCGAGGTATTCGAGAATGTCGACTACGGTAATCCGCATTCCCCGGATGCAGGGTTGTCCACTCCTTTTGCCAGGCTCTATCGTGATTCGCTCTCGGTAGTCCATGGGAATCATCATACTCTATTTTTTGCGGTTTCGGCGAAATTATGATGCCATATGGCAATTTACGAGAATTGATCCCGTAATGGGTTTCACCCATCGGCTGCCGGAGTGATTTCAAGCAAAGCCCGAAAATGGTAAAAGCGTGCCTCTTGAGGAGCTGAGCGAGTTGTCCTGCGAGCGGGCCACTGCCTACTCTCCCACCTTCGCCTTCAAATCCGCCCAAAACGCATCGACATTGTCTTTCCGGATCTGCCTTCCGGGGATAGAAATAACCGGACCGTTTTCCAGTCCGGAACGGTCGCCGTTCGCAATCTCGTTGAGAAGCTTCATCGACTCGTAGCCATACGCGTAAGGATCCTGGACGACGGTGCCGTGGACAGTTCCGGCCTGAATCGCGGCGAGTGTTTCCGCCTGCTCGTCGAAGCCGATCACTTTGACCTCACCGATTTTCCCGGACTGCTCGAGCGCCTGCAGAATCGCCGGAGGGTTGTAAACAAAGAGGCCGACCATGGCATCAATTTCAGGGTGACGGGAAATCGTATCTTCCGCATTTGCTTTTGCCTGACTCAAATCAAAGCCATCAGTGAGCGTTCCCAGAATCGTGTATTTCTCACCCTTGATAACATCCCCGGGAGGATCAAACCGCGCTGGATCCACAGACCGGTCAAGAATCGCATCGATCACGCCCTGGCGGCGCTTCCTCGAATTATCCTGCTCCATCCGGCCAATAAAAATCATGACCTCGCCGCCATCGGGCAGGGCCTCCTTCACGAGATCACCGCAGAGGCGACCGGCGGTGTAATTGTCCATCCCGATGTAGGCGAGCCGGTCGGACTCCGGCGCGTCGGAATCGTGGGTCACCAGCAGGGTCGCCGCCGCCACCTCATTCAGCATGTCGGTTTGATTCGATGAATCAATCGGACTGACCGCGACCCCATCCATCCCGCGAGTGATCGCGTCCTCCATCATCTGTTTTTGGTCCGAGAGCGAGCCGGGCATGAGAACACTGACTTCGACACCGAAATCCTCCCCCGCCTGATTTGCTCCTGCTTCTGCGATTTTCCAGAATTCAGCGACTCCGTTCGAGATGAAGGCAAAACGCTTCACGCCGGGTTCACTGTCCTGACAGCCAATGAGAACCAGCCCGAAAGCAGCCAGCGCGGAAAAAGAAATAAAACGTCGAGTCATGCCGCGATCCTAACGAACCCGGGGAGAACGTAAAAGTATTTTCACACCGGAAAAACGCCTCGCATCAAAGTCGGAGCGTGCGCTCTCATCCCGTGTTCCACTGGCATCGCAAAGTAGGACGGGTTGCCAACCCGTCTTTCCCGCAGCAATCGGCAGACGGGTTAGGCAACCCATCCCACTTTTCGCACGCACATCACATCCCACTTTTCGCGGGCGCTTCACGGCAGTAGGACGGGTTGCCAACCCGTCACATCAATGCCGATGCAAAGACGGGTTGGGCAACCCATCCCACATTTTCAAACCCGACTCAGTCAAGGAGCGTGTCGATCTTCTTCGCGATCTCAAAATCGAGTTCAGTGAGACCACCGACCTCATGCGTCGTCAGGGAAAGATTCACCGTGCACCAACGAATGTCGATGTCCGGGTGATGTCCTGCCTCTTCAGCAATTTCAGCCACCGCATTCACGAAATCGATTCCGTCCATGAATTCATCGAATTCCACGACACGGGTAATCGCTTTCTCTTCGTGATCCCATTCCGGGAGCTTCTTCAGAAGGGCATTCAACTCGTCTTTTTCGACTAGATCAGACATGACTGGTGGAGGTGTGATTTCGATGATTTCCTCCACTGTCCGGAGGATTCCTAATCGCTAGAGGACAAAACTGAATGCGCAAGTCCCAATCTTCGCTTTTTTCGGTCCTTTCACACGGGGGAAATTCGCATTGCATGACGCCCTGATTTCGCTATACCCGTAGGGACAGTTTACTTACGCGGCAAAACAGCGGCACTCATTACCCAATCTCATCTCATGGCTCACGGAAAAATTTACAACAGCGTTGTTGAAACAGTCGGCGGAACTCCTCTCGTCAAACTCAATCGGGTTACCGAAGGGCTCGACGCCACAATTGCTTTGAAATGCGAATTCTTTAACCCGCTGGGATCAGTGAAGGACCGGATCGGATCCGCCATGATCGAAGCAGCTGAAGCCGCCGGAAAGATCACCCCCGAAACCATCATCGTCGAACCCACGAGTGGAAACACCGGAATCGCCCTCGCTTTCGTTTGTGCTGCCAAGGGTTACAAACTCATCCTCACGATGCCCGAGACGATGAGTCTCGAGCGACGCACTCTCCTCGCGATGCTCGGCGCGGACCTCGTCCTCACGGAAGGCCCCAAGGGCATGAAAGGTGCCATCGCCAAGGCCGAGGAAATCGCAGCAAACACGCCGAACTCTTTCATCCCGCAGCAATTTTCAAATCCAGCCAACCCTGCGATCCACGTCAAGACGACCGCCGAGGAAATCTGGGAGGACACCGGCGGCAAAGTCGATATCGTCGTCTCCGCCGTCGGCACCGGTGGCACCGCAACTGGTTGTTACGAAGGACTCAAAGCGAAAAACCCGAACATCCAGGTCATCGTTGCCGAGCCCGAAGACTCCCCTGTCATCAGCCAGACCCTCGCCGGAGAGGAACTCACCCCCGGTCCGCACAAAATCCAGGGCACCGGTGCCGGGTTTGTGCCCGACAACCTTCACCTCAAAGGCAGTAACGGTGAAGATCAGATCGTCGAGTGCATCAAAGTCGGCAACGAAGAGTCCTTTGCGATGGCCCGCCGCCTCGCGAAAGAAGAGGGCCTTCTCGTCGGGATCAGCGCCGGTGCGAACGTTTGCGCCGCCATCGAAATTGCGAAGCGTCCTGAAAATGCGGGCAAGCTGATCGTCACGATTGGCTGCTCCACCGGTGAGCGCTATCTGTCCACCCCACTGGCCGACGAAGCCCGCGCCGCAGTTGGAAGCTGACAAATCGGAAAAACCCGTTATTTTAGGCGCCCCGTGAGGCAGAGGCCGCCGCTCAGGATTGAGGGCGGCCCGTTTCATACCTCATTTTTCTTAATATCATGTCAGACCGTCCCGAAAAACCATCCGATAATCCAGCCGAAGAGCCGGAGGAAATCGAAGCCCTCGCCGCCTCCGATGCCGCCAAGGTCATGGATGGCATCGACCGTCACCGGAACAAAATCATCGCCGGTGCCGCCGTCATCGCACTGGCGATCTGCGGAGTCCTCGTTGCTTCTCAGCTGAAGAAGCAGAAGGAACTCGATGCGGCGAATGCTTACTCGATTGCTCTCGGTAAAAAGGAGATTGCCGCATTCGACGGGGTCGCGGTCAGTTTCCCCGGAACTCCCGCAGCCGGCAACGCGATGCTGAGCAAAGCTGAGCTTCAAATCGATCAAGGCAAGCCTGAAGACGCGCGGGCAACCTTCGAAGCCTTCGTCAATGACTTCCCGGGTCATGCCCGCTATGCCCAGGGCCTTTTCGGACTCGCGAATCTCTATCACACCTCCGGTGACAGTGAGAATGCGACAACTTATTACGAGAAGACTATTGCCGTTCAGGAAGACGGCGAATTGACCCCGTTGGCACGCATCCGCCTTGGCGACCTCGCCCTTGAGGCCGGAGACAAAGCAACCGCCGAACAACGATACGAAGAGTCCTACACCCTTCACCCCGATAATCCTTTCTTCGAATACGCCCAGGACAAGATTGCCCTCTTGAAAGTGGGAACCCCACCCCTCGTCGAGCGCCCCGCTCCCGAACCTGAGCCAGAGCCCGAAGCTCCCAAGCCAGTTGTCCCTGCACCAGCGGCAGAAACGCCAACGACAGCGGACGCTCCGGCGACAACGCCTGCTCCCGGAAACGGTAAGGCCAAAGGAAAAGGCAAAAAGGCCCAGAGCCCACCCGCCGCCGGAAAAGAAAAAGCAGCACCCGCTCCCGGTAACGGAGGCAAAGAGAAGGCAAAAGCGAAAGCCGACGATGCCCCGAAGCCAAAAGCTCCGGCACCAAAAGCCAAAGCCCCTGCCCCAAAGCAGAAAGCTCCCGCGCCGAATGCTGAGGCACCTGCTCCCGAGCCCGCCCCTCAAGTCGAAGAAGCTCCGGCTGAGACCAACTGATTCACCGGGGGAACGCCGCTATGCCCTCTGTCATTGCCGACGTTCTGCTCGTTTCCCCGAATTCATTGATTCGACCGGTTTGCGTCGAGATCGATGACGCCGGGAAAATCGGTCAGGTCTTTGAGGGACATGACCCGCCACCCGGGAGTCATGTCATCTTCGACGGAGCTGGTGACACTTACCTCACCGCGGGCTTCATCGACATCCACACTCATGGTGCCAATGGTTTCGACCTCTCAGACGCTTCGCTCAACGCCGTCGAGACCATTGCCGAGGCAAAGCTCGCCGAGGGAGTGACCACTTTTCTCCCCACGACCTGGACGGCAACGCCCGGGCACACCCGCGAGATGGCCGTCGCCGCTGCTGCCTACCGTGAGAACCAGCGCTTTGCAAGAACGCCCTTTCTTCATGTCGAAGGCCCCTATTTAAATCCCGATCAAGCCGGAGCGCAGGATGTCCGCTACATGCGCCCGCCGGATCTCGCGGAAATCGAAGAACTGAACGCGATTTGTCCCGTCGGTCTTCTCTCCCTCGCGATCGAGCGCGACGGGGCCCTCGAACTGATCGGGGAACTGAGGAAACGGGGCATCGTCACCTCCGCCGCCCACAGCGCCGCGACCTACGCCGAATTCGTCGAGGCAAGAGCCGCCGGGCTCGGGCATCTTACCCACTATTGCAATCAGATGTCAGGCCTCCACCATCGTGAAGTCGGACTCGTCGGGGGCGGACTCCTCGACGACAACGTCATGATCGAATTGATCTGCGACGGGATTCATTTGAGCCCGGACATGATCCGTCTCGCCTTCAAGCATCGCTCGATCGAGCGGCTCATGCTCATCACCGACTCCATGGCCGCCTCGCATCTCGGAGACGGCACCTATCCACTTCACGATGGAGAGATCATCGTCAAAGACGGCGCGGCGAGGATCCCCGCCGGCAATCTCGCCGGTTCCGTCGTCACCTTCGACGAAGCTCTGCGAAAAGCCGTGAAATACACCGGTCTTTCACTCAATGAAATTGTGCGCACGACAGGAGCGAACCAGGCCAAATCACTCGGCCTGCGAGATCGCGGCTCGATCAAACAAGGTTTGCTCGCTGACCTGACCCTGTTAAGTCCCAGCCTCGAAGTCGTCGCGGTCTACGTCGGTGGCGAGCAGCGCTTTTCGGCGTGATTCTTCCGCTACATTCCCCCGTAGCGGATGGCGTCAGCCTTCCGATCCCCGATTGCTCCGCCCGGAGGATTTCCATCTTCCGCTACCTTCCCCCGTAGCGGATGGCGTCAGCCTTCCGATCCGTAAAATAGAAAACCCGACCCCTTGCGGGATCGGGCTCTCTGACCACTCAACTAAGTCTCTCAACCACCTCGGGAAAGGTATCGGAGACAAATTGGTATCCGGATCAACGCTGGGCCATTTCGCCCTGGTTGTGGTAGGCGTTGTATTCGGTCGTCGGAACGATGAGCTCATCGCCGGGATGAATCAGGGTGCTCGAACCAAGGCGGTTCAGACGCTGGAGTTCGCTCATGGAAGAAAAGAAGTCGCGGGCAAGGGCGTAAAGATTGTCACCTTTGCGGACCGTGTAGTAACCATAAGTCTCGTCAGCGGCGAGAAGCGGGTTGTCATACTCATAGCCCGCTTCCTGCGAGGAGTTCGAAGCCGTCTCAGTGACCGGAGCATTACCGGAAGGAAGCTTGAGTGTCTGACCAAGGCTGATGACATCAGACTTGAGGCCGTTTGTTGCCTTCAGTGTCTTGACGTCAGTCCCGTGCACTTTCGCGATCGAAGTGAGGGTGTCACCTTTCGTAACGGTGTGAGTCTTTGAACCCGCGGCAGGAGTTGTTTTCGTCTCACCAACGACCACCGATTTCTTGGTCGCATCAGCAGGCTTCGGAGTTTCCGCTACCTTTGTCGATTTTTCCTGAGTCACGGGAACTTCGGCTCCGGGAATCATGAGCGTCTCCCCGATATAGATTGGCTGGCCTTCGCTGAGGCGATTCGCCACCAGAAGATCATCACGCTCAACCCCATGGTCACGGGCAATTGATCCGAGCGTATCACCGTCCTTGATCAAATAAGTCTTGGAAGGTGCGGTCTTCGTTTTCACCTCTTCACCACCGCGGGTCGCATCAAGCGTCGCCTGATCAGAGTAGCTGTAAGATCCAGTCTCACCGGCGATTGAACTCTCCAGTGAAGTGAGGCGGGCTTCAATCTTGCTCAAACGAGCATCGATCGGTGCAGTCGCAGGATCTGCGGACTCCGCATTTGGAAGAAGAAGGCCAAAGGCCGCCAGTGTCGTCAAGGTGGTCGCGATACGATTCATGACCGAAAGATTATTACATATTTATAATTTAGGCAAACAAATATTTAATATTTCCTTATAAAATTTTATTCATGAACCTTTTTAACTCTCAAAATTATAAAAATGCGTCAATTCTCGCTAATTATAACTGTGTTTTACTCTGCTAAGAGGCTTGCGGGGCGAATTCGAACCCGCTACAACTCAGCGCATGAAAATCACCTTCTGCGGTGCGGCGCAGACTACGACAGGTTCGCAGCACCTTATCGAGGTCAATGGCTCAAGGATTCTCCTCGACTGTGGCCTTTATCAGGGGCGGCGCGACGACTCGAAAGACCGCAACCGTCATTTCTTTTTCGATCCGGCATCCGTCGATGCGGTGGTCCTTTCCCATGCCCACATCGACCACAGTGGAAATCTGCCGAACCTGACGAGCAACGGTTTCACCGGCAACATCTACTCGACCTTCGCGACGCGGGATCTCTGTCAGATCATGCTGACAGATTCCGCCCGCATTCAGGGACAGGACACGAAATGGCTCAACAAACGCCGCGCGAAGCGGGGCGAACCCGAGATCGAACCGATCTACACGGAGAAGCAGGCAGAGGAATGCATCCGCCAATTTGTGAACATCGGCTACGAGCGCGCCATTCCCATCGCCGACGGGGTCACGCTGACGTTTATCGATGCCGGTCACATTCTCGGATCGGCGCAGGTCATCCTCGATATCGTGGAAAAGGGGGAGAAAAAGCGCCTCCTCTTTTCCGGGGATGTCGGGCGGGGCAACAATGAACTCCTTCGCGACCCGGTCGATGCCACCGATGTCGATTATTTGATCATGGAGAGCACCTACGGGAACCGTGAGCATGAGCTGCCGACGCAGGCGAACCACTTGCTGCGCGACATCCTTCTCAAAGCGCTTGAGAAAAAGGGCAAAGTCATCATCCCCGCTTTCGCGGTCGAGCGCACTCAGCAGCTCATCTATGTGCTGCACGAGCTGACCGAGTCGGGCGAGCTGCCTGAAGTCCCCATCTATGTCGACAGTCCCCTCGCGGTGAATGCAACGGAGATTTTCCGGATTCACCCCGAGTGTTTCAACGACGATGTCTACGACTTCCTTTTTGAAAAGCGGAACCCTTTCGGCTTCGAGTCTCTCACGATGGTCCGAAAGGTGACCGAGTCTAAGAAACTGAACGAGGTCAACGAGCCCTGCATCATTATCTCGGCCTCGGGCATGTGCGAAGCCGGCCGCATCCTGCATCATCTCCGCAACAATATTGAGGACGCGAGGAACACGATTCTCTTCGTCGGCTACTGCGCCCAGAACACGCTCGGTTGGAAGATCCGCAACAAGTGGGAGAAAGTCCCCATCCTCGGAGATGACTTCAAGGTCCTCGCCGATGTCGAGATTCTCGATTCATTCAGCGGTCACGCCGACAAGAGTGAGCTCATCGATTACTTCAAGCGCATGGGCGGCAAAAAAGAGCGCGTCTTTCTCGTCCACGGCGAGCCGGAGCAATCCGAAGTGCTTCGCGACACGCTCCAGGCGGACCACGATGGCAAAGTCGAAGTCGCGGTCTGGCGTTCTACGGTTGAAATCTAGCCGGAACAGTCTCTCTTCTCTTCTTTGATGAAGTCACTTCTCCTCACAAACGAATATCCGCCAAACGTCTATGGGGGAGCCGGCATTCACGTCCAGTATCTGTCCCGCGAACTCGCCAAGCTTTGCGACGTCGAAGTCCGCTGCTTTGGGGATCAGCTTGCGGAAACGGGAAACCCTCTCGTGCGCGGGTCCACGACCGATATCTCCGGCTACACCGCGCCCAAATCTCTGCAATCGGTCTTTTCAGCACTTCAGTCCTCGCTCGACTTTAACACGGCTAAAATCGATGCTGATGTCGTTCACCTCCACACATGGTATTCCCATTTTGGCGGGATCCTCGCGAAGATGAACTACGGCATCCCCATGGTCCTCACCGTTCATTCGCTCGAACCGCTCCGCCCCTGGAAACGCGAACAGCTCGGAGGCGGCTACGATTTCACCCTCTGGCTCGAAAAGACCGCGATCGAAATGGCGGACGCGGTCATTGCGGTCTCCCACGAGACAAAAGCGGACATCCTGCGACTCTTTAATGTTCCCGAAGAGAAAGTGCCCGTGATTTACAACGGGATCGATCCGGACGAATACCAGCCCACTTTTAATCCCGACGTTCTCCGGAAGCACGGCATCGATCCGGCAATCCCTTTCGTGCTCTTCGTCGGCCGCATCACCCGTCAGAAAGGCATCGTCCATCTCGTTAATGCGATCAAACATCTCGAACCGGGCACCCAGGTTGTCCTTTGCGCCGGTGCCCCTGACACACCGGCGATCGCAACGGAAATGGAAGCCGCGGTCGATGCCGCCCGCCACGGATTCGACGGAAAAATTATCTGGATCAAAGAAAAGCTCCCCGACAACGAGAAGATCAATCTTTACAGCCACGCCCGCGTTTTCTGCACCCCGTCGATTTACGAACCCTTTGGCATCATCAATCTCGAAGCAATGGCCTGCGAGACGCCGGTGGTTGCTTCCGCCGTCGGCGGCATGAAAGAAATCATCCTCCCCGGGGAAACCGGACTCCTCGTCCCGCTTGCGCAACAGATGGAGTCGCCCTTCGAAGCGATCCACCCCGAGGTCTTCGCTCACGACCTCGCTTCGTCGATCAACGAGCTGCTTCGCGACCCTGCCCGCTGCGAAGCGATGGGACGCGCTGGACGCGAGCGCGTTCTCGATACCTTCAGCTGGGCCGAGATCGCCAAAGAGACGCTCGCTCTCTATGAAAAAGTTTCCGGATAGCCGAATTCCGGATATTGCGTCCTGCTCCCTCCCGAATCACCTTTCCGTTACAATAGTACCGATGAAAAAGCTCAGCATCCTCTTTACGCTTGTCGTCTCTTTCACCCTGCCTGTGCGGGCCGCCGATTTTTCGGAGCAACTCGCGAAACTCAACTCCGTTGGTCCGGAGGGAAAAGGGAACACCGAAGCCGCCGCCGCGTGGAATGAAATCACGGCAGGTCCCGCCGCGACGATTCTTCCCATTCTCACGGCGATGGATGGAGCCTCGCCGCTCGCGATGAACTGGATGCGGTCCGCCGCTGAAGCCATTCTCGAAAAGGAAAAAAAATCAGGGAATGACCTCCCCACCGCTGAGCTTCAGGCCTTTCTCCTCAATCGCGAAAACGATCCACAGGCCCGCTTCCTCGCCTACGACTTCCTCGCCGGGAGCAACACCAACGAAACCGCCGCGCTCGTCCCCGGCATGATCGATGACCCCAGCCCTCCCCTCCGCCGCGTCGCCGTGGCCGGGCTCATCGCGCAGGGCCGCTCAGAACTCGCCACCCCGGAGACGGCCGCAGCCACTCTGCAAACCGCACTCGATGCTGCCCGCGATGTCGATCAGATCGACGAAATCGCGAAACTCCTTCGCGAAGACCTCGAAAAGTCCGTTGATCTTCCGACCCAGTTTGGATTTCTCATGCGCTGGCATCTCATCGGCCCCTTCGACAACACCGACCGCGAGGGCTTTGATCGCGTCTACCCTCCCGAGGAGAAGGTAGACCTCGCCGCCGCCCACGAAGGAAAAGATGGCAAAGAAGTCCGCTGGGAAACCTACGCGACCTCCGACGACTACGGAATGGTCGATTTCAATACGCCCTTCTCCCCCCTCAAGCAGGTCACCGGCTACGCTTACACCGAATTTCAGTCCGCCGGGGAACAGCAAGTCGAGCTTCGCCTCGGTTGTAAAAACGCGTGGAAAATCTGGCTCAACGGCGAGTTTCTTTTCGGGAGGGACGAGTACCACCGCGGCATCCGCATCGATCAATACATTCTCCCCGTGACGCTGAAACCCGGTCGCAACACCCTTCTCGTCAAAGCGTGCCAGAACGAGCAGGAGCAGGACTGGACCGTGCAATGGGAATTCCAACTCCGCGTCTGTGACGACACCGGAGCCGCCGTCCTCAGCACCGACCGCCAGCCCACTCCCGAGCCGGAGGAAAAAGCACGCCGCCGCACCGCTGAGTAATTCCCCCCCTTAAAGACACCCCATGAGATCTATCATTTTCTGCCTCACGATCCTCGCTCTCACCTCCCTCTCCCACGCCGACTGGTTGAACTTCCGCGGTCCCCAGGGATCCGGCTACGCGAAGGAAATTGAGAACCTTCCCCAATCGCTAAACGAAGAAAGCATCGCCTGGAAAGTGGCGCTTCCCGGTCGCGGCCTGAGCAGTCCCGTCATCGTCGGGGATAAACTCTTCGTCACTGCTGCGAGTGGACCCGACCAGAAGCAGCTTCACATTCTCTGTTTCGACCGGAATTCCGGAGATCCCATTTGGGAACGCCGTTTCTGGGCCACGGGCCGGACCATGGCTCACAAAAAGACGAACGTTGCCGCTCCAACGCCGGCGAGTGATGGGGAAAGAATCTACGCGCTCTATTCCTCAAACGATCTCATCTGTGTCGATCTCGACGGAAATCTCATCTGGATGCGTGGCCTCACCCTCGATTACCCCAATGCCTCGAACAGCCTCGGGATGGCCTCATCACCTCTCATTGCCGGGGACACGCTCGTCGCGCAGATTGAGAATGATTCCGAATCCTTCGCCGCCGGATTCGATCTCCTCACCGGTGAAAACAAGTGGAAGATGGATCGCCCCAAAGCGGCCAACTGGACTTCCCCCACCATCCTCAATCTCGACGGAGAGGAAATCGTCGCCCTGCAATCCAGCAAAGGCGTCGTCGGCGTCGTTCCTGCAACCGGCTCCACGCTCTTTGAATTCGGGAAAGGCGCTTCGACGATTCCCTCCAGCGTCGCGAGCGGCAACCGTCTTTATGTCCCTGCCAACGGACTCACCGTTCTTGATGTCACCGGCGACGGCAGTGAACCCACGGAAGTCTGGAACGAGTCTACGCAACGTCCCGGCACCGCGAGTCCCCTCGTGATCGGGGAAACGGTCTACCTTTTGAACAACGCGGGCGTCCTCACCGCTTCGAATACCGACTCCGGCGAGCGTCTCTGGAGAACCCGCCTCAACGGCCCCTTCAGCGGAAGCCCCGTCGCGGGAAGTGATCCTTTTCTCTACATTTTCAACGAAGCCGGGATCGGACAAGTCGTCGATCTCAGCGGAGCCGAAGGAGCCATCGTCAGCGAACTGGAACTCGGCGAAACAATTCTCAGCACGCCGTCACTCAGCGACGGTGCGATCTACGTGCGCAGCGACAACAGTCTCTGGGCGCTCTCGAATCCGTGAAATGCTTTGTTACAGCACGACTTCCGGATCGCTCAGACATCCGTGAAAATTCGTGTCCATTCGTGGTTCAAAACCTCCACCAGCCGGGCCCGATACGATGGCGATTGCAAATCACCACCGCCGCTCCAGATCCCCTCACGCCTTTGCCGCTTTAAGCATCTTTGCGATATCGTTCAGCGAACTGAACGAATCCTCGGTCAACAGATCATCCGGAATCGCGAGACCAAAACGGTCCTCAATGTCGAGGAGAAGGTCGATCGAAGCCATCGAATCCAACCCAGCCTCGCCGAGATTTTGATCCGGAGAGAGCGCGTCATTCTCTTCGAGGAATTTCAAATGAGGACGAACGACCGCTTCGATTTCGGCGAGTGATTCAATAGTTTGCATAAAATAATGAGGGTCAGCAGTTTTAAGAAATTGTTTCGTGCCCGCTGCGAAGGCGCGTCGCAGCGATCACTTCACCGTCACGATGAACGATTTCGGCGGGAGTGGGGCGACTCAAAAATCCAAGAACACTGGCGGTCGGTCCATACGCTCCGGTGTTCGGAATCGTGACGAGATCCCCGGCTTCGACTTTCGGAATCGTGATGCGGCGACCGATACAATCGAGCGGCGTGCAGAGTTGGCCGACGACATCGACCGTCATCTCATGGTTTGACTTGCGATTTTCAGGCACTTCGATGTCGATTGAAAATCGTGGAATTCGGCCAAGTCCTGACATGCCCCCGAGATGATGAATCCCTGTGTCGAGAATCAGAAAGAGCCTTTCATCTTTAGATTCTTTAATGTCCATGACACGAGTCACGAGAGTTCCTGATCTCGCAGTCAAATATCGGCCCGATTCAAACCACCACTCAGCGTTTGAGTCCGCCCGCAATGCAGCCAGCGTCTCCTTAAGTTCGGAAAGATCCAACCCCTCTCCCGCCTTCGAATAGGGCCACGGAAAACCACCACCCTGGTTCAGGATCTCAATGGGGAAGCCCATCAATCCGCTTATCTCAGAAGCGATCCTGACAGTTTCAGAGAAGCAGTTCAGGAGCGCTTCAACATCACCGATCTGAGTTCCCCAGTAAATGTGGACTCCAACGACACTGACTTTTTCACCAACACGCTCCATGAGATTGATGCCCTCACCGCGAAGGTAATCTTCCTCAAAACCAAACTGGCTCGCCACTCCTGACATCGCGAGCTTTGCTTTCGGTGCCTGCTTCGGATTAATTCTCAACAGCGCCTTGACCGGCTTACCTGCGGAATCCGAAGCCATATTCAACGCTTCGAGATCATTCTCTGACTCAACTGAAAACTGCCGAATACCCGCATTGATCGCCGAAACAAGTTCTTCAACGCTCTTGCCTGGTCCGCCGTAGAGCGCCGCAGAGAGATCAAATCCAGCCGCGAGGGCTGCAGCAATCTCACCAGTCGAAGTAAGGTCTGCACGACACCCGTTCTGGCGAATCACTTGTGCGACCGCAGGGTTCGGATTGCTTTTGAAAGAATAGAAAACTTCGGATTCAGGCAGAACTTCTCTAAGCGCGTTGACCTGAAGATCGATCAGTGAAGCGTCATAGAGGTAGAAAGGAGTGCCAAACCGGGTCGCGAGGGCGGCCAATTGATCTTTGTTCTCCACAAGATCCACGATCCGTGGACTCGGGTGATGCGATCCATCTGATGTTACACTGTTCTTTACCGTTGGCATGAGTGACTAATAAAACCTCATAAATTATAATAATCAAATTTTTTATTAATTTCTGGAATTTAGATGAAGATCATGGAACGTTAGGGTAATTCCGGATTCTTTGCCGATATCTCCGCTCAGCAATGAGTGAACAATGCAACTGACCAAACACGCAAATTTACGACAAAGCTGTCGCGCGCTGACAATGATTGAGGTGACTCTCGTCATCTCGGTTCTTCTCGGCTTGATCAGCTTCGCGTTCATTGGCGCCAGCGCCTACAAAAGAGGTTCCGACCGAGCCATGTGCATTCTCCAAGTCACTGAGGTACAGAAAGCACTGCGCAGCTTCTGCAACTATCAGGAATTTGAGCCCGGCGATAGTCTTCCAGATCTCAAGTCAGCTCTTATCGGCCCGAACCGTTACATCGAAGACGAGCCCCTTTGCCCAAGCAACGGCACCTACTACTTCTACGAAAATGAAGTCCCGCCCTTCGGCTCGACTTTCATGAGATGTTCGCTGGACGGCCACCTCCCCGCGACAACTTATCGCTGGTAAGACTCCGCCTACGACATTTCTGTCAGAGATGAGCTAGCCGGGAGCAGTATTTTCGCTGTCCCGCCTTATCTCCCCGAATACCCGGCGTCAACTTCGCCTACGAATGCGGCAGATCGGTTCTCTCAGGAATCGCAGGGGTTGCCTGAACGCTCTCCGCTCCCGGATCTTTCATCTTCGGCTCTTTCGGCGAGTTATCGGCACATCCGACCGTAGCAGCAGCAGGGGTCACCATCACCGCGATACCGGCAGCAGCGGCAGCCTTCTGCAAAAGGGAATCCTTGCGCTTTTTCTGCGTGTCGCCAAAGCGGGCGCGCCGAATCTTGAGCGAGTTCGCTTCGTGAATGCGATAAACGACATTGCGAACTTCATCGTCGCGGAAGAAAACGCCACCAACCTGGTGAATACGATTCCAGAGATGATAATCATCAGCCCCGAGACCGACGGCACGCTCCTGGTAATTCCCCGCTTTGCGAGCCACCTCAGCGCGCAAGAGCACGGAAGAATGTGGCAGCATGTTGTCGTCTGAGTTCCCCGTGAACATCGTCTCAACCCCTTTGTTCGGCCAGTGGAGGCGCGGCGTGATCTCGTTGTTCTCATGGGTCAGGAGAAGACAGCCATAAACATCAGCCTTCTTCTGCTCGATCATGTGGACGGCACGCTCGAGGTAAGTCGGCATGATCTGATCATCATAATCAAGCGGCTTGTAAAACTCCGTATCGCACTCGGCGACGGCCTGACGGTGCAACCAGCTGCAGTGCTCGATGTCCGGCTCGAGACCGGTACAGATGAGCGGAAGTCCGTAGCGCTTCGCGAGCGGCTCGGCAAAGGACCACGGGCCATCGACGAGGAGCTTCACTTTGAAACGCTTGTAAGTCTGGGAAACGAGACTGCACACCGCATCATCGAGCTTGGAAACATCGGTCCCCTTGTGAATGCGCAGACCGACCGTGACGCGGGCATCGGCATTATTCAGCGATGTCCCCGTCATCTCTGCAAGGATGTCGCGATGAGCTTCCGCATAATTGGCTCCGAGAGAAAGATCAGCCGCTGAGGCCAAACAGTCGACACTGGAAAGCGTCGCCGCCTTCAAGAGCGCCTTACCCGCCGCCTTCGCAAGCTTCTTCGGATTCGCATTCCAATCGATGAGATAACCATTGCGACCGTTCTGGATGAAATCCGCGATCCCGCAGCTCTTCGTCACGACCACCGGAATACCGCAGCTGAGCGCTTCCGCCGCCGTGAGGAGAAATCCTTCTTTCTCGCTGTTCCCGAGAAGCGCATGGCAGCCTTCGAGGCGATGCCGGTAATTAAACGGGTTAAAGTCGAGCGGTCGGATATCAAAACGATCCGAAACCCCAAGCTTTTCCGCGAGCGCCTTTACCTTGGCGAGAGCCTCGGCCTGCGTCCGCTGCGTGTATTCGAGTCCGGCGGTATCAGAACCGGTCCAGGCGCGGATGACCATGCGGGGCTCAGCTTCGAGCAAATACGGAAGTGTCATGAGGCCCTTCGACTCGAGCGGGCGTCCCATCCAGCCGACGACGATGCGGCCTTTCGGATCAAATTTCCCCTTCGCGGAAGTGAACTCCGAAACCGGAGGCGTCATGACCCCGGCGATGCGGTGATTTTTTTCACTCGCCCAACCGGCATAGCGGTCGAGCACCTTCTGCGAAACCCCGGCGACAGTCATGCCGTGCAAATCGTCGTAAGCACGATTGATGAAACGCCAGCCCGCGTCGTCCCAGGAGTGAAGAACCAGAGAAGTCGGGCGCTGCGGAAGCCCGGAAAGATCGCCATAACTCAAAAACCACGAGGAAGGATCAACCGGAGCCTCGCGGGTCACGTTTCCACAACTGAAACCGCTCTGCTCAGCAGCATCGAGCAAAGGCATGTCATCGGACTGAGAATAAAGCGTCGTGCGCTCGCGAACCCACTCGGGAAGAGCACTGATGTAACGCAAGACCGCAGTTTGTGCCCCGCCCAGAGCGAGGTTATGAGTCACAAAGCAGGGATTAACGCGAGGGAGTTGGTAGGAGGAAGCCATGTCTAAAAAATTGCTGAGATGCTCGTCTTCAAAACGATTCAAAGCCCGTATTCGTAGAGTGAATGAACCATTACTTAACCCGTCGGTCTAATTCCGTCAGGGTCCAGCATCGCGTGAAAGATTGATTGCATACCTTTTTAATCAAGTGCCAACGACCGGACATCATCCGATTTTGAACGTCAAAAAGCCGTTTTTGCTCTTTTTGGCGGGATTTTCCGTGTCCATCGCGCTCTGGCTCCCTGCGAGCGCCGAAGAGCACTGGTCTCTGCAAGCAGTCGAAAAAGCGACGATTCCCGCCGAAGTCAACCCTGTTGACCACTTCATCCAACAGGGTTTGGTCGCGGCGGGGCTGGAGCAAAACCCGCCCGCCGACCGCTTCACGCTCCTCCGTCGCGCCACGATCGACCTGACCGGGCTGCCGCCGACGCCGGAGGAAATCGAGGCTTTCGGCAATGACAGCTCGGACGATGCCTGGGGAAATCTCGTCGATCGGCTTCTCGATTCTCCCCACTACGGGGAACGTTGGGGACGCCATTGGCTCGATATCGCGCGCTACGTGCAGGGAACGATCAAGGTCCCCGGCGTCGATGAAATCGACCTCGCGGCGCCCTATCGGGACTATGTCGTCCGCAGCTTCAACACCGATAAGCCCTTCGACCGCTTCATCGCCGAGCAACTCGCGGGCGATCTCCTCGGAGAGCCTGGGGAAACGGAGGAGGCCTACTTTGACCGCATCACCGCCCCCGCTTTTCTCTCGATCGGGCAGTGGTTCGACGAATGCACCGACCCGAACAAGCTCCGCCTCGACATCGTCGATGAGCAAATTTCGGCGACGACCCGCGCCTTCCTTGCGATGGATTTTTCCTGCGCCCGCTGTCACGACCACAAGTATGACCCCATTCCGACGCGCGACTATTATGCGATGGCGGGCATCTTCCGAAGCACCGAAATCACGAGTAAATTTTCAGAGGAATGGAAAGACGGTCGCCCGCGCCTTCTCATCCCGCTGGCGACTGAGCCGGAAATCGACGCCATCATCGAGCAACGAAACGAAGCCTCAAAACTTCTTTCGGAACTCCATGAGAAACTGGAAACCCTGCGAACAGGCACCGTCCTGCCGCGCGAGTCATTCAACGTCCCCGGCAAAGTCGATCGGGAAATCCTGAGCTTCGAAGCCGAGGATTTCGACGGTCACAAAAATCTCAAGACGACCCGAATCGGACGTGGTGAAATCATCGAAACCCGCAAGGCGATTGATCGCTGGGTGAAGTATCGCGTCATCATTCCCGAACCGGGCGACTACACCCTCCTCGTGCGCTATGCCGCGCGGGAGCCGGCCCCCGTCATCCTCGAATTCGACCTCAAAGACGAGCCCGGGCGCATCCTCAGCGAACCCACTTTTGGTTCCGCCCCCGAGTTTCTCAAATGGCATCCCGTCCCCCTTCGGGATCTCGACGACGGCTCGCTCCACATCCGCCTCAAGGTGAATCCGAACGAACCCTTCCCCATCCTCGACTCTTTCCGCATCGTGAAGGGTATCCTCAAACCGGACGATCCCACCTGGATGCGGCAAATCGGAGAACCCACCCTCGCCGAAACCGTCGCCTACCTGACCGAAGCAGAAAAAAAACCGATCCTCGCTCTGGAGGAAAAAATTCTCACCGCCTGGGATTCCATCCACTATCCGGAGGGAACCCTCGGCGTGACCGAGGCGGAAGACATGATCGCCCTCCCCGTTCACACCGGCGGCGACACCTACCAAACCGAAGGCGATCCCGTTCCCCGTGGCGTGCCAACGCTTGCCGATCATCTCGTTGCCGCGTCTTTTCCGGTTGATCAGAAAGAGAGCGGTCGCGTCGAGCTCGCGAAGTGGCTCGCGCACCCCGACCATCCTCTCACCGCCCGCGTCATGGTGAACCGGATTTGGCACTGGCACTTTGGCTCGGGCATCGTGCGCACGACCGATGACTTCGGCAAACAAAGCAGCGGCCCGACCCACCCCGAATTGCTCGATTGGCTCGCCGCCGAATTCATCGAGAGCGGATGGTCGATCAAGCACCTCCACCGGATCATCATGAGCTCCGCGACCTACCGGGCGTCGTCCCGCGAGACGCCGGAGAACCGCGAACTTGACCCCGATGGCACTCTCCTCTCGCAATTTCCGATGCGCCGCCTCGAGGTCGAAGCGATCTACGACGGCATGATTTCCAGCATCGGCAAAGCCACCCGCCAGCCCGTCGGCAAACCGCTCAACACGAATCTGTCGAAAGACCGCGCTCTTTATATCCTCACCTCCTCCCGCTCGCCGATGGGACTCGGCATGGAAATCCGCAAGATGTTCCCGCTCTTCGGATTCGACGAATCGGGACGCCCCATGCACGACCGTGACGAAAGTCTCACCGCCGCCCAATCGCTCTGGTGGCTCAACAATCCCCTTCCCCGCTACTACGCAGAGCAGCTCGCCACATCCATTATCGCGGAACACGAAAGCGACGCAGATCGCGCCGCCGCGACGTATCAAGGTATCATGGGGATGCCTCTTCATGGCGAAGCCGAAGCCGCGCTCCTCGGCTACGTGACCGACTTACAAGCTAACAAAAACCTTTCCCCCGTCGAGGCCTGGACCCGCGCCGGACTCGGACTTTTCTCCTCCCACCCATTCAGCCACCTTGAGTGATTGCCCTCACAAAATCCTGACAAGACGCGACTGGTTGAGAAAAAGTTTTCTCGGCCTCGGCTCCGTCGCGGCTGCTGATCTCATGGCGCGGACCGGCATCGCCTCCGCCGCGAGCGGATCACTCCTCAATTTGCATCACGCGCCGAAGGCAAAACGGATCATCTATATTTTTCTCGAAGGCGGCCTTTCCCAAATCGATTCCTACGATCACAAACCCGCCCTCGCAAAGTACGCCGGACAGCCCCTCCCCGCATCGATTACCCCACCGAGCTTTACCTTTGCGAAGCAGGGCACCGTGATCCCCTCTCCCTTCGCCTGGCAGCACTGGGGCGAAAGTGGAACCTTCGCGAGCGACCTCTTCCCCGAAGTGAACTCGCGGCACATCGACGACCTCTGTTTCATTCACTCACTGAACCACACGAGCAATGACCATGTCACCGCGAAGCGGGTTCTCCACACCGGAGTCCCCATCGAAGTGCGCCCCACCCTTGGGAGTTGGTTAGTCTACGGACTCGGTTCGATGAATGACAATCTGCCCTCCTACATCGACATCACCCCGGGCGATCCGAACCGGCCCACCGGCTTCCTCCCCGGCAACTACGGCGGCACCGCGATCGATCGTCCTGACAAAAAGAAACCCGACCTTGCGTGGGACAATCTCAAACCTCAATTTTCCGAACAGGAACGCCATCTCGACTTCATCAAACAGATTAACTCGGCCGGTCGCGAGGAAGCCGCCCTCGATGAAATGGAACTCGCCTTCCGCATGCAAACCGAAGCGCCGGACCTTCTCGATATCGACAACGAATCGGAAGCAACGAGAAAACTCTACGGCATCGGCGAGGACCACACCGACGAGTTCGGGCGGGCTCTCCTCCTCGCGCGGCGCTTCGCCGAATCGGGGGTGCGCTACATCACCGTAAACCACGCGACCCCTCGCTACGGGAATCTCTGGGATCAGCATTCGGAGTTGGAGAAGGGCCATCGCGGCAATGCTCACGCCGTCGATAAACCAATCGCCGCTTTGCTCGACGATCTTAAAGTGAGAGGTTTGTTAGACGACACCCTCGTCATCTGCGGCAGCGAATTCGGCCGCACCCCGACCTTCGAATTTTTCGACGGCATCACCGGCCGCCATCAAAACGGACGCGACCACAATCCACACGGCTTCACGACCTGGTTCGCCGGCGCCGGCGTGAAGCCCGGCTACCACCACGGCATGACCGATGATTTCGGTTTTTACGCAGTGAAAGACAAAGTCGATATCCACGACTTTCACGCGACCTTACTGCATGCCATGGGTATTGATCACGAAGCGTTGACCTATTTCCACGGCGGTCGCGATTTCCGGCTCACGGATGTGTATGGGCGAGTCGTCGATGGAATATTTGCGTAGCCCTACTTCAATCACCGCAGTGCAACACGATTGGCGTTTTTGAAAACCAAATAACGCGGATAGCCATCCAGCACTAACGATGCGGCACTGCCCTCGAAACGTTGCCTTTCATTCCCCATCGGGTCGATCACGATCACTTCCGACGCGTCGCTCTCGAAATCCAATTGCCCTTTGTCGGTCAGAGAAAATGCGCTCACAATCCGGTCCTCACCTCTCGTGAACTCATGAGCGAAAACGCCCTCTTCCTCCAGCAGTACCGATTCGAACGAGGCAGCTTCCAGCACCGAGACAAGACCTGAAACCGCCCCGTAGGCAAAGCGGGGGCAAAACTGATAGTCGACCAATCCGAGATCACGTCCCTCGCGCCCCGGACCTCTGGTCATGCGACCGC